>ENA-OSAI01000010-OSAI01000010.1-marine-sediment-metagenome-genome-assembly--contig:-NODE-10-length-150388-cov-18.917137_pt1 | contig 150388 bp, 193 predicted proteins | sample MGYA00237871_ERZ529316 | MGnify/ENA primary metagenome ERZ529316 (study PRJEB26369, sample SAMN03142814) | marine sediment metagenome | biome: marine; feature: borehole; material: sediment...
CATATGAACTCTATTGGATTTAAGTCAGGAGAATAAGGAGGAAGAAACACCAGAATGATGTCCAGCCTATTAGCAGTCTCCCTTGTTTTATTTGCCCAGTGGGATCTGAAGTTATCCAGAATAATGATTATGGGCTTATCAGAATTCTCCTCCCTTACCTTCTCCAGAAATTCGCATACATTCTCTTTTTTCGAGTGTTCCTTAAAATCAATTACACTGTTCCCGTTTATTGCGTAGAAACCGAAGGTATTCGCTTTAAGCCTTGTCGTGTTCTTTTTTACGACTGGTTTGTTAAAAGACCACAGTCTTTGGCTGTTTGCGTTGAGTTGAAGAGAGCTTTCATCCAGAAATCCAATGATACAGTCTTCGTGAGAATCCAACACTTCATCAAGTTTTTTTAAACTCTTCCTCAGCATTCCCAGGCTTTCTGTAGTCATACTGGTAGGGTTTAGCGTATTTCATTCCCAAAGACCTCAGTATTCTGCTAACGTGCCTTAGAGAGTATTCCACACCGAACTTTTCCTTGATGAGTTCCCTCACCTCTCTAGTTGTCCAGTCATCTCTCTCTTCCAGAATAGCTTTCAACTCCTCTTTCTGTTCTTCAGATAGTTCAGAAGGTCTTCCTCCTCCGTGATTGGGTTTTAAACCCTCCAGCCCTTTCTCGTTCCACTCTTCGAGCCATGAATAGCCAGTAACCTTGCTTATTCCTACTTCACCTGCCGCCTGTGGTACGCTCTTTCCTGCGTAGAGGGCTTTGATGAACAGCAACTTTCTTAGAATTACAGCTTCTATTTTCCTGTTTCTGATTTCTTTGTTTAATTCTTCTGGTGAGAGCCATCTCACAACTTCCTTTTCAGGTTTTCTGGCCATGTAGCGATTTGCAATCTAATAGTTAATAAAGTTTTGTCTTAGACTATAATTAGTGTTCAAACTTGCTCAGCAAGTTTTCCAAAATCCTCCCAAGGAATTACAAGTTCCATCTAATGAAAGTTGGATTACGGAGGATTCTTAAAGTACCTAAGCTGTTTAAAGCACTCTGTACAGAGTTCAGCTCTCCCAAGCCTGAAGATTTCAATCTGGGATAGTCTCTTTTGACAGTACCAGCAGTAGATTTGAAGCGATAAACGACTCAATATTCCAGACAATCTTAACTTCAAAATACTAAATGGTTTCATTTTGCCTTTTCCACCTTATATGTTTTCACCAAACCCAGCAGTCTCATTGCCTTGATAGCGCCAAGAAAGACGTGTTCGTTACTCGTCTCAAGTTCTTTTAGAACATAATACGCTCTTTCACTTACATTAATCATAAACCTGTATCCGTGAACCTCGAATTCATGGTTCCAGAACATTGAAGGTTTTAGTGGGCAAGCCTTTTGGTGAGCCCTTAAAGCTTGTTTATTCTTTAACCATTTATCGCAGTACTTGCACTTTATCATTAACAAACCTATGGCAGAATAGATATAACTTTGTTTTCCAATAAGTGGCTATTATTGGTAAAATAGAACAACATGGGAAGTAGTAGGTGCTACCAAAGTTAGAAAAACATAAATTTTTGGAATTACTTAACTGGTATGGAGAGGTCGGCAATATGATTGCTGGCGACAAAATTAACTCTATGAACTACGAGCATCTTTTTAGTGAACTGACACCAAAACTTCTTTTAGACCACTATTGGAGGATTCTTGATTTGATTGAATGGGAAATAGATGATTTACAAGATTTCACCGAAAAAGAAATCCTAAAAATACTTTCCAAGAAGGCAGACAGCATAGACAATCCGCACTTTCAAAGAACTTGTCTTAGAGCACAAAAAAATCATTGGAGATGTTTTATCCCAGTTGTCCAAGACTGGACTTGTAGATGAGGAAAAAGAGTCTTTTACGAAAGGTGAAGAATACCCAAAATTTTTCAATTTCTTGAAGAAGAGTTTCAGGAATTCTGCAACAAGGAGGGTTTCGTGGGCAGTCTGGTACCTTTACAGCACAGGTGTTGAAAATTTTACAACCTATGAAATTCTTGAGCTATTATCCTATAATGATGAAGACTACATCGAAGAGCTAAAACACCTTTATATTTGGAAAAACGGAACATGGCATCCTGCCTTAAAAAGAAAAAATGGTAGTTGGCAGATTGTAAACGATGTTTATTCGATTCAAAAGCCAATACTGACTAAGGACTTACCAGAAAGGCTTTTTACTGCTATTGTAAATCTATCAAGCGGTGAACTTTCAGAAGGAGATATACTCCAAAAAGTCCGAGAGCTTGAAATAGAAGCTATAAATAGAGCCTTGAGAAGACTGAAATTGACCTTTGAAGATGGTCGATGGAAAATCAACAATACAGCCACTTCCAGAATAGAAGAGGAGTTAAGAGGAAAACAATCCTTAAACTGGCCTTATTTTGGCAGCATAATTGTTAGAGGCAACCCATACTTCAAAATGTTTCGTGGTGTTTCATGCACAGCTTACGTCGACATCCCAAATAAAATTATTGAAGGACTGGTAGAAGATTTAATTATTGTCAGCAATGAGTGTGATAATAAGGAAGAGTTCTATATAAAAGCTCAGGAAGTCTTGAACTCTTATAACAGGTTCTTGAGAGATGACGCTGTAAAATATTTCAAACACAATCTGGATTGGCTTCACTTTGAATTATATGGTCATTTCATGGATAAATACGGAGTTAGAATAAGAATAAACTGGAAAAAATTCATGAAGTTCATTGATGAGTTCTCGAAGGCAGAAATTCCTATATGGGTAAAATATCGTTACATCTCACTTTGTAGGCGTTCTTCTCTAAAGCTTGTTTTGAGAGGTGAGCCTGACAGGACGCAAAAAGCTGTTAAAGAAGTCTCTAAGGATGAGATAGCTGAAATCCAAAGAGAGATTACTGAATTTATTCGTTATCTTGAGTTTATAAAAGGCCAGCTCATGAAGATGTTGAGACGGAGAAAAGTACCAATTGAGCCAGCAGTTTTGCTATTTCTACCAGAGATGATGGCCACAATAAACTCGTTAAAGTATCTGGTAGACAATGGCGCAATCCCTTCATGCTATAGGGAAATGAGGAAAATTCTGGAAAATCTTGCTTGGGTTGTTTTTGACGACATCCTCCTGTTTAGAAGTGTGAAAAATCGACCAGAAGTTTATTGGTTGCTACCCCCATATCGTTATGTTTCTAAGGAGTGGTATGAGTCTATACGACAACAAAAAGGATTTGCGGTGAATCATATAGCTATTTTGAAAAATAAAATTAGGAAATTCGTAAATACTCTTGGAGAAGGAACGGATTGGGACAAAAAATCATTAGAGGAATTGGAAAGAGCAATATTCAACAATTTATCTTACCCATCCTTTCTGCTAATTTTAGGGGAAGATGTAAGTATAGCCAGTGATATTGGTGAATTCATACCAGTATATGATACCCCTCAACTCCTAACAAATGCTAAAGAGAATTTCAAGGAAGTTGCTAAAAGTATGGGTTTGGAACCTGAAGAGTTTGCCGAGAAAGCCATAAAAATGCTTGAAAAAGCAACACCACCAAGAATAATTCCACCTTATCCATCTAATGACTTTGTGATTGCATTTGTAGACAGAACTTTTTCGACAAAACTACAAAAAAAGTATAATGAGTATAGCTTCTTCGTGCACTCATACTTCACTTCTTGGCACATTTTCCCATTTTCGTCAGTGTTTGAATTTAAGGTATTAAAGTATGAACTGAAAATTTTTATAAAAGTAATAAAAACACTACTCGATAAGTACTTAGAGATTCTTCAGTGATTTCGATGTCCTTGGAGTTGTTATTACTTATAGAATGCTTTGTGTTACTACTTTTGCGCCTCGCTCAAGTTAGAGTTACTTGATGGGCACGCAATATTTTGTGTGGTTCTTTGGTTGAATATTGGTACCGTACCACCTCTTTCCAGCATTCTACACACTACTAATAATAGCAATATACTCCCTAAAAAATCAACAATTCAATTTTACACTATAAAAACAATCGTTCCCTCTCCTATAACTCGAAATTATTCCCGCTTTTTTCAACTTCCTTAAATGGTATTGAACCGTCCTGAGAGGTAGATTTAACATTTCGCTAATCTCTTTAGCAGTTCTTGCTTCTTCAGCTATTTTCAAAGCTATTGACCTTGTTTTCCTGTTAAACAGCTCTTTTTTGATATACCCTAATTGCTCTATCTTCCATTTGAGAGATTCTTTTTCCAGTCCTCTCATTACATCAAGTATGATGTCCCCTTGCCCTGAGATTGGATAGTTGAATCCCCAAGTTGAAGGAAGAGTCCAATCATACAAATCAGCATATTCAGCAATTGTTGCAATCAAGTTCCTACCTATTTTTTCGAGTTGTTCTTTTGATAGTTTAGTTTTCTCGTAATAAACAGTCACTTCAAGCTTGGGATGGTCTCTTATTCCTTCTGCTGGACTCCGATAATTTTTTGGTCGATAGCTTTTAATGTCAATCCTACTTCCATTAACGTTCAATAGTATTTTTTTCAGACGATATACTTCTTTATTCTTACCGCATTTGTCTCTTCTCGTGATGTCTCCAAATCCTAATAGTCTATAAAGAAGTTCTAACGCTTTAACCACCTCAATTTCCTTATCCTCATGATATCTCAAAAACTGCTCGCTGTAAATCATCCGTTCTTCTGCCCTATCAATTTCGACATCCTTATGAAGTAAATCAAAAAATACATGTAAATCATTCCTTGCCTCAATGGGATTACCAGTTCGGATTACATGAAAAAGTCGAGGTACCATTAAGTGTTGTACATGCAATAACGGTTTCATCCATTCCTGTTTGTTTTTTGTAGACGATAATTCCATTCCTATAACATATTTTCGCTACCTGTTCATCATTAACAATAGTAATCGGCTTAATAAACTCAGTTCTAACCCAGTTTCGATATTCTCCATTGAAAGCTTTCCAGAAGAACGCTTTAACTGTGTTGTATGGGTACGTGCTTCTAAAAGTGTAAATAACACTGGAACGGTGCCAGAAAGTATCAATAGTTTGCATAAAGCGTTTACAGCCAAGGTTACTTCACCGACTTCAACAGTTTTGAAATTCTTCCTTGATGCTTCACATCCAGCACGGTGAGGGCAAGGGCTGCAGCCAGTGGACTCCCATGGAAAACAAGCCTCCATAGCTCTTTGTCAGTCACTGGCATCACCCAGCCCTAACGCCTTTATCTCCTCTTCAGAAAGGTAATTTAGCCTTGCAAGCTCCTTTTTGATAGCCCTGCGGCTAAAACTGGAGATGTCTTCTCCTCTTGCCTCTACAACTTTCTTTAGAAGGTCGTACAGTCTTCCATCAACTCTTATCGCTATTAGTTTTTTTACTCCCGCTTGCATTGTCAAAAAGCTTTATACCAAAGTTTACAAATCGTATTTTGACATGTCAATGGATGTCAGCTTAGAAAAGGCTGGACACATCATTGTGTACAAGATTGTCGAACATTATGGGGAAGTAAAAAGAGATGAAATCATAAAATTGGCTAAGACCATTTACTTAGAGCTTTTAAACATAGAGGTGTCAGAAGATGTTATAGTTAACTGGATTAGGGAAATTACCTGTTCTACTGACAAAAGGAGCAAATACGGAGTTATTTATCCTCGAGCCAAAGGCTTTTACAAAGTAAAAGAAGGAATAAGAGTGATACCAGAAAATAAGAATATTTGGGATAAAGTAGACATATACCTCAAAACAAATGTGATACTGGACATACCCTACGAGCGAAGAGTTGAGCATACCAAGAGGATAAAACAGGAAGTTTTAGAACCATGGATTAAACTGCTAAAACCTCTCTATTTCTACACTCCTATGGGAATACTCAGAGTTGAAGAGAGAGAATCCGAATTTGACCCAATAAATAACGCCAACCGATATTACGGAGAAAAATTCTCCTTTGAAGACCATGTACTCTTTGAGGATTTGAAAAATCACATTCCGATGAACTTGGAAAATCCAGTGGAATTGTATAAAGATTTTAAGTATGCATGCTTAGAATTCTGGGATACGTTTGAAGAAACAAAGGGCAAATTCAAGAAGACAATTCAGGAAATAATTAACGAATTTCCAGAGGATATAAAACAAGGGTTCTCGATTGATGAACTCACTGAGCTCCTCTGGTTGTGGTATTTGCCAAAATATCTCGACAGAGTAAAGGTGAAAATCGATACTTCTAAAGTTGGTGGATATACAGTTGTTACATTTGCTGAATTTACTATATTTACGGGAAAACTACCTAACGAGAACGTTGAAGTTCTTCTTCAATGGCTTGAGAGGATAAAACAGGACAGAAGATTTATCGAGTTTAAAAACACAAAATTTGAAGCGTTGGAGACAAAGGTTGAAGAATTGGAAGAAATGAGAAAAAATATCCTTAAAATTCTCGAGAAGATGTCTTCCTACGAAGTTTTGCCAGGCAAATGTGAGTATCTCACGACTGAAGGAATTGGTGGAAGCTATGATTCCATATAGAAGAAATACTAAGAAAGTTGAGTGAAGAAAGACCAGTTTTCCATTCCGAAGCAGACTTCCAGCATGCGTTAGCTTAGAAAATACACAGGATTTTGAGCCAAAAGTTAAGTATAGAGTTAAGGTAGTCTGATTTAAATTTTATTTTATTGTATTCGCAATCAATAAAGAAAAGTTTAAATTCCGTAACGAAAAATTACAAAACGGTGATTCAAATGTCTGAGGAAAAAATCATAGAGGTTTTGAAGAATGCTGGAAAACCTCTCAAAACAAAGGAAATTGCTGAACTTGCCGGCATCGATAGCAAGGAAGCGGGAAAGATAATCAGCAGACTTAAAAAAGAGGGTAAGATAAAGAGCCCCAAAAGATGCTATTATTCCGTTTAATCCTAATTTTTTAGGGGAAACCTTGTTAAGCACACTCTACGATCTTTTTACTGTGAGTCTTAAAGAGATTTTTCCAAGAATGCACGGTGCCACATCCATCTGGGTTGCATCCCTCATTCTTTCAGCTCCATGGCTCAGCATCTCTGAATGGGCAGCATCTCTTTCGCTTATTTTTGCTGTTGGAAGTGGTCACAGGGCTATTTTTGTTGGAAGGGCTGAAAAGCTTGATTATGCTGTTCTTGGAATATCGGGTCTTCTTATACTCCAAACGGCTCTGAGCAACCCTGTAATTTTCGCCTATGCAGTCCCGCTCATCCTTGCATTTATTTTCAGAAAGGACTTCAGGAAGTATGTCATATTCTCTTCAGTTCTGACTGCAATGCCATCTGCATACATTCCCTTCATCCAGTACCACATTCTTTTCGTTGCATTTGCCCTTTCCTATGTTCTTGTGGCTGATTCTTTGATTTACAGTGATCTGAAAACAGCCATTATAGCTCTGGCCATCTTTGTTCCGGTTTCAGTTTTGATAAATCCTATGTTCACGGTTTTTTCGGCAGCTTTGCTGATCCCTATGGCAGGAAAGTTCAGAACAAAAACCTTGGGACTATACCTCCTGTCAACCCTGATCACTTTTTCTGTTTTCGAATTATTAATTATTTATCATTATTTTTTAAATATATAAATTCCTAATAATTTCGGGAAAATAAAAATATTCTCTGATTTTTCCCCAGAAAAACCATGGAACGGGGAAAAGCTGTTAGCGAACACGAAACTGTGGAGAGAATGTACAGATTTGTTTCTGAACATGGAATAACAAACATCGTTGATAGATTTCTTGCACAGGAGAAAGGAAGATGTCCGTACTGCATGAAGGGGCTGAGCTGTCAGCTTTGCAGCATGGGACCATGCAGAATTGGAAATGGTAAGGAATACGGAGCATGCGGAATTGATGCGGCAGGAATGGTCGTGAGGAATTTTGTACACCTCAACATGCTCGGAACTGAAGCATACACGTACCACGCCATTGAAGCTGCCAAAACGCTGAAGGCGACAGCTGAAGGAAAAACACCATTTGAGATAAAAGAGCCCGAAAAGCTCAGGTGGTTTGCAGAAATGATCGGCATAAAGGGTGATGATGTGAATGAGCTTGCCTCGAGGGTTGCTGATTTCATCATCTCCGATCTCAGCTCTCACGAAAGAAGCAGGCTTGTTATGGTATTTGCACCTGAAAAGAGAAAGGAACTGTGGGAAAGTCTTGGACTGATTCCTGATGGTGTTTTTCAGGAGATTCTGACAATGGGAACATCCTCGATGACCAATGTCGATACCAACTATGTGAGTCTGGCATTTAAGAGCATGAGAAGCAGCATAGCCACATGCCTGGCATCTCAGATAGCAATTGAAATGATTCAGGATATTCTATTCGGAACCCCGCAGCCTCACAGGAGCTACGCGGATTTTGGGGTTGTTGATCCAGATTATGTGAACATAGCAGTTAACGGGCATGAGCCATTTGTTGCAATGGCCCTCATAAAGCTGGCTGAAAGAGATGAGGTACAGGAAAGGGCAAGGAAGGCAGGGGCAAAGGGACTCAGAATTGTGGGTTTTATAGAGACCGGTCAGGAGGTCATGCAGAGAACTGAAAGCCCTGTTTTCACAGGAATCGCTGGAAACTGGATAGTTCAGGAGTATGTGCTGGCGATAGGAGGTGTGGATGTGTTTGCTGCAGACATGAACTGCACTGTTCCGAGCCTTTCCGAGTATCAGAGATTTGGAGTGAAAGTGATCCCTGTAAGCAAGCTTGTCAGATTGAGGGGAATAGATGACGGGCTTGATTACTCTCCAGAAAGGGTTGAGGAGATAGCAGAGAGGCTGATTGACATAGCAATAGAAAACTTCAGGGAAAGGCGGGGTAAGATGGAGCCTGTGAGGGTGAAAGAGCGAAGAGAAATAATTGTGGGCTTCTCCCCCGAGGCCATAATGAAGGTTCTGAAAGGTGACATGAACAAACTTTTTGATGCAATGAAGGAGGGAAAAATAAAGGGAATTGCAGCACTTGTCAGCTGCTCAACTCTCAAAAATGGCCCTCATGACTCAAATACTGTGACAATGGCCAAAGAGCTGATAAAAAGAGATATCCTTGTTCTCTCTATGGGATGCGGAAACAGTGCACTTCAGCAAGCTGGTTTGACGTCGATGTCTGCTCTGAGAATTGCCGGAGAGAATCTCAGAGAATTTTGCAGGGAACTTGGTATTCCTCCCATTCTCAGCTTTGGAACGTGCACAGATACGGGAAGAGCAGCTTATCTGCTCAGGCTGATAGCCGAGCACATAGGTGTTGACATTCCCGATCTGCCTGTAGCTGTTACGGCTCCAGAGTACATGGAACAGAAGGCAACGATTGATGCAGTGTTTGCCCTGGCTTACGGGCTTGTGGTTCATGTCTCACCGACTCCGCCGATAACAGGAAGTGAGGAGGCAGTCAGACTCTTTACAGAGGAAGTCGAGAGACTCACAGGTGGGAAGGTTGTTGTCGAGGAGGACATGAGGAAAGCTGCCGAAATTCTCGACAGAATTATAGCTGAAAAGAGAGAAAAGCTTGGACTCAGGGAAGAAATCCATAAATCTCAGATATATGCCTGATCAGAATTCTTTCAACCCTCTTTACATCTCTTTTTCTGATTGTCTTTCCAAGTGGACAGAAATCATGAACCGTTGCCTGCCCTGAGTCAACACTGTAAACAACAGGGTAGAGTCTGCAACCAAGAGGTCTGTGGCTGTATACTCTGCATTTTCCGTTTTCAAGGAAAAAACACCATCCATTAACATTTTTAAGGACTCTGACTCCATCAATTTCGGTGCTGAATTCATCTCTTCTGTATCCAAGCCTTTCAAGCCTCTTCACATCCCTTTGACTTAGCTGCATTTCTGTCTCCCTGCAGCACTCATAACAGCCATTCTTCAGGCAGTTGACCTTTACCTCCATCACAACCCCTTCAGAAACTCAGGGATGCTTTTTCCACTCTTTCTGGCAAGTTTTTCAAGAATTGAGTATGTTTTCGTTGAGTACTGTATTGCCTTTTTCTCCCTGTATGCGACCTCTGCCGGAATGTATTTTCTGGCAACCTCTCTCAGGAAGTATTTTCTTATGACCCTCCCCCCCTCTCTCCTGACCTTCAGATCCGGTGGTATGGACAGCGCTGACTCTATTATGTCAAAGTCAAGGTAGGGTGTCACAATCCTCATCTGGAGGTGATACGAGATCTTTGTGTCTCTCTCAAGATTGTTTCTGCCCAGATTTCTCACATCCTCAACTATGGCCTTTTCAAGGTTCCTGCCTATGACGTTCTCATACCTCTTGTATCCTCCAAACAGCTCATCTGCTCCCTGACCGAATATAACCTCATTAAAGCCGAGATTCCTCGCAAACTTCATGGAAAGATATATCGGAATCGCTATAGACACCTGGAGAGGGTTTGTAGTCTCTATGGCATCCACAACATTCCTAACCTCTTTAGCAATCGTGGTCTCATCGAATTCAAGTATCTCAACCTCCGTTCCAATTTTTGCTGCTGAGTCCTCTATCCTTCTCTTTTCCTCTTCAGATGCTGTAACGGCAATGAGAGGAACATCGTAAAATGCTGCAAGAAGTGAGGAATCAACCCCTCCTGAAAAGCTTATGCATGCATTCCCCACTCTCACCCTTTCAAGAGATCTGATTATTCTTTCCTCAACCTCATCCCAGTCAAATTCAGTAACTGTGAAAACATCAGAGAAATCCGTAACCTCCTGCCTCAACACCTCACCGTCATACCCGATCTCAACGTACTCGCCGGGCATAAGCTCAGAGTATTTGCTAACAAATTTCTTGAAGGAGGATATCTCAAGGTTTCTGTTGTAATAAACTGGTTTCGCCCCCAGAACATCCCTGGCCATCACAACCCTGCTGGGTTTGAATGAAACCAGATAAAAAAGTCCCCTGTAAGACGATGGAAGATCCGGAGATGGTCTGGGATCGCTGAGACCATCGTAAAATGTCAGATTACTTTTCTCAGAGGGATATCTCACCTCAACACTGATGTTCCTGATCTTTCCACCATCTACTGTTGGGTTAACTATCAGCGACATTCTTGAGGTACTTAGAACTGACCATTTAAAACACTTTAGCCGAAAAATTTTCTGGAGGAGTTTTTCTGATTTTCCGGTGTGCATCACTCACAAAAGAGTTTAAAAATGCTTTAAATCCACTTTTGAGTTTTTTAAATCCCTGGATACATTATCGGGACGATATTGTTTGAGAAAATGGTTGAAAGAGGAGTTCCACATGAAATGAAGGGGATGGAGAGCTTTACCTGAGATGCACTTTTTCGAAAGTTATTTATTACGGCAAATCGTGTCTTTTTCGTAAAAATAAGGGGTGGATAGGCCATGGAAAGAAAAATCAGGGTTCTTGTCGCCAAACCCGGTCTTGATGGGCACGATAGAGGTGCTAAGGTTATTGCAAGAGCTTTGAGAGATGCAGGGTTTGAGGTCATATACACGGGCATAAGAAGAACTCCTGCCGAGATTGCAGAAACTGCCCTGCAGGAGGATGTGGATGTTCTGGGTCTGAGTATTCTCAGCGGTGCACATCTCGAGCTCATACCTGTCGTCATAGACGAGCTCAGGGCGAGAGGTCTTGAGCCCGGAAAAGATCTGCTTGTTGTTGTCGGAGGAATAATTCCTGCCGAGGATGTCCCCAAACTTAAGAGGATAGGCGTTGCTGAGGTTTTTGTTCCCGGCACGCCAATGTACGAGATTATTGATTTTATAAAGAAGAATGCTGGAGAGAAGGTGATAGCATGATAAAAAAGATAGATCACATTGGAATAGCTGTTAGGGATCTCGAGTCTGCAATGGACCTTTACAGAAAGCTTGGTTTTGAAATAAAGGAGATTGAGGAAGTTGCAGAGCAAAAGGTAAGAGTGGCCATGATTCCTGCCGGAGAAAGCAAAATCGAACTTCTCGAGGCAACTTCTGATGAGAGTGCAGTTGCCAAGTTCATCGAGAGAAAAGGTGAGGGGATACATCACATTGCCGTGAATGTTGAAAACATAGAGAAGGCTCTTGAAAATGCAAAGGCGAACGGGCTTCAGCTTATAGATGAAAAACCCAGAACTGGTGTTGGTGGAAAGAAGATTGCCTTTGTGCATCCGAAAAGCACGAAGGGTGTGTTGCTTGAGTTTGTGGAGGGATAGAATTGAAAAAAGAGCTGATTGAAGAGCTTTACAGGAGGAGAGAAAAAATAAAGCAGATGGGTGGGGAGGAGAGAATAAAAAAGCAGCATGATGCAGGTAAGCTAACAGCAAGAGAGAGAATAGAGCTCCTTCTCGATCCGGGAAGCTTTGTTGAGGTAAATCCATTTGTTGAGAAGAGAAACACAGATTTTGGGCTTGACAGAGTTGACCTCCCTGCAGACGGTGTTGTGACCGGATATGGCACGATAGATGGCAGACCGGTGGCTGTTTTTGCTCAGGACTTCACCGTGATGGGCGGAAGCCTTGGTGAAATGCACGGATTCAAGATAGCCTATCTGCTTGACTTTGCGATGAAGGTTGGGATACCCGTTATCGGGCTTAACGATTCAGGCGGTGCGAGAATTCAGGAAGGGGTTGATGCACTGAAGGGTTATGGAGACATCTTTTACAGAAACACCCTTGCAAGTGGAGTCATTCCACAGATAAGCGTTATTCTTGGACCCTGTGCTGGTGGAGCAGTTTACAGCCCTGCCATCGGTGACTTCATTGTGATGACAAAGAATAAGGGCTGCTACATGTTCATCACCGGTCCCAATGTGATAAAAACGGTTACAGGAGAGGAGGTCACACCTCAGGAACTTGGAGGATGGGAAGCCCACGCTGTAAAGAGTGGAAACGCTCATCTCGTTGCCGAGGATGATGAGGAGGCAATGCAGATTGTGAGAAAGCTGATAGGCTATCTGCCACTCAACAACCTCGAGGACCCTCCTGTTGTTGAAACTCAGGATAATCCCGGAAGAACAACACCCGAGATTTACGATATCATACCCGATGATCCAAACAAGCCCTATGATGTGAGGGATGTTATAAGGGCTGTGGTTGATGAGAGTGAGTTTTTTGAGATACATGCCCAGTACGCACAGAATGCTGTTGTTGGATTTGCAAGGATGGATGGCAAGACTGTCGGTATTGTTGCAAACAACCCGAGGTTCTTTGCAGGAACCTTGGATGTGAACAGCAGTGACAAGATTGCAAGATTTGTCAGGTTCTGCGATGCCTTCAACATCCCGATTCTGACGTTTGTTGATGTTCCCGGGTATTTGCCTGGAGTTCAGCAGGAGTATGGTGGCATAATAAGGCATGGAGCAAAGGTCCTCTACGCCTACAGCGAGGCCACAGTACCTCTGGTGACGGTAATTCTTAGAAAGGCTTATGGAGGAGCTTACCTTGCCATGGGGAGCAAACATCTTGGTGCAGATGTCGTTTATGCATATCCTACAGCAGAGATAGCAGTTATGGGTCCAGAAGGAGCCGCTGAGATAGTCTTCAGAAAGGAGATAGCAAAGGCTGATGATCCGGATAAGGTCAGAGAGGAGAAGACAAAAGAATACAGGGACAGATTTGCAAACCCATACAGGGCTGCTGCAAGAGGTTACATTGATGATGTTATAGATCCAAAGTTCACGAGAATCAAGATCATCTCAGCCCTTAGAGTTCTCGATACAAAAAGAGAGAAGCTTCCACCGAAAAAGCACGGAAACATTCCCCTCTGAGGTGGTAACATGAATCCCGACGAGTTTATTGCAGCTGTGGCGGCCATACACAGATATCTTGAGGATCACTCTGAAAAGCCAATTGAGATAAAGCCAAGGAGTAACATCTGGAAGATCATTGCAAGAGTTCCGGGGTGGTAGCTTGCCGGTTTACGATGTTGCTGTCAATAACAGAACCTTCAGGGTTGAGGTTGAGGAAATATCCCGAAACAGATTCAGGGTGATCATTAATGGCAAGGAAGAGATAATCGAGCTATCAGAAAAAGCAAAAGAAGTTCTCAGAAAGAGAGAGGATGAAAAACAATCTGTTGCAAGAGAGGGTGGGGAGATAAGAGCTGAAATGTCCGGAAGCATAGTGAGGGTTCTCGTTAAAAAGGGAGAGAGGGTGGAGAGGGGGCAGGCAGTGCTGGTGCTTGAGGCAATGAAGATGGAGAACGAGGTTACAAGCCCGTATTCAGGGGTTGTTGAGGAGGTGCTGGTCAGCGATGGAGACAAGGTTCAGGCAGGAGATGTGCTGCTTGTGATTTCAGAAAATGAGCAACCGGACTCAGATGTTCAGATGAAGACATCAACATCATCTGAAGATGGAAATGTTGTCAGAGCAGAAATGGCCGGAACTGTCGTTAAAGTGCTAAAAAGAGAAGGGGAAACTGTTAGGGCAGGGGAGGCAGTGCTCGTGCTTGAGGCAATGAAGATGGAGAACGAGATCTCGAGCCCATCAGATGGCAAACTCTCGAGGATTTTTGTTGGTGAAGGCAGCAGGGTTCAGATCGGAGACCCTCTGTTTTCCCTTTCATAGTTGGGGTGAGATGAAATGAACAAGAGAGAGTGGGAAGAGAAGTATGTGAAACCGCTCCTTGAAAAGGCTCCTGAAAGAAGAAATGAGTTTAGAACTGCAAGCGGATTTGGGGTTGATAGGGTTTACACACCTGAGGATATCGATCTGGATTATGAGGAGAAGCTCGGCTTCCCGGGTGTTTATCCATTCACAAGGGGGGTTTATCCCACAATGTATCGTGGCAGGCTATGGACAATGAGGCAGTACGCCGGATTTGGAACTGCCGAGGAAACAAACCAGAGGTACCGCTATCTGCTTGAGCAGGGTCAGACGGGGCTGAGTGTTGCATTTGACCTTCCAACCCAGATTGGATACGACAGTGATCATCCAATGGCTCTCGGAGAGGTTGGTAAGGTCGGGGTTGCAATTGATACTCTCCAAGACATGGAGATACTTTTCTCAGGAATTCCCCTTGATAAGGTATCAACATCAATGACCATCAATTCAACCGCAGCCCAGGTTCTGAGCATGTACATAGCCGTTGCTGAGAGCCAGGGAGTTGACAGAAAGATACTTAGGGGAACTGTGCAGAATGACATGCTCAAAGAGTACATTGCAAGAGGGACATACATATTCCCCCCTGAACCGAGTTTGAGGCTTGCAACCGACATAATAATGTTCTGTGCGAAGGAAATTCCTAAATGGAACTCAATAAGCATTTCCGGCTATCACATGGAGGAGGCCGGAGCCACTCCTGTGCAAGAGGTTGCATTTACCTTGGCTGATGGGATCGAGTACGTGCAGAGAGTCATTGACAGAGGGATGGATGTTGATGAGTTTGCCCCGAGACTGAGCTTCTTCTTTGCATCAGGCAACAATCTGCTTGAAGAGGTTGCCAAGTTCAGGGCTGCAAGAAGGCTGTGGGCAAGGATAATGAAGGATAGGTTCAATGCCAGAAATCCAAGATCAATGATGCTCAGATTCCATGTTCAGACAGCAGGATGTACTCTGACAGCCCAGCAGCCTGAGAACAACATAATCAGGGTAACCCTACAGGCTCTTGCAGCGGTGCTTGGAGGGGCTCAAAGCCTGCACACAAACAGCTTTGACGAGGCACTGAGCCTTCCAACCGAGAAGGCTGTAAGAATTGCTTTGAGAACCCAGCAGATCATTGCCGAGGAGAGCGGTGTTGCAGATGTTGCAGATCCGATCGGAGGGGCGTACTATGTTGAATGGCTGACAGACAGAATAGAGGAGGAGGCAATGAGGTACATTGAGAAGATAGATGAAATGGGTGGAGTGATAAAGGCAATAGAGGATGGTTACATTCAGAGAGAGATCCAGAGATCGGCATACGAGAAACAGAAGGCAATAGATGATGGAGAGATCGTGGTTGTCGGGGTCAACAAGTACAAAATTGATGAGGAAATCAAGGCCGAGATCCTGAGAATTGATGAAGAAATGGTCAGGAAGCAAATCGAGAGGACAAGGAGATTCAGGGAGAACAGAGATAAAGGGAGAGTTGAGGAGGCGATAGAGAGACTCAAGAAAGCTGCCGAAAATCCAGAGGAGAATCTCGTTCCATACATACTCGATGCTGTCAGAGCAAGGGCAACTCTTGGTGAGATGACAGATGCTCTGAGAGAGGTTTTTGGAGAATACAGGGCTCCACAGATCTTCTGATGGTGGTAACTCTGGACAGATTCATTATTTTTGTCATTCCTCCAGTTCTCGGAGCGTTTATTGGCTATCTAACAAATGTTGTTGCCATAAAGCTCCTTTTTCACCCAAAAAAACCGATAAGAATTCTGGGTATAGAATTTCAGGGACTCATACCTTCAAAAAGCGATGAGCTTGCAAGGAGGTTCATTGACATTGTTGGAGATTACGTTGAAAAGGAGGATTTCAGAGAGCTGGTACATGAGGCAATTGACAAAACTTTCAAAGAGTCAAGACTTGCCAGAGCATTTGGAAGCCAGCCCATTGCAGCAATCCTTGAAAAATACGGATTCAGGGAGAGGCTTGCCGATCATATTTCAGACATTGTTTCATCTGTGCAGATAAGGCTGACATCAGCCATTGTGGAGAACATGGATTTCAGGAAGTTTCTTGAAAGAAAAATAGCTGAATTCAGTGAAGAGGAGGCTGAAATAATATTCAAAAGATTTGCAAAAAGCGAAATGAGATTCATAGAGCTTTCAGGTGCTGTTCTTGGATTCATTATCGGCCTTCTTCAGAGCATCCTCCTCATTGTAGCATACTAAGGTGTAGTGAATGGGGTAGATGTCAGGGGACTCAACATATCTGAAGTTCTTTTTTGCAAGATCCATCATCGTTTTGAGGTCTATTCTTTCGTCAACAGGCGGTCCAAATTCTGTCTCGATTTTCTTCCAGTCAATTATGCAGACAGCCCTTGCCACTCTGCTCCATTCCATAAACTTTTCGGGACTTTCGACCTCATGAAGAACATTCGAGAATAAAATGAAATCAATCTGAAAGTCAAAATCTGGAGGTGTGTCGGAGATTATGATCCCGACATTTTTTATGCCCCTTTTTTCCATCTCTTTCCAGAGGATTTCTGCCATTTTACTTTCAGCCTCAACTGCATAAACTCTTCTGAAGTGCCCTGCAAGAATCTCGGTGAAGTATCCGGTTCCGGCACCATAGTCAACAGCATTTTCCCTGAATTTCAGCCTTGAAATCACCTCTCTTTCAAGGGCATCTGTCGGGAGTATCCTCCTTCTCCTTTCACTTCTAAGAATTTCAGGGTCTCCTGAAAACCTGTGGGCCATAAAAAGAATATGGAGCAGAAGTATAAAAATCTGATTCAGACTAAAACTGCCTTACAGTGTGGATAATTCTGTGAACCGTTGTTATAAAACTCAGAACTGCTATCAGGATTAGCGTTTCAAGATAGTATCCCAGCAGAACACCGATCATTATCAGTACGATTCTTGTGTCTCTTCCGGCTATTCCAACCTTGCACTCGGCCCCCTCAGCTTCGGCCATGGCTCTTGAAATGCTGACACCAAAAGAGAAGGTGAGGGCAAGAAATCCGGCAAGCCAGAGCTTTTCCGGATTCAGAGCAACTATGCCTGTGATGAGGGCTGCATCAACAAACCTGTCGAATACCCTGTCAATGAAAGCACCGTATCTCGTCACCTTTCCACTCATTCTTGCAAGATCACCATCAACACAGTCAAATATCTGTGAAATGAAGAGAAGAACGATGCCCTCATATATTCTGCCGGTGGCTATGAGGAAGGCTGAAAGTATGCCAATGAAAAATGAAAGGTAAGTTATGGCGTTTGGACTCACATTGAACCTCATGAGAAATCTGGCAATGGGTCTCGAGAACTTTCTGTAAACCAAATTTGTAATCACATACTCAAACTGAATCTTATCACCTCCTTCCCAAATTTTACAAAATGTTTAAATAAATTTCATCTGAAGTCTTTTCATGAGGGCGATCATCCTTGCAGCAGGAATGGGCTCAAGACTGGAAAAAATTACCGAAAAAGTTCCAAAAGCTCTTGTAGATGTTGGGGGAAAGCCTCTGCTTGCCCATTCCCTGAGCACCCTCATCTCAGAAGGGATAACTGATTTTATCATTGTCACAGGTCACAAGGCATACAAGATAAGGGAGTATGTTGACGAGAACTTCAGCGAGGTGAATGTGGAGTACATACACAATAACAGGTACGATGAGACCAACAACATATACAGCCTTTATCTCGCCATAAAGGAGATAAATGCCCCTTTTTACATACTCAACTCAGACATAATCTTTCATCCTGAAATCTTCTCCAGCATACACTCCAGCGATAAAAAGAACCTCACAATATCTGTGGACTTCAGGGAGGAGCTTGGAAGGGAAGAGATGAAGGTAAAGGTTGAGGGAGACAGGGTTGTTGCAATAAGCAAGAAACTAAATCCCATGGACTCAGATGGTGAGTATATAGGCATAACAAAGGTCACAAAGAAATCCGGGGATCTGCTCCTTGAGTGTGTATCGGAAACGATGGAAATCCATGGAAGGAGGGTATTCTATGAGCACGCATTTCAGAGGATGATTGATAAAGGGTACGAGATAAACTATTCAAAAACCTCGGGTCTCCCATGGACGGAGATAGACACCATAGAGGATCTCATTTTTGCGAGAAAAGAAGTATATCCTGAAATTGCTGGAAAACAGGAAAGTTGAAAGAAAAATTTTACTTCTCAGCCTGCTCAACTATCACCTCGTAATCCCTTTCCATCTCCCTCACAAGTTGTTCCTGTCTGTATCCTCTTTTGAAAGCTAAGAGGGCTGCACCACCAGCTCCAACCCCTTCCTTCACAAATCCCTCCTCGTAAGCTCTCAATCCAGACTTTGATGAACTTCCAAGTCCGGGGTCACTTGCAATCACATCTCCTGCAGACATTCCGGCAATATCTGCTGTGCTGTCATCGACCACGTATTTTGTCGTCGCTATGAACACCTCTGCATTCTGCCTGAGTCTCCTCACTATCTGGGAAACCGCCGCCATCTGCGTGCCACCTGCAAGAACAACAGGCTTCCCTGATCCGGCAGTAATCCCGGAAACTGTAAGGAGTACGGGATCTCCAACCTCGGAAATTATCTCGATGGGATCATCACTTTTAACTCTTGAAACAGCCTTGGCAATAACCTCCTGTTTGATGTGAACCGGATTCTCGGGCATGCTCGATGAAACCCTCGGGTTCAATCCCATCGCCTTCAGAACAGCTCCAGCTGTTGTCGTTCCTGCGGGTATGCTCTCTCCAATCATGAGAACATCGAACTCCTTTGAGAGTTCTTTCCCCAGGATTTTTGCGTATTCAAATGTCTCTTCTGCTTTCTCATAATCCATTGCTTTTCCTCGGGCTATGTTCTCTCCCACAGGTGCACCGACAGAGTAGTACGGCATTTTTGGCTTCTCTATCAGTCCGCTGTCAACAACAAAGAGCGGGACACCAGTCAGCCTTAAGGCAGTGTAGGTTATCAGGGCCGGAGTTGGCTTTCCATCTGGTGTTGCTGGGGGAAATGGAATGCTCCTGCAGTGTCCGTAGCACAGAAGCTCGGCATCTGCAGGTGGAGTGAATTTTATCAGCTCAGGACTCTCTCCCGCAACAGTTATTCCCGGAATTCCAGCAGTCATCGTGTTTCCAATGCACAGGACAAATGCAACCTTTTTCTCAAGCAGATCAGAAAAATCTCTGCCCTTAACAACCCTGTAGCTCATGGAAATTTTCCACCTCAAATGCAATAAAACCTTTTGTTTTGTATCACATTAGTAATACAATCTCATGGGCCGAATCCGTGAAAGGGTTAAATATGAATGGATGGATATAGATCTGAATGGAAGGATGGTTGATTGATGCTGACTACATAACGGAAAATGACAGAGCAGTTGTCAGGCTGTGGTGCAAGGATGAGGATGGCGTTTTTGTTGTTTACGACAGGAACTTCACTCCGTACTTTTACGTAATCCCTCATGACGATTTCGATCCCATGAGTGTGAGGGTTGAGACCAGAAACAGGATGATCGCCCCCCTCAGCTATGAGGTTGTTGAGAGAAGAATGTTTGGCAGGAAGGTGAACGTGTACAGGATTTATGCGAGACATCCTCAGGATGTTCCGAAGCTGAGAGAGGCTTTTAGGGTACACGGGGATGTGAGGGAGGCAGACATCCCATTTGCATACAGATATCTTATTGACAGGGATTTAGCGTGCATGGATGGCATTTTGGTTCAGGGAAGTGAGAGAATTGAGAAGGGGATAAGGGTTGTTGATGCGGAGGAGGTAAGGAGAACAGCCAGAAACGGGTTTCCTGAGATTAATGTTCTTGCATTTGACTGTGAGATGCTCACAGAGTTCGGCATGGCAGATGCTGATAGGGATCCCATTATAATCATTGGGGTCAAGATGGGGGAGTTTGAGGAGATAATCCACGGAGATGAGAGGGAGATAATTGCGAGGTTTGTAAGGCTGATAAGGGAGCTCGATCCGGATATAATTGTGGGCTACAATCAGGACGGTTTTGACTGGCCGTATTTAAAAAAGAGGGCGGAAAAACTGTCTGTAAGGCTTGCAATAGGAAGAGATGGTAGCGAGCTCACATTCAGGGGAGGAAGGCCAAAGATAACAGGAAGGCTCAATGTTGATCTCTATGACTTGGCAATGAGGCTCGATGTCAAGGTGAAAAAGCTCGAAAATGTTGCAGAATTTTTAGGAGGTAAAATTGAAATAGCGGACATTGAGGCAAAGGACATTTACAGAAAATGGGTTTCGGGAGAGAGGGAGAGTGTCTTCAGATATTCGAGGCAGGACATTCTGAACACCTACTTCATAGCCGAAGAGCTCCTGCCAATGCACTATGAACTCTCAAAGATGATACGGCTGCCTGTCGATGACATCACAAGGATGGGAAGAGGAAGGCAGGTTGACTGGCTGCTGCTGAGCGAGGCATTCAAGCTCGGTGAGATGGCCCCGAGTCCCAGTGAGATTGAGGAAAGCTATGAAGGAGCATTTGTCCTTGAACCTGAGAGAGGGCTCCATGAAAACGTCTACTGCCTTGATTTTGCATCCATGTATCCGTCAATAATGATCGCCTACAACATCTCTCCGGACACCTACGTTTCAGGAAAGTGTGATGAATGCTATGTGGCACCGGAGGTGAATCACAGATTCAGGAAGAGCCCTGATGGATTTTTCAAGAAAATTCTTCAGGATCTCATATCGAGAAGGAGAGAGATCAAGGCAAAGATGAGGGATGCTGAAAGAGACAGTCTTGAGTACAGGTTGCTTGACATCCAGCAGCAAACTCTAAAAATTCTGACAAATTCGTTTTACGGTTATACGGGATGGAGCGGAGCCAGATGGTACTGCAGGGCATGTGCCGAGGCAACAACAGCCTGGGGGAGATATTTCATAAGAAAATCAGCCGAAATAGCAAGGGATATGGGATTTGAGGTTCTGTATGGAGATACTGATAGCATATTTATCAGGAAGGATGGTCTGGATGGGAAAGAGCTTGAAAGGGAGGTTGAAAATCTCATAGAAAAAATATCTGAAGAGCTTCCTGTTACCATTGAAGTCGATGAGGTTTACAGGACAATATTCTTTGTTGAAAAGAAGAGATATGCCGGTCTCACGTCTGATAACAGACTCGTTGTCAAGGGACTTGAGGTCAGGAGAGGAGACTGGTGTGAGCTTGCAAAGGAGGTTCAGAGGGAGGTCATTGAGATAATACTGAGAGACAAGAATCCTGAAAAGGCAATGAGATTTGTTAGAGAGGTTATATACAGAATAAAAAAGGGAGAGTATCTGCTTGATAAGTTCGTCATCTACAAGAGCCTGACCAGGAAGCCCTCGAGGTACGAGAGCATGCAGGCACACGTCAAAGCCGTGCTCAAGGCCCAGGACTTTGGCTTCGTGTATCCCGTCGGAACCAAGGTTGGATACATTATTGTTGAAGGCAGCGGAAACATTGGAGATCGGGCTTATCCGCTTGAGCTGATAGAGGGATTTGACGGAGAGTACGTCGAAATAAAGACCAAACACGGGATAGAGAGACGCAGAATAGATCGGGACTACTACATCAACAACCAGGTAATTCCGAGCGTCCTGAGAATACTCGAAAGGTTCGGATACAGCGAGCTTACCATAAAGGGAAACACACAAAAAACACTCGACTCATTCTTTGGTTAGCATGCCGAGGGTAAGAGTGACATCAGGCTCATTTACGCCCCCGGGATGCTCCAATCCTGACTGCCCCGAGAACGTTATGGGAATGGAACATCCGAGTACCTAACGCGTTGTTCTCCGAAACATTTTTATCGCTGCATGGCGAACATACATCGAAGTCCGATGTATAGGAGGTGAGGATGTGGAGGGCATTCTTGCGGTAACGACCGAAAGTATTCCCGGATACAGGATCGTGGAGGTGAAGGGGGTAGCCCGTGGCGGTGTCGTGAGGGCCACGCACCTCGGGAGAGACATCATGGCCCTGCTCAGAAACATCAGGGGTGGAGAGATAAACGAGTACACCCGCATGATGGCTGAAGCCAGAGAAGAGGCCCTGAAAAGGATGTTTCTCCATGCAAAGGAGCTCGGAGCGAACGCCATAGTCAACATCAGGTTTGCAACATCAAGCGTTCGCTCGAACGTTGCAGAAGTCTATGCCTACGGCACCGCAGTTATTGCTGAACCCGAGGAGTGAATGTTTGTGGCTGGCAGCTCCAGAGCTGCTGAGGAGTGGTAATGCCCGTGTTCAGGGACAATGGGAAAAACGCCCTTAAAAAACTTCGCAAAGACCTGCGATCGGGTTTCTACTCTTTCCTGGTTTTGTCTATCCTCGAGAGAGAGGGTGATCTCCACGGCTACGCAATAAGAAAGGGTCTGGAGATACTCAGCGAAGGCAAGCTGGTTCCCAGTGAGGGGACACTCTACGACCTCCTGAAGAGCCTCAGGAAGTACGGTCTCGTCGAGGACTTCCAGACTGAGGTTGGGGGCAGGTTCAGGAGGTACTACAGGATCACGGATTCAGGAAGGAAAGTTCTGGCTGAGCTAAAAAATGAGGTGCAATGGCTTATGGAGACACTCGGGAAGGTGCTGTAAATGGCTCAATTCAGTTTTCCATGGTAGAGAAGATGAGAGAAAAGTTTAATTTGAGTTTGAGTCCCGGTCTTCTGAATGAAAATTGCAGCTGGGACGGGAAATCCGGCCAAAATAGAGGGTGCAAAGAGGGCTTTTGAGAAGTTCTTTCACGATGTCGAAATTGTCCCCAGAGAAGTCGTATCGTGTGTCAGCGACCAGCCATTTGGAGCTGAGATTATTGAAGGTGCTGTAAACAGGGCGAAGAACGCATACAGCGAGGAATTCGATTTCTCGGTCGGAATTGAGGCTGGACTTTTCGAGCTGCCATTCACGCTTACGGGCTACATCGACTTTCAGGTTGCGTGCGTTTACGATGGTGAGCGTTACACCATCGGTTTTGGACCGGGTTTCGAGTACCCTCCCCGGGTAGTAAGGGAGGTGCTCAGCGGGAAGGAAGTGGGAGACGTCATGGAGATTCTGACGGGAATAAAAAGTCTCGGAAAAAAACAGGGTGCAATAGGCTTTCTGACGAAAAATGCTGTAACGAGGAGCATGCTCAGCGAGATTGCAGTTACAATGGCGCTGATTCCTTGGCTTAACAGGGAGATGTACCGGCAATGAACCGTCTGATCACACCCTTCGACCCCTGGAAGTCCGGAATGTGCACCTGCCCTCCCAAGTATTCACTCAACCCGTATACAGGATGCGACCACAGGTGCAGATACTGCTACTCCACATACATTCCGGAATTTTTCCACGCCCGCCCGAAAAAGCTCCTGCTGACAAGGCTTGAAAGGGAGCTGAAAAATCTATCTGCAAATGCACTCATTTCCATGTCAAACAGCTCCGACCCGTATCCGCCCATGGAGAGGGAGCTTGAGCTGACCAGGAACGCCCTCAGGTTGATGTCCGAGAGAGACCTGAGGCTCCTCGTCATAACCAAAAGCGACGCTGTGGTGAGGGACGCGGACATTCTGAAAAACATGAGAGCCACGATTTCCGTAACCGTAACAACGCTCGATGAAAGCATCGCAGAGAAGATCGAACCCCTCGCCCCTGAACCTGGAAAGAGAATCAGGGCCCTGAAAGAGTTGAAGAAATCAGACATTCCGGTAATTCTCAGACTCGATCCGGTTATGCCGGGAATAAACGATGAAAGCGTCGAAGATGTGCTCGAAAAGGCGAAGTTTGTCGATCACGTGGTCTCCTCAACCCTGAAGCTCAGGGGAGACTCGTATTCCCGGATAACAAAAGCTTTCCCGGAACTCAGGGAAAGGTACAGGGAAATGTACTTCAGACGCGGTGAGAAGGTCGGTGGTAGCTGGTACCTGAACAGGGTGCTGAGAACGGGGCTCCTCTCGAGAGTGGCTGAGGTGTGCGAGGACCTCGGAGTGAGTTACGCGTTCTGCAGGGAAGGGATTCCTTTTAGAGCAAAAAGCTGTGACGGTTCTCACCTTGCGGTTTGAGCTGCAAAGAGTACAGAAGCGACGGCATAGGACACTGCGTTCAGCGAGGCGGAAAGTACAGCTGCCCTTCGCAGGCCGCATTTAAGCGTGGCTGCATAAACGCCGGCTTCAACAGCAACAGAGAGCAGGTAGGCGGAGAGGAACCACGCCAGAATTCCCGCTCTGTACGGTCCCGGAACGAAAAGTCCCACTGCAGAGCTTGCGACGTTTGCAATTGCCACTGATACGGCACCTTTTTTCAGTGGAACACACGTTCCTGCCTTTTCCGCAACCAGAGGAAAGCAGAGGACCTCGACCAGAATGATAAGAGGTATGTACGGCAGGAACGGCATGGTCAGGGGAAACACCACGTCTGCTCTTGCAGTCTGCACGAGGAAGACAAGTGTAAAGAGGAATGCAAGGGGTCCTGTTACGATAATTCTGGAATCAGTCTTAGATGGTGTTTTCAATGATGTAAATTTGAAATACAGTGATTTTAAAAATTTTTATCTCCAAATGGCACTTCCAGATTCACACGCGAGCGGTGCTGTTCGAAACTGTTTTATCTGCCTGCAAAATAAAATAGGATGTAAAAGCTATTTTTTGCTGTAATCGTAGAATCCTCTGCCCGTCTTTCTCCCGAGCAGCCCTGCCTGAACCATCTGCTTGAGCAGTGGACATGGCCTGTACTTGTCTCCGAGCTCCTTATGCAGGGTTTCAATGGCCGCAAGGCAGATGTCCAGGCCAATCAGGTCGGCAAGCTCTAACGGCCCCATGGGAACGTTTGTGAACAGCCTCATTCCCCTGTCTATCTCCTCCTTCGTTGCAACTCCCTCGTAAAGCACCCAGATGCCTTCGTTTATCCAGGGCATCAGAATTCTGTTTGAGATGAAGCCCGGCGAATCCCTGCACACAACCGGTTCCTTGCCCAGCTTCTTCGTGAACTCGACCGCAAACTCGAGAGTTTCATCGCCTGTAAGCAGCCCCCTGACTATCTCAACACCCCTCATTACCGGCACGGGGTTCATGAAGTGAATTCCAACGAAGTTCTCTGGCCTCTTTGTTACTGAAGCCATCTCGGTTATGCTGAGCGTTGAGGTGTTCGAGGCGAATATGGCATCCTCCCTCTTCACGATTTCGTTGAGCTGTCTGAAGGTCTCCTTCTTCACGTCCATGTTCTCTATTATCGCCTCAATCACCACATCAACATCTGCAAGATCTTCAAGCTTCGTGGTTGGCTTTATCCTGCCCATTACTGTGTCAACGTCCTCGCTCAGCTTGCCCTTCTCCGCAAACTTCTCAAGGCTCTTCCTGATGTTGCTCAGACCTCTCTCAAGGAACCTGTCCTCTATATCTCTAAGCACAACCTCATAGCCTGCCATCGCACATACCTGGGCTATGCCAGAGCCCATCGTTCCGGCACCGAGAACACCAACAACCTTGACGTCCTCAACCTTCACACTCACCACCTCAAACCCTAATTTTTCCCGCAATTCTCCTTGAGATTACAATCTTCTGAGCCTCACTCGTCCCCTCGTATATCGTCCCAACCCTCGCGTCCCTGTAATACCTCTCAACATCGTACTCCTTGCTGAACCCGTACCCTCCGAAGATCTGAACAGCTTCATACGTGACCTTAATCGCTGTCTCGGTTGCAAACAGCTTCGCGGCAGAGCTCAAAGCCGGATCGGGATTGCCGTTATCGACGAGCCATGCTGCCTTGAAGACGAGGAGCTTTGCGGCCTCGATGTCCTTGTACATGTCTGCGAGCTTGAACGCTATGGCCTGGTGCTCTATCAGTGGCTTCCCGAAGGCCTTTCTTTCCCTGGCGTACTCCAGAGCCCTCTCGTAGGCGCCTATTGCCATGCCGAGGTGAAGGGCTCCAATCTTTATCCTGCTCTCGTTGAAGAAGGCCATGAGCTGGTAAAAACCGTTGTTCTCCTTCCCAACCAGGTTCTCTTCCGGCACCCTCACATTGTTGAGAGAAACCTCAGACGTGTCATGGCAGTTCATACCCATTTTCTCGATTTCTTTTGCCGAGTACCCCTCTCTATCCTGCTCAACTATGAACGCAGAAATCCCCCTGTGGGGTGGGCTCGTCTGGGCTGTTTTTGCGAGGACGATCGTGTAAAGCCCAACGCTTCCGTTGGTTATGAACTGCTTTGTGCCGTTGATCACCCACTCATTCCCGTCCTTCACAGCCCTCGTTCTCATCGCAGCAACATCTGTTCCGCAGTCGGGCTCGGTGATGGCTATTGCAGAGGGGCCGTCTCCTTTGGGAACCCGGGCCATGTACTGCTCCTTCTGTTCTTCAGTGCCGAAGTGGAGGAGCATGGGAACTCCGAGGACAGCGAGATCTATGGCCGATCCTATGCTGCTGTCAGCCCTCGTGAACTCCATGCTGATTATGGCCTCAGCCAAACAGTCCATTCCCGCTCCGTTGTACTCCTCGGGAATGCCCGCCCCTATGTAACCGAGCTTCGCCGCTTTCCTGTAGATGTCCATCGGATACTCCTTCCTCTCGTCGTATTCCCTGCCGTAGGGCATTATCTCCTTCTCTGCAAACTCCCTCACAGCTTCCTGGAGCATTCTGTGCTCCTCACTCAGCTCGAAGTTCACGCTATCACCTCAGTATTTTCTGAAGACTATTGCATCACCCTGAGCCATTCCCGCGCAGAGCGTTACGACCCCGTACTCGCTCTTCCTTCTGAGCATCTCGTGCATAAGCGTGACAACAAGCCTCGCTCCCGTTGCTCCAATCGGATGGCCGAGAGCAACAGCACCTCCATTGACGTTGACCCTGTCGAGATCAAGGTTCATGAGGTACTTTGCCGAGATGAGCGTCACGGCAGCGAAAGCCTCGTTTATCTCCCACAGGTCTATGTCGTCCTTGCTCACCCCGGCTTTCTTCAGGGCGATTTCAGCAGCGTAGGCGGGGACCGTTGCTATGTATTTCGGATCCCTTGACGCCTGTCCATGAGCGAGAATCTCGAGCTTCGGCTCAGCTCCAAGCTCCTCTGCCTTTTCCCCGCTCATAACCACAACAGCAGCGGCACCATCACTCGTGTTTGGTGCGTTTGCTGCAGTAATCTTTCCATTCGGCCTGAAAACGGGCTTGAGGCTCTTTATCTTCTCGAGACTTGTGTCTCTCCTCGGATTCTCGTCCGTGTCAACCACCCTCTCGCCCTTCTTCTCCCTGACCGTTACGGGGATTATCTCTTCGGCGAACTTCCCCTCATCAATTGCCTTTATCGCCTTAACATGGCTGTGGTAGCTCCACTCGTCCATCTCATCTCTTGTAACTCCAAACTCATCCGCCACGTCCTCGGTATTCTCGGCCATGTGCTGGTTGTATATCGGATCCCACAGTCCATCGTGAACCATCAAATCCACAAGCTGGTCGTTGAACATCCTGTAGCCCCATCTTGCCCTGAGCAAAGCGTAGGGTGCGTTGCTCATGCTCTCCATTCCGCCTGCAACAACAACATCAGCCTCACCCATCTGGATCATGAGGTGAGCGAGGGCTATGGCCTTAAGGCCTGAGGTGCAGACCTTGTTTATCTGGTAGGCCGGGATGGTGTTGGGCAGTCCAGCTCTGAGGGCTGCGTGTCTTGCAGTGTTCTGTCCGCAACCCGCAGTAACAACATGACCCATTATAACCTCATCAACGTCCTCCGGCCTTATTCCTGCCCTGTTAATCGCCTCTTTTATCACTATGCTGCCGAGCTCAACAGCAGAAACGTCCTTCAATCCCCCTCCAAACCTGCCTATGGCTGTTCTAACTCCGCTGACAATGACAGATTCTGTCATGATATCACCAAAAATTAACGTAATCGGTAAATTAATAACGTTTTCCATTTTCTGAACCGTGTGCTGGAAAGAGGGTGCGGATGAACGTTTTATATACTTTCATTCCAGTATCAGCTCATGGAAAAGCTTCTTGAAGGAATGACTGTTGTGGAAGTCGCATACTACTACCCAGGCCCCTACTGCTGCAAGGTTCTCTCGGAGCTGGGAGCAAGGGTGATAAAGATAGAACCACCATCCGGAGAGCCAATGAGATACAGAGAGGACATCTATCTTGGGATGAATGCCGGAAAAGACATAATAACTCTCGATCTCAAGAGAGATGGGGACAGGGAGAGGCTTTACAGAATTGTGGAAAATGCCGATGTGTTTGTTGAAGGTTTTAGACCAGGAGTTGCAGAGAAGCTGGGAATGGACTACAGAACTCTGAAAGAGATCAATGATGGTCTAATCTACTGCTCAATAACAGGTTTCGGTCAAAAGTCTGAGATGAAAAGGCCGGTCCATGACATAAACATCCTCTCCCTTTCAGGCATATGTGAGATTTCGGGGCTCTCAGGAAGCATGCCTTCAGATCCAAACGTTCAGCTCTCAGACTTTGCATCAGCCATAACTGCTGCAGTTGCCATCCTTTCAGCTTACCTCAGAAAGATGAGAACGGGAAAAGGAGCTTACATAGATGTGAGCATGTACAATTCAGCACTCTTTGCCATACCCCTTCACTTTCTCAACGCCATAAATAAAAATGACCCCCTTCCGGAATTTTACTCCAATCCGGGCTACAGGATATACAGAGCAAAGGACTGCTATGTCTCCTTTGGAATTCTGGATGAACCAAAGTTCTGGAAAGTTCTGTGTGAGAGACTTGGACTTGACGAATACAGGGATATCAGTTTTGGTGAGAGGATAGAGCGGTCAGAGGAGATTGAAAAAAGGATCTCTGAAAAACTCTCTGAACTCGGAAGGGGCGACTTGGAAAGGATATTCATGGAAGATATTCCCTACGGGTTTGTTAATGATCTGTCATCGGTTTCATCACAATCCAGTATGGCTCGTGAGAAGGTTTTTATGGACAAGGTGGTAAAAACAATATCCTTCCCCGCAACCTTCCACTTAGGTTAACTTTATCTTACATCCGATTTTACAGAAGATGTGGAGGTTTATGTTCTGAGACTTGGACACAGACCAGAGAGGGACAAACGCATTTCAACCCACGTAGCATTAACTGCAAGAGCCTTTGGTGCAAGGGGCATCTACTTTGACAGGGAGGATGAAAGGCTGTTTGAAAATGTGAGGGATGTTGTGAGAAGATGGGGAGGAGACTTCTTCATAGAGCACGTAAAGTCATGGAAGGAGCTCCTGAAGAGCTTTGATGGACTAAAAGTCCACCTAACAATGTACGGGATGCCACTGCTTCAGAAAGTTAATGAGATCCAGAGTTCGGAAAGGGTCATGGTGGTTGTGGGTGCTGAGAAAGTCCCTCCAGAGGTTTATGAGCTGTCAGATCTTAACATATCCATTGGAAATCAACCTCACAGCGAGGTTGCAGCCTTAGCGGTATTTCTTGACAGAATCCTTAATGGTGAAGTTTTTAGGGTGAGGTTCAGAGATGCCAAGACCGAGGTAATCCCTGCTGAAAGGGAGAAGAGAATCAGGGAAAATCCCTGAAATGCCATGGTGATCATAAGGATACAATTACGATAAGTTTTTATTTTTGAATGCAAGATTGCAGTTCAATGGAAAACAGTCTGTACTTGGGACAGGGATTGTCGCTTCTAACTGTATCCCTAATTCTTCTGAATTTGGTACTTTCTGAGAATTCCAGAGATGTGCTCAACGGAAGGGTTCAGATGGGATACATGCTGTCATTTCTGGTTTCCATATCCCTTATCTTCACCTGGCTTGGTGGGCTTGTCTATTACATGACTCTGAGCAATCTTGGGAAGTTTTTCATGGAGTTCTCGTCCTCGGTTTTCTGGATAATACTGATGCTCTCCGGAATTTATGTCATCAAATTTCTTGTTGTAGATAACAGAATGAGACCGGTTGTTTCAGAGAGATTTTTTAATATTGTTTTTTATTTTACAGTCACATGGCTTATAACATTGCATCTTCCAACAATATCGTACAAGCTTCTGGCGATTCTTTCAACCGCAGCATCTGCAGCTGGGATCTATCTTAATTTTATCCTCGGAAAGTATTACAAGTTCAGAGATTTTTTCATAATACCGCTGGACCTTCACAGCTTCTATGTCTCAATAGCACTGGCTTCTGTATCCCTCAGTCTCCTTTTCATAGCCAGAATATACAGTCACAAGTCCTATCTTTTCTTTGCAATAGTGATCTATATCATAATCATCTATGGGATCGGTTCTCTCTTCAGAGAAATCAGAACCCTGATCTCTAAAATCTGAGTAAGAGTTTAAAAACATCCTAACGGTACAATCACAATGCCCTCAATAATGATCACAGGCACAACCAGCAGTGCAGGAAAATCAGTAATTGTTGCAGCTCTGTGCAGAATTCTCTCGAAGATGGGCTATGAGGTTGTCCCGTTCAAGGCCCAGAACATGAGTCTCAACTCCTACATAACGATGGAGGGGCATGAAATAGCCTATGCTCAGGCATTTCAGGCTTTTGCATCAGGTAAGGATCCGGATGTGAGGATGAATCCCATACTGCTGAAACCCAAGGGCAATTTGAAATCTCAGCTTGTTGTCATGGGGAGAGCGGTTAAGGATGTTAATGTAGCCGAATATTACAGAGAAATCCCGGAGCTTCTCAGAACTGTTGAAAAAGCTTTTAGAGAACTTGAACAGGAGAATGACTTTGTAATCATTGAGGGTGCAGGTGGGATGGCCGAGATAAATCTGTATGAGAGAGACATAGCAAATATGGGAATCGCACGAATCGCAAGACCGGACATATACATTGTTTCAGATATTGATAGAGGTGGAAGTTTTGCATCTCTCTTTGGAACCTACAACCTTCTTCCAGGTGATGTAAGGAAGATGATCAGAGGGTTCATCTTCAACAAGTTCAGAGGCTATCAGGAACTACTGAGATCAGGAATTGAAGAGCTTGAAAGGCTCACAGGTGTAAAGACTATTGGAATCGTCCCGTATTTTGAAAGGGGAATGCCTTCAGAGGACTCCCTTTCAATGGATGACTGGAGGGGTAAGGAAGGCTCTGAAATCGGTGTTATCAGACTTCCGAGGGTCTCAAACTTTACAGATTTTGAGCCGATAAGAGAGCTGGTTGAATTTGTGCCACTGAATGGCGAAATTCAGGATTATGAGATTCTGATAATTCCGGGAACCAAGGAGACAATTCTCGATTTGAAGGAGATGAAAAAATGGGACATGGACAGAAAAATTCTGAAATTTGCCAGGGATAACCCTGTCATAGGGATCTGCGGAGGATTTCAGATTCTCGGGAAGGAAATATCAAGCAAGCTGGAAAACCAGAGGGTCAAAGGCCTGGGTTTGATTGATGCTGTTACCGAGTTCAATGCATACGACAAAATAACGAGGCAGGTGGAGAAAAAGGTGATTGAAAAAGTTTCTGTAATTGAGAAGATAGTTGGAGAGACCGTCAGGGGGTATGAGATACACATGGGGAGAACAAGGGCAAGAATGAGGGTTTTTGAGGATGATGGAGGAAAAAGTGAGGATGGGTTGATCTGGGGAACATATCTTCACGGACTCCTGTTCAATGAGAATGTCAGAAAAGAATTTTACAGGTATGTTGGAAGGAAGTACAGAGTTGAGAGAGATCCGATTGAGGAGTTCTCTGAAATTTTTTCTGAAAGTGTGGATATTGAATACATCATTTCAAATACTGTGAGTCAAGGAAAAAGCTTAACTCCTTCTGGTAAAAAATAGGTTCATGGGGGTTCTTGATTTTGTTGGCAATTTGTTGAAATACACAGTATTCATTCTAACCATTATCCTTGCATTTTTGATCTTTTATCATTATTTCAGCGGTCTTGCATATCTGCCTGAAGACTACTATCAGACTGCAAAATCGATGTATGGAGATGTGGGAGTTCACGATATCAAAAATTTAACCGCGATCCTAAACAGAACAATGCTGCCTCCGTACAAGGAGGACGTATTTGACAGCAGTGAAGCATCTTCGTATTTGGAATGGTACCTTGAGGGCCATGGATTCAAGACGTACATTGCAAGATCAGATGCCCTCCGTCATACTTGGGTGATTGTGGAGCTGGATGATGGGAGCAGAGTTGCCATTGAAGCAACTGCACTCACTGAAAACAAATACAGCCCTCCGGGAATAATCGATGCACCTGACGGCAGATACAGAAACATGTCGATTACGTGGAAGGAGTATCTCAGCAAGAATTCAAGACAGCCATATGAGGAGTTTCTGAAGGACTACCTGTATTACTATAATCCCCCGAAAATCTTCGACAATCCCGGGCAGATGATTGGGATTGCTTCAGATCTGCGATATCCCGGGTGGGCAAAACTGAGTTATGATGAAATCGACTGGTGGAATTCAGACCCATTTACACAGTTTTATCCTTCCTCTCACTGGGATTAAATCCAATCTCCTTTTTTACCACCTCTATCACCCGATCAACATAGGATAAACACCTGTCACTCAGCTCAAGGCTAAATTCTACCTTTTCTGGCTTCACACCGACAATTACTACCTCATCCGGGAGATTGTAAACTCCCCTCGCCATCATTATCACATCCCGGAAATGCAGATCGTGAAGGCTGAGCATGATATCAGATGGAAAATCCTCCCTGTTGGGGTTGAATCTGAAAACAACCACACCCTCCTTCTGACCCATGTCAATGGCATCAACTATTATTGCCCTGTCCTCTCCATCCATTGCTTCAAGAAGCATTGCAGAGTTTGTCATGGCATCAACAATCCTGACATCCTCAAACTCATCCATCTCCATCATCTTCCTGATAACATGTATTCCGAATCCATCATCTCCGAGTATGTAGTTTCCCACACCTATGACAACAACCATGAAAAAGCAGATGAGGATATGGTATTCAACTCTTTTGCTCTTCAGAGCCTTCTGCCCTTCACCTTGTCCACATCAAACCTTGCCTTCTCTGATACGTGCATTACCGCAAGTGTTCCGGCCATAACCGGATCGCTGACAACGAGGTCACTGACCTTTGGCACGGACCCAAACATGTTGAGACTCACAACAGGAATCCCGGCTTTCCTGAGTTTCCTGACCTCATCTGCAACCTTCCCGCCCATCAGCCCACCTGCAAGGATGAGTATTTCGGCTCTGTGAAGTCTTGAAACTGCCCTTACCGCATCTGCAAGCTCATCTTCTCCAACAAGAGGCATTGTGTCAACGCTTATTCTTTCCCCTCTCAGATTGTGCCTGTCAGCCTCAGTTATGGCTCCGAGAGCAACCTGCGAAACCAATGCACCGCCCCCAAATATCAGAACCCTTTTTCCAAAGACCCTCTCAAATGGCTTTTCCTCGCTTATCTCAAGTACAAAGGGAAAATCCCTGACTTCATCAATGATTCTCTCAAAATCTCCACCATCAATTTCCATATAAATCAGGGCCTTTCCTCTGTTCTCTCCATGCTCTATTATAAAGCTCTGAGCATAGGTTATGTTTCCTCCATGCTCCGCTATCTTGGATGTGATGTCTCTCAGAACTCCAACTCTGTTTTCTGCTATGATCTGAAGACCCCTTATCATGCTCTAAAACTTCGCCCCTGTGAGGGTTTTTGTTTCAATAACCCCATCAATTGACCTTATTTTTCTGACAACAACCTCGCTCAGCTCCTCAAAGTCCCTTACCGATATTTTGGCTATGAGATCATATTCCCCAAAAAGTGGATGGAGCTCCTCAACCTCCTCAAGCTTCAGCAGCCTTTCATAGACGCTCCTCTCTTTCCTGGGCATCACCTTGATCAGAACAAAACCCAGCGCCATCAAGTCTAATCTCTGCCGGACATATTAAAACTTTCTGATGATGTACTGCTCAATCTTCTGCACATCCTCTCTCATTCCGATTTTTATCAGAATATAAAGAATAAGGAGGTTCGCTCCAAAGAGAGTCAGCGTGAACACCCCTGTCATTGCCGATATGTTCCATGCAAGATGAAAGAGACCTGCGAGAACAAGGTAAGGGATGACTGAGGCGGTTTTACCTTCAGACCTCAGTCCAAGCCCCACCCCGGTTATGGATGTGAAGGCCGAATGAGCTACCGGAGTGAGGAGTGCCCTTATCAGTGCAGTCTCATATCCGTAAGAAAGTCCGTAAACAAGATTTTCAAAAGATGCAAATCCAAGACCTGCTGCAACACCGTAAACAACACCGTCCATAACTCCATCAAACATTCTTCTCCTGTAGGGAATAAGCAGGGCGAACATCTTAGTGAATTCCTCAATGAAAGGTGCAAAAATGAATAAATAAATCCCGGTCAGTGGTTTTTCGAGAAACATGGCAAGAGATGTGGAAATTATGGATGAAAAAAGAAATGTAAGGATCACGTAAATCTTCGGTTCCGGCTCTATCCTGTCCTTGTGGTACACATACCACATTATGAAAAGTGCCGGAGCGTATCCGAGAATAAAGAACTCAAGCATTCGAAGCACCTTATCTGATTTCCTCCAGCCTTCTTGTTCTGTACTCTGAAACGAGCTCCTCTATTTTTTCAAGCTTTCTCCTTTCAAGATCTCTTCTTGCATTTTGGATGGCGTTTTCAAGCTCTTCGGCTTTGACAAGAGCAAACTCATCGAACATTTTGATAGAAATTTTCTTCACATCTACGACAGGAATTCTCTCCTTCTCAAAAACCTCCTCAGCGAGATGTGGCATTTCTCCACTTGCAATCACAGCTTTTATACCTTTTCTGACAAGCATTTCAGCTCCGCTTTTGCCAGCACCTGCAACATCCCTGATGAAGATCACATCTCCACTCTCGATTCCAGCAGATCCCTCAAGCCTCTCAATTTCATCCTTTGTGAACTTCTTCAGAACCTTCACAGCCTTCCATCCCCTGAACTCTAAGTACTTCATTCTCTTCAGACTTTCAATTCTATTGCTGAGCTCCTCGATAACCCTGTTCTTCTCATCCAGCAACCTTTTCAGATCACTTATCTCAGACTGAAGCGATCTTATGAGATTCTGCTCTCTTATTTTTCTGTGCTCCTCAGACGAAATGTGATATATTCTCTCTTTAAGCCTATCAATCTCTCTCTTCATATCTCTGATCTTCATCTCAAGCTCCCTGTTCTCATTTTTCAGCTCTGCAATTATCCTGTCTCTCCTGATTATCTCTTCCTTGCTAACAGATACTTCCTCTTTTTCATTTCTTGAAACCCCACCTTTTCTCTTTTCGAGCATCAGCTTCAGAGAATGGCCTCTTATAATACCTGCCTTTATCTCATCAATGTCGTAACCCTCGGGAACCCTCTTTTCTATGTTTCTCAGTTTGTTTCTGAATGCGTTGAATGCCTCAAGTGCTGAGGCAAGGGCATCTCTCTCATGGTCGTTTCTTGTGCTGTATCCTGCTGTCAGGGACTTCTTCTTCTCAACAGAAATGTCCTCCCTTGGAGTGTAGAGAATGGAGTTGAGTGATGCTCTCATCTTCAATATGTAATCTGGAGGGTTCTTTCTGTCTGTGGCAATAAGAACAGGCTTTCCAAATGAAAGTATGTGCTCAAGAACCTCAGATGAGCTCCACTCCTTTCTGCTTTCGACGTTCAGCAGGTTTCCATTTAAATCAAGGACTGCAATTCCAACCGTGTTACCGGGGTCAATTCCAACTATGGTATATGTCTTCTGCCTGCTTAAAGGTATCAGCTCAATCCTCTCCTTTTCAACTGCACTCACAGAAACCTGAACATCTCTTGTTCTGAATGAGTTAACAGGCACCCTGTCTCTTGGCACGTCAACAACAAAGATGCCTCTTGATATTCCGCCGTAAGCCTCCCTCACATCCTCCGTATACTCGAATCCGTAATCATCAAGAAGTCTCTTTATCTCTCTGTAAACTGCTCTCACTGAATCGTGAACCTTTCTTCTGTACTTGTTCTGTCTCCATCCCCCCTTCCCAAGACTCCTGTTTCTTGAAACCTTTATGATTGTTCTGTCTGAGAACACCGACACAATCTCCCCAACACCGTATTTGACGAGAAGGGCTGAAGCTCTTGCCTCGTCAAAGGGATTTTTCGGATCCATGCATATTCCATATCTTCTGGCAAGTGCCGGAAGTGAAAGCCTGCCGGCGGTCTGAACAAGCTTTGTGTTCACAGGCAGGGATTTAAGAAAATCGATGAGTTCCCTTTTATCTCTGAAAAGCTCAAATATGCTGTCAACAGCCACGTAATCTGGCTTTCTATCCTTTACATACTTGAACAGTCTTCCTCTTGATGCTGATTTTGACCACTCTTCGTTCTCATCTATGTAGTGCAGAGCATATCTTGACTTGGATTTTGGGTGGGCTGAGCCCCTTATTATGTCCACTCCGATAATCCTCATGCTTTACCTCTGATATACTCTGCAACCTCATTTAAATCTTTTTTTACTCCGTAAGCTTTTCTGAAATATTCAAGAACGTTCCTGACATCTCTCAGTAGAATTTTCTCTGCCCCCTCTGCATCAGCCTCAACATACTGCGGGAAGTCAATGATCCATATCCCATCCTCAGCTGCAAGTATGTTGAACTGGCTGAGATCTCCATGAACAATACCTCTTGAAAACATCTTTCTAATCTCATCAACAATCATTTCAAGAACGTCTTCCGGATTTTCGAGCCTTATTCTGTAAAGCTCTCTCGCATCAACGAGTTCTGTCACCACAGCATTCCCCTCCCAGGCAATGGGTCTGGGGACGCTTGCATATCCGTAAAGCCTTCTCAGGGCCTGAAACTCTCTTCTGGCAGACCTGACAGTCAGTACGGTGTAGTGCAGTGTCCCGTAATCTCTTTTTTCCCTGACCTTTTTAAAGCTCGGATAGCCGACTCTGTGGAATTTGACTGCGAACTCATCTCCAGTATCATTCAGAGCGTTGAAAACGACACTCTCCTTACCCTCACCCAAAATTTTTCCGAGCATAGATACAACATTTCTTCTGACAAGTCTTTTCAGGGAAAAAACCGAGAGTCCCTTAAAGGTGAAGCTTGCTCCTATGTATTCGTGGTACTTGTTCTCGATCATTCCAAGTCCTGATAGCTTTCTGAGAAAAATTTCAAGTTTCTCCTCATTTAGATTACACTCTCTGGTTATTGCATGCGATGGAACGTACTCAAAATCCCACATGTTCCTGAAAATGGCATGAAGTATGCACTCATCGGTTCTGTCAAGCTTCAGGTAGGCACTGACAAGATCATTCACATAGTATATAAAGCCGGGCTGTTTAAACCTATTTCGTGAAGTGCTCCTACTGCAGCAGGGAGGCGGTTTACTTTCAGAGGCACTCAGGGAAGCATCTATGCAGGAGACATTTTACCGAGAATTTCATCAGGAGGGTTAAGAGGAATATAAGGAAATTCAGAATGATCGGCAGAAATGAGAGAATAGCCATAGCAATGAGCGGTGGAAAGGACAGCGTTGTTCTTGCCCATGTCCTCAAAAGGCTCTACGGGGATAGAAAGGATATTGAGCTCGTTGCAATTTCCGTTGATGAGGGTATATCAGGTTACAGACCTCCAACCCTGAAAATCGCTGAGCACATCTGCAGAGAGCTTGAAATCCAGCATCATGTTGTCACCTTTGAAGAGGAAATCGGGCTCAGACTTGATGAGATGGTGGAGATCGGGAAAAGGAACCCCTGCACGTACTGCGGGGTTTTCAGAAAGTATCTGCTCAACAGAAAGGCCAAGGAACTCTCAGCTGACAGACTTGCAACGGGACACAACATTGATGACGAGGCTCAGACAATCCTGCTTAATTTCCTTCAGTCTGACATTGAAAGACTTGCAAGGCTTGTCCCATCAAGAGTTCAGAGAGGACTTGTTCTGAGAATCAAGCCTCTCAGGGAAATTTACGAAAGGGAGATCGTTACATACGCGATTCTGAATAACCTTCCAGTATCGTTTGAGGAGTGTCCCTACAGTCATATGCCTGTCAGAGCTGCTGTGAGAGACTTTCTGTATGATTTTGAAAACAGGTATCCGGGAAGGAAGTTCTCAGTTCTGAGAAGCTTTGAGGCCATCATGCCATGCCTGAGGGAGATGTATCCCCAGATTGATCTCAACGAGTGTGAGATCTGCGGAGAGCCCACACCCAAGAATGTGTGTCAGGCATGTGAGCTGAAAAAGGAGCTGAGGTTAAGCTGATTTTGGCTGTCTGAGCGGGACAACTCCTATTATTCCGGCCAGAAATCCGCCAAAGACGGCCATCAGGAAATAATACATCGCATCCTCCCTCAGATGGGCATAGACATCTGTTGATGAAATTATGTACACCGACCCACCCCAGATTATCAGGCCTGCAGATATCAGCAGAAAGACCATTGATATGTATCTCCTTATGCTTCTCCCCTCTATGAAGCCGTCCAGGATCTTGCCAATTATTATACTCACTCCTGCAGATATTATCCACCACAGACTCCCGTATATGAATGCCGTTGCAAGGATAATCGCACCAACAGCTACAGGCTGATAAAGAAGCTTCCAGAAGCTGTTTATCCCCTGAATGAATCCGACTATGATCAGTATGAGTGATATGACGTAAGTTATGAAGGAGAATCTTCCCTCAAGCAGCGAGTTCTTGATTGTTGAAAAGTACTCCTCAATCGCGTCATCCATTCCGTATGCCTTGAGAATCAGGTATATGCCAACAAAGAGCACTATTGTGCCGTAGCCTATTTCCATGAAACCTGCAAGGGAAAAGATCGAGAAAATGAGCAAAATGGATCCCAGTGGCACCAGGGTGGATTTTGCAATTTTTGGATCTTCAAACATTCTCTTGATCAGATAATATGTGCTCTCTATTGTTTTGCTCTGCTTGACGACTATTCTGTGAACTCCATCTATTTTCATTCGTGATGAGATTACCGGAATCACAAATTCGTCCTCACTTCCATCTGTAACCAGGATCACACTTTCAGGTCTAAGAAGGTTTCTCAGGTAGTCTATCTGCTCCGCTATCTTGTTGTCAGAAACAACACCAACGTTCTCATCACCTGCAACTATGGCTATCTCTACCCTCTCACTCCCCTTGAGATCGTCGTATATTCTGACTGCTCCAAAAATTGTGTTGAGATCGCTGTCCTCCGGATCTGCAAGTCCAAGACTCTCTCCTGCTTTCAGACAGTTGTCCCTGCCTATGACCGGTGAGGAAATTCCTGTTTTCCTTCCAAGATCGTCATCTCTGTCTATAACAAGTATCAGCTTCATTTTTCAAAAAATATTATTCTGCTTAGTTTAAATTTATTTTGTTCCAGCACTTGCGGCTTCAAAAATTATTAATAATTTCCGGAACCACAGGTGTTGATGTTTGGATGGGGAGAGCTTGGGTTGATCCTGCTCCTTGCTCTCATACTCCTCGGTCCGGATAACATGGTGGATGTTGCCAGAAAGCTGGGGAAGCTCTACGGGGAGTACAAGAAGGCAAGGAGAAGGCTTGAACTTGAAATAATGTATGGTCTGAACCCTCCGGATGAGGATATTCTGAGGAAGGTTGAGGAAATACGGGAGAGATCAATCATGGAGTCTGTTAAGGAGAACCTTAAGCCTAAACCTTTAAATAATGCTGATGCAAACAAGAGTAAAGGCGGTGAGGTGAAATCATGATCGGTCCAATCGGTCCAAATGAGTTGCTGCTAATCCTCCTGATTGCTGTACTGCTTTTCGGAGCAAACAAGCTCCCTGAACTTGCAAGAAGTATTGGAAAAGCATCAGGAGAGTTCAAAAAGGCACAGAGAGAGGCAGAAATGGAGCTCAGAGAATTTGAGAGGAATCTGAAAGAAGGCAAATACGAAAACAAGGAGAAAGAGAAGCGGGAGAAGCTTGAGGAGATGGCAAAAGCTCTCAACATAGATCCTGAAGGGAAAAGCGATGATGAACTTCTTGAGGAGATAAGAAAGGCAATTCCGAGAGAGAAGGCCGAACCATAGTTTTCCTCTTTTCAATCTTTCTTCCAATTTCTGGTAAATTCCGGCACAGAATTTTGAATGGCAACTCTTTCATATTCCATTCTATATGCGAATCACTTTCATCTGCCATGCAAAAACACGCCGCAAATGTTTTATACAATTTTCAAGAAATGTAAGAAAAATAAGATATAGTGGAATAATGGTGGGCGAGTGTGGAAAGAGAAGGATAGTGTATGGAGTTATTACTGTTAGCGACAAGGGTCAGATTGCAATTCCTGTTGATCTGAGAAGAGATCTTGACATCAAGCCTGGTGACAAGCTTTTTGTTTTGAAGAGAAGAGATGAAACCGGATTCACCCTGATAAAACTGGAGGAGATAGATAGACTGATGTACAGGATTCAGGAAGATGAGGAGTTTTTTAACAGAAAGAGGAGGTGAGTGGGTTGCCGGTTTGTAGGGATTGTATATACTATACCCCTGTTGATGAAACAAAAGGAAATTGTTTTGGGCATGAGGTGCCTGCAGAAATGGACGTGGAGGAATGTCCAGCAAAGGCATTTCAGCCAAAATAAATGAAATCGCGTTCACACTTATTCAGAGGAAAAAACGGAGAAACTTGGCATAACAAGAACACGGGTTTTGAACTAAGTTGGGAAGGCGGTGAAGCACATGATCAGGATAGTGGACTCCATTCTCTTGTGTTGGAGGTGAAAAGAGAACTGCTCAGGATTGAAGGGGGCTGGTGAATTTTGATTGAAAAGGTGAGAGTTAAATCAGTGCTGAACAGGCACAGGAAAAGGGATGAATGGTTTCTCGATGATTACTCCGTAAACCCTTACTATGGATGCAGTTTTGGATGCGTTTACTGCTATGTGAGGGGCAGCAGGTATGGAAAAGGTGGCAGAGTTCAGATCAAGGTTAATTCCCCCGAATTACTTGAAAAACAGCTGAGAAGAAGAGCTTACAGGGAGGAATACGGGGTAATCGCAGTTGGAACATCGACAGAGCCCTACATGAGCCTGGAGGATGAGGTAAGGCTTACAAGAAAGATACTGGGAATTATCGCAAGATACAGGTTTCCCGTACACATTCTGACAAAATCCACACTTGTTTTGAGGGATGCAGATCTTATAGCTCAGATCGATTGCAGAGCAGTTCTGCCGGATGATCTTGAGGGCAGAATTGACAGAGGAGCTTTTGTAACGTTTTCAATTTCAGTCATGGATGAAAGAATGGTGAGGGTTGTTGAGCCAAACGCACCACTGCCGGAAGAGAGGTTGAGGGCCGTGACAGAGCTTGCTGAAAGCGAAATCTTTGCGGGGATAGCCTTTATTCCGGTTCTGCCATTCATCTCCGATTCTCCGGAAAAGCTGGACTGGATGATCTGGAAAGCCAAGGAAAGTGGAGCAAAATTCTGTTTTGCTGGAGCCCTCACCCTTTACGGAAACAATCCGGATGACTGCAGACAGACGTACTTCAGGTTCATCAGGAAGTACCATCCAGATCTCCTGCCAGAATACCTCAAAATGTATGGCAGGAGTTACCAGCCATCTGCATCGTATCGGAAGTTGCTGGACAGGACTGCTCGTGAGATGTGCATGAAGCATGGAATCAGATACAGGATTCTGTGAAAACAGCAGCATAAGAAATTAATACAGCCTGTTAGCTATTCATCCCATGGAAAATCTGCTCAAAAAGGTTACCGAGTACAGGTGGGAACTGCCAAAGTCCTACAAGAAGGGCATGAGAGTCCCGGCTTACTTCTATCTCAACAGAAAACTGATGAACATGCTTGAAAGAGGTGCAGTTGATCAGGCAGCAAACGTTGCAACAATGCCCGGAATACAGATGGCCTCACTTGTGATGCCTGACGTTCACGTTGGCTACGGATTTCCGATAGGAGGGGTTGCTGGCTTTGATGCTGAGGAAGGTGTTGTCAGCCCGGGTGGTGTTGGATTTGACATCAACTGTGGTGTTAGGCTTTTGAGAACAAATCTGACCGTGGAGGAGGTTAAACCCAGAATAAAGAATCTGATTGATGAGCTTTTTATTGCAGTGCCATCGGGGGTTGGAAGCGAGGGAAGGATAAGGGCAACTGACAGGGATCTGGATGAGATATTTGTCGAGGGTGTCAGATGGGCAATCGAAAAGGGGTACGGCTATGAGGAGGATGCTGACAGATGTGAGGAAAATGGAGCACTTGGAGGAGCCAAGCCTGAGGTTGTAAGCAGAAAGGCAAGAGACAGGGGAAGAGGGCAGCTCGGAACTCTTGGAAGTGGAAATCACTTTCTTGAAGTTCAGTACGTTGACAAGATTTATGACCAGGAAACTGCAGAGGTTTTCGGACTTCAGGAGGGAATGGTTACGATCATGATACACACCGGAAGCAGAGGGTTAGGACATCAGGTCTGCACGGACTTTCTGACAGTTCTTGATAGGGCTGTGAGCAAGTACAAGATAAAACTGCCTGACAGACAGCTTGCATGTGCTCCGGTAAAAAGCAGGGAGGGGGAGGATTACTTTGGTGGAATGGCCTCAGCTGCAAATTTTGCTTGGACAAACAGGCAGATAATCACTCACTGGGTTAGAGAAACTGTGAGAAAGGTATTCGGGATGGGAGAAGAGGAACTTGGAATGGAGCTTGTTTACGATGTTGCCCACAACATAGCCAAGTTTGAGAAACATGTTGTCAATGGTGAGAAGTTTGAAGTGGTTGTTCACAGGAAAGGGGCAACAAGAGCTTTTGGGCCCGGAAGCAGAGAAATTCCGCAGAAATACAGGGAAGTTGGACAGCCCGTGATAATTCCGGGAAGCATGGGGACGCCCAGCTACATACTTGCTGGAACTGAAAAGGCAATGAAGGAGACATTTGGCTCAACATGCCATGGAAGCGGTAGAGTTCTCAGCAGATCTGCAGCAAAGAGAAGACTGAGAGGAGACAGGGTCAAAGCAGATCTCATGAAGGAGGGAATTTATGTCAGAGCAACTCACGGAGCATTGCTTGCAGAAGAAGCCCCGCAGGCATACAAGAGCAGTGATGATGTTGTGAGTGTTGTTGATAGAGCGGGAATTTCAAAAATAGTTGCAAGACTCAGGCCTATTGGAGTTGCCAAGGGATGATACGGGAGATTGAAGTAAAATCCGGAATGAAAGTTTCCGAGCTGGTTGATCAGCTCTCAGCTACGGCTTTCAATGCACGAAGACTTGGAGAGGCATGCAGGATTTATAGGGAGATGGTTGAAAGTGATGTATTTATTTTTTTCACCCTTGCAGGGGCGATGATACCTGCGGGGATGAGAAGGATAGTTGATGGCTTTCTGAAAAATGGTTTTGCGAATGCTCTTGTTACAACAGGTGCAAATGTCACTCATGAGATAGCCGAAGCTCTTGGATACAGGCACAAAATGGGAAGAGAGGATGCAGATGATGCTGAGCTCGGCAGGAAAAGTATAAACAGGATCTATGATGTCTTTATTGAGAACGAGGCCTTTGAGGGAGTTGAGCAATTTGTCGCGGGAATCTTTCAGGATCTTGATGGAGAGTTTGCAAGCTATGAAATTCTCTGGGAGATCGGAAAAAAGATTGGTGCAGACTCCTTTTTAAAAACAGCCTACAGAAAGAGAATACCTGTTTTCTGCCCAACCCTCCACGACTCTGTTATTGGGCTGCACCTTTTCGTTTACGGACAGAGGTTGAGGTACTCCCCTCAGAAGGATGTTAAGAGCATGGTAGATCTATGCTTCCAGGAAAACAGGATGGGCGTTTTCATAGTTGGTGGAGGTGTCCCAAAGAACTTCACACTCCAGGCAATGCTTCTCAGCAAAGGCTTTGATTATGCGATCCAGATAACCACAGACTCTCCTCAGTGGGGCGGGCTTAGCGGTGCAACCCTTGATGAGGCAAAGAGCTGGTGCAAGCTGAAGGAGAATGCTAAAACTGCAACAGTTTACTGCGATGCGACAATTGCTCTACCCATGATTTACGGATATCTTCTCGAAAACGTCTGATAATTCCTTTTAAAAAATTTAGTGAAAATTTTTTAGATTATTTTACTGTGAAGGCTCCACAGGCTTTATTGGCGGTGATATGAACTCCACTACAGCATGGGAGATAGATTCCGGTCCGTAGGGTGGCCCACCGGGCTTGAATGTTATGATAACCTCTCTTGCCTCTTTCTGGTCTCCCCATGTTGTGTATGAGAGCGGGAATGCAAACAGAGGATTGCTATAACTCCCACCCCTTATTGTGCCTGCAATATCCTTGGGATCAGCAGAATTTGCCTGTTTTATGGCCCAGACGATGTGGTTTATGTTCACATAGCCTGTTGTTCCGGCAAAGTCAACCTCCTCCTTGTATTTCTCGTAAAACTTCTGGGCAAAGCTCTGAAACTCATTCGAGTTGTAGTTAACTGGGGTGAAGTCGAGCATGCCCTTTGTGACGTCCTCTCCGAGAATCTTCTCCCACGCTTTCTTCGGTATGTTGGGTCCTATGTACTTTGCATTGAATCCGAGTTCTATACCCTGTCTTGCTATTTTTGCCGTTCCAGGTGGGTGGCCGGTAGCAATAACAAGCTCAGGATTGAGATCCTGCATCTTTCTGAGATAGGGTGTGAAGTCCGATTCCTTGACCGGTGCGATCTCCATCCTCACCTCAACCCCCGGAAGAGTTTCAATGTACTTCTCTATCCCTCCCTTGATTGAGTGACCCCATGCATAATCTGCTATCACAGCTCCAATTCTCGTAAAGCCCTTGTCCTTTATGTACTCTGCAAGAGCCTGCATGAGCAGCGGTCCGGCAACAAGTGCAGTTCTGAATGTGTATCTGCTGCTCTTCGTCAGTATCTTATCGCTTCCTGCCATGTGCAGCAGCAGTGGAACATTAAGCTCCTCAGCCTTTCTGGATGTAGCAAGACCTATGTCACTTGAAACCGGTCCAATAACAGCAACAACATCCTCCTGGAAAACGAGTTCCTCGAAAACAGTTGCAGCCTCACTTGCATTGTTTTTGGTATCCCTCACCACAAGCTCAAGACTTCTACCATCAACGCCGCCATTTGCATTTATCTCTTCAACCGCCATTTTTGCTCCCTTTAAATGACCATCACCCCATGGAGTGAATGGTCCACTCAGCGGTCCCAGAAATCCGATCTTTATCGGACCTTCCGGCTTTGGTGTTGGTGTCTTCTGAGCTGGTTGCTGGGTTGCACATCCAAGGATGGATGAGCCAAGCAAAACTGAACCTCCAATCATTGCAGCCGTTCCCATAAACTCTCTCCTGTTCATCCTCAAGCTTTCCACCCTCCAAGATTTTTAATTAATTTTAATTAAAAATTGAAAGCAGGATATAAGTTTTTCCCCTAAGAATCCGTGACAGAAGTATTCCCAACCATTTATCATTCCAAAATTTTTTATACTAATCGGAAGCATCTTAATAATAATGAGAATAAAAACTGGCGTCATAGGTTTCGACACACTCATTGGAGGAGGATACCGACCTAACACTGTTAATGTTGTTGTTGGTGCATCAGGGACGGGGAAAACAATATTTTCACTTCAGTATTTACTTGAAGGCATTGAAAATGGTGAAACTGGAATATACATATCTTTCGATATGGATGCAAAAGCAGTAAAAATACTGTCCGAGTCCTTGGGATGGTTTGAGCTCGTCGAAGCAATGGAAAATGAACAGATACTTGTTACAAGAAGTCATGCCGAAAACATATCGTACCTTAACGAAGACATAATCTCCTACATTGAAGAGAATTCAGAAGGAAATGCAAGAATTGTGGTAGATTCGTTCACACCACTGATCTCTTCCTTAGATTACAGTTCAAGAAGAGATATAGGCTGGTTTTTTGATCAACTGAGGGCAAGCGGAACATCAGTTGTGACAGTTGAAGAGCCATTTACAAACAGTCTCAGCAGACCGGATGTTTCAATCCCCATATTTCTTTCGGACTCTGCGATTTTCATGAAAAATATTGGTTACGGAGAAGCATTTAGCAGAACTCTTCAGATTATAAAACACAGAGCATCATGGCATGCAGACGGAGTTTTCCCGTACAGAATAATGCCTGGACTTGGTATTGTAGTTGAGAGCGATCTCGAACAGAGATTTCAGCGAGATGATATTGAAGCACTCCTAAGATCATCGAAAATAGACAGTAAAATCAAAAGAAGGCTTTCATTTCTTTCAAAGAGAGACATACCTGTGTCAAGAGCCATAATTGAGAGGGTGCTTGGGATCTATGAGTCGGAGAATAGATAGTCTTGTTAAGGACATCTCAAATGATCCATCCGTTATAGGATTAATAATTTACAGAGTAGATGGTACTCCCGTTTTTGTCAGGGTAAATGATGAAATGAGAGTCATCCAGCATCTCTACTTCTTAGAGAGTCAAATACGATCCATACTTGATTACATTTTCAACCAAAATTTAAATGAAATTTCAATAAAAGTAGAGGATATAAAAATCCTCCTTCTTCCTATCACAAAGACGCTGGTCATGAGCATTCTGTTTTTGCCAATCGCAGAGTACAGGCTTGAAATGGAAGCCAAAAGAGTAATAAACTCCTTAAGACCACTTTTAGCAAATGAAGTATAAGGTTATCTCCTCTTCATCAAAAGATATTGAGATCCTGCTTGAAGACCTCAGCAAAAAACTTGAGAAACTCGACTTTACCCCTAATTTTGGGATGATAATCATAACTCAATCACTCTTTGATTACCACAAGAGAATTTTGAAATTTCTGGAAGACAATATGGGCTGGGATACAGTAACTTTTTTTACTGATGGATTTGGGACTAAGGAAGGTATTTTTATGCACGGGATCCTGATTCTCCTTTTGACCGCCAATTATGATATTTTTGTAACCGGAAAAGGACCTCTCGATCAGGAACTCGAAAAAATTACGACAAAACTGCAGGATTATGATGTTGCTATCGCAGTATACCCTGCGATTTATTTCCCCAGAAAGACCACACTCATTAAAGGATTTCTCAGAGACAGGTTTTACTGGTTCAGATATAGGCGGTGCAAAAATGAACTGTGCAAGAGAAAACTTCTTAAAAGATACTCTGACTGGGTCCAAAAAGAGAGACTTTTTATCCCTATAAATAAAGTTTTGAGAATACTCGGAAAGTCGGGAATTTCCGTAGGTTCAATAAATCTGGTGCCATTAGAGGTTCATGAGGATACTCCCTTGATACTCCATAATTTTAGACCGATAGGGAGAAATGTCCTTGTTATCGGACTTAAAAATGCTGATCTCCATTTTAAAGATATATTCCCCGAGAGAGGAGATAGTTTTGAAGAAACTAAAGAAATTCTGAGAAAGTTTTTTGCCTTTAAAGACGAGGTCAAAGTCTTGAAAGAAGGAAATGTTATCGGAGAGATTAATGGAATGTCAGTTAGAGAGTATATAAAAGAGAGATTTCAGCTTGATGTCGGGGAGGATGAGTTTATAGAAAAGATTGAGAAAGGGGAGTTTTCTGCTATTACTCCATATGGTCTTGCTTTTATAAGTATGATGACTAATGGAGCTACTGTCGTAGGACTACTCAGTTCTCCATTAAACTTGTATCCTTATATTATAGATTTAGATGTTTTCCAAAGTGAAGGTTTGGTGTTAGGTGAGATATTTTCAAAAAACCCTGAAGAATTTGTTGATTTTGGAGAACTACTATCCAAAAGTAGTACATTTAAGATATTGTTTGTTGATTCTACTACTCTACTTGCCTATAGGAGTGAAACATATCGAATTTACGATTTTCTATCAAATAGATTAAAGGGAGATTGGGTAGTCATATTCATCTCGCCCCCAGGCATGAGACTGTCTCAATCCACTAACAGTAGATACATTTCAGAGATAGAACCAGAAAGCTTTTATTTTGGATCTGGAACTTCTCTACTTTTTAGCCTAAAATCTTGACTATAATCTCCAATAATATGAGCAGTGAAAGGGATGTCAAACCTGATAATAGTGTTAGATTATAGTATTTTATAGTAAATTCTGTGATCTCCCATCTAGCATTATGGAATTTGTAGATTGCATATATTGTTCCTATTGCAGGTAGAAATGATACCAAAATCAAACTTTGTTTAAAAATAATAGTCCCAATTAAGAAATACATACAAACTAATCCTAAGAACATTTTTAAAAGAGATTTTGGATTAAACACAACACCCAATGTTTTCAATCCTGCTATCTTATCTGCTGAGATATCTTTAAGATCTTTGGTAAATAGTGTAGATACTAACAAGGGGGTTAATACCAATGTTAGTTCTACTGCTGTTTTGTCAATGTTACTGATCGTACTATATAGCATTAGAATATAACTTGGAACAGAAACAAAATATACTATTAACTCACCTACGTAGTGTCTCTTCAATCTAATTTTTGTAAATATGTTATCTGAGTAAAGGAAAATTAATATTAAAACAATAAAATAAAAAATTAGTCCAGTTCTATTTCCAAATATAAATATAAAACAAGCAGAAATAAAAAATAGCGAAAATATAATAAAAACTGTAATTTCTCTAACTCTTTTTGTAATAAACGGGGTATCTCTACCTGCTTTCTGATCGTCTTCTGCGTCATTCAAGTGATTCCATAGATTTATTCCTGGATAGAACAAAAAAGTTAATACAAGGGGTTTCCATATTGTTGATAAATCCCCAGCAAACAAACCAACAATAACAGGAACTAAAGGAATAGGGAAAATTACAGTAGGTGGTAGTGAAGAATATTTTAAAATTTTTAAAAACATTCTTCAAACTAGCCAGTGAAGAATATCTTTATTCCCTTAAACACTTCCTCAACCTTCTCCTTTCTTTCGACCTTCTTTTCCATCTTTATCACCTCCAATTGTCATAGATTAAGATCCACTAAATATATTTTTCTGAAATTATAATTTTCCTAATAATGAGGTACAGGATAAAAATTGTTCATACCAAGATTGAACCGGGTAGCATAAGACGGCGATCCATGTCACAAAAATAAATAGTTTCATTTTTAAAGCTTTTGAATATCAATACTCTTTTATCTAATTGTGAGAAAATACAGTCATGCTTGACCGCCTTAGAAACACCTTTGTTACCGGTTTGCTGATCTTCATTCCACTTGCAACAACCATTTTCATAGTTTACTGGGCAGTCACTGCAGTTGAAGATCTGCTGAAGCCGCTGCTTTCAAAGTCCCCCTACTATTTCCCAGGGCTCAGCATCGCAATTCTGCTTGGCACAGTTCTCGCCCTTGGCGTTATAGGAACACACACAATCGGCCAGAAGATCATACTGAGACTGGAAAACACACTGAGGAAAATACCCCTGATAAGAACCGTTTACACTGGAGTCAGGGAAGCCATGAGAGCCCTTCTCACTTCAGATGTCGAAAGGCTGAAGGGCGTGGTTCTTGTTGAGTATCCGAGAAGGGGTGTTTATGCAATCGGATTCACGTCCGGTTCAAAAATTGATAGTGCTGAAAGGGTTACGGGAAAAAGGCTTGTGAATGTCTTCATACCAACATCTCCGAATCCAACATCCGGGCTTGTGATTCTCGTTCCCGAGGATGAGCTGATTTACCTGGACATAAGCGTTGAGGAGGCAATGAAAATAGTAATATCAGGAGGATTCAGCGGAACGTGAAAGTTAATCATACTCTCTCCACGTTTTTCCGCACTTGGTGCATCTGAAAAATCTAACCTCACTTTCATCAGCAGCCCTTAGCTGTCTGAGCCACCAGAATGCTTCATTGTTCCCGCACTGAGGGCAGATGACATTTGTTGTCGGGAGGGTTCTGATATCCTCTCCCTCAATGACCGGAATCTCTTCTTCATTCCTTCTGGCGGTTATTATCAGACCTGGCCTCTCATCAGCTTCTTTCTCGTATCCACATTTTCTGCAAACAGCCTTATCGCCCTGATAGATCATTATGCTCTTGCACTTTGGACAGAATTCCACTGAGCATCACCTCTGCATCCTTCAACATTCTTGAGTGATCAAATGCAAGGGGTGGAAGTTCTCCCAATTTAAAAACCTTTACATCATCTGCATCACTTCCGGCTCTGAGCTCTCCACCTCTGACATCCATAAGAAAGCAAACACTCACAAAATGTCCCCTTGGATCCCTTTCAGGGTCGGAATAAACTCCCACCAGTCTTTTGACCTCACATTCAAGGCCGGTCTCCTCATGCACCTCCCTAATGACAGCCTCCTCCACGGTCTCTCCATACTCCACTATCCCTCCAGGAAGTGCATAATGGCCCTTGAATGGTTCATTCTTTCGCCTTACAAGGACTATTCCTCCTATATAGGGGACGATTCCATCAACGGTCAGAGTAATGCATTTCATTGACAATATTCCTTCCATCTCTCAGATAAATCTTTGCCATCCTGATGCTGAAATCAATTTTTCCAACCATTGAAAGATTGTGAGCATCACTTCCGAATGAGTAAAGAATCTCCTTCCCACTGCAAAGTCTGAGAAAGCTTTCAGGAGGGGACATGTGGTAGCTGTTTATCTCAATTGCAACTCCACTCTCCTTTGCAGCATCAACTATCTCAAGGTCAAACTCAGAAATGCTGGAGTCAACTGAGAACATTCCGGCATGAAGGTGGCCTATGATGTGCACATCATTTTTTTCAATGCACAGCTTTACCCTCCTGCACACCTCTCTAACAGACAGATGAGAGTGAATGGATGCAATTACCAGCTCAAAGTCATGGTCGGGTAAGAGTATCTCTCCGTTCTCAAGAATTGCACACTCCACAGCATCAAGTATTCTTATTCCAATCTTTTCCTCTGCAGTTCTTATCTCCACTTCCCTTCTCCTTGCTTTTCTTTCATTCAGACCTCTCGGATGATCCATAGAGTGGTCGGCTATGGCAATTACCTTCATTCCTCTTTCTCTTGCCTTTCTGGCTATCTCATGTATCTCTGCATTTCCATCAGAGTATGTGCTGTGAATGTGCAAATCCACGCCGAATGTCTTATATTCAGTTAATAAATTTCCCGATTATGCTTGAATTTACTTCAATTGCTCTCATGCTGATTTATGTTGTAACGAGAAGGAGAATTCTCGGATTTGCCGGATGGTCTCTCTTTGGTATTTCATGGCTTCTCAAAATTGACTATTATCTGGAAATTGGTGACTATTACAACACCGCAATAATGGTCTCCGCTTTTTCACTGTTCACATTTCTTGGCATAACAATTCTAAGAACCAGAAACAGCAGTGTATTCATATCTGCCACATCAGTAGTCCTTGTCTCATCTCTGATATACTTCACGTTTGCACTAACTCCTCTGAAATCAAATCTGATATCCCACACAACAGATGTGACGCTTCTTTTTGCAAAATCAGTCGGATTCGATTTCACAAGACATTCTGAGGACATCATCCGATACAGAGATGATTATGTCCAGATAATCCTGGCCTGTACGGGCATAGAGAGCATGGCACTGTTTGCTGGAATATCAATCTCCACATCAGCTCAGATCAGGAGAAGAGTCATGGCATTCATGATCTCGGTGCCTGTCATTTACATTCTGAATATTATGAGAAATGTTTTCATTATTGCCGCCTTTGGTGATGGGTGGTTTGGTCCTGCAGATTACAGCTTCTACATCGCTCATCATGTGATATCTAAGGTCCTCGCAACTCTCGCGTTGATTTTTATTTCTCTGGGTGTTTTCAGACTTCTTCCAGAGTTTGCAGATATGATATTCAGCCTTAAGGACGAGGTGATGAGGACTTGGAGAGGACAGGGTTGAGAGCTGTTACTTTCCTGATTGCTGTATCAGTGGTTTTCTGGTTTTTAAGACCAGAGGTTTCTGCAGTCTTTCTGATGTTTGCAGCATTTCTGATTTACTTTTACAGAGATCCTGAAAGGGAGATTGGAACAGGAGTAACTTCTCCTGCCGATGGAAGGATTGTTGAAGCCTCTGAGAGAAAAATAGAAATATTCATGGGGATTTTTGACTGCCATGTAAACCGAAGTCCCTGTGATGGTGTTGTTGAGGAGATAGAGTATGTAAGCGGGAGGTTCTTCCCTGCATTTCTGAAAAGGAGCAGATCAAATGAGAGAAACAGAATATGGATAAGATCTGAAGATGGAGTTTTTGTGGTTGAGCAGATCGCAGGAGTGTTTGCCAGAAGAATTATCTGCTATCTGAGAGTGGGAGAAAGAGTTAAGAGAGGGCAGAGATTAGGGATGATCGTATTCGGTTCAAGGGTAACTCTTGAGATACCTGAGGGATACAGATTTGTTGTGGGCAGGGGTGATAGGGTTAAGGCAGGCCAGACGGTGGCGGTGAAAGATGAGAAAGCACATTGATGTTGCAGATTACTTCTCATTCCTCAATGTTTTTTTCGGATTCATGGCAATCATCATGCAGGATCCCAAGTACATCTTTCTGGCAGCAATAATGGATGGATTTGATGGTTATCTTGCAAGAAAGGGATATTCAGGAAAGTATGGCAGGTTTGTTGACTCCCTGGCTGATTTTGCATCTTTCGGTGTTGCAGCAGCATTTTTCTTCCCGGTTTTCTCTCTTGCATACCTTTTAGCAGGAATGTACAGGCTTGCAAGATTCACAGCAGAGGAGCATGAGGACTTCATCGGCTTTCCGATAACCTCCTCGGCCCTTCTTGTAATATCCGTCAGAATTGTGGCTGGAGAAACTGTTGCAGGAGTTTTGAGCATAGTCATCGCATTCCTGATGGTGAGCAATGTTGAATATGCAAAGATAAAGAATCCCCGTCTTCTGTCTGTGATGGCGCTGGCATTGATTGGAGCAGTGTTCAGAGTTGAATTTGTCTATGCTGTTCTTGCCCTGAATGTTCTCTATATGATCTCCCCACCTTTCAGGAAAAGTTTGGGTAAATATTTTTAATCAATGGCTGAAGTCCATCCATGGACTTCAGGGAGATCGAGAGGAAATGGCAGAGGGAGTGGGAAAAGCATGGCATATTTCATGCTGACCCATCTGAAAAAGAGAAATTCTTCATCACAATTCCCTATCCCTATCTCAACGGAAATCTTCATGCTGGCCATACAAGAACGTTCACAATTGGAGATGCTGTGGCGAGGTACATGCGAATGCTCGGTTACAATGTACTCTTCCCCATGGGATTCCATGTTACAGGAACACCGATAATCGGGCTTGCAGAGCTCATTGAAAAGAGGGATGAGAGGACGATTGACGTGTACACCAAGTTCCATGATGTCCCGTATGATGATTTAATTCAGCTGACAACTCCGGAAAAGATCGTCGAGTACTTCTCGAGAGAGGCTGAGAATGCCCTCAGAATGATAGGATTTTCCATAGACTGGAGAAGAAAGTTCACAACAATGGATGAAGCCTATCAGAGATTCATAGAGTGGCAGTACTGGAAGCTGAAGGAGAAGAATCTGATTGTCAAGGGAAGTCATCCCGTCAGGTACTGTCCTCATGATGACAATCCGGTCGAGGATCATGATCTGCTGGCAGGAGAGTCTGCGACAATAGTTGAGTTCACGGTCATAAAGTTCAGGCTCGAGGACTCTGATATTATCCTTCCATGTGCAACTCTGAGACCTGAAACTGTGTTTGGTGTCACAAACATCTGGCTAAAACCTGAGACGTATGTGATTGTCAGGGTTGATGGAGAGAGGTGGATGGTTAGCAGAAAGGCGTATGAAAAGCTGAAGTTCACGGACAAGAACGTTGAGTTCGTGAAGGAGGTTGATGCCGGATCATTTTTTGGGAGATATGCTGTTAATCCCGTTACAGGTAGAAAGGTGCCTGTGCTTCCTGCTGAATTTGTTGATCCTGATAATGCGACAGGAGTTGTGATGTCGGTTCCAGCTCACGCACCGTTTGACTATGTTGCAATAAAGGACTTAGAAAGATCCGGAATTCTTGAGATGTACGGGATAGGCAGGGATGTGATTGAAAAGCTAAAACCAGTGGTTCTTATTGAAATTGAAGGAGAGAAGCATGTCGTACCAGCTGAGGCCATAACTGAAGAGCTCGGAATTAAAAATCAGAATGATGTGGAACTTCTTGACAGAGCAACAAAGCTGGTTTACAAGAGGGAGTTTCACAGGGGAGTGATGATGGAAAATACGGGGAAGTACAGCGGAATGAAGGTTTCAATTGCCAAGGACAGGGTGCATGAGGATCTGATAAAAAGCGGGAATGGAGATGTTTTTTATGAGTTCAGCGAAAAGCCTGTGATATGCAGGTGCGGTACTGAGTGCGTTGTTAAGGTTGTGAAGGATCAGTGGTTTCTGAACTACTCAAATCCTGAGTGGAAGGAAAAGGTTCTGGAGTGGCTTGAAAAAATGAGGATAATCCCTGAATACTACAAGGAGGAGTTCAGGAACAAGATTGAGTGGTTGAAGGATAAGGCATGTGCAAGGAGAAAGGGTCTGGGAACAAGAATTCCATGGGACAGGGAATGGCTCATTGAGAGCTTATCAGACTCGACAATCTACATGGCATACTACATAATCGCCAGGCACATAAATTCCGGAAGACTCAGCCCTGAAAATCTGACTCCCGAGCTTCTTGACCACGTTATCCTTGGAATTGGAGACCCTGGGACGGTATCGAAGAGGTCAGGAGTCGATCCGGATTTTGTAAAATCCCTGAGAAATGAGTTCGATTACTGGTATCCTGTTGATCTCAGAAGCAGTGGCAAGGATCTTGTGGCAAACCACTTGCTGTTTTTCCTCTTTCACCACATAGCCCTTTTTCCAGAGGAGTACTGGCCGAGAGCAATAGCAGTTAACGGCTTTGTGAGTCTTGAAGGGAAGAAGATGAGCAAGAGCAAGGGTCCTCTGCTAACTCTAAGGAGAGCAGTCTCAGAATTCGGTGCAGACGTGACGAGGATGTACATTCTTCACGCATCTGAGTATGACAGCGATGCTGACTGGAAGAGGAAGGATGTGGAGAGCCTTTCAGCTCATCTGGCAAGGCTTTACTCTCTGGCAGAGGAATATTACCTGAAAGAACCCGAGGATATCACAGATCTCGATAGATGGCTGATAAGCAGATTCCAGAGAGCAGTCAGAGAAACAAGAGAGGCAATGAACAATCTTCAGACGAGAAGAGCCGTCAACGTAGCCTTTTTTGAGGTGATGAATGACATCAGATGGTACCTGAGGAGAGGGGGTAAGAATCTGTCCATCATACTTGACGACTGGCTTAGACTCTTGGCTCCCTTCACTCCACATATATGCGAGGAGATCTGGCACTGGAAGCATGATTCCTTCATAAGTCTTCAGCCATATCCCGATTATGATGAATCCAAAGTAAGTCCGGAACTTGAGGTTGCGGAGAGATACCTTGAAGCCCTCATTGACGATATAAATGAGGTGAAGAAATTTGTAGAGAGACCATCCAGAGTTTACATTGCCTTTGCAGAGGGGTGGAAGAGAGAGGCACTCAGGGTTGCAAGGTCAAAGAGCAACATGAAAGAGGTTATGAAGGAGCTCATGAAAGATGAGAGGCTTAGAAAGATTTCAAAGGATGTTCAGAGCTTTCTCAGGAGAGCTTTCAGAGAGGGTGAAGAGCTCATGGAAATTGATGAGGAAAGGATTGTCAGAAATGCAAAGGAGTTCATTGAAAAGGAAACAGGACTTGAGCTGATAATCGACAGTGAAATGATTCCTGAAGAGAAGATGCGTGCCTCAATGCCCGGAAAGCCTGCAATTTACATAGAGTAATTTTTTTAACTTTTGTCACAAAAGTAAGTCCATGAGGTTACCATTCATATCACTTCTGCTCATAGCGCTCATCTTTCTCACATATCCAGCATGTGCAGAAATCCTTGAATACAGAATAGAGGGGACAGTAAATGAGGGAACCTACATAGCTGTGACAGAGGTGATTGAGAAGGCGGAGAGGGATGGTTACAGTGCCGTCCTTCTTGTTATTGATACTCCCGGAGGTCTTGTTACATCAACTGAGAAAATAATATCAAAGATATTTGACAGCAAGGTTCCTGTTCTGGCGTATGTGCCTCCGGGAGCGTTCTCAGCGTCTGCTGGGTCGCTGATTGTCATCTCGACAAATGTTGCCGGAATGGCAAACGGAACATCCATAGGTGCTGCGACACCAATAACAACGGGTTTTGAGGAGCCGAAAGTTGAAGAGAAGATTGTAAATTACCTTGCAAGCTACGCAAAGTCCATAGCAGAGAAGAGAGGGAGAAATGCAACAGCAATCGAGAGATTTGTTACCCATGCCTACAGTGCATCCGCCATGGAAGCATACAGATACGAGATCATAGATGTCCTTGCTGACAGCAAATCCGAATTTCTGAAAAAGGCAGACGGAATTGAGGTTGAGACATCGGAAGGCAAAACAGTTCTCAGAACTTCAGGGGAGAGAATTGAGGTTTATGAGGAGTCACTGAAGGTGAAGATCTACAATCTGATCTCATCCCCAGAGCTTGCATCAATTCTGCTCATCATAGGTATATACGGGCTGATATACGGTCTCACCTCCCCTGGAATGGGTGCAGAGGTGCTTGGAGCTATATGCCTGATTCTCGCCCTTTTTGGACTTGGAGTCATCAATGTAAACTACATGGGAGTTATTCTGATACTTCTCGGCATACTTTTCCTTGTTGCAGAACTCCTCACACCAACCTACGGAGTTCTGGGAGCAGCATCTGTAGTTTGCATAGTCCTCGGAACCTTAATGCTTTATCAAGAGCCATTGATGCCAAGAGATTTTTATCAGAGCTTCACAATGCTTGTTGGGGGCCTTGGACTTGGAATTGGAGCTGTGATGACATTTGGTATAATAAAGGTTCTTCAGATCAAGAAAGCAAAAAAGAGGGTTGGTGCTGAAGCACTCATAGGGAAAAAGGGTAAAGTTGTGAGTTTTTCAGATGGAGAGGGGATGGCAAAGTTCAATGGAGAGCTGTGGAAAATAGTGAGTCAGGAAGAGCTCAGAGAAGGTGACACTGTTGTGATTGTCGGGAGAGAGGGGCTGATACTTGTAGTGAAGAAGCATGAGGGTTGAAGAAGAGCTGAGAGCGGAAACCCTGAAATGGCTTGAAAAAATAGAATCCATAAAATTTTCGGGTGAGAGGGATTTTGTTGAAAACATAATGGCATACATAAGCGATTCAAAGTATTTTCTCGAAAAAGGTGACCTTGTAAGAGCTTTTGAGTGTGTTGTCTGGGCATGGGCTTGGCTTGAGATAGGTAGAGATTACGGTTTTCTGGAGGTGATTGAATGAATCCCTACGAAATGGCATGCTATCAGCTTGAAAGAGCTGCCGAGATTGCCGGAATTGATGAGGATATTGTTGAGTATCTAAAAGTGCCTGACAGGGCGGTTGAGGTAAAAGTTCCTGTAAGAATGGATGATGGGAGTATAAGAGTATTCACGGGATACAGAGTTCAGCACTGCGGCGTTAGAGGGCCCTACAAGGGAGGAATAAGGTATCATCCGAGCGTAACAATGGATGAGGTCAAGGCTCTTGCAATGTGGATGACCTGGAAGTGTGCTGTGGTTAACATTCCATACGGAGGGGGAAAGGGTGGAGTAAGGGTTGATGTGAAGATGCTCAGCAGAAATGAGCTTGAAAGACTGACAAGGAGATTCACAGCAATGCTGATCCCATTCATAGGTCCTGAGAGAGATATTCCTGCTCCGGACATGTACACAGACGAGCAGATAATGGCATGGATGATGGACACCTACAGCGTTTATCAGGGATACTCTGTTCCGGGAATTGTTACGGGAAAACCCGTAGCTCTTGGAGGTTCTCTTGGCAGGAACTCTGCAACCGGTAGAGGTGTGGCGATCATAACAAGAGAATCTGCTACGGCAATTGGAATGGAGCTGAAAGATGCAGATGTGGCAATTCAGGGATTCGGTAATGTTGGGTACTGGACTGCAAAAACTCTCTTTGAAATGGGTGCGAACATAGTTGCGGTGACTGACAGCAGAGGTGGAGTTTATGATGAAAACGGTCTGAATCCGGATGAGCTGATGGAGCACAAGAAAAAGACCGGAAGTGTTGCGGGATTCAGAGATGAGCACATATCAAATGAAGAGCTTCTTACAATGAAGACAGACGTACTTATACCTGCTGCAGTTGAGAATGTCATCAATAAGAACAACATGCGCAGAATCAATGCAAGAATGATCGTTGAGGCTGCAAATGGCCCGATAACCCCAAAGGCCGAAGAATATCTCAACAGGAAATGCGAACTCGTGGTTCCCGACATACTTGCAAACTCCGGGGGAGTTGTTGTCAGTTACTTCGAGTGGGTGCAGGATCTGGAAAGATACTTCTGGGATCTTGAGAAGGTCAACGCAGAGCTTGAGAGGATCCTTGTCAGAGCATTTGAAAGCATGATTAATGTGAAGCAGGAGTACGGAAACATACTCTGGAGAGATGCGTCAATGGTTCTTGCCCTGAACAATGTTGTTGAGGCTCTGAAAATGAGGGGCATATTTCCCTGACAAGAAAGGTTTTAATCCCTCCGCTCTATTTTCTTTATGGCTTCTGTAAAGCTTTTCAGGGTATTCGGAATAGATGTCAGGATTCACTACTCTCTCTTTTTGATTCTTCTAATCTTGGTGTGGATCTTTTACATTCAGGAGTTTCCATACGGGTTCAGGGGAAGGGATTACGGACTTGAGCTCTCCATCATAGCCTCAGTTTCCCTTTTCATTTCTGTATTTCTCCATGAACTCGGCCACTCTCTTGTAAGCAAGAAGTTCGGTTACAACGTGAGGGAGATAATCCTTTTCATATTCGGCGGTGTTGCAGTGCTTGAAAGGCAGCCAAAAGGCATGAAAGAGCTCGCTGTTTCAATCACAGGGCCTGCAGTCAGTTTTGCAATTGCAGCCATCTTCTACTTTCTTTCATTCTCAGACAGTCAGCCACTTGCCGACTTCTCCGCTGTATTCTTCAGAATCAATGCCATAATTGCTCTCTTCAACCTTATACCTGCATTTCCTCTTGATGGGGGAAGGGTTCTGAGAGGTTTTCTATCCCGTTATGTACCTCCTGACAGGGCAACATCCATAGCCACCGAAACTGGTAAGGCCATGGCAATATTCATGGCTGTGTTTGGGCTTTTTTACAACTTATGGCTCACTATAATTGCAGTTTTCATCTATCTCGGAGCGAGTGAGGAGGAAAAGATGTCAAGGCTCGAGAACCTTCTCGGAAAGCTGAAAGCAGAGGACATAATGACCTCAGAAATAAAAACCGTAAGCCCTGACATGACAGTTGGAGAATTCATGAAGATTGCATTCAGAGCAAAGCACTTGGGATATCCTGTTGTTGAGGATGGTGAGCTTGTGGGCATGATCACGATCCATGATGTTGCGGGAAAGCCTGAAAGTGTGGCGATCAGAGAGCTTATGAGCCGGGAGCTTGTAACTGTGAATCCGGATACCCCGGCAATGGAGGTTTTCAGACTGATGAATGAAACTGGAATTGGCAGGATACCCGTTATCGATAATGACAGGCTTGTGGGGATAATAACCAAGACTGACCTCGTCAGGCTCATGCAGATCCAGGAGGTGCTCAGGATTGGAAGATGAGAGAAAAATCATACTTGTTGGCACTGCACACGTATCGAAGAGAAGTGTTGAGGAGGTTGAGAGGATAATTGAGAATGAAAGACCATCTGCTGTTGCCGTTGAGCTTGATCTAAGGAGATACATGGTTCTGAAAGGGAACAGAGCTGAGGTGAATATTGTTGACATCATAAGAAAGGGAAACATTTTTCTCTTTCTTTTTCAGCTTTTTCTCTCCAGATTTCAGAAAAAGATAGGTGAAGAGACAGGAGTAAAGCCAGGAGAGGAAATGCTCAGGGCGGTTGAAAAAGCAGAGGAGATTGGAGCAGATGTGCTGCTGATAGACAGAGACCTCAGCATCACCATGAAAAGGCTGTGGGATGAGCTTGGATTTTTTGACAAACTCAGGTTGTTCTACTATTTTGTGAAGGGGATGTTTGAGGCAGATGATATTGAGGTTGACGACCTCCTTGAAAAGGACGTTCTTGACATGATGGTTGACGAGTTCAGAAAGATATCCCCAAAAACTGCCAAGATCCTCGTTGATGAGAGGGATGCTTTCATGGCCAGAAATCTTCTGCAGGCATCATCAAAATACGACAGGATTGTTGCTGTTGTCGGAGCAGGACACAAGGAGGGAATTGAAAGATTTATGAGAGAGCCTGAATCAATTCCAGATATTGCCCAGCTTCTGGAGGTGAAAAAAAGAAAGATCAGTGTTGCAAGGATTCTCGGTTTCCTGATAACCATGACCGTTCTGTTCATTTTCGGTTCAGTTCTGCTCTACTTGGGAACATCCGAATTCATATCAGCATTCACAGCCTGGTTTCTGATAAATGGAATACCCTCGGCAGTTTTCGCAGCCCTTGCAGGTGGGCATTTTCTGTCAGTACTCACAGCCTTTTTTGTTGCATGGCTCACATCTCTCTCGCCACTTCTCGCGGCAGGATGGTTTTCAGGAATAGTTGAATTCATGATGAGGAAACCCACTCAGGGTGACTTTGAGGACATGCTCAATGCCGAATCTTTCAGAGAGCTTTTCAAGAACAGAGCATTCAGAATTCTGTTTGTTGCAGGAATGACAAATGTTGGAAGTGCCATTGGAACGTTCTACGGTATCTGGTACCTGTCAACAAAATACGGAGTAGATATAAAAGAGATTGTTTTTCAGGCGGTTCAGAATCTTATCAGGCTTTAATTCTGTCCGGATTAAACCCCTTCTTTACAAGCAGCTCCTTTACCTTTGAAACGTGGTTGCCCTGAAGTTCTATCGCCCCGTTTTTGACGGTTCCACCGCATGCAAGCTTTGATTTCAGGTACTTTGCCAGATCATCAAGATTGATTTCCCCCCTGTCTATTCCCTCGATAACCGTCACCTCTTTCCCGTACCTTCTTTTTGCCACCTTTATGACGATCTGCTGCTGCTCCTTTGCCACCTCTTCGCAAACACAAAGGTCTTTGGGCAACCCGCAAACATTACATATGTCCAGACCCATCTCTTTCTGATACCTCCTTTTGTTTTTGAGCATACTCTTACTATCCCCATTTTAAGTTTTCGGTTGCCCTTGCATTAGATTTAAATAACCTCAAAATTTGAGTAACTCAATGGATTTGTACGGGTTCATCAAGGAGTATTTCATTGACTCCATTGTCTACAAGGAGGGCTACAACCCTGTCAACACCGCAACTTTTGCACTCATACTGCTCGTGTCGGTCTACCTCATTTACAGATTTCTGAGAACAATGGTCATATTTGACATCAGATTTGCCCTCCACACTCTTCCTTACATAATTCTGGGATCCTCAGTCAGAATTGTGGAGGATGCGGGTTTTGTTAACCCCCCACTCTCCTACCTCCTGATGACACCTTTCATATATATCCTGATATTCCTTATCACATTCTCATCTCTTTTCATATCACTCAGAACATCAGTGAAATACTACCCCTATCCAGGAGCGATTCTTGCAGCCTCCACTCTTTTATTTCTGCTTTTAAACCTGAAAATAGAGAACTGGTGGGTTTTCCCGGCTGCACTGATGGTGGCGGGAAGCATCACATTTATCTACAGCCGGCTTTCCTCAGCATTAAATGCAGACAACCTGAGCATTGCCGTTCTTTTTGCCCAGCTGATTGATGGCTCCACAAGCTTTCTGGGAATTCAGTTCCTTGGATACTGGGAGCTCCACGTTGTTCCAAGGTTCTTCATAAACACATTTGGCCCGTGGATAATGATCGTCCTGAAGCTCTCGGTTATCGTACCCATACTCTACATCATGGACAAAGATACTGAGGAGGATGAGAACCTGAAGGGGTTCATCAAATTTGTTCTCTTCACTATTGGAATGGCACCCGGAATCAGAAATGGTCTGAGAATGACATTCGGGGTGTGAGGAATGAAGAGTCTGCTTGCCGTTTCAGTGGTTTTCATTCTGTCTCTTGTCTCAGGATACTTTTTTGCATTTAAAATGGAGGAAATGGCACAGGGTTTTGTTAACCAGACATTCCAGCAGTTCGAATTTGTCGGAGATCTCGAGCACTATGAACTTTTTGCATTCATATTTGCAAACAACTCGCTGAAGGCATTTGCATCAATGATCCTTGGAATCGGTTTCGGGATAGTTCCGCTGCTTTTTGTTGTGCTCAATGGTGTGATAATCGGTATTGTTGTTGCTGTGGTTGGAAGCAAGATAGGTATGCTTCCTACACTTGCACTTCTGATTCCCCATGGAATCCTTGAGATACCTGCAATCCTGATAAGCACGTCTTACGGTCTGGACCTCGGTATTGCATCTTTCAGAAGGGTGAGAGGAGAGGACGTGGATCTGAATGATACTCTCATAAAAAATCTCAAGAAATTTGCAAAGGTACCGCTGCCAATGCTTTTCATGGCAGCACTCATCGAAACCTACATAACTCCGGTGCTTGCAGGGCTTTAAAAATAAAAAAAAAGAGATCACTCGATGTCAATCTTCTTTCTGCTCTCCTTCTTTGGCCTTTTCTTTCTCAGAATAACCTCGAGGACCCCGTTGTTGTATCTCGCCTTTGCTGAGTCAGGATCAGCCTCATCCGGGAGCTGAACAACCTCATGATACTTCCTTGACTCTCCCTCAGCCCTTATCTCAAGCTTTGTCTCACTCGCACTGAGATCTATGTCCTCCTTGTTCACTCCAGGCATCTCTGCAATTATCTGGATTTCGTCATCTGTTTCTATTACATCAACAAGTGGCTTTCTGTGTTCGGTCTCTTCCCTTATGCTTGGCTTGCTGCCAAACTCCCTGATTTCTGGCTTTCCGTCAGGACCAATCTTTATGCTGAATCCCCTCACTATGGGTTTTCCTTCCATGAGTTCTGCTGATCTAAAGACCTCGTCAAGCTCCTTTATCATCTTCCTGAATATCTCATCGAACTCCTCAAAGGGAAATCTGAAAAACTCATCAAACCAGTTCTCCTCATCCCAGTCTCTCCTTCTCCTTCTCCACGGCATACCACATCACCTCCCAAATCATTCATTCAGGCATACATTTTGTGGAAATCCTTAACAATCTGTTCATACCTCTCAATATCCTCCTTCGTCAGGCTTGGCCTCACCTTCTCCAGTGCCTTTTCAAAATGCCTCCTGTGAACCTTTATTCTCTCAGCAGAATCTTTGATGTTCTCCCGCCCATTGCTTCCAATGAACTCCCTTATTGCCTGCATTCCGGCCTCCCTGCAAACAGCCTCAATGTCTGCACCGCTGTATCCCTCTGTCTTCTCTGCAAGCTCGTCAATGCTCACATCATCTGCAAGAGGCATGTCCCTTGTGTGAATTCTGAATATCTCCCTTCTCGCATCTTTGTCTGGCGGAGGGATGTATATATGCCTCTCAATTCTGCCCGGTCTGAGCAGGGCAGGATCCACCATGTCAGGACGGTTTGTCGCCGCTATAACAACCACATCCTTGAGCTCTTCGAGCCCATCAAGCTCTGTGAGAAGCTGGCTAACAACCCTTTCAGTCACATGGCTGTCACCTATTCCTCCCCTCCTCGGGGCCAGACTGTCAATCTCATCAAAGAATATAACACACGGGGCGACCTGCCTTGCCTTTCTGAACATCTCCCTGACGTGCTTTTCACTTTCTCCAACCCACTTGCTAAGCAGCTCTGGCCCCTTGACGCTTATGAAGTTTGCCTTGCTCTCATTTGCAACTGCCTTGGCAATTAATGTCTTGCCTGTACCCGGAGGGCCGTAAAGCAGTATTCCTTTTGGTGCCTTTATTCCAACCTCCTTGAAAACCTCAGGATACTTCAGGGGCCATTCAACTGCCTCCATAAGTTCCTGCTTTGCACCTTCAAGCCCTCCAATATCACTCCATTTCACGTTTGGAATCTCAACAAGCACCTCTCTCATTGCGGATGGTTCTATGTTCTTCAACGCTTCAAGAAAATCATTCATTGTAACTTTCAGATTCTCAAGAACCTCTGCCGGAATTTCTTCAGCCTCAATATCTATTTCTCCACTTTCCATTCTGCTTCTCAGGGCGTGCATCGCAGCCTCCTTTGCAAGTGCTGCCAGATCTGCTCCAACAAACCCGTTTGTCAGGTCGGCAATGTACTCAAACATTCTGTCTATAAGCCTGACCTTGACCTCAGCGTAGATTTCGGAATCCCTTTTGAGGATTTCTTCAGGAGGCAGTTCTGATTTTTCAAGCTCTTTGAGAATCGAGTCAATCCTGTCCACTTCAAACCTGCTCGACTCCTTGAACTCCTGAAGCACCCTCACTATATCTCCTCTGCTGTAGGGCGGTTCAATTGGCATACCTCTCGTGTGAATCTGCAGAATCTCCTTTCTTCCCTCCTTGTCCGGCACACCTATCTCGATTTCTCTGTCAAATCTCCCCGGCCTTCTCAGAGCAGGATCCACAGCGTCAGGTCTGTTTGTTGCTCCTATGACAATAACCTGCCCTCTCGCCTCCAGACCATCCATTAATGTGAGAAGCTGTGCAACGACTCTTCTTTCAACCTCTCCAGTCACTTCCTCTCTCTTTGGAGCTATGCTGTCAATCTCATCAATGAATATTATGCTTGGTGCATTCTCCTCAGCTTCCTCGAATATCTCTCTGAGTCTCTTTTCGCTCTCTCCGTAGTACTTGCTCATTATCTCCGGCCCGCTTATGGAGATGAAGTGAGCATCAACCTCATTTGCAACTGCCTTTGCGATGAGTGTTTTTCCTGTGCCTGGAGGGCCGTGAAGAAGAATTCCCTTTGGTGGTTCAATCCCAAGCTTCTGGAAGAGCTCCGGATGTTTCAGGGGCAGCTCGATCATCTCTCTTACAAGCCTCAGTTCTCTTTTGAGACCTCCAATGTCCTCGTAGGTAACACTCGGAACCTGTCTTGTATCTCCCTCAGCAGGCTTCTCCTTGAGCTCAACCTGTGTTCTTCTCGAGACTATGACCACACCTGAGGGCTTTGTGGCCGTGATCACGAACGTCAGAACGTGTCCGAATATTTCAACCCTGATTTTCTGTCCCTTTATGACAGGTCTGCCTTCAAGAAGCCTCTGAAGATATGTTTCACCACCCATCAGCCTTACAGGCTCTGTAGGGGCCAGGGTTATCTTTTCAGCAGTTTTTGCCTCAACCTTTCTCACCTTAACCCTGTCGTCAATTCCAACCCCAGCATTGCTCCTGATATTTCCATCAATTCTTATTATCTTCTTCCCCCTGTCATCGGGGTATCCCGGCCACACTATTGCAGGAACAACATTTTTTCCCGATATCTCGATAACGTCTCCACTCTGAAGGTTCAGCTGAGCCATCACATCAGGATCAACTCTCGCTATACCCCTTCCAACATCTCTGTGATACGCCTCAGCAACCTTGAGGAAGATCTCATCACTCATAAACACCACCTCCTTTCCTTATTCTGAATCTGATCAGACTTCCATCCCCAATCCTTTCAACAAAACCTCTCCTTTCAAGGTTTGAAAGTGAGGTGAGAACATCATCATAGGGTAATCCAAACATCTGGGATATTCTTTCCGGGCTCTCAACACCTTTTATAAGAGCGTAAAGTACAATTCTGTCCACATTGCTCACATCAAGCCTGTCGAGTCTTGATATAAACCTCTCTATGAGTTCATCAATTCCTTCAGAAATTGACTTCTGGATCATGACAAACATTCTTTCCATCTTCCTCAGTCTTTCAAAGGCGTCAACAATGCTCTTCTCTGCAGAACTCTCAAGCAGGGACTTTATCCTCATGAACTCCTTTTCGAGATCTCTGACTCTCTCCTCAACAACATCAACATCAAACCTGTGAGGTGAAATGGAAATGGAAATGTTCAGGCTTCTGTCAATGTAGTAATACCTCCTCCTTCCCTCCTCAAAGCTTCTTATGAGACCGGCTTTTTCAAGCCTGTCGAGATGCTCAAGAACAACCTTGGGTGCCATTTTCAGAGCATAGGATATCTCACTCACGTAGCAGGGCTTTTTTGTGAGAAGCTGGATTATTCTTCTTCTGCTCTCATTTGCAAGAGCCTCGATTATGTCCTCCCAGCACCTATCATCACCTTTTCTTACTAACATCCAGTTAGTAATTTTGGGATTTTGAATATATAAATTTTTCTGAGATTTACCATTTATCATCACAACAGTGGGAAACAGTTAAAAATAATCCTGCCCGCTCATGATTATGGAAATCCCAGAGAAATGCCTTGACTGCATGATATGCTACAAAAAGAAGAGGGAGAAGTGAATGGATCTGCTCGATATAGCCGAAAAGTTCAACGCTCTTATATACAGAAGGAAGTATGGAAACGGTTTCAGACCCCATTTTTCCATCAGGATTGACGGAGTAGACTTCCACATAGACAGCAGCCCTGGAAAGGGTTTCAACATAATCACGCATGCCCACTCAGACCATCATGGAGTGAGAAACATCAGGAACCTGAGGGCCATAGCATCGGAAGAGACGGCAAAAATTCTTTCCACGATTTCAGAAGAAAAGTTCAGAGGATACGTGCACAGAATTGGAGAGAAACTCGATATAAAGGGCGTGAAAATAGAGACATTTCCAACAGGTCACATTGACGGGGCATCTGCATACTTTTTCAGAGATTTCAGCATTCTTGTGACAGGGGATGTGAAGAGCTTTCATTCCCTTCCTCAGTGTGATGTTCTGATTACCGAGGCAACGTACGGTCACCCCTCATACACGTTTGATGACGAGATTGACAGGGTTATCGAGGCTGCAGAGAAGGGAAATGAGCTTGGAGCATATCCTGTCGGGAAAGCCCAGAGGGTTGCAAGAATTCTCTCTGAAAATGGAATTGGATTCAATGTAAGTGGGAGAATAAAAAGGATATGTGAGGTTCTTGGTATAGAACATGAGAGCGGTGAGGCAAGAATAGTTTCTCCAAAAGAGGTGTCTGACGGATTTGTCCTTTCAGCCCAGAGATTTTACAGGAGAAGAATTGTTTTCAGCGATCATGTAGACTACAGGGGGATTATCCATCTCATTGACCACTGCAACCCAGAATACGTCCTGTTCTATCATGGAAATCCTACAGAGAGGCTGATTGAAGAGGTGAGGGGGAGGGGTGTCAAAGCACTAACACTCAGTGACATCAAAATACATCTGTAGGTTAAGGAATTATTTCCGTTGTGTTGTTGAATCTGGGATAGTAAAGTTCCCTGATGTCTATCATGCCCTGATCATGAAGTTCCAGTGCCACCTTCTTCACCCTCTTCATGCTCTCTATCAGGTGGGCTGTGAGGCTGCAGAGATCTCTGAACCCCTTCTCCCCCCAGAACCATTCCCTGTTAGACACCAAGCATCTGCCACCGCATATTCTGAAGTACCTGCATGACGGACAGGGGTCAATGATCTCAACTTTTCTTGAAATTCCGTTCCATATATCTCCACACCAGTTCCATTCGAGATCTGCAACAACGGGACATGCAACAATTCTGCCATCTGTTGTTACTGCAAAACTCTCCCTTCCGCTCTCACAGGGAGGTGGTGAATTGCTCTCGAACAGCATTGCTTTCAGCACACCGAGGAAGGGAACTATTCTGAGAACTTTCCCGTTTTTCAGCTCATAAATGAAGCGATCTGTCAGCCTTGATACACCAGAACTGTAGTCAAGCATCCAGCCATCAAAATCCCTCCACACTCCCTGATTGCTCCACACTGCATCAATCTGCCAGTGAACGTGTGTGAAGATGTCAAGCTTCAGAATATGCATAACATCCCTGTAAATGTCCGTTTTCTGGGAAGCGGTCATTCTGGCGATAAGCTCCCCGTCGAAAAACTCTGAAATCTTCCTCACACTTTCAATGGTAGCATTGTACGTGCCATTTCTGTAGTAGTCAGTGACCTCCCTGACACCATCCACCGAAACGAGAATGGTTGAGAATCTTCTGATGTATTCTTTCTCGAGTCTGTTGAGGAGAAGTCCGTTTGTCTGAATTATGAAATGCTTTGCTCTCACCGAATCCATTATTTCCCTTATGAGATCATCCCTAAGGAGCGGCTCCCCACCGTAAAATGCAACAGACACATTTCTGAAAGAGTTCAGAAAATCGAAGAGATCACCGGGATTGTAGGTCACGTCATGGGGCATAACGCTTTTCTCAATCGTACCCCCGCAGTAAAGGCACTTCAGATTGCATCTTCCAGTGAGCATCACAATGAACAGCATCGCCTTACAGGAAATCCTTCAGGATTTTTAAGTTTCCCATGTGGTAAACGTCATCCTCAACTGCGTAAACCTCAATCTGATCCGGGGAGAAGGATTTCATTACCGGTGACAGAAAGCCAGATTCAAGAACGTTTGAACCCGGAAGAATTGGAGAGAAGTGAGGAAGGACCCATACTTCCCTCTTATCATTTTTTGCATGGAGAAACACCCTGTATGAGTAAATTCCTCCCTCATGGCGAAGCCTTATTGACGGGTGTTCATGCCCCATAACGATTTTTTCTGACCTGCTCTCCCTGTGACCGTGCTCCACAGAGTATCCATCCACATCTATGCTGTCGGAGAATTCGATACCGTATTTCGAGAGAATGGACTGAAGGAAATTGTCATGGTTTCCCCTGACAATTCTGAGTCTGACAGACTTGCATACAGTCTCGATGAATCTTTTGATGTCCTTCCACTCACTGGGAACGTTTCTGCTGAACTCGTGCTTGAGATCTCCGGCAACAACAAGTTCCTCAGGGCCAAATTCTTCAATCATTTCTCTGACCTCTGAGATTATGCTTTCGATCTGGAGAGATGGTACAGCCATTCCCTTTTCCTCAAGGATACCCTCAATGCCCAAGTGGAGATCAGCAATTATGAGAGTTCTGCCAATAACAATTCCTTTCTTCTCTGTCAGAATTACCTTGTGAACTCTTTTCACACAGGCTCTTAAAAAATTGAGTATAAAAAATTGGCTGGTTAAAAATCAGATGGTTCCAAGCAGGTGTAGAGCCTTTCATCGTAGTACTGCCTTGACCTTTCAACTGCACCCATTATGTAGTTCATGATGTAGGATGGGATGAGCAGATATATCACGCTTGTCCGTGCTGCGAAAGTAATGAGCTCTGATCGCAATAAATGAAAAAAATTAAATTCGATTTGAATTTGCTTTGCTTGGTGATGAAAAATGCCGGCAGTCGTTGATGCTGAACTCTGCACAGCATGCGGGACGTGTGTGGATGAGTGCCCCGTTGGAGCAATTGAGCTGAATGATGTGGCTGTAATTGATGCAGACCTCTGCACAGAATGCGGGACATGCGTTGATGTATGTCCAAGCGGAGCAATTTCCCTTGAGTAATTCATCCAATTTTTATTATTTTTTGCCATAAAGCTTTTAATTGGTTCTGCATTGCTATTGGTAGTGATGAATATGGGGCTGATAACGAGCCTTAAAGCAAGGTTTAGAAGCATATTCAAGTGGTTTTTCAAGAAAGACAAGATGAGGATTGGTATCTACGGGCCACCAAATGCAGGAAAAACCACTCTTGCAAACAGAATTCTCAGGGACTGGACAGGAGACGTGATAGGCTCTGAAAGCGAGATTCCCCACGAGACAAGGAGGGCAAAGCTGAGAGAGGGTGTTAAGATTGAGGTTGATGGGAAAACCCTGACAATAGACATAATAGATACTCCGGGGATTGCAACGAAGATTGACTTTCACGACTTTCTGAAGTACGGAATGAGTGAGGAAGAGGCAAAAAGAAGAGCGAAGGAGGCGACCGAAGGTGTGATTGAGGCAATAAAATGGCTTGATGATCTTGATGGAATCCTCTTGGTTATGGATTCCACGGAGGATCCATACACTCAGGTCAACGTCACCATAGTGGGCAACATAGAGGCGAGAGGCCTTCCCCTGCTGATAATAGCCAACAAAATAGACCTGCCAAATGCGTCTCCAGCCAGAATAAAGGCAGCATTTCCCCAGCACGTTGTGGTGCCCATATCGGCGTTGAAGGGTCTGAACATTGACACGCTTTACAGAACAATGGCTGAAAAGTTCGGGTGATGGATATGGAGGGTGTGCAGCTTAGCCTGATCTCGAAGGACAGGCTTGAAAGAATGAGCTCAATGGAAAAGCTGAGAATGATACTCGACAGCGTAAAGGAGGGGAAGATTGTCGTTCTTGAGTCAGGACTCTCACCTGAAGAGGAGGCAAAACTAATTGAGCTGACAATGCTCGAAATAGACCATGACAAGTTTGTTGGGATAGAGGTTGAAAGTTACCCTCCAAAGGAGACGTTTTTCTCAAAGCTCTTCGGGAAGAAGACCGGAAGGCTCACCCTTATAGGACCTGCCAACAGGGTGAAGATGCTTTCAAAGCAGAAGGACATAATTACTGCAATGGTTCAGCTCGGTGATAGGTGATGCCTCACAGATGCACAGAGTGCGGGAAAGAGTACATGGATGGAGATATGGCGATACTGCAGGGATGTGAGTGTGGAAACAACAAGTTTCTTTACATCCCAAAGCAGAAGGGCAGAGAGGTTGAGGAGATAAAGGAACAGTTTGAGAGAATTGAAAGTGTGAGAATTATCGCCCCCGGAATGTATGAACTGAACATTGAAAAACTTCTTGAAGGTGGAGAGGTTGTTATTGCCCTGCAGGAAGATGGAAAGTATGCTGTTCACCTTCCATCTCTTCTGAGGAAAAAGAAGAGATCATGAAAACCGTCTATCTTGCCTATGCAATCTCAACAGCAATAAGGGTTCTGGGCTATTACCTCTACGGCTACCTCATACTGATTGCTGAGGCTTTTCACTCACTGACAGACATTGTCATTCTGCTGATACTCAGGGTCTCTGCCAGAATATCCGAGAAGCCAGCAGACCACACTCACCCTCTTGGTCACGGACTTGCAGGAAATGTTGGAGCACTTATTGCAGGAGTTGCATTCATCTCAATCCTCTCATTTGAGCTTCTGAAGGAGAGTGTTCAGAGAATGATCTCCAATGAGTTCCCGGAACATTCCGTGTATGCAGGTTTTGTGATGGCACTGAGTCTTATGCCAATTATCACTGTTCTTTACCTCACAGCTAAGCAGGCAAGAAGGCCTGAGATGGTTGCTCTTAAATATGAGCTAAGAAACGATCTGCTGACCGGCATATCGGGACTTGTGGCAATATTCTTCACGAGGTACGTCAGACACCTTGACTCGGCGATAACCTTCATCATAGCCCTGATAATTGCTTACAATGGATTCAGGCTCATAATGGAGAATGCAAGGTTTCTTCTCGGATTCAGCCCTGATGATGAGTTTTACGAGAGGATTTCGAGAGTTATAGGTCAGTTTTCCGAGGTCAGCGATGTCCACGACATAATCGCAACCTACATGTCTCCTGAAAAGGTGCATGTCGATCTGCACATAACCGTTGATGGTGAGATGAGGGTAAGGGATGCTGACAGGCTTACTGAGATAATAGTTGAAAAACTGCAGAAAGAGCTACCCGAGATCGAATTTGCCACAATACATGTATGTTCTGAGGGAAAGGACAGGCTGAGATCAACCTACGATAAAATTGTAAAGAAGTGATCAGTCCTCAGTCTCGATTCCAAGGGCACTCAGAAATCTTTTTTTCACTGCCTGTGTCACGAGCTTTCCAAGCACATCTCTGTCAGAAACATCTCCAAATATTCCCAGGGGGATTTTTCCTCCCGCAGCATGTGCGTGTCCACCAGCACTCCCAACATCCCTGAACGCCCTTCTCAGCACTTCGCCTATGTTTATTCTGACATCTGTATTTCTCGCTGAAAGATAAACGTTATCCTTCAGAATTCCAAATACAAGAACTGTTGAAATTCCCTCAAGCTTCAGAAGGAAGTCAGCTGCCTGAGGAAGCGTGTCCTTGTCGGTTATGAATCCTGCAAATGATAGCAGAAATGATGAGAATGTCTCTCTGTTTTTGATGGCTGTTCCAAGAACATCAAGAGTTTCGGTAGATAAAGCCGGACCTTCCATCTTCTCAAGGAGCTCATTGTCAACAAAGGGGTAAAGGTAAGCTGAGGCGAGAAAATCGTTTGTTCTTGCATTTTTCCTGAATTCCTCAGTTTCAGTCTGGATTCCAAAGAAAAGTGCAGTTGCAAGTGATTTTGTTGGAACAACCTTCAGTTCCTGCAGATACAGAGTGAGAATTGTGGCAGTTGCCCCAACATCACCCCTCACATCAACAAACTCTGCATTGACCTCTTCAGCAGGATGGTGATCGATTACAATGCTTATGTTCAGATTCTCTGGTATTGTGTTGTTCACTCCGGGTCCAGCAGAATCAACAAGTGCAAATTTTGAATAGCTGCTGAGATTTGCCTCATCTGCCTTTACCATATCTATCCCGAGAAGATTGACCATGGCCTTGTTCTGCTGGTGCTGTATCTCTCCGAAGTAGAGAATGTCCGCATCAACTCCAAAGTGTTTGGCTATTTCTTTCAGCGCAAGAGCAGAGGAAATTGAATCCGGATCAGGATTGTCGTGTGTGAAAATTCCAAGTCTGCCATTGGTTGACCTTATAACGCTTTTAAGCAGTTTCAGCTTTCTTATGGATTCGGCCCTTTTCAACCCTGAAATGAGGTGGGTTTTCATGCACTCAATTGGCGTTATGACAAGGTCAACCCCTATTTCTTCAAGTTCCTCCTTCTGCTTTGTCGATGATGCTCTCGTAACAATCAGCACTTCAGAATTCTGCTTTCTGATCATTTCAGCAACCTTTCTGTTCACGTCATCATCGGATGTCAGGATCAGAACACCGGTCACATCGTTAAAATTGATGGATGAGAAGGTTTTTCTGTCAGTGATGTCCCCAACAACAGCGTCAATTTCCTGATCCTTGAGAACCTCAACCTTTTCAGGATTTATATCAATTGCAAGAACCTTTTTTCCGGCGGCAGTAAGATCCTTGACAATTGACGAGCCAAGACTACCACATCCAAGAATCACATAGTCGTAATTTCCATTACTCTGGTCAGCCATTGCAGAAAAACTAATAACGTCAAAATATTTAAGGTTTGTCAGATATTTCGGCTGGGGTTTCAAAAAACTTATATACAACTATTAACATAATCATCATCAGGTGAGTCATAATGGTGAAAATTATTCATGCCCAGACCGTGTTGCCGGAGGAAGTGCTTGAGGAGCTGAAAAGAAAAACGGGAGAGCTTGCAACGAAGGATGCTCTGGCAAAGGCCGTTGACCACTACCTCATGTGCCCCTACACTCATGAAGAGCCAATCGGAAGAAGGCTTGAGGAAGTAATTCGAAAAAAGAGAAAGTAGGCTAAAGTCTTTCTGGGTTGAATTTTTTGATTGATGGATTCTCTCCTTTTTCAATTAATCTTGCAAGCTCTTTCCCAAGAGCCGGAGCAATCACCATCCCCCTGTGCTTTCCGAGTCCGTTTGCCTGAACAAACCCCTCAACCTCAGTGAATCCAATCACAGGAAGCCCATCCCTGCCTTCATCATAAACTCCTGCCCACTGTCTGAGCATTGCCAGCCCCTTGAGCTTTGGAATTATCTGAACAACCCTTTTTGCATACCTTATGGCAAATTCAATGGTGCTTGAGGTATCTATTTTATCAACCTCCATGCCGGTTATTCCGCCAATAATCTCTCCTCTCGCAGTCTGGGTAACATAGACTCCTGATGATATGTCGTATATGTATGGATTTATGTAGGGCTTTATGCTTTCCGTGACACAAACTTCCTCCTTTATTATCCTGTTGCTGAGCTCAATACCAACCATTTTACTTATCTCATTGCTCCATGCACCAGCAGAGTTCACAACAAAATCAAACCGGTATTTCTCTCCATTGGAATAAACGATCAGCTTGCTTCCATTCGTTTCTATTCTTTCAACTCTGCTTTGAGTTTTGATTTCTGCACCATGCTTTCTGCATCCCTTTGCAAGACCCCATACAACAGGCCATGGGAATATCACTCCTGATTCCCTGCAGTAGGATGCGAGAACCGCGGAATCCGGATTGAAATCCGGAATGAAGTCCCTGACATCTTCAGGGGTCATTATTCTTGAGCTCACACCAAACCTGTTCTGCATCCAGACCTCCTCTTTGAGAGTCTCTGCATCCCTTTCGCTTGAAGCAAGCTTCACATAACCTTCTTTTCTTAGAAGAAAGTTGAAATCAACCTCTGACGGAAGGGTGTCGTAAAGCTTCATGCTTTCAAGTGCAAATGGTATCAGCTCCTCTCTGTCTATCATCGGAGTAATTCCTCCTGAGTTTCTTCCGCTTGCTCCATAAAGGAGATACTTCTGCTCAAAAACCGTTACGTCAATTCCGGATTTTGAGAGGTAGTATGCTGTTGACAGTCCCATAACTCCTGCTCCGATTATGGCAACTTTCATTCCACATCACCCTCAGACAGAATGTACAGCGGGACAGGATTGACAGGAGGTCTCTGGGTGGTTACACCGATTTCATCAGGACTCTTACCTGTTTTCTGAGACAGAATTCTGATTATGTGCATCAGACAGCCTTTACCCTGACATGCTCCGGTTGTTGCTCCCGTGTATCTTTTCAGGCTTTCAAGGTCATTGTACCCTTCCTCTATTGCATGAATTATTTCACCCTCTGTCAGATCCTCGCATCTGCAAACGATCTTTCTACCCTTAACCATTGAATTCACCCCTTCCTAACTGCTCTGACCTCAAAAATAAGATCTTTATCAACCTCAACCGTCACAAGCTGGGTTCTGTCGTTTCTCTCAGGCTTCAGTGCCCAGGTTATCACTCCCTCTCCAATGTGATCCCCCTTTCTGTTGTAAAGCCTGACCTTGTCTCCCTTTTCAAGCCAGGGAAGAAACTCATACTGAAGAGTTACGTACCCCTTCCCGTCCTTTATGTGAACCAGAAATATTGCCAGCCCAGGACAAACCCTGAGACACGCCATGCATCCGGTGCACTTCTCGTAATCAACCTCAGGTGGATCATTTATGTTGTCCATTTTTATCGCATCAAATCTGCATGACTCATAACATGGCGAGCATGGAATTGGCTGAGGACATTCGATGTAAACAACGGGCTTCTTTGATTCTATTCTTTCAGCTGGAGGCAGAGAAGGGAGTTCGTCCTTCTCAAGGTACCCTCTTTCAAGGTATTTCATAGCATCACCTCACTTTCAAGAACGCACTTTTCAAGTCCGCAGACAATTCTCTCTCCGAAAGGTCCAGCTCTGAACTCTTCAAGGTCTTTTACAGCTTCATCAAGCTCCTTCTTCGCCTCATCTCCTCCGTATCCCAGAGTTATTGCTGAATGAATTCCTGCAATCCTCCCCTCCATAATTGCAGCGGTAGCCTCCTCTATCCCCGCAACATCCCCAGCCACGTACACTCCCTTAACGCTCGTCTCATTGAATCTCGTTCTTAAAGGAACCATTCCTCCAAGTTCAGGTACAAATTTCATCTCAGCCCCAACATGATACAGCAGTTCATGGGCCGGAGAGAGACCAACAGCAACACAGATGAAGTCACACTCGATCTCTCTTTCACTTCCCTCCACGACATTCCATCTCTCGTCAAGCTGAGCAATAACAGCCCCCTCAACCTTCTTCTCTCCAAAAGCCTTTACAATTGTGTGCCTTGTGTAAATGGGCACACCAAGCCTCCTGACCTTTGCAGCATGAACGAAATACCCGCCAATTCTCGGCATTGCCTCAACAATTGCTGCAACATCAACACCAGCCTGCAAAAGCTGATACGTGAGAATGAGACCAACATTGCCGGAACCCACAATAAGCCCTTTATTTCCGGGCTTTATTCCAAAAACATTCATAAGGGTCTGAACTCCCCCTGCCCCGTAAACTCCGGGCAGATCATTGTTCTCGAATATAAGCGTCCTCTCATAGGCTCCTGTAGCTATGACAATCTTTCTCGCCTTTACCCTGAGAAGCTTTGAGTTGTTCTGAACCCCAGCAACATCCATTCCGTAAATTCCAAAAACCTTTGTCTCCTTTCTTATGTCAACATTGTCGTACTGCATCAGCTCCTCCTCAAGTATCTCTGCGATCCTTATCCCTCTTGTACCTGCTTTATGCCTTCCACTGCCAAAGAACCTGTGGGTCTGCTTTATCAGCTGACCTCCAAGATAATTGTTTTCATCAAGCAGAACAACCTTTGCACCGTATTTTGCAGCATGGATTGCTGCACTCAGGCCTCCCGGACCACCGCCTATAACAGCCACATCAGCCTCCATAACTTCATACTCCGTGTTCACATCCGGAACATTTCTTGGTACATTTCCAAACCCTGCCATCTTTCTCATCTGCTTTGTCATGAACTCCCTCAGTAGTCTCGGGCTGTTGAACTTCTTGTAATGGGAACCATGGGGGAAAAACCTGTCAATAAGCTTGTCGATAATCGCAAAGTAATCATTCTCAGCATCAGGCTTTGCGTTCTGAGTTCTTATCTGCATTCCGTCTCTGACATAGACCTTGCAGGTCCTGATGTTTGGCACACCATCAACCTCCATCATGCACTGACTGCATTTTCCTATGGCACAGAAGAAACCCCTCGGTCTGTGAAATCTGAATGATCTGCTGAAAACTCTGACTCCTGCTGCATAAAGGGCTGCAGCAATTGTTTCCCCTTCGTAGGCCTTCACTGGCTGACCATTGAAGTATATCGTGACCTCCTTACCTCTCTTAAAATCAACGATCGGATGCGATTCGAGCCTCATGATTTCACCTCTCAGCGAAGTCAGAGATTGTGAAATCGCCAATTATTTAACTTTTCCGAAAGAAAGCTTTTATTTCCGGTCAAATTTAAACGAATAATTATGTTAAAACCATTTTTCGATTCATATTAATATTAGTAATTTTTACAGCTAAAATAATTCAAAATTTTTAAAAAACTAAAAAACTCCATACAGCCTGTGAAGAGTGTTGACGAGATCAATGAAAAGATCAGGAATGGATCGGTGTCTGTTGTCACAGCAATTGAGATGAAGGAGATTGTTGAAGAACTTGGACCTGAAAAAGCTGCAAAGGAGGTTGATGTTGTCACAACAGGGACGTTTGGTGCCATGTGCTCTTCTGGCGTGTTCTTCAATTTTGGCCATTCCGACCCTCCCATAAAAATGCAGAGAGTGTGGCTCAATGATGTCGAAGCCTACACGGGTGTTGCTGCCGTTGATGCGTACCTCGGAGTTACCCAGCTATCCGAAACCCTTGGAATGGAATATGGAGGGGGACATGTCATCGAAGACCTTCTCAGGGGAAAGGAGGTTGAGTTAAGGGCAATTGCATACGGAACAGACTGTTACCCGAGAAAGGAAATAGTGACCGAAATCAGCCTGGATGACGTCAATCAGGCTACCATGATAAATCCGAGAAATGCATACCAGAGATACAGAGCTGCAACAAACTCATCGGAGAGGATTCTTAGAACATACATGGGAACTCTTCTTCCAAACTTTGGAAATGTTACATATGCAGGAGTTGGAGAGCTTTCTCCCCTTAACAACGATCCAGAGTACAGAACCATAGGCATTGGAACGAGAATATTTCTCGGAGGAGCTGTTGGGTATGTTATAGGAGAGGGGACTCAGCACTCACCACCCTTTGGAACCCTGATGGTAAGAGGTAACCTCAAGGAGATGAATGCAGAGTATATGAGAGCAGCCACATTTCCGGGGTATGGGACGACGATGTTTGTTGGTATCGGCATTCCAATACCCATCTTGGATGCAGAGATGGCAAAAGCCACAGGAGTGAGAGATGAAGAAATAGAGACAGTGATAATAGATTTTGGAGTTCCCAGAAGAGATAGACCTGTTTTGAGAAATGTAACCTATGCCGAGCTCAGAAGCGGGAGTGTAGAGATAAATGGAGAAGATGTCAGAGTATCTCCTCTTTCGAGTTACAGGATGTCAGGAAAGATAGCTGCTGAACTGAAAAAGATGATTGAAAGTGGAAAATTCTTCCTTTCAATGCCTGCGGAGAGAATTCCAGCGAAGGAAACATTCAGATCAATGAAGCAGAGAGATATCAAGGTTGTCAAGAGTGTTATGACAAGTCCTGCAATCACCGTATCCCCTGGGATAACCATTGCCGATGCGTCGAGATTGCTGATTGAAAATGGAATAAACCACCTTCCCGTTGTTGACAGTGCTGGAAGGCTTGTGGGAATTGTCACCAGCTGGGATATAGCAAGAGCTGTTGCCATGAAAAGAGCTGAAACTGTTGGCGATATCATGACAAGGAAGGTAATAACAGCATTCCCGGATGATCCAATAGAGATTGCAGCAAGGAAAATGGATGTGAACAACATCTCAGCACTTCCTGTTGTGAACTCAAGGGGAGAGGTTATAGGAATAGTGAGTTCAGAGGATCTGAGCAAACTCCTTGCGAGGTGATTGAGATGATGGTTGAGCTCATCTATGACTCATCTGCTGTTAAAAAGCCTGTTCTTGTCAGTGTTGCCCTTGAGGAGGGGGTACTGATGAACATCATCGAGGCAGAGGTTGGAGCAAGGGAGGGCAGGATAGTTGTCGAGATTGACGATGAGCTTGCTGACAGAGTGGTTACAAAATTTGAAAGTCATGGTGTCAGAGTCAGAAAGCTCATCGGTACCATAGAGAAGGGTGAGGCATGCCTTGATTGCGGGGCATGCATAAGTGTATGTCCCGTAAACGTCTTCAGAAAGGATGAGAGTGAAAGAGTTATTGCAGAAACAGAGAAGTGCGTTAGATGCAGAATCTGCATTGAAGTGTGCCCTGTAAATGCTCTGAGCCTGCAGGAATGAGGTACAGGAGATTCGGATTTAGGTACAGAGAAACAATTACAACTGTTCTTGCTGAAAGCGAGAACATCTTCAAAAAAGCAGTCAGTGGAATGATGTATGCAAGGAGCAGAATTGAGGAGTACATCTCAAAAAATCCATTTTTTCTGATTTCCTACGAACCACTTGATTGCTTTGGAGATGTTATTGAAAGGATGTGCACCGCCTCCAAGATTGCGGGTGTTGGGCCTATGGCTGCTGTGGCAGGAACCGTTGCTTGGTACGGTGTGGAGTTTGCAGACTCTGAATTCATAGCAATTGATAACGGTGGTGATGTTGTGATAAAAGTTCCGGGAAACATTGATGTTGGCATTTACTCGGGGAGCGAGATTGCTGTTGGAATTGAGATCGAAAGCAACGGGGCTGTGAAAGGTGTGTGCACATCAAGCGGTAGATACGGACACTCAGTGAGCTTTGGAAGTGCAGATGCCGTCACTGTTATCTCCAAAAACCCCTCTGTTGCCGATGCTCTTGCAACTGCCATCGCCAACATGGTAAAAGAGGGTTTCGCGAGGAAAGAACTTGAGGATCTTGCAGAGGATTCCTGGAATGCATACAGGAAATGGATTGAAGGTCTTGTTCTGATAAAGGACGGAATCATAGTTTTTGTGGGAAACATCCCGAAGGTCAGTCCTGTAAAAATTCCTCCTGACCTCATAACGAGAGCCTGAGATTACCTATCCTTTTGGAGAGCATAAATCAGATCCTTTCTTCTAAATGGTTTCCCAATAACCTCATATGCTCCAGCATCAATCAATTCCTTTCTTTTCTTTTCTGCGTATGCTGTTAGAGCTATTATCTTGACATTCTCATCCATACTCTTCATTTCCCTAATTGCTTCGATACCATTCATTAAGGGCATCATAACATCCATAATCACATAATCAGGCTTGAATACCCTGAATTTCTCAATTGCCTCCCGCCCATTTTTCGCTGTAACTATTCTATATCTTCCGGAAAGCATAATAGATACCAATTCCCTTATTGCAGTTTCATCATCGACTATGAGGACTGTTTTCAATCAAATCACCTATATTTTATCTGCACTGCTCTAATTTTAAATATTTCTTTACATAAGAATAACACAGAGTGCATTCAGATAGATACGGAGAAAATATTTTAAACCCTCTTCTGAACTCTTGCTTCATAATCTAAGCTTAATCCGTAGGAGGCGTGTGCCGCAGCACTACGGGGTGATGAGATGCTGGTTGAGAGGAGTCTGCTTGAGGAGAAGATCAAGGAAGCAGTCGAAAAGGCAAAGGAAAGAAACTTCAAGGAAAGTGTTGAAATAGCCGTAAATCTGAGGAATCTGGACATGAAAAAGCCTGAAAACAGAATCGATCAGCTCGTAACTCTGCCAAAAGGTCTTGGAAAGCAGAGAAAAGTTGGAGTTTTTGCAAGAGGTGACACAGCATTGAAGGCCAAGGAAGCAAAGGCTGATGCTGTTCTGTCGCCTGAGGACATTGACGAGCTGGCAAAGAACAAGAGGGAGGCGAGAAAGCTTGTTAACAGAATACACTTCTTCGTTGCAGAGGCTCCGCTGATGCCGGAAATCGGTAAAAAGCTCGGTCCGGTTCTGGGTCCAAGAGGAAAGATGCCACAGCCCATACCTCCAGGATCAGATCCGACACCGTTCATAAACAGGCTGAGAAATTCTGTCAGAATAAGAACAAGGGATAAGCTCACGTTTCATGCTCCTGTTGGAACAAGAGACATGGACCCCTCGGACATAGCGGACAATGCCCTTGAAATACTCAAGGCAGTTGAGAGCAAGTACGACAATGCCCAGCAGGTTGTTAAGTCGGTGTATGTTAAAACAACGATGGGCCCTGCAGTGAGGGTGATATGAGATGTCCGCTGTAAGGGGAAAGGTTCCGCAATGGAAGATTGAGGCTGTTGAAGAACTCAAGAAGATGTTCCAGGAATACCCGGTTGTGGGCATTGCAGGATTCAGGGGTATACCCTCATCCCAGTTCCAGGGCATAAGAAGGGACATGAAGGATGAGGTCAGGCTGAAGGTTGTCAAGAACACGCTTTTAAGGCTCGCCCTTGAGTCACTTGGTGGAGATTTCAAAAAGCTTGAGGATTATATTGAGGATCAGGTTGTTGTTGTTGCATCAAAGCTCAATCCATTCAAGCTGTTCAAGAAGCTTGAGGGGACAAAGGTCCCGTCTCCATTAAAGCCGAATCAGATTGCTCCTGTAGATGTTGTTGTTGAGGCTGGACCAACAAACTTTCCTCCAGGCCCGGTTCTTGGGGAAATCCAGGCAGGCGGTATCCCTGCGGCAATTGAGAAGGGCAAGATAGTCGTTAAAAACACTGTAACTGTTGTGAAGGCTGGAGAAGTTGTGAAGCCTGAGGTTGCAAGAGCACTCAATCTTCTTGAGATAAAGCCGATTCAGATCGGTCTTGAAACAAAGGCTCTGATGGAAAACGGAATTCTGTTCACTCCAAGTGATTTGGCCATAGATGAGGCAAAGGTGTTTGAGGAATTTGTTGAGGCTGCAGGTAAGGCTCTGAATCTGGCGGTCAATGCAGCCTATGTGACAGAGGAAACTGCTGAAATTCTTATTCAGAAAGCCTTCATGGATGCGAGAAGCCTCGCAGTTAATGCAGCAATATTTGAAAAGGATGTCATTGACGACCTGATCTCAAGAGCCTACGCTGAGATGCTCTCTGTTGCATCTCTGCTTGGGGATGATGCCTTGGATGAGGACTTGAAGAACAGAATTGGTTCAGGTATTCAGGTTCAACAGGTGGTGGCTGAGGAAGAAAAGGAAGAGGAGAAAGAAGAAGAAAAGGAGGAAGAAGAGGAGAAAAGTGAGGAATCAGCCTTTGAAGGTCTGGGGGCTTTGTTTGGTTAGTATAATGAGGTGATGAAAATGGAGTATGTGTATGCTGCGTTGTTGCTGCACTCTGCCGGAAAGGAAATCTCAGAGGAAAACGTGAAGGCCGTGCTTGAGGCTGCTGGTGTTGAGGTAAATGATGCAAGGGTAAAGGCTCTGGTTTCTGCTCTTGAAGGGGTTGACATTGACGAGGCAATAAGCAAGGCTGCATTTGCACCTGCAGCTGCAGCTCCTGCAGCTCCAGCAGCCCAGGCAGAGGCGGTACAGGAGGAGGAAAAGAAAGAGGAGGAGAAGAAGGAAGAGGAAGAACCCAAGGAAGAAGAGGTTCTTGGAGGACTTGGGGCCCTTTTCGGCTAAACTTTTATATTTTTTATGAAAAAGAATCTTGCAATTTTTCTTGAAGGCCTCGAGCTTTTTTCAAGGCCAAAACTGAGACTCGAGCAGTATCCAACTCCCTCCTCTCTTGCTGCTGAGATTGCAGTTACAGCCTCAATTATTGACAAATCAGCTGAAATTTTCATTGATCTTGGGTGTGGAACAGGAATTCTGACCATTGCGATGGGTCTGGTTGGATTTTACACGGTAGGCATTGACATCGACAGGGAGGCGATAAACACCGCTGTCAGAAATGCAGGGAAGGCCGGAGTAAAGGTGGATTTTGTTCTGCAGGATGTGAAGTATTTTAGGGTAAAAAAGCCTGTTGGAGTTGTCATGAACCCACCTTTTGGAATAAAAAGGAGGCATGCTGATAGGATTTTTCTTGAAAAGGCCTTCGAAATTGGAACTGTTATCTATTCGATACATTCAGCCGGTTCGGAAGAGTTCGTCAGAAATGCTGCAGATCAGTGGGATTTTGAGGTAACCCACCTCTGGAGGTACAGAATTCCCCTGAAAAGAACATACACATTTCATCAAAAACCATATAAATTGATACCTGTAGAGGTATTCAGAATGGAGAGGATGCAGAGATGATGGTATTTCCGGGCGATTTTCTTGGTTATGCGGAAGAGTATATTCCCGGGTACGGGGTTTATGAGGAGGATGGAAAGCTGTTTGCTGCTGCGGCAGGAAAGGCTGTTGTGGAGGATAAAACAATAAAGGTAATTCCCGTAAAGACAATTCCTGAAATCGAAAAGAATGATGTTATTATCGGGAGGGTTGTTGACACAAGGAGCAGTTTTGCGATGGTTGAGATTGCAAGGAAGGAGGGGAGTGAAAGAGCTTTGAGGCATTACGACAGGGGATTTCTGCATATATCAAACATGAGCGATGGATATCTCAAGAACGTTGAGGATGGAGTGAGGTATATGGACATAATAAGGGCAAGGGTCATAGACTCAAACCTGAAACTTTCGATAAAGGAGAGGGAGATGGGGGTTATAAGGGCCATCTGCGAGAAATGCGGTACCCCTCTGCAGAAAATGAAGGATAAGCTTAAATGCCCTGAATGCGGGAATGTTGAAAAAAGAAAGGTATCTGAGTATTATGGCAGGGGAGAGTGGTAGGGATGGAGATAAAGGTGCTTGAAATATCGGATGATTACATAAAGCTCATGATCAAGGGTGAAGACCACACGTACCTGAATTTGCTTCAGCACGAGCTTGTAAATGACAACAGCGTACTTCTTGCCAAATACAACATAATTCATCCCCTGAAAGATGAGGCGGAACTCATGGTAAGAACAGCTGGCAAAAGTCCTGTTGAGGCAATAAAGGAGGCAAACGAGAGGATAATCTCAAAGATAGATGAAGTACTGTCACAGCTTTAGCTTTATTCTGATCCCGTAAAGCTCTTCAAAAAACAGTCTCTCCCTGTCAACGATTTCATAATGGTATCCAAGTCTTTCAATTTCCCTGCAGATGTGTTTCAGATTATGTGAGTTTGCCACCAGAATTATTCTGCCATCATCACTCAGAAGCTCTTTTATTTCCACGAGAAACCTTGCTGCAACCTCAACGCCATTTTTTCCACCATTCAAGGCAATCTCAATCCAGTCTCCTGCTTTTTCCCATTCCTCCAGCTCTAAGTACGGAGGATTGAAAAGAATCAGGCTGAATTTCCCCTTCAGCCCCTTTGCAAGATCTGTTCTTATGCAATCAATACCGAGCTCCCTCATGCACCTGACAGCATGGGGGTTTATGTCAGTTGCAATGAGAAACCTGCATCTGTCCATCAGAAAGTACGAAACGTAACCACTTCCTGCCCCAACCTCAAGCACGGTATCCTCTTCTCTTATCTCCCTCAGTGCGCACCTCAGCAGAAGCTCTGAATCTTCGTGAGGTTCATAAACGTTCTGACAGTTCTGCATAAATTTCTGGAGGAATGTTTTCAGGTCTCTCATTTTCAAGATCCTCCGGAATGCGTATTCCAAGCTTCTTTGCTATGCTTCCAAACTTCTTTCTCCTCATGCCAAAGGCAACTCTCAAAAGCCTTTCAAATCCATCGGGGTTTATCACGGTTATCTGGGGTTCCGGAATTATTCTCACAATTGCAGATTCAATCTGGGGTTTCGGATGGAAAACGTGAGGCTTTACACTTTCGACTATTTCTGCCTTGCAGAGTGAGCTTGCCAGAACAGTCAGCCTTCCGTACTTTTTGCTTCCAGGTCTTGCCACCAGTCTTTCAGCAAATTCTTTCTGGTACATCACAACAGCCAGTCTGAATTTGCTTTTAAGGAGTTTCAGAGTTAGGGGGGAAGAGATGCTGTAGGGTATGTTCGAAACAAACTTTTCAAACTCAGGCCACTCAGTCTTCAGAGCATCACCCTCAATCAGAATGAACCTGCCTTCAAGAATTTCATCTTCAAACCTTTTTCTGAGAATTCCTGTGAACCTTCTGTCCTTCTCTATACCGTAAACCTTTCCCGCCTTCTTCAGAATGAAGTGAGTCAGGTTTCCGGTTCCACATCCAACCTCAAGAACGCGGTCACTCTCTCTGATTTCGGCATATCTGACAATCCTCCTCAGCAACGTCCTGTCCTTAAGAATATGCTGCCCTTCTCTCCTGTAAAATCTCATGGGGTCACGCTGTGAAGAGCCTGTACTTGATGGATGGATTCTTGAGTTCCTCAATTATCCTGCTGACAATAGCCTTCTCGGGATGGGCAAGCCCCTTTACCCTCTCTGAAATATCACTGAAGCTCTTGAACTCACCCCTTTTTCTCTCCTCAATAATTGCCCACATGAGCTTCTTTCCGATGCCCGGAAGGAGTTCAAGCTGATGCAGTCTGGTTGTTATTGGGCCTGCATTGTTGTAAAAATCAACAAATCTTCTCTCCTGCTCCTTTACAATGCTTTCCAGGACAAATGGAAGCTCGGATTTTGCTGTTGGAGTTAGATCATCGTACCTCAGCCTTCTCTTTATTCTGTTCACGACATCTCTTTCTCCTTTACCAATGTAGACCTTCTCCATAATGAGGGGATTGCTGCCCTTCTTTATGCTGACCTCAAGAAGTGTGAAATACTCCTCTCCAACCACCTGGGCAAGGGGTTCCCTTCTGTGAATTGGAGTCCTGTCATCCGGATGACCGTAAGGCATGAAGTCCAGTACATACGCATAATCCTCAAGCTTTCTCCTCTCTGTCATAATCACCAACCAATTTAAAATGGAAGTATTTAATTTTTTCTGTTAATTTTTATACTTTTGCACAATATCCAGAATCTGCTGTATCTGTTCAGGGCTCAGAGTTATTCTCTCCTTCGCAAAAATCACCCTGACCTCATCGGGAATTTCAGGAAGGATTTCGGCAATTTTTATGGCTATTTCTTCACTAACAAATGGCAGCTTTTCAGCCTCATCAACAATCTTTCTGGCCTTTTCAGAATCAATTTTCACAACAGCATTGAGATAATTCATCGTTTTTCTTGCTTCAAAGGAGAGTTCTCCCTTTTCCTTTCTCTTGGCAATGATCTCCTCCATTACCTCCCGTGCCTCTGAGGCCGTAATGTACCTGAAATCAATTACCTCCTTAAATGTCATTTCATGCCCCCTGCGGCTTCAGGTGTTCCGGTCGGGCAAAAACTATTTTTTTCTTTTTCCCATCAGTTATCTCGACAAGATAAGCCCTTCCTCTCACTCCAACAATCTTTCCGGTTCTTCCCTGAAACCTCGGGTGAGGCATCCCCTTCTGTGATGCCGGTTCGATGTCTATGTGGACTGTCTGGCCCACTTCAAAGGTCTGCATGACCTTCCTGATCTTGAGCCCCCTCTCCCTGACCTTTTTCCTGAGTTTTCTGCCAGATCTGAACCTGAAACCGTGTGATTTCCATCCCATGACCATTACCTCCGCTGGAACATAGATGGGGAGGGAGTGTATTTAAGATTTCCGTCCTCAAGTCCACCCTTGATCTCAACAACATCTAACCTCTCGACATGACATTCCACATCAAGAAGCTCCGATAGACTCGGCCTTGTCCTGCCCTCATCTCCACTCACAAGCTCCTTTATGTACAGGCCACTCTCTCCATGGATCTCCACAACAGCAACTCTCTCTCTTTTCAGAATCAGTTTTGCTGAATAAACTCTCCTCTTTCTGACCTTGTCGGCCCTCCTGTGTTCAACTCTTTTTGGAGTTCTCTGATTGATTTCTGAATTTTCAAGCTTTTTGAGAGCATGACAAAGTTTGTCTTCATCAACAGGTTCAGAGAATCTGACAACAGCTCTGTAAACCTTTGAAAACTTGGCACTTTTCAGCCTTGCAACATCACCGGGTTTTGCATAAGCTAAAAACCTCACAGCTATTTTGCCGGCTGCTTCTCTGTTAATTATCTCCTCCAGACTGTTCAGATCCACATTCCTTTTTTTTGGTCGGGAGATTTCAAGAATGAAGGGCCTCCCTGTCCCGAGCATTCTTGCATCAACGTCCTCCCTTCCGGCTCCATGCAGAAATCCATTCTTTCCCTGAAAAAATCTCAAAGCAGGTGAAATTATCAGCTCTTCCACACTCAGGTACTTCTTTCCCTGAAAACCGCACACCTCGCACCCCTTTCCGTTGCAGTTTCTGCATATCCACCTGGTCTGTGACAGCTCCCTGACCCTCTTGATATACCTTCCGTAGATGTATACCGATCTGACGCTCGTCTCAATGCTCATATCTTCAGGACTGAAGATTATCCTGATGTCACAGTCATTTCTCCTCCTTTTTCCGGTTACCGAGGATACCTCATCAACAATCCTCTTTCTCAGCTCCTCTTTTAATCTGTCCTGAATTCCATACTTCTCTCTGAGAAACCTTAAAACAGCATTTATGCTGCCATAGAGCCTTATGCCAATATCAAAACTTTCAAACTCATATTCACCGATCTCAGAGAGTATTCTATCTGCAATCTCATCTGTCCTCTCAAAAATTCCTCCGCAGACAACACACTCTCCTTCAGAACCAAGGCCAATTCTCTTCAAACATTCCCTGCACAATTTCAGCATTTGACCCACCCTCTGTCAATCAGGTAGTTGAGAATGGTGACACACTGATCAGCCTGATATGACATTTCTCCAAGAGAGATGGTTTTCTCAACTTTTCCGGCAACAATCTCCTCGTCCTCTTTCGTGAGTCCCATGTGATCTCCTATGATAAAAGCAGGACTGGAGATTTTCATGCCTGAGATGTCTTCTCCGCTTTCCTTCAGGTAGTAGATGTTTCTGTTCCCGATTCTCTCCAGAAGTGATGCCAGATCCATTCTTGAGATATATACTCCATGAGAGACCTTGTTCCATTCTCTGTCCACCTCTGCACTCAGGGCCTTGTTTATCATGCCAGCTATGTTTCTCTCATCAGGTGACAGGTATCTGACCTCATTCCCTGAAATCTTCAGGGTTTTGCATGGATCTGGAGGACCTTTGAGAACGACATAAACTGCAACATTCCTCCTTATTCCGTGAGAAATGAAGAGTGACTGTGAGATAAATCTGCAAACGATGTCCATTCTGCCTGCTGAACCTGCAAGATCGTTGAGATTGAATTTTGATGTTACCGCTTTATTTGCAATGAGAACAAAAATCCTGTCCATCAGAGCCTTTTTTCTACCTCGGACTTTAACCTTTTTCTTGGAAGTTCATCCTCACAGACCGGTATTACGGTAACGTAATCCTTGTACAAACCCCTCATCCACGTTCCGATGTAGTGGATGTGATCAAAGCAAACAGGTTTTTTGCATATTGTGCACTCCCTCCATGTAACACCTTCATCCTCCTCTTTGAGCTCTTTTCCACATGTCTTGCACTTCAGCATTTTTTCACCTCCCAGATATGGCTCTGACAAGATCGCTTGCTGTGAAAATCCCGACAACCTCTTCCTTTTCAACAACAACCAATCTTCTCACCTTCATGTCGGCCATTATCTTCGATGCCTCCTCAACGGTAAAATCGGGGCTGACGGTTATCAGCGGTGAGGATGCATACATCCCCACCCTGTTTTCGAGTCCATCATCTATTATGGCCTTTGAAAAGAAATCTCTCTCTGTGAATATCCCGTATGGCTTTCCGTTTCTGGTGACTATGACACTCCCTATCCTTCTCTCACCCATGAGTCTGGCAACATCCACAACCTTGATACTCTCATCCACCATCACAACATCCCTCTCCATGAAATCCCCTATTTTCATGATCAGTACTCTGAATGAAAATGCTTAATAATTTTCCATCCCACATCAGGCTGTGAAGATAATCCCTATAGCCTTTGATTCCATGGGTGCAAGAAGCATGGCAACGTTCATTGAGACAGGTGACGTTGGAATTCTTATCGACCCTTCTGTGGCTCTCGGACCAAAGAGGTACGGACTTCCACCACATCAAAAGGAGTTTGAGAAAATGGAAGAGCTGTGGAAATCAATTGAGGACTTTTCAAGAGGTGCAGATATTTTTGTGATAACTCACTACCACTATGACCACCACAGTCCTGAAAGGACCCATATATTCAGGAATAAAAAGGTCTTCATCAAGGATCCACAGAACAGGATCAATTACAGCCAGAAAAAGAGAGCAGGACACTTTATATCGCTGATAAAGGACAGTGCCGATATTGTTACTGCAGATAATACGAGAATCGAGATTGGAAACACTCTGATCGAGTTCTCCCCTCCAGTTCCCCACGGTACCGATTCAAAACTTGGATATGTTGTGATGGTTTATGTTGAAGAAAGAGACTCCCTTCTTTTTACAAGCGATGTGGAGGGTGCATCGCTGAACGAACAGATAGGGTGGATGGCTGAAAAAGATGCAAAAACAGTGATTATGGATGGGCCCATGACATACATGCTTGGATACAGATACTCATCGGAAAGCTTTCAGAAAAGCATTGACAATCTGAGGAGACTGATGGGGAGTGGCCTCAAGCATCTGGTGCTGGACCACCACCTGACAAGGGATATTGCCTGGAGAGAGAAGATGGTGGACGTTTTTGCTGCAGGAGAGGAATTTGGAGTCAGTGTTCTCTCTGCTGCTGAATTTTCGGGTGAAAAAGAGCTTTTGCTCGAGGCCATGAGAAAGGATCTGTACAGGGAGCTGGGCTAAGCTTCCGGGACTGAAATATTTATAAGCAGACTCTTGCATCAGGGCCTGTTAACATGGCCCGGATAGGGTAGTGGTCATCCTCTGGGACTGTGGATCCCAGGAGCCGGGTTCGAATCCCGGTCCGGGCCCTTTCACTTCTGGTTCTTATCCCTGTTTAGTGGATCGAGATTGGGTTCAAAGAACATCATCATGACTTCAAGTCAGGAGTCTATTTTGATATTTTGGTAGGTCAAGGTGGTATTATGCCCTTTCATTCTGATCAAAAGCTATCCACGGCTTTAAACAGGTTCAAGAGGAACTATCCAGATGAATACGATGTAATTAAGGAGTTTTCTGACGACATGATTGCAGAGGGGCTTTCTGAACTCAGGATCAGAAGTTATGTGAGCTGGTTGAAGCGTATCAGGGATGTAGCCGGAAAGAAGCTTACGGAGTTTGAAAAGTCGGATATCAGAAGAGTGATAACTCATTACCAGTTGCGTTTTAATCGCGGTGAAGTTACCGACAGTTCTGTCTTTGAGGTTAAGAAAACGATGAAAAAATTTTTCAAATGGCTCGGTAAAGAAGACATTGTAGACTGGTTCTCGATAGGATCTGTCGAAAATAAACTCTCCCCGGCCGATCTGATCACTGAAGAAGAGTTTAAAAAAATGTTAAACGCCTGTTTGAACTCAAGAGACAGGGCCATCATTTCTCTGCTGTATGAAACCGGGGCTAGAATAAGCGAAATAGGTAATATGAAGATCAAAGATGTAATTTTTGACGAATATGGGGCTATTGTCTGGTTTTCGCTTAAAAATACATCTAGCAAGAAACACAAACGAAAACTGAGAGTGGTTTTCTCCGCACAGTACCTCTCGGCGTGGATAAAAGATCATCCACTCAACGACAATCCTGAAGCCCCTTTGTGGGTAAAACTGAGTGGAAAAAAACGTTTAGAACCTATGGAATACAAAGATCTTAATATCCAAATAAAGAAAATAGCCAAAAAGGCTGGGATTAAAAAAAGAATCTACCCCCACCTCTTCCGCCATACCAGAGCGACCAAACTCCTTCAGCAGGTGTCAGAGGTCGTCGGAGAGAAGTACATGGGCTGGGTTCCGGGGACGAAGATGACCAAGGTGTACATCCACCTCGCAGACCAAGACGTGGAGAACGCCATCCTCAACCTGTACGGCCTCAAGCCGGAAGACGAGAGCAAGGATCTCGAGGTCAGGAAGTGCCCGAGGTGCGACTTTATCAACGACGCCGAGTCGCGCTTCTGCTCACGGTGTGGCCTGCCGCTCACTCAAGAAGCCATCAGGGAGGTAGAGGAGTGGGAACGGAGGAAAGCCGAGGCCATGAAGATGTTCTCCAACCCGGAGTTTTTGGCAAAGCTTATGACCATGGTTGACGAGATGGAAACGATCAAGCAAATATACGAGGAGCTGAGGAAGAATGCTGGGGTGGGACGAGACGATCTTCAGAAGTGAGGAAGTTTTTGATCCCGACTTCCTCCCAGAAGTGCTCCTGCATAGGGAGCAGCAGCTCAACCAGCTCACTGCAAACATCATGCCAGCTTTGAGGAGTAGCAGCCCCGTGCACACATTATGCCTCGGCCCACCGGCGACGGGAAAGACATCCACCGTGCGTTACGTCCTCTCACAGCTTGGTGATACCGTCGAGAGAGTCTATATAAGGTGTCCGGCTCTCGGAACGCCGTACAAGATCATGTCGAGAGTTTTCGAGAGTGTGTGCAGGCATCAGGCCCCTCAGGCAGGAATAGCCTACACGAAACTCTTCGAGAAGACGATGGAGAAGCTCGACAAACCCCTTATACTCGTTTTCGACGACGTGAACTTCATCTCCGTGGACATAGTAAATGAGCTGCTCTACCTCTTCCTCAAGGCCCCCGAGGAGTACGGGGTCAAGCTGGGCATAATAGCCACGGCCACGGACGTGAAGTTCCCCCTCGCCCTGAGTCCGGAGGTCGGAGCGGTATTCCACTACAGCACCGTCCATTATCCACTTTACGGCTACGAGGAGATGAAGGACATTCTGAGGTGGAGGGTGGAGAGAGGATTCGTTGAAGGTGCGTTCAGCGACGAGGCCTTCGAGAGGGTCGTGGAGCTGGCGAGCGACTCCGGTGACCTGAGGTTCGGCATCTACCTGCTTAGGGCAGCGGGGCTGAACGCGGAGAGGAGGGGGAGCAGGAGGGTGGAGCCGCAGGACGTCGAGGCGGTCTACACCGGAGGGGCGAAGGTATTCCTGGCTAAGACCGTCTCGGCCCTCAACTCGGATGAGCGCGAGGTCCTGAAGATCGTCTACCTGCTCGATGAAGAGGTTGCAGCGGGAGATCTCTACAGGTTCTTCCAGAAGGAGGTCGGGATGAGCTACCAGCGCTTCTACGAGATCCTGAACAAGCTCGAGAGGCTCAGGCTGGTGGACTTCATCTTCGACAAGAAGGGGAGAGGTAGGACGAGGTACATCTACAAGAGATGTGATGCGGATGTGGTGCTCGAGGCGTTGAGGGAGTTTTGAATTATTCTGCGAAAAGGAGGTAATGGTTCTGTATGGCTAACATCCGTCAGGTTCAGCGTGTAACTTTAGATGCAAGTATTTTGCTAGTTTTGATTCTGATTTCAAAAGGGCGAGAGACATCTTGTCTGATGAATTTGATCTTGAATTATTGTCCTCTCCACAGGAGTTGTTGCAAGTGTTATAACAAAAACGCAATACATCTTTTTTAACCACAATTCTGAATTAGTAAAAATCAGGTAAGTTTTTCACGCAAATAGAATATAATCTCAGAACCACAATATCCTCAGCTCCCCCCTCAAATACTTCACTTTCGCCGTAATCCTCTGAATGGTCGCTGGATCGAGAGTATCAAGCGTCCTCTTAAATGCCATCCTGCTTGGTGGATTGGGCATGTCGTATCCAACCCTCCTGAGCAGGTCCATGTTCTCCCTGCACCACCTCACCGCCTCTCTCAGGCTCCATCCATTTCGAATCATCAAGTAGGTCAAGGTTACCATGATGTGCACATCGTGGGGCTTTCTACCTCTCCCTCTGTACTCTCGATCAACACGGATCACATCCTTAACAGCCCTATGTATCAGCTCTATCTCGGACTCCATCGATAGAGCCTCCTACGAAAAAGTAATAGTGTCACAAAATTGGAGAATCAAAAAAGCTAATACTGAACATTATCAAGCATCTTTGCAACTATCAAAAATAGAATAATGGCAATAACACCTTCTATTACTGGCTCCATGCAACCTACTCACATGAGGAGTTTTGAGAGATGGAGCCTCCCATCTACCTCTTTTATGTATGGTCCACCAGGTGCTGATGCAAGGTACTCAAGGGCCTTACCAATGTACCTGTAATCCAGCGTTGAGATCTCTCTGTCCCTCTTCATCTCGTTCAGAGTTGCCCCATCATTTTCCCTCAGAAAGTTCACCACAGCATCAAGGGCAATCATCAGGTAATCCGCATGTGCCTCTTCCTCAGCCTTGGCAATATCAGAGGTCTTGAGGATGTCCAGCATGACGGCAACTCTTTCGCCGAACAGCTCACAGTCTTTTATCATCGCCAATTCAATCTCCTCTGCAAGTAGCTTCTCGTTCCTTCTTGCGAGCCTCTTCCTCTTCCTGCCATTTACGTATCTCACTATCCTGAACGTCCTCTCACCGTCTGCGTATTCTTCCACTATTACCCTGTCTTTTCTCTTCCTCAGCTTCCCGATCTCCTTCCTCCTGTCTCTGAACCTCTCTTTTCTGTCAAGAATAATGTTTACCAGAGTGTTGTGGCCGTTAATCCCCGTGTAGACATAGGTCTTGCTGTAGGAAATAGCTGCAGACACTGGAAGGATAGCAAGAACGACAATCCCTGAGATTGCTGTATGGGGCTCAACAGGGAGAGAGTCGAGGTAGTCAGAAACAGGCAGTTCGCTGAGCCTGTTAACAAGTACCTCATCGTAGCCATAAAATTTCACTCCAGCTAACAGCACAATGACCAGTGAGAGAATAAGGAAAAATCTGATCGGGCTAAAACTGTGCTCAATGCCAATGAGTACATTCCCTTCATAGAGCTCGACAACTCTCCTTCCAACTCTTCTGATTTTCTTCTTAAGCATCCAGCGCCCACCCCCTTAGAGCCTGTTTGTCAAAGAGCTGATCCTCTTTAACCTCATCTGGCAGCCTCGCTATCTCATCAATCTCTCTTCTCCTCTGACCAGCAAGTTCATTGGCAGCATCTCTGCATACCTCTGCGAGCTTCTTCCACCTCTCCTTGTCTGCGGTGCTGTCTGCAAAGGCAACTCTGAATCTGCAGGCTGACTCGAAAATCTTGCAGATGATCTCGTCATCCATCGGCAAGGAACGCATGTCCTTGACCCTCTTCTTGAACTCTTCGAAATCCTTGCTCAGCTTCTCTATATCAAGCTTCAGAATCGGGTTGCCGTGTTCGTCCTTACCATCTTCGACAACATACATCTCAACGAGCTTGGAGGTTATGTAAGGGGTGGTGAGTGGACTGTCCTCAGCTCCAAGAATAGCAGCGTAGGCTGTTGGCAGAGCCTCAACCTTAAGCCAGCTCTCCCAGTCACCCTCGCTTATATCCCTTCTCCTGAGCTCACTCTTAAGCCTGAGATAGCTGAACTTGGTCTGAATGAAGTCCGACAGCCTGCGCTCTCCCTTGATTATCTCCTTGATCTGCCTTCTGAAGTAGAAGATGAAGATCAGCACGGGTGTCCAGAAGGCTATGTTCATCTCAGGTGCCATTCCAGGAACGATCATCATGAACATCGTGGTCAGGATCTCTACAATCTTTGCCTTGAGCTCCTTTGACAGCAATGCGGCATTCTGGTACTTCAGGGCAATCTTGGCATCAGCTATAGTTGAGGATATGAGCTCCTCAGCCCTCTGCTTGTACTTGTATGCAGGAGTTATCTCGTCCCCCTCCTGTATCTGCTTAACCTTTGGCGGATTGTAGGCAAGCTCGCTTGCATACCAGTAAACCAGGCTGTTGTACATAGCCTGCCCTTGATTGCTCCACCACTCCAGGTTGCTCCACTCAGTGTAGCTTATCCAGCCCTTTGGAGTCTTAGCCCCATTTGCATACATCACCTTGAGGGCGTAGATGCCTATTGGGGCTCTGACTCTCTGCTGCTCAGTCACGACTATGGTTTCATACCTCCCACTGCTCTGGTTGAACGTCTTGGCCTCTCTTGTCACCGTGACGGTCTTAAGCCCTACAATTGTGAGGTTGCCCTCCATCTCCTTCTTGAACTGTAGCATGAAGGTGCCGTTGGCAATCTTCTGAGCCCTTATTCCCTCTCCAGCCACATCAATGGCATTGGGATCGACGATTATCAGGCTATCTCCCTTAAGGATTATGTCAGCTCCTCTAACAATGAGTTCATCGTCGCTGTAGAAGTGTACAGTTTGGCTCGTGAAGTAGCCCTGAGTCTCTTTCTGCTCCCCTGCTATTGCCTCTCCCACCTTAGTTCTGAACCCCTCCACAACCTCTTTGGTTGTGTTCACAACTTCCGATGATGAGGGAACTGAGACGTCTGGAGCCGTAATGTTGACATCAGTCAGGTTTGTGCTGAAGTTCAGGTCTATTGCGAGAGCAGGAGAGCTGAAGAGCAGAATTAATGCCAGAACGGCAAGGAACCTCATAGCCTCATCACCTCTCCAAGGATAAATGCGAACTTAATCCTCCTGTGAATCACGTCGACGAGGTTGCCTGCTGAGTCAGTGAACTCCCAGACTATCTCCCCGCTCTGGTCCTGGTAGTAGTTTATGACTCCCGCTACCTTCAGAGCCTCCCTCAGCCTCCCCCTGAAGCGTGAGGTCTCGCTCAGACCATACCTCCGCAGGATGTCCTTCTCCTTTACCACTCTGTTCTGCATGCTCTTCATGTCCACACTCGCTATGTAGTCGGCCGTAGCCATGATTCCTCTGATTACGTATCTTACTTCCTCTCTATCAACTACAACATCAGCCTTCAATCCCTTTAGTGCATCATTCTCCCACTTGATGAAGTCGATGTAGGCCTGTGCAACCTCCTTGCTCACAGCCTCGAGGTCATCAACGTAGCTCAGGATCCTGTCGAGGTTGTTTTTCGCAGCCTCATCCTGCCTCATCTCTATCGCTCTCTTTGCAGACTCAACCTCGTACTTGATTCTGGCCTTTACTCTGTAGAACTCCCTCACTCTCTGGTTCAGAACGCTGTTCTCATTATCCTTGCTCAGCAGGTCCTTGATCTTCTCATCCCTCAGCCTGAAAAACTCGAGAGCGTCCATCCTACTCCTCCTCCCTCGTTCTCATCTCAACCTTCTCGAAAACTGCCCTCATCGTCTTGACCATCTCGGCCATGACCTCCTGGTGGAACACCATCGCCCTGTTCACCTCGCTCAGGTTCCTCAGAATCGGGCGGAGCTTGTACTGAAGGGCCTCCTCTGCATCATGGCTAAGGATGTGGAGCTCCCTCATGAGATCATTGAACTTGCTCTGCATCCTCTCTAACTGCCTCTGCTTGTGCTCTATTTCGTCAACAACCTTAACTGCCGTCTGCCTGTCGAGAAGAGACGCGTCAAGGGTAAGGACGAAGTCGCAGAAGCTTGAACCTCTTGTGTAGGAGATCTTTATTGGACCGTATATCAGCTTGACCTTTATGACTGGCAGTGTTATTGTCTTTATGAAGTTCTCATAGCCATCTGGTATCAGGAGAGTGGCCTTCTTGCCCCATCTCTTCTCAGTCCCATGCCTTGGTGCATCCATGCTGTCGTTTCTCATCAGGTAGTTTGCAGCAATACTGCCACCTATTCTGGAGATTTCATACACCATCCCTGCATTGAATGGTGCAAGCACGGGGCTATCTTTCAGAACAGCAAAGTTCCTACCAATGAGAAGTATCTTGCCAGACAGGGAGTTCCTGATAAACATCCACACCACAACGCCAGCCCCCAGCCCGACAAGCGAGGTCTCAAGGGGTGTGACGATAGGTGCACTCATGAACGCTCCTATGTAGCTCAGCTTGGCCTCAAAGGCAAGTCTTCCAGGGCCAGTGAGCAGAACATAGCTGAGCACTCCGAAGAGAGCTGCTGTAACAACCAGAACCTTCATTGGACTGTCTCCAAAGAATGCCACAATTTTCCTGCCTATTATCGCTCTGAGAGTTCGGTCATTTCGCACAGTGAAATCCGTTTCATACAATACCTTTTCAGCCTCATTCTCCTCTGGATCCCAGCTTCTCTCTACCTTTCCTTTCTCTGTGTAGGCCTTAATGCTCAGATACGCAGCAATAGCAGCAACCAGCAAAACAGCAAGAAGTGCAACAAGAACAAACAAGCTTATCAAAACTCAACACCTCCCTAAGGGTAATGATAGTACCCAAACTCGTTTTTCCAGCGTCTGTAAAGCCTCATAAACTCAACAAAGCTCTCATTGTCTCTTGGAATGTGACAGGGTGGTATTGCAACCATGTACTCAACGAGCTGGGGCTTGTCTATCGTAAGGATGTCAACAGCAAACCCCCTCGGAAGCTTCGTTGAGATTCGTTCATAAAGCTCTGGCTTATTCTCAAACAGCATCTTCTCTCTCTTCTGGTACAGAACGTAGTCAATATCATAGAAACCAGCAAGGAGGGTTTTCTGGTGAAGCTGTCCGTATGTCGAGGCCCTTATCTGTCTGGGGTTCTGGGTTGAGATCCAGAACTCCGCGTTCAACCCGGCAACGAGCCTCGCCTGATACTCAAGCACCTCGCTTGCTGAAGTTTGAATCCCTCTTACAGATCTATAGCTTGATGTTTTATCTCCAAAAGCAGATTCAGCCTCCTCAAGCCAGAAGGGTGTGAGTTGCTTGCAAGCCCCCTCCCAGATACATTGCATGAAGGCTCCAAAAACGAGAAGAACGAAGCTCGCAGACTCCCAGGTTCTGAAGCCCCTGGTCATGCTCGCTGGAGAGAACGCATGCAGGGCTTTCCCTCCGTTAAGGATCTTCTCCCTGATGTAGTTCTTTCCTATCACTTCTATCTCGATGTCTCCATACTCGGTCTCTTCAACGCGATCGTATCTGTCCCTGATGATCCCCTTGCTCTTTAGACTGAGGATTTTGAGATCGAGCCCCTTCTTTGCCGCATGGTGGATCATCTCCGACTCCCTTATGAACTCCGCGAACTCCTCGATGTCCACCTCTCCGTACTCCCTCACGTACCTGTCAACCAGGATGTTGTAGGCGAGGCTCTGAATCTCCTCGAGTCTCATGCTCGCTTCAGCAAACTCTCTCAGCTCGAACTGCATTTTAGGCTCGAATGCGAAGAATCTGACAATTCCATCCTCGTAAAGATCGTAGATGTACTCGTTGACGTAGCTGGGGTTGAAGACCATCCAGATGTTCAGCTTCCTCGGATCCATAGCCTTCGGCCCGTCGTTGCCTTCCTCCTGCGGATCGGGAAACATCGCGAGGCGCTTGACGAGCTTGTCGTCCTTCCTCCTCGCCAGGTCTATGGGAACCAGGAAGTGCAGGAAGTCCTCGATCTTCTCCCCGCCTATGGCGATGACCGGCTGCTTGTTCCTCGGGTAGCAGAGGAACCTGTAGACCCTTGCCTGGAGGGTTGTGGTCTTTCCTCCTCTCGTTTCCTTTAGCACTCCCCCATGCATTGCGTGAAGCCAAGAGCGTGTGTATGGCACACTGTAATCCTCTATTCTCTCTTCCCCTCCTTTTCTCCCTCTTTTCAGCTTGAGCCCTATCACCGTCGCTGGGTGCTCATGCAGCTCACTGTAACTTACAAAGGGATTGTGTCTGTCGGTGATTGGCTTTTGCTTCAGATCAAGGTCCACATACTTAAATATAGCTTCCGCTAAGTCTGACATCTAAAATCAAGCCTCCAGAATTCTTTTTCTTTTTCCCTACGCCTTTAACACCCTTCTACGGGTGAGTGTGAAAACTACCACCTTTGGATTCTGTCAAAAACAAAAATTCTGAGCAAGACAATTAAAAAGAAAAAACCTGCTACTATTGGCTGTCCAAGCAATAAAGCTACAAATCCAAGAAAGGCAAGAAAGTAGTTAAGATAGGTTCCAATCTTAGTTCTCTCTTGCCTTGTGAACAAGTGCTCTCACCTCAATTTTATCAAATATCATTAGTGAAACAAAATATAGCAAAACTGCGAGTCCGAATGCGTTCCATCCAGATAAAAATGCTAATGTAAGGGCTGGAAACACAATACTCCTGAATGCAAAGCTGAACCTACTGTTAACTAAGCCATCAGGCATCAAGATCAGGATGAGCATGAAGAGCATCCCGCTCCATGGGGGAATGAGGTTGCTGTAAAAGAGTCCAGTGATGATCAATGCCTCAATAATCTTTGAGTTTTGCTCCTTCTTTAAGAACAGCACAGCTGAAATGATTGCGGACATGGTTATCAAGACTGTAGGATACACTGACGGGGTTCCAAGGAAAACAGAGGCATGAAGCAGAAAAAATGATGGAATGTATAATATTTCAAACCAAATTCTCACCCTCTACCCTCCAAAATACTTGATCCACAATATTTTTAGCTTTATTGGCAGATACAAAACAAGTCCATAAAAGCTGTCAGTTTCCCAGAAATCATCAAAGTTCTTGAAGGGGTTTGTTATCGTTTCCGTGTCAAGGAGTTGCCCAACGTCAATTGTATAGGGTCCTGTATACATCTTTTGAGATTTGAACTTCTCTAATTGGTTCTCAGTAAGATGGGAATAACTGAAATTGTAAGTTGCATTTACAACTTCAGAAGCTATTGAATAGTGGTGGTACACTGGGTCAACTAAGAAAACAGGATGGATGCCTTTATCAACTAAAAATGTAAGTGTTGAGTTGTATGCTGTCCCTGCTGTCCAGTGCCAGGCATCATATTTTGCATAGAGGAGCCTTCCGTCCTTGGAGAAGTAGAGGTAGATGGGCTCGAGGTCCATAAGGTGCTCTGCTATGTTGCTCTCCTGGTAGGTGTAGTAGTACCAGTACATTATGCACTTCTCTCCCGTTTCGTTGTTCACGACTATGCGGTAGTACACCTTGTCCGGCCTCTCTTCGTCAAGTGAAGCGAAGATTAGGGCAGGGGCGTTGAGCTTCGCCTCTGTGTCGTTGAAGTAAACGTGTAGATCTGACTTCTCCTCGTCTCCCAGAAACGGAAGGTTGGGAAAAGACAGCAGGAGAACCAAAACGACGCTAAGGAACTTTCCTGACGACCTCCTCCCTCTCTTCACTAACATCACCCAGCATCTCGTACACGATTATGAAGCGCTGGACTGTCGTCGCAACTCCGAGTATTCCAAGGACGAGCATGGCGAAGTTCAAGGCGGAATACCCGAGGATCTGCATGAAGGTTGCCGTGGTGAGTATCGCAACCCTATCTGCCCTTCCCGACAGTCCCCCATAGACCCTGCCGACCCCGAGGGCCTGAGCCTGTGTACCCATGTAGCTGGTGAGCATGGTTCCGATGAGGGCTAACAAACCTACCTCATAGCTTACAAGGCCTGAGAGTATTATCCCAGCCATTACTGCGGCATCTGCAAACCTGTCGAAGGCGTGGTCTATGAGATCTCCCCTAAGAGAGGCTTTGTTGAGCATCCTTGCGAGAGGACCATCAAGAGCATCCAGTAGTGCTGAGATGATGAGAAACGTGAGAGCAAATCCAAGACGACTGGAATAGTAATTTAGACCAGATAGTATCGCCAAAACCAATGCAAGAGCTGAAAGCTTGTTTGGAGTGACTCCTGCCCAGTTTAGAATTACTATTACAGGTACAGTCCTTCTCTCAAAGGATTGTCTTAACTCATCCAGCATTACCGCTTCAACTCCCTTTGTACATCTTCAGCATCCTTAGCTACCTTTTCAGCGTATTTGAACCACAATCCAAGAGCTATTACAATTATAAGGGTCTGAATCCCTGCTATTATGTATATTACTGCAAAAATAAGCATCCATAGTGTGAGATCTTTAAAAAATCGAAATATTGGACCCATATCATCTCTTTATCTTGTAGGTCTTTGCAGCATGATATATCCCACTTGCCAGATATCCAATCCCTGATGTTAGAAGTCCAAGTGCAGCACTTCCTGCGAGGACTATTCCTCCCTGGATTGCATTATATCTTTTTGTTTTGACGTGTCCAACTCCAGGTAAAACAAAATCCAGCAAAGCGTCTATGGTTCCCATCCTCACATCACCTCCAAATATTTTGGGACGGGTGGGAATTGAACCCACGGACCGTCCCATCACCTCATAAACTCATAATAGATGACTATGGCAGTGTTATCTGGAAGTATGTCAAGCGGTGAAGGGAGAATGTCTTCAAACCCAGCTATGAGTGATACAGCTGACATTCCTGTGACCTTATAGAGGAAGTAAAAGCTAAGTGGGGCAATTATGTATTCAATAACAGGTATCAAACTAAGAACGTCAAGGATGAGTGCAATAAACACCTTTACCGATGCTGGGAACTCTGATATTTCCATTCCTTCACCTCATGGACGAAGAGGTAGGGCAAAACAATAATCAATGAAATGAACTCTCTAACCAGTATATAGCCCATGTAAAGCAAAACAAAAAGCGGAACCAAAAAATAAGGTAGCGGACCGGGAAGATTCCAGATCCTGTCAACTACCCTTCTGCTGACGCCTGGTTTCATGATATTAGAGAGTTGCTGCATCAATCAACCCCACTACCAGATATCCAACCCCGTAAGTGAACGCCCCCACCAGGAGTGCGAAGATGAGTACCGATAGGCTCAGCCACAGAGGCCATTTTCCCTGTGTCCAGTGCCCGAATCCTGGAAGGATAATGCCAATAATCTGAGACTGCCTCTTATCTGTGTTAGCCAAAAACATCACCTCCTAACTGTAAATTAAAAAATTACCTCCACAACCCCTCATAAAAGCTCATGAAGTTGTGCTGTAGATCCATATACCTTGCCTGCTTTGTTCTCACCTGTTCCTGGGTCTGGTAGTTGTACTTACCCTCTATGGCAGCTGCTGGGTTGATCAGGCCGAATTTGCATTCAGTAACACCTACATTTGGGAGTCTTGTTGCCGTGTCCTCAATAAGTTTTTCAAGATCCACGGGTCTGCTCATGTAGTCTGGCCGAGCAGACAGTATAAGAGCTGCTGATCCGCTCGCAATTGGTGTTGCCATTGAGGTTCCACTAAGTATCAACTCCATTGCAGGGTAAAATCCATCATCTGTTGATGCGTAATTCTCAGATTTGACAAGTCCAACAATTTTGAGACCAGGTGCGCCAATATCCGGGACTTCATCTCTCGTTTCACCATCTGGATCTGGTCCATAGCTGCTGAAAAATGCTCTCTCACTCTCAGCACCCTTATTTGTCAGAGCTGCAACAGCAATAACGCCTGGATATGGTGTATCTGCGGGACTGTTTATCCATGGCTCTGTGCTGAACCCTGAGTTGCCAGCTGCAATGAACACAATTATTCCCTTGTCAACCGCATACTTCACCGCTGAGGCTGCTGATTTGATGTAGTATGTTGATCCGAGACTCATGCTGATTATATCAACGTCTGGTTTCCCATCCTTGTCAAGATCAAGGTCTGCTGCCCACTTTATCCCCTCTATGACATCTGCTATGGTTCCAGAGCCGCTGTCATCAAGTACTTTTACAATTACGAGATTTGCATCTGGAGCTATTCCTGACGTTAGTAACTCCCCCGTCCACCCGGCTATGGCAAAGCTTACCCATGTTCCATGTTGAACGTCGTTTCCATCTGCCACAATGCTCGCATCTACATTATGGACTACTGTTGTGTTGTTAACTACAGTAATTGTCCTGTAGTCCTCTTTACCTGTTATTATGTTTTTTACAGCAATAACCCTACTTATGTCCTGATTACTTCTGTCATAAAACACTCTCACGCCATTATAGACAAGATTTATATTAGCCCCTGTGTCAAGCACGGCAACAGTTATGTTTTTTCCAGTAACATTTGGATAAAGCTGCAGAATTCCCATTTCCCGTTTCACATCATACATCGTACTCTCTTCTGCATTCAGTTGATCTGGGTCTGAGAGTTGCAGTAAGGGTGGAACATTCTTTATGTATGCATTCGCCTCAATGCTTAGTATGTATGGTGACGTGACTATTCCTTCAACTTTCAAACCGAAAAATCGTTCTCTGAATACCTTCTCTGGCTTAATTGCGATCTTTAGCATACTAAGATCGTCATAACTTTTCAGAACCTTTCCCCCATTATCAATTACAAGCTTTGTAACTTCTTCTTTAAATCCTGGTTGATACTGAATTATGAACTCTGGAAGATTGTAAGTCCCATTGACGACCACACCAACATTATTTGGATTTATTCCGTCTGACAGAGCCTTTATCTCAAAGTTAATCTTCCTGTAATAGCTCAATCCAAGTTTCTTTGCAACTTCAAAGGGTATTGCAGACACAGGTTGAAAGAGTAAAGTTAAGATAATACAAACGGCAAGTATTTTTCTCATTAGCTCACCACCGTACTTCTGAAGAGTAGCATATCAAGTAGAGATGCCTTCTTAATCCTGACAACATATTCTCTGGATTCTTCGAACATAAATGATAGTGTGTTCCCATGTTTTTCCACATTCAGTGGATGTCTTGGAAAATCCAGAACAATCTTCCACTTTAGAATTGTTATAACTGTTGGTTCATATACACTCAACGCATCGTCCTTGTATTGCTCTGGCAAGACAAAATTCTGTGTGTTGTTTTTACTGGCATTAAATAAAACTGTCTCAGGCTCAGTAATGTAGCCACTGCTCTTTGGAAACGCATATATTACATCAGCTCGTGTAACATGATACTCTCTGCTCTGTCCAGGTTCTAGATTAACCATTAGAACAACTGTATCTTCGTCAACATATTCTGCCTTTGCTGGCTCATTTGTATTTACATCTCTGATCCTTGAGATTGCTTCTGGGTTTATGTAGTCTGCATATATGTATGCTTTTACAGTAACCTTGTAGCTGTTTGTATTTGTTATTCTGAAAAGATAGTAACCTTTTGGGTCTATGCCATTCTGTATTACATAGGGGCTTGTTGAATATAGATTAACAAGCAGACCATTTATTCCTTCTTGATCTCTTTCCACGATCCCATTAGCAAGGAATTCCTGTTTTGCGTCCTCCCATCCGAGAGCGTCCCAGTCAATTACAATCTCCACTGCTGTCACTTGAACCAAAAATAGTAAATAAGTTGCAAGTAAAATGTATATTCCCTTCATAGTCCAGAATCATTTCTTTATACTTACCACCAAGCCTCCTATGGTTCTTATTGAGTCAATATCCACAAAGTCAAACTTCCTGAGCTTGCCGTCATAAGTAAAGTCCTTTAACCCATCGTTACCTGGATTGAGTATGTGTTTTATGAGAGCCTCTTCGAAAGAGCTCAGAGAAGTTCCTCTCCATGGATAGTCGTTTACATTTGCATTTGCAGATCTCCTTGGAAATATGACCGAATACCCTGCGTCTGGAGTCTGCAGGCCACCTTTTGTCTGCACTATTACTCCTCTCACATTTGTTCCCTGACTGTAATCTACAAAGTCAAGGTTGTTTATGTTAAATCTACTCCCTGCAAGCACACCATTTACTGAATCTATCTGGTTGTTCGCACCCCAGATGTTAAATCTACCGAGATTTGTTTGCTCCTGGAAAAGTCCGCCAATCCAGCTTCTAACTCTAAGCACATCATAATTCTCAATAACGCTGTCAAAGTTCTCCCAGTATGCTGAAAGTTCAGCCGGAACAAAGTGATAATCCAGAGCTTCTCCCAGTCCAAACATAGGTACTTGCTCATCCCATAGCACTATGTTGTAGTTCCTTGCTGGATCATCTCTCCCTCCCACGCTGAATACCCATAGTCTACCGTTATTCTGGTCCTGCACTGCTGAGTTCTCACTGCTGAATGCTGGTTTCTTTCCATACTTTACCCATATATTGTAGGTTACGCTCCCGCTCTGAACAGCCCCTTCTGGGACCACTATCCAAGCATCTTTGTTTGGTAGTTTCAATGTTTCTTTCTCTCTTAGAGTAAATGACTGACCATCTATGCTTAATGTGAAGCTCTTTGCTGCAGCATCAATTTTGCTTAGAGAAATCCTTGTTGGCATATTGAAGGCATCGAGGAGATTAAGTGCTGGGAACAAACTGCCAATTGATGCTTCAGTTGCACCACTTGTTTCCTGGTAAACCATATAATAATAGTCTGTGGTAAAGATAACATCTTGGTACCTGTATTCGGGTGTATCGTTTGCATTTACAGTATTATCTCCGTTTGTGTCAAATTGCAATGTTATTTTGGCCCTGTAGTAGCCCGGAGTAACTCCACTTGGCAGAAGTGAATAAGTTCCGTTTGTTATATCAAATACATCTGCTGAACCGTCCCCTGTTACATCTATAGTAATGTTTGAATTATCTATGAATTCTATTTTCACCGCCTCGCCAATCGTTGTATTTGGTGTGTATGCGTTCCCATTGTCATCATATACTGATATCTGCAGAGTTATGCTGTCCTGGATCCCATCTCCATCAAAATCTGCCTGAGCAAGCCATATAACTCCTGTATTGTTGCCTCCAATGACTGGGGTTGTCGACATTTCTATACTGTACAGACTCACATTTCCTGTTGCAGCTGATGCTGTGCCCAAGCTGGCCATAACGAACAAGGCCAGCAGGACAGCTTGCATACTTCTCACTACTCCATCACCTCCAAATATTTTTAAAAAAGGGGCGGGCAGGAGTCTCACCTGCGTTGGAGCTACCGCCCCATCATATTTTTAAAATAATTGAATCAAGGTAAGCAAGAAGCCTGTGGATGATTTCATCAAATCTGGATGGATTTTTATTCAACTCAAGAGTTATTGTGTCCTTGACTTTGGCAATTATAACTGTCATCTGAGAGTCATACTTTACCGATCCTGCTCCATAATCATTGGTTATGAGGTGTAAACCATCAAGAACTACAAGTGCCTTAATTGGGATCCTTATTTCTAACTCAACTGGTTGTTTCAGTGGTGATAAACCCTCTTTCGGATCTATAATAATTCTTGAGATGTCCGAAAAATCCAACGACGTTGCATCTACTGTGACTGATGTTTCATTGGTCATGCTGAGATCTATGTTTATAATTAGTCTGTCACCGTATGTTTTTGCTGTGCTTAGAATCTTTGCATTTTTGCTGACAACAAATATTGCATCGGCAGTCTTTCTGAGCTCAAGTATGTTCTTCTCTTTCGATGGAGTTGCGTACACCTCAAGAGGGATGCTTAATGAAGCTGAAACACCGGAGTCATCCAGAGGGAGGAGTGTTACTGTGTGCGTTCCAGTTGTTAGGGGCTTGTAAATCCCGTAATACAGATCTTCAGCAGAACTGACAAATAGATCTATATTCGTCCCTGAGGGGTCTGTTACTCTTATCCTCCCCTCAACTAGTATACCGTCTGGATCAAAGGCTGTATAGGCAATATAAACATCATGATTGACAACAGCAGGATATGGGGCTATGATTGCTGATGTTATAACGGGCACAGATGTTGGTTCACTTGAGCTTGAGGGAGAAGACAGAACATAAAGCGTTCTTGTTTCGCTCTTTATTGTCTCAATCCCGTCTGTGACTGTAACATACCATGTGTGCTGCCCTGCTGTTAGATTCATTGTGTAGCTTGTTCCATATCCCTCGAACACCAGATTTCCATCGACATACAGCCTGAAATATGGTGTGTCAAAGTCAACATCAGGATCGCTTCCATTCCATACAAACTTTACAGTTGTTGATGTGAGATAGTCATTATTGGCAGGCTCTACAAGGCTTACTGCTGGAAGCTGATTCTCAACATAAACCTTGAAGGTTTTTATTGCTGTAGCCGGCTGTACATTACCATCATCTGTAACAGTAACGCTGCAATTGTATGTTCCAAGGACAGAATAGCTATGAGTTGGGTTCTGCTGCGTGCTGTTTGTTCCATCTCCAAAATCCCACATCCAGCTTACTATATTATCTTCTTCAGGGTCAGTTACCATTGCAGAGAAGATTATGGATTTACCTCTAACGGTTCTGATGTCATCCCTGATGACAGTGGGTGGGTTGTTGTACCCCATTTCCGCGGTTATGTTGTAAGTTATATTTGCAGAAACATCTCCGAGATAGACATCCAGATGTGGAAAGCTCCAGTTGTAGTTTGTCCAGGGATTTCCATTTACGGTAACGTTCCAAAGCTGATGATATACATCTGTTGTAGAAAAGACAAGCCTAACGCTTGCGTTTGTTGTGTTCTCAACAGGAATGTACTCTAAAGTCTGCTTTTCAACACCAAACAGCCTTGTTATTGTTATATTTACATCATCTGTGTAGGTTGCCCTGATCACCACATCAGCACTGCCATAATCTGACTGGAATGTCAGGTTGTTTATTCCAGTTCTGAGCCAGGTGAGGTTTATTGGAATTCTCCCACTTGACTCTCCGCTGTTAAGTGTTCCATTCCACTGTACTGTATTCCCATTTAGGAGTACTCTTGGATTTAGAGTTGAAAAGCTGCCCAGATGGAAGCCTGAAACATTAACTGGGTCGGCGAGCTTGTAAACTTTCAGATTATCAAAATTATGCTGTGCTCCAGCGTAGTAGTTACCAAGTAACCCTACATAATAACTTGCATCTGCGAGAGTGTAGCTGTGAGTAGTCTCAAGTGTTCCGTCATAATACAACTTGAAAGTCCCTGCCGAGTATTCAAGTTTCAGCTTATGCCAATTAGTATCCCTTGTCCATGTCGCGCTTGTTAATTGTGTAAATCCTCCAGACGTCCATTTACCGAGTAATTTCAAATAAGCAGAAGTGGTGTCACGCGTATAAAGGTACCAAGCTATATCCTCTGTTGAACCCACTAAAACAATACCTGCACTCTCTAAATCAACATTGTTCAAAACTTGCACATCCAATTCTATGGCGAAATTATCGGTCACAATATGGTTTGTTCTTGCTATTGCATTACCATTTGCATTTATAGCTATGCTTGCAATACCATTTGATACGCTGAAAGTTGCCGAAGTTGTACCATCCGCTTTTGCGGCTACTATTGTGTAATCAGCTGATGTGTCCGTACTGAAATCGTCATAGTAGTCAAAAACCTGCGTTGGATCTTCGTAAGCCGATTTCGTAGCTGATGGATTGCCATAAGCGATGTTCAGCTCTGTGCTTCCTGCTGTCAAATTAACCCATATTGTTGCACTTTGATTTGTGTAATCCCAGCTTTCAACTCGGAAATACAACTGTGAATCTGTGTTGTTAAAAACTCTTATATCATCACCATCTGGTTGAACGAGATCCCAGAAGTCTGATACTGTCAAAGAGCCTTTTAAACCACCTGTAACATTGTACAACTCCCAAGTTGTCCCGTTGATTACAAGCTTGTACTGTGCACTTTCTATCGCAGGACCGGTAAATGTAAACCCTGCATTTTTCTGCCACCCCTCATCAAACGTGCTCACAGTGAACTTTACAAAGTCAATAGGATCTTCAAGACTTCTAACAGCTATCCAGTCCACTTTTACTGTTCCAGCATATATTCCACTTCCCCGCGTACCAATTTTTACTGGTAAAGATCCGGATACGGCCAGATATACATTGTTTGAATAGCTCTTGTCAGCTATTGCCTTAAAATACTTGTTTGGAACATACTCAACAAAGAACAAATCCCATATATGGTAATTTATATCCTGTGAGAGTGCTATGTTGTTTGAGGATGATGTGGAGCCATCATTTGCCTCCAAAGTATAGTCCCCTCCTGAGAGAGTAGGATATACATTCACATATACTGTATCTGAGTATTTGTAGTTAAATCCGAAGAAATTGTAGCCTCCAGAATCTCTGCTTACACTCGCAAACATAATTCTTATGGCTGTATTCTGAACATCATAGCTCTGTGTGCTTGCTATTCTTGTCCCATCTGAAAGTGTCAATTCTGAGTTTGATACAGAGTAAAGTGTGCCATTTATAATTGTCCATTTGTTCGTATCCAATGATGTTCCCTCAAAGTCATCAAAGAACTCAAAAGTCAGATAAGGATTCTCGTAGTTACTCTTTGTCGCTAAGCTGTTTCCATACGCTATATTTATCTCTGAACTCCCAGCAGGAAGGTTGACCCAAATTGTTGCACTTTGATTGGTGTAATCCCACCTTTCAACTCGGAAATACAACTGTGAATTTGTGTTGTTAAAAACTCTTATATCATCACCATCTGGTTGAACGAGATCCCAGAAGTCTGATACTGTGCCAGTTAACTCTGTTGAGTAGGTAGGAGAATATAAGGTCCAAGTAGTTCTATTTATTTCTATTAGATATTGTGCATCTGTATTTGCTCTCTCAGAAGATTCAAATTTAACTAACCTACTCCAATTGCCTCCATTGCTGTTATCAAAAGTATCTTTCAATACGTTCGAGTCATTCAACCCCACATACTGACCTATGAACTCAATTGTTGCGTTTGTTATATTCCCTCTGAGATAAAAGCTGAAGTTGCTGTTGTTCACTGCATTGAGGTACCTTATGAGATACGTTCCACTCCACGCCTGAACTATCAGAGTGTTCGTCGAGAAGCGCTCGAACCTTATTACATATACCTTCTCGCCTTGAAAGTCCACGACCCTGTAGTCTCTGCCCTCTACCAAGAACTTCGGTTTGGCTTCGCTGTCGTGCCTGTTGTATAAGACTAAGTCTCCTTCCGGTTGGTTGAGTATGTGTCTTAGCTCATCCTCTGCAAAAGCTACATAACGTCCTTCGTGGTTTTTAATGTCTGTTATTGCTATTTTTACAGTCGGTATTGGATCATCTGTTCTCTTGTCTAATATTCTGACCTCTGTATCCTTTCCATATTTCGATACTTTTACAAAACTAAGCTCTGCTGGTTTAACCGCCGGATCCTCAAACTTGCTGAGATCAAGTCTATCCTCTTTTTTCACTGGAAAAATCAGGAAGATTAAGATTACAAGAAGGACAATCAGAAATATTTTCTTCCAGTTTTCTTCAAGAAAAAATCTAATAGATATCCACCTCATAGATTACGAGAGGATTATGAGGATCGTAGAGTCGCTCACACCTCTATCCTTCAGCTCTCCAATTTTTGTCAGAAGCTGCAACGGATCAATTCCATTTCTCCTGATTGCGTCGATGCTGTCCATCACTATCCTCAGCCAATCATCCTTGCTGAGTCTCTTTCTTAACCTCACGTTACCTGTGAAGACGTAGCCGCAGTGGGGACAGTAGGTTCGCTTCCTTATCGTCGAGGCGAGATCTATCCTCTTGGGAGCGTAGACGGAATAATCCCCAACGAAAAACCTCATGCAGTTCGGACAGAGTATCAGAATTATCACCCCGCAGTGTTGGCATACTACCAACTAACCACAGCTCCCCCAACCAGCCCGCCCAGTCCCTGCACTCACAAAAAGTGTTCGCTGCGGGGCGGGGAGCTGGGGGGCAACAGTAAGTACGTTTCTGACCTGATTATTAGCTGAATTTTGTGACGGGAGTATTTAAGGTTTGAAAAGGTTGGGGGTGTAAATTAGGTAAAAAAACATAGAAATCGCTGTTATGATGGCAATGAAGACTGTCAATAAGAACATCCTGCGGGTTAGCTTCTCCATTTCCCACGCATTTATGAGAAGTAGACCGTTTGGACCTAGTCCGTAAAATATCCCACTATCGTGTGGCTCGTCGATCAAAAATCCGTGCTTCACTAGGGCGTTGATTTCGGTCCCCGCTGGCAAAGCCTCTTTAATTTTGTTTTCACTGTATCTTATTCTTGGGAACTCTCTATAGAGTTCTTCAAAAAGGTCTTTGAACTCTTTATTTTCTGAGTCGTACCACCTTATGAAACCACGCGCAGGGGATAAGTGTTGTATTGAAAGTTTTGTCCTCATAAAGATATGCTTTTTAGACCTTGAATAAATACCTAATCCTCTACCACCCATGCATGTACTTCTCCATCATCCCTATGACTGCAGTCATGTGTCTCCATTGTTGAGGAGCCACCATTCATGTTTTCGAGTATATTCAAAATCAATTAGTTCTTTGTCCATTAAATCTTGGAAAATTCCTCTAATTTTTTCTTTGTACTTTTCAGGTCCAAAAGCCACATAATAGTTTTGCATCGAGTATGAGCCACAAATCGCGTGGAAAAGCCGATTTTCACGTTTCAGATATTCTTTAATGCCCAACTTGTAAAGTGTGAAAGTTCCTAATAACGTTTCGAACTCCTCTCTTGGCTCATATCCTGGATAATCCACTCCATTCGTGGCTATGTACATGCCTTCAATTACATCTAAATTCTCGTAAAGCTGCAGAATTTGGTTGTTCGTCAGAGTGTTGTAACCTGTTTTAACTTCGATATAGACTTCCTTACCCTTAATTTTAAAATCGAAATTGAATTTTTCGGGTTTTTCTAACTCCCAACCTTTTACATACCTCAACCATAAGTATACCTCGACTTCCGCAATATATGGTCTAATTTCTGGCTTTATCTCTATCAACTCTCTGAAAATCTTTCTAAAGTCTAAATTCATTCGTGAACCCCCCTAATGTAAATGCTTTTGCGTCTGTAAATCCTGTAGGCTGTACCGAGCGAAACACCAGTCCTCTTTACGATCTCGCTCCACGAAAATCCAGCATCTCGCAATCTAATAACTTCAAGTGCTTTTTCGAATTCTTTCCCATTGGGAATGAGTTTCGTCTTGTCTTTGCTGTATTTGAAACCAAAAGGTGGTCTGCCGAGAGGGAGCATCTTCTCCTTCCTTTTCTGTATTTCCCTCTTAGACCTCTCAATTTCTGCTCTCTTAATCACGTCGTCGCTGAATGCTCTGACACTTTCGATTAGTAGGTCCTGCGGATCGTTCGGATCGATAACACCATCCTTGATGACACTGTGGACGTAAATACCATGCTTCTCGAGATGGAGCACCCAATAGAGGCGGTCCTTGAAAACTCTACCCAGACGGCTTGGATCCCTGACAACAATACCCTTAATATCATTTTCCGGATTAAGGATGTATTCAATCATCTTATTGAACTGCTCTCTCGCTGTGTCCCATCCGGAACTCTTCTCCCCTTCATCGAAAATCCTGACAAGTTTATAACCGTGCTTCTTGCAGTATCTGATAATATCCTCTTTCTGACTACTGATGGAGATGTCGCTTTCCTGGCTCAGACGGGTGTAACCAACGACCTTTATCAACAATCACCCCTCCAGAATTCTGAGCTTCAAGATGTTCTTTCCCTCAATTATCCACTCAACTCTTTTTCCTTCGAGATTCATAGCCTCTGCGATGCCTTTCGGAATCGTTACCCTGTACTGTTCACCAGACTTGACGACTTTCGTTACGTTTCCCTTGGGCATGCTCCATCACCACTTATTAGCACTAAATTCAGGATTGCAAGCTATCCTGATAGTGGTTTTCCAAAAATACCCCTTTTTGGAAAGTTTGACTTTAAGAGTACTTAAATCTTGAAAAAGTTGGGGGTGTGACATGAGCCTCAAGCTTTATCCCAGCCTCACGACCTTGTAGTATCCCATCCTCGGACAGAACACGCTCCCCCTCTCCTTCAGCTTCCTGAGAATCGCCCTCGCCCTCTCAGCATCAATCCCCTTCTCCTCCGCAGTTCTGATTATCTCGTCCTCTGGCGCACCTTTCGGCGTGAGATTCTCAAGCTCCTCGACGATCTGCAGGATGACTGCGATTTTGTCCCTCTGGGCCTTTGGAGTTCCCATCACGTAGTCGATGTCCAGCTCCCCTGTCTCGGGGTCGAGGGCTATCTGCTCGAGGCTCTTCAGCACGAGCCTTATGGCCAGCTCCGCATCCTCCCTGCTCACCACGTCGCTCAGCCTGAGCTTCGCAGAGGCTTCGGCGAGCCTTATCAGTGCCTCGATCTGCCTCGCCGTGACGGGCACGGGACCCTGCTTGGCCTTGCTCCTCAGCTCCACGTAGAAGTCCACGATGATCCTCTTCGCCTCCTCGCTCAGCCTGACTCGAGTTATGTTCTGCCTCGCATAGGCAATGTACTTCCTGAGGAGCTCCGGCTCTATCGCGGGCCTGACCTCCTCTGGGGAGTCGTGGTTCGTGATTATCTGCAGGCTCACCTCCCTGTCCCTCTCCCTGTCCGGCTCGTCGAGGACTGTGAAGATCAGGTCGAACCTGCTTATCAGCGAGGCTGGCAGATCAATCTGCTCAGCCAGAGGTAGGTACCTGTCGAACCTCGAGAACTTGGGGTTCGCTGCAGCCAGGAGAGAGCATCTTGTCCTGAAGGTGACGTTCAGCCCTGCCTTGTTTATCGCCACGACCTGATCCTCGAGGGCGTCGTGCATCGCATCTCTATCCTCGCTCCTCATCTTGTCCAGCTCGTCGACGACGCAGATTCCTTTGTCAGCAAGCACCAGGGCCCCTGCTTCAGCGGTCCACCTGCCGTCCAGCTCGTCCCTCACCGCTGATGCCGTCAGACCTGCGGCACTCGCTCCCTTACCTGTGACCAAAACACTCCTTGGAGCTATGCGGTGGATGTACTTGATTATCTTGGATTTTGCAACTCCAGGATCTCCAACAAGAAGAATGTGGATGTCACCTCTTAGCTCAGTACCATCTGGAAGCTTCTTCGGAATTCCCCCGAAGAGCTGAAGGGCAATTGCGAGCTTGATGTCCTCGTGACCATATATGGCAGGGGCTATGCTCCTTGCTATTTTCTCATGTATGTTGTGTTCTCTGCTCAGCTCTAAGATTCTCTCCCTGTCTGCATCAGTTATCTCTATGTCCTCGTACTCCTGCTGAAGCACCTCGAAGCTGTTTGCATAAATGTACACCAGCTCAGCATAGCTCTTCTTCCTGTACTCGTCCCTGACGATGCCGTTTATGACAACTCTGTCCCCAGGGTTCAATCTGCCTGCTATGTCTCCCTCTATCAGGACGTCTATAGTCAGGGGCTGCTCCCCTCCTCTAAGGTTCTCAGGGTACTCCTGGATCTTGATTCGCTGGCTGTCTATCTTGATGCTCTCCTCGCTCAGCAGCCTGACTCTCTTTGATTTGCAGGCAGGGCATTCATGAGGCTTCACGACATTTGTCTGCAGGATGCTTGTCTCCTGCTGAACCCTGATTTTCTTTGCACAGTTATCGCACTCGAAGACTGCTTCGACGATCCTTGGCTTAACCTCTGTAGCCTTCCTTATTATGCCCTCTATCGCCACGAATCTCCCTATCTGTCCGCTCCTTATGTTCCTGATGTTCCTCCTGACGTGCTGGGGGAGGTTGACGAATCTGACCCTGCAGCCCTCGAGGTCGACATTGTAGATGTTGTAGGCCCTTGCCAGCCCTTCCTCAGCGTGGGCTATGACCGCCTCAGGCCTGCTGATCAGCTCCTGCAGTAACGCACCGCCCTGGAAGACCGTGAGCTTCCCGGCATCAACGTACAGTGAGGCGGGCTCACCGGTCTGGCTTACCTTCCCTGCGAGCCTGTTGACGTCGTCCTGGCAGTGGTTCTCGAAGAAGGACTGCCAGAGCGACGGATTGCTGATCATCAGACGTCCCCCTCCAGAATCTCCCTTATCTTCTCGAGCTTTCTGAGCGCCTTTCTGGCATCTTCGCTCAGTGTCCTGCCTTTCAGCTTCTTCAACCACTTGACGGACGTGAAAAAGACCGCCACCGGGAACTCGAAGTATTCCGCTATCAGCCTGAGCTTTTCGAACTCGAGATCCACCTTGAGTCCTTCTCCAGCACCAAAGACAGCTTCGACAAACTCATTCAATTCCACCGGTTCCCAGTTACAGCTCCCCGAGCTGGCGACGCACCTCTTCGGTGGGCGCTCATCTTCAGGATAAGCGACGAAGCAGGGCTTTCCGTCGCAACCCTCAGAACAGCGGTAGAAAGCATACTTCATCAAACCCGTGACGAAAGTGGGCACTTTATCTGGCCTGAACATTATTATTCTGTTGTGTGTGTTGGCCCTCCCGTCTGCTTCGTCGTTTTCTCTTAAGATTCCAACGTAAATTGTCTCATCCTGCAGCTCCGGGAAGTTTTTGAGCAGGACAACCTCTCCCATCAGGCATCAGCCTCCTCAAAAAACGCAAGACTCTCCCCGAACCTCCTCGCATGCTTAAGGATCTCGTCGATGGTTGTGGAGAACGGCGCCTTTACCTCGAAAGGGATCGCTATGACCTTTCCGTCCCAGACGATGACTCTGTAGTCTATGCCCCGAAGCCTGCGAATCTTGTCAATTCTGTCTTTGTGCCTCAGGATCTCGGACAGTTCGTCGTCGGTCTCAGCATTCCCGAGTATGAAGGAATTTTCAAGTAAGAACTGAATAGCATCCTTTCTCCTCCTCTCCTCTTCCTCAACCCTACTCCTGTATTCCTCCTCCTTCCGCCTGACGTACTCCTCTATCCTCTTAAACTCCTCAAAATCAGACATCTTCCTCTCCCTCCTCGAGCAGGAGAAGGGGCTTAACGACCTCGACGGCCGGCCTCCTCTTCAGGACGACTTCCCTCAGGATCTTGGAGATGGCCGCACCAACAGGAGCCAGATCACCGTTGTTGATACTGAACTTCTCGAGAAGTTCTGAAACCTCCATGCTGATCTGATCCTCGAGGTCCTTGGGGAGAAATTTCTCAACCTTCTCAGGAACCTTGTACATAGGAACCTTCAACCTCCTGCTCAGGTCCTTGACAAAATCGTAGCAGAACTCGTAGACGTCGAGAACCTCGTTGAAAGTTCTCCTGCCCTCGGACTCCGCAACCTCCTCCGCTTTGAGTCTGTGTTCCTCCGATACCCTCTGGAGTTCTGACCTGAACCTCCTGAGTGTTAACACGCTGTTAACAAAATCGTGAGTGTTAACATCTTCCGAAGGTATGCCTGTTAATGCTGAACTGAGTCTATCTGAAATTTTGTCATAGTCCACACTACCCTTAATCTCAATCTCCTCTCTCATCTTTTATCTCTCCGTATTATTTTTATGAATTAATTAACACTAAACAATTTATTCATCATTAAATTATTAAAGTTGAATAAAATACATGGATAATTTCTGAGAATTTTTATCACCACCTCCTTATGTTTATGGCACACAAAGTGGGGATATACTCTCTCGCCGACTGTTAACAAGTTAACATCGTGTTTACAGCAGTCTGTTAACACCCTGTTAACACTTCTCGAAATCATCACCGCACCACCACCTCCACCTTCCCGGTCTCCTTGGCGACCCTGATGACCTCAGCGATCCTCTCGTCCAGGTTCCACCTGCCCAACCTCTCCCCGACTATGACCGTGAGCTGGACGAGGGTGACCCTGCCCGTCCTCCTGAGTTCCTTGACGATCTGGTACTCCTTCGTCTGGGCTATCGCCTTGCACCTCTGACTGCAGAACCTCCGCTGGTTCCTGAGCTCCCTGCCGCAGACCTCACACCTCATCATAGGGTACGAGTTCTTTCCAGTTTGCCTCACCCTCGATTGGACAAAGATGTGGAGCTGACTCTCTGCTGGCGTTTGGGATGATGAAGACACATGGATTAGAGTGATCGCAATCAAAGCAGGAGAAGATTCGCATATCAGGATAATTCACTTAGCATCAGCCTCCTTGGGAGTCGAAGAATTCTTAGAACAGGATCCCACTTCCAGGATGTCTAAGGTTCTTTCGAATTCGAGACTTCGAAGAAATGTTAGAATTCCTGGAACTCAGGACCTCTCTAAGAATCTTTAGAAATGCGAGGATCGTTTCACCCTGCATTCTTGTGACGTTGACGTACTCCTCACCGTAGTTGATGCTGATCCTGTACCTGTGCCTCTTGCTGTCGTAGTAGAAGCCGAAATCGAGTTCATTGATGTCTTTTAGATTGAGAGATATGCCCTGATAGTAGTCTGGCATCAAGCATCAACTCCCAAACTGACAGATTCTATCTCATAACGTCGCTCAATGTTGTGCTCAACGAGGTACTTCAACCTCTTCAAAAGCTGCTGAGTGAGATATATGTCTGAGAGGCAGTGCTGTGCTATGGCGTCAAAATCCCCTTTCTCCCACAGAACAGGGATGTCGGAGCCTGAGATGGCATCATTAACCCTGATGCCAAGGAATTCTGCAATCGTTTTCAGGCTCAGGTTCCTGTTTCTTGTGTTGAGATACCGTGTGACTATGGTCATCAGATCCGCCCTGTACATTTTTCTCAGGTAGCCAGCATCCACAGTCAAGCCATGCTTAATTGCTCTTGTAGTTATGAAAGGGAGATCAAAGTTATGGATGTTGTAGCCCACTAAAACCTGTGTCTCCAGTGGTTTGTGGACTGCTGTAAGGAACTCGAAAAAATCCCATATCACTCTGAGTTCGTTTTTATTGATGAAAACTCTCACATCCTCCCCTCTCTGAACACCTATTGCAACAATACGATCACTGAACGGGTCAAGACCTGTTGTTTCAATGTCTAGGATAACTGGTGTCAGTTCCACCTATATCATCCTCCTTACAAGTCTATCAGCCCTGACAAATCCAAAGCTCTCCGTGTCCTGCATCAGGTCACCTCCCAGGGAGTTCCGATTACCTCCCTCTCAACAGCGAGCTTGTCCCTCATCTCGGAGTAGTCCCCGTCCCTCTTCATCAGGTAGTTCCTGCCCTTCTCCTTCACAAGCTCAGCACTGAAGACGGGGTAGCTGGCTAAGAACTGCATCAGATAATTGACATGGCTTGCAGGAACCTTGACCTTCAACCGCTCGAGGACATCAGTAACGGCTTTTCTATCAGCCTTTTCCGGTAGCTCATCATAGAGATCGTAGATCCTCTGCATGTCCACCCTGAAGAGGTTTTGCCTAGTCCCGTAGTTATCATAGACGAAAATTAACTCTCCATTCTCCACCCTATACATCACCTTGTCCGTGAGCCTCACATAGCCATCTCTCTGCTGAGAACTCTCTTCAGCTTCGACACCTGAATCCACAACTTCCTCCTTCTCTTCTTCCACCACCTCCTTCCCGGTCCCAAGCGGGACCGTGAGCGTGATGTAGGAGTTGTGATGATCAATCTCAACGGAGTCAGCATCTACACCAAACTCCTCCTTCAGAGCCTCCCAGACAATCAGGAGGTTTCTTATTGTTGGTTTGGTCAATCCAATAAGGATGTGATCACTATAGTAGCTGAGCTTTGCCTTAGTCTCTCTCATTGCATTATGAAACCTCACCTACCACACCTCCTGCAGTTTCGAGGTCCACAAAACCCTCCATTAAGGCAGAACAGCCTACCGTGAAGATCCTTGCAGATGTCGGGGCAGGAAAAGCCAACGTTAAGGAGAAACATCTTCACCCCTTTTGAAAGCATCAAAATCCCTCCTGAGGGGCTCAGGAATCACGACAACATTACCACATGTGCAACAAGCATAATGAATGAAATCAATGGATTCGAAACAGCCGCTATTACCGCAGCTATCACACACTAACATGCATGACCCTCCTCCAGGGCATACTGCAGACATATTCCTTTACATCAAAGTGTCTGCAGATCCTTGGATTTGGAAGAGAACATCTGATGGGGCTCCAGCGGGTGAAGTTGGCACATTTGTGCATCAGGCTGTCACCTCTTTTCCTGTAATCTCCTCAAACACACACCCTGGACAGACTAACTCACCATCTTGGCTCTGTACCGCCGGAACCCTACCGTGTTTATCGCAGACAATGAACCCAGACACCTCACACGTTTTATTGCAGGTCTTCATGCAGATCTCGAGGCTTGGAGAGTCATCACGTGGTATCTCAAACCCCAAAGCATGACAGAAGAAGCGTTCAGACATGAGTAAAAACCTCCTGCTTCACCCTAAACTCTGCAGCTCTGACAAGTTCCTCAATATCACATATTATTTTACAGCTATTTGCTCTTGCTGCCTCAATTGTTTCTACTAAGATCTCTGCAAATGCATCGACTGCTTTATGGCTGATCTCAAGGGTGATTAGTGTAGGACTGTCGCTTCCAATCGACCACACCTGAAGGGTTACGATATCCTTATTCCTGTGGTCCTTTTGCAAACCTCCAATACGGAAAGTGGAGATATCTTCCAAACTGATAAAGCTCGCTGAACCTATCCCATGCTTAACTCTCAGGAACGGCATCAGGCCCATCCTCCCTCTGCCTGCACACAGGTCCAATACCAAGGGCAACACTTTCAGGATCTGTGAGCAATCTTTTACAGACCCTGCATCTACCTATGGGTTTTCCCTCAAGTGTCGTCTGCATCCTCCATCAGCCTCCTCAGAAACTCCTTCCAGTCCAGCCTCTCGTAGCCCTCTCCGTTGCAGTCGGGGCAGGTTATGACCTCCCCACCGCAACCATCGTGGTAGTAGCAGGAGTCGCAGTCCCAGTCCTCCCAGTCCTCGTCCCTCATGCAGACCTCAAAATAGGGGTTCTGGACCTTCCCTTCCCCGTTGCAGCCCCTGCAGGTGAAGATGTCAAGGACGACCTTCTTCAGCATGGCGTCGAGGGGAATGGCGATCACGTCAGCTCCCTCCTGATCTTCTCGGCCATGAAGACCATCTTGATGACGTCTGGATCCTCTCTCCACCTAAAGGGCTCAGGGACGGTCTCGAGCCAGTCAAGGAACTCGCTGGCGAGCCTTTCGAAGCGGTCGTCGGTCATGGGCTGCGGTCTCGGAACAGCGACGGCCGTTGCCATGGCTAACCCTCCTGGATCACTTCGCAGTCGCCGTCAGCGTCGATGAGAACAGTTCTCTCTTCACGACCTCTGTGTCTGAAAAATCCAAGTTCTTCGGCCTCTCTTCTGACTTTATCTCGAATAAACTCAGCGGTGCTACTGTATCCTTTCGCATCAAGGATGTAGTCGAGCGCTTCGGCAAGGGTGTCCTCCAGAATGGCGACGATTTTCGTTCTCTTACTTTTCACACCCTCCATCACACCCACTCCTTTCCATTTTTTGTTACCAAATTTGGTAAAAAGAAGTATTTAAATTTTACCATTTCTGGTTACCTAAACTTGTAACAGAAAATGGGAATATTATTTTTATATTTTATTTTGGTAACAAAAATTGGTGAAAATCTTACCAGAACTTGTCTCAAAGCTTGGAAAAAGTAAAGTCATCGAAGTACTGAGCGAGCTCGAAAAAGGTGACAAGAGCCAGATAGACGTTATGCACGATTTGAGAATCGCACCGAGTACGGCAGGTAGAGCGTTAAAGATCCTCGTAGAGCTCGGACTTGCTAAAAAATACCCATGTGAAAAAACAAGATCGGAGAATTGCTACTCCATAACGCCACTTGGTAGGGCGATTTTGCAAGAATTGAAGAAAATTGAAAAAATTTACCTCGACGGTATCTCTGAAGACGAAAAGTTTGAGAAAGATGCCGAGAAATATCTTTACAAGGATATGTGATGAATCAGATTCTGGAAGATAAAAATAATCCCATCATGATGGAACTTTTCAGCAACGTTTAAGTATGATCAATAAACCAAAAACCACCATGTCGCTCGAAAAGAGGACCCTCGGTCTGCTTTTTGCCATTCTGCTCGCGGTGGTTTACCCCGCCTCTGCGATAGGTGTCCTCAAAATCGAAGCTCCATCAAGCGCGGCGGTCGGAGAAGAGGTCGAAATCAGGGTCATCAACTCGCTCACCGGCGATCCGGTGGAGAGTGTTACGGTTTACGTTAACGGGGTGGAGGTAGGCGTTACGGATGAGAACGGAGTCGTCGGCTACATCTTCGACTCTCCGGGCGTTTACATAATCGGGGCGACGAAGTTCGGATACACCCCTGCCCTCGACGTGAGCATCTCGGTGGAGGAGGTTACAACGCCGGTCGTAACCCCGGCAGAGGTTCCGATTCCAACACCCGAGGAGGTCCAAACCGTCACGGTAGAGGGGGCGGTCATCCCGGCCAACCTCGTGAGCAACGCGTTCTTGGATCCAATCAACTGCGAATTAAGGCGCAAGTTCGGGGTGGATTCTTCAGCGTTCCTCGTCAACGACGACGTGTGGGCGGTTCTGGTCGGCGTGGACCTCGAAGTGGGGAGTTACAGGGTTACTGGTGTCGAGAAGGGCAAGGTGAACGTTCACGGGAGAGAGTATACGGTGATAGCCGTCGAGACTTATGAAAGACTGGATGTACAGAGCGTGGATTTCAACACCCTCGAGGACGGTCTCGATGAGCTCGTCGGAAAAGAGGTGAAGACCCACGCATATCTAAGGGAGTTCCCGTTCGAGGTCGGGGAGGGCGTGTTCGTCGTTAGCATTTACCCCGGTGACCTCAGCGACGACGGGGATGTGCCGGTGATGGACGAGCTCAAAGATCTACTTGAGAGCGACGAGCTGAACTACGACGGGATCCCGACCATCAGACTCACGACACCGACCGACCAGTTCGGGAACCAGCAGGCCTTCTGGAAGGGCTTATTTGCAGATGTCCGTGTTCTCGTTATCCCATCCCTGTTTGCGGTAGAGATCCTTCCTGAGAAGGTCAGAAAGTACATTGGGGGCGGGGACCATGTACTGATCCTGATGTCCTCGGAGATCAATGGGGTGAGGACGACGGTATCCGAGATCAGGGCAGATCCTGAAAGGTTCTACGGACGGGTCGTGGAGCTGGAGGTAACCGGAATGGGCGTTACCAAAAGTGCAAAGGAGCTCATTGCCACAGTCTTCCCGCCTGCCGGTGCCTCACCGGTCAACGTCTATCTGGTCGCTTACGCTCTCTTCGAGCTTCCCGTGAAGGGCGACAACATCATTCCCGCCTTCGCAATATCATCATACTACAGGGCACTCGGAATGGAAGTTCCAGACGGGTATTACCACATCAAGGGACTCGTGCTCAACCTCAGGCAGCTTGACGACAGGCTACCAAATATCCCCATCCTCATAATCTTCGAGGCTGAGAGGGCCAGAATGGATGAGAGTCTCCAACTGTCTGAGGAGGATAGGGCTCTTCTGCAGGAATATGTAGATCCTGTAATGGCATACATTAAGGGGAAGGGAAGTAATGAACACGAGGTTCACGGAACACCCGAACCACACGAGATCTCTGAGGTCCATGAAAGCCCTGAACCACATGAAACCCACGAAGCTCCGACCCCTACTCCCTTGGAAGCCCCAACACCCGAAACCTCTGCACCCCTACAGATCCTGACGCTCGAGATCTCTCCAAGCTCGATAACCGCGAACCCCGGGGACACGATAAACCTCAAACTCAGGGTGGACTGGGAGCCGAAGGACTGGAAGGGCAAAGCTGACATTAGGATAGTCCTCTCGGCAGCGGGCTTCAAGAAAGAGTATGAGCTTCCCGATGTCGTTCTCGAGAACCCGCCGATCGAGGAGGAGTTCAGCTACACCCTCCCAGCAGACATCCCACCCCTGACCTACGAGGCTAAGGTGATCGTCGAGGCTGGAAATCAGAAGGCGGAGGATAGCGTCCAGTTAAAGGTGGAGGCGAGTGGAGCTCCTGGGTTTGAGGTTGTTCTCGGGCTTGTTGGGCTAGTTGGAGCTATTGTTTGGAGGAGGTGGTTGTATTGAGTAGTGGAGAGAATATCACTGATCTTTTCAGCGATTTTAGTTAGCGAGTAATTAAAAACTAACCCACTCCTCCACAACCTTCTTAGCCTCATCCTCTGGCATCAGGGCAAGTGCAAGCCCCACAATCTCTTTCAGTGCTGAAAGTGGCAGTCCAACCTCAAACTTATCGATGACCAGGTAATAATGGCCACCTGTACGGTAAATATTCAGTTTATTTTCGCTGATCAGCTTGGCCATGTCAAAGCGCATTAGGAATGGTATGTTCTCAGTGTCTTTTCCCCTCTCTTTAACATGGATTATAACATGTTTCGGCTCGGCAACCTCCTCAAGCATTCCCAAGCTACTCCCCCCTGAGCCAGCTCAGATATTTCTCTGCAATTTTCAAAACTTTCTCGGAGGCTACCTCAGGATCTTTGAACTGAATTGCTGCTGAAAGTGTCACGGTCTCCCTCGCCTCCCTCAAAGCCACCTGCCTCGCAATCCTCTCCTGCTTCTCTCTATGCATTTTCTCTATTCTCGCATCTCTATCGCTCATGCCCCTCTCCTCCTCCCAAAGTAGTTGTAGAGGGCAAACCACCAGCCCAAGGGATTCTCATACAGTTCCTCAACTTCTTCCCGGGTCATGGTTATATGTAGAACAAAAAGAGATATTAAGGTAGAGACCTAGGTTTAAGTCATGATGGAAAGGATCAGAACTCAAGGAGGGTTATCCCGGTCCGGGCCCTCTAAAATTAGTTTCAGAGCAGGGATGTTTTAATATGCCTTTTTTGTAAGTCTTCAACATGATTCATGATTTTAACAAGAGGTTAGAAAGGGCATTGAAGACTTTGCAGAGCGAACGGTATTCTGATGTTCGGAATGGTTATAGATGATCAGATTCTCAGAGCATGCATTGAAAAGAGCTGAGGAGAGAGGGGTTGATCCAGAGCAGGTTGAGCTTGTAATTCGAGAACCAACAAAAATAATTCATGTAAAGTTCGGAAGAAAAGCAGCTTTCAGGCAGTTTGATGATGAAGGTTGACTTGGAGAGACTTATAGAGGAAAAAGGCACAGATTTGAAAAAGTTCGAAGAAGAGAGGGAGAAAATTTCAGCTTTGAACTACTTGAAGAAGCTGAGAGAAGAGATGTTGAGATATTAATACCTGATTATGTTCCTTGATGAGCTTAGAGAGGTTTTTGAGAGAAATAAAATTGACCTCACACTTGTGAGAAGCTTTCTAACCACATACACGAACATCTCAATCGTTGAAAGAGAGTTTAGTGATGAACTCATTGAATTAGTGAAGAAGGTTGTTGCAGACAGAAAAGATCGCCCAGTTTTCATTTACGCCTTAATACTGCGTAAAGATCTGCCATACAGAAAACTTGTAAATGAGGTGATTGAAAGACTGACAGAAATAGCAAGAATGGAGATCAAACATGTTATCTCTTCTCGAATTCATTACACTGAGTTACATTGGACGATATCCAGAAGGTTTTAAATTGCATTGAATAGGATAAGATCAATCTGAAAGAGGAGATCGACTGAAATTGGAACAGGATTTAGGAATTTTGGAACTGCTTGAGGAATATTTGAAGAATACGAGAGAGTATGGCATACACAGTATAGTGATGGCTCTGAACTTTCATTTCAAGGTACTCATTATGACTGATAAATTACTGTGCTTGGATATAAATGTATGATACTACAAAAATTTTATTAACAGATACAGTTATTAATAAAAAATAAATTATGTTATATGTACGATAATCGTTTTTTAAATTTTAGTTCAAATTCTCTTGCGACATATCTAAAGAAAATTTTTTAATCTGCTCATTTTTATTTGAGTCAGGCTTGGTCCAAAATCGGAACAAAAGGTGGGCTTATGAGGATAAAGGTTCTTATTGTGGAAGATGACGAAGCAGTTCTTGAAACCCTCGAGCTTATGCTTAAGAATGAATTTGATGTTATTGCTGTTAAAACTGGTGTTGAAGCGATAAATGCCTTTGAATTTGCAAAACCTGAGGTGGTCCTGATGGATATCCTTCTTCCCGAGATGGACGGGGCAGAAGCTACAAAAGAGATATTAAAAAGATCACCAGACACAGTGGTGATAGGAATAACTGCATATGCAAGAAGAAGGGGAAAAGATCTGATTAATGCTGGTGCTAAGGAAGTTCTTGAAAAACCTTTCGGGAGAAAATTGCTGGTGGAGACCATAAAAAAGTATTTAAGAACGTAGCAGTGCATGAGGTTAAAAGTATATACTGCTGTTGACCAGATACTATCATGATACACGTGACATACGATAACCTGTGCCCTTCATGCAGGTCATCACTTTCAGAGTTGGAGATACTCTCCTCCATGTGTCATAGAACCAAAAAAAGTCTTTGCCTGAGTGATGTGGATTATGCCCTGGAAGAGTTTCTTGAGTTTTTTGAAAAGGTAGTAGGAAAAACAAGAACTATCCAAAGATTTTGGGCTGCCAGAATCTTAAATGGTGAGAGCTTTACCGCCGTAGCACCCACAGGCATAGGAAAAACTACCTTTGGTCTTGTTATCTCAATTTTCCTATCTAAGAAGGGTTTAAAATCATACCTGATTTTTCCAACAACCACACTTGTGGATCAGGCAGTCGAGAAAATAACAAATTTCTGTAGAAAAGCCGGAATTAGATTTAGTTTCAACAAAAATGGTGCAGAGTTGGTTATAGGCTATTACCACAACAACCTGAAGAAAAAGGAAAAAGAAAATTTTTTTGAAATTTTAAAAAATAAAAGCTACTCAATAATCATAACAACTACTGCTTTTCTTGCGAAAAATTTTGAGAAGATCAACAATTTTTTTGACTTTGTGTTCATAGATGATGTGGACGCCATTCTTAAAAACTCAAAAAATGTGGACAGGATCCTATATTTACTTGGATTCGAAAAACACGATGAAATCTGGACCGGAATGCCAAAAGGAATTCTGATGGTTTCGACTGCAACAGCCACACCGGGAAAAAAATCCAGACTTTTTAGAGACCTTCTCGGTTTTGACATTGGTACTACCACCCATGCCGTCAGGAACATAGAAGATGTGTTCATCCAGGATGCAAGTCTGGATCGTCTGAAAGAGATCCTCAAAAGAATGGGTTCGGGAGGATTGATATATGCTGAAACAGCTGAAAAATCAATTGAAGTATTTAATGCACTGAGCAGGGAATTTAAGGTTGGACTTGCAGTTGGAAGATCTAAAAGAGACTTAGAACGATTTGAAAATGGAGAGTTGGATTACCTGATCGGAACATCCCACTACTATGGGACCATTGTAAGAGGGATTGATATGCCCGAAAGAGTGCGGTATACAGTCTTTTTAAAGGCTCCCGTGTTTAAAATAAGATTTCAGGACATTGAAATACTTAAACCAAAGGTTTTAAAAACTCTTATACTGATATTCCGTGATGACGAAAGGATAGGAAAATATATACCATATCTCAACCGTCTTTCAGATCGTCAACTTACCGAAATAAAAAGTTTAATAAAAAGAAAGATAGAATGTGGCGAGTTTGAGAGTCAGCGAAAGGATGTTGTTCTCAGAAAAGGTGAGATAATATTTCCAGACATAAAGACATATATTCAAGGTTCTGGCAGAACTTCAAGACTCTACGCTGGAGGAATAACGAAAGGAGCATCATTTTTACTTGAAAATGATAAAGGTATCCTCAGGGCATTCATCGAAAGAGCCAAATTATTAGATATTACGTTCAAAAGCTTTGATGAGGTTGATGTTAAAGCACTGATAAAAGAGATAGATAAAACAAGAAGAAAACTGAAAAGTAAAGATCACGCTGAAGATTTTGTCAAGCCAACACTGTTCATCGTAGAGAGCCCGACAAAGGCCAGACAAATAGCCAAGTTTTTTGGGAAACCAAGTTTAAAAATTCTAAAAAACGAAAAAGGCGTCCTGATAGCCTATGAAGTTCCAACTGAAAACAGGATACTCATCATAACAGCGAGTCTCGGCCATGTAACCGATCTGATAACTGACAAGGAATTTTACGGAGTTGAAATTAAAAATGGAACAATAAGACCAATTTATGCTTCGATAAAAAGGTGCAAAAAATGCAGTTATCAGTTTACAGACAACAGGGTGCAGTGTCCAAGATGTGGGGGACATGAGATCGACGACTCAACGACAAGAATAGAATTCATGAGAAAGTTGGCAAAAGAGATCGGATATGTCGTGGTTGGCACAGATCCTGATGCTGAAGGAGAAAAAATTGCATGGGATCTTGCAAATTTGCTCAAAGGGTGTGGAGTGATTAAAAGAGCTGAATTTCACGAGGTAACAAAAAAGGCGGTTATTGAGGCTCTGAATAACTTAAGAGAGATAGACGAGAATCTGGTAAAAGCTCAAATTGTGAGAAGAATAGAGGACAGATGGATAGGATTTGAGCTCAGTCATAAGCTCTGGGATTACTTTCAAAATAAAAATCTCTCTGCTGGGAGAGCCCAGACACCGGTTCTTGGTTGGGTGATAGAAAGAGCTGAGATGAGCAAAAAAAAGCAAAATGTTGGATACATTGAGGAATTCGATCTTTACATTGAAAAGATCGGCAGTCAGGACATTGAACTTGAGATAAAACTGGTTGAGAGTAGAATCCAAGAACGACTTCCATTGCCTCCATACACCACCGACTCGATGTTAAGTGATGCAAATAGAATTTTAAAGCTCTCTGCAAGAAACGCCATGAATACTGCTCAGGATCTTTTTGAGAGTGGACTGATAACATATCACAGAACCGATTCAACAACAGTCAGCGATTCGGGAATGAAAATTGCGAAAGAGTATCTTGAGAACGACTTTGAAGGAAGGAGATGGGAAAAAGAGGGGGCCCATGAATGTATAAGGCCTACAAGACCTCTTGACAGATACGACATCCAGAGACTTATAGAAGATGGAATTATTCATGTGGAAAACATCACATGGAGACATTTGGCCCTTTACGATCTGATTTTCAGAAGATTTATGGCAAGTCAGGCCAAAAATTACAGGGTAACGGTTAAACGGTATTTGATAAAAGTAGATGGGAAAATTATGGAAGAAGAGAGGATTACTGAGGCATCAGGAAAAGGGTATGAACTTTACAAAGCTGTACAGATTAAAAAAGAACTCCCCGAAGGGAAATTCAAAGTTAAGCCCAAAATTCTAAAAATTCCAGAAGCACCGTTACTAACCCAATCTGAAGTGATACGTCTGATGAAGGAGAGGGGAATAGGAAGACCATCAACATACTCAACCATTGTAGAAAAGCTTTTTGCGAGAAGATATGTAGTAGAGAAAAATGGAAAAATAATACCCACCGGCATGGGGAAAAGGGTTTTTGACTATCTGGTCACAAACTATGGCAAATTTGTTTCTGAAAAGAGAACCAGAATTCTTCAGGAGAAAATGGACAGGATCGAAAAAGGACAGACAGACTATATTGAAACACTCAGAGAACTTTATCATGAGATTAAGTCCATCTCATGAATCCAGATAGCTATTAAATAAACTTCGAAAAATTTAATTCTCAGACATTAATATCAGCTCGATGAAAATAATAAACTCCCACGTCCACATAGGCCCATCAACAGCTCTTTTAATGGATGTTAAGTCAGAAGATGTCAGGAGAGAGATGACTGAGGCAGGAATATCCGGGTGTCTTGTTTTTCCGTTTCCATCATGGGCCGTTGAAAATCCTGATGTCAACAGCTGGATAATTGAAGTCTGTGAGAGAGAACGGTCCTTTTACCCTGTCTTCTATGCCAGAAACGACCTGAAGCCCCCTGAGACAGATAGGTATGTGGCTGTCAAGTGGCACTGGGTAAAAGGTGTCTCCGACTCAGCATCAAACTACCGGGTTTTTGATGATGAAATGCTTGAAGACTTTGTCGATTCCGTTGACAGGCTTGGAATTCCTGTGATTTTTGAAGAGGAATTTGAATTCACAAAAATCTTTGCAGAGAGATTTGACAGAATTATCCTGATAATACCTCACCTGGGAGCTCTTGGTGGAAGTCCTCTCAAATTTCTGGGTGAGTTTGAGAGTTATGATAACATCTACTTTGACACTTCTCTCTCATCAGTTTCCACTTTGCAGAGATTCGTTGAGGTAATTGGAGCTGACAGAATCATATTTGGATCTGACCTTCCATTCAGCACAATGAGCATTGAGCTTGAAAAGATAATGAGGCTTGAAATTGATAAAAGAGAGACTGAAAAAATACTCCACAGGAACATAGAAAGGTTGTGTAGACTCAGGTCACAACGCCACGCGAAATCTTAGAACAAAAACACTTCCGGATGGCATGTTGTCCTCCACCCAAACCCTTCCTCCGTACTTTTCCATGAGCCTTTTCACAATAAAAAGTCCAGTCCCTCTGCCCTCCTGAGCACTGGAGAAACCCTCTTCAAATATTTTTGTTTTCAGCTCATCGGGCACACCTCTTCCCCTGTCCGCAATTCTGACCTCACACCACTCCTCCTTTTTTGCTATTGTGATAACTATCTCCTCACTCTCACCGTGTTCAACTGCATTTGCTATCAGATTTTCGGCTATCGAATAGATCCCGTCATCTGCCTGAACCCTGCAATTACCTCTGATCACCATTCTCACGTCTCTGCCTGCGTGAATGCTCTCGAAAACTTCTCTGACAGAGACACTTCTCATTTCTCTGCCCTCTTCTATCAGCCATTCAAGCTCTCTGAGTCTTTTTAGAGTTTTTATACAGCTTTCTGCACTATCTGTAGCTTTTTTTAAATGATTCTCATCTTTGAAATCCCTGTAAAGCTCCAGATATCCGGTAACAGCTGAAAGATGATTCAGAACATCATGTCTGAGCATTTTGCCTGTCAGCCTGACATACTCTTCGAGCCTTTTTCTCTTTTCCCTCTCCAGAACTTCCTGTGTGATGTCCACAACCGTTGTCATAATTGCTCTCTTACCTTCAAATATAACCGGAAGAGGTCTTAAAGATACGTACTTGAATTCACCGTCCTTGCATCTTATCCTCACCTTCTGTTCGGATGGTAAGCCATGGAGTTTTCCCTCAAGAGCCCTTTCAGTGTTTCTGATTATCTCCTCTTTTTCCTCTTCACCGGCTATGAGATCAAAGGGATTCATTTCCAGAAGCTCATCCTTTGAGTATCCTGAAATTCTTGAAACCTCTCTATTGACAAAAACAAATTTGCCATCCTGAAAAACATAAATCCCACCGGGAATTATGTCGAGTATATCCTCAGCAAAGTCGAAGCTGAGTTTCCGCATAATTAATATTGACAAAATTAATTTATAACAATAGCGATTTACACCCAGAGTAAAACAAGTTCAGCTAAATATCCTTTCAACAAGCCATTTTCCATCAAACTTGATCAAATCCGAGTACTCCTGTCCAGTTCCCATGAAAATTATAGGTCTTCCAGTTACGTATGCAATTGATATGGCCGTCCCACCCTTTGGATCAGCATCAAGCTTTGTCAGAATGCTCCCGTCAATCCCAACAGCAGAGTTGAACATCTCAGCCCTCTCAATTGCATCATTTCCGGCAATGCTCTCATCAACGAACAGAATGAGGTCGGGATTGGTTACTCTCTTTATCTTTCCGAGCTGATCAATCAGATTCTTCTTTGTGTGCATCCGTCCTGCAGTATCTGCAAGAACGAAATCAATTCCCCTGCTCTCAGCATGTTTTACTGCATCAAATATGACTGCAGCAGGATCCGAGCCCGGACTGTGCTTTATCAGCTTGACCCCAAGCCTCTCTGCATGCTCCTCAAGCTGTTCAATCGCTCCCGCCCTGAACGTATCTCCGGCTGCAAGAACAACAGAATAACCCCTGTCCATCAGCCTTCTTGCCACCTTTGCAATTGTTGTTGTCTTCCCTGTCCCGTTCACCCCAACAAATAGAATGGTGACGGGTTTCTTCTCTTTAACAGCCTTTTCAACCCATTCATCAAAATCAAAGCTGTTTGAATCAAGTATCTCCATCAGGATTGACTTCAGCTCATTGAAAACAACATCTGAAAGACTCTCCCCGATCTTTTTTTTTCTTCCCACCAGCCTCTTTCTTAGCTCCTCTGAAATTTTATCAACAACATCAAATGCAACATCCGATTCGAGAAGTGCCATTTCAAGCTCTGGGATAATCCTGTCAAGTTTTGAATCATCAATGATTATCTCTCTCTTCAGTATCAGGGAGGAGAGCTTCTCCTTTGCTCCTATCCTTTCATTCTTTGGTTCGGACTTCTGTCTGATTTCCTCCTCAGCCTCACTGTCGATTTTTCTTCTGAAGGATGACAGTTTCTCCCTTATCGCTCCGAACATGGTTATTCCTGTCTGGCTGATTTTGCAAGCTCGGATATCTCCCTCTGTATCTTCTCCATCTGTCCCGCAATCTGCTCAAGCAGCTCCTTCAGCTTTTTTTCGGTCTCCTCAACATTCCGCCTCTTTTTTGAGAGAGTTTCAATTGCCTCTCTGACCTCTTTTTCAACAACCACTCCTGCCCCGACGTCAACAAGCATCTTTCTGCTGTTCCTCACGTCAACATAGGCAAAAACTCCTCCACCCAGATTGAGAAGTGCCTCCACGTCTCCTTCAGACTTCTCAAAGAACTCAAGGCTCTCTATGGTTCTGCTGAGCTCATCCTTCATCATCTGAATTTCAATTATTCTTGCCTGTATTCCCTCGGCCTCCTTTCTCAGCTCTTCGAGAAAAACAAGCCTCTCCTGAATGGCCCTCTCAACCTCGGTCATTCAACCAACTCTACACTCTCTATTTTAATAAGGTTTCTCCTCACCTTGTGATTGCTGCCTATGAGTGAGTAAACCTTCTCTCTTGCAAAACCCTCACTGTGGGCTTCAACAACCTTTCTGAATGGCATCCACACCATACCATTCCTGAAAACTCCCTTAACCTCATACTTCATTTCCATCACCTCAGATAAAGCCGAGAGCTTCCTCAATAACGCCCAGTTCAAATCCTGTAGTATCCCTGCCTGCAACATACCCCTTGGAATTTGCAACAACCCCCGTTCCAACCATCTCGCTTCCAAAATTGACCGTTCCCCTTACGGGCTCAACTTCAAGAACCTCCGCAATTCTCTCCATCTCCCATTCAGTTGAGTTTGGATTGACAAGAGCACCACTGTTTGTTACAGCAGAGGACATTCCCACTGTTTTAACACCTCCAATTGTACCTTTGACAACCTCAACACCCAGAAAATCCCTGATCTCCCACAGCACCTCCTCTTTTATGTCGGGATGGACAATCGCACCCCTGTCATTCAGTGCAACAACATTCCCCATACAGTTTATCTCAATGTCAACAACAAGGACATCAATTTCTCTCCTTATCCTGTTCAGCTCCTTCTCCCTGAGGTATCTCCCTACAACAGCACCTGAGGAGTTGAGGGCCATCATCGCACCCACAAGCTCGGATCCTGAAACCGTTGTTCTCACAACCTTAACCTCAAGCTCCCTTTCAATTGTTCTCCTCGCCCTCTCATCTCTCACGCCTATAAATGCAATATCATCGCTAGCCCTCACATAGAGCCCTATCAGGGGGTTGCCATGGATTAACAGAGTTTCGGGCATCTCACTCTACAAGCTCAACCTCTACTATACCATCATCAAACTTCACAGCCCTCACTCTTATCCTTGCCGGAACCTTCTTTCCTCCTCTCTCCCATATTTTCTCGTTGACACTGGCATCGATCTTTATGTTTTCCGGCTCCGCCTTCATGTGTCTGCTCAGAAAGTTTCTCACGTATTTGACAGCCTTTTTCGCCCTGAGCCACCGTGGATATCTCTTCATCTTCTGCCTGAGACCTATTGTGTAAACCCTCTCAACCTCAATTCTGGCCACGCTACCACCTCACACCTTCAGCTTCTTTGCCCTCCAGTACCTCCTTTTGGGGCTGTATATCACCTTTCTGTTCGTCTTGATGGTTACCCATATAGGTGCTCTTCTGTTCATCTTGTAAAATTTTGCAAGCCTTTTTTTAACACCAACCGTTTTCTTACCCATCTCTCACCACCTTCACTTCCTGATAATTTTGGTCTCCCTCCTTTTTGGCATTGCTCTTTTCAGAATTTCTTTAAGCATTTCATCGGTTATTTTGGACCTTAATCTTCCTGACTGGGCCAGAGCTATGAGCTGATTCTCAACAGCCTCTGCAACATCGGGATGAGCGAGCCTTATTCTTGACAATCTCTCTCTCGCTTCAGGCTCAAGTATCGCCTTTAAAATTGCCCTTTTCTGCTCTTCAATCCTCCTTGCCATTTCCTCCTGCTTTGCAAGCTCTTCCAGCTCTCTCTGCCTCTGGGCCTGAAGTTCCATGAGTTTTCTCCTTCTTATCTCCTCTAACTCGTCCATGTCAACCACCTCTGTTCCATATCAGGATGTCAGAATAGTTTTTTAGTATTTTGCAATCGCTGGAATCTCCTTCTCAAGTTCCTTTTTTATTTCAGCAGACATTCTGTCAAGGAATGATCTTCCCTTTCCAGAAACAACTCTACCCTCATCTGTTTTCTCAACAAATCCTGCTTTTTCAAGCTGCTGCAATGCTTTCCTGACTATGGAACCGCTCCCCTTTCTGAACTTTTCTGGCTTGACACCTCTGTTCTTCCTCCCACCGTAGGCAGTTCTCAGTCTTTCTATGCCAACAGGTCCATCGGTGTAAACCTTTCTGAAAATTGCCGCGACCCTGTAATACCACCAGTCCGGCTGTTCAGGGCTTCTCTCCTTGTGAACTCCTGTTTTGACATAGTTCACCCACTCAGGAGGTCTGAACTCCTCCATCTCCTTCAGCCTTTCTGCAACCCTTTCTATCAGGATGTCAGGCGGAACATCAAACACTGTCGGCATGATCAACACCTCTTGAATGTTAAAACGAATCCTCTCAGGTCCACAAGCCTGCCGTTAATTTTCTCGGCTATTTCCATGGCAAGCTCCTTTCTGCCCGAACCGCTCAGATTCTGTCTGAAATTCCTGAGCAGCTTAACTTTGACAGCACCCCTCTTTTCCAGGAGAGTGTTTATCTCATTGATCAGATTATCGTTAATCCCCCTTTTTCCCACGTTGATTGTGACAATCCCCTCGCTCATGCACTACCCAGTGAATATGTGGTTTTAAAAATTTTGTGCAGAACTCTGGAAAAAATCTCAGGAACTCTGCGAAATTAATAAATGCAGAAAGGAAGGTGTTCTGATATGATTGGATACCTCTATCCTCTCAGAACATATCTCATTGTGGCCGGAACCATCGAAAAGCCAAACCCCATGACTGCTGACTGGGTTGTGCCGCTGAGCTTCAACCCACCACTTCTTGGAGTTGCAGTAGGAAAGAGGAGATACACAAAAAAGCTAATTGAGGAGCAGAAGGACTTTGTTGTTTCAGTTCCGACCATAGAGCTTCTCAGAGATGTGTGGATAGCCGGAACTGTGAGTGGTGCAAGGGAGAACAAGGCTGAGAAGATGAATGTCACATTCACACCTTCCGAGAAAGTTACTGCACCATCCATAAAGGAGTGCCAGGCAAACCTGGAGTGCAGGGTTGTGAATGAGGTTGAGACAGGAGACCACGTTTTCTTTGTCGGAGAGATTGTCAATGTCACCCACGGAGATGCATTTGAGGATGAGAAGCCTGCAGTGTCCGATTTCAAGTTTATAATGCATGCTTTCAGCGGGCCAAACTTCATATGGCAGGGTGATGAAATAATAAAACCGTAGAGCCATGAACCCATTCAAGGTTTTTTCGGGTATAACCCTGATCTTCTTCGGTCTTGTGCTGTACACACTCTCAAAAATTCCGGCTGATAAGGTTGAGTATGGTGGAGTTGTGCTTATTGGCCCAGTCCCCATCGTGTTTGGAAGCAGTACAGTCCTTATGACGTCTGCAATCGTCATAGCACTTCTGCTATTCATTCTTGCAATGGCAAGAAGGTGGTGAACTTGCTGGAGTATCTTGCTGTTGTTCTGATGGCAGCAGGAGCATTTCTGCTGATTCAGGGACTCAGAGAGAGGTATCCAGAATATGAATTTCCCTCATCATGGGAGGTTCATGACAGACAGAAAGAGGCTGTGATTGACGATAACGGTTCTGAAAAAAGATCCGGGGTTCGTGGTGGGGGGGTTGTTTTAATAGGACCCATTCCAATCGTTTTCGGTGATTCAAAATATGCGGTTGCCGCACTCATTCTAACAATCTTTCTGATGCTCCTTGCACTTGCGTTCATGGTGGTGATATGATGGAGGAGAAGATCTTCTATTTTGACAGGCCTGGAAAGGAAAATACGGAAATGACGTTAAAGCTCGCTCTTGAAAGAGCTGAAAGAAAAAAGATAGATCATGTGGTTTTCGCATCCTCAACAGGATACACTGCAAGGAAGATTATTGAGATGAGCGAAGGCAAGAGTCTGAAGCTTGTGTGCGTTACATACCATACTGGATTTTACGAAGAAGGTAGGAGCAGCCTCGACCCGGAAACAGAGAAATTTCTGATAGACAATGGTGTCAGGATTGTGAGACAGAGCCATATACTGAGTGGAGTTGAGAGAAGCATAAGCAGAAGGCTGGGGGGTGTTAGCAGGGTTGAAGCAATCGCAGAGGCTTTGAGAAGTCTGTTTGGCCATGGACTGAAGGTCTGCGTTGAGATTGCAATAATGGCTGCAGACAGCGGTGCAATACCAATTGAAGAAGTCATCGCAGTTGGTGGAACAGGGAGGGGTGCAGATACCGCTGTGGTGCTGAGACCGGCTCACATGAACAGCTTTTTCAATCTGGAAATAAGAGAGATAATCTGCATGCCAAGATCTAAACGTCGTTAAATATCAGAAATATAGCAACATTTATTACGAAATTTCTCAAGAGAAATATCTATGGAAGAGAGATCCATAACAACACTCCGTGATTTTTTTCAGTCAATTAAAAATCACAGAACCCTCATAAAAACAGATAATCCCGTGATACCAGTAATGCTAACACTGAATTATATAGAACCATTTTACGGAAGTGAAGAGACGATCATCATATTTCTGACCGAGAAAGACAAGAGGCTCTTTGAGCTGATAAGGAACCAGTTTGGAATAGGATGCGACTATAATGCAATTGATGTTTTTATTCACAAAGAAGGTGACTTAATCCCCTGCAAACTCGTTGTTGAAAAATTAAGAAGAGCAATAGTTTCAGAACAAGGCAAATCAATAGTAGTATTCGGAAATCCATCTTTCATCTTTTTTTACGGTATGGATGGTCTTAAAGAATATTCCATTATGCTTGATATGCTACCCTACGATATTACCTTCATAAACTTCTGCCAGATAGGGATAGCTGAACCGCCTGCAGATATCTACCAAAAAACAATGTATGATATTACTGCAAGCATAAAAAAGTCTTTCGAGAGACCCAACAGGTACATATTCGAGATAGAACACTCTGCACTACAGAATTTAACAGAAAAGATAGGAATAATGTTTACAGAGGGTTTGTTGATCAAGGATCTCGAAATAAGGTCTAAAAACGAATTTATCTGAAATTCTTCCAAAAATTTTTATTTAATCACGCTTCAATGAGTCACAGATGCTGGGCAAGATCAGGCATGTTACAAAACTCGATCCGGACAGAGAGAACCCACCTTCAATTATTAGGGCAGTTGCTGAAAGCGGAACAGATGCTGTGATGGTATCCGGAACCCAGAATGTGACATTCAAAAAGGCAGAGGAGCTGTTCAGGGAGATAAAAGAATTTGGGCTGACAACAATACTTGAACCATCGGATCCATCAAATGTAGTTTATGAGGCTGACTACATTTTTGTCCCTCTCGTTCTGAATTCTGCTGATGGAGAGTGGATTACCGGGAAGCACTCCAAATGGGTCAGAATGAACATGGAGAGGCTGGATGAATTCAGGGAACTTCTCAGCAGAAAGGTCATGCTCGAGGGGTATATAGTTCTGAACGAAAGTTCAGCGGTTGGTCAGGTGACGAGGGCAATATGCAGCATAAGTGTTGAGGAAGCTGTCAGCTATGCGATTGTCGGAGAGGACATGCTGAATCTGCCTATAATTTATGTGGAGTACAGCGGGATGTATGGCAGTCCTGAAGTTGTCAGGAAGATAAAAAGTGTTCTGAAGAGATCGAGGCTCTTCTACGGAGGTGGAATTGACAGCAGGGAGAAGGCACTTGAGATGCTTGAGTTTGCCGACACGATAATTGTAGGGAATGTGATTTATGAAAAGGGAATTGAGGCTTACCTCTCAACAGTACCATGAGAAAAGCAAAGGCCTTCTGGGAACTGACAAGACTTGAACATGGATTTATCTATGGTCTGGGAGTTATTGCAGGAGTTTTTATAACTCTTGGATATTTTGACCTTAGACTTTCAGTCTTCGGATTTTTAACAGCCCTCTTTCTGCAGGCATCTGCCTTTGCCCTGAATGACTACTTTGATTATGAGGTTGACATGGCGAACAGAAGACTTGACCGGCCTCTTGTAAGAGGTGACATCCAGAAAAATTCTGCTCTACTCGCATCAGCAATTCTCGCAATACCGGGTTTTGCATTTGCCTACGCTGTATCTTTTCTGGCATTTCTGCTTGCCCTCGCAATAACCCTGCTTGGATACGCCTACGATGTGAAGCTTAAGGAGTACGGCATTGCCGGAAATATTTACATAGCATTCTCCATGGCTGCTCCATTCATATTCGGCTCAATAGTGGCAGGAACGCCAAACATCCAGATTGCCGTACTTTCGGCAATTGCATTTCTCTCTGGGATTGCGAGAGAGATCATGAAAGGAGTCGAGGATGTGGAGGGTGATGCAATCAGAAATGTCAGAACCGTCGCGAGAATTTATGGAATTAGAACTGCTGAGAAGGTTTCAGCATCCCTTTATCTGATCTCGGTAATTCTTAGCCTTCTTGTTCCTGCAATTCCCGAGTACATGGATCTGAAGTATTTTGTTCCCGTGCTTGTCTGCGATTACATTCTGATTGACACAGCAAGAAAGCTTCTTTACGGGGTTGAAAAAGGGGAGATCAGAAAGCTCAGAAAGAGAACGATGATCGCTCTCTTCCTGGGTCTCATTGCTTTCATTCTCGGGGCAACCTGAAAAATTTTATTTTTGAACATCAAGTTCCTGATGGGGTGATGCAATGCTGGATGAAAGTCTGAGAAAGGAGGTGGCAGAACTTTCAGCAAAGCTCATGGCTCTGACAGCTCAGACTGCACCAAAATCAAAGGGAGAGGATGATGTTGAAATAGTGGTTGTCACCGGAGAGGGAAAGGAAAGAATTGCAGAAAAGATGATTGAGATGGCTGATGAGAGGGAAAAGAACTTTATAAGGGACGGAGAAAGCGTGAAAAAAGCTGATGCTATCATTCTCATTGGTGCTTTTGGGGAGAGAACATTGGGGCTTAACTGTGGAGCATGCGGATTTGAGAGCTGCAGGGATTTGAGAAATGCCGGGAGAAAAAAGGGGAGAGATTTTGTGGGCCCAAACTGTGCTTACAAGTTGATTGACCTTGGGATTGCAATAGGTTCGGCAACAAAGCTATCTGCAATAATTGGAGCGGACACAAGAGTTATGTACAGAATTGGGACCGCAGCCAAGAAACTCGGTATTGCAAAAAGCGATGTTGTGATGGGCATACCCATAGCCGTAACATCAAAGAACCCGTTCTTTGACAGATGATTTTTGACTTCCCGTCCTCAAATTTTTCAAGAAAAATCTCCGCAGAATTTGGTTACGATGAGTTCATTATAAGAAGATGGGAGAGGTTCTTTGGGAGAGATGAGACTGAAAAACTCGTGAAAGCAATGGAAAACGTGCCCAGATACATAAGGATCAACACCATAAAAATAGAAGAAGAGAGGCTTGCAAGAAAGCTTGAGAAAAGGGGGTTTGAGGTCGAAAAAACGGAGGTACCTTTTTGCTATGAGGTGAAAAGGGAGCCATACAGCATAGGGGCAACTCCAGAGTACCTCATGGGCCACTACTACATCATGGACAAGAGCTCCTGTATACCTCCTCTCGCACTGAATCCCAATGCCCGTGACCTTGTTGCCGATTTTGCAGCATCTCCCGGTGGGAAAACAACAATGATTGCTCAGCTCATGGGAAATTCAGGCAGAATAATCGCCATTGAAGGGAACAGAGAGAGAATTCCGCCACTGTTGGACAACATACACAGAATGGGGGCACTGAATGCTGCCGTTGTTCATATGAACTCTGCAGAATTTCACAGAACGGGAATAAGAGTGGACAAGATACTTCTCGATGCCCCATGCACAGGGGAGGGGATAATCCACAAGGACCCCTCAAGGAAGACGTCGAGGGGCAGAGATGATATCGAGTTCTGCTCTGCTCTGCAGACAAAAATGCTGGAATCTGCAATAAAATCTCTCAGAAGGGGTGGAGAGGTTGTGTATTCAACATGCTCCCTGACACCTGAGGAAAATGAGCTCATCATCCATAAGATGCTGCATGAGTTCAATATCCACCTTGAAGAGATAGATTACGGCAGACCGGCCATGACAAGAGTTGGAGAACTGAAGCTTGATTCTGAAGTGTCCAGAGCGAGAAGATTTTTTCCTCACACTCACAGGTGTTCTGGGTTTTTTGTAGCAAAGATTGTCAGGGACTGAAAACTCTCTGAAAACCTTAAAATACTTTAAATTCAAGAAAACCATTTAGATGAAGCTCAGAACAAAGACTGCATTTGCCATTGCAGGGATAATAATTGCTTTTTATGTTATAAATTTGTTCATAATGGCCTATTTGGTGTACAAAACAAACCAAGACTATCTTGAGAGTTTGCTTGACGAGAGAAAGCGAGCATTTGAGGAAATGCTACTTGACGAGCTAAACGAGATCGAATCCTGTCTCAGGGTATTTGTAACACAAATCAAGATGTCAGGAGACCTGACCGAAATCCAGAAGATCATGGAAGAGAACCATCATTTGGACGGGTTCCTGATAGTTACTGGACTCGATACAAAACTCATATCTAACGAAAACATTGAATCGGCAGATCTCTTGGGATTGGCAAATAAGCTCAACAAAAGTACAATTACGGGTTATAAATGCGGATTTGAGAGATTAAAAAGCCTGTATGTCGTGTGCACATACATTGATGAAGACAATAACAAATACATAATCGTTGACAGAATAGATGACAAATTCTTCCTGAAGACCAAATCACTCGTTGGAGTTGATGTTTTTTATTTTTCAGAAAGTTTTCAACCAACTCATCCCCTAACAAGGACAATACCTGTAAGTAAAATCAACGGAAACATTACCGGGTATTTTGTAATGGGATATAGCACACTGATGACTCCTGGCATAATGACCAACATAGAAATCGGTGTAGTGGTGTTTACAATCTCTGGCTTTCTGCTCTCCACCCTCGGATACATTCTTTTTGAAAAAGACGTTCTGAAGAGAATACAGTCGATAAGAGACTTTATGATGAAAATAAAAGAGCACAAGTTCAAATCTGACGAAAAAATTAACGTTGGAGGAGAAGATGAAATTACCGAGCTTGCAGAATCCATAAATTCTGCACTGAATGAACTCGAGAAGAGCAGAAACGAGCTTGAAAAGGCACTTGAAAATCTCAGGGTTCTGAACAGGGTTTTGAGACATGATCTGTTGAATGATCTCACAGCAATAAGGGGGTTTGCCGAAATCGGTGGTGATGAGTGTGACACATGCAGAAAAATTGTTGACAAAACCGACAAGGCTGTCAGAACAATCAGAATGTTAAGGGATGTTGAGAACATAATAAAAGAGTCGGATCTGGAGAAATTCAGACTTTCTGACGTTATAAATACTGTTATGGAAACTTATGACGTTAAATTTGAAATTGAAGGTGATGCGGAGGTTTACGCTGATAACGGGATCTATTCCATCTTCGATAACCTTGTCAACAACTCAATAAAGCATGGGAGATCCAAGAAGATCAGGTTTGAGGTGAGGGATGAGGGAGACTTCGTTCATGTAACTGTAAAGGATTACGGAACAGGAATACCTCAGGAGTCCATTGACAGAATATTTGACGAGGGTTTCAGCTTGGCAGGAAGCACGGGAATTGGACTGTACATAGTCAGGAGGTTCATGGAGAAGTTACGGTGGAAGGGTTGAGGTTGAGAGCTCTGGAAGAGAGGGAGCTGTATTTCACCTCTTTTTCAGGAAGTTCAGGGATGGTAATCAAGTTCAAGAAACCTTTTCATCAGAATGAGGTCTCTGAGCATCCTGTCATACTTTCTGTTTATCCTGTGTCTCAGCACTCTTATGTAAAGCTTCCAGTCTCTTCCCCGGCTTCCCCACTTCTCAGCAAATTCAATGAGGCTCATATCTCCATCAATGTATTTCAGCCAGTCCTCAATGAACTCCCTTTCCCTTTTTGAGAGGCACATACCTGTTTTTTGTTACGACATCTAATAACATTATCCTTCAACAGCAATTTGAACATCATGAGCAAGTGCTCTCTTGAGTCCCCTCACCGTTCTTGTCCCCCATCCAAATGCAATAAATCCCGTCATGATGTTTCCTGCCACAATACCAGCAATAACCCCTGTGAATCCGAAGTCAAGAACAAATGCGAGGATGTATGCCAAGGATATCTGAAGAATTATCGTTCTCAGAAGAGTTATCAGAAATGAGTTCTCCCCCTTACCCATTCCCTGAAACATCGATGAGGTTATTATTCCAAGAGGGGGCAACGGGAAGAAATGCAGGCAGAATTCTCATGACAAAGACAAGCTCCTCATATATTCTCGACGAATCCTGGCTGTATGAGAATGCCATGGCAGTAATGGGAGCGGTTATGATAAAGATTGACGCCATCACAAGCTCAATTTTAACGGCAAGAGATATGGCATATCTGTAAGCCCTTTCAAGCCTGTCTACCCTCTTAGCTCCGTAGGCAGAACCCATGACTGCAGTTCCTGCTCCCGCAAACCCGAAGAGTGGAATGAAGCCGAAGTGAATAACCCTCCAGGCACTTGTGAACACTGCAATACCATCTGTCCCATCAACTCTGACGATCATGAGGTTCAGAATTATTATCGAGATGCTCATTGCAAGCATTGCAAATGCAGAAGGAAGTCCGACTCTCAGGATGTCAAAGATTATTGAGCGATCGGGTCTGAATCCCCTGAAGCTTATGCTCACATACGTTCGCGAGTTGTAGAGCATCCAGTAAACTATCATGAGGGATGATGCCAGCATTGAGATGACACTTGCAACTGCAGTTCCGGTTATGCCAAGTCCAATGAGATATATGAAAACCGGATCTAAGGCTATGTTCAGAGCTGATCCGGTTACGTTTGCATACATTGCCCTCTTTGCATTCCCCTCTCCATTCAGAATTCCGACTGACACGTTGTTGAAGACAAGAAAGATTGAGCCAAGGACCATGACTCTCGCGTATCTCAGTGACTCATCCAGCACGTTCCCATGAGCTCCGAGAGCTGAGAGAATCTGCTCAAGTCTGAGATATACGCTCATTATGGACACTCCGAGAATGAATGAGAGGATCAGGGCATGAACCGCAACGTTATCAGCTCCTCTCTTGTCCCCTGCTCCTATTTTTCTTGAGATAGCTGAACCAGCACCAATACCAAGACCCATCGAAAGAGATACGAACATGAAAAAGAGGGGCATGAAAAGTCCTATTGCTGAAAGGGAGTCTGCTCCGAGTCCTGCAACCCACACGCCATCTGCAAAGTTGTAAAGGGTGAAAACAAGATTGCTGACCATTATGGGAATTGAGAGCTTCACTATCGCTCTCTCAGGTTCTCCTGTAAGAATTCTGACTCCCTCGGTTCTGTGCATTTCACTTCTCCAGCTGCAGGATGTCAGATAAATCTTGTCCTCACATTTTCACTCCTTCAAGTTCGAGAAGCATCCTCTTCACTCCTACACCGCATGAGTATCCTCCAATTCCATTTCTGGCCACAACCCTGTGACACGGAACTATCACAGGAACCCTGTTCATTTTCATTGCCACGCCAACCGCCCTTGGTGATGTTTTCACCTCATTTGCTATGTCAAAATAGGATCTCACCTTTCCGAAGGATATACCTCTCACAATCTCAAGAACCCTCCCTGAAAAGTCTGTTGGGTAGGTGACAGGAACATCCCTGAAATCAACCTCTCTGCCTTTGAAGTATCTTCTGAGCCTTTTAACAAGTTCCTCGGAAAACTCTGAAAAAATTGTCTCCTCAACATCCCTTTCAGTGAAGTACGACCTTTCAACAACCCCGTTTCTTATTTCAGCAACAAAATTGAGGTGCCATTCAACACACACTCTTTCCGGTATCTGTGTTGGCAATATCCCTCAACCTCTTTACTCCATCAATCTCCTTTATCACCTGAACGACACTCTCAGGAACGAGATCTTCCCACTTCTCATTGCATATCATCCTTCTCCTTATCTCGGTGCCCTGATAGTAAATTCTGTTTATCATCTTTGTTTTTTTAACCTCAAATCCGGCCTCTCTGAAAAGTCTGATAACCAGGGGATTGTTGCTGTAGACAACATCAAAATACGGGCAGAGGGACGTGACATGGCTTACCCACAGGCTGTTCCTGTAAACATCTTCGAGAGGAATTATGTAGGCTTTTCTGAAGTCAGTTTCTCTTTTGAGATCCTCGATTGCCCTGTCAACCATCATCACCCTCTCTCCTGCTGTGAACGGGTTTTCGATTGTGTGACTCTCCTGTGCACTGCCAATCCCTATGACAATCTCATCAACCTCTTCAAATATCTCTCTGAGAACCTCATGGTGGCCAAGATGATATGGCTGGAATCTTCCGATGAAAAAGGCTCTCATGCCCTTTTCCTCACCACTCTCACAATGTCATCTCTGAGCCTTCTCCCCGTTTTTCTCTCCCACTCCTCAATGGGAATTCCAAATTCAGCCTGAACACTATCCCTGTACATGTCGGAGAGAACGTTGAACGTGCAGAATGGAATTATTCTCCCATCAGGACTTGCATAGTGGATGTCACACCTGCATATCCTTTCAAGATCGTAATTGTAGAGATCCATGAAGTGCATCATGCCTATGAACAGTGCCTTCTCATGGAACTGTCCCAGAGAGGAGTAATCGTGTCTGACAAGGATGTCAAAAAGAACTCTGCTGACATCAAAGGGTGCAAGCTCGCTGTCAACAAATTTTCTAAGATCAATTATGCCTTTCAAAGCCTTAACGGTTTTTATTCTGCTTTTTCTTATTTCCTCGGCCTTTTCATCCAGATACTCAAAGAGACCCTCAACATCAACGAATCTTGTGATGGGTACCATCCTTCCATCCATCTTGAAAACGTAGGTTGCCATTCCACATGCAAAGTGAGTGGTTAGCTCGTACTGGGCCTTTCCAGTTATTGCCTCAACAAAATGCGAGATTGAGGAAACACATGGAATCGGATAGAAGTCATCTCTCGCTATCTCACCGTCCGTCTGCTCCTCAATTCTCTTAATTGCATCCGGAATTGTGATCCTTATCTCCTCCCTCTCCTTTCTGGGGACACTCCCGGTTATGCTCACGGGCTGGAAGTTAACTCCCCTAACAATATCGATGTTATCAAAACCAAATCTGATAATATCCCCAAGCTGATGATCGTTAAGACCCTTGATAACCGTTGGAACGAGAACGATTCCAAGTCCAGCTCTCCTGCAGTTCTCAAGAACCCTGGGAACATCATGATGGTTCTTTCTGTTCACATCCGCATCAACTCCATCAAATGAAAGATATACTGTATTAACTCCTGCTTCCTTAACCTTCAGGACAAGATCCGGCTCACGAGCAAGTCTCACGCCATTTGTGTTGAGCTGGATGTGATCTATCCCCTCCGCCTTTATCGCTTTTATTATGTCCACAAGATCGTCTCTCAGTGTTGGCTCTCCTCCTGTAAGCTGAACAGCATTAGCCCCCACAGGCTTCATGTCTCTGGCTATTCTCACCATCTCCACTATCTTATCAATCGATGGTTCGTACACATAACCTGCCTTTTTGGCATAGAAGAAGCAGTACCAGCAGGCAAGGTCACACCTGTTTGTGAGAACTATGTTTAGAAGGGCTGTATGGCTTTTGTGGTTCCAGCACAGCCCACAGCTGAAGGGGCAGGTTTCGTGCTCGGTTATGTTTGTTTCAATGCCCTTGCCATCATGGGCAAACCTCATGGCCTTTCTGAACATCTCGCTGTCTCCCCAGTAAACGTCAACGAACTCCCCATGTTCATCACAAATCTTGCTGATCATCACTCTCCCGTCATCCTCATACACTCTTGCAGAGATTATTCTGAGGCATTCAGGACAGAGTGATTTTGTGAAATAATCAATTTTCCTGAGTTCCAGTTCAGATATCACCCATTCACCTCCCGATAATTATCTTATTCTATTTATCGAAAAGGATATATCAACGTTTCGTATCTCTGAATTATGTTCACACTCATATTTAAGGCTATCTGGCTTTTCATGCCCTCCTACACTCCAAACAATTTTGCTGTAATCACCGGAGGTGGGAAACCAATCGATTTTGGCAGGGATTTTATTGATGGCAGAAGGATTCTTGGAGATGGAAAGACCTTCAGGGGGTTTGCCGGGGGGTTTGCTGGAGGTATGCTCACGGGAATTCTCCAGTACCATGTGGAGATGATTCTTGGATTTCACTTTTTCTCATCACTTGACTTTTATCAGGCTCTCAGCCTTTTCACTCTCCTTTCTGCAGGATCTCTGCTTGGGGATATGGTCGGGAGCTTTATAAAGCGAAGACTGGGTTTTGAAAGGGGCAAAAAAGCTCCTTTACTGGATCAGCTCGACTTTCTGGTGTTTTCCATCATCCTTGCATCCTTTCATGAATCGTTCTACGTACTGTACACCTGGCAGGTGATCCTGGTGGGTATTGTGATCACACCTCTGCTCCACAGGATCACAAACTTCATCGCATATCTCCTGAGGTTGAAGGATGTCCCGTGGTAATGCTCAGAAACTCCATCCTGATGTTCCATGAGGATTCCAAAATTATTTATCCATGAATCTCCTAAAAGATCATGAATGACATGCGTGCATGATCCCTCAGTAACATGCAGATTTGAGATGAAATGCCAGACCTGTCCTCTGAAAGACTCCATTATGGCTGATTATCCTCACTGAATTCTTCTTTTCAGAGAACTCCTGATCCAAACACCGAGAGGGAGTCTTCTTCCATCAACACCGGTTTTTCTCCTCTCAAGACTGCTGTAGAGATCTCCATCGAGAAGAGTTATCCCGTAGCCAAGCTCATCAACGCTGTGAGCATCACTCCCCGCTGTGAATGGCTTTCCGTATCTGATGGCATACCTTCTCGCAATCCAGTTGAAGATTCCGACAATGTATTTTGCGTTGAAAACCTCCACTCCATCAGCATATCTGAAGAGTTCGGTCCTAAGCACACCCTTCCTCTCAAACTGGAACGGATGGGGTATCACACAAATGCCGCCCAGTTTTTTAACGATCTCAGCCGTCTCTTTCAGGCTCATCTTTCTGTCAATCTCTCTTTCAATCCCAAAAACAAGGAGATGTCCGTCAGAAGTTGTCACCTCCACTCCCGGAATCACACTTATGCCGAGATTCTCATCCCTCACATAATCAATTGCCTCCAGACTTCCTGCAACCGTGTCGTGATCTGTTACTGAAAGCAGATCAATGTTTAGCTGTACCGCCCTGTCAACAATTCTCCTGACATCATCCTTTCCATCGCTGAATGATGAATGAACGTGAAGCTCTGCTCTGAGCATGAGAAGGTTTTTTGAAGAACCCGTAAATTAAACTTTATGAAAATTCTCCTTGCAACGGGAAGGATGGCAGAGGGGGTCGTCAGGAAATATTCTGCAGGGTGTGATGTTCACGTTGCTGATGTTGACGTTGCCGCATTCATAACTCACAGACATCTGAAAAATCTTGATCTGACTGACTACGATCTCGTTCTGGTTCCGGGACTGGCCAAGGGAAGATGGAAAGAGCTTGAAAGGGAAAAAGGGGTGAAGATCAGGCTTGGACCCATTCATGCCTATGACATTCCCAAGGTTGTTGAGGCTATGGACAAAATCGAGCTGTCCCATGACCTGCCTGCAGACAGGCTCATAGAGATTGAAAAAGCAAAGGAAGTTTTTGAGCTTGTTGAAAAGCAGGACATCGGGATATTTGACATTAACGGTGTCCAGGTGGGAGGTAAGAGCAGAATGAAGGTTGTTGCTGAAATAGTGGATGCCACCCAGCTTGAAAGAGACGAACTTCTCGAGAGAATTCAGTACTGCATTGAGAGCGGAGCTGACATAGTGGATCTTGGCATACCTCTGAGCTATTCAGCAGAGGATGTTAGAAGGGCTGTAAAGGTGGCAAGGGATGAATGCGATGCCCTGAGCATAGATACATTCTCAAAGAGAGCTGTTGAGATTGGAGTGGAGCACGGGGTTGACATGATCATGAGCCTGTCAGACCGGAACCTGAACGTTCTTGATGTGATTGACAACCAGGCGGTTGTTGTGGTTGAAAGAGATGTCTGGAGGTTGAAGCACCTCGTCGAGCTTGTGAAAACAAAGACCGAGAAGGTCATAGCCGATCCCGTTCTTGACATGAACGGTATTGCTGAAAGCATTTCAAGATATTCAGAGTATAGAAAAATTGATCAGGTAACCCCTACACTTTTTGGAGCTGGAAATGTCACAGAGCTCTTTGATGCTGATTCAATCGGGATAAATGCTCTCTTAGCATATATCGGAATGGAAGTCGGTGCGAGCCTTCTGTTTACCACAGAGGCGAGCAGCAAGACTTCAGGGAGTATAAAGGAGCTGAGGATTGCAAGCTATATGGCAAAGGGTGCGGAGATAAGAGAATCGCCTCCAAAGGATCTCGGACTGAACTTACTTGCCCTGAAGGAAAAGCTGAGGTACCCTGAGGGTGAAAGACCTGAAAGATTTGTGGAGGCAGAGAGAAGCAGGAAATTCAAAAGAGATCCTATGGGAGACTTCAGAATCTGGATATCTGATGGAAGAATATTCTGCCACCATGAAAAAGTCGTTGTTGCTGGAGATGATGCAAAGAGCATTCTCGACACTGTGATGAGGTTCGGTTTAGTGAGCAGAATGGATCATGCGGGATATCTGGGGAGAGAGCTCAAAAAGGCTGAAATTGCACTGAAGCTCGGGAAAAACTATATTCAGGATCAGCCGGTGAGCTTCGGGGTTTACGGGGAAATAGAGTAATCAGAGGACAAAAACAGCGGCAGCCACAACAGTTGTGCACTTCCTGACCTCTGCAACCTTTGTGATGCTGAAGGTTTTTCCGGCTTTGACACCAAAAGCGGTTTCAAGCATGAATCTTGCACTCTCTTCAGCCCTTTTACCAACATCCTCTCCGCTGTAAATTCCATGATACTCTGTCAGATATCCATGGAGGGATGGGTCTTCAGGGACTGCACAGCCTATTGTTGCGTAAATTTTCTTGCCCTCCTCATCACTGGTCTCCCTTGCCATAACGCAGAAAACGATCTGTCCGGGATAGAGATCCCTCATACCATCATCAATTTCAACAATCTCGCACTGTGGAGGGAAAATGCTGCTGACAGTCACGAGATTGAACCGTTCGATTCCAGCATCTCTCAGCGCAAGCTCAAAGCTGACCAGAGGGTCCTCATGACTTCCTGCCCCTGCTGTAAAGAAAACCTTCTTAGGCACGAGAACCCTGTTTCTGTCGGAGGTATCAGACTTTACTCCCTGGAATCCATTGACACCATTTTCAATCCTCACAGATTACCCCAGTGAAAGAGGATATTTAAGACTTTTGAACTCATGGAAAAACAGGTGATTCTGTGAGCTCTTCTGCCTGAATGGTAATTCTCCACCTCTCAATGCACTCGCAGTCAGTTATGAACACACTTCTGTCCTGAGTCAGGGAGAATTTCCTTATCTCCCCCACCACCTCCCTGTCACATCTGAAGCAGTTGTGTGGCCCCCTTCTCTTTCCTCCAGCTACAGGATCACAGATCATATCCACTCTGGCTTTTTTCAGAATCTCAACTGCACTCCAGAGCCAGGGAGGCCTGTAAACTCCCCTAAGGTACAGCTCCTCAACTACGGTTCCTGAATGAACTGTCATGAGGTTCAGAGATATGGTATCTGCATGGGGTTTTACATCCTCAACAGATCTCAGAATGTCATCAATTGCCTCCCTCTCCGTCAGAAGTGGTGGTTTGAGAAGCAGATACGCCTTCACCCTTCCAACCTTCCTCAGGATTCTGCTGGCTTCAACGAAATCCTGAAAAGTGAAACCCTTGTTTATCAGCTTCATCCTGTAATCGTCATTTGAGGTTTCAACTCCAATTCCAACCTCGAAGTCAATTCCGGATTCCAAGATCTCATCAGCAATCTCATCACTCACAAATTCAGGTCTGCTCTCAACAACAAGTCTTCTGAAACCTTTTTCCCTTACCTTCCTGTAGATCTTTTCTCTTGTCTCTTTTTCAACTTCCCTCTCATCAAAAAAGCTTCCTGAGGTGAAGATCTTCACCATATCTGCATCTCTCTTCTCAACAGCCTTCAGAAATTCAGAGTAGATCCCGTCCTGAGTAGCGTTTCTGTCTGATTCAGAAGTGTAATTGCACATGTAGCATGAATCCCACGAGCATCCCTTGGTTGGGAGAACCAGGGTAAGGCAATCAGCAATCTCTCCATCAAGCCTCTCCCTCTCAATCCATGCTTTCAATGGAACCTCCTCCTTTGGGAGAACACCTTCCCGTAATAAAGGCCAACAATCAGTCCCCCAAGATGGGCAACATACGCAACTCCTGTGAAAATTGAAAATGGAGTGAGAAAGAGGTTGTACAGGGCGAACAAAACAACCACAAGCCTTATGTTCATGGGAACTACAAAGAAAAGGAGAACTCTTATCTCCGGTGCTATGACAGCAAGGGTCCCCATAACTCCGTAGATGGCTCCTGAAGCTCCAAGAGCTGGAACAGAAGATGAGGTAACCTCTGAAAAGGCCAGATACATAAGGTTTCCAAAAATTCCTGAAAGAAGAAATATTTTCAGATAGCTGCTACCTCCAACTCTTCTCTCAAGCTCAGAGCCAAAGAAAAAGAGGACAATGGCATTCACAAGATAATGATCAAATGATCCGTGGAGAAATATGCTTGTTACAAGCTGCCAGGGCCTCTGAAAAACCATTTTCGGATCAAGCCAGAGATAGCCTATAACAGGCTTGAAGATTAGCTCAACAGCAAACATAACGGTTATGATGGCAAGAATCACGTTGTTGTATCCATATACCTGAAAAATGTTCTTCTTTCTTGATAGATTTGGATCAAGCTCGTATATTGAGACATCCCTTCTTTTCCTCTCTCTTCTGCCAGAAATCCTTATCTCATCATCTCTTCTCACTTTGACAGGTATGTCATAAATCCCCTCACACTGATGCTTTTCGGGCAGTCTGTGATCTGAGCAGAAGGTTCCACCACAATAGCTGCATCTGTATGGCAGAAACTCCTCCTTACCGCAGATATCACATCCAGCCACTTGCCTGAATAGGTATGATTGTATTTAAATTTTGGCTAAAATTGAGGAGTACCTCCTTATTTTCTCATCGTTATATGAGGAAAGCCAGGAAAGCCAGCACAGCTCAACAGCCCTGAAACCTGTATTCTCTGCAATACTCTCAGCCTTTTTCACAAACTCAACAGAATCAGCTGGCATATCGGCATGTCTTTCCAGAAATCTCCTGACTATCCTGTCGGGCATGACTGTGTCAATTCCCCCCATCATTCTCAGATACTGGAAGGTGTTTATACCGGCACCTCTGACATCGAGCCATTCCCTCCAGTTTTCAAGCTGAGCTTTTCCGGCCCATTTTCTCAGTCCTCCAACACCATCACCGTAACCGAGGATTGTCTCTGTCGTTCCAAAAGCCACGTTCCAGCTCCTCCTGTTTTTCCAGATTTTGTAAAAGCTGTTCTGATCTAACTTCAGAAAGTCATCCAGAGATAAAATTTTGCCGGAATCCACAAATTTTTTCTTAAACTCCAGAACTCTCGGAACAACAACAGAGAAATAATTCACCCCAACAGAGGTTATTGCAGAGTCAACAATCATCAAAACAGCGTTTCCATCATACCTTTCAGAGTTTAGAACTCTCCTGCAGAACTCAATTGTTTCAGGTGATTTCCTCGCTAAGCTTTTCAGCTCCTCTTTCAGAGTTTTCAACAATCTGTATCACCTTCTCCGGATTCACCTGATAGGTTTGAATTATTCTCGCGACTTCTCTGAAG
>ENA-OSAI01000012-OSAI01000012.1-marine-sediment-metagenome-genome-assembly--contig:-NODE-12-length-138997-cov-14.784097_pt1 | contig 138997 bp, 131 predicted proteins | sample MGYA00237871_ERZ529316 | MGnify/ENA primary metagenome ERZ529316 (study PRJEB26369, sample SAMN03142814) | marine sediment metagenome | biome: marine; feature: borehole; material: sediment...
TTGGTTGTCTCCATTAGAATTCTACGGATTCTACCTAACGAAATCTATTCTAACATTGAGTGTTTTTCGTTAGAACCAATTGTGTAAGAGATGTTTGACAAATCTTCAAATTAAGAAAAAAAGATATTGCTTTCACAATATCTTTTTCTTAATAGCTCATATCATCTAGGTTTTTACGTAAGATATTGGCACTATTATTTAACTGACTATTTTCTTTTTCATTCAATTTTAATTTCACGATATGATGAACACCATCTTTATTAAGTACTGCAGGCAATCCTATATAGACTTGATCTTCACAATCATAAACGCCATTGTTTAGCACACTAATTGGAAGGATACGGTTCTCATTGTTGAATATAGCAGCTGTAATTCGAACTAGTGCCATTCCAATACCATAATAAGTTGCTTTCTTACGCGAGATAATCTCATAAGCAGCATCTCTAACTTTTAAATAAATATGTTCTAAATCTTCAAAACTAATTTCATCCATCGAATCAATTACATCTGCTATCGGTTTAGCTCCAACGTTTGCATTTGACCAACAAACAAACTCACTATCACCATGTTCCCCTAATATATAAGCATGAACATTTCTGGAATCAATATGGATGTATTGTGATATTTCATAACGGAGTCTTGCAGTATCAAGAGAAGTACCACTTCCTATTACACGAGAATGATGAAGACCTGATTCTTTCCATGCAACATAAGCCAATACATCAACAGGATTACTTGCAACTAGTAAAATACCGTTAAATCCAGAAGACATAATGTTTTTTACAACTGTTTTGATGATTTCTGCATTACGTTTCAACAAGTGGATTCTTGTTTCGCCTTCTTTTTGATTAACTCCTGCAGTAATTACAACTAGTCCAGCATCTTTACAATCTTTGTAATCACCAGCTTTTATGCTCATCTTTCTAGGACCAAATGCTAAACCATGATTAAGGTCCATTGCTTCCCCTTCTGCTTTTCTTTTATCAATATCTAATAAGACTAGTTCTTCGACAGTACCTTGATTCACCATCGCATATGCATAACTCATTCCGACAAAACCAGTCCCAACAACTACCACTTTGCTATTTCTCATAAATTCACCTCTTCATTATAATTTTATCAAAAAAAGTAGAAAAAACCTATGATAATACTCTCAATGAAAACATTTTTATGAGTTTTTTCGCTAATGTATGCGCTTAAGTTTGCATTTCTTTCAAAAAACATTTATAATATACATAAGTAAGCAATTTCGTTAGCGAAAAATAAAATATGGGAAAAGGTGGTTATTGTATGTTAAATTTTTTTAAAAAGTTATTTGGCAAAAATAAAAAAGTCGAACCAGAAAGAACAGAACCATTAAAAGAACAACCAATTGTTACTCCACGACCTGAAGGTTTGGATAAGTCATCACATGCTGCAGCGGTTAATGAAGTAAAAGCAGACTTATCAAAAGAAGAAAAAGTTACCTCAACAGAAGAAGATGAGGTTACTGTCAAAGATTTCGATTCACCTTTAGTCGAAGACGAACCAAAAAAAGAAGTTAAAGAAGACTCAAAAAAAGAATCTGACGAAGACGAACCTGTATACGATATTAAAAAACACTCAAAAGGTTGGCAAGTTATTTTACCAGGAGCACAACGTGCAACCCGTGTGTTAGATACACAACAAGAGGCAATTGATTATTGTAAAGAAAACGATTATAAATACAACGTCTACAAAGTTGACGGAACATTAAAGAAATAAAACCTTTTGGTTTTATTTTTTTGCATTTTTATATATTTTTTTGTCATTTTACACTATAATATAGTTACTTTATGAGAAAAGTGGTGGGCTCATGCTAGAGTTAAAAGATATAAGAAAAATTTATCAAAACGGTGATGTTGAAACAAGAGCACTTGATGGTGTTTCTTTAACATTTGGAAATTCTGAATTTGTTGCGGTACTTGGTCCTTCTGGATGCGGTAAAACAACACTTTTAAATATTATTGGTGGATTGGATCGCTATACAAGTGGTGATCTGGTGATCAATGGAACAACAACGAAAGACTTTAAAGATCGCGAATGGGATGCATATCGTAACCATAGCGTTGGATTTGTCTTTCAAAATTATAATTTAATACATCATATTTCAATTTTAGAAAATGTTGAACTTGGAATGACTCTTTCGGGTGTTTCATTTGAAGAACGCCGAAGAAAAGCGATTGAAGTATTAACAAAAGTTGGATTAGAAGATCAACTTTATAAGAAAAGTTCTCAACTTTCTGGAGGACAAAAGCAACGTGTTGCGATTGCACGTGCTCTTGCAAATGATCCAGACATTATATTAGCAGATGAACCTACAGGAGCACTAGATTCTGTTACTAGTAAAGGTGTCATGGAGTTAATTCAAAAAATCGCGAAAGAAAAATTGGTCATTATGGTGACACATAATGAAGACATCGCAAATTCATATGCAAACCGTATTATTAAATTAAAAGATGGCCAAGTTATTGAAAATGAGCAAGATCCAAAGAGTGTTGAAAAAGAGCGTGGATATCATCCAAACGCAACTGCGATGAAGTTTTCAACAGCGATTAAATTATCATTTAACAACTTAAAAACCAAATTTGGTCGTACATTGATTACAGCTTTTGCGGGGAGTATTGGAATTATTGGTGTTGCGTTAGTGCTCGCAATCTCCAATGGGTTTCAAGGAGAGTTAAGTTCTTTAGAAGAAGAAACCTTATCTACATTACCAATCACAATTACTGAATTCCCAACCACATTTCGTGGTGGACCACCAGTAGGTGTAAATGATGATCAGTACAATGATACAAATGTTTTCGATCCAATTACTGAAGACGATTTGATTGAACATACTAATGTTATCGATGATGATTACTTGAACTATTTAGAAAATATAGATGATAAATTTGTATCTAGTATTCAATACAGTTATGGAATACGACCACTCATGATATTTTTAGATAATGGCGAATATTATAATACCTTCGATGAGAACATTATGCCGATTGAATTATCGAACAGCGATGCATACTTAGAAGGCCAGTTTTCACTAGAGGCTGGAGAGTATCCTACAGAAGCAACTGACGTTGTGATTATTGTTGATGTATTGAATAGAATTGATGCAAACATCATACGTTTTTTAGGATTAGATCCGAATGCTAATATTGATTTTAATCAAGCAATTGGGAAAACAATTCGAGTAGCGAATAATGATGATATCAATTTAGATTTTTCAAATTTGCTTTCATCGTTTGTTAGTCGTGTTGATGAAGATACATACAACAACGGAATAAATTTAACTGTTGTAGGTGTTCTTAAGGGAGTAGCTGATGGATTAGAAACCGAAACATCGGGTTTATATTATAATGATGGATTGGATGATATTTTTATAGAAAACAATATCGATTCAGATGTTTGTGCTGATTTATCGAGCACAGAAATTGGTGATTTATTTCCGGATGAGCGAACAAAAAAATCGTTTCAACATATGTATGGATGTATTGATACTCCACAGTTGATTCGAATTTATCCAGCTAGTTTTGATGAAAAAGATGAAGTGTTGTCCTATTTAGATGAATACAATATTGGTTTATCAGAAGAAGACCAAGTGATTTATACTGATTTAGCACAACAAATATCTGGGTTACTAGGTAGTGTCATTAGTAATGTATCACTAGTATTGGTTGCTTTTGCAGCAGTTAGTTTGGTTGTTTCATCGATTATGATAGGGATCATTACGTATGTATCAGTATTAGAAAGAACAAAAGAAATTGGTATATTGAGAAGTTTAGGAGCACGTAAAAAAGATATTTCTCGCGTATTTAATGCAGAAAGTTCGATTATCGGGTTCTTCGCTGGAGTGCTAGGGATATCTATTACATTTATTCTTAGTTTTCCTTTAAATAATCTTTTGAAAGAACAACTTACTGGATTTGGTAATATTGTCATTTTACGGGCTGATCATGCATTATACCTAATAATAGTAAGCATATCGTTAACATTTATTGCTGGTCTGATACCTGCAAGAATTGCAGCAAACAAAGATCCTGTAAAAGCATTAAGACACAATGAGTAAGTATTTTTTAAGCCCCAAGAAATTGGGGTTCCTTTTTCATTGACATATGACACCGTGTCATTTATAATAGTTATGACGATTTGTCATAAGGAGGTCAATCATGCCGAAAGATACATTTTTTCATTTAGATGATGAGAAACGAAAAAAAATCATGAAAGCAGCAAAAGATGAATTCACGCAAAATGAATTACATAAATCACGTGTTTCAAATATTATAAAAAAAGCTGGCATCCCTAGAGGAAGCTTTTATCAATATTTTGAAGATTTAACGGATTTATATTATTACGTCATCAATGATTCGTTTGATTCCCTAGAGGAAATGGGAAAAAAATATTCTGAGTTCACCAATGATGTATTTGAATATGCTTTGTTAAGTTTTATGTATGATTATGAAGGTTTTGTACATGATAAAAGACATCAATTTATGCGTAATGTCGTAAAAAGTATTTCTAGTGACAAACGATATATTAAGAATTTTGTCAATCGTAGGATAGACTACATTGAGTACGTTCTTTCACATATGGATTTGGCTAATGTTCGATTAAAAGATCACAATGATCTGATTCGTATGTACCAACTAATTCAAGATGTGAAAAGAAATGTGATTCAAAAAGCAATTATCGAAAACAAATCAAAAGAAGAAGCATATGATGATTTCAAATGGCATTTAGATATTTTAAAATATGGACTGGTAAAGGAGTAACTTATGAATAGTTTATTATCGATGTTTACTTATGTAAAAAAATATTACTGGTACATCATCATCGCAATACTGATGATGATTGTGCAAGTCACTGTAGGATTTTTAATTCCTTACTTAATGATTACAATTATTGATGATGCAATCCCAAATGAAGATATGTCTTTGCTTTTAAATACATCATTTAAAATGCTTGGTTTAGCATTTCTTGGTTTAGGAGCAGGAGTTTTAAATAATTATAGTTCACAATATGTTGCTCAGTATGCGACCGCAGACTTAAGAAATCAGTTGTTTGTAAAAATTCAAAATTTGTCTTTTCACAATATTGATCACTTTAAAACAAGTCGATTGATTACTTCAACAACCAATGACACTGTTCGTATTCAACAGTTCTTCCAAATGCTTTTAAGAATTGTGATAAGGGCACCATTAATGATTGGTGTCGGTTTATCATTAGCGATATCAACATCAAGAGAGTTATCGAATATATTTTACATATCGATGCCAATATTGATTGTTTCAATTATTATTGTTATGATTATTGCTTTTCCACGTTTTCAACGTGTACAAGAAAGTATTGATGTATTAAATAAACGTACACTAGAAAATGTACAGGCTCCAAGGGTAATCAAATCATTTGTGACTACCAAACATGAAAACAATCGATTTGAAGAGGCGAATGAAAAATATCGAATCAATTCAAGTAGTGCTGAAAAAGTGATGGCTTTTGCTGAACCGATTATCATGCTTATATTTAATGGTACACTAGCAGGTGTCTTGATACTAGGTAGTTACTTTATTCAAAGTGGAGATTTATTACAAGCAACTGCAGCAGGAGAAATTATTCCTCAAAAAGGTATCCTTATTGCATTTAATAACTATAGCATGCAAATTTTAATGGGATTAATGATGTTTGCGATGATGATGATATTTATCTCGCGAGCTTCTGTTAGTGCGAAAAGGATTCAAGAAATCTTAGATGAACCGATTGATTTAGAAAACAAAATTGACGCCAAAAAAGGATTTGAAATATCGGGAGCGTTTGAATTTAAGAATGTTTCTTTTGGCTATGGATCAAATGGAAACCTTGTACTTAAAGATATCTCGTTTTCTGTAAAAGAAGGAGAACGTGTTGGAATCATTGGATCTACAGGAAGCGGTAAATCTACATTGATTCATTTATTACCAAGACTATATGATATTAAAAATGGGCAAATCACATTTGATGGTGAAGATGTGAGAGATTTAGATCTCTTTGAACTAAGAAGACAAATAGCCCTTGTTACACAGTCTCCAACCATCTTTAGTGGATCGATTGGGACCAACATGATGCAAGGAAAAGAAGATGCAAACTATGAGCATTTCGTTGATGCAGCAAAACATGCAAATGCTTATGAATTTATTGAATCATATGAAGATGATTTTAATCATTTTATACAACAAAAAGGATCGAACTTAAGTGGTGGTCAAAAACAAAGATTATCACTTGCTAGAGCATTCTTAAGAAACCCTAAATTACTAATATTGGATGATTCTACAAGCGCAGTAGATGCGAATAGTGAAGCGAAGATTATGGGGTCAATTGAACGATTAACGAAGAAAATGACGACACTAATTATTAGTCAAAAAATATCGACTATCCGTAATTTAGATAAGATACTAGTTTTAAATAATCACGGTGGTATTGATGGTTTCGATACGCATGAAGAGTTATTAAAAACAAGCAAAGTTTATCAAGAAATAGCCTTATCACAACTTGGAACGGGTGGTGAACAAGATGTCAAATAAACAAATACTAGATAAAAAAACCATCATTGCCAAAAATGAAGAAAAAGCATTTGACCAAAAAGCCATGGGTAATAAATTACAAGGTCCTGGGCGTCATGGTGTTTATGTTGGAAGTAAAGCGAAAAACGTTAAAGGTACGATTCGTAGAATTTGGGACTATATTGGAAAATATCGTTTGGCACTATTATTAATCATAATTACGATTGTTTTAACCAGTGGTCTATCAATCTTGATGCCTTGGTTATTTGCGATTGCGATTGATGATTATATCAGTGTTTTTGATTATCAAGGAACATATCGTATTGCGGCAATTATCATGTCGGTTGCTGTGGCAACATCGATCTTACGATTTATATCGCAATATACGATGGTGATTATTTCTCAAAAAACCGTAAAACAAATACGTAAAGATGCATTTGATAAATTACAATTATTACCTGTAAAATATTATGATACGAATCAAGCTGGTGATATTACTTCAAAAATCACCAATGATGTTGACTTGATTTCAAATTCACTTGCAAGTGTACTTACACAGTTAATTTCCAGTGTCATTACACTGATTGGTGCATTAGTGATGATGCTTATCTTGAATCCGTTGCTAGCGCTTGTCGTGATTGTGTTTATTCCAATCATCGGAGTATTTACGATGAAAATTGGAAAAATCACGAAAAAAGGATTCAAAGAACAACAAAAACATGTGGGTCTTTTGAATGGGATCATTGAAGAAAGCATTAGTGGATTAAAAGTCGTCAAATTATATTCACAAGAAGAGAATATTATCAACGAGTTTAAAAATCGCAATGAGCAACTGCGTGCTTCAGGATTTAGAGCACAAGTATACGCAGGGATTGTTATGCCAGTCGTGAACTTTTTCAACAACTTTATCTATTTGCTTGTTGTGATTGTTGGTGCAGTGTTTTATATCACCAAACTTGTTGTGATTTCTGTAGGAGATATTTACGCGATGACAGCATATGCTCGACAGTTTATTCAACCGATCGCGAACTTAGCGCAACTTTTTAATGCGCTGCAACAAGCGTTGGCAGGAGCAGAAAGAGTCTTTGCTTTGATTGATGAAGATGATGAATACATTCATGATGGAGATACATCAAGGGAACATTTATCTGGTCATGTTGAATTTGAGGATGTTTCTTTCCGATACGTTGAAGATACACCAGTATTAAAACATATTTCTTTTGATGTTGAACATGGAACAACAACGGCTATTGTCGGACCTACGGGTAGTGGGAAAACGACGATTATCAACTTGATCAACAGATTTTATGATGTCGATGAAGGAAGCATAAAGATCGATGGATTGGATATAAAATCAATTAAGAAAGATGATCTTCGAAAACATATTGGTGTTGTGTTGCAAGATACCAACCTGTTTAGTGGAACTGTATATGAAAATATTCATTATGGAGATTTAACGGCTTCTAAAGAAGAGGTCATTGCCGCTTCTAAACTTGCCAATGCGGATGATTTTATTATGAAATTACCAGATGGCTATGAAAGTGAAGTATATGAAGGTGGACAAAACTTTTCTCAAGGAGAGCGACAATTAATTTCAATCGCAAGAACGATTCTTTCTAATCCAGATATTCTCATTTTGGATGAGGCAACTTCTAATGTAGATACTAGAACAGAGTTTAAAATACAAGAGAGTATGCGCACATTAATGGAAGGTCGTACAAGTTTTGTGATTGCCCATCGTTTACAAACAATAAGAAGCGCAAAACAAATACTTGTCATTAATGAAGGTATGCTTATTGAAAAAGGAAATCATGAAACGCTTCTTGAACAACAAGGGTTTTATCATTCTTTATACACCACCCAATTTAAAGATTTATTGGGTGAACAAGAAGAAGAACAAGTTTTATAACTTGTTCTTTTTAATTTGCTTGTTTTACGGTATAATAAATTTAACTGGAGTGTGATTATATGTTTAAAAGATTACTAAGAGACAGAAGCGACGGAAAAAGAATTAAAGCGAAAGATCCATTTTTTCGCATCATCCCATATGTTATGAAAGAACGCAGTGATGCACAAGTATTTTTTGAAGAAACTATTAAGTTAGATGAGATTCAAAATTTGACAAATAAGTTACGTAAAGAAGGTATGAAAGTACGTTTTGTCCACTTTGTCATCGCATCTGTGGTACGTGTACTTAGTCAAAAACCAAAAGTAAATCGATTCATCGCAGGAAAAAAAGCATACAGTAGAAATGAGATAGCGATTTCTATTGTCATCAAAAAGAGTATGGATATTGACAGCCCAGAAGCGGTTATTAAAATGTTCTTTTCACCAACAGACACATTATATGATATCGTAGAAAAGGTCAACAAAGCCTTTGATGAAAATGCTGAGAAGATGAGTGAACAAAACAATACAGATAAAGCAGCGAAATTTTTTAATATGTTGCCAGGTTTTTTACTGAACGCCAGTATTGGATTTATTAAGTTTCTAGATAATCATCGAATGATGCCGAAATTTTTAATCAAACTGAGTCCATTTCATTCAAGTGTTTTTGTCGTAGATTTGGGATCAATTGGAATATCAAGTGCGTTTCATCACATATACAACTTTGGAACAACAACTGTGTTTATGGCCTTTGGAACAAAGGATAAAGAGATAGCAACCAATGCTGAAAAAGAATTGCTTACGAGAAAAACAATCAACATCAAATATGTTGTAGATGAGCGAGTAGTAGATGGGTATTATTTTGCTAGTGCGATCAAGATGTTTCGCGTCGTTATGCATAGTCCTGAACAGTTATTAGAACCACCTCTTAAGGTTGAAGTGGATGATGAGGTGTAAGAATTTTTCACTTTTTTACAAATAAGTATTTACAAGTTAGTTTGGTTGTGCTAAACTAAAAAAGGTTAACACAAAAATATGCAGAAAGAGGTGATGGAAATGGCAGTAAATGTATTCTTACCAAAAACAAGTAGAATTTCAAATTTAGGTTTTTTTGTCATGCAAAAATATCCATCACTGATTGAAGAATCAAGCACTATTTAACTTAAGTGTTTTCTTATTTAGAAAACGTTAAGTGAATAGATTATTTCCGCTTGCTTTATGTCTTTCATCGGTTGATGAAAGGCATTTTTTTATTGAAAAGAGGAAAATTATGAATATATTAACAGTTTCAAAACTAGCGAAAACATTTGGTAACGATACGCTCTTTGAGCATGTATCTTTTGATATAAATTCGAAGGAAAATATAGCATTAATTGGAAAAAACGGTACAGGAAAGTCAACATTGGTTAAAATGATATTGGGTGAAGTCGCGCCAGATGAAGGTGAGATTCACATCAACAAAAAGGCGAAGATAGGTTATTTATCACAACGTGTAATCACAGATACTTCCCATACTTTAATCGATGAAGTACTTTCAGTATTTCAAGAGGCGCTACATGTTGAACAAAAAATCAAAGACATCAGTTTGAAAATGGAAAAAGATCCGCATAATGAACAATTGCTTTCAACTTATGCAAATTTGGAGCATGATTTTGAGAGTAAAGGTGGATATGATATCCATTATAAAATTGATATGATATTACATCAATTTGGATTTTCTCGAGAAGAGTATAAAAGACCAATTATTACCTTTTCCAATGGTGAACAAACAAGAATTGCGTTTGCGAAATTATTATTACAAGCACCAGACTTATTGATTTTAGATGAACCGACAAATCACCTTGATATACGTATCATTGAGTGGTTAGAAGATTATTTAATGAAATATGATGGTTCAGTATTTATCATTACGCACGATAAATACTTCATTGATAAAGTATGTAAAAAAATACTAGAAATCGATGTCCAGGAAATGCAAATATATCATGGAAATTATAATCAATATTTAGAGCAAAAAGCAGAAAGATTCGAACGTTTGCTTAAAATGTATAGACGACAACAAAAAGAGATTCGACATCTTGAATCATTTGTTGAACGATTTCGATACAATGCAAAAAAGGCAACGATGGCACAAGATCGAATCAAAAAGTTGGGCCGTATTGAACGAATCAAAGAACCAAAGAAAACAAAACGCAAATTACATTTGGCGTTTCAACCAAGAAGACCAACTAGAGAAGTGATTTTAGAAGCCAAAGACGCAACTTTTGGGTATGAGGAACCATTGATTAAACATTTATCCTTTACCATGCGTGGATTCGAAAAAGTCGCAATCATTGGTCCGAATGGAACAGGAAAAACGACATTATTAAAAATTCTACAAAATAAAATGTCATTGATGAGTGGAAAAATTCATTTCTTAAGGGATTATAAAATCGGATATTTTGATCAAAATCAAGAGAGTTTGTCATTTCATAAAACAATCTTTGAAGAAATTCATGATTTACATCCGATGTTCACAAAATATGATATCTATTCAATTGGAGCGAAATTTCTCTTTTATCACGAAGATATGGATAAAAACATTTCAGTCTTAAGTGGAGGCGAAAAAGTACGATTGGTGTTACTATTATTGATGTTAGAAAAACCTGACTTATTGATTTTGGATGAACCAACCAACCATTTGGATATTGAAACAAAAGATATCGTAGAAGAAGTATTTGATGAATTTGAAGGTCCTATAATCTTTGTTTCGCATGATCGATATTTTATCAATCGAATTGCGTCAAAGTTGATCTATTTTGAAAACCAAAAAGGAACTGTGTTTGAAGGTAACTACGATGCATATAAAGTATTTTATGCAGAAGAAAAAGTCAAACATTTTGAAACAACCAAGAAAACACATAAATCTCCACAAGATAGTAAAATATCCATTGCAGAAATTGAAAAAGAAATTATGACAATCGAACAAAAGATTGAGTCAAAAAAAGCATTAACTTTCGAGTCTGAATATTACTTGGACAAAGAAAAAATCGAGGCATTGAATAAAGAAATTGAATCATTAGAAAATGATTTACAAAAACTAGATGAAAAATATTATAAACTACTAGAAATGGACTAAATGAGGTGATGACATGAGTAGAATACATCAGTTTTTCAAATGGATGCATGGAAACAAACGTTACTATTTACTTGCGATTGTATTATTGATTAGTCTTCAATATTTTCGCACATTAACACCCCTCTTTATTCAACATGTGATAGATGCTGTGTTGAATGATAAAGAGTCAAGCTTTCCACGAGTATTACAAAACTTAGTTGCCGCAGATACAGTTGCGGAACAGTTGATGCTTGTTGGGATAGCGTATGTTGTTTTTCAGTTTATTCGCGTGATTATTATGTTTGGACGTCGTATTATCAATGCGTACTTTACCGAACGAATCGCTTATAATATGAGAAATACGTTATACAAAAAATTACAAGATTTATCATTTACTTACCATTCTCACGCAGAAACAGGCGATTTGATTCAACGTTGTACTACAGACGTAGAAACATACCGTGTGTTTGTTGGTGAGCAATTAATTGAGATTATGCGACTCGTCTTTTTGATTGGATTTAGTGTCTATCAAATGAGTCGCATGTCGGTACCAATGACGTTGGTGTCTTTGATTATCACACCAATCATTTTTACAGCTGCACTCATCTACTTTATCTTTGTAAAAAGAGTCTTTAAACGTGTAGAAGAAACAGAAGGTACCATGACAACAACACTGCAAGAAAGTGTTACTGGTATTCGTGTTGTTAAGGCATTTGCGAAAGAGAAATTTGAGATTGAAAAATTTGATCGTCATTCAAAAGCCTACATGAAAGAGAACATTCATTTATTAAAATTAATGGCCTATTTCTGGAGTGGAACTGACTTTATCATCTTTATTCAATATTGCTTAACAGCAAGTGTTGGGATTTATTATGCATTAAACGGCCAATTAGACAGTGGAGAATATATCGCATTCTTAAGCTTTGTTGGGATGATTGTCTGGCCGATGCGTCAACTAGGACGTATTGTTGGAGATTTCGGAAAAACGATTGTAGCACTTGATCGTATTGATGAAATTGTATTAAAAGATAATGAACACGATGATGATTCATCAAATACACCAGAAATTAAAGGGAATGTCAGCTTTGAACATGTTGGATTTCAGTTTGATGATGATACAAAACCGTTGCTTACTGATATTTCATTTGATGTAGCACAAGGGGAAAGTATCGCAGTCATCGGACGAACCGGAAGTGGGAAAAGTACTTTAATCAATTTAATGGTTCGTTTATTAGAAAATCAAGAGGGAAGTATCAAATTTGATGGAATTGACATCAAAAATATCAATAAAAAACATTTGCGTAAAAATATTGGAATCATTATGCAAGAGCCGTTTTTATATAGTCGATCATTATACGATAATATCGGAATCATTAAAAAAGATGCAAAACAAGATGAAATTTATAAAGCAGCATCAATTGCCTCTTTACACGACGATATCCAACAATTTGAAGAAGGATATAAAACATTGGTTGGAGAACGTGGTGTTACCTTAAGTGGAGGGCAAAAACAACGTGTTGCGATTGCTCGTATGCTGATTGATAATAAACCGATTTTAATCTTTGATGATAGTTTAAGTGCAGTCGATACAGAAACAGATATTCAGATTAGACGTGCATTAGACGATTATTGGAATAATACAACGGTATTCATTATTACCCACCGTATTACAACTGCGATGGAGGCAAACAAAATCATCGTATTAGATGAAGGAAAAATTGCAGAAATGGGTACGCATAGTTCACTCTTAGCAAAAAAAGGAATTTATGCCCAATTATGGGACATTCAATCCAATGTTGAGTATGATTTCAAACACATCAAGAAGGGAGTGAGTGCAGATGAACTACTTTGAAGAAGAAGAATATAAAGAGACGAAATTTGACTTTGCCGTATGGCGTAAAATATTCGGACATATGGCACCATTTAAAAAACATATTATTATTGGTATGATGGCTGCAGTTGTACTTGCTGGTGTAGACATTGTTTACCCATTAATCAACCGTTATGCGATTGATGAAATTATTGAAACAGGACAAGTAGAAAACTATCCAACCTTTTTAGGGTTTTACATTGTCTTTATCACCGTTCAAGCAGTGATGGTCTTTACCTTTATATGGAACGCAGGACAAGTGCAACAAAAGTTATCTTACAGCTTACGAAAAAAAGCATTTAGAAGATTGCACGAACTTCCATTTTCATATTATGATCGAACTCCTGTAGGATGGATTATGGCCCGTATGACAAGCGACTCAAGAAACTTAGCTGATATTTTATCATGGAGCTTAATTGATTTATCTTGGGGACTATTGATGATGATCGGTATCGCAGTAGTGATGTTTATCATTAACTTTAAACTTGCGTTGATCTCCTTAAGTGTTCTGCCATTATTGATTTTGGCGAGTGTGTATTTCCGAAGAAAAATATTAAAAGCGTATCGTAAGATACGTAAAGAAAACTCAAAAATCACTGGAGCTTTTAATGAAGGGATTACTGGGGCAAAAACAACCAAAACTTTGGTCTTAGAAGAAGAAAACTTTAATGACTTTGACCGTTTAACTTCACGAATGAAAAAACATTCTATCCGTGCGGCGATGTTTGCGGGATTGTATTTCCCAACTATCTTATTGATTTCTTCAGTAGCGATTGCACTTGTGATTTACTATGGTGGTTCAGAAGTAGCAACTGGATTAATCACAGCTGCCACACTTTACTTATTCACCAATTATATTATGCAGTTCTTTGAACCAGTAATGCAACTTGCGAACATTTTAGCAAGATTTCAACAAGCGCAAGCCTCTGCAGAACGTTTATTATCATTGATTGAACAAGAACCTGATATATATGACACAAAAGAGGTCATTGAAAAATATGGAGACGCAATTGATTTTAAAAAAGAAAACTGGGAACCGCTGATTGGAGATGTCGAATTCAAAGATGTCACATTTAAATACAACAAAGGTGAAAAAGTATTAGACCATTTCAACCTTCAAGTACAAGCGGGAGAAAGCATCGCACTTGTTGGTCAAACAGGCGCAGGAAAATCCACGATTGTCAACTTGATTTGTCGTTTCTATGAACCGACAGATGGAAAACTATTGATTGATGGACGTGATTATAAAGAACGTTCAATTGGATGGCTACATGATAATTTAGGTTATGTATTGCAGTCACCACATTTGTTTAGTGGAACAATTCGCGAAAACATTCGTTATGGGAAACCAGAAGCGACAGATGGGGAAGTTGAAGAAGCAGCGAAAATGGTAGAAGCACATGATTTCATCATTAAATTTGATGATGGTTATGATACAGAAGTTGGCGAAAGCGGAGCACGCTTATCTGTTGGACAAAAACAATTGATTAGTTTTGCCAGAGCGCTCATTGCTGATCCAAGAATTTTAATTTTGGATGAAGCAACTTCGAGTGTAGATACCAATACAGAGCGTAGTATTCAACACGCAATTGATGTAGTTTTGAAAGGTCGTACTAGTTTTGTTATTGCACATAGACTTTCTACAATTACATCGAGTAATCGTATATTGGTGTTGGAACATGGTAAAATCTTAGAATCAGGAACACATCGTGATTTGATTGACAAAAAAGGAAAATATTATGATCTTTATACAAATCAATTTAAGACAGAATCAATTGAATTATCAAAGAGTAAGCAATAGCTTACTCTTTTTTTTGTGCATATGCACCCCCGTAAATAGAAAATTTGTAAATATATTTTATCAAAAATGAGACTTTTCAGCACAGGTATGCGCTAAACAAGAAAAGGTTTACATTTCGAACTAATTTGTATACAAAATAACCCTTGTATATGGCTTTACTAGTATTTATAATATGCTTGGAATGGTGATATTATGAACGAAAACGAAATGTTTTATCACGCGGTAAATATGTCAGTTACATATGCTGATAATCAGAAATATATTAAACAAACTAGTTTACTAATTGACGATGTATTAAAGAAGAAGTCGTTGACAAATCATCTGTTGATTTTAGGTGCTGGGAATATGAATGATCTGTCATTGGACTTTTTTTTGCGGAAGTTTGAACGTGTTACTTTAACAGATATTGATGTCAATAGTATGGAACAGCATATGAAGAATAATCATAAGAATCCAAAGATAAGCATTAAGCAGATGGATTATCTTGGTTTAAGTCAAAGTGGCTTTTTTGAGGATTTAAAGGATTTATTACTGAATGCTACTTCGAAAGATGAAGTGAAAAGTATTGTAACAAGTAAAATTCAAAATATGCTTACTTATCATTTCTCTCCAAACTTTGATCAAGGCTTTGATGTTGTGTATATATCACCAATTTATACGCAACTATTCTATCGACAGTTGGAAAGTTATGTTAGTGCATTAGGTCAAGAAGGATTCAGAAAAGAGTTGATGGAAGAAAGTTTAAGTGTAGCACTTCAAGAAATGATTCACGTAATTGATCATTTTAATAAAGAAGTAGGAAAACTTGTGAAAACCAATGGAGTTGTTTTTATTGCATCAGATATTTTTCAATTAAGCAATGATTCATTTTCGAATCAAGTTCGTTTAGCCATTGAATCTCAACATGACATTGAAAAGTTGCATCAAGAATATCAAGATACTTATGGTTTTGGCTTAGGAGATTATGGTTTGTATTCTGCGAATACATTGCTTCATTTATTGAAAAGCAAATGGTTTATTTGGAATCAAAGTAAGCATCAAACATATGCCGTTAAGTTTTGTGCATTTGAAAAAATAGATGAATAATTAGGAGGTTTATTTATGAAGTATGTAGCAACATTTCTAGTATTATTTGGTAGTTATTTATTACTTGCTGGAATTACCTTAGAAGAAGTCATCGTTGGCGCGATTGTTAGTCTTGTGTTGTCTGTGATTATTTCTAATATGGTGAGTTATAACATTGACGCAAAGTTTCCATTGAGACTTGCATTATTCATTGTGATGTATGTTCCGGTATTTTTAATTGAACTCATCAAAAGCAATGTGAATATTGCTTTAAGAGTGATCAATCCCTCACTCCCGATTCATCCTGGCTTTGTAAAGGTAAAAACGGCTTTGACAGGAGATTTTCAAAAATTATTATTGGCAAATTCTATTACATTAACACCTGGTACTTTGTCAGTTGATATTGATGGTGAATACTTATACATTCATACAGTAGATGTCACAACCGCTGATGCGAAAGCATCAAAAATTGGTGCGAAATTTGAACGAATTATAGGGGTGATCTTTAAATGATTACAATCATTGTATTTGGACTCATAGGTCTTGGATTACTATTTGCATTAATGCGTTTGATTATTGGACCTACTGTTGCGGATAGAGTAGTTTCATTAGATACATTTAATGTGATTGTGATTGGAATAATTGTGATGCTTAGTTTTGTTTTTGAGCGTTCACTATACCTTGATATCGCAATCATCTATGCAATACTCGCATTTTTAGAAACAATTGTATTTGCACGTTATTTGGAGGGTCATTATGGAAATCATTAGTGGAGTATTTTTAATAATAGGTGGGCTTTTTTATGCCCTTGGTGGATTAGGTATATTCCGTATGCCAGATACGTTTGACCGTATCCAAGCAGGAACCAAGGCAACAACCTTAGGTGCTTTCTCGATTTTGATTGGGGTTGCGTTTATGTTTCCTTCTTGGAGCTTAAAATTATTTCTTATTGCTTTGTTTATTGTTTTGTCAAACCCAATTGGTTCAAGTGCTCTTGCCAAAGCAACATATCGTTCATTTGGCGGACCAAGTAATGTTGAGCGTGATGATTTAAAAGAATTTTTAGGAGGTACAAAAGATGTTGATTAATGTCCTCGAAATCATTGTTTCGATTTTATTATTGTTGCTTGCATTTTTGGCACTTAGTAGTAAGTCATTGATTAAGTCAGTAATGTTCTTATCAAGTCTGAGTATGCTAAGTGTGGTCGCTTTTGTTTTAATGAAAGCACCAGATGTTGCTTTAACTGAGGCAGTCATTGGTAGTGGATTGGTGACAAGTTTGTTTGTTTTTACCTTGTTGGCTACTAGAAAGGTGGGACAAAAACAATGAAAAAAGTACTCGCATTGGTATTTGTTTTAGTTTTAGGCGCTTTAATCATGAATCATTTAAATGACAATAATCTCTTTGCTGGATTTGGAGACGCGATGTTAGAAAATCGTGTCAGTCAATCATATATTGATCGTGATGCAACTGAAAACAATGATGGTGTTGTCTTTGATGAATCACTTGATTTGGAAAGTGGCGCAGCCAATACCGTAACCGCTATTGTTGCGGATTATCGTAGTTTTGATACATTAGGAGAAGTAACAGTATTGTTTATTAGTTCTTTTGGTGTTGCTTTATTATTAGGTCAATCAAAGAAACGAATTGCTCTGGAGTTTAAACCAAACTTTATGTTGAAAATAGGATCACGAGCATTGTTTGCGGTGATCTTAATGACAGGTGTATTCGTTAGTATTCATGGTCATCTCACACCTGGTGGAGGATTTCCTGGAGGTGCAATGATTGCTAGTTCTATGTTGTTGCTTTATTTAGCAGATGATGAATTTAGAGCAAAAATGCGCGGATTTAAAATTCTTGAAAGCGTGATGGGAGTTTTTTACATTATCTTAGGTTTGGCAGGATTAATGATTACCGGATTTTTCTTAGAAAACTTCCTTGATAATGGAGCATTAGGTACATTATTTAGTGCCGGAATGATTCCAATTGTTTATATCATTATTGGATTAAAAGTCGGAAGTGAGATATCAAGTGTGATTGATCATTTCTTAAGTGAGGAGGGTGCTTAATGTTACAAATAGCAGGATTATTATTAATGATGCTTGGATTATATGGTTTACTCACAAATCGCAATGTCATCAAAATTATATTGGCACTCAATATCCTTGAAATAGGGTTAAATATTTTTATTATCAGTATTGGGTTTGTTCGTGGTGGAGAAGCACCAATATTCTCGAGTGAAACTACGTCTAATGCATTGGTATATGTTGATCCATTACCACAAGCATTAGTATTAACAGCAATCGTTATCGGTGTTGGTACAACTGCACTTGGACTTGCTTTTGCTAAACAAATCTATGCCAAATATCACACATTTGAATTAGATGAAATGGGGGAAGAGTAATATGAATATCGCGTTATTTGTCGCAATTCCACTAGGTTTTGCGTTTATCTCAATATTACATAAGAAATTGGCCCCAATATTATTGATTGCTGCTAGTTTGTTTATCATTGTTGGGTTGTCTTTTGTCCAAAATGGTGAAACAGTGATTGGTGGATTTGAAGCGCCATATGGTATTCATTTGTTGATGGATTCTTATCGATTAACTGCGCTTTATATTGTTAACATCCTATTTTTATCTGTTGTTTTATTAAACATCAGAAAGTATCATCAGATGTCAACAGTCCTTCTCATATCCTTAACTGGACTGAATGGACTAATAATGACAGGTGATTTGTTTAATTTATTTGTCTTTTTGGAAATATCAGGAATTAGTGCTTATTTAATTACGAGCACCAATAAAAACCCGTTGGCATCATTTCAATATTTGGTTGCTGGTACGGTTGGAAGTTCCTTATATTTATTCGGATTGATTTTATTATATGCGATGTTTGGTTCATTAAATTTGGCTGATCTTTCGATGCAGGTAAGTCAACTAACAGATAAAACACCTGTATTATTGCCGTTTTTATTGATGTTTTTAGGTCTTGGGGTGGAAGTGAAACTTCTCCCACTTAATTCATGGGTAAAAGGAATATTGAAAGATGCGAATACACTGAGTGGTCCAATGATTGCTTCAGTATATGCCGCAGCGATGTCATTAGTATTTGGCCGCATTTTGATTGACTTGTTTGTATTTGAAGGTCGCTTTATTGTCATCGTAAGTACGATTTTATTGGTCTCAATTTTGGCTGGTGAAGCAATGGCTTATCAAAGCAAAAACGTGAAAGAAATATTGTTGTATTCAAGCGTTGCGCAAGCTGGTTTGGTGGTTTTACTCTTTGTAAGTGGGCTTGCTTCATGGGCTTTATTTATGGTGATGGCAAATGCCATTTCTAAGATGATTTTATTTACGATCATTGCGTCCGCATCAGAAGAAAACGGTGACGATATAACTGTTTTACAAGGCATATTTACGAACAATAAACTCATTGGATTTAGTTTTACAATAGCTTCATTAAGTGTCATCGGATTGCCTTTGTTTATGGGCTTTGTCGTGAAAATGAACGCATTGAATCATTTATTTGGCGAACAAATGTTTTTAGCAATTATCGCTATTTTACTTGCGAGTGTTGTGGAGGGTATTTACTTTGTTAGGTTGCTTTTACATTTATGGACACCAAGTGAAACAACTGTGACATTTGATATCAGAATGAAAGCAGTGTTATTTGCGCTAGCGGTGATGTTGATTGTATTTGGGATCACTGTAGAGCCGATTGAATCATTGAAAGACACGATTGAAATAGGACTGAATGTGGGAGGTACATCATGGCGAATATAGAATTGTTGATATTGATTACACTATCTCTTGGTCTTTTGAGTTATGTGTTGTACCATTTTTCACCTAGACTTAGTTCAGCTTTAACGATTTTAGGAAGTTTCTTTGTATTTGGAAGTGTGTTATACCATGGATATATTGGAAGTTTTGATGTGTCGTCTACTTTGTTACCGTATGTTTCGTTTTCTAGTAGCGCATTATCGATTTTCTTTGCGGTGATTATTACGTTCACTTACGCAATGGTTTCGCTTTTTAATCCGTATTTCTTAAAAACGCATAAAGCAGGAAATGTCCACAATTTATTATTCCTTTCTACGTTGGCATTTGTCTTAGGAGTGTTATTTACAAACCATTTTATGACAATGTTTTTCTTCTTTGAAGCAGTTGTTTGGACTAGTTTGTTCATGATTCCTTTAAAAGGTAGTAAAAGTGCCGCAATTATGTATTATCGATTTAGTGCGTTTGGTAGTTTTGCGTTGCTTGGTGCGATATTCTTATTAAAAGCAAATAGCGGAACGTTTCTGATTACAGAATCTTTGGCTGTCGTAGATGGCGCACATCAACTCGTGATATTCATCTTACTTGTTGTCGCTGGTATGGCGAAATTAGGGGCATTCCCGTTTCATATATGGTTGCCTGAAGTTTTAGGTAAAGCACCAGATCATACAAGTGCACTCTTCAGTGGAGGATTGGAAAAATTAGGAGCGTTTATCATTGTGTTCGCCCTAGTTCGTGTTGCGCCAGTTGGTGCTACATTTGCGGCCATTGATCTTGCTTGGAGTAGATACGCTGTCGCTATTTTAGGAGCATTAACAATTGTATTTGGTACATTGATGGCGATTCGTCAAGATGACGCGAAGAAACTACTTGCCTATTCTTCAATGAGTAATGGTGGATATATGTTGGTGGCGTTTAGTTTGATGAACAGTATCTCTGTGATGGGTGGACTGTATCACGTATTGGCACATGCACTTGCGAGTGTCGCTGCATTTTTGGCAATTGCGGCAGTTGCACGTCAAACGAATACGACAAAAATGAGTGAGCTTGGTGGAATGATTCATAAAATGCCAATCACGTATATGGTGTATTTAATTGCGATTATCTCAATGGCTGGAATACCACCTATGGGTGGATTCATCAGTAAATGGTTGATTTTTCAAGCAGTCATTAATAAAGGATTAATCTTTGTTGCGGTCGCTGTCTTCTTCGGAAGTGTTGGAAGTTTCTTGTATGTATTTAGACCACTTGCAGCATTATTCCTCGGTCAAGAGTTACCACAGTATAAGAAAACATTGAAAGAAGCACCAAGTTTGATGCTACTCGCAATGCTTATACTAAGTGTGTTAAATATTTTTACTGGAGTATTTCCAACGCCTATATTAAAAGTAATCAACACCGTGATTGTTGAAATGGGTATGAATGAAGTAGTATTAACAACATTCACGATTGAAGGATTTAACGGATTATTACATCCAGGATTGATTGCGCTTGTCTTTATGGTTGGTGTGTTTGTGGCATTTGTCATCTTTATTAGTTTGAAAAAATCTAAGAAAGTTGGATTGATGGATACTTATACAGCAGGAAACTTTATTTATACAGAAGAGTTAATGCATTATAGTGTTGATTTTTATGCACCACTGGAACGACTTTATGAAAAATATATTGATATCGCAAGAAATGTCTATCGATCACTTGATCATAAAATCAAAGAATTTGCTCGATTGATAAAGTATTTTATTTTTACTTATAAACCTGAAATAACAGCGTTTTGGGTTGTATTGATCTTAATTTTATTCTTGTGGGGTGATATAGCATGATCATTAGTTTATTAATTGGATTGGGTGTTGCCCTTGGTGGATTTACTTTTCAAACTGCCTTAGGTGGAGTCAACCGTAAAATCGTTGCCAGATTACAAAAACGTGTTGGACCGCGTTGGTATCAAGAATTCATTGATATCTTTAAGTTGTTGAGCAAAAGAAGTGTTTCACATGGTTGGATTTTTGATTTTGGTGTCATTATGGCACTAGGTGGAATCATTGGTACAGCAATGTTTATGCCAGTAACCTCAAATATATTAGCATTTCCTTCGTTTGATAATTTCTTCATCTTTGTTTACTTGCTTGCAGTAGGAATGCTCGGGATGGCGATGAGTGCTTCAGGAAGTGGAAATCCACTTGCGAGTATCGGTGTGATGCGTGCATTAACAACGATGGTTGCTTATGAAATTCCGTTTATGATTGTTGTCTTAACAATCATTAAATTAGCTGGAACTAGTAGTGTTAGTGGTATTGCTGAGTTTCAACAAATGGCTGGAAACAACTGGTTTATGATTGCTTTACCACTAGGTTTTGTGGTCGCAGTATTGAGTTTGATGGGTATGCTTGGGAAAAAACCATTTGAAACTTACATCGCACCTGCTGAAATAGCGAGTGGCCCGATGGTGGAATATGGTGGTAAACAACTAGGTATGTTGTTTATTATGCATGAAATTACTGTTTTTATAGAAGTGAGTTTATTCGTCCACTTATTCTTAGGTGGCGCAGAAAATATATGGATGTTCGCAATCAAATATTTCCTTGTATATGCAGGATTGAATTTGGTTTCTAATGTGAATGGTCGCTTTAAAATTGATCAAGTAGTTGTGTTTTTCTATAAATGGCCACTAGCTATGGCCGTTGTTCAAGCGATTATTGCGATTTATCTAGGATGGGTGATTTAAATGAATTCAACAAGATTTACCGAACGAAACAAAGAAGAAATAGACCGTAAATGGTGGGAAATAGGAGATTATTTTAGAAGAAACTCTTTATGGATGTTGATGTATTGTACTGGGTGTTGTGCGATTGAACTACCTCCAGCAATGACATCTGTTTATGATATGGAACGTTTAGGTATGGGTCCAATGGCGACACCAAGACAAGCGGACGTGTTGCTTGTCACTGGATATTTGTCGTTAAAAACATTGCGTCGTCTGATTTATACCTATGAACAAATGAGTGAACCAAAATATGTCGTTGGATTTGGTAGTTGTACAATCAATGGTGGGATTTATCATGATTCACATGCGGTGATTAACAGGCTTGATCAATACATTCCAGTAGATGTTTATGTAGCGGGATGTATGCCAAACACAGAATCTGTGATGAATGGTTTTGTCGATTTGATGGATCTCATGAAATCAAAAAAAGCAGACGGATGGAAAAGATATCATACGAATTATGAATGGTATCGTGAAAACCAAATCGCTGCGCTTGGGGAGGTCAAAGTCCATGACGAATTCCATGAGTAATGTCGGACGTATTAATACGTTAATGGGCAAAAACTTTTCTTTGATTGATGCGAAAATCATTGATCAATATCAAGTGAGTTATGTGTTGAAAAAAGATGATATACATCGAGCGTTATCCGTACTAAAAAGTAATGGATTTCGTCAATTATCCTATTTGTCATGTGTAGACTGGCCAAACGATCACGAAATTGAAATGGTTTATATCGTGATGAATTGGGATGAGGCGTTACATATTCAGCTTCATGCGAGAATAGATAGAGACAATCCTGTTATGGATAGTATTTTACCGATTTATCCAGGAGCGAAATACTATGAACGAGAAGCACACGAGTTCTTCGGGGTTGCTTTTCCAGGGAATCCAGATTATGACAAACAACTCATCTTAGAAGGTTGGGATGATATTCCGCCGATGCGCAAAGATTTTGATCCACGTGCGTATTCGGATAAGAAATTTACAAAAAGAGATCCAAAGGAAAATTTTGAAGTGACAGATAAAACAAGTAAACGTCCACGACAAGAAAGACGCGAAGAACGTGCAAATAATTTGAGAACAGGAGGGAAAAAATGAGAGAACTAAAATTGTTTTTAGGACCACAACATCCTGGAATGCATGGTAATGCGGCTGTCCATATGTATGTGGAAGGAGACATCATCAAAAAATCTTATTTGCTTCCTGGAATGTTGCATCGTGGGTTTGAAAAAGGAATGGAGCGTCATTCATGGATCAATAACATCTCACTGATTCCTCGTGTTTGTGTTGTTGAACCTGACATCAATGAGATGGCATTTGCTCAAGGAGTAGAACTCCTTGCGGGTATTGAAGTTCCTGAACGCGCGCATTATATTCGCATGATTATTTTAGAGCTTGCGCGCATTAGTATCCATATGATGGCTTATGGTGGACTTGGAAGTCCGACGGGTAACTATACACTGATGTATCATGCTCATGCAGATCGAAATACAATCTTGAATATTTTTGAAAAAATTACTGGTCATCGTGTCTATCATCAGTACATCGTTCCGGGTGGTGTTCGTAAAGATTTACCCAAAGGAATTGAAGAGGATATTCATGCATTTTTAGACTCACTAGAAAGTAGATATGAAGAATATCGTGATTTAGGAATTGAGAATCCATCATTGTTAAAAAGAATCAAAGATACCATTATGTTGCCTGAAGAAGTAGTCTGGGACCTTGGTGTCACAGGTGTAGGTATGCGCAGTGCGGTGAATAAACCATATGATTTACGTAAAGTAAAACCATATGCAAGATATGATCAAGTAGACTTTGAGATTCCTGTATCAAGCTATAGTGATGCGCGTGCTCGCGTTGATATAAAATTAAAAGAAGTGGTACAATCAATTTCGATTATTCGTCAAGCACTTGAAAAGATGCCAACTGGTCCAGTAAGAGTACCACTTGGTCGTGGGCAATCAATGCGTTGGACTGTTCCAAGTGGATCGGTTTATAGTACGGTAGAATCATCGCGTGGTGAATTTGGATACTTTATTGTGAGTGATGGGAAAACCCATCCATATCGCGTTGGTGTAAGAGGTGCAAGTTATCCGCAAGGATTACTTGGAATCGAAAAATACTTACCGGGAACCCGCATTGATGATGCTGCCTTATGGGTAGATACAATGGGTGTTTGTTCCCCAGAGATAGACAGATAGGAGGATATGATGAGTAAATATAGATTTGAAAGTATCTTCAATTCATGGCGTCATTTAAAGTATGTTTTAAAAAAACCAATTACAATTCCATTTAACCACATATTCACAAAGAAAAATGCTGGATATTTACATGACAACTCAATCATTAAAACAAAAGATAAACTAATCAGTCATCCACGAGTAGCCGCAGACAATATGCGTGGTTTCCACACCAATGATTGGGAAGAATGTATTGGTTGCGGGACTTGTGAAGATATATGTCCAACAGAAGCCATCACGATGGTCGAACGCATGGATGTAAAAGAACAAGCAGGAGCGCACCAAGCAAGACCAGTGATTGATTATGGTCGCTGTTGTTTTTGTGCCTTATGTGTAGATACATGTACTACCTCATCTTTAAAAATGAGTAAAGAATATGTGTATGCCGATAGTGATCCTGATGAGTTTGTGATTATGCCAGAAGCGTTATGGCTAGGTGAACAGGTTGAAGATGGATGGGTCAAAGATGAAACAAGTGACCTACTAGATTTAAAAAGAGTTGAAATGGAACATGCAGATATTGATGATCGAAAACAATCATTTGTTGAAATTGTTCGTGGTTACTCAAAAGAATATGCAAAACAAGAAGCTGCACGCTGTGTTGAATGTAACGTATGTACAAGTTCATGTCCTGTTCAAATGCATATTCCCCAATACATCAAAGCAATTTGGGAAGATGATATTGAAGGCGGATTAAGACAAATATATGAAACAAATCCATTACCTGGAGTTTGTGGACGTGTTTGTACACATAACTGTGAAACCTCATGTGCCATCGCTGTTCGTGGTGAAGCAATTGCGATCCGTTGGTTGAAACGCTATATTATCGATAGTGCACCAACAGATATGTACAACGCAATTATCAATGAACCAGTGAGTGAAGTAATAGATGCATCAGTTGCGATTGTAGGAGCGGGACCTGCTGGATTAGGAGCGGCCTATTACTTAAAAGTAATGGGGTACAAAGTAGATGTTTATGAAGAAATGCCACTTGCTGGTGGAGTGATGCGTTATGGTATACCAGCGTATCGTTTGCCTGATGAAGCAATTGACAAAGATATTGATTTTATTAAGAGTATTGGTGTCAATATTCATACAAATACCCGTGTTGGAAAAGATATTACTTATGACCAATTAGAAACAGATTATGATGCGATATTCTTAGGAACAGGGTTCTTTAAACCAAGAGGATTAAACATCAAGGGATCAGATCACGAAGATGTCATTGGCGCAATGGAGTTTTTGCCAAAAGTACGTGACTTTGAACGTGGTAAATTATCCTTAAGTGATATTGATGTCAAAGAATCAATTGTTGTCATTGGTGGTGGAGACGTTGCATTTGATGTTGCGAGAAGTGCGACAAGATTACAAATGCTCAAATATGGAAAAAGTGATGTGAAATTAACATCACTTGAAAATGAAGATGCACTTCCTGCCTCAATGGATGAATATATTGAGGGTGGAGAAGAAGGCATTGAATTCCACTGCGGAAACGGACCTCAAGAGATCATGCAAAAGAATGGTCAAGTAACTGGACTTCGTTTATGGGAGTGTTTATGTATCTTTGATACTGAGGGTAAATTTAACCCAGAATTTGATCAAGATTGTGAGAAAATTATTGAAGGTAAACAAGTATACATCGCAATTGGTCAATCACCAGATTATGAGTACATTCCAAATCAACTCAAAGAAAAAATCACGTTTGAGCGTGGAAAAATAAAAGCGGATGAGTTTGGACAAGTAGAAGGTGTTGAGAAGTTATTTGTTGGTGGAGATATTTTACGTGGACCAGATTTGATTAGTGGTGTAGCGGATGGTCATAGAAGTGCACAAGGTATTGATGCGTTTTTATACGAGAATGCAAAAAAAGAAAAAGTTTCAAAGAATATCAAAGAAATGCGACTATATGCAAAAGAAAATACACCAGAGTTTACACCGAAACAAAAAGGAATCAAGTAATCAAAAACGGAATCTCAACATGAGATTCCGTTTTTTTGTATATCAATTGGGATTATCGACCGTTAGGACCTGGCATATCTTCTCTAGGACCCATTGGTGGAAAGTTGCTTTCATCACCATTTTGTTCATTTAAAATACCAAATAATTCACGTATTGATTTGTTTTGTAATTCTTCAAAAGTGTTGGTATCTGATGCTTCTAATATTGTTTGAATAAGCTCATATTTCGCACCTGATAAACGCATATTTTGCGCCTGTTCTTTCGCGTTTTCTGTCAACTCTCTAACCATATTTCGAACGTCAAATGGTTGATTATGGCGCATTGATTCTCGTGCAAATGCGTTTTCTAGTTTTTCTTGGACCAATGCTTTTTTATCAGCATTTTCAGAAACAACATTGACCAAAATATAATTGTCTTCATTTACGATATATCCTTGATTGATTGCGTTTTGAATGAGGTTACGAATTGCCGTATCAATGTTCATTCCTTTATAATGTTCTTGGTCGTCAATCAATGCTTCTGCATCTTCATTGATGGCATTAATCTCAACGATTTCATCATCTTCATTTAAGAGTAGTTCTACAGATGGGTTGATATCAATCGTGATGGTTGAAGCAATGACTTCTGTGGTTGTATTTTGTGTTAATAACATACCAATTACAAGTATTCCAAGGACAAAAATTGATGAAAATACGTAAGAGAAACGAGTTTGTTTAAAGACATCAAATATTGATCTTTTTTCTTGTACAGGTACACGAAATCTAGGATCTTGTTTGATTTTTGATAACACATCAGGTGTTTCATCAGTAAACATAGTTTTTAGTTCTTGTTCGAATTTTTTATTTTTCATCAATTTCACCTTCTTTCGCTTTTTTTCTTAGTTTTTGTAATGCATTTTGATAACTCCAAGTAACAGTTCCAAGTGGTTTATCTAACATCTTTGCGATATCTTTAAATTTATAGTTTTCAACAATATGATATAAGACAATCATTCGTTCATCTTCTGATAAATGAACCATCATTTCTCTGATCATTGCTTCTTTATACGAATCATCAGGAGAAGATGGTAACAAATATTCTTGTTCATCTAAATCAACTGAGACTTCTTTTTTTCGTCTATTATATTCATTAATCGCCATGTTTTTGGCGATGGTTGTTAGCCATGTAACAAATAAATAATTCGGCTTGAATTGTTGGATTTTTTCAAGTGCTTTTAGATATGTTTCTTGCATGATGTCTTCACTTAGAGAAGGATCTTTTAAAATTGCAAGAATGGTATAGTAGACACTTGTTTTCGTTTGATGATAAAGTTCATCAAACGCATCCATTTGCCCTTTTTGAAGTCGTTTTACATGTTGTAATAATGGGTCTTTAGCCATGGTAATCACCTCTATGTAATTTTACCATGGCTGACCCAAATAGTAAAGATTTGTGTGTCCTTGATATCCCTATTAGCTAGGGTTTTCTTCAGTGTCTGTTGTATCTTCTTCAGTTTCATCATCTTGGTTGTTGTAAGGTGGAATATTTCTTTCACTCATACGATTTTCCCAAGCTTCTTTACGGTCTTCCCAACGTTGAATACGATTAGTAGAACGCTCTTGAATTTCTTCTAAAATAGCATTAATTTCTTCTTCAGTAAGGTTTTCGTTTGCTCGCAAATGTTCTTCAAGTGCAGCTAAGTTTTCTTCCATCAATTGTTCACGTAATTGAATACGAGCGTTGATACGAGATTCAGTCATTGCTGCTCTTGCTTCTTGGTGATGTGCTCTAATGAGGGCCATCAAATCTTTCACAGACATATCGATTGCATCTTCAGTTAACAATGTGTCATCGATTGATTGAACAGCTTTGATCATTTTAAGTTTCCCAGGTGTAATACCTAGTTCATTTGCTTCAGCAACTAAATCTTCAGCAGTAAAATCTTCTGTAAATACACTTGCCATAATGTTGCGTTCAGCAAATTCTCTTTGTGCACGTGCTCTTAAACGATTTCTTAATTCACCTGTTTCATCTGTTTCTTCTTCACCAAGTACGGTGATAAGAACTGCGTTGTCATCACTTGTAACATCAATATATCCGGCTTCGGTAGCTCGTTCTAAAAACAATGCCAAAGCGTCTTCAACGTTCATTCCGACAAAATCAATGTCTGCGGCGATGATTTCCGCATCTTCATTTAATAACTCGAAACTCACAACTAAGTCATCTTCATCTACGATAAATTCTATCGATGGATTGATATCCACACTCACGTAGTATTCACTTGCTTCAGCGCTTGCTGAAGTACACGCAGATACTCCTAAAAGTACCCCTAATGTAACAAGTATTAATGTAATTTTTTTCATTTCAATTCCTCCTTATTCTTTTTTGATTCACCATACTAACAAACCAAAGTGTCTTTTTGTTGGGAAAATGTAAAAATAATTTAGCAGAGATACGATTCATTATGAGAATGTATGCTAAAATAGACATGAGGAGTGATGAGATGAAGGTAATTGCAATTGGAGGAGTAGCCGCATCAATGAGTGCGGTTAGTAAATTAAAACGCTTAAAACCGAATACAGAAATCATCGTCTATGAAAAAGGAGAAGTCTTATCATATGGGGCTTGTGGGTTACCTTATTATGTGAGTGATGAAATTAAGGATCCACAAAAATTGGTTGCTAGAACAAAAGAACAATTTGCAGATAAAGGAATTGATGTTAAGACCCATCATCATGTTGACCAGGTTCTTGATACTGAAAAGAAAATCAAAGGGACAAACTTATTAACTGGTGAAGTTTTTGAAGATAGTTATGACAAATTAATTATCGGAACAGGTGCTCATGCAATTGTACCACCTTGGGATGGGGTTAAGCTTGACAACATATTTACATTAGGGAATTATACTGATGGAATGAAAATCAAAGAAGCACTTGAAGATTCATCTATCAAGGACGTCACCATTATTGGGGCAGGTTTTATTGGTGTAGAGATGATTGAAGCATTTCATACCCGTAAAAAAAATATTCGTGTGATCCAATTAGATCCACAAATATTACCATTGTTTGACTCAGAGATGATGGATGATATTGAAATATATATTGAAAAGCAAGGAATTAAATTACATTTAAATGAAACCGTGGTTTCTTTTAAAGGCACACAAACAGTAAAACAAGTAGTGACAGATCAAGATACATATGATACTGACTTAGTGTTGGTTAGTATTGGGGTAAAACCAAATACCAAATTTTTAAAGTCATCAAATATTTCTTTGGCTGGAAATGGAGCAGTACTGGTTAACAAACAGATGGAAACCAATATAAAAGATGTCTATGCTGCTGGAGACTGTAGTATGATTCATCATATTTTATATCAAGATGCACGATATATTCCAATGGGGCATAATGCGAATAAGCAAGGACGTATTATCGCACAAAACATTGCTGGTTCACCAATTGACTTTAAAGGTGTGTTAGGAACAACGGTCATAAAAATTATTGATCGTGAAGCTGGAAAAACAGGACTAAACGAAAAAGAAGCAAAAATGTTGAATATCGATTATGACACTGTGAGTATTACAGGGAATAATCATGCTGGATATTATCCCAATCCAGAACGAATTAAAGTAAAAATAGTCTATGAAAAGAAAACAAATAGAATCCTTGGAGCACAACTAGTAGGTGGGAAAGGAGCCGCTCTACGAGTGAATATATTTGCTGTCGCAATCATGGGAAATATGACCACAGATGATCTATCATTTTTAGATTTGGCGTATGCTCCACCTTTCTCAGGTGTTTGGGATATTACGCAAGTCGCTGCACAACAAGTGAAATGAACAAAAAAATGAAAGAGTGAGAACTCTTTCATTTTTTATGTGTCATTTTGAAAATAATATGCTATAATATGACCGTAACAAAAACATTTTGAGGTGATATACATGTATCGATATAAAATTCAAAGCAAAGAAATTGATGATTTATTTGAAGCGATTTTATCACTTGAAACAGTTGAAGAGTGTTATCGTTTTTTTGATGACTTGTGCACAATCAATGAACTTGAAGCTTTTGGACAACGTTTGAAAGTTGCCAAACTTTTGCATGAAAAATTTACCTATCAAGAAATCGAAAAACGCACTGGTATTAGTGCAGCAACGACATCGAAAATCTCTAAATCTTATGTCTACGGACCAGGTGGGTATAAAATGGTGATTGATCGTTTAAACAAGTTAAAAGGTAGTAAAAAGTAAAAAAAATAACGATTTTGTCGTTATTTTTTATAGTACAGTTTCACATCCAAGAAATTTTTGATTCAATTCCTTGTTTGATTTTACGGTAATTTTCTTGGTGTCGATAAATCACAATCAACGCACCAATCGATCCATACAAAACGATATTATAGTCTTGGATAATCAAACCAATTAAAGGTAAACTAATTGCTGTTACGGTCGAACCTAGACTAACGTATTTGGAGATTTTCAAGGTTGCTAAGAAGACAATCAACATAATCCCGGCAACGATGGGATTATAAGCAAGCACCATGCCAACGCTTGTGGCGACCATTTTTCCACCCTTAAATTTAATAAAAACACTAAAGACGTGTCCAATTCCTGATGCAAGACCATAAACAAGCGGATGAAACATTTCGCCATATTGATCGAAAACACCTTGGTGTACTAAGAAAACAATCAAACCACCTTTTATGATGTCTAGAAAAACGATGGAAAACCCAACGGTTTTCCCTAAAAATCTAAGGCTGTTTGTTCCTCCGGGGTTTTTACTACCAACCGTTCTTACATCAATGCCTTTTATTGCTTTTCCTAGTATCACTGAAAAGGGAATTGCCCCTAAGATATATGCGATGAGAATTAAAATATATTTTTCCATTTTTATCACTCCATAAGAAATTCTAAATCATTATACCATAGGAAAAAGAAAATTACACTACAAAAAACTTTTCAATTTTGATATAATATAGATTAGTTGACAAAATAAGGATGTGTACAAGATGAATGTAAAACCAAGCACTTATACCGCAAACTCAATTCAAATACTCGAAGAACTTGATGCTGTTCGAAAACGCCCAGGTATGTATATAGGGAGTACGGACACAAGAGGTCTTCATCAATTGGTATGGGAAATTGTTGATAATGCCATTGATGAAGTTTTAGCTGGATATGGCGATGAAATCACTGTTCGAATTTTCGAGGATAACAGTGTTTTAGTCATCGACAATGGACGAGGAGTCCCAGTTGATCAACATACAACAGGATTAAGTGCGATCCAAATTATTTACTCAAGATTACATGCTGGAGGTAAATTTGGTCAAGAAGGCGGATACAAAGTAAGTGGTGGATTACATGGAGTAGGAGCTAGTGTTGTCAACGCATTAAGTGAATTTGTTGATGTTAAAGTATATCGAGATCAAGAAATTCATCATATTCGTTTTGAAGATGGTGGGAGAACAATTTCACCTTTGACAAAGATCGGTGAAACGAAAAAAACAGGGACTGAAGTATGGTTTAAACCGAATCCTGAGTTATTTTCAACAACGTTATTTCATTATCAAACATTGTCTGAACGATTACGTGAATCTGCATTCCTATTAAAAGGATTGAAGGTTATCTTGATTGATGACCGTGCAGAAACCAAAGATATTTATTATTATGAAGATGGAATTACATCTTATATTGATTATATTAACCAAAACAAAAGTGTCATACATGAAACCAAATTTTTAGAAGGAATTGCCAGTGAAATTGAAGTAGAAGTAGCTTTTCAATTCACAAAATCATATAGTGATCAGATCATATCATTTGCCAATAATGTGCGTACTCGTGATGGAGGAACACATGAAACAGGGTTTAAAAGTGCGTTAACCAAACTTTTTAATGAGTATGGACAAAAAGTTGGTCTGATAAAAAACGGGAAAAAATTAGAAGGTGCCGATATTAGAGAAGGACTGACAACAGTCGTTTCTGTACGTATACCAGAACATTTATTGCAGTTTGAAGGACAAACAAAAAACAAATTAGGAACAAATGAAGCTAGAAGTGCTGTTGAGCAAGTTGTTTTAGAAAAAATGACGTATTTCTTTGAAGAAAACAACAATCTAACATACACATTGATAGAAAAATCGTTGAAGGCACAACAAGCCAGAGACGCGGCTAGAAAAGCACGTGAAGAAGCAAGACTAGAGCGTAAAAAAAGTAAAAAAGAGCCAAATCTATCAGGAAAACTCTCTCCTGCTCAATCGAAAGATTCTAAAAAAATAGAATTGTATTTGGTAGAGGGAGACAGTGCTGGTGGTAGTGCGAAACAAGGTAGAGATCGTCATTTTCAAGCAATCTTACCTCTTCGTGGAAAAGTCATCAACACTGAAAAAGCTAAAATAGAAGATGTATTAAAAAACGAGGAAATCAACACTATTATTCATACAATTGGTGCAGGATTAGGACCGGATTTTGATATTGAAAAATGTAATTATAATAAAGTCATTATCATGACCGATGCTGATACCGATGGAGCTCATATTCAAGTACTATTATTGACATTCTTTTTCCGTTATATGCGTGAACTAGTTGAGGCTGGTAAAGTCTATATTGCACTACCTCCTTTATATAAAGTATCACGCAAAGTAAAAGGTAAAATAGCTCTTGAATACGCCTATACAGAAGATGAATTAAACCGTATGACTAGAGACAATAAAGCCCATAATATTCAACGTTTTAAAGGACTTGGGGAAATGAACGCAGACCAATTATGGGATACAACGATGAATCCCGGTAGTCGTACATTAATTCAAGTGAATATTGATGATTTAGCGGATGCAGATCAACGCATCACTGTATTAATGGGTGACAAAGTAGAACCAAGACGAGATTGGATTGAAAATAACGTGATTTTTGCAACAGAAGATGATTTCAGAATTGAGGAATAATCATGGCTATTACAAAAAGAATTGAAGAGTTTATTGAGGAAAGAATCATCAAAGAAAACTTAGAAGACATTGTTGGTGAACGTTTTGGACGATATTCAAAATATATTATTCAAGACCGTGCACTTCCAGATGTTCGTGACGGGTTAAAACCAGTACAACGAAGAATTTTGTATGCGATGTATAAACTTGGTATGTTTAGTGACAAACCATACAAAAAATCTGCGCGTATTGTCGGGGACGTCATTGGGAAGTATCATCCACATGGTGATTCTTCAGTTTATGAAGCGATGGTCCGTCTAAGTCAACCATGGAAAATGTTGAATCCATTGATTGATATGCATGGTAACAACGGATCAGTAGATGGCGATAGTGCAGCTGCCATGCGTTATACCGAAGCTAGAATGAGCAAAATAAGTGAATATTTGTTAACCGATATTCAGAAAAGAACTGTTGATTTTATTCCCAATTTTGATGATGAAGAATATGAACCAACTGTCTTACCGGCAAAATATCCAAATCTTTTGGTCAATGGTACAACCGGAATTAGTGCAGGATATGCAACAGACATTCCACCACATAATTTAGCAGAAGTGATTGCTGTTGTTGTCAAACGTATTGATCAAAAAGACATGACAATTGAACAAGCACTCAAAATAATGAAAGGTCCAGATTTCCCTACAGGCGCAATTGTTCAAGGTGAAGACCAAATCAAACAAGCTTATGAGACAGGTAGAGGACGCATCATTATTAAATCAAAATCAGAAATTGAAGGACAATCTATCATTGTCACTGAAATTCCATATGAGGTAAACAAAGCCGTACTGGTTCGTAGAATCGATGATATTCGCATCAAAAAAATGATTGATGGAATCAGTGAAGTACGTGATGAATCTGACCGTGACGGACTTCGTATTGTGATTGATGTTAAAAAAGATTTTGATCCGGAATTCATATTGAATTATTTATATAAGAAAACAGATCTTACAAAATCTTATAATTATAATATGGTAGCCATCAACAACAAAAGACCAATGTTGATGGGATTATTTGAAATTGTTGACGCATATATCTTACATCAAAAAGAAGTCATCACCAACAGAAGCAACTACGATCTCAAAAAAGCAGAACGTCGTTTACATGTTGTAGATGGAATTATTAAGATGTTGGATGTACTAGATGAAGTCATTGATTTGATTCGTAAATCAAAAAACAAAGGAGACGCAAAAAGTAGGTTACAAAAGAAATTCGCTTTTTCAGAAGAACAATCTGAAGCGATTGTGACTTTACAATTGTATCGTTTAAGTTCGACAGATATCAAAACATTACAGAAGGAAAAAAATGCTTTAAATAAAGAGATTACTGAACTTCAATTGATTTTGCACAATGAAGATGAATTGAAGAAAGTACTAAAAAAAGAACTTCGTGCGATTAGTCGTTTAATCGATGCGCCTAGAAAAACCATCATAGAAGAAGAGATTGAAAAAATCACAATTGTCGAAGAAGAACTCATCAGTGATGAACAAGTTGCGCTTGGTATTAGTAAAGAAGGATATATTAAACGCGCGAGTATTCGTTCATATAAAGCGACTGAAACCGCAACAATTAAAGACAAAGATGCGATGATGTTTGAAGGCGAAGTTAGTACACTAGATACAATGTTGCTCTTCACAAATCTTGGAAACTATATTTATTTACCTGTCTATAAACTTCCTGATTATAAGTGGAAGGATTTGGGTACTCATATCAACAATATTGTTCAGTTAGAAGACAATGAACGTTTAATCAAAGTAATGCGAGTGCCATCTTTTGAAGAATCATTGTATGTACTACTTGCAACAAAAAATAATCTCATTAAATTGACACCATTAAGTGATTTTGATGTGATAAGATACAATAAAACAATCAAAGCAATTTCCCTTAATAAAGGTGACGAACTATGTTCAGTAGATGTAACAAATAATCTAGATCATGAAGTACTAGCCTTAACAAGTAAAGGCCATGCTTTAAGATTTAATTTGGCTGAAATTAATGTGACATCAACGACCGCAAAAGGAATAAAAATCATGAATATCTCAAACAAACAAAGCATTGCTAGTGCTATTGTGTTAAAAGATTATCATGAAGTCTTGATTGCGACCAACCGTGGTACAGTAAAACGCATCAATCCAAAAGACGTTCCGAAGAAGAAACGTACTTTAACACCAACGATGGTCTTAAAAACAGTGAAAAGTAATCCTTACTTAGTCGTTGATATGTGTTTACTAAATCAAACACAATATCGTGATCGAGCAAACGTTCGATTGATTACAGAAAACGGATTTATTGATGTTGAAGCGTTTGAGTTTAAAAACGACCATACTGATAACGGACGCCAATTTGCGAAAAAGAAAGATGGAGCAATTCAATTTATTCAAATTGAAGAGTTAGAACAACAAGAGTATCAACCAATTAATGATTATATAAAAGAAATAGACCCTGAAGAAATTCAGCAAACATTGTTTGAATAAGAAAAAAGAACACTTGAAACATAGTGTTCTTTTTAGTGATACTCAAGAATTATCACCTGAGTATGATTAAAAGCATAATTTTATTGATAATCTCGCTAAATATAGTAAAATAAGAATATCATGAGTATTATAGGAGGTTGGTTATGAAATGTCTTGAAAATATATCACGTACACAAATACCTGGAGACATCATCATGCAATATATAAAACTCTATCAATCGATTGGAAAAAATAACTATAATTATGACACATTACAAAGAGATTATGATACAATTGTAGCGAAAACAATCGAACACGATACCAAGTTTTTTGTCAAATATTTTGACACACCTGTGACAGATCATCGATTGATGATGTTGATAGAGCGAGACATCGCACCAAAAAACAAAGATGAACAATGGGTTGTCAATGTTAAAAAAGCATTCATAAAAATCCATCGTGAATCCGATACATTTGAGTTGTTGACCAATGAAATTTATGATTTATTAAATTTCTTATACAAAGACATTGTCATTGATCAAAAGTTGCAGTTTGAGAAAATGAAAAAAGAGACAAAAAAAGTCAATCTATTATCAAGCAATTATGTCTCAAAAAAAGAGCTCTTAGAACAATTAATCCAAGCTTTTAATAAGGCAAAAAATGATCAACACCATGAAGTGTCTTTTATCATCACCAATTTTTATGTTGATTTTATCAATATGCATCCATTTGTCGATAAAAACAAAGAGATTGGATTGATGTTGCTTTACATATTGCTACTTGTCAATGGATTTGAAGTATATGAATACATCAGCATGATGCAATATATGTATCAATCGAAACAAGAATTCGAGCGAGCGGTATTAAGTGCATCGTTTAACTGGGAAGAAGGGTTTTCTGAAACCTTGAGTATTCACCGCTTTTTATTAAAAGTAGCGTTGGTTTCTTATGACGCGCTCAATGAAATGATCCGTAACTATGTATATGATATGGGATTAAATAAATCCAATAATATTGAAAACACCATCAACAAACTCGAAGATGTTTTCAGTAAAAATGATTTACGAAAACAACATCCATTGATCAGTGATTCTACTATCGACCGAACGCTTAAAAGGTTACGGGATGAAGGAAAAATTAGACCAATTGGTCAAGGTAGAGGCGCGAAGTGGATGAAATTATTTGAATCAAAACACAAAAAAGTCAATTACGCACAAATTGATTTAAAAATATAACATTGAGGTGGACTTATGAACATACAAGAATTAACAGTTAATATTGAAAAGGCAATCAAGCATAGTTTAAAAGAACTAGGGTATTATGATGAATCAATCGAAGTGTCCCTAGAGCAACCGAAAGATAAATCACATGGCGACTATGCGAGTAATATCGCGATGAGATATGCAAAAAAAGCACGTAAAGCACCAATCAAAATTGCTGAGGAAATTGTCGAGAAATTGGACAAAGAGTCACTTTATCTAGAAACAATTAACGTTGTCAATCCAGGATTTATCAATTTTTTCATTGTGCCATCATTTATCTTTGGTGTCATCAATGACATCAATAAACAAGGAAAACAATATGGCCAATTATCACTAGGAAAAAACGACCGCTATAACATCGAATTTGTAAGTGTTAACCCAACTGGTAGTTTGCATATTGGACATGCTAGAGGTGCAGCTTCAGGAGATTCTATGTGCCGTATTTTACAAAAAGCAGGTTATGAAGTCACCAAAGAGTATTATGTCAATGATGCAGGAAATCAAATACATAACTTAGCGTTAAGTTTAGAGGCTCGTTATAAACAACTTTTTGATTTAGATGTTTTGATGCCTGAAGATGGATACAATGGTCCTGAAATCATCAAACTCGCAGAAAAAATCAAACGTGAGGTAAATGATCGATATCTTCATGAAGAAGGATACCACTTTTTTAAATCATATGGTGTGAGTGAGTTGCTTGCGCAGTTAAAACAAGATTTAGCAGATTTTAGAGTAGAATTTGACGTATGGTTTAGTGAACAATCACTTTATGATGAACAAATCGTGCAAAAAACATTAGACTATTTAAAAGAACAAAACTATACATATGAACAAGATGGAGCCATATGGCTAAAAACATCTGAATATGGTGATGAAAAAGATCGAGTCATTGTCAAAAGTGATGGAACATATACGTATTTAACACCAGATATTGCGTATCATAAAAACAAATTAGATCGTAATTACACGAAATTGATTGATATTTTAGGTGGAGATCATCATGGATACATCGACCGTCTAAAAGCAGCCATCGAAATGGTCGGAAAACAAAGCAATATCTTAGAAGTAGAAATTCTACAAATGGTCAAAGTTATTCAAAATGGAGAAGAAGTAAAAATGAGTAAACGTAGTGGTCGAGCAATTACTTTACGTGATATCATCGATGAAGTAGGAGTTGACCCAATTCGTTATTTCTTCGCAATGCGTTCATTAAATACGCATATGGATCTCGATTTAGATTTGGCATTAAAACAAACCAATGAAAATCCAGTCTACTATGTACAATATGCAAATGCACGTATTCATAGTTTGTTTACACAAGCAGAGAAAAAAGGCATCAATTTCACCAATGAAGACCATAAATTTACCCATTTAACTGGTGACAAAACAATTCAACTAGTTCATATATTATCGCAGTATCCAGATGCGATTGAGCTTGCGGCAACAAATCGTACACCACACAAACTCACCAATTATTTGAATCAACTAGCGAGTGCATTTCATAGTTTTTATGGCGACACCCAAATCATCACAGACGATATTGTTGCGACAAAAGAAAAACTCGCATTATTAAACGCTACAACGATTGTATTAGAAGATGCTTTATCACTAATTGGTGTATCTGCGCCAAAGAAAATGTAGGTGATTTGATGCAAAAATGGCACATTAAGAATCCTCATCTCAATCAACAAAAATTGGTGAAATCGATTTATGAGAACCGTGGTGTGACAGATTATAAGGCGCTATTTTCAATGAACGAAAAAGACTTATTCGATCCGTACTTATTACACGATATGGATAAATCAGTTAAGCGAATCATCAATGCTATTGAGGAAGAGCAATCAATCCTCATCTATGGAGATTATGATGTTGATGGTATAACATCAACATTTGTGCTTTACGAAACGATTCTTAAATTGGGTGGAAAAGTCACTTACGATATTCCGAACCGTTTTATTGATGGCTATGGCTTAAGCAAATCAAAAGTGTATGACATCATCAATGATGAAATTGACTTGTTGATTACTGTTGATAATGGGATCAAATCAATTGAAGAAGTAGCGCTCCTAAAGAAACACCATATCGATACGATTATTACTGATCATCACCAAGCAGAAGAAACATTGCCAGATGCTTATGCGATTATTTATACAGAGTTAAATGACTATCTATATAAGCCTTTAGCGGGAGTTGGTGTAGCATTCAAACTTGCACAAGCACTGATTGGAGAAGATGCATTTGAATATATTGATGCAGTTATGCTTGGAACAGTTGCTGATATGATGCCATTGACATCAGAAAATCGTGCGATTGTCAATTTAGGCCTTAAAAAAGTTAGAAATAGTGCCCATATTGGACTTTCAAAATTGATTCAATTTTTAAATTTGGATCAAGTATCAGTTTCAGATGTACAATTTAAAATTGCGCCAAGAATTAATGCATGTGGACGTATGAAAAGTGCAAAAATCGCACTTGATTTACTGCTTGCCAATGATACAAAAGAAGCCAACAGAATCGTAGAGGAAATCGAAGAAATCAACAACCGTAGAAAGAAACTTACAAAAATCCTTTATGAAGAAGCACTTGAACTATATGATGAAACACAAAATGCCATCATTATTCATTCTCCTCGAATGCATGAAGGTGTCCTTGGTATTGTTGCGAGTAGACTTGCCAATGATTACGGAAAAGTTGCGGTGGTATTAAAAGAAGAAGAATATACATATAAAGGAAGTATCCGCAGTTATCATGGTGTAGATGTGATTAAAATATTGGAAAAACTGTCCGATTTACTTGCACGTTTTGGTGGTCATAAAAATGCTTGCGGACTTGAATTTCAAAAAGAACATCTTTCAACTTTTAAAAAACGATTTGAAGAGTTGATTCCTGAAGCAGAAGTTGATGAAGTATTTGAAGCAGAAGGAATTATAGATATTGAAACACTAGAACTAAAACAAATCAGTGATTTAGAACACTATGATTTAAAAGATGCCCTTTTTGTTTTTGAAAATAATAAAGTATTGGCAAAATATTTAATCAAAGGTGAACACACGAAACTGATATTATCAGGAAATACTGATGCGCTATTTTTTAACAACAAACTTCTTTATCAACAAATCAAAGCGAACAAAAACATCAATTTATTAGGACGACTTGATATCAACACATTTCAAAATCAAACAAAAAAAGTGATTTTAATAGAAGATTATCAAATTTTGTAGGGTTTGATGTGTCAAACATACAACAATTTGATATAATATAAACAGAACTGTTTTAGGAGGAAAATGATGAACTTAAAAGATTATATAGCCAACGTACCAGACTTTCCAAAAGAAGGCATCCAATTTAAGGATATAACACCTTTAATTGGGGATGGAAAAGCCTTCAAATATGCGACTGAATTATTTGTTGATTTTGCCAAAAAAGTAAACGCAGACATCATTGTAGGACCGGACGCTCGTGGATTTATTTTTGGTTGTCCAGTTGCGACAACACTTGAGATAGGTTTTGTACCTGTCCGTAAACCAAATAAACTACCAAGAGAAACGATTTCTTATAGTTATGATTTGGAGTATGGATCAAACACGTTATGTCTTCATAAAGGTGACATAAAAAAAGGACAACGAGTACTAATTGTTGATGATTTACTCGCAACAGGTGGGACCATTGAAGCTGCTATCCATTTAATTGAAGAATCAGGTGGGATAGTTGCAGGAACTGCTTTTTTAGTTGAACTAACAGATTTAAAAGGCCGTGACAAATTAAAAGGACACGAAATCTTAACATTGATGCGTTTTTAGAGGTGAGTGTATGTCAGCTCCAAGTGTAAAAATACTAAGAGAAAAGGTTGCCCATTACATCAAAGATGAAGAAACGCTTAGAAAAATAGAAGAAGCGTTTGAATATTCTAAAAAATATCATGAAGGGCAATTTCGAAAATCAGGTGAAGACTATTTTATTCACCCTTTTAGTGTTGCACTTATTTTGGCTGAATACAACACCGATCCAACCACCATTATTGCTGGTTTGTTGCATGACTTAATTGAAGATACGATTGTGACATTTGAAGATGTCGAAAGTCGTTTTGGTGAAGAAGTCGCTTTATTAACAGAAGGTGTGACAAAACTAGGGAAGTACAAATTTAAAGGATTAGATTATGAAAATGATAAACAGGAAATTCAAGCAAAAAATTATCAAAAAATGTTGCTTGCTATGGCCAAAGATATTCGTGTTGTCATTGTCAAACTAGCGGATCGTTTACACAATATTCGCACACTTGGATCATTAAATCCTGAAAAACAAGAACGCATTGCCAAAGAAACGATGGACATTTATGCTCCACTTGCTCATCGTTTAGGGATGTACATTTTAAAAGCTGAATTAGAGGATACCTCATTTAAATACATTGAACCAAAAAAATATCGCAGAATAGCGCAATTGATCGCTGATACAAAACATAATCGTGAAAATGATCTTGCGACAATGCAAAACAATATTCAATATTTGCTCAGTGAAAACAACGTCACCTCAGAAATTAAAGGGCGCGTGAAAAACATCTATTCTGTGTATAAAAAAATGATGGACCGAAACAAGGATTTTGATGATATTTATGATTTATTGGCGCTTAGAATCATTGTCGATGATGTTGAAAGTTGCTATCGAACGATTGGTGTTATTCATAGTAAGTACACACCTATCCCAAATCGATTTAAAGACTATATCGCGATGCCTAAGCCTAACTTATACCAATCACTTCATACGTCTGTGATTGCCAGAGGAAAAGTCTATGAAATCCAAATCCGTACCGAAGAAATGGATCGCATAGCTGAGTACGGAGTTGCAGCGCATTGGTCATACAAAGAAGGAGTCATCAGAACTTCTAAAATGACAGATGAAATTTCAAAGAAATTAAAATGGTATGGAGATTTAATCAAATTCACCAAAGAAAGTGAAGATGAAGAAGACGTCTTAAACTTACTACGTGATGATATCTTTCAATCCAATGTTTATGTCTTTACACCTAATGGAGATATTATTGACTTACCAAAAGGGTCGACCCCACTTGATTTTGCTTTTAGAATTCATACACAAGTAGGAATTCAAACAGTTGGTGCGATAGTTAATGGAAAGATTGTCCCATTAGAATATGAATTAAATACTGGTGATATCATTAATATGAAAACCAGTGTAAATTCTTTTGGACCGAATGATAACTGGTTAAAAATCGTTAAAACATCAAATGCCAAATCAAAAATCAAAAACTACCTAAATAAACGACGCCGTGGTGTTTTAGTTGAGATGGGAAAAGAAGATTTACAACGTGAAATCCAATCTCGCAACGCTGACATTGATTTAAATGACAAAGTTGTCAATGAACTATTCCAGCATAAAGGCGCAAAAACGGTAGAAGATTTATATTATGAAATTGGGAAAAATACGATTTCTCCAGGTAGTGCGATCAATGCACTTGTTGGACAAACCAAATATACAGATGAGGAATTGATCCAAAAGATCAATGATACAGTATATGTAGACCGTTCAAGTGATTCAAACGTCATCGTTGAAGGACTCCAAAATCCTTCAATCAAACTTTCGAATTGTTGTACCCCAATTCCTGGAGACAAGATTACTGGATACATTTCAAAAGGTAGCGGAATTGCAGTACATAGAAGTGAATGCAACAACTTAAAAAGCCTTGATGAAAATCGTTATATTGATGTATTTTGGGGAAATGATACATCAAAACTATACATCGTCAATTTAAAGTTTACTGTATCTAATCGTGACAATGTTCTTGCTGAAATCATCAATGCGGTCACTGCAACAAGAGGAAAAGTGAATCAGGTTGCCGCTTCAACCAATAAGCGTAAAGAAGGAATCATCAAAATGAAGGTCAGTATTAAAAATAAACAAGATTTAGAACAAATGATTCTGAATTTGCAAAAAATTAGAGATGTTTTTTCAATTGAAAGAATGATGAAATAATGAAAATTATCTTACAGCGTGTAAAAGAAGCTTCATGTAAAGTCAGTGAAGAAGTTATTTCAACAATTGAACACGGATATCTATTATTGGTAGGTTTTAAAAAAGGTGACACAGTGAAAGAAGCGCTATTTTTGGCAAAAAAAGTTGCGAAATTGCGTATTTATGAAGATGCTCAAGGAAAACTCAATCACGATATATTATCTCAAAAAAATTATCAAATATTATCCATTTCCCAATTTACAATCTATGGAGACACAAAAAAAGGAAATCGTCCATCATTTACTGAGGCGATGGCACCTGATGAAGCGAATGAATTGTATAACAAGTTCAACCAAGCACTTCGAGAATTGGGCTTAATCGTTAAAGAAGGAAAATTCCAACATCATATGGATATCTCCTTAATCAATGATGGTCCAGTAACCATCATTCTTGAAAAGGACTAGACTAGGAGGTTTTTATGAAATTAAAACAACCCATATTAGAAACCCCTAATTTATTATTGCGTCCAATCGCGTTAAGTGACGTAGATGCTGTTTATGAGTATGCCAAACATCCCAAAGTAGGCCCTAACGCTGGATGGCAACCTCATATCAATAAAGAAGAGTCAAAAAGTTTTATTAAGTTCGCCCTACAAAAACGAGATTTTCATCAACCAGGAATCTATGCAATTATCTACAAAAAGAAAGAAAAGATGATAGGTACAGTTGAAATTCATTCTTATAAAGAATTTAAAGGTGAATTAGGATTCGTTTTACATCCGAAATATTGGAATAAAGGATTTGCTACTGAGGCAGCTAAGGCAATTATTGTATATGGTTTTGAAGTACTTGGATTAAGACGGTTGGCTTATGGTCACTTCTTATTCAACGAACCTTCAAAACGTGTTTGCGAAAAACTTGAATTTTCTTATGAAGGAACACTTAGAAACAAATATTTACAATACAACGGTGATGTCATTGACGAAGCAATTTATTCCATTATAAGTGAAGACTATTTTCATCATAAAATCTCTTGGGTTGAAGATTTCAAAAAGTCTTTAAAAGTTGACTATCAAGAGGAATCATAGTATAATCAAATAACGTAAACCAGTGATAAAGAAGAGTACTATAGTTAGACTGTATTAGAGAGCAATTCCTTGGCTGAAAGAATGGCATAGTTTACTATACGAAGACACTTTAGAGGGCTTTTTTGAATGAAGTAGAAAAAGACGTGACTCGCGTTAAGAGATGAAGCGCTAGTTGACTAGAACTTAAGGTGGTACCGCGGGAATATCTCGTCCTTAAACATTGTTTTAAGGACGTTTTTTTATAGAAAAAGGAGTGAAGATGAAATGATTCAAAAAATGAAAGGAACTTACGACATTTTACCAAGTGAAGTTGGTAAATGGCAAGCCTTAGAACGTAAAATCCGTAGTGTGAGTAAAATATATCATTATCAAGAAATTAGAACACCAATATTCGAAAATTCTGATTTATTTCATCGCAGTGTTGGAGAGCATACGGACATTGTTTCAAAAGAAACTTATGACTTTATGGATCGAGGGAAAAGAAAAAACACCTTGCGTCCTGAAGGAACTGCGCCAGTTGTTCGTAGTTATATTGAAAACAAAATGTATGCCGATAAATTGCCAGTCCAAAAGTTGTTTTATATGGGACCGATGTTTCGTTATGAACGACCACAAAAAGGTCGATTCCGCCAATTTGTTCAATTTGGTGCAGAAGCATTTGGTAGCAACTCACCAATGCTAGACGCTGAAGTCATTGCATATGCTGTTAGTGTTCTTAAAGCATTGAAAATCAAAGATGTCCGAGTAGAAATAAATTCACTTGGAGATGAAGAAAGCAAAATGCTTTATAAAGAGGAATTGCTAAAGCATTTGGCACCTGAAATTGACACATTATGTCATGATTGCCAAACAAGATATCAAAGCAATCCTTTAAGAATTTTGGATTGTAAAATCGATCAAGATAAACCATTGTTAAAAGAAGCACCAAAACCTATCGATTACTTAACAAAAGAAGCACAATCACATTTTGATGAGTTGATTGGTTATCTAGATGCGATGGACATCAACTACACAATTAATAATAATCTTGTCAGAGGTCTTGATTACTATACACATACGGTTTTTGAAGTTCATCTAAATGGTGATTTACTTGGAATGCAAACTGCAATTTGTGGTGGCGGACGATACAATGATTTGGTCAAATCTTTAGATGGACCAGACATCCCCGCAGTAGGATTTGCATTTGGTGTTGATCGTTTAATGACCGCACTTGATGCCATCGACTTCCAAGGTGATGATGACGATATCCATTTATACTTAATGATTTTAGGAGAAGAACAAAAAGCAGAAGCAATGAAACTTGTACAGCGACTACGTATCGGCGGTATTTTAACTGATGTTGACTTTTTAGATAAGTCAATGAAGGCACAGTTCAAACTAGCTGATCGCATGAATGCTCGATTTGTCGCTATTTATGGAGCACAAGAACGAATCGATGGCGAAATCAATGTGAAAAATCAAAAAACTGGTGAAGAACATCGTATTTCGACCAAAAAATTGTACACACATATATTAACTGAGTTAACCAAACCTTCACATGACTGCGAAGACTGTGAAGATGGAACTTGTTGTGGATAGGAGAAAACAATGAAACGTACACATAATGGAGTATTAAGATTAAGTAACATCAACGAAAAAGTATTGCTAAAAGGGTGGGTCTCAAAAAAACGTGATTTGGGTGGCCTTTTGTTTATTGATTTACGGGATACAACTGGGATTATTCAGCTTGCTTTTTATCCTGAAAACCCGCTTCATGATATTGCGGCTTCGGTGAAAAATGAATATGTTTTAGAAGTTGAGGGAACTGTACAAGAACGAAGCAACAAAAATATGCAAATTCCTACAGGTGAGATTGAAGTGACTGTGTCAAAATTAACAGTCTTAAACACATCACAACAGCCACCATTGATCATCCAAGATGAAACCGATGCTTTAGAAGATACAAGACTAAAATATCGATATTTGGATTTGCGCCGTCCAGTCTTACAAAACATCTTTAAAATGCGTCACAAAGCTGCGAATGCAGTTCGTGAGTTTTTAAACAAGGAAGATTTCTTAGAATTTGAAACACCAATTCTTACAAAATCTACACCTGAAGGAGCACGCGATTATCTTGTTCCTTCAAGAATGAATCGTGGTGAATTTTATGCATTACCACAATCTCCTCAAATCTTCAAACAATTGTTGATGGTTGCGGGATTTGAAAAATATTATCAAATCGCAAAATGTTTTAGAGATGAAGATTTAAGAAGTGATCGTCAACCTGAATTTACACAAATCGATATTGAAACAAGTTTTATGTCTCAAGAAGAAATTCTTGATGTAAGTGAACGAATGATCAAACATGTTATGAAAGAAGTCAAAGGAATTACGTTTGATGAGAAGTTTCCCCACATAACTTATGATGAAGCAATGAACAAATATGGTAGTGATAAACCTGACACTAGATATGATATGCATTTGGTTGATTTGACTGAGTTAGCAAATCAAACTAGTTTCAAAGTATTTACATCAAATATCGAAGAAGGTGGCGTTGTTAAAGCAATCAATGTCAAAAATATGGCTGACAAATTTAGTCGTAAACGCATTGATCAATTGACTGAATTTGTCAAAGGATTTCATGCGAAAGGGTTGGCGTTCTTAAAAGTAGATAAGGGAGAACTTAGTGGATCAATTGCGAAATTCTTTACCGAAGAGCAAACCACAGAACTAATACAAAAGATGGACGCTAGTGACAACGATTTATTGTTGTTTGTTAGTGACAACTTAAAAGTAACCAATAACTGTTTAGGTCAACTACGTCGTAAAATTGCGAGAGAAGAAGAACTGACAGATCCAGAAACATATGATTTTTTATGGGTAACAGATTGGCCGATGTTTGAATTTGATGAAGAAGAAGGACGTTATTATTCTTTACATCATCCATTCACTATGGTCCAAGAAAAAGATATTGCAATGTTGGATAAAGATCCTGAAAAAGCGCTTGCTTATTGCTATGATTTGGTTGTACAAGGGCAAGAACTTGGTGGTGGAAGTGTTCGTATTCATCGTCAAGATATCCAAAATCAAGTATTTGATATTTTAGGAATCACCAAAGAAGAACAAGCACAAAAGTTTGGATTCTTGGTGGATGCTTTAAAATATGGAACACCTCCTCATGGAGGAATCGCATTTGGGTTTGATCGATTAATTATGTTGCTTGCACATACAGAAAATATTCGTGATGTTGTCGCATTCCCAAAAACGAATAACGGAACTTGTTTGCTAACTGATGCACCAAGTCCTGTGAGTGAACTCCAACTAAGCGATTTATCAATTATGACAAAGAAATAATATGCGATATATTTTTAAATATATGTTATAATAGAGTGGATAAAAGGATGTGATCAAATGGAAGGTAAGAATAAATTTCTTAGTGATAGCGTATTAAATAAAACAATCAAAGTCCTATCGATTGTGCTTTTGACCTTGTTGGTATTCTTTATGGCAAGTCAATTTAATGATCTATGGTCAAAAATAATTAATGCATTAAATTCAGTGATTGTGCCAGTAGCACTAGCATGGCTAATCTCACTGATTATTTATCCGATTATTCGTTTATTGGAACGCCGAGGCGTTGGACCTAGAGGTCTTAGTTTAACGATTGTTTATATTTCAACAGCGGTCATCATTGGGTTGTTAGCATATTTTTTATTCCCGTTTTTGATTGGCCAAATAGAAACATTCTTTGAAGTTGATTATCCAGAAATTAGTGCATATTTTAGAGATGATTTTAGAAATGAATTCATCTTTGGTGTTGAAATTTATGACTGGATGGTCCAAACATTAAATGAATCAAATATTATTGAAGATACGATCAAAGGAATTGCGGATAATTTAACTGCAACTCTTTCTAGCACACTATTAAATGTAATTACCATTATTTTTATTTTACCAATTTTATTGCTATTTTATTTACTTGACTATGAACTTGTCAATGATTCATTGCGCAGTATTATCCCTGCAAAATATGAAAAATCGACGAGTGAACTAGGAACAAGATTGAACCAAACAGTTGGTGCATATGTCCGTGGGCAATTGTTCTTAATGATTGCGATTGGTACCGTTGCGACAATTGTATATAAACTCATAGGTTTAAAATATTTCTTCGTATTTGGGATCATCGTAGGTATCACCAATATCATTCCTTACTTTGGTGCGATCATTGCGATGATACCGGTCGTTATTTATTCGATTATCAGTAAGGATGCTCCAAATCCACTGGTTGTTGTGGCTGTTAACGTTGTTCTTCAGTTTATTGAGGGGAATATTTTTCAACCTATCATCATGGGAAGACAATTGCAAATTCATCCAATCATCATCATCGTGTCCATTCTCTTCTTCGGAAGTCTGTTTGGCGCATTAGGAGTTATCTTTGCATCACCAATCGCTGCTACAATACGTGTGTTACTACAATTTTATAAAGAGCGAAAGGATGCTGGAGAAGAGCAAGGGAATGCTCCTCCACATTTGACACATGAATCGTAAGCGTGTATATAGTTTATTCCAAATTAATTTGATTTTGTTTATTAGTAGTAGTGTTTTAATGATACCGATGTTGGTTGTGATTGCGTATATATTTGATTTACATTTGATTACAAGTACGACAATCATCATTGCTATTTCAGCGATTGTTACGCTGTTCTATTTCTTTCTTGGATTGCTATATATTATATTAAAGAAAGAACATTTTAAAAGAAAATTAAAACCGACATATATAAAAGAATTTTCAACATTGTTTATCATCAATGCGCTTGGAGTATTAGGCACTGGTGTATTATTTATTTATCTTGGTGGACCTGAAAAATATGTACCACACGTTATTATTCCACTATTCTTAGTTTCTTATTTATTGATATTTGTTGCTGGAGAACGATTCTTCAATATCAACTTACTAAAAAAATAAAGGTGATGCTATGTTTTCTAGAACAATTGACTTAATTGGTCCTGATAATTTACACATAATCCAAGATATGCATGTATTAGTGGTAGGTCTTGGAGGCGTTGGATCGTTCGCTGTTGAAGCGCTTGCGCGAAGTGGGGTTAGACATTTTATCTTAGTTGATAAAGATGATGTTGATGAAAGTAATTTGAATCGTCAATTGCTGGCTCTTCATTCCACGATTGGACAGTCAAAAGTCGAATTGATGAAAAAACGTATTCTTGATATTCAACAAGATGCGGAGGTCATTACCTACCATTGCTTTTATGATTATGATACGAAAGATGATATATTTCATCATCGAATTGATGCAGTATGTGACTGTATAGATACAATAACCTATAAAATTGATTTGATCAAAGAAGCACATACTCGAAAAATCCCCGTAATCAGTGTACTTGGGACTGGGAATAAACTAGATCCCACAAAACTTGAAGTAACAACGCTTAATCAAACAACATATTGTCCGATTGCAAGAGTTCTTAGAAAAAAACTTAGTATGATTGCAGGTGATATACCTGTGATTTATTCAAAAGAACAAAACGAAAAATATCATCATGAAAAAAGAAGTCCTGCATCGATGGTATTTGTCCCGAGTTCGGCAGGGATTTTAGCAGCAAGTCTTTTAATTCGTCATATGATTCAAAATACATTTTCTCTTGGAGGAATGAAATGAAATCAATCGTATTTGCAGGTGGATGTTTTTGGGGAGTAGAAGCTTACTTTAAACAACTTGAAGGTGTAGTAGATACATTAGTTGGATATATTGGAGTCGAAAAAGAAACAACTTATGAAGATGTTTGTAATGGTAGTGGACATACAGAGGCAGTATTGATTAAATATGATGAAGAAGTGATTTCGTTTAAGAAATTACTAGATCATTTATTCAATATAATTGATCCAACATCCATTAATAAGCAAGGAAACGATATTGGCTTACAATACCGTACTGGAATTTACAACTATACCAAAGATCAACTGCCATTTATTAAAAATTATATTAGTGTTCGCCAAAAAGAATATGTGAAACCAATCGTCATTGAATTAAAAACAGATTTGACGTTCTTTAAAGCTGAAGAATTTCATCAAGATTATTTAGACAAACATCAAAATGGTTATTGTCATATTGATTTGTCTAGTTATAAGAATGTAGAATAATGATTGGTCAATTGAAAATTACATAGATGAAGGGATTGGGTGGCATTGAATCTTATATTGTATAGCATTTATGCATATAGGTTTTCAATACTACCCTTTTAGATTAAACTTCTAGGAGGAATAAAGATGAAAAGAACAGATTACATTTCTTGGGATCAGTATTTTATGGGTGTCGCTTCACTCAGTGCAATGCGTTCTAAAGACCCACAAACACAGGTAGGTGCGTGCATTGTTAATGAGGAAAAACGCATTATTGGAATTGGATACAACGGGTTTCCTGTTGGTGTTGAAGATGATGATTTTCCATGGGATAAAGGAGAAACATGGTTGGATTCAAAATATCCGTATGTTGTACACGCAGAGCCAAATGCTATATTAAATGCGACAGTTTCACTCAAAAATGCGACCCTTTATGTCACACTGTTTCCTTGCAACGAATGTGCGAAACTTATTATCCAAAGCGGAATCAAAGAACTTGTGTTCTTAGAAGATAAATATCATGACCGTGATTCTTTTGTGGCTTCACGCAAAATGTTTGATGCAGCTGGTGTAAACATGCGTCAAATGACTATGTTGAAAGTGACGATAGAAAGTGCGTAAAATGTTTCAAAAATATCAATGGTTTTGGATGATGTATACATTAATCGCCATTCCGTTGTTCGCATTGATGGTGACACCACTTCCTTATAGGATGACATCACCTGCTTTTGTCAATGACATCGATGGATTTATTCAAATTGAAGATGCTTATGAGATGGAAGGTGGTTTTTATACCACAAGCGTTGTCTCAATCAATCAAGTGAATGCACTTCAGTATCTGATTGCTACTTGGGAAGACTCAGTAACTTTATCAGAAATACCAGCAAGTTATGAGCATGTAGACAACAGCGATTTACGCGAGATGAGTTACCTTATGAAAGACGATAGTCTTCAAACTAGTCTTATTGTAGGTCTTTTACAAACGGAAATTCCAGTAGATTTCTCTAGCCATCAGATGATTTATCTTGTCTATGACTATCTTGAAGAGGATACCTTAAAGTTGGGTGATTATTTGATTTCTGTCAATGGATCAGATGATTTTACCTATGAATTTCAACAAACAGCTTGTAACGAACGGGCATCAATGACTGTGTTGCGAGAAGGTGAACTACTTGAATTATCAGTTCTTAGACAAGATTTAGGTGATGAGGGATGCTTGTTCGGGTTCCGTTATGGAACTTATAACGAACTCATTAGCACGTCCATCAACTATGAATTTATAGAGACAAATGTCGGGGGCCCAAGTGGTGGATTACTCCAATCTTTGTATGTATTCAATGCATTGACAAAGAAAGATTATACTTATGGATTAAAAATCGGTGGAACCGGAACCATTGATGTCAACGGGAATGTTGGATACATTGGTGGAGTTGAACAAAAAATTATCACTGCAATCCGTAATGATATCGATATCTTTTTTGTTCCTCATCTTTCAGATGATCCTACTGATGACTATATTGAAGCACTTAAAATTTATCAAACGTTTGATACAAATATGCAACTTGTAGGTGTCTCTTCAATTTCAGAAGCCATTGCTTATTTGGTGCAATATGAGGAGGCAAACAATGAATAAATTCAAGCAAGAATATCGAACATTAAAAAATGATTATACTGTAATCGAATTATTAAAAGCGATATTGACTGGATTTGTGTTTTACATCTTCCCAACATTGCTTGTCATTGGTGTATTAATTGTTTTAGGGACTATTTATCCTTACTGGAATAGGGAGATATTAGTAATCGGTAGTGTTTTAGCGTTTTCTTATGGGATTTGGACAAATAAAATCATTATTGAAACACTAAATGTTTATCATGAAGTAACATATAAAGAGTTGACTTTATTTGCGTTATTGATGCAATTAATGCTATTAATTGCTATTATCATTATAGATATCATTGTTATTACGACATTATTTTGAGGTGGACTAGATGAAAAAATACATAACTTTTGGCGCAATCATCTTATTTGTGATTGTATTAGATCAATTAACCAAATTACTGATTTTGCAAACGATGGATTTGGGAGATAGCATCGTCGTTATTGAAAACTTTTTTGAAATCACTTCCCATAGAAATCAAGGAAGTGCTTGGGGAATGTTTCAAGGAGAAATGACATTCTTCTATATAACAACTGTCTTTGCGTATGGATTTTTCGCATATCTTGCAAAAGATGTAGATTTAAAGAAAAAACCAATGTACACAATTGCTGTTTTATTATTAATCGCTGGAACAACAGGTAACTTTATCGATCGCATTAGATTTCAAGAAGTGGTTGATTTTTTAGACTTTATTATTTTCGGGTATGATTTCCCCATTTTTAATATTGCCGATATGTCTTTAGTAATTGGCGCAATCGCTCTTGGGATTGACGTTATCTTTGGAGGTCATCATCATGAAAACAATTGAAATAACGGAATTAGAAAAGAAAGAAAGATTAGATAAATATTTGTCACAAATATTAGACGAATCTAGAAGCACCGTCCAACATTTGATCAAGGAACAATTGATTCTCGTGAATGACGAAGAAACAAAACCAAATTATACCATTAAAATTGGGGATGTTATCACTGTAGCCAAAGAGGAAACTGAAGAGATTATTTTAACACCAGAAGCAATTCCTTTGGATATCGTGTATGAAGATCGTTATTTACTTGTTGTGAACAAACAAAGTGGAATGGTTGTTCATCCAGGGGCAGGGAATAAATCACATACACTTGTCAATGCACTATTGCATCACATCAAAGATTTACAACCAATTAAAGGAGAATTGCGACCTGGGATTGTCCATCGTATTGACAAAGAAACGAGTGGGTTACTCGTTGTCGCAAAAGACGTCAAAACACTTGAATTTTTGGCAAATCAATTCAAAGAAAAGACTGCAACAAGAACTTATACTGCGCTTGTTGAAGGAGTCATTCCGCATAATTTAGGGAAGATTGACGCACCTGTTGGTCGTGATGTAAAAAATCGTCAAAAACAAGCAGTTGTTGAAGGCGGAAAACAAGCAGTAACACATTTTTCTGTCTTAGAACGCTTTGAAAATAATACCTTGATTGAGTGTCAACTTGAAACAGGAAGAACTCATCAAATTAGGGTCCACCTAGCTTATATCAAGCATCCACTTGTTGGAGATCCAAAATATGGTCTTAAAAAAACGAACAAAGATCATGGTCAATTTTTACATGCGAAAACTTTGGGATTTACACATCCTAAAACAAATGAATTTTTGTCGTTCGATTCTGAGTTGCCAGCATATTTTACTGACTATTTAATAAGTTTAAGAGGGTGATTTCATGGCAGATGCCTATATGCATGCAAAACTAATCAAAGAAATCAAGACGTTACGAAAAAAAGATTTGTTTGATGATTTCATGCTGATTGGGTCTCAAGGACCTGATCCTATGTACTATGGTTTTGTTCATAACTATCATGAACGCTATCGTTTTTTTGCTGATCGAATGCATGATACAGATACATCTTTGTTGTTTGAATCAATGTTTTCTTACGCAAAAAAACATTACTCAAAAGAAGTATATTCCTATATTGTCGGATTTTTATGTCATTTTGCACTTGATGTGAAAATCCATCCTTACGTATACCACCATGTTGGTCAATATGACCAATCAGATAAAGCAACACATCACATGCGTGGACTTCACTTAAAATTTGAACGTTCAATTGATGCAATGTTGATTGAACATGATACAGGAAAAAAAGCTCATCGCTATAACTTGCAACAACAAGCATTCCCGATAAAAAAAGTGCCACAAGAAATTAAAGATCTTTATCGAAATGTTATGGAGCATCGATACCAATTCCCTGATGGGGACAAAATGATCGAAAACAGTGTCAAATCTATGTATCGAGTATTACGTTATATTGTCAAAGATTCATTTGGGTTGAAAAAGTTAGGGTATAAAATACTAGATAAGATTTTTTCAAAAGAAGACATGTATTTTAGTGACTTATCGATGTATCATCATATTGAACAATTTGATTTTTTAAATCAAGATCATCGTGAATGGACACATCCTTATACAGGAGAAGTGTTTGATAAAAGTGTTTTTAATTTGTATGAAGAAGCGGTTCTTTTTGCAACAGAGTTGATTCAATATTTTGATCAATATCTTGAAGGAAATGAAGAAAAACCTGTGAACGGAATGATTCAAAATCTTTCATTCAATAAGGGGATTGCATGTGATGATCCGCGTCCAATGAATCATTACAACATTTACCGAAAATAAGCAAGAAATTTCTTGCTTTTTTTGTAGTATTTTTTTAAATAAGCGAAAACATTTGCCCTGTCTAGTGAAACAAGTTTTTGGTCATTTTTGCCCTCTTGCAGTTTTAAAAATGAAAGCGTATAATGAGTAAAAAGAGGAGGTGACCTATGGAACAATATCGCATCTATCGAGATATTTTATGTATTGATTTAAAGAGTTTTTATGCATCTGTTGAGTGCGCAATTAGGGGCTTAAACCCGTTTACAACTCCGCTTGTTGTCGCAGATAAAACAAGATCGAATGGAAGTGTTGTTTTGGCGGTCACACCCTACTTAAAACGTCGTGGAATACCGAGTCGTTGTCGCCTCTATGAATTGCCAAATGATCAAGACATTATCTATGCCAAACCACGAATGAATACCTACTTAGAATACTCGACAAAAATCATTGGAATTTACTTACAATATGTCTCGATTGAAGACATTCATATCTACTCAGTTGATGAAGTTTTTTTAGATGTCACAGGCTACTTAGATTATTACAAAAAAACCAAAGAAGAACTGGCATCAATCATTCTTCAAGACGTATATGACCAAACCAATATTCCCGCTACTTGTGGCATCGGACCAAATATGCTCATCAGCAAACTTGCCCTTGATTTAGAAAGTAAACATTCACCAAATTTTATTGCTTCTTGGATGTATGAAGATATACCAACCAAATTGTGGCCAATAAAACCACTCAGTGAGATGTGGGGCATTGGACATAATATGGAACGTAATTTAAATCGCATGGGTATCTATTCAGTTGGTGATCTTGCGCACTTTTCAAGATCAAAATTGAGAAAGTTTTATGGTGTCATTGGTGAAGAACTTTATTTTCACGCACATGGAATCGATCAATCAATCATTTCAGAAAAATTAGTGTATAAACCAGTTGATAAAAGTGTTGGTATGGGGCAAATGTTGTTTAAAGATTATTATGGTGATGAAGTCTTACAAATATTCTTGGAAATGACCGATGAAGTCACCAAAAGGTTGCGTTTTAAGAACCGCAAAGCTTACACAGTACATTTGAGTATCATGTACTCAAAAGATCATTATGGAGGCTTTTCACGTCAAATCACACTACCTTTTCCAACAATGAGTGAAGCAGAAATCTATCAGGCTTGTATTTCGTTGTTTGATCAATATTATGACGGGTCACCAATTAGAAAAGTATCTATTCGCTTAAGCCAACTTGTCGAAGAAATGCATCTTCAATTAAATCTATTTGAAGATGTAAATCAAAAATTGACGGAACAAAAACTTAGTCGTTCACTTGATCACATTCGATTAAAATACGGCAAAACATCTGTTTTCCGTGGATCGAGTTTGACTGAGGATTCAACCTTTTTATCACGCAGTAAAATGGTAGGTGGTCACAATGGCTGAAGAATATTACCATGACCGAAAAATGATGAAGTGGATGCCTTTTAATGCACTCTTAGAACAAGGTGATCATTTGCGTGAGTTAATTGAAATGCGAAATCAAGAAGATAAACCAATACTCAGTGAAGATCAACTAGCAGAATTAAACTATGACTTAGAACGAGCATATATGTCTCAAGAATTGGTGGAAATCACTTATTTTAAAAAACATCGAAAACACCTAATCAAAGGACATATTCATCAAATTGATATTCAAAATAAAATGATTATGATTGATAATGAAGGGTTATATGCAGAAGAAGTCTTAAAAATTACTTTTAGATAATCACCAAACAGTGATTATCTTTTTTGTTTCGATATTCATCGAAAAGGTTTGACAAATACAAAAAACCATGATATATTTATTTCGATAACAGTCGAAACAATATTGAAAGGAGTGCACATGAACAAATTAGATAAAAAGTATATGGAAATAATAGAAAGTTGGATACACGAATCAAAACAACAACAAATATTTTTAGAAAATGACGATCGTTTAGATGAAGCGAACTTAGAAAAAATTAGGTGTAACATTTATGAAATCTTTCAACAAATGTTTCAGCAATCAAAAAAGACGACGAAAACAGAAGAAGATTTCATTCAACGCTATTTATCATATCACCAAAACATACCAGCGAACTGGAAGAGAAGTCACGAACAAGCCAAAGAACAAAATTCTATTGACATGTTTATTGAAGAAACCAAAATAGAAGCAGCAACAAAAGTAGAACAACTCTTTAGGAGCTTATGGTGTAAAGATGGACTCAATTAAATTATTCAAAGTATTATCAGATAAATCTAGAATCAACATCATTTTAAGTTTAAAAGAAGAAGATATGGTCGTAGAACGAATCGCAAAACGATTAAATTTGGCTGCATCTACAACCTCTTTTCATCTCAAAAAACTAGAAGATATCGGGCTTGTAAAAAGTAAGAAAGAGCAATATTATAAAATCTACACGTTACAAAAATCGTTTTTATCTAAAACATTAGAAGAACTACTAACACTTAAAGAAGACCCACAAGTAAAAACAAGAGAAGAAAGATATATTCAAAATGTTTTGGATACTTTCATGGAAAATGGACGTATAATTCAAATTCCTGTTCAACGTAAAAAACGGTTAATTTTACTCGACCAAATCATTCAAGACTTTGAAGAAAATAAAATTTACACAGAACAAGAAGTCAATGATATTGTAATAAAGTATCATGAAGATTATTGTTTGTTACGCAGAGAACTTGTCGATTTTCGTTATTTAAAAAGAACAAAAAACACATATCAACTGTTATCAAAAAATGAGAAAAAATCATAAATTATTATATGTTTTTTTATTGAACATAGCATGGAGTACCTACACATGCGACAATAAAGCATTAAAAAAAATGATATCATCGAGTGATGATATCATTTTTATAATTACTCTTTTGTAATAGGTACGAATACTCTTGTTGCTAGTTCTTTATCTAACATATAAAGACCAGCATCTTTCACAAGTTTGATTTTGTCAATTAGACTAGAGAAATTATCTTCCTCTTCAACTTGTTCATCCACATACCAGTTTAGAAAACTGATGGCTGCGTGATCTTTTAACTCGTGAGCAATGTCAACTAAGTTATTGATACGTCTTGTTACTTCTTTTTCATGTGCCAATGAAGTTTCAAATACTTCGAGTAATGATTTAAAATCATTCTTAGGAGTTTCAAATCCAGTAATGTGTACTCGTTCACCACGGTCATTCACATAGTTGATGAATTTTTTTGCGTGAGCAAGTTCTTCTTCGTACTGAATCATAAACCAATTTTCAAATCCGTCTAATCCAAGTGTTGCGACATATCCAGCCATTGCCAAATAAACATGTGCAGATTCGATTTCAAAATTCAATTGCGTGTTGATTGCGTCGACTAATTTTTTATCCATAATATCTCTCCTTTTCTTTACCCTTATATTATACATTGTAAAGTTGTTACTTTTCAATTAATATGATGTTTTTTCTCTTGCAACAATTGCTTTGCTTTCACAGTAGTTTTAAAGTGTACTTTGGCGATGTCTTCTAAAAATAATTCGCCTTTCTCATGTAATATTGTTGCCGCGAGTTCATCAACTTTTGCGCCAGCTCCTTTGACTAAAGGATAGCCACATTCTTCACTTAATTGATCAAAATGTTTGACGAATGCATATCTTGCAAACATGCTCGCCAGAGCAATACTTGCATATTTACTTTCACCTTTCGTGGTAAAAATAATGTTCTTTTGTACTTTTTGTTCATCTGCTAGATAACGAAAATACAATTTTTCTTCCGTAAACTGATCAATGATGATGTCAGGAGAAGCGGTGATTTTTTGTTTTAAGTTTAAAATTGCTTTGTTGTGTAAGTACGCTTTTATTTTGTTTAGATTGAAGCCCCTTTTTATCAGTTCATTGTAACGTTTGTTATGCAATGTAAGCAAACTATAATTCACTTGGTCTTTTAATTGATCAACGGTCTTAATAATTGCTTCATCTGTCAATGTTTTTGAATCTTTGATATTTAATGCATAAAGTTTTTTCGCGAGGTCTTCATCGACATACACTGCGCATACGGTGACAGGTCCAAAATAATCTCCAGTACCAACTTCATCAGAACCAATAGATATTTTGTAGTAATCACTCATTGATTGTTTTTTTGCTTTTTGTTTTTCAGTCTTCTCATCCACCATATCCATTTGTAATAAAGTTGCCCACATCTGATATTCAGGGTAAGCATCCATTCCTTGGAACATTACTTTGTTTGATGCATACACAGTAACACTAACAAACTCTGTTTTTGCAAAAAAAACAACGGACGGTTGCGTACTTTCTTTTTGGTAATCTCGATAAAACTGAATGATTCGTAAAACTGCGTCATTAGAGACCTTTAAGACATAATTCAAAAAAACCACCTCGTATCTATTATTTTACCATATAAAATGGTAAAATAATACTTGGGAGTGAATAAACATGACATTTGATACGAAGACATTAGAATTTAAGAAAATCAAAGAACGTGTCGCAGTCTATGCGAACACATTATTAGGAAAGAAAAAAATCATCGAGATTGAGCCTTCAGCTAATCCGCTTTTAATCAATCGATTATTAAATGAGACCGCACAAGCAAATACACTCCTAATGCATGAGTTGTATCCACCATTTGGTGGCGTGCGCGATGTGACAAATCATTTAAAAAAAGCACGTGTCTATGACATATTGACACCAAGAGAATTTCTCGATATCGTTGATTTATTAAACGGCATCAACGCACAAGTACTATATTTTAAAAAGATTTTAGAAGAAGAATTCACGATTGATGCACTCACACCGTATTATCAAGAGTTCGAACAGTTTACAGCACTAAAAAAAGAAATCAAACAGATTATTACAGATGATGCGAACGTTGCTTCAACGGCTTCACATGAGCTTTCTCGCATACGTTCAAAAATTGATACGTTAGAACGCCGTATCCAAGAAAAATTAACTCAAGTAATGAAATCAAAAAAAGATGCACTTGCGGATCAACTCATTACTATCCGTAATGAACATTATGTCGTGCCTGTAAAATTAAGTGAGAAGAATAAATTTGATGGTGCAATTATCGATTATTCAAGTAGTGGTGAAACTGTCTATATGGAACCACGAGTAGTCACTGAAACCATCAATCAAATTCAATTATTAAAAATGGAAGAACAAAAAGAAGTAGAGCGTATATTGCGAGATCTAACGATTCGTTTGGCAGAAGATGTTCATGCCTTATCGAAAAACTTAGAATTGATTATTACCCTCGATACAATCTTTGCGAAAGCAAATTACGCACTAGAAACTGAGTCAACAAAACCAACCATTACAGAAAACGAAGTCTATCTTCGTAAAGCTCGTCATCCCTTGATTGATCCAAAAGAAGTCGTTGCGAACACGATGTATTTTGAACAAGGGAAGCAGATGATCATCATTACTGGACCTAATACTGGGGGAAAAACAGTTGCGTTAAAAACGATGGGATTGCTTTCTATTATGTTGCAAAGTGGATTACTCATTCCGGTTGCCGAAGACAGTAAAACCAAAATATTTGAGCAAATACTAGCTGACATTGGAGATGAACAAAGCATTGAGCAATCATTGTCAACGTTCTCATCGCATATGACCAGAATTATTCATATCTTAGAGGTGTTAAAAGAAGATGCACTAATATTGCTAGATGAGCTTGGTAGTGGGACAGATCCTAAAGAGGGCGCTAGTCTTGCGATAAGTTTATTAGAACATCTCAAAAAACAACATGTTTATGTGATGGCAACAACACATTATCCTGAGTTAAAAGCGTATGCATACAATCATCAATCAATCTTAAATGCTAGTGTTGAATTTGATGTGCAAAGTTTGAAACCGACCTACCGCTTATTGATTGGTACGCCAGGTAAATCAAATGCATTGCTCATTAGTGAACGACTCGGATTGCCAAAACATATCATTGAACATGCAAAAAATAACATCATCACCTCTGCGACAGACGTAAGTGAACTCATCGAAAAATTAGAACATGAAGGAAATAGACTAGATCAGAAACTGCAAGAGTATGAGCTTTTACTCAATGATAATAAACGATTAAAAGATGAATTGATTGAGGAAAAGCGCAAACTTAGAGATGAACAAATGCGCTTACGTGATAAAACAACTGTCTTGAATGCTGATGTCGTCAAAGAAACAAAAATGAAAGCAGAAACACTGATTAAAGAATTAGAAGAACTAAAATCGTCACAAGAACTTAAAACACATGAAATTGCAGACATCAAACATAAGGTTCGATCGTTTGCGATTGAAGAGGATACCAAAAGAAAGACAGATGATCATGTATTTAAAAAAGGTGATCGTGTCAATATTTTGAAATTTAATCGAGTGGGAGAACTGATCAAAAAACAAAAAAAAGATACTTGGGAAGTAAAAATGGGTGCTTTATCAAGTACATTTAAGGAAGATGAACTAGAGTTTGTTGATCGCCCAAAAAAAGAAGAACCAAAAGCAAAAATGAAGAGCCATGTTAAGAAAAAAGCATATACAACATTGGATTTACGAGGAATGCGCTATGAAGAAGCGCAAGATACCCTTGACAAATATGTTGATGATTGCTTATTATCACATGTCCCACAAGCAACAATTATTCACGGCTATGGTACACTTGCTCTCCGTCAAATGGTCAAGGAGTATGTGGCAAAACATCCCAGTATTACAACGTATCGTGATGGTGGACAAAATGAAGGTGGGTCTGGAACAACGATTATTTATTTTGAGTAAAAGTTGTGCAAAAGGATTGCAAGATAGACAACAGTTCAGTATAATAGGAATTGTAATTTAATAAGGAGGAATAGAATATGGCATTAATATATGCAAATGCAGATAATTTTCAAGACAGCATCGCAAAAGGAACAGTAGTCGTAGATTTTTATGCAGACTGGTGTGCACCATGTAGAATGATTGGACCTGTACTTGAGCAAATTGCTGAAGAACAATCAGACATTGGAATTGTAAAAGTAAACGTAGATGAAAACCCTCAACTAGCTAGTGAATTTGGTGTGAGAGGTATCCCTGCTTTGTTTGTTGTAAAAGACGGGAAAACAGTTGCTCAAAAAGCAGGCTTCATGCCGAAAGATGCACTTATTAATTGGGCGAAAAACGCGTAAATTAAGAGATGTCCCTATTTGGGCATCTTTTTTTTTGCTTTGCTTTTTTTTTTAGATAAAGTAATGTATAATAATCGTGGTGATAATATGGACGGAATTATTTTGATTGATAAACCTAAGGGATTCACATCCCATGATGTGGTCGCAAAACTTAGAGGTATTTTAAAAACAAAAAAAATTGGCCATTCAGGGACGTTAGATCCTGAGGCAACAGGATTACTTGTTGTTGGTGTTAATAAAGGCACAAAAATAATGAAATTCATCAATCAAGATGAGAAAATCTATCAAGCAACTGCATTGGTTGGAAAAACAACTGATACACTTGATGATGATGGAACGGTCTTAGAATCAAAAGAACTTAAGTCCATTCCAGATAATATCGAAGAAATCATTACACAATTTGAAGGTGAATATACATTCGATATTCCACTTTACTCCGCAGTGAAATACAATGGTAAAAAATTATACGAATATGCAAGAGCTGGTAAAATACCAGATATGGATTTATCAAAAACGGTGACAGTCTACGCTATAAAATTGTTGGCACCTCCGCGATTGATTAATGATTGTTTGTATATTGATTACGAAGTACATGCATCCAAAGGGCTTTACGTACGAGCGCTTTCCAAAGATATTGGGAAAGCATTAGGATATCCTGCCTACAATTATCAATTGCGTCGGATAAAAGCTGGTAAATTTGATGTATCTAATGCACAAACTTTAGAAGAGTTAGCGACCAACGACGCAAAATTTGTCTCACTATCGAATGCATTACCATTTCCTAAGCATTGTGCAAGTGAGATTGAGTATAATGAACTGAAATACGGTCGTAAACTTACGATTGATTCAACTGAGGATTATCTATCGATTGTCAATGAGAATGATGAATTACTAGCAGTTTACCAATTAGAAACAACCAATACATATAAAGCAACCAATGTTTTTTTAGAAGGTGAAATAAAATGAAGGTAACATATTTATGTGAAGAATCCATATTTGAAGATACAGTTTTAGCGGTTGGTTTTTTTGATGGATTACATTTGGCCCATCAACACTTGATCAACGAAACAATTGAAATAGGAAAAAAACTTGGAAAAAAAACAGCGCTTTTAACATTTGATGTGCACCCAAAAACAATTTTATTTGATTTAGATTATCAATATATTACGCCTTTACAGGCGAAAATTAAAAAACTAAAACAATTTGATCTAGATGATCTATACATCTTAAGATTTACCAAGCGTTTGGCATCTATGGATCCCAAAGAGTTCATCGAAACATATTTAAAAAACGCACACACAATTGTATGTGGGTTTGACTTTAAGTTTGGTGTTCGAGGTAGTGGGAATGTTGATATGTTAAGAAAATCTAAATACTTTCAAACGATTGTTGTAGATGAAATAACTTATCATGGATACAAAGTAGGTAGTACACATATTAGAGATTTGCTCCATGCTGGGCGTGTAGATGAAGTAGAAGAGATTTTAGGACATCCATATGAAATTACAGGACGCGTTGTTCATGGCGCAAAAAAAGGACGAATGATTGGATATCCTACAGCGAACATTGATACAACCGATTACTTAATTCCACGAAAAGGTGTTTATGCAACAAAGACATTGGTGGAGGATGTTTGGTATCCTTCGATGAGTTCAATTGGTCACAATCCAACGCTCAATTGCCGCAGTGAATTAAGTGTGGAGTCAAATATATTTGAATTTGATCAAGAAATTTATGGAAAAGAGATCACCACTGTCTTCATTAAACGCTTACGTGATGAGATTAAGTTTGAAGAAGTCAATCAACTCATCAAACAAATCGATCAAGATAAGATTGATACGATAGAAATATTAAAAAACCATTTATAATCACTTGCATTCAACTAATTTTATGATATAATACTTATTGCGCCTATTTCTTTGTTGTTTGAGTACTCCGACGACGACTAGGATATAGGTAAGAAAAAATAAAAGGAGGAAATCATTATGGCTTTATCAAAAGAAGCAAAACAAGCAATTGTTGAAGATTATCGCATTAAAGAAGGAGATACAGGTTCTCCAGAAGTACAAATCGCTATTTTAACAACAGAAATCAGCGAATTGAATGAGCATTTAAAAATGCACAAACATGACTTCCATTCACGTCGTGGACTACTTAAAAAAGTAGGTCATCGTCGTAACTTACTAAAATATTTGGCAAAACAAGATGTTCAACGCTATAAAACATTGATTCAAAGATTAGGAATTAGACGATAAAAAGCGCAATCATTGCGCTTTTTTCTTTGCTTAACAAATCAATAATATATGTTATAATGTATTTGATATTAATTATTGCGGAGGCGAATGATGAAAAACGAAAGAAGAATAAAAATATTACAATATTTGGGAATCTTTGTATTGATGCTTTTGGCACTAAAATATATAAACGAACTTTTCAGTAATCAATTAGATGTGTTGTTTTATTCGATCAATATCATTGTATTACCTTTTTCGATTGCACTTTTTATTAGTTATCTATTATCTCCTTTAATGAACCTTTTAGAAAATAAGATAAAAATCAAATCACGATTGGTGATTGTCATCATTGTTTTTGTTATTATGATTGTCGTTTTGTCTACTTTTGGTTACTTTGTCGGAAAAATCATCTACGAACAAGCGATTGGATTTATAGATCGTGACTGGGCGAACATTGTCGAATTCGTTGAAGGGTATATTGAAGAAAACGATGCGGTTGCTAAGATGTATGAATGGATGAACCAATTCATTACTTTTGATAATGCTTCTCCTGTATTGATCAATATCTTTAATATCTTTCGCAGTATTACAAGTATTGTTGTGGTTACGATTTTGGTTCCTGTCTTTTTATTCTTTTTACTACATGATCGAAATCGTATATTTCAAGGGATTTTATCTACTGTGCCTGAACGTTTTCAAGCGCACGTTGCAGAACTTGGAAAACGCGCAAATGTTGTTATAGAAAAATACTTTAATGGACGTTTTATTTCCATGTTTATCATGAGTATTTTTTATACCATATTGTTTTTAATATTAGGATTTAGAGAACGTAGTGTTTTCTTTGGGTTCATGCTTGGATTTTTAGACATTGTTCCTTATGTAGGACCATTTGTTGGTACTTTACTACCATTCTTATTCTCATTTACCGTAAGTGATGATCTATTGTTTTTAGAATATTCATGGATTGCAGTTCTTGCAATTAATGGAATTGGACAATTGTTACAAGGGAATTTAATTCAACCTTGGATCATGGGAAAAGAAGTAGATATGCATCCTTTATTGGTCCTTGTGAGTTTCATTTTCTTTGGTGCTCTATTTGGTATCACAGGAGTCATATTGGCAATTCCAATCACCGGAATCATCCGTACGACGCATCGATATTTAAAAGAAATAGGTGGGATAGATGCGCTCCTTGATGGTGATTTTCAAAAACGGCAAAATTAGTATTGACAACGTCTTAAATAAAGCGTATATTAGGAAAGTATTTTATTAAAGAAGAGGGTTGAAAATGACTGGAATATTACTGTATCTATTTATCTTTTTTGTCAAAATTTTCGAAGTATCACTCGCAACACTTAGAATTGTTTTAATCACCAAAGATGAACGCTTAAAAGGAGCTACTATTGGCTTTTTCGAAGTTATTATCTGGGTTATTTTAGCATCAACTGTGTTGCAAAATATTAGTGAAGATCCATTTAAGGTCGTAGTTTATGCAATGGGATTTGCGATTGGAAACTACACTGGTAGTGCGATTGAAAATATGATTGCGATTGGTACAACCAATATTGAAGCAATCGTTCATAAGAGTGATGGAAAAGAGCTATCAATTGCCCTTCGAAAAATGGGACTTGCCGTAACAGCTGTTGATGCATACGGAATGAAAGACAAAAAAGAAATTCTATATATTCGTATACCACGTAAACAAGTAAATGCAACAATCAAATTAATTCGTTCATTCCAAAAGGATGTTGTGATTACGATCAATGACATCAAACCAATTTATGGTGGATATCGTACAATTCGAAAATAAGGAATAGGTGATACTATGGAATTACGTGATCAATATTATCATGAATTATCTTTGATTAAAGAAGCACGTATTGAGCATGTATTGAATGTTGCCAAAGAGATTTTTAATGAGTCTACAATTCATCAAACAAAAATAAAAACAATCGCGAAACGTTCTGGAATTGGTGAAGCTACTTTCTATCGATATTTTGGAGATAAAACAACGCTTGTTAAATGGGTTTCCTTAAGTTATTGGGAAGAATTGACGAAACAATTTTATCAGTATTATACTGATGAAATCAAACCAAAAAATTCAGGATATCGGAAAGTAGAATCTTTTTTACATATCTTTGAGTTGCTGTATCAAGAACACAAAGATTTTATTCGCTTTACCGATGACTACGATAATTACATTCGTGACATCAAAGAAAAAGAAGGATCGTTTGAAGCATTACAGTTATCTGTCAAAGAAATGTTTGTAGATTTAATCAAACAAGGGATTGATGATGCAACTATTCGTAATAATCTTTCACCAAAAGAAGCTTATGATATGATGGCACAAATGTTTATGTCAATATTACAACGATTGACAGTGAGAGCGGGGCATTTAAAAATCGAGTATGGCCTTTCAATAGAGCGATGTTTGGAACAATATATTGAGATGTTTATGAACTATATTAAAGCATAAGGTCATTATGTGACCTTTTTGTGTTATTTTAGCCTTTAGGCTATCATTTTTCTTTAAAATATGATATTATATTTAATTGGAAAAGAATAATAAGAAGAGAAAAGAGAAAAGAGGACAAGAATATGGCTGATCGAAGAATATTCAAACGTGAATTTGATGGTAGAACCATCACAGTAGAAACAGGAGAGGTTGCTAAGCAAGCTGCTGGGGCTGCAATTATTCGTTATGAAGATACTGCAGTATTGAGTGTAGTAGCAGCTTCAAAAAAACCAGCAAACGCGAACTTTTTCCCATTGATGGTTATTTATCAAGAAAAAATGTACGCAGCTGGAAAAATTCCAGGTGGATTTTTAAAACGTGAAGGGCGTCCAAGTGATAATGAAACACTGACTGCTCGTTTAATTGACCGTCCACTAAGACCACTTTTTCCAAATGGTTTTAGAAATGACGTACAAGTCATTAATCAAGTAATGAGTTCGAACCAAGACAACTCACCAGAAATGACTGCAATGATTGGGAGTAGTTTGGTATTAGGATTAAGTCATCTTCCATTTGACGGACCGATTGCGGGAGTGAATGTGGGACGTATTGACGGAACATTCATTTTAAACCCAAGTGAAGAACAAATGGAAATATCAGATATTGAATTATCTGTTGCAGGGACAAAAGACGCTGTAAACATGGTTGAGTCAAGTGCCAAAGAAATGGACGAAGACATCATGTTAGATGCGATTTTATTTGCCCATGAATGGATTAAGAAAATATGTGAATTCCAAGAAGAAATCATCGCTGAAGTTGGAAGAGAAAAAGAAGAATTTGAATTAAAAGTTGTTGCTGAAGAACTTGTGAATGAAGTAAAAACAGCAGTTGAAAAAGAAATCAATGAAGCTGTTCAAATTCGCGAAAAAACAGCACGTGAAGATAAAATAGCAGATATTACTGATACATTAGTTGAACAATATGAAGCAAAAAATAAAGACCTTGACAAGGAAGATTTAAGAACATTATTAGATGATGTAAAAAGTGTCTGTCATGATATTGAAAAAGATGCAATGCGTCGCTTAATTAGTGTTGATAAAGTACGTCCTGATGGTCGTAAATTAGACGAATTACGTGATTTAGATTGTCAAATCGACTTGTTCGATCGTACACATGGTAGTGCATTATTTACGCGTGGACAAACACAAGCACTTGCACTTACTACATTAGGTTCATTATCAGAGTACAAAATGATTGATGGACTTGCTGATGAAATTGAAAAGAAAACATTTATGTTGCATTACAACTTCCCACCATATAGTGTTGGAGAAACAGGACGTTACATGGGCGCAGGAAGACGTGAAATTGGACATGGTATGCTCGGTGAGCGTGCATTACGTCAAGTGATGCCTTCACAAGAAGATTTTCCATATACTGTGCGTATTGTATCTGAAATTCTTGAAAGTAATGGATCAAGTTCGCAAGCAACGATTTGTGCAGGAAGCATGAGTTTAATGGCTGCGGGAGTTCCAATCAAAGCACCAGTTGCGGGAATCGCAATGGGATTGATTAAAGAAGGAGATTCTTATTCAATTCTAACAGACATTCAAGGAATGGAAGACCACAACGGAGATATGGACTTTAAAGTTGCTGGTACCAAAGAAGGTATTACAGCACTTCAAATGGATATCAAAATTACTGGTATTAGTAGAGAAATTATGCAAGAAGCACTTGCACAAGCAAAAATCGCAAGATTACAAATTTTAGAAGCAATGGATAAAGCCATCGCGCAACCTCGTGATGAAGTATCAGAATTTGCTCCTAAAGTAAAATTGATGTTTATTGATCCAGATAAAATCCGCGATGTTATTGGACCTGGTGGAAAACAAATTACTGCGATTATTGAAGCTTGTAACGATGTAAAAATTGATATTGAGCAAGATGGTCGTGTTACAATTATGCACACCAACTCAGAAGACATCAAAAAAGCAATGGCAATGATTGAAAATATTGTGAAAGTTGCCAAAGTTGGAGAAATATACGACGGAAAAGTAGTTCGTGTTGAAAAATATGGAGCATTTGTTGAATTATGGAAAGGGACCGACGGTCTATGTCATATTTCAAAACTTGATCATAAACGTGTTGATAAAACAGAAGACGTTGTCAAAGTTGGCGATATTATCAGCGTAAAAGTAATTGGTATTGATGAACGTGGACGCGTTGATTTATCAAGAAAAGCAACAATGCCAAAACCTGAAGATAATAAAGCAAGTTCTTCTAAATAAACAAAAATTATGATAAAATAAAGTACATCAATATCCGGGCAATCGAGCCGAAAGGTTAGGAAAGTCCATGCTAGCACAAGCTGAGATGCTTGTAGTGATTGTGATAGAGGAAACCATAACTCTATGCACGTAAGTGACGGCTGAGAACACACCTGTTAAATGGTGTTAGTATCTTTAAAAGTGCCACAGAGACGAGCTGTCTTAGAAATGAGGCAGGTGGAACGGGTAAACCCCGCAAGCTAGAAACCCAAATTTGGTAGGGGCACTTCAATCCTGTAAATGAACGGGAGAGGAGACGCATAACTGCGTAGATAAATGATTGCCACCCGTAAGGGGACAGAACATGGCTTATAAGATATTGATGTTTAAAAGGCGCTCTAGGGCGCCTTTTCAATAAGAGGTGAATATTATGCATATCATCATTTCTCCTAGTAAAACGATGAGAATGACTACAAATGAATACTTAACATCTTTAAAGCCAATTGATTTGGATAAAACCAATCAAATCATCACGCATTTGCAACAATATTCTAAAAAAGACCTTCAACAAGTTATGCTGCTAAGTGATAAATTGATTGACGAGGTCTATCCAATTATCCAGCAGTTCAAAGATGCAAAAGAAGGACATGCGATCCTTAGTTATCGAGGATTTGTTTTTCAAAAATTGGCATTTTCAACATATACAAAAAGTGAATATTTGTATATTGAAGAACATGTTCGAATCTTAGATGCTTTGTACGGATTCCTTAATCCAAGTACGTTAATCAAACCATATCGACTTGATTTTCAAATGAAACTCGGATTGAATTTGTATCAATACTGGACTATTGACGAATATTTAGATGAACCGATTATCAATTTGGCCTCAAATGAGTATCATAAACTCATCAAGTATAAAAAAACAATCAATATCAGTTTTTTACAATGCAAAAAAGGCCAATTAAAAAATGTTCCTACGCACACAAAACAAGCACGAGGAATGATGCTCAATTACATGATTTTAAACAAAATCGAAAACATTGAAGATATTAGAAATTTTAGTGAAGCGGGTTATACGTATGTAAAAGACTTATCTAGTGCGCAAGAACTCGTTTTTATACGTTAAAAAAAGATTGCATTTTATCGATATTTTCGGTACAATGTTTACGCATCTATAGGAGGTGATTTTATGAGCAATGAAATCAACATCAAGGAAGTACAAGAAAGACAAAAAAATATTCGTAACTTTTCGATTATCGCACACATCGATCATGGAAAAAGTACGCTTGCTGATAGAATCTTAGAACAAACTGAAGCAATTTCTTCAAGAGATATGAAGGCACAATTGCTCGATAGTATGGACTTAGAAAGAGAACGTGGAATTACCATAAAATTAAATGCCGTTCAAATAAAATACACTGATAAAACAGATGGACAAATCTATATTCTCCATCTGATTGACACCCCAGGGCATGTCGATTTTACGTATGAGGTGTCTCGTAGTTTGGCAGCTTGTGAAGGAGCAGTATTGGTTGTCGACGCTGCTCAAGGGATTGAAGCGCAAACGTTAGCCAATGTGTACTTAGCACTTGACAATGATTTGGAGATTTTACCACTCATCAATAAAATTGATTTACCGAATGCAGATCCAGAAAAAGTCAGAAGTGAAATTGAAGATGTGATTGGACTAGATGCAAGTGAAGCAGTACTTGCTAGTGCGAAAGATGGTATTGGAATCGAAGAAATATTACATCAAGTGATTGCCAAAATTCCTGCACCTACTGGTGACGCATCTGCGCCACTAAAAGCTTTGATTTTTGATTCGTATTATGACAGTTATAGAGGAATCATACCATCAATTCGAATTGTAGATGGAATCGTCAAAAAAGGCGATAAAATCAAAATGATGGCATCAAAAACAACGTATGAAGTAACAGAAGTTGGAATTTTTAATCCAAAACAAGAAATAAGAGATTATCTAGGACCTGGTGATGTTGGCTATTTGGCAGCTGCAATAAAAACTGTTGAAGATGTACGTGTCGGTGATACTGTGACCCATGTAAAACCAGCTACCAAGGAACCTTTACCAGGATATCGTCAACTAAATCCTATGGTATTTTGTGGATTATTCCCAATTGATTCAAACAAGTATAACGATTTAAGAGAAGCGCTTGATCGATTAAAATTAAACGATGCTTCTTTAATCTTTGAACCAGAAACATCACAAGCGTTAGGATTTGGATTTCGTACGGGGTTTTTAGGGTTACTGCATATGGAAATTGTTCAAGAACGTATTGAACGAGAGTTTAACATTCCACTAATCGCAACGAGCCCTAGTGTAATTTATCATGTTCATTTAACAGATGGCACTATGATCAATATTGATAATCCAAGTGATTTACCAGAAGTACAAAAAATAGAAATGATTGAAGAACCTTATGTAAAAGCAACCATTATGACACCTGATGAATATGTCGGGAATGTCATGGAATTATGCCAAAATAAACGTGGGATCTTTCGCGATATGAAATATTTAAGTGAATTGCGTGTTGAACTTGTATATGAATTACCACTATTAGAAATTGTATATGATTTCTTTGATAAATTAAAATCATATTCTAAAGGATATGCCTCTTTTGATTATGTGTTTAGTGGATATAAAGCAAGTAAACTAGTCAAAATGGATATTCTTCTCAATGGAGAACTTGTCGACGCACTCTCAACGATTGTTTATAAGGATTTTGCGTTTAGAAGAGGAAAATTGATTACTGATAAGCTTAAAGAAATTATTCCAAGACAAATGTTTGAAGTCCCTATCCAAGCTTCAATCAATAACAAAATCATCGCACGAAGCACCATAAAAGCAATGCGCAAAAACGTGTTGGCTAAATGTTATGGTGGAGACATTTCGCGAAAGCGTAAACTATTAGAAAAACAAAAAGAAGGAAAAAAACGAATGAAGAATATTGGTAGTGTCGAAGTACCACAAGAAGCATTCTTAACCGTTCTTTCGATTGATGAATAAGCCCTTTTATTGGGCTTTTTTTCAACGTATAATTGTGATAAAATAAAGACGAGGTGTTGTCTATGATTGAAGGTATCTATATTCACATTCCATTTTGTGAACAAATTTGTGTCTATTGTGATTTTCATAAAGAAATCGCAACAGATAAAAAGAAAAAATTGTATATCAATCGATTAATAAAATCGATTGATCATCTTAATGATGATTTTTCTGAACTAAAAACAATTTATATTGGTGGTGGAACACCTTCAAATTTGGACAATGTACTCTTAGAACAATTGCTAAAAACGATTAAGGTAAAATTTGATTTATCAAAAATCATTGAATACACCATTGAAGCCAATCCAAACGACATCACAAATCAAAAATCAGACTTGTTTGCCAAATATGGAATAAATCGCGTTAGTTTGGGTGTCCAAAGTTTTGATAACCAAGTATTGAGTTCGATGAATCGAAGTCATCAAGCAGAAGATATTGAAAAAAGCATCAAGTTATTAAAAAAAGCAGGAATTAACAACATTAGTATTGATCTTATTTTTGGTTTTAATAATCAAACCCTATCACAAGTAGCCTACGATTTAGAAAAAGCAATATCACTTAATATCAAACATATATCATATTATGCACTAATTTTAGAAGAAAAAAGCATCATGCATTACTTAGTGAAACAAGGAAAAATGGGCGTTGTAGATGAAGATTTAGACTATCTTATGTATAATAAGATTATCGATACTTTAAAAGAAAATGGATACAAACATTATGAGATTTCGAATTTTTCTTTAGAAGGATACGATTCAATGCATAATGTGTTATATTGGACACAAAAATCATATTTAGGTCTTGGTAGTGGTGCACATTCTTATGTCGATGATAAACGATTTTTTCAATCGCCCAATGTGCAAGAATACATTTCCTCAAGTAATGATCAACAATGTAGGGAGTTCTATCCTTCCTATCCACTAGAAGATGCATTAATCTTTGGATTGCGTGTGTTAGAAGGAATCAATGTTTTGGCACTTGAGAAACAGTTCAAGATATCTTTATTTGAACGTTATCCTGCTATTTTAACATTGATTGATCAAGGTCTATTGTTATATGAAGATGATTCAATTCGACTATCTGAAAAAGGATTGATGCTTGCGAATAATGTATTTGCGGCGTTATTGGAGGAACATCATGCTTAGACAATTGCTAAAAGAGTATGAGTATTATCTTAAAGTAACGAAAAATCTAAGTATTCATTCGATTAATAGTTATACGTCTGACTTGAAGGATTATATCGGATATTTAGAGAAAAATTATCAGATTAAAGATCCCAACAACATCACAAAATCTGAAATTAAGAATTTTATGGCTGCTTTAAAAAGACGAGATGCACAAGCAAATAGTGTCGCTCGTAAGTTAAGCGCTATTCGATCTTTTCATCAATTTTTATTGAGTGAAAAACTGGTGAGTGAAAACATTGCTTCACAAATTAGGCAAGTCAAAAAGGAAAGTAAATTGCCGACGGTTTTATCATTAGAAGAAATTGAACAAATGCTGTCTTTATTAGATCATGAAGACCCACTCACAATGAGGAATAAAGCAATCATTGAATTGCTTTATGGAAGTGGATTGAGAGTGAGTGAACTGATCAATTTAAGGCTTGGTGATTTACATATAAATCGCCGATTCATAAATATCATAGGTAAAGGAAATAAGGAACGGATCATTCCATTAGGTGATGAAAGTGCGTTTGCTTTAAAAAACTACTTAGAAAAAAGTAGAAGTGTGTTGAAAAAAGAACTAGGGGATATTGTATTTGTCAACACAAGAGGCACACAAATAAGTCGCATTGGTGTTTACAAAATGCTAAAAAAACTCGCAAATGATGCTGGAATTACTAAGACAGTAAGCCCACATACATTAAGACATAGTTTTGCGTCACACTTATTAGAAAACGGCGTAGATTTAAGATTGGTCCAAGAACTGCTTGGGCATGAGGATGTATCAACAACTCAAATATATACACATATCCATAAACAAACATTAAAAGCGTTGTTCAAAAAAGCACATCCAAGAGCAATGCAAGAGGAGGAATACGATGTTTAAACGAATATTTTTAATTGTGATTGATAGTGTTGGTTGTGGTGAAGCACCAGATGCCAAAGAATTTGGTGATGAAGGCGCAAACACCATCAAACATATTAGTGAAGCCGCAAATGGGATTCATTTACCTATGATGGAAAAACTAGGCTATGGTCATTTAACGGAAATTAAAGGGGTCAAACCAGTTCCAAAGCCAATTGGTTTTTATACTAAGATGGCTGAAATTAGTAATGGAAAGGATACAATGACAGGTCACTGGGAACTTATGGGACTGAAGATTGTTACTCCGTTTATTACCTTTACTGACACTGGGTTTCCAAGTGAATTATTAGATGAACTATCGAGAAGAACTGGTCGAAATATAGTTGGAAATAAGGCGGCGAGTGGAACTGAAATCATCGAAGAATACGGGGAACATCAAATAAAAACTGGTGATTTGATTGTTTATACTTCAGCTGATAGTGTCTTACAAATAGCTGCACATGAGAAATATGTGGGACTAGACGAACTTTATGAAGCCTGTGAAATTGCGCGTGAACTGACAATGAAAGAAGAATGGATGGTTGGACGTATTATCGCTAGACCTTTTGTTGGAGAGAAAAAAGGTGAGTTTCAACGTACAAGTAATCGTCATGATTATGCATTGAAACCATTTGAAGATACATCACTTGTCCATCTTAAAAATGCTGGATATACTGTAAGTGCATTTGGTAAAATCGAAGATATTTATGATGGTGAAGGAATTACTGAAAGTCAAAAACAAAAGAGTAATAAACATGGCATGGAAAACTTTATTGCTTATACAAAAACTGACTTTGAAGGATTGGCTTATTTGAATCTTGTTGATTTTGATGCGTTATATGGACATCGTAGAGATCCAATTGGTTATAAAAATGCTTTAGAAGAATTTGATCAACAACTGACAGAGTTAATTGAAGTATTGGATCAAGATGATTTATTGATAATTACTGCTGATCATGGGAATGATCCGACCTTTGAAGGATCAGACCATACTAGAGAATACGTGCCTTTACTTGCTTACAATAAGCGTTTATTAGGAGGACCTATAGAGATTCGAGAAACGTTTGCGGATATCGGTCGTACCATTACCGAGAATTTTCAAACAAAACATGCTACTTATGGAACTAGCTTTTTAGATGATTTAAAAGTTTAATGAGTATATAAAAATGAAGAGACAATTTAATTTGTCTCTTCATTTTTTTAGTTTTTCTTCAATTCTAAATTCTTTTTTGCATCAGCCAATTCAAGTTTTAATTGCCTATTGGCTTCTTTTTTAATTTCTCGTTCTTGTTTATTAATTCCTTTTGAAGCTGTTTTTAAATAGCTCTTATAATTTTTAATCAATGCACCAAATTTTGTATCAATATGACTCATTGTTTTTTCGATTGTTTGTTGCTCATCTTTTAACAATGTATCTAACTCATTCTCAAGATGACGCGCTCGTTTTTCTTCTTGATGTCTTAAGGTTTGATAATTTTTTTCAATGTCAGTAGTAGAACGCAAATAATCTTCTTTATTCATTTGTTCAATGGTCATATTGGCAAATGATGATTGAAATTGTTGTTTTTCTTCTGTAGAGCGATCAATAATCATCTGTTCATTGGTGATGAATTCTTGTTTTAATTCTTCTTTGAGTTCAGTTTGTTTTACAATGAATTCATCATCTGTGTCACTTCTTGTAAACTCTTCAATTTCAGTACGATATTGATTGATCAATATTTCAGGTTCTGAAATACGTTCTTGATAAAATTCTTCGGCTTCTTTTGTAGCTTGTTCTAAGCGTTCATGTGCTTTGCTTAAAGCTTGATTGTTAAGAACTGGGGTCAGATTTTTCGATTCTTCAGAGTGAGAAGTTTCTTCTAAATCATCATATTTCTCCTTTGTCTTATCGTAAAGTGCTTGGAAGGATTGAATCGTTTGATCACGTAAAAGCATTGCATCATCTTGTGCTTTTTCAAATCGAGAGTTTGCTTTATCAATCATTTGTTGGTAACGAGTTATTTGATGATCATTTCTGATTTGCTGTTCAATTTCATCAATTTTCTCATTGATATCATTTGTTAACTCTTCTTTTTGTTTTAAGAATTTTCGATGATCAGCAGGAGAAGTAAACAACATCATTTTATAGTCTAAATCTTCCAGTTGATCTTTTCTTATTTTCTCTAGTTTTTCAATTTCTTGATCATAATGATGTTTGTGTTGTTCTAACTTTTGCAAAGCATAACTGATTTCTTGTTCTTTTGTCAGTTGGATTGATTCTAATCGTATATCGTATTCACCTTTAGCACATTTGATTTGTTGTTCAGCAAATAGCAATTGATTTTCCAATGTTGTTTTGACAAAAGCATCATTAACATCTATCCCACCACTTATACGCGAAACTTGTTCTTCAGCCAAACGTTTTTCATATTCATACAATGATTTAACTTTGATCAATTGTAATTCTTTTTCTTTTAAGGCAACTTCGATTTGAGACTCTAAAGTAATGATTTTTTGTTCACGTTGATCTTTTACTTTTTCACTTTGAATTAAACGTTCATTTTGTCTATTCATGATGCGGTGATCTATCGTTATTAACTGTTTTTCTAAATCGATTTTGAGTAATGATTGTTTGATTTGAAAAATAGCGTCGATCATATCGTTGTATTTTTGTTCCTCGATATCTTTGATTTTGGTCACATATTGATTGATTTGTTCATTAAGCTTTGTAATCAATTCTTCTATATCATTCATAAAAGTCAATTTAGACTGTTCGTGGTTTTTAAGAATATCAAGTTCTAAAAGACGAATGTCAAAACGTATTTTGATGACTTCAAATTTTGCTTTTTTATATTGATCATAAAACGCTTTTGTTTGTAGCAATTGGTTATTGATGTTTTGTTGATCTTTCAATAACTGTTCATAGTCTGTCTGCAATAGATAATTGTGCTTATCTTGTTCATGGTAGATATTCAATAAAGCAAGGCTAAGCTCTTTATCTGATTTACTTTTGATATATTGTTGTTCTAAATTGTATAATTTTTCAAGTGTCGCCGTATGTTCTTTTGTAGTGAGTCTATCAAGTTCATCTTCGATTCTTGAGATTTCTGACTTGCTCAACTTTTCTTCGGCTTTATCATATTCGCGAATCAATGACTTCACTTGGCGATAATCTTGTTTCTTTTCTGCTTCCATAATCATGAATTTAATATTTTTCAATTCTATTTTGGTGTCTTCGCGAGCCATACTTTCTTTGTTGATCTGTTCTTGATGACTCTCATGTAATTCTTTAGACATGCGTTGCTCATAAGCAAAGAAATCATCTTTAATTTTCGTTTGTTCTTTTGTGTATTGTTCATGTAGCGCTTGCATTGAATCAATTAATGTTTGTTTTTTTTCAATGAATTCTGATTCAATTTTTTGATCGATGTCTTCATCTGAATTTTCAGTGTAGAGAGTTAAACCGTTGACTAAAGAGGCATCGCTTAAAGTTTTTAACAAATCATTTCGCAATTGTTCGATTTGTTTCTCTTTCGAAAATAAATCAGTTTTTAGCGTTTCTAATGACGAAGCCTCATTTCGGATAGACTCCATTTTTTTTATGTACTCGTCGACCATAATGTTTGTCACTTTATTTGCCGCATGATGAACATATGAGAAAAATTGATTGGCAGAAGTAGTGAACTGGAATGTACGAGTACTTATATTGTGTTGTGCAGCTAATAAGTTTTCTTGAATTTGTTTTGTTTGTTCTTCAAGAAGATTGATGGTTTTTGGCAATTTGCTTGCTTCGTAAAATCTTAGAGATTGTTTAGCTTTGAAAACATCTTCTTTGGTTTTAAGCATCTGATTGAGCTGACGAATCAATGTTTCATGATCAATCTCATCGATTTCTTGATTTAGATGAGCAACTTTGGAGTCGAATTCATCAATCTTATCCTTTGTATCTTGCATTCGTTTATCACGATCTTTGGCTATTTTTTTATTTGATTTCGCAACGTGATCAACGAGTTTTTTTAAGAGGTTGCTTTCAGTAACCAAATCACTCTCAATAATGGCAGAAATATCTTTGTTTGCTCGTGAAATAATTTTTGGTAATGTAGTTTTAATGAATTTTGCCATCTAAATAGCCTCCTTTCATGATAAATTTTTGTTTAGTCGATGAAGCTGTTGGTTCAATTCTAATGTGTTTGATTTCATTGACTTGATTGTTTCTTCATAGGAAGATTGAAGAAGATCAAATAATGCTTGATGTAATAATTGAAATACATTGATTTCTTGATTAATGTTTTTTGAGTATGATTTTTTCATCTTTTCAATGTGTTGGTTTAGTTGATCAAAAAACTGGTTGTATTCCACGCGGATTTCTTGGTCAAATGACTCAATGATATGGCGTACCATTTTTTTATTTTCTAAAAGTTCATCACGATTAGATGTTTCCTTATTTTCAAACGTACTTCGTAATTCTTGCATTTCTTTTTGAATTTCAGGATTCGCTAAATGATTCTCATGACCAAGTGTAGTAGTAGCCTTGTATAATTTGTCCTTGAGTTCCTCATTATGAATTTCAAGATCGATTTCAGCTTGTTTTATCGCTTCATTAATGGTCATAATCTCTTCATCTATGATTGCCTGCTTACGGTTTAGTTGATCTTGTTCCTTGGCTTTCAGGTTTTCAATTGTTGTTTGTTCAATTTTTTCTTCGAAGTCCAAAATACGTTTTGCTTCGAGGAGTTTCTCTTCAAAGGTCTGTTTGATTTCTTTTTCTTCAGTTTTCAGTTTATTCAACGATTGGTCAAGTTCTTCTAATTTTTTCACTTCACCTTTTTCACGTTGTTCATCTAAAGCAGTAAGATGTTCTATAGAAGGTGCAATTTTCTCTTCATATTCTTTTGTCAAGGCGTCAACTTCATTTTTTTCGGTTTTATCAAGGTATTCCTTTTTATCTTGTAATTCTTGAATTTGATCATCTAGCGCAAGATATTCTTCCTTTTCCTCATTGGATAACTCGCTTAATGCTTGCTCATGTGTTGCGTTTATTGGACGTAATTTGTTTTGTAATTCTTGATCCAATTTGCTTTTTGCTTGTGCTTGGTTCTCTTTTGCTTCTTTAATAATCATGTTATCTTGTTCAGTCATTGGTTTGAACAATTCATTGATTTCTTTTGCCAATTCTTTCATTAAATGTGACAAACTAGTGTTCGTCTCAGCATGAATAGCGCTAAGTGCATCTATAAAAGAAGTAGTACTTTGGAATTTTTGTTTGTCAATTTTTCTTAAAGATTCATTTAAAGATACGACGTAAGATTTTACTTGTTGATCACGTGCTTTTTTGATTGTTGTAATCTGTTTGTCAAAATCTTTAATTCTTTTTTCTAAGTCTTTAGTAAGTCTACGTTGGGCACTGGTGTCAATGCTTAAAGATACTTGATCTTCGAGTGTTTCTTTGGTGATTGTAAATAATGTGTCAACAGTATTTAAATACACATCGTAAAGCCCAAATATCGTATTCGTTGTATTGGTTATAAATTCTTCTGAATCGTAGATGTTGAACAAGGTCTCTAATTCATCGATGTTCGCGTAATTTGATAATTGTTCATTGAACTGATCAGTGAAATTGGTTAGTATTTGTTGTAAGTTTTGTCCTTTTTTCTGTTGGTATCCTTGCCATTTTTGAATATTACTTTCTGGTACTTTACATTCACGTTCAAATGCTTCTTGTAATTTATCTAATTGGATTTGATGTGCAGCTTTTACTGCTTTAATTTGTTCGTTAAATGAATTAACCAATGCTTGTTTGCGTTTGATAAAACGCATCTTCACATCTTCTTTATCTTTGTCAATTTGCTTAATTTTTTGGTCTAATGTTTTCATTTGCTCATGATATTTTTGTTCAATCATGTGTGCCTCTAAATCGCGCTTTTGGAGCAACTGATCCATTGACTGTGAAATCTCTTTGCGTAGAAGAAGTTGGCTTTTTTCAGCTTCAAAAGGAGCTTTTTCTTTTTCAACTTCGATTTTATTTATGCTGTGTTCAAGTGTCAAAAGTGATTGTTTTTCATCATGTTTTAAAGAGTTCTCACGTAGATGATATATTTCTTTTGCTCGTTGGAATTTCTTCTTTGCTTCCTCTAAATGGAGTTTTGTCTCAGCCTTAATCTTTGTACTTGTAATCTCAAAATCATTGTCTAAACGTTTTTTGTCATGTTCTAAAGTGAGCACTTGGATATCGTGTTCAAGTTGTTGATTGATCAAATCTATTTCATGTTCCTTATTAAGTATTTTGATTTGAAAACGGTTTTTTATCTCTTGTAAAGCAAGATTCTCTTCGAATTCGTTTAAAGCAATTTCTTTTTGTGGTTCAGATAAATCAATTGCTCGGTCTAAACGATCGATTTCTTGATTTTTATGATGAAGTTCTTCTAAATGATTTTTGATTAATGAAATCAAGGTTTGTTCAAAGGTTAATATTTTTTGATTAAATGTCTCAACAAAACTAATCATATCAGATGTTGATCTTTCAAGATGTTGATGGAGTTTTTGATGAATCACTTCCATTTTCGTAAAGACATTGTTTTCTAAATGATAAATTTGCGTACTATAATCATAGATTTCTTTAAAATCATTCTTTAAGAAAGTTTCAAGTTTGTCAAGGTTTGTCATTTCATTGTCTAATATTTGGCGAAGACCACTTTGCTCATAAGAAAGAAGTGCAAGTTTTCGATCTTTGATTGTCTCTTCAATCAACTTGTAAAGTTCAAAACGCTCTTCAAAGAGAGTCAAACGACGTTTTTGGTTTTTTTCATGTGTTTTACTACCTTGTTCAATCAATGTTTCTTCTTCGTTGGTTCGGAATTTAAAATCTGATTGCAGTTGTTCAATAGTGTGTTGGTATGTATCTTTTAGCAAAATCTCTTGTTCTTTGATCGATTTTAGCATTGGTTGATAGTGATTCACATAAGAAGCTTTGATTGAATCAATAAAGTTTTCTATTTGTGACATATAACTGTTTGCTTTTTTATTGGCAGCTTGATGTGTCTTCGAAGCATTGTCTTGCGCTTCTTTTTCATCTTTTTGTGTGGTAGTAATATATTTTTGAATGTCTTTAATAAACGATTTTTTTGCTTTTTGTAAGGTTTTTTGTAAACTTTCTGTAAATTTGACGACTGAATTGAATTCGTCATCTAAAGAATTGATATGTTTTTTATACGTTTGATTATATAAATTGTTTTTTTCATTAGAAAGAGATTGATATGAATCAAGTTTTTCTTGATATACATGAACATTTTTTAAGTAATCATCATGCAAGATTGCAAGTTCTTTATGTAGTTCATCTCTTATAGCGTCAATGTCTTCTTTATAGATAATTGACTCTTCATTCGCTTTGGTTTTTAATTCTTCAATTTTCAATTTTAAAGATTTTTTAATTTCCTGGTCAGTCTTTTTTAATTGTGCTAGCTTGTTGGTATTTGTTGTCTCAATCTTGGCAATAGCTTTTTTCACTTCACCATCAATTTTGTTTAGTTTTGACTGAGCCTTTTTTTCCTTTGTTAAAAAGCCTTTGTGTAAACGCAAAGACTTGGTTTCATAAGATTTTTTTAAGCGAGTTAATTTTTTTTCAAACGGTGCAATTTGTTGTTGATATTCCGATTCAATATCAAACGTTGTCATTTGTTTTCTTGTTGTTTTTTCGTCGCTCATTTGTTGCACCTCCACTATGCATAATAGCGCTTATAACGTACTTTATTTTATCATAAAAGCGTTTTTTTTACAATAAAATAATGATTTGAGGAAGTGAATTTGATTTGAAAAAATTTTTTCAAGTCAAACAATTTTGGTTTTTGGTGAGTTTTATTGTATAATCTTTAAGAAGAAATAAATTGTCATAGAGATTAACCGATTAGATGGAATAAAAAGGAATAGGAGACGATGATATGGAAAGAGTTATCACGGAAGATTTGTTAAAAGAAGATCTTGAAAACTTATCACTGCGTCCAAAGTATCTTAAAGAGTATATTGGTCAAACTGAAGTAAAAGAAATGATGGATATATTTATTCGTGCAGCTAGAAATAGAAATGAAGCGTTAGATCATGTCTTGCTTTATGGACCACCAGGCTTAGGTAAAACCACTCTTGCGAATATCATTGCCAATGAAATCGGCGTGAATATAAAAGTTACAAGTGGACCTTCGATAGAACGTAGTGGAGATTTGGCAGTCATTTTAACAAGTTTAGAACCAGGCGATATATTATTTATCGACGAGATTCATCGTTTGCCTCGCGTAGTAGAAGAAATTTTATACCCAGCAATGGAAGATTTTGTGATTGATATCATTGTTGGTCGTGATACGACCAGTAAATCGATTCGAGTTGATTTGCCTCCATTTACTTTGATTGGCGCTACAACAAGATTTGGTGATTTAACAGCGCCATTAAGAGATCGTTTTGGGGTTGTCCATAAATTAGAGTATTATACCAATGAAGAACTTCGTCAAATTTGTGAACGAACTGCCTCAATTTTTGAATGTGAGATTCATGAAGATGCATTAGAAGAAATCGCAATGCGTAGCCGAGGAACACCACGTATCACAAACCGCTTGTTTCGTCGAGTCAGAGATTTTGCGGATGTGTTGAATGATGGAATTATTAGTGTAGATATTTGTAAACATGCACTTGATAAATTGAATATTGATGAAATTGGTTTAGATAGTAAAGATTATGCTTTCTTAGAAGGCATCATTGATCATTTTAGTGGAGGACCAGTTGGATTAGAAAGTATTGCAGCTTCTATTGGTGAAGAACCGACAACAATTGAAGATGTCTATGAACCTTTTTTATTACAAAGAGGGTTCATCAAGCGTACTCCTAGAGGACGCGTTGCTACAGAAAAAGCATATAAACACTTAAAAAAATCGCATAATATGGGGTTGTTTGAATGAAAGTAGAAGATTTTGATTATCAGTTACCAAAAAGATTGATTGCCCAAACACCGCTTGAAAATCGTAGTGATTCAAGATTGCTTGTGTTAAACAAACATCATGGAGAAATCAAACATGATGTTTTTCATGCGCTGTCTAATTATCTACATCAAGGAGATGTACTAGTCTTTAACAATACATCTGTGATTCCTGCAAGATTGCTAGGTGTAAAAGAAGGAACTGGTGCATCAATAGAAGTATTACTTCTTACACAAAAAAACAATGATTGCTGGGAATGTTTGGTAAAAAAAGCAAAAAAAGTAAAAGTAGGTACCGTGATTTCTTTTGGAGAAGGATTATTAAAAGCAACCTGTGTTGAAGTAAAAGAAGAAGGTCTAAGAGACTTTAAATTTACTTATGATGGCTTATTTTATGAAATCTTAGATCAATTAGGGGAAATGCCTTTGCCGCCCTATATCACAGAAAAACTTGAACATCCTGAGCGTTACCAAACTGTTTATAATAAACATAAAGGTAGTGCCGCTGCGCCAACTGCGGGGTTACATTTCACAAATGAGTTACTAGAAAGTCTAAAATCAATGGGTGTTGAACTAGTATATGTTACTCTTCATGTAGGGCTAGGAACATTTAGACCGGTATCTGTTGATGATGTAGAATCTCACAAAATGCATGAAGAGTATTATCATATGCCACAAGAAACGGCAGACATTCTCAATCAAGCAAAAGCACATAACCGTAGGATTATTAGTGTTGGAACTACGTCCTTAAGAACATTAGAAACAATTTTAAGAGACCATCCTACATTTGTTGAAGATAGTGGATTTAGTGATATTTTTATTTATCCAGGAAAAGAAATTAAATCATCAGATGGATTGATCACCAATTTCCACCTACCAAAATCAACATTGTTGATGTTGGTGAGTGCAATGTCTTCTAAGAAGATCATTATGGATGCATACAAGGAAGCCATAAAAGAAGAATATCGATTCTTTAGCTTTGGAGATAGTATGTTTATTACAAATGAGTAACGGTCTTCCGTTGCTCATTTTTATTACTAAAGATTAAGTATAATAAAAAATCCCACCAAAACAATGATTTGGTGGGATTTTAACTTTTTATCTATTCTATCGGTTTTAATTTTGCAGTAAAATGTCTTAATACAGGTGGTTCATATTCAAAGGTTAATCCTTTTAATTGTTCACGTCGTTTAAAGACTTCAATGACACCTGATGCTACAACATCCAAATGTTTATAAGTATACGTTCTTCTCGGAATTGTTAAACGCATTAACTCAAGTGGACTTTCTAAATTTTCATGTGTATCAGGATTACGTCCTAATAAGAAAGATCCAATCTCAACAGCGCGCACTCCAGTTTCCAAATACAACGCATTCGTGACACTTTGTGCAGGAAATTGATGATATGGAATATGTGGTGCGAACTTTTTACAATCGACAAATACCGCATGGCCACCAGTTGGATACTGAATTGGAACACCTGCATCACGTAAACGGTCACCCAAATAACGTACTTGATCCAAACGATGACGTAAAAAATCTTCTTCAAGCGCTTCTTTTAAACCAACCGCCAAGACTTCCATATCTCGACCAGTAAGTCCTCCATATGTAGGAAAACCTTCCATTGGAACAATGTAAGTGCGACATTGATTATACAAATCTTCATTATCTTTGATGGCGATGATTCCACCAATATTTGATAATCCATCTTTTTTTGCACTCATTAAAAAGATATCAGCCAAATCAAACACTTCACGTGCGATTTCCTTCACTGTTTTCTCATGATATCCTTCTTCACGCTGTTTGACAAAATAGGCATTCTCTGCATATCTCGCACCGTCAATAATGACAGGAATATCATATTTGCGAGCAATCGCAACTGTTTTTTTCATATTATCGATGCTAACAGGTTGTCCACCAGCAGAATTATTGGTGATGGTCATAATAATACCTGCAACATTTTCTTTTCCTTTATCGAGTATAATTTCTTCAAGTCGTTTTACATCAAAGTTCCCTTTAAAAGGGTGATATGTTTCCGTATCAAAACATTCATCAATCACACAATCAATTGCTCGTGCACCAGCAATTTCCACATGTGCTCGAGTTGTATCAAAATGCATATTTGAGATGAACACCATTGAATCATGTTTGACAAGCTGTGGCAACATCACTTGCTCTGCTCCACGTCCTTGATGTGCTGGGATGATGTATTTATATCCAGTAATATCTTTGACGACTTGTTCAAATTTAAAGAAACTACGACTTCCAGCATACGCTTCATCACCTTGCATCAATGCAGCCCACTGAAAATGACTCATCGCACCAGTTCCACTATCAGTCAATAAGTCAATATAAACATCTTCACTACGTAAAGAAAAAGGATTATATCCAGCTTCTTTTAAATAGGTAATTCTTTCTTCTTTTGTTGTAATTTTTATAGGCTCAACCATCTTAATACGGTATGGTGGAGCGACATATTCTTTGTTCATATTTTTCCTCCTGTCTATCTTTCCAAACGTTATTATACATTATAATGTTAGCGTTTACAACTGAAAATAAAAAAGAAAACACGTTTCACGCGTTTTCATTCATTGGTGTAATGTATTTAATCATATAAACAAACGGTGTATCAAGCGCGGCAACAATCAACTTAATAATGTATGTTGTGATAAAAATACTAAATACAATTTCAAGATCATAAAGTCCCAAAAAAGCAATAGGGACAAAGATACTTGTATCAATCAGTTGTGATAAAGCAGTAGAACCGTTGTTACGTAGCCATAGCAATTTATTGCTTGGAAATCTTGTTTTGATTTTTTGAAAAATATAAACATCAAACAATTGACTGACAATATAGGCAGTCAAACTTCCCAATGCGATTCTTGGCATCACTGAGAAAATCGTTTCGATGCTTCCATGAGCAAAATCATCTGGTGCAGGAATAAATAAGATGGCGAACTGCATGATAATCACAGTCGCTAACAAACTAAAGAAGCCAATATAAACAGCTCTTCTAGCCTCTTTCACACCATATTTTTCACCCAATGCATCGGTGACCAAAAATAGTGTTCCATACATAATATTCCCAAGTGTGGCTGTGACAATCAAACCAAAACCACTGAATTCAATTGTTTTTGTTACTTGAATATTAGCCAAAATTGTACCAAGTGCAATCCATGCAAATAAACCTGTTTTACCAAACAATTTATAAGCGAATACAATCATAATAAAATTGAGAATTGCAAAAATAAACCATAAAATTTCATTAGACATTATACTACCTCCTAGTTTTGTTATCGCAGGATGGTTTCGAACTGCGTGCATTAAGAGGATAGCAAGCAATTCAAAAAATGTCAATTTATTTCACTTAAAAATCAACGAATTTAAAAAAGTCTTAGTTTTTTTCTTAATTTCATAGATTTTCTTGTATAATGGTGATAATGAATAAAAGCGGTGATGAGATGAAAAGACTAGGAATTGATATTGGTAGTACAACGATAAAAGCGGTCGTTATTGATCAAAATAACGAGATTATTTATCATGATTATAAACGTCATAAAAGCAATGTTGCATCTTCCTTAGAACATTTACTAGCGTCTATTGAAGGTGCTTTTGGTGCGGAAGAATTTTTCATCAATTTCACTGGATCAGCGGGTATGATGATTGCCAAACAAATCGATGTTCAGTTTACCCAAGAAGTCATAAGTGCGACTAAAGCATTGAAAGAAGAAGCGCGTTACTTTGATGTTTGTATTGAACTAGGTGGAGAAGACGCAAAAATCATTTTCTTTGATGGCATCAATATTGAGCAACGAATGAATGGAACTTGTGCCGGTGGAACCGGAGCATTCATCGATCAAATGGCTTCATTGCTTAATGTCAATGTAGAAGAATTGAATAATTTAGCAAAAGACTATGACTCTTTATACGATATTGCTTCTCGATGTGGCGTATTCGCTAAAAGTGATATTCAACCCCTCATCAATCAAGGAGCATCACATGCGAATATTGCCGCAAGTATATATCAAGCAATTGTGAATCAAACGATTGCCGGACTATCACAAGGCCGAAAAATCAAAGGTCGTGTTGCTTTTTTAGGGGGTCCACTAACATTTTCAAGTGAACTGCGTAAAAGATTTATTGAAACTTTGCATTTAATAGATGTATTCATGCCTGAAAAAGGAGAAGTATTTGTTGCTTATGGCGCTGCCTTAGAGGCATCACAAACACGTGGAAATGTCACAGACATCATCGTCCGTATTGCTGAACATAATAACCAAATCCAACCACATATGAAAAAACGACTAAAACCTTTATTTGAAGATGAAAAAGCATATCAATCATTCCAAGAACGTCATGCATTAGCGACATTGAAAGAAGAAGATTTATCTACCTATGAAGGAAATGCCTATCTAGGGATTGATGCTGGAAGTACAACAACAAAAATTGTTTTGCTTAGTGAAGATAATGCTTTATTACACACCTTTTATTCTCATAATCAAGGAAATCCAATTGATATCGTCAAAAAAGCTCTTGAAGAACTGTATTCACTATTGCCTTCAAGTGTGACTATTGTACGTGCTTTTAGTACTGGATATGGAGAAGATTTGATCAAACACGCCTTTTTATTGGATGGCAGTGAAGTTGAAACGATATGTCATTATGAAGCTGCGAAATTTTTCCGACATGATGTCGAGTTCATCCTAGATATTGGTGGACAAGATATGAAATGTTTTACTGTGCGTGATGGTGTGATCCATTCTATTATGTTGAATGAGGCGTGTTCATCAGGTTGTGGTTCTTTTTTAGAAACATTTAGTACATCTCTTGGATACGAAATTGAAGATTTCGCTAAAATAGCGACGACCGCAAAAAGCCCAGTTGATTTGGGTAGTAGATGCACTGTATTTATGAACAGTGGTGTGAAACAAGCACAAGCAGAAAGTGCATCAACAAGTGATATCTCAGCGGGACTAGCTTACAGTGTTGTGAAAAATGCATTGTATAAAGTCATTAGAGTAGTCGATGTGAAAAACGAGTTAGGAACAAATATTGTTGTACAAGGTGGAACATTTTATAATGACGCTGTGTTGCGTGCCTTTGAACAAGAATTAGGCACAGAAGTTACAAGACCTTCCATTGCTGGACTGATGGGCGCATTTGGTGCGGCTTTGTTAGCGAAAAGAACCAAACAAGAACGTTCAGGTATGTTGAATCAAGATCGATTAAAAGGATTCACATATCAATCAAAAAATGCCATTTGTAAACAATGTAGTAATCATTGCCGTTTAACCATTAACTTATTTGGGAAACATCATTATATTTCAGGAAATCGTTGTGAAAAAGGCGCAAATCAAGAATCAAAAACATCAAACAATCCAAATCTCTATTTATTTAAATATGACCTAATCAACAGTTACCAATCTAAGCCAAATAAAAAATACATCAAAAAAGTTGGTCTTCCTATGGTCTTAAATATGTATGAGAATATCCCTTTTTGGTTCACCTTCTTTGATTCTCTTGGTTACGAAGTCATTTATAGTGATCGCTCAAATAAAGCACTTTATGAACTCGGGCAAGATTCAATTCCAAGTGATACCATATGTTATCCAGCGAAGATCACACATGGACACATTGAAAATCTGATCCAAAAAGATGTGGATTATATTTTCTATCCAAATATGGCCTTTAATACTTTAGAAAAACCGCATCAAGACAATCATTACAATTGTCCTGTTGTTGCGTTTTATCCTGAATTGATTGGAGCCAATATTGAAGATTTACCAATTGATCAATATCTTTCTCCTTATGTTTCGACGCATAGCAAACAGTCTTTTTATAAGAGTGTAAGAAATATCTTTCACACAAAACTCAATCATTCATCAAAAGCGATAAAACAAGGGTTTGATCAAGCAATGCAAGCTTATATTGACTATAAAGAACAAATCATCGCTGAAGGTTTTAGAGCGATTTCCTACGCAAATAAAACAGGAAAACCTTTGATATTATTAGCTGGACGTCCTTATCATATTGATCCAGAAGTAAATCATGGTATTCCCAAATTACTGCGTACTCTTGATACGGTTGTCATTAGTGAAGACAGTGTGCATCATCTAGCCAATCAAGATGAAGTAGCAGTACTCAATCAATGGACGTATCATACAAGGCTTTATGACGCTGCGAAGTATATATCAAAAGTTGACAATGCAAATCTCATTCAGTTGGTTTCTTTTGGCTGTGGATTGGACGCGATTACCGCCGATGAAGTGAAAGATATATTGGCAAAAGAAGACAAATTGTATACCCAAATTAAAATAGACGAAGTCAGTAACTTAGGGGCTGTCAATATACGTATAAGAAGTTTACTTTCAACAATGAGGTGGACATAATGGCAAAATTGATATATGAGGATGGACGTTTACTATTCACTAAGGAAATGAAAGAAGAATATACCATCTTGATTCCATCGATGGCACCTTATCACTTTGAATTTTTCACGCATCTATTACAAACAGAAGGTTACAAAGCAGAAGTATTAAAAAATACTTCGTTCGATTTGATTCATGAAGGAATGAAATATACCCACAACGATATCTGTGTGCCCGCTATGCTTGTCATCGGACAATTCATCAACGCCATCAAAGAAGGTGGCTATGATATCCATAAAATCGCTGTCATCATCACCCAAACGGGTGGTGGCTGTCGCGCAAGTAACTATGTAAGTTTGATACGTAAAGCCTTTAAAAAAGCAGGGTATGAATTTATTCCAATCATCAGTGTTAACGCAAGTGGAATGGAAAAAAATCCTGGTTTTCAAATCACGACAAAAATATTGTTTAAGTTGATCAATGCACTTATTTTTGGTGATTTATTGATGCAACTGGTGAATGAGACTAAGCCATACGAACAAATCAAAGGACAAACAATGGAGGTTTATCATAAAGTCGCAAATGAACTCAATGAGTATTTTTATTATCATAATTTCCGTGTTTTTTTCCAACCTAATGCACTCATTCATAAAGCAATAAAGCAGTTTGAAGCAATTAAAACAATTGAACATCATAAACCAGTAGTTGGTGTCGTTGGAGAGATTTATGTCAAATATTCTCCACTAGGAAATAACAATTTAGAACAACTCTTACAATCTGAAGGTTGTGAAGTGTTGACGCCTAATATGCTTGACTTCTTTATGTATTCATTTGATTCTACGGTTCATGATATAAAAAAATATGGAGGTTCTTTTATCCAATCTATGACATTTTCATTGATCAACAAAGTGATTGAACACAGAAGAAATAAAGTTCGAAAAATATTAAAGAATACTCGTTATCGTGTCCCGAAAACATTCAAACATATCAAATCACTCGCAAAAGGATTCATCGATTATGGTACACATGTTGGTGAGGGTTGGTTATTAACAGCGGAAATGATTGAACTCATCGAACAAGATGTCCCTAATATTGTCTGTACTCAGCCATTTGGATGTTTGCCAAATCACATCGCTGGTAAAGGAATGATTAAAAAATTGAAACAACATTATCCGAGTGCCAATATCGTAACGATTGATTATGATACAAGCGCAACAGAAATCAATCAATTGAATCGGATTAAGCTAATGATCAGTAATGCGGTGCAAAAAGAAACACCTTCTAATGGACAGCGCTGATAACTTCTACTATAATAGATTTGGGTGATACTATGGCAATAACATTTAAAGTACTAAAAGAAGATGAACAAACAAGCGCAAGAATAGGTGAGTTGACGACCAAGCATGGAACATTTCAAACACCGATTTTTATGCCTGTAGGGACAAAAGCAACAGTGAAAACATTAGAAAATAAAGAAATAGAAGAAGCAAGTGATGGTTTGATTTTAGGGAATACATATCACCTTTGGCTACAGCCAGGTGATGATATTATAAAAAAACAAGGTGGTATTCGTGGTTTTATGAAATGGAATCATGCACTGTTAACTGACAGTGGTGGATTTCAAGTCTTTAGTTTGAGTAACATCCGTAAAATCACCGAATCTGGTGTTGAATTTCGTCATCACAAAAGTGGTGAAAAGTTGTTTATGGGGCCAGAAGATTCCATTAGAATCCAAAACAACTTAGGTGCAGACATCATCATGAGTTTTGATGAGTGCCCTCCATTTCATGCAGATTATGAGTATATGAAAGATAGTGTTGAACGAACATTAAGATGGGCAAAACGAGGAAAAATGGCTCATCAAAATAAAGAAGAACAAGCTTTGTTTGGTATTATTCAAGGTGGTCCTTATAAAGATTTGCGATTGCATAGTGCAAAAGAAACGATTGCGCTTGATTTTCCTGGTTACGCCATTGGCGGACTCAGTGTCGGAGAATCAAAAGCAGAAATGTATCAAGTTCTTCAAGAATTAGAAGGTGTATTACCAGCTGATAAACCGATTTACCTAATGGGGGTAGGAACACCTGATGATATTTTAGAAGCTGTATCACGTGGTATCGATATGTTTGATTGTGTCAATCCAACAAGATTGGCGAGACATGGAAGCGCAATGACTTCAGTTGGACGTATTGCCATTAAAAATAAGAAATTTGAAGATGATCACTCTCCTTTAGATCCAAATTGTGATTGTAAAGTATGTACAACATACACCAAAAGTTATCTTCGTCATCTCTTCAAAGGAGAAGAATATTTAGGTCCAAGGTTGGTCAGCTATCACAATTTATACTTCTTAAAAACATTCATGCATGATATTCGTCATGCGATTGAAGAAAATCAGTTTGAAGCGTTTAAAAAGACATTTTTAGAAAAATACTATCAGTAAGTGCTTTTTTCTAAAAAACGTGTTTATTTTGCGACGCAATGATGTTATAATAAATTAACAAGTTAATTGGAGGTCATTATATGTTTGAATCAATGGATAACTTTAATCAAAAGCCTACAATTAAAGTAATCGGTGTTGGAGGCGGTGGCGGAAACGCTGTGAACCGTATGATTGAAAATGAGGTTCAAGGTGTGGAGTTTGTCGCCATAAATACAGACGCCCAAGTATTAAGACTATCGAAAGCAGACACCAGGTTACAAATTGGTAAGATGCTTACTAGAGGTCTTGGTGCTGGTGCTGATCCTGATATAGGTCGACGCGCTGCAGTCGAAAGCGAAGATGAAATGCGTGAATTACTGAGTGATACAGACATGGTCTTTATTACTGCAGGTATGGGTGGAGGTACTGGAACAGGTGCTGCCCCAGTCATTGCTAGAATCGCTAGGGAATTGGGATGTTTAACAATTGGTATTGTCACCAAACCATTTAGTTTTGAAGGTCGCAGAAGAGTTTCGACGGCTTTAGAAGGTTTGGATGCACTAAAACCTTATGTTGATACCTTAATTGTTGTACCAAATGATCGTTTACTTTATGTCGTGGATCGTTCTACCTCAATGCTAGAAGCTTTTAGAGAAGCAGACAATGTGCTTCGACAAGGGGTGCAAGGTATTGCTGAAATTATTACTGTACCAGGACTCATCAATGTTGACTTTGCGGATGTAAAAACCGTCATGAAAGATAAAGGTACTGCATTAATGGGAATCGGAATTGCCAGTGGTGAAGATCGCGCAATCGAAGCTACAAAGAAAGCAATTCATTCACCATTACTTGATGCCAATATCGATGGAGCTACTGATGCAATCGTCAATATATCAAGTGGTATTGATATCGGTCTTTGGGAAGTAAATGAGGCTGTTGAAGCAATTCAAAATGCAAGCGCAACAGAAATCAATATTATTTATGGTACAACCATCAATCAAGATATCAAAGATGAAGTGATTGTCACCGTGATAGCTGCTGGGTTTGATCAATCTAAATCAGTATCATTGTCTGATTTAGGAACAGAACCTCATGAAATTTATGAAGACGATGAAGATGATGAGGAAAACTTAAGCAAAAAACAAAAACGTAAAAAAGCCAAAAAAGAAAACGAAGAAGAAAGCGATGAAGAAGAAAGCAAAACATCAATTCCTTCTTGGTTAAAATCAAGATTTAAATAAGCGCATCCGCGCTTTTTTCATAGAAAGTTGGGAGATTATGAAATATTATCATATCATCTATGCCGTTGTAATGATTATGATCATTGTTGGATTTTTTATCAACAATAGACAAAATGATATTATCACAATCCTTTTAGCATTAGCTGCACTAATCTCTACTAGTTCATATACCTTTCATCATAATCGGGTTAGGAGAAAAAAATGAACTATTTGATCAAGGAAATCAAAAAGGAACTATCAGACTACAACGGTGAAATTGTTGCTGCTACAAAATATTTTACAGCTGAAGAAATGCGCGAGATATATCATCAAGGTATTTCCCATTTTGGTGAAAACAGGGTAAGTGATTTCTTAGCCAAAAAAGAACTGTTAAAGGATTTAAAAATCACTTGGCATTTTATTGGTACACTGCAACGTAAGAAAGTGAAAAAATGCATCAATGAACTTGATTACTTGCATTCACTTGATCATTACTCACTCGCAGAAGAAATCCAAAAAAGAAGAGAAACACCCTTAAAATGTTTTTTACAAGTGAATATCAGTAAAGAAGATACAAAACATGGATTGGCATTGAAAGATGTCATTCCATTCATCGAACAAATCAAAGATTTTGATCATATCGATTTAATTGGGTTGATGGGTATGGCAGAACATACAGACGATGAAAAAGCCATTCATGCACAGTTTCAAAAACTCAATGATTTACAGCTTGAGATTAAGAAAAAACTTAGTTTGAACTTAAATCAACTATCGATTGGAATGAGCAATGATTATCATATTGCAATCAAGCATAATGCTACCTTTTTAAGATTGGGTAGTGTATTATTTAAGAAAGAGGTGGCACAGTGATTTTTAAAAAGAAGAAAAAACAAGCAATCGACAAAGTAAAGTTCATTTTAATGGACAAGAATGTGGATGTATATAAGCTTGCCAATCAACTATTAAAAGGTCGTCCTTTGATCGTCAATTTTGAGGATTTTAGCGCGATTGAAGCCAATAAAATTATAACCTTTTTAAGTGGAGTAACGTACGCAATAGATGGAGAAATTGAGTCAATCAAAAAAGACATCTTTTTGTTCGCCACAAAACAAGACTATAAGGATGGATCACTGCGCAAATTTGTGAACGAATATAAGGAGTAGTTATGGATATTTATTTAATTTACTTTCTCAGAGTACTAGAGTTTTTATTAACTGGTTATTATTACATATTAATTGCGTATGTATTGTTGTCTTGGGTTCCGAGTTTACATCAAAGTAAATTCTATTATTATATAGCCCTTTTAGCCAACCCATACATGCGTATTTTTCGTGGTATTTTAGTCATTGGTATGATTGATTTAACACCAATATTAGGGTTTATTATTTATCAGTTCGGACTTTCAAGTTTTAGTGAAATGGTTGCTCGTATCGCGGCAGGATCATGAATGATATAGAGAAAAAATTACTGCATTTAGCGAAAGCAAACAAACCAAATAAAACCACATTTTTAACAAAAGAAGAACAAATGTATTTATCTTCTCAAGTGAAAGATGTTGTTTTTATAGGTGGATATAAAAATCCTGAACGGATGAGAGCCGCACTATATGGTGCTGATAAAGATATTGTTACTGTCATGCAAATCAATTATCCAGCAGATTACCTAACATTGAAACACCAACAGATATTAGGAACTTTGTTGTCCTTAGGAATTAAGCGTGAACATATCGGTGATATTTTAATCGATCAACAAGCATTTGTGATATCAAAAGAATTATCACGTTTTATCAAAACAGAGTTTACACAAATAAACAATGTCCCTATTTCGCTAGAGGAAATAGACTTAGAAAGTTATCAACATCAACAGGAATACATAGAACATAGGGTAACTTTAGATTCAATGAGACTTGATTTGGTTGTTTCAAAAATCACCAAAAAATCCCGTGAAGAAGCAAAGTTCTCAATCATCAACGGTGAAGTAAAAGTCAATCATAAGGTTATCGTAAAACCAACAAAACAAGTCGAAGAAGAAGATGTTGTGTCCATTAGAAAATATGGTCGAGTTTTGATAGATAATACCAAAGGACATTCAAAAAAAGGAAAAATCGTTTTAAAATACAAAAAATACCATTAAAACAGTTGAATTATTTTGTTTTTTTGTTATAATATGTGAGAAAATCAAAGAGTAGGACAACAATCAATAAACCACTTTTTTCAAAAGAGACCGAGGGTAGCTGAGAACTCGGAAAAAATGTTTACTGATTTATCACCTATGAGATGACCACTGAATAGCGTAAGTGTGTCCGCATGTCTGCGTTAAAGACTTGAGCGCTAGTGATAACTAGAACTAAGGTGGTACCGCGATTATTCGTCCTTTTTTAGGGCGATTTTTTTATATTAAAAGGAGAGATGCACAATGGGTAAAGAATTTAAAGATACACTATTAATGCCGAAAACCGACTTTCCAATGCGAGGAAATTTAGGGAAAAATGAACCCCTAATGCAAGAAGCATGGAATGAAATGAATCTTTATCAAGAACGACTTAACAAAAATAAAGGCAATAAGGAATATGTGTTACATGATGGTCCTCCTTATGCCAATGGAAATATTCATATCGGACATGCATTAAACAAAATATTAAAAGACTTTGTTGTAAGATATCAATCAATGAAGGGTCTTTATACACGTTATGTACCAGGTTGGGACACACATGGTCTTCCAATTGAAAGTGCACTAGTGAAAACGAAAAAAGTCAATCGTAATTTGATTGACAAAGTAGATTTCCGAAAAATGTGTGAAGAATATGCACTTGAACAAGTTGACACACAAAAAGAACAATTCAAACGTTTGGGAATCTTAGGAGAATGGGACAATCCTTACGTCACATTGGATAAGAAATATGAAGCTTCACAAATTCGTGTGTTCGCAGAAATGGTTGAAAAAGGGTTGATCTTTAAAGGATTAAAACCTGTTTTTTGGTCTCCATCAAGCGAAACAGCACTTGCTGAAGCAGAAATTGAATATCATGATAAAAAATCAGCATCACTTTATATCGGATTTGATGCAGTAGAGAATAATGGACTCATTGATGAACCGTTCCAATTTTTGATATGGACAACCACTGGTTGGACCATCCCAGCAAACCTAGCAACTGCTGTTGGTGATGGAATACTATATTCCTTTGTTCGTGTTGATGATGAAGATGTTTATTTGGTCGCAACCGAACTCATCGATGAATTATCACGTGTGTTAGAGTGGAACAAAGTAGAAAGCATCAAAGATGTTAAAGGGATTGAACTTGAAGGAATGACCTATAAACATCCTTTGTATGATCGCGTAAGTCCAATTATTTTAGGACATCACGTATCAACAGAAGGTGGAACTGGACTTGTACACATCGCACCTGGTCATGGGGAAGATGACTTCATGATTGGTCAAAAATACGGACTTGATATTTTATGTCCTGTTGATGGAAAAGGATACATGACCAAAGAAAGCGAACAGTATGAAGGACAATTTATTGATGAATGTTCTAAAAATGTCGCAAAAGATTTAGAAGAATCAAAACATTTAAAGAAACTTCTTTGGTTTAAACATTCTTATCCTCATGATTGGCGCACAAAGTTACCTGTGATATTTAGAGCAACCCCACAATGGTTTGCATCAATAGAAACATTAAAACCTGATATGATTAGAGAAATAGAAAATGTAAACTGGGTTCCAAAATGGGGAGAAACACGTATGGTGAACATGGTCAAAGACCGTGAAGCATGGTGTATTTCTCGTCAACGTACATGGGGCGTACCAATCCCTGTATTCTATCATGAAGATGGCACCGAAATATTAGACAAAGATGTCATCAATCATGTTGCTGATGTATTTGAACAAGAAGGATCAAATGCTTGGTTTACAAAATCAGCGAAAGAATTACTTCCAGAAGGTTACACTAGTGAACATAGTCCGAATGGTGAGTTTACAAAAGAAACAGATATCTTAGATGTATGGTTTGATTCAGGAACCTCTCATCATGGTGGAATGATCAATTTTGGATTACCATATCCTAGTGACCTATATTTAGAAGGTAGTGATCAATATCGTGGTTGGTTTAACAGTAGTTTATCAACAGGAGTAGCCGCTACTGGAAAAAGCCCTTATAAAACTTGCTTAACACATGGATTCGTTCTTGATGGTGATGGTCGTAAAATGTCGAAATCACTTGGAAATGTGATTGATCCATTAAAAATTATGAACCAAATGGGCGCAGATATTTTACGTTTGTGGGTTTCAAGTGTCGACTATCAAAGTGATGTTCGCATTAGTGACTCAATGATGAAACAAGTAAGTGAATCATACCGTAAAATCCGCAACACAATCCGCTTTATGCTTGGAAATATCAATGACTTTAATCCAACAAAAGATCGTGTAGCGTTTGATGATATGCAAGAAGTTGATCAATATATGATGGTCAAACTTGATGAATTAAACAAAACAATCATCAATCATTATGATCATTTCCGATTTGATGCGGTATACCGTGATATCACCAATTTTGTCACAAGAGAAGTCAGTGCCTTTTATCTAGATTGGACCAAAGATGTTTTATACATTGATGAACAAAATGCGCAAAATCGCCGTAGTATTCAAACTGTCTTATATGAAATGACACTCAGTATGTTAAAATTATTGGCACCAATTTTACCGCATACAACACATGAAGCATATGAAACGATGCAAGAAAAAGCAGAAAAACATATTTATTTAGAAAATATGCCAGAAGTACAAAATTATCATGTAGAAGGTTTAAAAGATAAATATCAAGCATTCATGGAATTAAGAAACAATGTTTTAAAAGCATTAGAAGAAGCACGTAACGAAAAAATCATTGGGAAAAGCTTGAATGCAAAATTAACGCTTTATCCTGATGAAAGCACAAAAGAATTATTGTCATCAATCAAACATGATTTGGCGCAACTATTTATTGTCTCTGAATGTGTTGTAAGTTCTGGTGAAGGAAAATTTACCTTTGAAGGAATCAGTATTGATGTAGATAAACGCGAAGGACATACTTGTGCACGTTGTTGGCAAGTTGTTGATACAGTGAATGAAGATGAGTTATGTGATCGCTGTGAAAGAGTCGTAGAATCATTATAATATTGGCCAAATATACCCTAAGTTTTCTTAGGGTATGATTTTGCTTAAAGGAGCGCAACATGAATATGAAAAAAAGTAAACCATGGATAATTAGTGTAGTGTTGGTTGCGTTGGTACTCGTACTTAGTTTGACCTCACTTGGTCAAAACTTAGTTGAACAAGGTGTTCAATATGTTGGCTCATTGATCAAACCCCCAGTAATCTTTCAAGATGTCTTTATGTTACTAGCACTCACAATGCTTTTGATTGTGGGTATACTAAAGATTGTTTATCGTAAGAAAGATATATTTTCGTTGAAACAAGATGTTTTATACATCGTCGGGTTTTTCTTCTTAGGATTAGGAGCCAATTTGGCTCTTCGTTCAACAGTCGGAGCTGGACCATGGGATACCGTGACTTATAGTTTACGTGCCTTATTAGAAAATCGTCTTGGAATGGTCGTAACGCTTGGTAACGCGTCATTCATTATCAATATGACCGTGATGTCGATTGTGATATTGTATCGAAGAAAAATCAAATATTTGTTTATGTTGATTCCCTTATTTTTAATATCATTGTCAATTGATTTTTCTGATTTGATATTATTGGGTGATTATTACCCAACAATGTGGTTAACCAAAGGACTGTTCTTTGTATTTGGATTGATAGCGATCCCTTTTGGTATCGCAATGATTATATTTTCTAAGTATACAGCATTTGTCTTTGATGAATTGATGCTGATGTTTATGGATATTTTCCATACAAAGAAAATGTCATATATTCGCATTAGCAACGAAGTATTCGCATTATTGCTTGCAATCTTTTTTGGTGTATTGGCAGGTATTGGAATTGGTCAAGTAAACATTGGATCATTCTTCATTGCTTTATCAGTTGGTCCATTGATTGAATTGTTTAGTAGGTTACTAAAATATATTGAACAAAATCCTAATACAGTAAGAAGAAACCTTCGCTATACAGGGTTTTATCTATTAGGATCTATCGCTATAGCGTTTGGTGTCGTAATGATTTTAAGAAGCAACATCGGGCTTAGTTCATGGGATACCTTACACTACAGTCTACATAAATTACTAGGCATCACAGTTGGTACAGCAACAATCTTGGTTGCTTCATCCGTCACACTCTTCATTGTCATCATAAAAAAAGAATACCATTATTTCTTTATGGCAGTACCGATCATATTGGTTGGAGGTATGATTGATTTATTCAATGAAATCATTTTTGTTGATTTTAGTGTCGTTACCTGGGTGAATCGAGTATTGATTTATGCGCTTGGGTTGTTTTTATTACCGATGGGTGGTGCACTCTTAATTATTTCTACTTACCCAGCAGGAGTTTTCGATGAATTGATGCTCTTGATTATGAAATTATCGAACTCTAACAAAATGACGAAAATTCGTGTTATAATGGAGTTAAGCGCAGTGACATTAGCGATTGTGTTAGGTTTTATTGCTGGTATTGGATTTGGAATGGTCAATATTGGTACCTTGATTTTCTCGCTCAGTGTTGGTGTGTTGATTAAACTATATTTGAAACTATTTGAAAGGATTGGACTTTATGAACTTAAATAAAATGATTGATCATACGTATTTAAAAGCTTTTGGAACACAAAAAGACATTGATGTATTACTTAGTGAGGCAAAAGAATATGATTTTAAAAGTGTATGTGTGAATCCTACATGGGTCACACATGCTGCAAAGGAACTCAAAGAAAGTGATGTATTGGTTTGCACAGTCATCGGATTCCCTTTAGGCGCAAATACGACTGAAACAAAAGTATTTGAAACCAAAGATGCATTAGAAAAAGGGGCAGATGAGATTGATATGGTGCTAAATGTAGGAAAAGTCAAAGAACATGACTTTGACTATATCCAACAAGAAATCAAAGCCGTCAAAGATGCTTGTAAAAACAATACATTAAAAGTTATTTTAGAAACATGTTATTTAACAAATGATGAAATTCAAAAGGCAAGTGAAGCAGCCATCAACGCTGGTGCTGATTTTGTCAAAACATCAACTGGATTTGGAACAGATGGTGCAACAATAGAAGCCGTGAAAATTATGAAAGCAGTTGCCAAAGAAAAAGAAGTCAAAGCTAGTGGAGGAGTTCGCTCAGCAGAAGACGTACAAAAAATGGTTGAAGCAGGTGCTACGCGTATTGGAACATCAAGCGGTGTGAAATTGATGCAAGGTCAAACTGCAGATTCAGATTATTAATTAGGAGGAATACATAATGTCAACACCACATATTGAAGCAAGAAAAAGTGACATCGCTAAAACAGTTCTGATGCCAGGAGATCCACTTCGTGCAAAAATGATCGCTGATACGTATTTAGAAAATGTCAAACAATTTAATAATGTTCGTAATATGTATGGATTTACGGGAACTTACAAAGGAAAAGAAATATCTGTCATGGGTAGTGGAATGGGTATGCCAAGTATTGGAATCTATTCTTATGAATTATTCACTGAGTATGATGTCGAACAAATTATTCGCATCGGTTCTTGTGGCGCATACACTGATAAACTAAAATTATACGATGTTTTACTAGTTGATAAAGCTTGGAGTGAATCAACTTATGCAAAAACACAAAACGGTACAACTGATGATTACGCATACCCAAGCAAAGAATTAAATGAAGAACTGCGTAATATTGCCAAAAATTTACACATCGAGTTGACTGAAGGTACGATTCATTCAAGTGATGTATTCTATCGTGAAAACTTTAAAGAATTCGAATCAATTCGTGATACATATGGCGCTATCGCTGTAGAAATGGAATCTTTTGCACTATTTCATAATGCAAATGTGACCAACAAAAAAGCAGCTTGTTTACTTACTGTGAGTGATTCGCATGTTACAAGTGAAGCTACCACAGCAGAAGAGCGTCAAAATGCATTTACGAAAATGATGGATATTGCACTCAATGTTGCAAAATAAACAAAAAAAGTGCATCTGCACTTTTTTTAAAAGGTGATTACATGATCAACATCAACACAACACCAAAATTTAAAACAGTTCGCATGCAACTCTCATTTTTAGCAGAACCAACAAAAAAAGAGATGAGTGCACGTGCTGTATTGATTAATATGATGAAACAACAAACAAAAACATATCCAACCAAAGCAAAATTGCTCAACCATTTGCATGAACGTTACAACATGCGTTTGTCGGCATTGCCTTCAAAAATTGGGCGAGTACAAATGCTTTCTTTTACCATAGACTTTATTCACTCAAATTATACCTTAGAAGACAACGATATGATGACTGATGCGATTGAAGTCTTAGAATCAATCATCAAAGAACCGTTACTAACAGAAAAACTATTTAAACAAGAACAACGTATTTTAGAAGAGTACTTTGATAGTATCTATGCTGACAAGTCACATTATGCCGTACTTTCTATGTTGAAGCATATGTACAAAGATCCCATCAACCATATCGATGGTTTAGGAGACAAAGAAGATGTAAAATCTTTGATATATGAAGATATATTGAATGCATATCATCATTTGTTTGATGGACAAGTTATATGTACAGTACACGGAGATGTAGATGAACAAAAAACACATGATCTTGTGACAAATCATTTCTCATTTTTAGATAAACAATCAATTGATTATTCTTTTACAGTGAAAAATCAAGAACGAAGTCAAGGTCAAGAAATCATTGAAACGCAAAATATTAAACAAACCAACTTAGTATTAGGATTACATATGCCAATCTATTTTGATGATCAAGATTATTTAAAAGCAAGATTCTTAAACGTCATATTGGGTGGACATTCAGAGTCGATGTTGTTTAAAGAAATTCGTGAAAAACATCACATGGCTTATTATGTTTCATCAAGTTATGATCCCTATCAAGGATTGTTGTTGATTCAAACTGGTATTGATGCAAAAAACAAAGAGCAAGTATTGTCTTTAATCAAAAAGACACTCAAAAACATGCAAACTGGAACGATTCGTGAAACAGTCTTTGAACAAAGTAGAAAGCAATTGAGAAATGCATTGATTCAAAGTCAAGATTCACAAGCTCGACTCACCAATCAAGCAACACTTGCTTCACTTTTTAAGATTGACTATTCAGTCGAACAACGTTTGTTAGAATTGCAAGCTTTTACAAAAGAAGATATTGCTACTTTATCAAAGGAGATTCTTCTTGATACGATATATGTACTGACAGGTGATCAACATGAATAAAGTAAATTTACCATCGCTAAAAGAACATTACTATTACTATCAACATAAAAGTGGATTAGACATATATTTAATGCCGAAAAACAATTATTATAAAACTTACGCAACCTTATCCACCAATTTTGGTTCCATCAATGAGTTTATGCAAACGCAAGATGGAACAATCATTGATATTCCAGCAGGTGTCGCGCACTTTTTGGAACACAAACTATTTGAACAACCAAATGTCGATGTCTCAGAAGCCTTTGCGATGGACCAAGCAAGTGTCAATGCGTTTACCTCAAACCATGGGACTACGTACTTGTTTTCTTCCACTGACCATGTGCTGAGAAACACAAAAAGATTGTTAGAGTTTGTGTTGAATCCAGCATTCACAGAACAAGGAATTGCCAAAGAAATACCGATCATCGCAGAAGAAATTACGATGTATCAAGATTCGCATCATACACGTATGTACCTTTCAGCTCTGGATAATATGTATCATCATCACCCAATCAAAAACGATATTCTAGGGACCATCGATTCAATTAGTCAGATTACCTTAAGTTTGTTGCAAAATGTTCATCAAGCATACTATCATCCAAATCAAATGATGTTGTTTGTGATAGGAAACTTTGAATTATCTTCAATGGAAGAAACCATCAATCAAACCTTAGAAAATATGACTTTTTCAACAAAAATGGTGCCATATTATAAAACAATCGATGAACCAACATTTGTTAGAAAACAAGAACACACATTATCAATGGATATCTTAATGCCTGATATGTTGGTCGGAATAAAACTTCCACCAAGTAAACATATTTTAAAAGATGAATTAATTTATACGATTATTTTACAAGAATTCTTTTCTCAAAGCTCAACCTTTTATGAAGCGTTGCTTGAAAAGAATATGATCAATGATTCATATGGTTATGATATTTCCGTTCATCAGACGTATGCAAATATCATTATTGGTAGTGAGACAGTCGCACCAGAAGAATTGGCAAAAATCATCATTGATTTCGCAAAAGACCTTTCAACGAAATCAATTGAAGACGTCGCAGTCAATCGAATGAAGCGACAATTAACAGGGAATTTTGTTCAATCTTTGAACCATTTAGAGTATATTGCAAATCAATTCACCAAATATCGATTTCTACATGAATTTATCTTTAAATTTTTAGAAATCATCGATGAAATCACAATTGATGACATCAAAGATCATCTGAAAAACTTTACAAACGATGATATCTATACACATGTGATTGTATATCCAAAGAAAAAATGACTTCGCTGAAGTCATTTTTTTTAGATATATCTTAAAATCCAATCACCTAAATCTTCAAACACATCTTTCTTTCGAAGTTCATTGATGATTTCGTGTCGACAATTATCAACGACTTTGTATTTTACATTGGAATAGCCACAATGTTGATACAGTTTTGATAGTTTACGTATCGATTGTCCATATTTTCCAAGTCCATCTTGCTCTCCACTAATAAAGAACAAAGGAGTAGAAGAAGCACTTGCTCTGATTTTCTTTTTGTCTTGTATATCAAGCATAAACTGTAATAAGTCTTTTTGGGCTGTAATAGTAAAAGGTTGCCCACATAAAGGACTTTCTTCAAATTCTTTTTGAACAGCTTTGTCATTCGTTAACCACTCGATTGGTCGATTGATCAATCCTCTACGAATCATTGAATTTTGGGCACCGCTCATAAATTTTTGGTTAAAAAATGGACTGACATGGCGTTTTCCTTTAAATAAAGTAATGATGTTTGCGATAAAAATTCCAAACTGAATAGATGATTTAGAAAACCAACCTGTTCCAGAGAATATCGCTTGATTATAGCGTTCATGATCATAAAGGATTGCATAACGACCGATGAATGATCCCATCGAATGCGCGAACATAATCACTGGTAAATCTGGAAATTTTGCATCAATATAATCACGGACTGTCTTTACCCCTTCATAAACCTTGTGAAACCCTCCTGTGTCATCAAAGTGGACACAAGATAAGTCTTTTGATGTAAGTCCATGACCAAGATGATCATTTCCAATCACTGTTAACCCCAAACTATTAAGGTATTTAGCAAAATGGTCATAGCGACCTACATGTTCACTCATTCCATGAATAATTTGTACGATACCTTTTGGATCTTCAACGGTCCATAAGTACGTATATAGTTCATTCTCATATGGATCTAGCAACTTAAACTCTTTTCTCATATTGACACCCTCCTAAATTGATTATATCACAACTTTGCCCTATCATGTCAACGATTATTGTGTTAGTAGTAATTGAAAGTTGGTTTTTCTTATGATATGATAAAAAAAACAAGAAAGTGTGATCAAATGGAAAAGTATATTATTAGTATCGATCAAGGTACATCTTCAACTAGAGCGATTGTATTTAACAAACAAGGAGAAGTGGTATCACAAGCACAAAAAGAAGTGCCTGTATTATACCCACAAGAACACTATGTAGAACAAGATCCTTACTTGATTTGGAATTCTGTGTTGACAACCTTAGCACAAGCATTACTAGAAAAAGAAATTATGCCACAAGAGATTGCCAGTATTGGAATCACCAATCAACGAGAAACAACGGTGTTATGGGATCGTGCGACCGGAAAAGTTGTTCATCACGCAATTGTCTGGCAATCTAAGCAAAGTAGAGAGATTTGTCATCGTTATGAAAATCAAAAAGACTTTATCCAATCAAAAACAGGTCTGATTTTGGACTCTTATTTTTCTGCCAGTAAAATTGTCTGGATACTTGAGCACAATAAAGACGCAAAAAGGTTGATGGATGAAGGTCAATTAATGTTTGGGACCATTGATACTTGGTTGCTGTATAAATTAAGTGGTGGAAAGATTCATAAAACAGATGCAACAAATGCATCCCGCACGATGCTTTATAATATTTATGAGCATAAATGGGATAAAGACTTACTAGATTTATTCGGAATCAATGCATCAATCTTACCAGAAGTTGTTGATTCTAATGCTTTGTTTGGACATACTGCTAACCATGTATTCTTTGGCCATGAAGTTCCTATTACTGGTGTTCTTGGTGATCAACAAGCAGCCCTTTTTGGACAACTATGTTTAGAAGAAGGAATGATCAAAAATACTTATGGAACTGGATGCTTTATGTTGATGAATACGGGAACGACACCAAAAAAAAGCGCAAAAGGATTATTAACAACCATTGGGTATCAAATGGATGGCATAACAACATATGCGCTTGAAGGAAGTGTTTTTGTTGCTGGAAGTGCGATTCAATGGTTGCGTGATGAAATGAAATTTTTTGATTCAGCCGTCAAAAGTGAAGCACTAGCCAACAGTGTTGTTTCTTCAGAAGGTGTCATTGTGGTGCCATCATTTGTAGGTTTAGGTACGCCATATTGGAATGCACAAGTACAAGGAGCGATGTTTGGCTTGAAACGATCAACTTCTCAAGGAAACATTACAAGAGCAACCTTAGAAGCACTAGCATTTCAATCAAAGGACATTATTGATGTCATGTGTGAGGATTCCAATATAGATGTCAAACTGTTGAAGGTAGATGGTGGAGCTTCACAAAATAATCTATTAATGCAATTTCAGTCAGACATCTTAAATACACCAATCATTCGACCGAAAATGTTAGAGTCTACAGCGCTTGGTGCAGCCTATATAAGCGGTTTGAAGAGTGGTTTCTTTAAAGATATATCACAAATAGAGCAACTTGTTGAAGAAGATCAAACATTCACGCCAAACATGGATGAAGAAGATCGAAGTATTCGTTATGCTAAATGGCAAAAAGCAATTAAGGCAGTTATTGCTTTTTCAAAGCAATAATCTTCTTTATTTTTCCGTAAATTTAAAGTATAATATTATATGGTGATGAAAAATGACAGATAAATTACAAACCTACCAAAATGCAAAGGCAAAACTTGAAAAGTACACCCTCATTGGTGGGGCACTTATAATCATTGGGATTATCCTATTTGTTGCATTAGCACACAGAGGTCCGTTTGGATTGATTGCGATTGTCCCAGGTATTGGATTTTTAATCTATGCCATGAGCAAATTGAATGCTTTAAGTAAAAGCTTTAAAAGAGAAGTCCTCGGTGATTTGGTACGAGAACATATTGATCAAGGTCAGTTGCTTGTCAGTTCCGGTCTAAGCCAATCACAAGTGATGGATACAGAGTTTTTAAAGCGTCCTGATCGTTTCCACTCAGAAGATTTTATTAGTGGATCAATGGATGGTGTTTCATTTATATCAAGTGATGTAAAACTTGAAGAAAAGCATGTGCATCATACAAAAAATGGAACACGTACAGAATGGGTTACGTATTTTTTAGGGCGAATTTTTGTTTTTGATTTTAATAAACGTTTTGACGGTGCCCTCCAAGTTGCCGAAAATACAAGACCTATTTCCCGTCAAAAATTTAATAAAATCAAAATGGAGAGCATTGAATTCAACAAAGTGTATAAAACTTATACAACCAATGATCATACTGCATTTTATGTTTTAACACCGCATTTAATGCAAGCATTGCTCGATTTTGAGAAAAACAACAAAGGACATATTAGTTTTGCCTTTAGTGGATCAAAACTATATATTGCCATAAACAACTTTCGCGATACTTTTGAATTACGCTTGTTCCGTAAAGTTGATCAATCAACTGTTGAGGAATTTAAACGAGACTTGTTTGTCATTCATGAGGTAGTGAGAGAACTGAAGTTGAACAAAAAAATATTTCTAAAGGAGTAAAACATTATGGAACCTTGGTTAATCATCATTATTATTTTAGCAGTTGTCATTTTAATACCAGTTTTTTGGTATATTGGTACAATGAACAGTCTGCGTCAATTAGAAGTAAAAGTAGAAGAGAGCGAATCAGGTATCGATGTAGCACTGAACAAACGTTTTGATGTATTGACAAAATTGGTGAGCACTGTAAAAGGGTATGCGAAACATGAAGCAGAAACCTTTGAAAATGTCACAAAATGGCGTCAAGGATTGCCAAAAAAATTATCACTTGATGAAAAACAAGAATTCATGCAAAAAATGGATCAAGTTCAAGCTGGTATTTCAGTAGCGGTAGAGGCATATCCTGAACTGAAAGCAGAAAAAGTATTTTCTAACTTACAACAATCAATCAATGATGTTGAAGAACACTTACAAGCAGCTAGACGTCTTTATAACGCAAACGTCTCAACATTGAATTCACGTATTGTTACCTTCCCAACAAGTATTGTTGCTGGGATGATTGCAATGAGTAAAAAAGAATTCTTTGAAGTTGAACAAGGAAAACGTGAGGACGTAGAAATTAATTTTTAATTCTTTACGTTAAACGACATATTTTCGAAAACAAAACCAAGGAATGTCATTCTTTGGTTTTTTTTGTAGTCTAATTCATCTAAATTTGAGAAATAATCTAAAACACTAGAAAAGAATCCTCTCACTTGTCAATACAAGATCGAAAACTTCTTTGCTATAGTAGTTTCAAAAGGAGGTTTTTATGTTAAATCAAGTAATCTTTGTCGGTCGTTTGGTCTATGACCCAGAATTGCGCGTAACAGAAGGAGATAAAAAAGTCGCGAATATCACCATCGCCGTACAACGAAGTTTTAAAAATGCTGAAAGTGGTGAATATGATACAGACTTTTTTAAATGTACATTATGGGAAGGAATTGCAGAAAGCACAGTCAAATATTGTAAAAAAGGAAAAATGCTTGCGATTAAAGCAAGACTTGCCCAACAACACCATGTTTGTTCTGATGAAAAATCATTTTCTTATCCAGAAATCATCGTGGAAAAAGTATCTTTCTTATCGTAAAAGACCATGTTTATTTTTACGCCCCCCTCTTAAAAAAGTGCTTCGGCACTTTTTTTCTTTGTCATAATTCCTTTTTGACTAGATATTTGATATAATATGAAAGAACAAATATGAGGAGTTGACAAAATGAGACAATATCTAAACTTTCTACAACATATACTTGATCATGGTAGTGAAAAAGATGATCGTACAAATACTGGAACAATTTCAACCTTTGGAACGCAAATGCGTTTTGATTTAGATGAAGGGTTTCCTTTGTTAACAACTAAGAAAGTCCATTTAAAATCTATTATTCATGAACTACTTTGGTTTATCAAGGGAGATACAAATATTCAGTACTTGGTTCAAAACGATGTTCGTATTTGGAATGAGTGGCCATATGCTGCGTATCAATCACATCCAGATTATCATGGTGAAACAATGAAAGAATTTGTTGATAAGATAAAAACTGATGATGATTTTGCGAAAAAACATGGTGATTTAGGACCTGTTTATGGTCATCAATGGCGACATTTTGACGGTGGTGGCGAATCTTTTGTAGATCAACTAAAAGAAGTCATTGAACAAATCAAAATCAATCCTTCTTCAAGAAGACTCATTGTATCTGCTTGGAATCCATTGATGATTGATCAAATGGCACTTCCGCCATGTCATATGATGTTTCATTTTTATGTCCGAAATGGAAAACTTAGTATGCTGATGTATCAACGAAGTGGTGATGCTTTCTTAGGAGTTCCTTTCAACATTGCGAGCTACAGTCTTTTGTTGATGATGGTTGCACAAGTTACAAAATTGAAAGTTGGCGAATTGATTCATATGGTAGGAGATGCTCATATATATAAGAATCATTTATCACAAGTAGAAGAACAATTATCAAGAGCACCTAGAACTTTACCAAAAATGCTGATCAACAAAGAAAGAACGTCAATCGAAGACTTTGTATACAATGATTTTACGTTAGAAAACTATCATCCACATCCTGCGATTAAAGGAAAGGTGAGCGTCTAATGATTGCAATTCTTGTTGCGATATCAAAAAACAATGTCATTGGAAAAAACAATCAATTGCCATGGCATTATAAAAAAGATTTACAATATTTTAAAGAATTGACATTGAATCAAACTGTCTTAATGGGAAGAAAAACATATGATTCTATTCTTTCTTCTTTGGGAAAACCATTGCCAAAAAGAAGAAATGTTGTTGCTTCTAGAACGCTTGATTCTTTAGATGGTGCAGATGTCATCAGTGATATAAATACATTTATTCAATCCTTTCCAAAAGATCAAAACTTGTTCATCATTGGTGGAAAACAAATTTTTGATGAAACCCTTCCTTTAGCAGACTATTTATATATTACACACATCGATGAAGAATATGAAGGAGACACCTATTTCTCAGCATACAAAAAAGGTGATTATCAAAAAATCAAAGAAACAGTCGATGGTGTATTACGTTTTGCCGTTTATAAGAAGGTGAACTAATGGTTCTTTGGTTATTTCGTATTTTATATGTTATTTTATTAGGTACTTTCTTATTTTTATTTGGCGTAGTTGATTTTGCTTACAACACCATATGGTTTTATTTCGGTATTGTAGGTGCTTTGATCATCGGATTTGTTGGTGCGATATCAATGACTTTGTTGTTTATGAAAGTTTCTGCGGTGTTTCGAAAAAATAAGCCAATTGATAATAAGTTCAATCATCATATTGCGAACTCATTGCTGTTGCTCGCACAAAAACTATTGCGTGTTAAAATTATCGTTTCCGGACGAGAAAATATTCCTAAAAAACCGTTTGTATTGGTTGCCAATCATCAAGAAAATTATGATGTCATTGTCTTAAAACCAATATTTAAAGATTTGCCTTTGGACTTTATTGCAAAAGAAGCTGTTTTCAATATCCCCATTATTGGTGAATGGATCAAAATACTAGGAAATGTACCAATCACTAAGGAGGCAGATAGAGCAGCGGCCGAGGCAATCATTAAAGGTATAAGACTATATAAAAAAGGTATGCCAGTAGGTATATTTCCTGAAGGAAGACGTTCGTTCTCAAATGAAATGATTCCTTTTAAAGCAGGAGCGTTTAAACTTGCGATGAAACCAAAAGCAGATTTGCTCATTTTAACGCAATACAATGTCAGCAATACATTTAAAGGGTGGCCGTTTAAAAAACAAAAAATCCATGTTCATATCCACCCAATCATGCCGTATGAATCATATAAAGAGAAAAATTCTCAAGAACTTTCTGATGATGTCAGAAAAATTATTCAAGCGCAGTTGGATGTATTCAATAAAACCATCGGATAAGCAATTGCTTATCCTTTTTTTTAAGTGAAATCCCTTTTAAAATAGTAAAAACATGATATAATATGTTGTTAGAAATAGGAGGAATCATAATGAGAATGATTGATATTATTGAGAAAAAACGTGATGGACACGCATTATCGAAAGAAGAGATTTTCTTCTTAATTAACGAATACGTTGCCCAGCAAATACCAGATTACCAAATGAGTAGCTTTTTAATGGCAGTCTATTTCCAAGGAATGACCGATGAGGAAAGTAGTTTGCTCACAGAAGCAATTTTACATAGCGGAGAAACAATTGATCTATCTAGCATTGATGGCATCAAAGTAGATAAACATTCAACCGGTGGTGTTGGTGATAAAACAACGATTGTCCTTGGTCCTTTGGTTGCTAGTGCGGGAGCAAAAGTAGCGAAGTTATCAGGTCGTGGTTTAGGGCATACTGGTGGGACTTTAGATAAATTAGAAAGTATTCCTGGATTGTCTATTAATTTATCAATCAATGATTTTATCGATCAAGTGAATGATATTGGCATCGCAGTTGCGGGACAAACAGCGAATCTAACACCTGCGGATAAATTGCTTTATGCACTCCGTGATGTCACAGGAACTGTACAAAGTATTCCCCTCATTGCTTCAAGTATTATGAGTAAGAAGTTGGCGAGTGGAAGTGATGTCATTGTACTCGATGTGAAAATTGGTGCTGGCGCATTTATGAAAACCTTAGAAGATGCAGAAGAATTATCACGTGTGATGGTGAATATCGGCCAATCATTTGGTAAAAAAGTCGTCGCATTTATTACTGATATGAGTCAACCTTTAGGATTTACTGTGGGAAATAAATTAGAAATCAAAGAAGCCATTGAAACCTTAGAGGGACATGGTCCTGAAGATTTGACTACTTTGGTGACTGAAATAGGCGCATATATGATACATAGTGCCAACATTAAACCAACGTTAGAAGAATCAAAAGCCTACATGCAAGAAATGATTGCGTCCAAAAAAGCTTATCAAAAGCAAATGGAGTTCATTCGTGCCCAAGGTGGAACTTTAGATGATTTAGACGATTTTATTTCAGTCAAAGAAATCATCGAAATTACAGCGGAAGAAGAAGGATATGTTGAATCAATCAATGCCCTTGAAATTGGATTGGCCGCAATGAAATTGGGTGCTGGTCGTAAAACCAAAGAAGATGAAATTGATTATGATGTCGGGATTGTCTTAAATAAAAAAGTTGGAGACAAAGTTGCGAAAGACGAAGTACTTGCGTATGTATATAATAACTTAAAAAGTATTGATGATATATTGACACAAATCTATGATGCTTTTATCTTGAGTAAAAAACCAGTAGAGAAACAACCGTTAATTTATAAAATTATAACCTAAAAAAAGTCATCTCGCGTGAGATGACTTTTTATTCTATAATCAATATAATAAGCTGAAATAGGTAATTTGCGACGACTCCACTAACCAAACCACCAATTGTATGTGCAAACAATGCTTTTGTTGTTAATACTCGCGCATTTAAAGCATCCATCATCCCAACATGGGTCGACAAATATCCACTCCAAGTTGTACCAATCGCTGTAAATACAGCAATATCACGGATACCAATATAACCTTTGTCTAGAAATTCAGGAACAACCCCGAGCGCTGCACCAGCGCTACCTAGAGAAATTAAAGGAAATGCGATTGCTTCTGGTGAAGTAAACCCGAATAGTGGTTTAAATAAAAACATCAAATATTGTCCAATCGATGGTAAATATCCAACACCCTCAAGCGCCGCTCCTGTATATCCGTCAGTCGGTTCCTGATTGGTGATCATAATAATAAATGTTGAGATGATGAGGATTCCGGGGATAATTTGCAGTCCAATATCTACTCCGTTTTTCCCCCCATCTAAAGAACTTTCTAAAATACGGTTGGCAAAACTTCCTTCACGTGTATCGCGTAAAAACTCATCGCCATTCATTTTCTTTAAATAGGGTTCATCTTTTGGAACGTTGAAATGCTTTTTCGAATAATGCATCAAAATACGAACACTAACAACACTTCCTATGATGCTTGAAAATACACCAACACCCGTAGCTAAGAAGAAGTTACCTTCATACTGTGTTTGCAGTGTCAAAAACGCTATCGCAATCACGAGTCCCATTCCAAAACTTGTTCCTAAATTACAAAGAACAGGGATTTGATAAGGCTTAAACTGTTTTCTAAATTCTTTTTCCTTATACAAACTGATGACTGCTGGATTGTCAGATACATAAGCACTAATAGCACCCATTCCTGCGACACCAGGTAAACGATAAAGTAGTTTAACCAAAGGTCGGAAAAGGTTGTTGACCAATGCAATGATTCCAAATTCACTAAATACACCTGCCATTGCTCCGGTAAGAACTGCGACACCCATAATCCAAAAAGCAACATTTAATAACAAATAAAATGATGTGTTAATCATTGTATTTAAGAAATTGGCAACGCCCATTTCAAGCGAAAATACGGCGAAAAATGCTAAAAAGACAAACAATACTGTGTACGATTCTAAGGTGACTGGATTTTTCTTCATGATGACCTCCCAAAATTATGCAACAAAAAGATTATATCTAAGAATGTATATTTGTGCAATAGTTTTTTTAAAACGCTTACAATTATTTGTGAAACACTTGTTTTAAAGAGATAATATGCTATACTAAAATTACCGTAAAGTCGGGGGAGCTTAGAGAACTAGGCTGAGAGTATTCTTGATACTAGAATAGACCGAACCTGATCTGGATAATGCCAGCGTAGGACAGACAACATACCTTCTGTTTTGTCCTATTTTATGGGACAAAATTTTTTTATGAAAGGAGGTTCTTAAATTGTCTGATACAAAAAAGTTAACTGAAATCGCTGTATTGGTTTCACTCGCAGTAGTCCTTGAAGTTATTTTTACTGGACTAGGAGCATTTGTACCGTTTTTACAACTACCTTATGGTGGACGTATTTCGATGGCCATGTTGCCACTGTTCGTCATTGTGTATCGTCATGGAGTCAAACTTGGAATCTATAGTGGTGCTATTTATGGATTGCTGAATTTGATGCTTGATGCACAAATATGGCACTGGGCAAGTGTATTTCTAGATTACGTTGTTGCCTTTGGATTGATTGGATTCTCAGGGTTAATCTACCTTGTAATGCCGAAAAATCGTATGACATTCATGATTAGTGTCATCATCGGTATGCTCTTACGTTTTATCAGTCATTACATTAGTGGAGTGGTGCTTTTTGCCGAATGGATGCCAGAAGAATTTAATAATATTTATTGGTATTCATTTTATTACAACGCATATTATATTGTTCCGTCGATGGTTCTTATTATGTTTACAAGTTATTTTATTTTTAGTCGCTTTGAACAAAACGAAATATTTTAGCAACTTAGCACAATCTTAATTGATTGTGCTTTTCTTTTTGTTTTTTCGTGTTATGAAAAGATTTACATCAAATACTCCTTTAAAACCTTGACTATATCATATATAATAAAATTGAGTAAAAAAGGAGGAATACTATGAAAGTATTATTTGTTGGAAGTGAGGCAACCCCGTTTTCTAAAACCGGAGGACTCGCTGATGTTTTAGGATCTCTTCCTAAATCACTTGTTGCACAGGGAATTGATGCACGTGTTGTTTTACCAAAGCATGGAATTACGAAGCAGAAATTTCAAGATCAACTTTTACCAATCACCCATTTTCGTGTTCAGGTAAATAGCAAACAAGAATATGCTGGGATTGAGGTCACCGCAAAAGATAATGTTACTTTTTATTTTGTCGATAATGAATATTATTTTGGATATCGTGATTCATTATATGGTCATTACGATGATGGTGAGCGTTATGGTTTCTTTAATAACGCAGTATTAAAAATGCTTGGGGAACTGAATTTTTATCCAGACGTCATTCACTGTAACGACTGGCAAACTGGATTGATTCCATACTTGTTAAAGAAAAAATATGCTCATCTAAAAGAATATCAAAATATAAAAACAGTTTATACGATTCACAATTTGGCTTACCAAGGTGTTTTCTCAAAGGAACTGATTCATTATTTGGATGTTGAATATGGTCATGAATTAGAATTTGATAATATGATCAATTTTATGAAATGTGGTATCGTGATGTCTGATAAAATCACAACCGTTTCTGATACCTATGCCAAAGAAATCCTTTATGACTACTTTGGCGAAGGATTGAGTGATATCTTAAGAATGCGTGAACAGGACTTAATTGGGATTGTTAACGGTATTGATTATGATGAGTTTAATCCAAAAGAAGATAAGAAAATCGTCTATAATTATAGTTTATATAACTATTTAAAAGGAAAATCGACAAACAAGGAAGCCCTAAGAGAGATTTTTTATCTTGATAATAATAAATCTCCAATTGTATCGATGGTTTCAAGAATTACAGAGGCAAAAGGATTTGATTTGGTGACTTCAATCATCGAGGATTTACTAAAACAAGGTAATATGCAGTTTGTCTTACTTGGATCAGGCGACAAACATACTGAAGATTATTTCCATTATTTGGCCCGTACCTATCCAGGAAAAGTTGGGGTTTATATTGGCTACAGTGATGAACTTGCTCGTAAAATCTATGCCGGTACAGATTTCTTCTTAATGCCAAGTCGTTTTGAACCTTGTGGATTGGCCCAACTCATTAGTTTAAAATATGGGACCATTCCAATTGTTCGTAAAACTGGTGGTTTAAAAGATACCATTGATTCTTACAATCAATTCACCAAAGAAGGTACAGGATTTGCCTTTGAACAATACGATGCACTAGACTTAAAAGATGCGATTGAACGTGGATTAGCAGTTTATCGTGATAAAAATGCATGGAAAGAACTTGTCAGACGAGCAATGCAAGAAGACTTTAGTTTTGATGAATCAGCAAAAAAATACCTTACATTATATGAAAGTTTAAAGGAGGAGTAACATGGAAACACTTGCCCTAATATTAGCTGGTGGTCGTGGGAGTAGATTGGATATTTTATCAGAAAAAAGAGTAAAACCCGCTGTTCCATTCGCAGGGAAATATCGAATCATCGATTTTACGTTAAGCAACTGCACCAACTCTGGGATTTATGACATTGCTATATTAACACAGTATTTACCACTATCTTTAAACGAACATATCGCTGTAGGAAAACCTTGGGATTTGGATCGTCGCGATAGTTCTCTAACGATGTTACAACCACATAAAGACTGGTATTCAGGTACTGCGGATGCGGTTCGCCAAAATATTGAATACATCAAACGCAAAAATCCGAAATATACACTGATCTTATCTGGGGATCATATTTATAAAATGGATTATAAAAAAATGATTGATTTCCATATCAAAAGCAAAACAAAATTAACGATTGCGGTACAACCAGTTCCTTGGGAAGATGCTCATCGTTTTGGGCTCTTAACTTGTGAGGAAGATGGTTTAATTACGAATTTCTTAGAAAAACCAAAGGAACCTGAAAGCAATCTTGCCTCAATGGGTATCTATGTATTCAATACAGATACTTTACTTGAAGCATTGGAAACAATTGAAGCAGATGATCTAGACTTTGGAAAACATGTCATTCCTAAATTATTAGAAACTGAAAAACTATATGGTTATGTGTTTGATGATTATTGGAAAGATGTAGGAACCTATGATGCATATTTAGAAGCCAATCTTGCGCTTACAAACACAGTAGACAAAATTGAACTAGATATGTATGATCGAAACTGGAAAATTCATACACGAAGCCAAGAATTACCAAGTGTTAAAGTTGGTAGTAAAGCGATTATCTCACAAGCACTGATGAGCAATGGTACCATTGTTGCAGGTACCGTTAAACGCTGTGTATTAAGCCCAGGTGTGATAATTCATCCAGGTGCGACTGTCATTAATAGTGTCATTTTAAATGATACAGAGATTATGCCGGGTGCATATATTGAAAACGCGATAATTGATAAGCGTTGTAAGATTATGGATCATGTCATCATTGGAAATTCTGAAGATTATACGCCTAACAAAGCGAAACCTGATATTTTGTCTAGTGGACTAAATGTCATTGGTAGTGGTGTAGTGGTCCCTGAGGGAACCGTTATTCAACGAAATTGCCGTATATTCTCAAGTGCAAAATTCAAAGACAAAGTAATTACATCAGGATCAACCCTCTCCTAAGAAAAAAGCAATTTGCCTTATTTGGCAAATTGCTTTTCTAATAGTTGTTTGACAATCTTTAAATAATCAACGCGAGGTGCAATACTTTCTTTGATTAAGTATCCATCTTGTCTAAGTTCATCTATATGAATACTTTTTCGTCCTTTAAAACTACGGTCTTCATATTGTTTCAATTTGCTTGCCTCAAGTAAATAAATTTCATCATGTACACGAAAATGGATCAACACGAAGGCAATTCCACCATGTTTTTCAATGTTTACAAGATGATCAATTTGATGAGGATGTATATTTTTGATGGGAAAACTTGTTTTATGATTGGTTTCTTTTGCTTCGAAATCAATATGGTGTCCTTTAAATAGTCCATTGTAGTCTGTAGTGGAAGGTATTTTATAATAAGCTTCTTTGATGACTGCCCCTTGTCTTGAAGGATAATCTACTTTGACAATTTGCACGGGAATTGGCTTTTTATGAATCATGGCGATGTCATGGGCTAGATAATAGCGATTGGTTTCATTGATCATTTCCTCAAACTTCATTCCCCGATTTGCATAACTTACTTCTTTTTGAAAACTTGTTTTTTTATTAGGATATTTTATCATCGTTTTACCCTCCGTTTAGTACAATATATCATATTCTATGAAAATATGGCAATGAAAGTTGTTGAAAAAAGCGAAAAAATCCTTCACCAATTCTTATGATAACGCTTGTGAAAAAAGAATAGTTTGTTGAAGTACCAAGTTTTCTTCTTGTATGTTATAATAAATTGATGAAAAAGGAGGTGCTTTATGAGTAAAATCAAATTTTATGCACTCGGTGGCCTCGGAGAAAACGGGAAAAATATGTATGCTTTGGAAGTTAGTAATCAAATTTTTGTCTTAGACGCAGGGCTTAAATACCCTACCCAAGAACTCTTCGGTGTTGATTCAATTATCCCTGATTTTTCTTATTTAGAACAACAAAAAAGTAAAATAGTTGGTTTATTTTTGTCCCATGGACATGAAGACCATATTGGCGCAGCGCCAAAATTTCTGAAATCGATTAATGTACCTGTGTACGCTTCGAACTTTACGATAGCGATGTTACAAGATTCGATGAAAGAAGAAGGATTGAAGATTGATGATTATCAGTTTTATCCAGTAGATAGCACAAAAACAATGACATTTAAAGATGTCAAAGTAGATTTTTATCGTGTGACACATTCTATTCCTGAATCGCTAGGTTTTTCGATTGAAACCCCTGATGGAGTAATCGTGTATGCACCAGATTTCAATTTTGATCAAAATGTTGAACAAGTATATCGTACAGAGTTTCCTGTCTTATCAAAAATTGCAGGAAAGAATGTATTGGCATTGTTTACAGAATCTTTAGGTGCAGAGCGCGTTGGATACACTCATAGTAGTGAAGATCTAAATTATGCACTAAATCAAGCGTTTTATAAGGCGAAAGATCGAATCATTGTATCAGCGTTTTCAACTGACTTGGTGCGTATTCAAAAAATCATAGATATTGCGTTAAAATATCATCGAAATATAGCGATTATTGGACGTAAGACACAAAGAACAGTTGATATTGCCATCAATATGGGGTATTTAAAAATCCCTGAAGATAGATTGGTGACCTTGAAATTTATTGATGATAAAAACAAAAACGCATTAGAAGATGCGGTAGTATTGGTTACGGGAGACCGTCATGAACCATTCTATATGTTACAGCGTATGGTGAAAAAATTGGACCGTTTGATTCATGTTGAACCAACGGATACAGTGATTATGATGACTCCACCGCTTCCAGGAACAGAAAAAATAGCGGCACGCACACTCGATGTGCTATATCGTCATAATACAAAGGTCATTAAAATTGATAAAAGTATTTTACCACCAGCGCATGCATCTAGTGAAGACATTAAGTTGTTGATCAACTTATTGCATCCAACGTATGTGATTCCTGTGATTGGTGAATATCGTCATCAATATGCCTTAAAAAAATTGGCCACTCAACTTGGATATGATGAAGATCATATTTTAATGCTTGATAATGGACAAATTGTTGAGTTCACTGGTGGAGAAGTTTCAAAAACAACTGGAAAAATACCTTCATCTGGTGATATTTTAGTTGATGGTATTATTGAAGGTGACTTAAGTGATGTCGTATTACGTGATCGTGAATTGCTTGCACAAGATGGTGTAATGTTGATCATTGCCAATATCGATGCACGTCATAAAAAAGTATTATCGAAACCAGAAGTCGTATCACGTGGGTTTGTTTATATGAAAGATAATGAAGAGATGGTTAAAGAAGTTGAAGAGATTTTCCACAAGGTATCTGAGAAAGTCATGGATGCAAAATACATTGATTGGCGTATGTATAAAGATATGTTAAGAGATGATATTTCAAGATATTTGTATAAAAATACAAAACGTCGACCAATCATCATACCAGTGTTGATAGATACACAAGTTTAAAGCCTTTTATAAGGCTTTTTCTTTATAAATTTATGTAACGGGTTACAAAATGACGATTGATTCAGGTTTATCATTTCTGTTTTTTCCACAATGCTTTTAAAATTAAATCATTAAAAGCCTTTACAAAAAGCGCTATTTTCCTTATAATAAATGTAGTAAAAAAAATAAATAGGAGGATTTAAATGAAAAAATTATTATTAGTTGTTTCTGCTTTAGTGTTAACGTTTGCACTTGCTGCTTGTGGCGGAACAGAAACATATGAAATTGCAATGATTACTGACTCTGGTACGATTGATGATGAATCATTCAACCAAGGAACTTGGGAAGGTATTGTTGAATATGCAGAAGCAAACGATATCTCTCACAAATATTACAAACCTGGTGAAGTTTCTGACGATTCTTACTTAGACGCTATTGAATTGGCTGTTGAAGGTGGAGCGAAAATCATCGTAACACCTGGTTTCTTATTCGAAACTAGTGTTTATGAAGCGCAGACACAATTTCCAGATGTAAACTTCATCATTATTGATGGATACCCACATGCTGGTGATTGGGCACCTGTTGTTGAAGATAACACATTATCAATTTTCTTCAATGAACATGAAAGTGGATTCTTAGCTGGATACGCTGCTGTTCAAGAAGGATACACTAAATTAGGATTTACTGGTGGTATGGCTGTGCCTGCTGTTGTTAAATTTGGTGTTGGATACATTGCTGGTGCTTATTATGCAGCAAATGAATTAGAAGTAGACATCGATTTTAGTGATGATACTTACACTTACTTTGGAGATTTCGGTCCTAGTGATGACTTCAAAAACATCGCATTAAGCTGGTATACAGCTGGAACTGAAGTAATCTTTAGTGCTGCTGGTGGAGCTGGATCAAGTGTTATGGCTGCTGCTGCAGATACTGACAATGTAATGATTGGTGTTGACGTTGATCAATCTGGTTCAAGTCCTACTGTTATTACAAGTGCTATGAAACAACTTGGAGAAGCAGTTCAACAAGGTTTGGATGCATACTATAACGACGAATTCCCTGGTGGGGATATTTGGTATTTAGGTGCTGAAGATGATGGTGTTGCATTACCAATGGAAAGCTCAAGATTTGACAACTTCACAACTGCACAATACAATGCAATCTTTGATATGTTGGTTGATGGAGACGTTGTAGTACCTGCTGATTATGATGCATTAGCTTCATTCTTAGAAGCATTAACAGCAACAGATACTAGTAATGTTCCTACACGTGAAGTAGTAACAGGACAATAATTTTCTTAACAAACTTAGGGTAGCAATTTAGACAATATAAAAATAGACAGTATTACACCCGTAATACTGTCTATCTTTTTGTTTTTTTTGTTCGACATTCTTTAGAATTTTTTCTAATTAATACAAATGATAATGCTTTCTTTTAACTTTATTATATGATAAAATTCTAAAAAGAGAGGTGAAACAATGAACTATATTATAGAAATGTTAAATATTACAAAAGAATTTCCTGGTATCAAAGCAAATGACAACGTCACTTTACAACTGAAAAAAGGTGAAATTCACGCATTGCTTGGGGAAAATGGTGCTGGTAAATCTACTTTGATGAGTGTCTTATTTGGTTTATATCAACCAGAAGAGGGAATCATCAAAGTACGTGGGGAAGAAGTAGCTATAACAAATCCTAATGATGCAAATGATTTAGGTATAGGGATGGTTCACCAACACTTTAAGCTAGTTCACAATTTTACGGTTGCTGAGAACATTGTTCTTGGTTACGAAGATACAAAATATGGATTCTTAGAATATCGTGATGCGATTAAAAAGATTAAATCATTGAGTGAACAATACAAATTAAAAGTAGATGTCAATAGTTTGATATCTGAAATTAGTGTTGGGATGCAACAACGTGTAGAAATCTTGAAAATGCTTTACCGAGATGCAGAAATACTCATCTTTGATGAACCGACTGCCGTATTAACACCTCAGGAAATCGAAGAATTGATGCATATTATGAGGGATATGACAAAAGAAGGAAAATCAATTGTCTTGATTACTCATAAACTAAACGAAATAAAACAAGTCGCAGACCGTTGTAGTGTTCTTCGTAAAGGAAAATACATTGGGACTGTTGATGTGGCCAATACAACTGTTGATAAAATGGCGGAAATGATGGTTGGACGTGAAGTTAGCTTCAAAGTTGACAAAGAAAAAGCAAAACCATCCGATGTTGTGTTAACTGTTGATCATTTATCTGTCTTCAATCAACGTATTAATAAAGACGTCGTTAAGGATGTTAGCTTTGAAGTCAAAAAAGGTGAAATCCTATGTATCGCAGGGATTGAAGGTAATGGTCAAACACAATTGATTGAAGCAATCACTGGATTGACTCAATCTAGCAATGGTCGTGTTGTGTTAAATAACCAAGATCTCAGTAACCAATCGATTCGCGACCGTAATGTAGCCGGAGTAAGTCACATACCTGAAGATCGACATAAACATGGTCTTGTCCTTGATTATACATTGGAAGAAAATCTTATCTTACAATCTTATTTTACAGAAAAGTTCCAAAAAAATGGATTTTTGAAATTTGATGCGATTCATACGCATGCAGAAAATCTGATTGATTCTTTTGATATTAGAAGTGGTAAAGGACCAAGCACAATTGCAAGAAGCATGAGTGGTGGAAACCAACAAAAAGTCATCGTCGCAAGAGAAATCGATCGTGATACAGATTTATTAATTGCCGTGCAACCTACTCGTGGACTAGATGTCGGAGCAATTGAATACATTCATAAACAATTGATTGCGCAACGTGATGCTGGAAAAGCAGTATTACTTATTAGTTTAGAACTTGATGAAGTAATGAATGTATCTGACCGTATCATTGTGATGTATGAAGGAGAAACGGTTGGAGAATTTGATCCTGAACATGTCACTGAAAATGAATTAGGACTATACATGGCTGGTTCAAAAAGGAGTGATCACTAATGACAAAAATCCAACATTTCCTTAAGCACAACATTGTAGGTGTGGTTACAGTTGTTTCATTATTCTTATTGTTCTTCGTCTTACCTAGCATCTTTAGCGGTTCAGATTTGTTGCTAAATGTTAACCGATTGATGATTATCCTAGTAGGATTGACTTATATTATTTATAAATACATGATGTTTAGACAAAATTACCCGAATTTCAAGTTTGCGGAAAGTACAACTTTGGTTAATGTATTAGGTAGTGTTATCGCAATCGTGATTGGTTTAATCTTTGGGCTGATTTTAATGTTCTTTGTTTCACCTGCCAATGCGATGCCTGGATTTTTTACGATTCTTAAAGGTGGATTTAACAACCTAAAAAGTTTGGGTAATATGATTTACTTTAGTGTTCCGATTATCCTTACAGGTCTTAGTGTTGCTTTTGCATTCCGTACAGGACTGTTCAATATTGGAGCAACTGGACAACTCACCATGGGAGCATTCGCCGCAGTCTTTATCGGTGTTCGTGGTGGTTTCTTAGGAGATATTCATCCATTACTTCATTGGGGTGTTGCTGTTCTTGGTGCCGGTATTGCTGGTGGTATATGGGGTGCAATCCCAGGAATTTTAAAAGCCTATCGTAATGTAAACGAGGTAGTTGCTTCGATTATGTTGAATTACGTAGCTATGTATTTAAATACTATATTAATCACGACATATATTTATAATGTTGACTATGCAAGAGCACTCGATATTGAACGAACAAGTGCAACGCCAACGTTTAATCTTGATTTGCTATTTCCAACTTCAAGTGTCAACGGAGGAATTGTTGTCGCTGTCATCATTGTCATTATTCTATATGTGATCTTGAATAAAACAACATTCGGATACGAGTTAAAAGCTGTAGGATTTAATCGTGATGCTAGTAAGTATGCCGGAATGAACGCAAAACGAAACATCGTTTATTCAATGATGATTAGTGGAGCAGTAGCTGGTATTGCTGGTGCAATGATGTTCTTAGTTGTTGGAAAACACTTAAAACCAGAGAATATTTTATTACAAGAAGGATTTACAGGAATTGCGATTAGTTTACTCGGACTCAGTAATCCAATAGGAGTATTGCTTGCTGGACTCTTCTATGGATCCTTACAGCAAGGTGGGTATTATATGCAACTCTATGATTTCAAGCCAGAAATCATCGACATTATTATTGCCGTGATTATTTACGCAAGTGCGCTTGCACTCTTCTTACAAACCTTTGTCATCCGTCGCTTAAAAGCACGAGAAATGACGATTGATGCCAAAAAGGTTGTTGAACAAGAGAAAGAAGGTGACAAATAATGGATGGCTTAACATTTATGGAAATTGTTTACTTTATCTTTCCACTTATTATTGCTTCTGCTGTACCATTAACTTTGGTCGCAACTGGTGCACTATACAGTGAACGTAGTGGAGTTGTTAACATCGCCTTAGAAGGAATTATGTTGATGGGAGCATATGTTGGTTCTGTCACGATTAAAACCTTAGAATCAAGCGGTGTAAGCCCATTACTTAATCTATTTACAGCTTTGATCTTTGGGTTATTCATTGGTTATGTCTTATACTTGTTGGTACAAGTTTTACTCAATAAAATAGGCAAACTATCCTTGTTTGAACATATTGCTATTCGTATTGGTAGTTACGTTATACTTGCAGTTTTCAGTACGCTATTGATGTACTTTGTATTAAATGCAAGTTCACAAAACGTCCAAGTTGCACTTGTTGGTTTACTTGTTGGTGCAATTGTTGGGATTGGATTTAGTTTATTCCATGCTTATGCTTCAATTAATATGAAAGCAAATCAAATTATTAGTGCGACAGCATTAAATATGTTCGCACCAGCATTTGCAATCTTTATCAACCGAACATTTAGTGCAAATGGGACACAAAAAGTAACAATTCAAGGAAGCTACCGAATCAGAGAAGTTCCATTCTTTAGTGATATACCAATTATTGGAGATTTGTTCTTCAAAGCAGCGTATTTATCTACTTATTTGGGAATTGTCATCTTCATTGTTGCTGTTGTTGTCTTATACAAAACCAAATTCGGGTTGCGTTTACGTAGTTGTGGTGAAAACCCACACGCAGCTGATAGTTTGGGAATCAACATCTACAAGATTCGTTATTCTGGTGTCATGGTATCAGGTGCTTTAGCTGGTATGGGTGGTGTGATCTTCGTTTTAAGTTTCGCGGCGAACTTCAACGCAACCGTTTCAGGATTTGGGTTCTTAGCACTCGCAGTACTTATTTTTGGGAACTGGAAACCAAAACGTATTATTTTGGCAGCGTTATTCTTCGCTTCAATGCGCGTAATCGCCAATACATATAGTGTTATTCCAGCCCTCAAAAACCTGAATTTAGATGGTGAAATCTACTCAATGTTGCCATATGTTGCAACCTTAGTCGTGCTCGCATTTGTTTCGAAAAACAGTGCCGCACCACTTGCTGCAGGAGAACCATTTGATCCAGGAAAAAGATAATCAAACAAAAATCGTACATTTCGGTGTACGATTTTTTTAATAGCTATTGACAAAATGATCAATTAGCGTTATATTTAATGTGCATATGCACATAGGAGTGATGATATGATTAGAAAAAAAAGGTACTGTAGACGCTTAGAAGCAGAAAAAATCTATAAACCACAAGGAATACCTATGGCAGATATTCAAAAACAGATTCTTTTACTTGATGAATTTGAAGCCATTCGTCTTTGTGATTACGAAGGATATTCCCAAATTGAAGCCGCAGAAGAAATGGATGTCTCACGCGCAACGATTCAACGTTTACTCGAACGTGCACGTAAGAAAATTGTCGAAGCATTCCTCAACAATCAAGCAATCGAACTACGCAATGATATTGCCAATATCAAACTCAAAGGAGAAAATAAAATGAACAAACAAGAAAAAGAAACATTCAAAGTTGCCTTTCCAACCAGTGACAAAGTCACGATTGATGGACATTTTGGACACACAAAAGAATTTGCCATCTATGATATTAAAGAAAATGAAGTAGTGAATGTATCTTATGTCACACCACCACCTCATGAGCCAGGGGTTTTACCACGTTTCTTAGGAGAAGCGAATGTTGATGTGATTATCACGGGTGGTATGGGAAAAATGGCAGCGGATTTATTCAAACAACAAAATATTGATGTTGTCTTAGGTGCGAATGGTCGTATTGATGTCAATCTAAATGAATACCTCGGTGGATTTTTAACCAATCAAGGTAGTGTTTGCGAACATGATCACAACCATGGACACTAAAGCATACAAAATCGCAATCGCGTCTAGTGGACCTAGTGAACATGATAAAGTAGCTGATCGTTTTGCACGAGCGTCATATTTTATTGTTTATGATCAAGAGTCACTTACCTTTACAGCAATCAAGAACACCGGACAAGTTGCTAGTAGTGGCGCATCATCGGCCGCTGCGAAAATATTACTTGAGCATAACGTCAATGTCGTGCTTGCGCCGAAATTAGGCGACAAAGCATTCATGGCTTTAGAGGCAATGGAGATTGATTCTTATGAATATAAAAACCAACCAACCGTACGTGATGCCCTATATTCCTTTTTCGAGCACCAACTTCCTAAAATAGAAAACGCAAGTAAAAATGGGCATCATTTATCGTGAATATCGCTATTGTTAGCGGAAAAGGGGGGAGTGGCAAAACGACAATTGCCGTGAACCTTTTTTCTTATCTAAAAGATGTTCGATTGATTGATGCGGATACAGAAGCGCCCAACGATCACTTGTACTTGCCTGGTGAGGACGCAACGGACACTGTCAATAAAGAAATCCCGATCATTGATCAAACATTGTGCACAAAATGTCATGCTTGCGCCGATTTCTGCGCCTTCAATGCCATTGTGCCGACGAAAACAAAGATGCTCGTTTTTGATGACTTATGTCATGACTGTCGTGGATGTCATTTGGTGTGTCAAGAAGGTGCTATTTCTTATAAAAATCACCCGATTGGTACGATTATGACAAGAAACATTGATGGAAAACCGTTTTTGAGTGGAACATTGTCGATTGGAGAACAAAGTGGGAATAAGATTATCTCGACGATGAAAGAGACCAAATCAACCACCAAACACACGATCATTGATGGACCACCAGGTGTTTCGTGTAAAACAGTGGAAACCTTAGATGGCGTTGATTATGTTATTTTGGTGATGGAAGATGGTCTTTTTGGACTCCATGATGCAGATATGGTTGTTGAACTTCTAAATGAATTAAAGATTCCTTTTGGCGTTGTCCTAAACAAAGCATATGACCATGTTCATGTCGGACAAAATTACATCCAAGAAAACCTCTTAAATTTGCTTGTAAGAATTCCTTATGATGAGACATACCAAAACTTATCCTCAAAAGGAAAATTGCTTACAGGAGAAATTAGCTATCAAAGAATACTAGATACGATCATCAAAGGAGTTGGCATCATATGATTCATGAACTTGCCATCCTAAGTGGAAAAGGCGGCACAGGAAAAACGACCTTGGCTTTATCCTTGATCCCTTTTATTGAAGACCTTGTTATAGCCGATTGTGATGTCGATGCACCTGATATTCATTTGGTTTTAGCCAATCAAACAATCAATACGATACCCTTTTATGGTATCCAAAAGCCGTTCATCAATGATAATCTCTGTACAAAATGTGGATTATGTGCGATGCATTGTAATTATGGGGCCATATCAGATGATATCATCATAGATCTTAAAAAATGTGAAGGATGTACTGTTTGTAATATTGTTTGTCCCGTGCATGCGATTTCGATGGTTGACACAGTCATTGGAGATTTGTATGAAAAAGAAACACCCTATGGACCAATGATTGATGCGAGGTTAATTCCAGGAGAAGAAGCGAGTGGAAAATTGGTCGCAGAAGTTCGCCGTATATCACGCGAAGCGGCAAAGAAAGCAAATAAAAACCATATTCTCATCGATGGATCACCCGGTGTTGGCTGTAATGTAATGAGCACCATCACTGGCGTCAATCAAGCAATCTTAGTCACAGAGCCCTCAGAAAGTGGTTTCCATGACTTAAAACGAATCATTCAACTCGCAAAAATGGTGTCTGTTGATGTATTGGTTGTCGTAAACAAGTACAACAACTCGATTCAATATACCCAAATCATTGAAGAATATTGTAACAACGAAGGAATCGAGGTCGCATTGAAGATTCCTTATGACAAAGCAATCTTCCATTCTATCAATAACTTGGAGAGTCCTTCACTTAGCACCCATCCATTCTTCCAAAGCGATGAATGGAAACAATTTTTAACAAAAATACAGGTAGTCAATATTTGACCCCTGTAAAATAGACGAGAAGTTACTCTTTTTAATACATTAACAAAAAGTGGTCAATGGCGTTTGATAGGATGTAAAATCGCGTTTGAGCATACAAAGAGGATAAAAAAGACTGATGTTTTAAGCATAAAAACAAGCGAGTAAAGAGACCGAAATAAAAAACAGCGATTTATCCGCTGTTTTTTATTTCGGTCAAAGGGTTTCCCACTAAGAAAAATCTTACTTAAACGCTTTAAATAGAGGTTTTTATATAAAAATAATAAATAGTGCATCTCTTATGGTCATTAGACGAGTATCTATGGTTTTGAGTCTATCAAACACCTATTTTTTCGGTCTTAAAACCTTTTTTATCTCAAGATTTCGTTTCATCAACGCCTCTTCATACTTATGTCCACGAATGCCTTGATAATAAACCCTATCAAATAGTTCATCAGGTAAATATTGTTGGTATATTAGCGCATCTTCGTAGCTATATGGATACAAATACGCATCTTTTTCTTCAAAGTTGGCTTGATTGATCAAATGATTCGGTATTTTATACGTCTTTCCTTCTTCAAGTTCTTTTAACGCCGCATCAATTGACACCTCTGCGCTATTAGATTTCGGTGAAAGTGCCATATCAATCACCATCAACGATAACGGGATGCGCGCCTCAGGGAAGCCAACACGTTCACATGCATTGGCACAAGCATCCATTTTTGTTTGAATCGTTGGATTGGCAAATCCAATATCTTCATAAGCAATAACACTCATTCTTCTTAAAATACTTTTCAAGTCTTCAGTCATGATTAAGCGCGCCAAATAGTGTAAAGATGCATCTACATCACTACCACGAATCGATTTTTGGAAAGCACTTAATATATTATAGTAATGATCACTATTCTTATCTAGGCTTAAATTTGGCTTTCCAAGCGTTTTAATCATCTCTTCATATGAGAAACTATCTTCACCATAAACTGCGCTTAGAAGCTCAATATTGTTGATTGCTGTGCGAATATCACCATTAGAAGAACTAGCAATGTAGGAAATCATTTGATTTGTGAGTGAAATCTTCAGTTCATCTTGGTATTGTTCAATGATTTGTAACAATCGTTCTACGATATCATCAACCGAAAGTTGTTGTAACTTAAATACCTGTGCACGGCTTCTAATTGCGGGATTAATCGAATGATAAGGATTCTCTGTAGTGAGTCCAATCATAATAACATCCCCATTTTCGACATGCGGTAAGAGATAATCTTGAATATCCTTGTTCATTCGGTGGATTTCATCGACAATCACTAAAGCTCCATAATGTTTTGCGCCTTCAATGATCTCTCTTAAAGTCGCTTTTTTATCCGTTGAAGCATTAAACGTAAAGGTTCTAAGTCCATATTCTAAGCCAACAATCGTCGCAATCGTTGTTTTTCCACTACCTGGTGGTCCATATAAGATAAAACTCATGATTTTTTGATGAGAAAGCATTTTGGTGATCACACCATCTTTACCTATCAAATGCTTTTGACCGACAAGATCAGCCAATTTAGCTGGTCTAGCTCGATATGCCAAAGGTTGTTTGTTCATACAATCACTCCTTATGTGAATTATAGCATAGTTTATCGTTGAAAATGTAGTCTAATTGCAAGTAATTTGATTGCGTGTTAAAATGTATTTGTAAAAAATTCGAAATAAACTATATATTATATATATTAATAACTATATATTAAGGAGCAAACTATGAATTACAACTATCATACACATCATGAACTCTGCCAACACGCCGAGGGAACAGCCGAAGATTACGTCAAAGAAGCGATCAAACAAGGATTCAAAGGAATCGGGATTAGTGATCATACACCAAACCCTTATCTACCAATGCCAGAACGTGGTTGGAGGATGCAGATGTCTGATTTAGCGTATTATCTCGATGATGTTCGCACTGTAAAAGAACGTTATAAAGATAGAATCAAAGTATATACAGGGCTAGAAGTAGAGTATTTCCCTGGATATGATCAATTTTACCAACATATGCTTTCAGAAACAGACTACTTTATCTTAGGACAACACTATATTAGTGATGATGACGACATTAAAAAGATGTATTCAGCGTTTGGTTTAAAGACAAAAGAACAAATTCATCTATATAAAAAATACGTGGTTGAAGCCATTAATACCGGTTATTTCGATATTGTTGCGCATCCTGAACTGTATTTATTCAGTTATCAAACCTTTGATCAAGATGCTTTAGAAGTCGCAGAAGCGATTGCTAAAGCCGCTAAAGCACACAATGTGTTATTAGAATACAATGCCAATGGATACCGTAAAAAGATGATAGAAACAAGTATTGGTAAGCAATATGTCTACCCACGTAAAGAGTTTTGGGAAGTCGTAAAACGCATTGGAGCGAAAACAATCCTATCTAGTGATTGTCATCAACCAGAATTTTTATACGATGAGGTCATTCAACAAGCTGAAAAGGATTATCATGCATTAGGATTAATAGAAGTAGAACAAATTCCCAGTTTAGAGAAAAGCGAGTGATGAAGGTTGCTCGTTTTTTTATGCGAAATTTCGCCTCTAAGGAATTCTTTATATTTTATCAGTAATTGATAAGGTTTGAATTAAATAATGCAAGAGAGGCGAAATTTATGGAGTAATTTTCATTAGTTGGAAGTAGTGAAAATTATCATACTCAAAGTAAAAATTTGAATATGATTAAGACTTTTGTAAGAGAAGATAAGGGGGCTTAAATATGACCAAAGTCAATATCAACGAGTATTATTATGTTAAAAGAGGGGTTTTTGCTTTATTCGTTTTACTACCTATAATATATATTATGTTAACTAAATGATATCTCTTAGTTAGGCTGTATACTATATGTGTGTGCAAAATGTGGAAAAAATATTTTGTGCTTTTCTTCAGATTTTATCCTCTCTTTTCAAAATGCGATTTTTTGCCTACTTCATGTTTACAATTTTTTAAAAATTGACGACTGAAAAAAATCTTTTTATATTTTTCAAAAAATACTGCAAAGGTCTTCCACCTTATGATATGATATACACGAGGTGATTTAATTGAAAGTTGCATTAATTTTTACTGGTGGAACAATTGCCATGAAAGTTGATAAAAGTTTACAAGGTGCAATACCTTCTTTAACCCCCAATGAAATTATGCTGACATTGAGTGGTATAGATGATTTTGATCAACTGATTACTTATGAGTATTCTGCAAAACCTTCTCCTTTTCTAACAATTTATGATATGCAGCAAATCGCAAACATTACAGAAGACTTTTTAGCGCGGGATGACATTGCTGGTGTAACGATTGTTCATGGAACAGATACCTTAGAGGAAACAGCTTTTTTCTTAAATGCTGTATTGAAATCCAATAAACCAGTTGTTTTAACAGGATCAATGAAAAATGCTTCTGAGTTTGGATATGACGGATTAACCAATCTTGCTTCTAGTATCAAAGTTTGTTTATCACCGAAATCAATTGGTCTTGGTACACTTGTTGTGATGAATGATACAATCAATAGTGCTTTAGAGGTTACAAAAACACATACCATGAGTCTAGATACTTTTAAATCAATGGAATTTGGCCCTCTTGGGCTAGTTGATCAAGGAAGCGTGCTGTTTTATCGTAATATCACCAATCAAAAAAGGTTTCATTTTGAAAACAAAGTAAATGAAGATGTGTATATTATCAAAGTTTATGCTGGAATGAATGGGGATTTTATTGATTATTTGATTGCAAGAGGCGCAAAAGGGATTATTCTTGAAGCACTCGGACGGGGAAATGTTCCACCGATGATGATGGAGTCAATCAATAAAGCGCTAAGTTTGGGTATCCATATCGTGATTGTTTCACGATGCTGCACTGGCCGTGTATTGGATACGTATGCTTATGAAGGAGGTGGACGACATTTGACTAGTTTAGGATGCATTTTAGGAAATCATTACAACAGCATCAAAGCAAGACTTCTTTTGATGCTTGCGATTTCAAATGATTATGTTCACAACGACATCATTAGATTATTTGGAGATCATGCATAACCCTATTTATATTGATGCAAAATCCATCATTCAAGCAAACAACAACTTTAATTTAACCAAAGGCTGCATGCATGGCTGTATTTATTGTGATTCTCGTAGTACTTGTTACCAAAATGGCTTGTTCGATCAAATTAAGATCAAGGCAGATGCCATATCGATTATGGATAAAGAGTTATCAAAAAGGCGTGAGAAAGCAATTCTTACCTCTGGTGGGATGAATGATCCATATATTTCAATGCCAGAAAGCTTAGAATTAACAAGAAATGCATTGAAAATCATCTATAAACACGGTTTTGGTGTTTCAATTTTAACCAAAAGTACCAATGTATTACGTGATTTAGAACTCATTAAGGATATCAATCATCGTTATAAAGCGATTGTGCAAATGACCGTGACGACGTTTGATGATGACATGGCCAAAAAAATTGAACCAAACGTCTCTTTACCAAGTGAACGCTTCGAATGTTTAAAACAATTCTCTAAAGCAGGGATAAATACTGGTCTTTGGATGACACCCATTTTACCTTTTATTACAGACACAGAAGAAAACATCAAAGGCATTGTCAAGCGTGCGCATGAGGCAGGCGTAAAATTCATCGTCATGTATGGAATTGGTACAACGATGCGTGAAGGATCAAGAGAATATTTCTATAATCGTCTTGAGAAACTCTTTCCTGGATTAAAAACCAAATATATGTTTACTTATAAAGATGAATATATCTGTGATTCACCAGATGCTCCTCATCTACACGATTTATTTGAAGAAGAATGTGATAAATACGGAATTATCTATGAATCATCTGAGATTGAGAAATGTATGATGAATAAACCTTATGAACAATTGTCTTTATTTGATATATAAAAACGCGCTGTTTAGCGCGTTTTTTAATGTTCAATCATCTTTCTGTCTTGGTAAATCAAATAGAGTGCAATCAGGATTTGCAAGACAATTGCCCCTAACAATAAAACAATGCCACCTTCATATTCATTGTCTTTTGTAAAATTAAAGACTCCACTTAGTTGATAAACTTCAAATTCATTTGCTGAGGTGATATATAAGCGAATCATCAGGATTTCTAAGAAAATAACAATTGCGATTAAGACCAAATATCCCTTTGTTCGTAATTTCATTACTTCAGCATCTCCGCGAGTGCATCCTTTAACAATTGATCAGTTGATTTCTTTTGATCTAAGTTTTTCACTGCTTTTTTAATCTCACGAACATTATACCCTAAACTCTTAAGCGCTTCTTCAACTTCATCTATCTTCGAAGACTTCATCACGCGATCATCATCAAAGGATAATTTACCTTTTAAATCTAAGATAATCTGTTGACTTGCTTTTGGCCCAATACCCGGGAATTTATTTAAAAATTTCGCATTCCCTACTTCAATTGCCCCAATGACGTCATCAACATGTCCGCTTGCTAGTATGGCTGTTGCGCTTTTTGGTCCGATTCCTTTTACACCAAGTAGTTTAATAAACAAACTTTTCGCATCTTTTGATTCGAAACCATAAAGGACATTTAGATCTTCACGTACATGTTGGTAGATATATATCTTATGTGTCTGATCTTTTTGAAACTTATACGGGTTCGGGGTCACGATTTGGTACCCAATCCCACCAATTTCTAAGGTGACATTATCTGGGTTAACTTCTGTGATGGTTCCTTGCATATAACTATACATGGGTGTTCCTCCTAATCAACAAACTCGAATTCATAATCAAAGATTCTAACAGTATCACCGTTTTTCACACCTTTTGCTCGCAATGCTTCATCAACACCGAGTCCACGTAATTGACGAGCAAAACGTTTCACTGATTGATCTTTACTAAAATCAGTCATTAAGAAGATTTTCTCCAACCCTTTCCCAGTAACCTGGTAAATATTGTCCTCAGTTAAACGAATATCAAAGAGTTTATCCTCAGGTGTAAAGTTGTATTCAACAACTTCATCCATATCTTGTTCAGAGTACAGATCAAATCGTGGTGTTTGTTCTAATAAGTCCGCTGTTTTATACAACAATTCTTGAATATTATCTTTCGTATACGCACTAATTGGAATAATTTGAATATCTTGATTATTTAACTCTTCTTTAAAAAGCGCCAAATTATCGCTTGCTTCAGGCAAATCCATTTTATTTGCAATAATGATTTGTGGTCTCAAAAGTAAATCTTGATTATAGGTTGAAAGTTCTTGATTGATTGTCACGTAATCTTGATAAGGGTCGCGCCCTTCCATACCAGACATATCAATCACGTGTAAAATGACACGTGTACGCTCAATATGGCGTAAAAACTGATACCCCAATCCTTGACCTAACGATGCACCTTCAATCAAGCCTGGTAAATCCGCCACAACAAAACTACGGCCTTCACTTACCCGAACAACACCTAAATTAGGCTGTAATGTGGTAAAATGATAATCTGCAATTTTCGGTCTTGCATTGGAAATGACACTAATAATTGTCGATTTACCAACACTAGGGAATCCAACCAAACCAACATCTGCCAAGACTTTTAATTCCACACGAATTTCACGATACGTACCAGGTTCACCTTTTTCACTGATTTCTGGTGCTGTATTACGAGATGTCGCAAATTTCACGTTCCCGCGTCCTCCACGTCCACCCTTACAAATCACCACTTTTTGATTGTTTTCCGTGATGTCTCCGATGACTTGGTTGTTTTCGTCATTATAAATGGTCGTACCTACCGGCACATGAACAAATAAATCTTCTCCATTTGCTCCATCCATGCGTTTGGGTTTCCCATTTTCTCCTTCAGGAGCTCTCAATATTTTATTGTATTTTAAATCTATCAACGTAGAAAGGCCTTCATCACCAATAAAGATGACGTCTCCTCCTTTACCACCATCGCCACCAGCAGGGCCACCCATTGGGACGTATTTCTCTCTTCTAAATGCGACGATTCCATCGCCACCTTTACCAGAAGATACTTTTATTTTAACAAGATCGATGAACATGTTTTTTCCTCCTCAAGTGCATTAAGCCAAGCATTTAGCTCATTGCGATTATGAAAAATATGAATACGATCTTTGTGTTTGTATTTGTGCACCATCGCACGTAAGAACTTACTCTTACGTTTGTTGAAAAATGCTATATACTGCAAAAATGCTTGATCCAATTCTTCATTACAACCCTCAGCCATATCGCTTCGATGGGTATGTTTATATTTTTGTTCTCGCTCAAGAACGCCCTTTAGTGAATCTGATGTAGAGTAATTCAGCAACACAATCGTATCCGCCAACTTTAGCCGATCATAAAAGTGTTCATTGTTGGTATAATTACCATCAATTACCCAACGATGATTTGAGCGTAAATATTCTTTTAATATATGATCAAATTCCGCTTTCGGCATGCTTTGCCAATCATTTAACCAGTATATTTGATCCAAATGTAATTCTTTAATCCCACACAATTTTCCTAGTTTTCTTGCGAGTGTTGTTTTTCCTGTCCCACTGGGTCCTAAAATCATCACTCGATCCATTAAAATGTCACGACCTCAGTATCAGGATCTTTTAATGCATCACTCAACAGTTCCCCTGTATACATGACTTCAACAGAAAGACCTTCTAAATACTCTAAAGTATGAATATTTTCAGCACACATTTTACATGCGACAGTTCTGATTCCTTGTTTGTGTAAGTTTTTTACTCGGTCACTGATCATTTTATCTTCTAAGACGCGCTTTTGTGAAGCACCCCATATCAGCAAAGTTACTTGATCAAACCATTCGTGAACTAATGCATTATAAGCGTAAGGAATGACAAGGTTATGAATGTCGATATCATTGTCTGTTTTCCATAAAATCAAAAGATTTTTCATATTGTTTCCTCCATTACTTTTTCATATGCCAAACGATCAATCGTTGGCAAGTAGTCGAGTTCTTTAAAACCATGTTTTTTTAAAAATGCTCGCATTTTATAGTTTTTGATGTGGGTATCAATTTTAATACTATCATATCCGCCATCTTTTGCGACATCTAATGCGTAATTTAGCAGTTTCGTCGCAATACCTTCCTTACGGAAACGAGGATCAACCATAAATCGATGAATCACAAGAGAATGATGACCTCTCCATGAATCAATTGTTTGATAAGCAGGATCATTTTCTTCAAGCAACGTCATTGATGCTTTGATCAAATGCTCTTCTTTATCAACAATAAGACCACCAACAAGAAAATCACGCATAAACACTTTATATCTAGGATATGGATAATTCCATTGAGGAATGTTTGATGTCTTCATATCTTTAATAATTAGCATCGTTAAACGATCAATGCTCTCTAAATCACGAATAGTCGCCTTTGTAATCATTGCGTTCCTCCAAAAAAATTGATAGGTATATTATACCTTGTTTCACAAGGAAACTCAATTATTAACGCCAAAACAGAAAAAAAGTGTGACCTTAAAAGGTCACACCTTGAAATTATATTGGGTAAACTGAAGCTTGCTTTCTATCTCTACCAATTCGCTCAAATTTCACGACTCCGTCAACTTTACTATATAATGTATCGTCGCTACCGCGTCCTACATTAGTTCCAGGATGAACTTTCGTTCCTCTTTGACGATAAATGATAGAACCAGCACTACAGAATTGACCATCTGATAATTTCGCCCCTAAACGTTTTGACGCAGAATCACGACCATTTTTCGTTGATCCAACACCTTTTTTAGAAGCCATACATTGCTGAATATTTAATTCTAATAACATAATTAGTCACCTCCGATTTTTAGTTTCTATGCATTTATTTTGGTAATTGTTAATTTTGTATATGGTTGTCTATGTCCTTGTTTACGACGATATTTCTTTTTTGGTTTGTATTTGAATACTGTAATTTTCTTTTGTTTCCCTTGTTTATCAACTGTTGCGTCAACTGTGACACCGTCAATATATGGGCTACCAAGTTTTACAGATTCGCCACCAAGCATTAAAACTTTATCGAACGTAAAATTACTTTCAGGCTCAACATCTAAACGTTCAACGTAGATTACTTGGCCTTCTGTTACACGGATTTGTTTCCCACCTGTTTCGATTACTGCGTACATTAAAGCACCTCCTCATAAGATTAAGACTCGCCATTAAGGTGCACCTAAATGCTTATAACCTTGTCTGTGCGGTATGCCTTTTACTGCGTGAAAATAATAACAAAAAAACACTGATTTGTCAATCTTTTTCATGGTTTTTAGATTCACACCTACTCTATTATACATAATTCCCCTTATTATGCAAGAAAAATAGCACAATAATGAAAAAAATCACAACATCCCGTGTTCTTTAAAAGAGAAGTACTTATTTTGCCCAACAATGATATGATCAAGCACCTCAATATCCATCATCAATCCATTTTGATGGAGTCTTTTGGTGATTTCGATGTCTTGTGAACTCGGGCTAGGGTCACCAGAAGGATGATTGTGGGCGATTACAATCGACGCAGCACTCACTTTCACAGCTTCTTTAAAGATTTCTCTTGGATGAATGACGCTTGTATTCAAACTTCCAACAAAAATCGTTTCTTTTTTGATCAATTCACCCTTTGTATTTAAAAACAACCCAATTAAGTTCTCTTGTGTCTTCAACTCTAATTTGTCTTTTAAGTATAAATAGATTGATTCTGGATTATGGACCTTTAGACGTTTTTGATAATTTTCACTATGCATCCTTCTACCCAGTTCAAATGCGGCAAGTAACTGTATTGCTTTACTTGGACCAATTCCTTTGACTTTTGTTAAATCATCAATCTCTAAAACCGACAATGCCTTCAGTGTTTTTGCTTGATAAAGAATCTTTTTACTTAATTCAAGTACACTATCTTCTCTTGATCCTGTCCTCAATATAATCGCAATCAGTTCATACGTCAGGAGTGCTTCTGCACCTTCTTGCATGAAGCGTTCTCTAGGTCGTTCATGATTTGGAATCTCTTTGATGAAAAACATGCGAATCCCTTCTTTCTCTTATCTATCAAGATAATACCAAAGAAGGGATTCTTTTTCTCTTTTCACATTACTCACTTTCCAAAATGGCAAGGTAGTTTTCAATTTCTTCTTGTACCGAAGACGATTGCAAGTCATAGGATAACTGTAAGTCATATTCTTCAATCATCTCAAAACTAAATAAGCGATAAGCATGTGAATACCACTCATCACGATAAGGCAAACTCTGTTCACGTTCATCCATATAGACCAAATACACACCTTGCGATAAACGCACTTGATGGTCTAATGTTGCACAAGGATAATTTTCCATTAAGAACGCAGGTTGATTTTCGTTAACATGTAAAAGTCCAAACTCATCAAGCGTTCCCATATATTCATCAAGCAAAGCATATTGATAATATTGCTCGTTGGTATATCCAATAATCTCTGGACCAAAAACATTCGCTTTTTTGATGTAATCAAGTTCGCTTACTTCAATCAATCCAACAAAACTTTGGCCAAACGGACTTGCAATATCTTCACCGAAGTCCTGATGAGAAACACAGGTAATATGCGTTTTACTCACGACAGAAGGAAATAAACGAAAAAAGATGCCCCCATTGATCACCACGAGTGCAAATAATAGTACACTAGGCAGTATATATCTTCGTAACCACGTATGTGACGCGATTATATTTCGTGTACGAAACGATAACAACACCGTTCCAATCAACAACACTGGTGTCGCAATCAAATAAACCAATATCATGATTCGTAAAAAATCCATTTCATCACCATCCTAAGCATAGTATAACAAAAAAACTATTTGCCCAAAAGAACAAATAGTTAAGTTACATTATCTTCATAATATACTACAAAAGATTGTCAAAATATCAGTCCTTTTTCTTCCAAAGCTTTCTCTTTGCTTGAACCAAGAGACAGTCCAATCGCAAGGCCAATCGGAAGTCCTATAGCGATGAATCCAGGGTTAAGGCTAACAAAGGCTGTACCGAGAATCAAACCAAATGACATTCCCAAAGCCATATATTGCGAAGGAATCTCTCCTTTTTCAATCAGTCCGTGTTTTTCTTTCACCAATCTTTTGATGTTTGCCCAAATCTTCTGATAGTTCTTTTCTAAGACTTTATCACGCTTGTCTTTCTTCAATATGTCTAATAGCTCAGAAAAGGGTGCATGCAAAGTTTCATCATCTAACTCAATTAACTTAGTCAATAAGGAACTAATTGCCTTAAGGTGATATTTCTTTTGTT
>ENA-OSAI01000016-OSAI01000016.1-marine-sediment-metagenome-genome-assembly--contig:-NODE-16-length-127393-cov-32.422576_pt1 | contig 127393 bp, 127 predicted proteins | sample MGYA00237871_ERZ529316 | MGnify/ENA primary metagenome ERZ529316 (study PRJEB26369, sample SAMN03142814) | marine sediment metagenome | biome: marine; feature: borehole; material: sediment...
ACTCCCAGGCTTTTAAGGGCATTTGCAAGTCTGTGTACTCTGTTGTATAGGTCGGTATAGGTGTATCTCATCCTGTCCCTGTAAACTATTTCCTGGTTTGGTGCCCATCTAACTCCATGTTCCAGTATGTGTTTTAGAATAAGGTTGTAGGTGTACATCCAATCACCATCATTTTCGTATGATTAATTATTTAAATAACTTTTCAAAAAAGTTTCACACTTTCAGCCCAGCAGAAAGAGAGATAGCCATATAAGTTTACAAGACAGTGTGAATCTGGAAGACATCTCAAGGCTTATATCAGCAGGAAGATTTGACATCTGCCATTCGAGATGTACTTTTGACCCCCACAGGATGATCTACCGCTCAAGAGCAAATGGTAAGAAAGTCAATCTTTTCAAGGTTCTGCTATCAACTGATTGCAGATTTGACTGCAAATACTGCCCAAATGGATGGAAAAAGGGTTTCACATCCTCTCCTGAAGATTTAGCCAAGCTCTTTAGTTCGTTGAAGAGGCTCGGGATGGCCAATGGTGCTTTTATAAGTTCTGCCATAAACGGTGATCCAGATACAGTGATGGAAAGAATTCTGGAGACGGGAAGGCTGATACGGAAATTCCACAGAGGGTATCTCCACCTGAAAATAGTTCCCGGCTGCTCTGAGGACTACATAGACGAAGCTCTGAGTCTTGCAAACAGAGTCAGTATCAACCTTGAGACTACATCCGAAAGTAGAATGAAAGAGCTGAGCAGTGTTAAGGAGCTAAAAATCGATATTATGAGAAAACAGAGGAAAATTTGCAGTAAAATTAGAAAAATGGGAAATAAAAGTCACACAACCCAGATAATAGCCGGACTCGGAGAAAGTGATGAGGATATTCTCGATATTATGCAGAAGGAGTATGAAAGTCTTGGGGTGACAAGGGTCTACATCTCCAGATTTGTTCCCCTCAACGATACTCCTTTTAAAGGAAGGATGGCTGAGAAGAGAAAGAGGGTTGTAAATCTCTACAGAATGGATGCCCTTCTGAGACTATACGGTTACACTCCTAAGGAGATAAAATCGGTGATGGCTGATGGTTTTCTACCCTCTGAAGATCCAAAGATACTGATAGCCGAACAGCGGATAAAGAACGGTGAGAACATCGAATACGAGAAAATTCCGGGGTGTGGTAAAAAAATTTCAGAAATGCTAAAAAGTGGTAAGACACTCCTTCAAATAAAGAAAGAGGGTTACAGCATAAGGAGAATGTCAGCCTATGTCAAAAACCAGAAACGGCTTTACGATTTTGTGGAATAGAGAACTGTGTTTCCACTTCTGAAGACTTCTCTGAAACACTTTAGCTCTTTAACTCCATACTTCTCAATCTCCTCACTTCCCAGAACAATAAAATCTATACTATACTTCTCTGCGATCTCCTTCTTTATACTGCAGTTCTGTGATTTGTAAAGAGCCCTCAATGCTGCCATTCTCTCTGAAATTTCCTCAGGATTTGCTCTCCAGAGGACTTCATGACAGGGCCATGCAATAACAGCCTGGGTAGGAGTTAAGGCTGCGATTCTGCCTCCATAGCCGTAACATTCTTCAGCAGATTCTGCTACAACACCATGTTTGTCTTTAAGGAGCTGTATCAATTTAAAATCTCCCTGACTTCTTTCTTTAATAAAAATAGAGCTGTCGAGGGTGAATTTTGCCTCATAATGCCTGAGTGGAGTGGCTACAGTGGGATAAAGGAGAGATAAAACAATCAAAAATATAACCGAGTAGCGGAGGAATTTTTCATCGTTAAGAGAATAGATTATGGCTTTTGCAGAGGGGATGCTGAGAAATACCCATGATGCAAGGTAAAATTTGAAGATCGTGTTCATTCGTGACTCGATTGCCAGAAATTCACAGGATACGATTAAAAGAGATGCAGAGAAGATAAGGAGGGACAGAAAATCTCCTCGCAAGAATTTTTTAAAAGAAATGAGTGCAAGCGGAAAGACTATCAGCATAACCGGAGCCAGAAAATAAAGTGGAATGGCAATCAGAAGGGAAATTACAGCGAATTTTTTTGAAGCTATCAGCTCGTCTCTGAGATAATACAGGCAGAGCAATAAGAGGGTGCCAAAGTGCAGGAAGAATTGCCATATATCAGTTTTCTCCCCGATAAGTTTAATCCCTGCCGAAGGTGTCTCCATTGTGGAGTAGAAAAGGATGATTGAAACAGATGAAAGGATGAGCACAGCTAAACCCTTCTTTAGCTCCTGGTTTTCTCCACCTTTTCCGAACCTGTAAGCTATTGTGAGTAAAATCATAAGCATGAAAACAGGAGCATCCCAGGAGTTTGTAGCAAAGAGTATAAAAGAAAGTGGTATGAGGCAGAACGCTCTCTCACCTCTTGTGAAGTAGCGGTAAAGAAAAGCCACTGCAAGCAACTTCATCGGGAGTGCAACAAAGTGTGCATGGAAATCTGCATGAATAAAACTGAAGTAGGGAAACTCCGTGATTGCTTTCCCATAGGTAAGATCATCCACAACCCTTGATGCATTCCAGTAAAAGAGATACCCCGGAACATCAGAATTCAAGAGAGTTTTGATGAATTCGTAAACAGCATAGAGATTGCCGGAAAACGCCATGAACACAGTACCAAGCGCTATTCCTCTAAAGTACCGGTAATCTCCCAGAATTTCCCTGAGAAAACCCTGGCTTAGCATGATGAAGTAAGCAGGAATTGATGCAATTGCCAGATTGAAACCGATTTCCACCGAGGTGAATGACATTAAAGAAGTAGCAGCTCCAACTACATAACCGAAGTAGTAATAGAAGTTTATTTCTCCACCAGCGAAAAAGGGATCAGGTGGGTGGAACTTATCTGCTTCAAGGACTGAGTTCATGAAGGCTATATCCATGAGTTTCTCGGCTCCAAAAGCCTGTGGAACCAGACTTCTGAGAAAAAGAAAGAAGAAAAAGGGAACTGCAAAGGAGATTTCGGAGATGTAATCAAAGTTGAATCCCTCTCTAAATGCTCTGTATACACCTACCAGAAGAAAAATCGCCAGTACCGGGTAAAAAACTGTTTTGAAAGGAAATGCAAAGGATAAAAGAAAAACCGTGAGACATAAAGCAAGAACTGAAAAAAATCGTGAGGAGTGGTATTCCATTCTGAATACCTGCGCGATAATTATGCCCTGAATGAGATATATAAAAATGCCAAACATCTTATCACTTTGAGATCTCTTTCAGTTTAATGTTAAGGGAGGCTAAGGAGAGTCCTCCGAGAAAGACTGTTATTATGTTCTTGATTGCATGATCCAGAAGTGCAACTGAAAAGGCGATGCTGGGCTCAACCGTGGTGGATAGGATTCCCGTTAAAACAGCCTCATAGGTTCCTATACCCCCGGGTGTTACAGGTAGAACCTTCGTTATGTTTCCAACAGAGACTGCGATAATGCTCAGCAGAAAGAGATTGGAATACCCAAAAGAACCCAGAATCATGTAGCACACTGTGATATCAAAGAGCCAGAGAAGTACAGAGGACAAAAAGATTACAGGTGAACTTTTTGCCTTCATAACTCTGTTCGCATCCCTTATTATCTGCCCTATCATGTTCTGCATTCTGGAAAGAACAATAAACCCTGCAATTATGATTACCAGAAAAACAGTGGCGTAGAGGGGAGTCCTTAGAAACTGTGTCCCGCTTATGAGGAGTATAGAGATAAATGCGAGAATGAGAACCGATATGAGGTCAAATATCCTCTCCACGGCGAGTCCGCTGAAAGAAATGGAATAAGGCACTTCTCTTTTCCTGAAAACATAAGCTCTTCCAAGATCTCCTATCCTGACAGGAGTTATTACATTCAGAGTCTGGCTTATCGCAACACTCTCTGTTGAGAAGATCACAGGTACCTGGAAGTTGAGCTGTCTGATTATATAGCTGAACCTCCACCCCCTGAGAAGAAATGAGAGGGCATAAAATAGGGAAGCTACCCCAATTATCAGAGGGTTAGCAGATAGAATCGTCTCAACAACAGATTGAACCCCAATATAGAGTGTCAGTGCTATCAGTATTGCCATGGCAAGCATGACAGACATGAAAAGGAATTTTCTGCTTCTTCTCTCCTTCAAATCCTCGCTCCACATCCTGAGAATCTGAGAGAACATGTATGCTATATCCTTGCCAAAGCTGACCTTTGTCTCTTTTCCCTGTTTCCACCTGACCGGGAACTCATATACTCTATAACCTCTTTTCTGTGCTAAAACCATCACCTCAGTATCCCAGAACCAGTGATTATCCTTCACTTCATCAATGAATTCAAAAAGTGCCTTCTTCCTGAAGGCTTTGAAACCACACTGATGATCTCTAAGCTTTGAACCCAAGAATAAGCGCACTAAAAAGTTGTATCCTTTTGATGCGAAGTTTCTTTTCAGCGGTCTGTCAGCATCACTCTCGTTCAGGAGTCTACTCCCGGTTGCAAAATCATATCCTTTCTCTATTGCATCTATAAGCTCTCTGAGGTGTTTCATGTCTGTAGAAAGGTCAACATCTAAGTAGACAAGAATCTCCCCCTGAGCTGATCTGAAGGCATTTTTTAAAGCTCTCCCCCTACCAAGCCTCTCGTCTGAGTGAATATGTCTGACATCCGGGTATTTATCCTCAAGAGTCTTTGCAATTCTATCCGTTCCATCGGTGGAGCCATCCTCTGCTATTATAATCTCATATTCACCATCATTGAAATGACAGGATAGCTCTTTCCTCACTTCTTCAACTGCTTTCTCTATGAATTTTGCCTCGTTGTATGCTGGAAGCACTACAGATACCTTAACGACCATTTCCATCAACCTTTCACTCTATTTTGCTCGTGAAGACTTATAAATGAGTTTTGTTTTAACTTTGTTCCTTAACCACCCTTTAACCTTTTCCCCTTCGACAACTCAGAGAGGGATGAGGGTAAGAGCCCTTCCACCATATTCAATAAAAACCTCCCCTTCTTTTGAGGAGGTTTTTCTTAAACCAAATCTTTTACCCGCTTTTTTTAACTTAATCTCCTTCCCGGTATGGTTTCTGATTATCAACTCTCCCAGATTAAAACCATAAACCCTCTCAAAAAGTATTGAGGGTGTTGTCAGCCTGGGGTTGATTTCAATCACATAAGGGGATTCTGAGAGGATTATATCTACACCCACATAGCCGTGCAGGCCTTTGATTTCCTCAACCGCCTTCTTCGCCGCCTTAACAACCATCTCTTTTTCTTCTTCACCAATTCTCGCAGGAGTAACTGCACCTCTATATGCAAAATCTTCAAGAATCTGCTCATTCACACTCAAAACCTTCAAATCATCTCCCACAAGGAGGCTCACGCTGAGATGTTTGCCCTCGATGAACTCCTGAGCTATCATACCCTCCATATTCACCTCGGCATGATTTCTGATGAGGACTATTCCTTCCCCCCCACATGACTGTTCAGGTTTGAGAAGAAAGGGGGGATCCAGAACTTCTTTTGACGTCAGTGGCATATTCACCTTCCCCTCAAGCTTCTTGTAAAGTCTCCACTTGTTCGAGGCGATTTTCACACCCTCTGAAGAGGAGCCAAGGTTTTCCGAGTTTCTTTCAACCAACTTTGTAAGATTCAACAAAAGATTATCATCCTCTGGAGCCACGATCAGAGAGAAATCCGCTCTCTCCGAGAAATCCCTCACTGCCCAAAAAAGATCTTCCTCTTCCGGCATTTCAGGGAAAATATCTCTGTAATTTTCATCAACAAAGGAAATAACTTTCGAAACTTTTGAGAAACCATTATAGAGTGATTTGAACATCCCAAGTCCTTCGACCACTATATCATCGGGAACCTCTCCACCACAGGTCACATATTCAAAAAGAAAGACTTCCATAACGGAAGTTGAGAGTATGCCGATAAAAGAAGTTTTTGAAAAAAGCAAAATATTTGGATCAAAAGATGTTCAGTAGCAAGAGGTTTTTACTGTCGTCATTTTTGACACCTTAAACTGGTTTTTTAAATTTTTCAAGTTCTTCAACTTGTTATTTTTGCTGTGAGTGAATAACCATGTGGCTTGGTGTTTCAGATTCTTTGCTTCTCTGAAAAGATACTTGCCCTCCATATCAGATGGAATTTGGCAGAATCCTCGAAGAAAATTATACTGAGTCGCAAAAATTTGTAGTGGGGGTGGACTAATAATCCCTAAGAATAGTTCTTACTGTTTTTATAACCATTTTTGCCAAAATTTACTCAATTAAAAACTTTTGAGATGGGGTCTAAAAACACGTAACAACAGTTATTTAAGCTTTCATGACTTTCAGAAGTTATGAAGAAGAAAGTTCTTTTCCTCTGCACGGAGAATTCTGCTAGGTCTCAGATGGCTGAAGGTTTACTTAGAACTCTCTACGGAGATAGATACGAAGTCTTCAGTGCGGGAATCGAACCTTCAGCTGTTAATCCTCATGCAATAAAGGTTATGGCAGAAATCGGAATAGACATCGGTAATCAGAGGAGCAAAAGCATCGAAAAGTTCAGGGGAATGGAGTTTGACTATGTTATAACAGTATGTGACAATGCTCGGGAAAGCTGTCCCTTCTTTCCGGGAAAAAAATTAATTCACATAAGCTTTAAAGACCCCGCAAGGATTGAAGGAGACGAAGAGGAGAAGTTAAGGGCTTTTAGAGAGGTCAGAGATGAGATAAGAGCGTGGATAGAAAAATACTTTTCTAATCAGCCTGTTTAAGACTGAGGGACTCTTCGAGTCTCTCTTCCGGAACCTCAGGAACCTCCTCAAAATCTTCCTGATTGAGAACAATTGAGATATCGGCAGAGTTTTTAAGAGCTGCCGAGAAACCTGGCTCAGCACCAATTATTATCGTTTCCTTCCCCATCTCCATTGCTTTTTTGAGGACCGCCTTGAAATCAGCATCCCTTGTTACAAGAGCAAGGGCATCGATTGAGTCGTTGTAGATTATCTCCATCGCCTCAACAGCCATTCTGACATCTACATCTCCTGAAGTTATAATTGGTTCAAAACCCTGGTTCTCAATCGCCTCAACCAGCTTATCCCCAGCATATTGGTTGAGGAAAACCCTTGCAACCTTTATGCTTCCATACTCCTCAATAATCTCCCGAATTTCATGAAGGTTTATGTTAAATTCTTTTCTAAGCATATTGGGACCATCTATAAGCAAACCTACTCTTCTCCTCTCCCCTTTTCTTGAAGAAATGTATTTTTTGATCTTCTGGAGTTTTCCGAAATTTATTGACCTTTTTATTGCCATACCATCACTACCATAAGAATGTATATAGATTTACTATTGAATGCTTAAAAAATTTTTTGAGAGCTTAAGTTCCTGTATTAGAGAGATACATTGAAAAATCTTTCCGTATTTCTCCTGATAATTATGGCTAGTTCCTCTTTCTCCATTCCTTTTATTTCCGCAATCTCTTTAAGAGCATAAACTATATTGGAAGGCTCATTCCTCCCCCTTACCGGAGAAAGGAAAGGACTATCTGACTCTATAACCATGCTGTAAACATCTGTTTCCTCTGCTATTCTTCTAACTCTGTCCAGAAAGCAAACCATGGTTGATATTGACACTGTGTAATTGCAATCAATTGCAGCTTTAAGAATTTTGATGCTTCCAGTAAAGCAGTGAAACATAACATCCACATCATATTTCCTGAGAATCTTTAAAGCTTCTTTTTCCGCTCCCCTTGCATGAACAACCACAGGCTTATTGATTTCCTGAGCGAGAGTTAAAAATTCTCTGAATATCTTTGCCTGCTTTTCCATGGACAGTCTACTTTTCACACTATCAAGTCCGATCTCACCAACAGCCACGATTTTATCCTGGTTCTCAATGATCTGAGATTTAACGAACTCTATGTCTTCACCATGCCTCATATTTGGTGATAAGCCTAAGGTAATCAGGACTTTTCCAATTTTTCCGTTAAGTCCCAATGCCCTGTAATTTGAGACTGCATCATAACCAGAGACAACAACAGATATTACTCCCGAAGAGATTGCTCTTCTCAATACCTCATCTCTATCTCTATCAAAGGTCTCCATCTGAATATGAGAGTGCGCATCCACAAGATAGACCATATTAATCTTCTGTCCTGTTCATTCTCTTTTTCATCATCAGATAATTCACAGCATTGATGACTGCATCAATGGACGCCATCACTATATCCGGGCCCGCTCCCCTTGCAGTGAATGACTTTCCGGTGTCATCCTCAACAGTCACATAAACCTCAGCAAGAGCATCGCTTCCTCCCGTTATTGCATCCATTTTGAACTCCGTTATCCTGATACTCTCTCCAACAAGCTCGGTAACAGCTTTGAGTGCAGCATCAACAGGTCCTACTCCAATTGCTGATTTTACCCTTCTTGTATTGAACACATCTGCGTTGATAACAGCAGTGGGAGTGATTTTGTTTCCTGTAAGAACCGTTATTTCATCAACAAGAATTGCCTTCTCCTCCTTTTTAAGCTCCCCTATAACAACTTCTGCAATTGTGAATAAATCCAGATCCGTGACCTTCTTTCCCCTGTCTCCAAGTTCTTTAACTTTATCAAATATCTTTGTGAGATTTTCCTCACTTACACTGTATCCTGCATCCTCAAGTATTTTCTTTATCTGGTGTCTTCCTGCATGCTTCCCCAGAATTATCCTCCTTCTGTGTCCCACCATCTCAGGTGTTATCAATCCTGGCTCAAAGGTGGATGATTCTTTTATGACACCATGGGCATGTATACCACTTTCATGGCTGAAAGCATTCTCACCCACAATTGGTGTGTTCGGCGGTAACCTGAAACCCGTAAATCTCTCAAGCAGTCTTGAAGTTTCAACCAAGTATTCTGTCCTGATGTTGAGGTCTATCCCCTCAATACTTTTCAGAATCATCACAACCTCAGCCAAACTTGCATTTCCTGCTCTCTCACCTATTCCATTAACGGTTACCTGTACCTCATCAGCCCCTCCAAGTACTGCAGCATAGGTGTTGGCAACAGCCAGCCCAAAATCATTGTGACAGTGCACATCTACGGGAATATTAAGGTGGTCTTTCAACTCTTTTATCAGATTGTGAAATTTAAAAGGAGTTGCTACCCCTACAGTATCAGGTACATTTATTATGTCCACTCCAGCCTCCTCAACTGCTTTGTATATCCTTTTCAGATAATCGACTTCAGTTCTGGTTGCATCCATGGCTGAAAACATGCACTTTCTGCCATGATCCTTGATATACTCTACAGCCCTTACAGAGTCTTCAACAATCTGCTCTCTTGTTTTCTTGATCGTATAGTCTATCTGAATTCTGGAAGTAGATATGAATATGTGTACTAAGTCAACATCCGAATCGAGTGCAGCATTTATGTCTTCATCGACTATTCTCGCAAGACCACAAATTTCAGAATTGAGACTAAGTCCTACTATGGATTTCACAGCCTCAAATTCCCCCTTGGAAGCAGCTGGAAACCCAGCTTCAATAACATCCACTCCAAGCTTGTCAAGCTGTTTTGCAATCTGAATTTTATAGCTCAGAGGAAAGGACACTCCAGGTGTCTGTTCCCCATCTCTCAGGGTTGTATCGAAAACTCTGACTTTTCTCAACATCTCACCCCGGTGGAGAATCTTTGTTTGTTTGTGGTTATAAAATCTTTACCCAATTACAAAATATTTTTAACCTTCTGAAAAGGAGAGTTTTCATGCCTTACGAGGATCTGAGAGAATTTATAAGAAAACTTGAAGATGAACGTGAGATCATACGAGTGGAAAAAGAAGTTGATCCAGTTCTTGAAATGACGGTTATTGCAGATAGAGCAGTTAAAAATAAAGGAAAAGCCCTCCTGTTTGAGAATCCAAAGGGTTACGACATCCCGGTTTTGATGAATGCCTTCGGAACCGAAAGGAGAATGAAAATTGCTCTTGAAGTTGAGAGACTGGAGGAGATTGGTGAAAGGCTTATTGGTCTCACAAAGATCAGACCATCTGGAATAATGGATGGGATAAAGAGTCTCTCGGTTTTGAAGGATGCAATGAGCTTCATTCCAAAAACAACCAAAAAAGGAGCATGCAAAGAAGTTATCATGCCTGAACCGGACTTAACCAGATTCCCCATCCTTAAATGCTGGCCGGGAGATGCAGGAAGGTTCATCACCTTCCCTGTAGTTATAACCAGAGATCCAGTCACAGGAGAACTCAATGCAGGAATGTACAGAATGCAGGTGTTTGATGAGAGAACAACTGGAATGCACTGGCAGATACATAAGCATGGAGCAGAGCACTTCAGAAAGGCAGGAGAGAAGCTTGAGGTAGCCGTTGCAATAGGTGTCGATCCAGCTATACTCTACGCAGCCACCGCACCACTCCCCTCCGGGCTGGATGAGTTCATGTTTGCCGGTTTCATCAGGAAGGAGAGAGTTAAGCTGGTTGATTGTGAGACCGTGGATTTAAAGGTCCCTGCCAATTCAGAGATCGTGCTTGAGGGATATGTTAGAACTGATGAACTTCGTACAGAAGGTCCCTTTGGAGACCACACAGGATACTATACACCCCCTGAACCCTACCCCGTTTTCCATATTGAGACAATCACCCATAGAGAGAATCCGATTTACCATGCCACTATTGTTGGTAAACCACCAATGGAGGATGCCTGGCTGGGAAAAACCACCGAAAGAATCTTTCTACCTGTTCTCAGAATGCTCTTTCCCGAAATTGTTGACATAAACCTTCCCGTTGAGGGGACTTTTCACAACCTCGCAATAGTTTCGATCAAAAAGGGCTTTCCGGGACATGCCAAAAAAGTCATGTTTGCTCTCTGGGGAATAGGAATGCTTTCCCTCACAAAAATCATTATCGTTGTGGACTCAGATGTGAATGTGCATGACATGCATGAAGTTATGTGGGCTGTTACGAGCAGGTTTGACCCCTCAAAGGATGTTGTTATCATCGACAGGGCGCCAGTTGATTCTCTCGATCACTCAACTTACCTTCCGAATCTTGGTGGAAAACTTGGAATTGATGCCACCAAGAAATGGAGAGAGGAGGGATTTGAGAGAGAATGGCCTGAAGTGGTCGAAATGGATGAGGATACTGAGAAAAGAGCAATGGAGATCTGGAACGAGATAAAACACATGGTGCTGGGTTAATCGACCTTAAACCTTTTTTCAAATATCTCAACTCACAGGTTGAATCTGAATTACTCTTTTATATATCCTCTGTCTGAATTAAATATATGGCAGACAATTTTTCAGACACCGTAATAAAAAACTCTCATAGCCTGATAGATTACCTGAGAATCTTTCCAGAAATTGTTGCAGAGCAAAGGGAAAAAATGGATGATTTCGTGAGGCTTATATTATCTGGAGGAAAATCAATCCATGTTTTTGGGGTGGGGAGAAGTGGAGCAGTAGCTCTATGCTTTGCAATCAGGCTCAAACATTTTGAAAAAGTGCTTAACCACAAGGTCTGGTGGCTTGGTGATGAGGTGAGAGAAAAAATAAACAGAGAGGATGTCTTAGTAGTCTTCTCTGGCTCTGGTGAGACAACTGAGGCTGTTTTCATAGCACGGAAGGCAAAGGAGGTCGGAGCAAGGATTACAACGATAACGTCTTATCCTGACTCCACACTCGGAAAAATGTCAGATCTTGTAATTTTACTTCCCGGTGGACTGGAAAAAGCAAGGGGATGGAGATATTTAGAGGCACAGGTGTCAGACTCCCCTTTCTACGGTGCAGGAGAGTTTGAGCTGATGGCGTACCTCCTTCAGGAAGTTCTTATCATGTCCATAGGAGAGTACTACGGAATAGAGAAAAGAACTGTCGTGAAGGAGCATGTCAGAGATTCCTGAAACAAAACTAAAGATTAAGTCTGTTCACCTCATCAAAAACTCCCGCAACCCTATAAAATGTTGTTACACCTCTCAACTCTTTTAAATCCTCTTCATCAAGTTTTTTCTCAACTTCAGAAAAGAAAATATAATCTCCAAGAGCCATTCCTGAGGGCCTTGATTCAAGTTTTCTCAGGTTGATTTTTCTTTTTGAGAAAACCTCGAGAACATCTTTAAGGGATCCGGGTTTATCTTCAACGCCGAAGAACAGACAGGTTATTCTTCCCTCGACTTTCCCTCCTTTTTTTCTCACGAGATAAAACCTTGTTACATTGTTCTCCATATCCTGTATCCCTTTTTTCAGAACAAAGAGATTGTAAATTTCTGCAGCGTTCTCTGAAACGATCGCAGCTGATGAGTCATCGAGCATCGAAATTGCATCAGATGTGCTTGAAGTGTACCTGAGCTGAGCATGTGGTAGATAGTTGTTTATAAAGCCAGAACACTGAGCTATAGCCTGGGGATGTGAATAGATCTTCTCTATCTCCGACAGATCGAGTTTCCTTTTCGCTGCCAGAACATGAATTATTTCCATCTTTGTCTCAGCAAAAACCTCAACTCCATGCCTCATCAACGCATCTATGGAGCGAAGAACGGTACCATGGACAGAGTTCTCAATAGGAATGAGTCCGTAAACATTATCGTCCTCCTCAACAAGTCGCATTATCTCCTCTACCGTAGAGCAGTAGATTAGTGGAACTCTTGAACCCGCCAGCTTTACTCCAACATCATCACTGAAACTACCAATCGGTCCAAGCACTGCAAGCCTTTTGCTGATTCCGAGAAGTTTGTACTCCTCATCTTTCGTTAAATCCATGATGTCCTGAAAAACCCTCTTCAAAATAATTCTGTTAAGGTTTGACCTTGATGAGAGTTCCTTTAGCTTTACATCTTCCACCTCTGAAATCTCGATGGGCATTCCGTCTTTTTTCTTGTAGATTGCTATCCTCTTTCCTGCCTCAACCCTTTTCTCAATAAGCCTGAGTATGAGCGAATCAATAAGCCTTATGTACCCCCTCAGGGAGTTTATGTTACCATCTGGAACTCTTGCTGCTCTTGCACCGTCCATTATCAAAGTACTCCCCTCGGCATCCGTGAAAACTCTTCTCAATCCTTCAAATACCTCTTCGAAGCTGTCTTCATTTTTCAATTTTAAATCAAGCTCTTTTAAGCTCTCAATAAACTTTTCTCTCATGTATTCAGAGTTTTCCTGTATTTTCAGATACATCCTCCAGTCCTGATTTATTATTCTCGATGCCAGTTTATAGAGGGAAAAAAAGATTGGAGAAGAGTATTTGATGTAATTTTCATCAAATTTTTCCTTCAGAAAATTTGCCATACCTAAAAGGAGGAAGTGAGCTATCCCCTGAATCTCTGCCATTTTCTTATCGTGCTTTTCTGGATGTATTCTACTCAAGATGGCTCCAGCATCTTCAAACTCCCTCAGTATTACTCTCTCTTCTTCCCTTCCTGATTCTTCCACTATTATTATGTTGGACAACCCTATCTCGCTATCAGGACCCATCATGGGGTGAATGCTCAGAAAATCAAATCCACTTTTCCTCAGGTTCTCAAGCACATCTTCCTTAACAGAGGAGATATCCACCAGAAGAGGATCCTTCCCTTTCCTCTCAGCAATCTCAGAAATCTTTTTCATAGCCCCCTCTATTTCCTCCATCGGTACACAGAGAAATATAACATCAAAGTTACCTATTTCTTCCTCCTCCACCTCAGATTTGCTTTTATCTATGTCAAATCCCTTTACGGTGTAGGTTCTCAGGGAAAAGAATCGCCTGAAGAGGCTACCCATGCCTCCCATCCCATAGATAAGAATTTTCAGCTTCCTCGAATTAATCACTGAATCACCCTCTGAGTGAGGATGTTTCTCAATCTGTAAATCTCCTCAACTGAAAACTGGCCAGGAGCTGTAGGTGTGCCTGCATGACAGTAGATGAAAGGGCTTCCAGACAGGGAAGAAATTATCCTGGTAAATCTGTACTCCTCCCCAATGAGAAAGGCTATGAGGTTATCGTACTCTGAATGAAGCTTCAAAATCAACTTAATATCCTTTTTATGCTTTCCTGGTATTGCTATTTTTAATATATCTCCCTTTTTACCTTCAATGATGTCTCGAAGGTATGTATATCCTGGATTTTTTAAAGAATGATAGGATTCAATGATTCCCACTCCTGATCTTTTAACTGACCTAAAGAAATCTTCATCCACATCATACTCAATATCGACAAAATCTGCATACATCACATATCTGGAGATTATGGATAGCCTTCTCTCTTCTTCCCCTCTAAAACCTCCTCCATCACCCTCTCTCCTGCAGGTGAAAATCAGGTCCTTCTCCCACTCGATAAACCTTCCAACTACACTCTCCGGAAGTACATCCAGTCTGAGTTCGATGGTGTCGCATAGCTCAAGAGCTTTCACGCTGTAATTCTCGGAAACTACCGTGCATATGATATTCATTCTCTCTTTCAAACTCGAACCCTCCACAAAAGATGATTCTTATCTCTCGATTATGAACTCCTCAATCTCCTTCCCAAAATGTCTTCCTTTTCCTGATTTCTCAACCCATACAAGAACTCTATCTCCTTCATTCAGGGAAGTAACTGAGATATGAGAGCCATCCTTTCTGATAAGTTTTATTGTTTCTGCGTTTTGAAGGATAACTGATCCGCTAAAACCAGCCGCTCTTGCTCTCACAAGAATCATCGGTCTTTTTTCTATTTTAACCCTTCCAACATAGCTCTTTCTTACATTTCCATCATATCTGAGAATTTCAACCTCATCTCCTGCCTTTAACTCAGCCAGATACTTCGTATCCCTTCCGTTCCTGAGATACGCATTGACACTACCAGCATTTACTCTGAAGGGTCTTGAGGCTACATATTCACTCTCCTCACTCTCACTTGCTACGAGAAACATAAACATGGAGAGATTTCCCACGAGCATTCCTTCTCCGGGGTTCATCATAGTTACAGTATCTATGCATACTCTATCACCCATCCCGAGCTGCCTGAGTTCTGTGATCTCTGCCTCAACAAGTTCCACTCTCTCATGAGACTCAACGATTCTTGCAAACTCTCCCAGATATTCTCTTGACATATACTTCACAAGAATTCCATCTGCACCCTTTTCAAGGGTTTCAAGTACAAGTCTTGCCTCTTCAGGTGAATTAACTTCCACAATAAGCTTTGAATTACCCTTCATCGCTATGAGATTCTCGAGCGGGATAACTTTCCAGTCTGTAAAACTTAAAAAGAGGTAATCTTTATCCTGAGAAAGTCTGACAGCATCATCCTGGTCCTTAGAGGACTTTATTTCAATAAAAGCAACATTATCAGAATTTCTGGAAAGGACCTCGATTTTTCCAAGCTTCCTTATTTTGTCATGATCGTGGTTGGAGATGACTCCAGTGAACCCGAGTTCAATCGCATCCGTTATCTGGAGTTTAACATCATTCCAGTCGATGCCCTCTGTTTGCAACCATATCTCTCTCATAAAGAATCTCTCCTGCCTCTTCTACCTCGAAATCTTCATGTATTATCTTGGCAAGTGATTTAACCACAAGATCCGGGCGTGAATGCTGGAATACATTTCTTCCAACTGCAGCACCGGCAGCACCGGCAATTATAGCCTCTTTAACCTCTCTGAGCAGTGTGATGTCAGAAGTTTTGCTACCACCTGCAATGATAACTGGAACAGAAGATACCTCAACCACCTCAATGAATGTATCGACCGAACCCGTGTAATTCGTTTTTATAATGTCTGCCCCCATTTCATAGCCGATTCTCACAGCATGCTTTACATTTACTGGATTTCTCTCATCTATTCCTTTCCCTCTCGGGTACATCATTGCAAGCAGTGGCATCTCCCACGAATCACATATCTCTGAGATCCTTCCAAGTACCTCAAGCTGCTCGCCTTCTGTTGAGCTTCCAACATTTATGTGAAGGCTTACCGCATCTGCCCCTAACTTAATTGCATTTTCAACACTTGAAACCACTCTTTTGTCCTCAGCATTCCCCAGTGTTGTTGATGCACTCAAATGGGCGATGAGTCCCCCATCAAAGCTATCCACCAGTCTTGAATGTTTGATTGTTCCCTTATGCAGAATGATGGCATTTACATGATCTCTTATTCTCTCTATAACCCTATCAGGATTCTCTATTCCACTTACAGGTGATGTGATTCCGTGATCCATTGGCACTATCAGTGTCCTTCCTTTCTTCATTATCCTGTTCAACCGTCTTTTTTTTCCAGACATTATTTTTCACCTTTTATTTAATTTTTTTATTTTGCATAATGCACCCCAGATGACAGGTTTAGACACCCCAAGAACACCTCCTCAAATCAAAACTTCAATAATAATAGCCAAAACTAAAGCTAAATCCAAAATACCAGAATCTCTTACACACCTCAGATGAGGAGAGCTTTGACATTGGATGTCTGAGAGATATTGAAGTATATAAACTTTATTATATGTGACAATAGAGAGATGAGAGACTATCCAGCAAACAAATTTATAAATCCTGCCTTAATTCAGAATTATTCCGATGAAAGCTGTTATACTGGCTGCCGGGATGGGTAGCAGATTAAACATGAAACCAAAACCACTCCTGAAAGTGGGTGGGATTGAGATAATTTTAAGGAGCATGAAGCTCCTTTCAAATCATGTTGATGAGTTTATAGTCGTGGCAGGAAAGTTTTATGATGAAATAAAAAGTTTTCTTGAGGATGTTCCATTCAAACACAGGATAATCAAAAATGAACATCCAGAATGGGGAAATGGTTACTCGTTGAAGCTCGCCAAGGATCATGTGAACGGAAAATTCGTGCTTTTAATGGGAGATCATATCTACAGTGAGGACTTTATCAGAGAGGCAATACGGGGAGAAGGACTGATAGTTGATGGGAAACCATCGTACATCGATATTGAGGAGGCTACAAGGGTTAAAGCAGTAAACGGTAGAATCGAGAACATTGGGAAGGGGTTGGAAGATTATAATTTCATCGATACGGGATTTTTCATACTCGATGACTCCATTTTTGAGGTTGCCAACAGGTTACCTGATGATGTCAGCGTTAGTGATATTATCAGAGATGCCAGGCTCAGAGTTTACGAGGTGAGCGGGTATTTCTGGACGGATGTTGATACTGAAGAAGACTTAAAAAAGGCGAATTGGCTTTTGATAGAATCTTCTATTAAGGACACAGATGGACTCGTGTCAAGATACATTAACAGGAAAATATCTACTAGAATCTCAGCTTTACTCATTAACAGAGTTACACCAACCCAGATGACCTTTGTCAGCTTCATAACTGGACTGATTTCCGCTTTTTCACTTTTATTCAGCATTCAAGCAGGTGCTTTGCTCTACCAGCTTTCCTCAATTCTTGACGGGTGTGATGGAGAGATTGCAAGAGCCTCCCTGAGAAAATCGCCCTTTGGCGGTTATATAGACTCAATAATGGACAGATTCGTTGATTTTCTCTTTCTCGGAATTCTTGCATTCATGTTTCCCTCTTCACTACTGCCTGCTCTTTTTGCAATTTTCGGGAGCTTTATGGTCAGCTACACAAGGGAGAAGTATAAGGTTGAGTTCGGTAAAAAAACTCTTGAAGATAGGACAAAATATCTCATTGGGAAGAGGGATGAAAGGGTTTTCATAATTATGCTGTTCTGTCTCCTCGGTTACATCAATCTGATGTTCTGGATTATCGCGCTGCTGACAAACCTGAGAGTGCTTTTAACACTTGTTACAGTTTGGAGGGTTGAAATCAGCGAAGGTGGTAAACGCTGAAGCCCATATTTCTCAGAACCCATGAGAACTGTCTTCTCTTGCACTTTCTCCAGTCCCTTTCCTTCCCGAATACCATAACTCTTCCCCTCGATGTTCCATCTATGATTTTTGTGACGGATTTCAGAAACTCCTTGGAATAAACGCTATCGAACTCCACCTTCTGTATTTCAACACCCTCAATTTCTGGTATTTCGGTGTCAAGCAAAACTGCCGTTCTTACATTGAATTTTTTGATTAGAGTTTCAACTGCCTTCTCACCTCTACCTCCAGCGGTAAATATCCTCATATCGAGAAGGGCATCCATCAGGGGACTGCGGAAGTATTCTTCATTCCATACCCTCACATTCCCATCGATGTCATGTACCTTTCCAAACCAGTAAACTACAAAACCATCTCCGAAGAGCTCCAGATACTTGGAATACTGTTTTCTCCAATAAATCCAGTGTGTTCTGGGGTCTCCAAATAGAGCCTTGCTCTCTATCCAGTTCACCTCAACACCCTCAATTTCTATGGGATCAGAAAAATAAAAATCTGGAGTTTTGATACTCTCTTTTCGCATCTCTTTTTCTGTTTTGAAAGAGATGTTTCTTCTCTCCAGCCATGAATTAAGGATGAGTTCCCCAAGCTTTCCTCTGGCAAACTGGTGTCTGACTGCAAGGGGAGAGTATATATAATCAGTGAATACAGATTTCCAGACAACTCTTCTCAGATCTTCATCCTCTATTTCTCCAGGATTATCAAGAGATTTTTTTATTTCTTTTTTTGTAAATTCAAGAGCCTTGAGGAGTAGCCTTACTCTCATCATTGGGGTTAGTCGAATCCACCTCGGAATTCTTTTGTATTTACTCCAGTAGTCTGCAAGTTCACCAAGTCTGATGATGACCTTCCCATGATCAGCCTTAACCTGATCAACCTTTTTCTGAGTGAGAATTGTAAAGAGCATTCCTCTGGGGAGGTTTATTTTATGCAAATCTGAAATGTATCTTAGCTCTTTTCTTATTTTCTTGAATTCTTCTGTGCTTATTTCCAATTTTTCACCTTCTAATCGTGTTTTCAGTCAAATTTCGTCGAATCTGAGGGAATATACAAAGAGTACCCTTACTCTACCTTTTCTCAGTCCTGCATATTTGGTGCTCATCTTTATTTGAAAGTTCTGCAATCTTTTAATCATTGAGATATACCTTCTTGCATCGTTGACATCTGAAAAGTAAATATCGATGCCATGTTTTGTTTTCAAAATTTCACATTCCCAGTCTCTTTTTCTCAGCACTCCTATTATTTCATTTCTCAAGTTGCCCCTGAGCTGCAATACCGCAGGATGCTTGACTTTACCATCGAATTCCACAAACCTTTATTCCACTTTCGAGTTAAAAATACATCGGAAAAGAAATGGAAAAGATTTTTTTAAAACCATAGCGGAATGCTAGTATGGATAACAGTTTATTCAAAAACCATTACCTCCTCAGAGAATTCTATCTAAACTACATACTGGCATCATCAAGAAAGTCCGATTTTGATCATTGTGTTATACGGCTCATACTTTCATCTCTTGCCACCCCAGAAGAGATTATCAACCTGACAAAAAAAGACCTCAAAGAATTCAGGGGTTTCCAGACAGTAAGACTCTACAGCAGAGGAAAGTACAGGATATCGCCCATTGACAGAAAAACATTCGAGCTGATTCTCAGACTTGGAGAGAACAGAAGTTCAGGAGAGCCCATATTTAACCTTTCAAAAAAAGAGATAGACGACATTGTCCTCCGTTACTCACCACCATTCCGGAAGCTTAGCGCCATGAAACTTAGAGATGAAGTTATAAGTATAATTCAAGATGGGCTTTTCTTTGAGGAATACAACGAGATCATGAAAAAGGCTTCAAAAGACCCAAAAAGGATTTTTGCAGCTTTTGAAGATTCAAATCCGATTTATTCGGGTGTATGGGACTTTGAAGATGACGAGTACTTGAGAGAGTTCATCGAATATTACATGGCTATTATTGGTGAAGAAGATATCCAGCAAATAGCAGACAGAATACATGAACCAATAGAAAGACTCAAGAGGATAATGATTGATCAATACTGGACAGAGGATAATGATTGATCGATACCGGGTTGATCAATATTTCAAAATCGAAAAACCAGTACTATATGCTGAAAAACAGCAAAACCACATCAAATTGATTAACTGATGAATCAATGAGGGTTCGTGCTTGAGGCGCTTCTAACAGGTGTTCTGCTTGGTGTAATCAGTGGTCTGGTTCCGGGAATACATAACAACACTTTTTCAGCCTTGATTATTTCCTATCTCCCACTACTTTACCTCTACTTTGCCCCTGAAGAAATAGCAATGGTAATTTTTGCCAATGCAATAACTCACACTTTCATCGATATTCTCCCCTCAATTTTTATCGGTGTACCGGATGAAGATACAGCTCTTTCTGTCCTTCCAGGACATGAGATGGTTCTGGAGGGAAGGGGTTTTCATGCAGTTACTTTATCTGCCATTAGCAGTTTCCTTTCCTTTCTCATTGCCATGTTCCTTTTCATACTGCTATTTTCTTCAGGAAAGTGGTTCTGGAATGTTGTATCCTCCCTTACACCCTTGTTTCTTACCTCGATTATAGTTTTCCTTCTTGCATCGGAGAAAAAAGATATTTACGCCCCACCACTGAACATATGGCTCAAAAGATTTCTCGCACTCACAATTCTGACCTTTTCTGGAATCATCGGGTACTTTTCTTTCATGTACTCCTACCTGATTGAAATCAGAGGTGGCTCAAGCGTTTTTATACCAATGATGCTTGGCTTCTTTGCTGTTCCAGTAATCTCAAGCAGTATAAAAACTTCAAAACTCCCCAAACAGAGTATTAGCATAAATATCATGCCTATTAGGTTAAAACATATCATCACAGGCTGTTTTTCTGGTTTTCTTGTATCTCTGTTTCCTGGAGTTAGTTCAGGCATTGCTGCTGTTATTTCAGCCAGAGGTACTGAAAGAGAGAACTACCTCCTTGCAGTATCTGGAGCCAATACCTCAAACGCTCTCCTCTGCTTTGCAGTACTTTTTACAAGTGGAAAAACACGGAGTGGTGCTGCCAGTGCTTTCAGAGAGGTGATCGGGTTTAGTATAAACTTCAACGAGGTTCTCAACCTGCTGATTGTCGGGTTTGTCGTCGCCCTGCTTGCCTTTACAATAACATTAATACTGGGAGCTGGCTTTTCAAAGGCTGTAAATAGGCTGGAGAATTTTTCAAGAATTTCTACCATTCTACTGATTTTTTTCCCGGTTTATACCTTCTTCATGACCGGAATTCTGGGTTTAGTTATCCTTATCTTCTCCTCTGCTACAGGATTGCTCTCCTTACGATGGGATGTTAAAAGAGTTTACTGCATGGGTTGCATCATAATTCCAGTCCTATTGAAATATCTGATTGTTTAACGGTGCTTAACAGCTTCAATCACTTACAAAGCTTCTGTAATTTTCTCCTTCAATGTATTCCTCAATTTTCCTGATGAACCTGTTTTCGGTTCTGATTACAGGCAAAACAGTCGTACCACCTCTTATATCGTCAATTTCATCCAGATATTCCACTTCATCCTCACTACCATGGTAAAGAGCCCATCTTCTGTACTCTCCAACTTCACAGAAAGAAGAATCAATAATTAGCTCAACAATCGCAAACTTTCCATCAAGAACGCCATGAATCGTATCGTAATCAAGGATAAAAAGCCTTCCATTAGAATAATAGAGCTTTCCAGCTTCAATAGAGATAGCCTTCATCAGGAATTCCTTAAAACTGTACTCTTCAGGATAATCGAGCATTATGGGTCCGAGATGAAGAACCTGAGCATCTGACAAATCCGCAGACATAATCATCAGAGGTTCATGCAATTAATTAATCTTTTGATTGAACTCCTTAGGAGGCGAATCCAACATATCAAAAGCCTTAAAAAATATTTTGTCGGTTTTTGATCCATGATTTACACAACACACATCCTCTTCTCCTGTACCTTAATGATTTTGCTCATGAGCAGGGTTGAGATATTCCAAGATATTCTCCAGAATATTTCACCTTTACAGGCACTTTTTATAGCCTCCTTTGGCTCACTGATACCTGATATTGATCATCCAGGTTCATACATCAGCAAAAAAAGCTGGAGACTTTTTTCTCTTTCAGGTAGTTTCCAGAGGCATCGAGGCTGGACACACAGCATATTCGGATCTTTTGTGTTTTCTCTAATCTTTTTTGTATATCTTATGTACATGAAAGCAAATCCAAAGTTTATAGTCCCTTTTTATCTCGGTTACATCTCTCACCTCATATCAGATTCGTTAAACCCATCAAGAGTGGCATGGTTCTGGCCTGGCAAAAGGAGGTATGGTATAGGTTTTATAAAAACAGGCTCCTTTGAGGAAGTAATGCTTCAAATAGCCCTCATAACTTTACTTTCAGTATCAATTTTGATGGATATGAGATTGATTTAACATTAATTGATTAAATTGTGGTCTGATAAGAAGATTTTTAAATTTCATCATACAATCTCTTAACTGTGGCAATTCCTGAGAGTCTGGGAATTCTGATGACCATCGTGATCAACATACCCTTCGGGTACTGGAGAAAGAAGACTAAAAGGTTTTCAAAGGAATGGTTTCTTGCAATACACTCTGTGGTTCCAATTGTATTCCTACTCAGATTTCTTTCAAATACCCCAATAACACATATCCCAATTTTCTTCGTCGCTTTCTTTACTGGACAGTTCATTGGAGGAAGAATACATATCCTAACTGGATTTCTTAGCGGGGAGTTCGGTTAATAGCCCCGGGGGGATTCGAACCCCCGTCGCCGGCTCCAAAGGCCGGTATGATTGACCGCTACACCACGGGGCTTTATTTCCACTTTTACCTCCCATGAATAAATCTTTTTCTGTCGAGGTTAGTTTAAACAACCTAAGAAAAATTTTTGTTCTGCTAATCCAAGTTATTCTGCCGATGATGACTGATGGGCGATCTGAAAGATGATGAGTAGGGAGAGTCTGAGGCGTTATTTTTCAGAGGATTTTCTTAAACCTCCTTCCCCATAATTCCAGACGGAAAAGAAGATATAGATTGAGACCAACTCCCACTAATGACAGAAAAAGAAGAGTTGATGAGGTCGCTAGAGAAGACTTCAATCGCTACTTATGTTGTGCTTTCACTATTTTTCAGCTTAATTGTTGTCTATCTTTCAACTTCAAGCTTAGTTACTGCTTTGATTATTTCTTCAATCGTTTCATTTACAATTCTCTACTTTTTCAGAAGAAAACAGAGTAATAGAAAAGTATAGAAGCACGATAGATGCACGATATTTTAAAACAAATACAAGAGCAGTCTGTATCACAATATAATTCCATTGTCCGACGGATTCCTGATTTAGATGATTCTAAACCCTCCTTTCAAAGTCGATCTATCCTCAGTCTTCGTAGTCATAGTCGTACTCATAGTCATAGTAGTCTTCATCCTCGAACTCATCCCTGTCCTCTTCTTCCTCTTCTTCAAAAGCAAGGCTTTCTATAGAGTAAACCTCATTTGTGTCGAGGGCAAGGAGTTCATCATCCTTTACTATCATAACAAGCCCGCATAACTCACATTGAATCTCCATCCCCTCATACATGTCTGTCAGTTCAAGAACCTCACCACATGATGGACATCTGATTACCTTAACCACCATTGAAGGAATGGGTGAAATTCTCAAATAAAAGTTTTTCCCATTTCTCAGTAATTATTCCGGGCGATTGATTGATTGTTTTGATGCTTCTACACCCTCAACAATTTCACTGCTTTGCTGGAGGTAGAGTGAGAAGGTTGAAAAATTAATTCGAAATATATAAATACTTCGACTGACCAGTCAGTCATAGTGGTAAGAGAGAAAATACTCGATGCAGCCTTTCAGCTCTACATGTCAAGACCACCTTATGAAATAACGGTAGAAGACATAGCAAGGGAGGCAGGAGTTTCCAAAAGCCTGATTTTCTACCACTTCAAAAACAAAGATAACCTAATCGAAGAGGTTGCTGTTTATGGAACAAAGAAACTACTTACAGAATGGGAGATAAACTCAGTTTCAGATTTCGTGGAAATCAGTTTCAGCACCATTGTAAACAGAAAACCTTTAATTGAATTCTCGATGTATGTGGCTGAGAGGATTGCAAGAAAGAAGAGGTTTGAAAGGTTTAAAGAGCTTCTTGATGAGATAATGGAGAGGCACATCTTCCCCGTTTTCGTCAGAGAGGGTGTGATTGAGCCAAAAAAAATTGCACTTCTCATAAGCGCCATGCTCGACGGACTCTCTCTATACCATTACTTTTACAATATAGAGGATATAGAGGACTACAGAAAAGTTGTTATGGAGATGATAAGGAGGTTGAAAGAATGAGAATGAAAATAGTTTTGCTGACTGTTTTTCTACTTCTGTTAATTAAAACAACTGTAGCGAGTCCCCTAAGCCTTGATTACCATACAGTCCCTGAAAATCCTTCCCCGGGCATATTTGTTCTGAAACTCTCTGTCACAAATCTCGGAAATGACATTACCAATGTCGAGGTGTTTGTGAGTGAGAGAGAAGAGGGTCTTGCAATCATAGAAAATGGCAGAGAAGTATCCTACACCTACATCAGTCTCGGAGGGTTACCACAAGGTACTGCAACTGCTGAGCTGAAGTTAAGGGCTTACAGCTCAGGGTTGTATGGACTGAATGTAGATGTAAGAGCAAACTCAAGTGAATCGATAAGAAACACAATTATTATTAAAGTGTATGATATACCATCCTTTTCCACCTCCGGAAGCATTGAGATTGTCCCTTCAACGGAGAAGGATTTCAGCATAGAGATCAAAAATAATGGTGGTAGGGCAGAGGATGTTTCGATTCAGCTAAGAACTCCAGAGGGTATTGCAGCCAACAGAAGTAAGTTCTTCTTCAATGAGTGGAGTGGTGGAGAGGTCAAATCCATTGCCTTCAAACTGTTAGCAGATAAGAACATCAATGTTGGTATTTACTCTGCCTTTCTTGAGATGACCTATACCGATGGTTTCGGCAACTTCATCCAAGAAAGCATGCCCCTTGCACTCAGAGTTGTGGGGGATGCCGAGCTTGTTATATCTGTTGATGGAACAGAACCTGAAAGAATTTATCCTGACATGGAGTTCTTCCTTAAACTTGCGATTGAAAATACAGGATTTCAAGAAGCTGAGAATGTAAGGGTGAGACTCGTTCTTCCAGAAGATTTTAAGGGTGAGACAGAGAAACTGCTCGGAAGTCTGAAAAAGAAAGAAAGTAAAGATGTTTCATTTGCACTTAAAAGTGGGTCAAATTCGGGACTTTTTCCCTTTGAGGTGGAGTTAAGCTACGGGCAGGAGAGAAAAACAGAGAAGTTCAACCTCTTCGTAAGTGAGAGAGGGGAGATAAGTCTGGATATAGCTGGAGTGTTTACCTCTCCTCAAGAGATATCTCCGGGAGAGAAATTCAAACTCTCACTTCAACTTGAGAATAGCGGAAAGCAAGATGCTAAAGCTGTTAGCGTGAGACTTCTCCTGCCAGAAGGGATGAGCGGGAAAAACACATATTTCATAGGAAGCCTTGAGAGTGGGGATTCTGCAACTGCATCCTTTGATCTAATTTCCGAAAAAACTGGGGAAAGGAAAATCGAAGCAGTAATAAGCTATATGGATCAAAAATTCGAGAAATACGAGATCAAAAAGGAGTTCTCCATATATATCTTCGAAGATTCTGAGATCATGCCGGGAATTGCCCTGTTTGCTGCTTTGGTGATTATTACACTTCTCGTGCTATGGAAATGGAAGAAGAGAGGATAGAGTGAAATAAAATAACCTGATAACAATGAAGGACAGAGAAGAGATACTCGTACTTGAGGATGTCTGGAAGGTTTACAGAATGGGTGCAGTGGATGTCATGGCATTGAGAGGAATCAATCTCAGGATAACTAAGGGAGAGTTCGTAGTCGTTCTTGGACCTTCTGGATGTGGTAAAACGACTCTGTTAAATGTAATAGGTGGAATAGACAACCCAACAAAAGGCAAAATCATCTTCAATGGCAGAGATGTCTCACGGCTTGATGAGACAGGTATGACCTATCACAGGAGAAAAAATATTGGTTACATTTTCCAGTTTTTCAACCTCATACCCACACTCACCGCAAGAGAGAATGTCATGCTTGCCGCTGAGCTTGTCGATAATCCAAGAGGTGTCGATGAAGTACTTGACATAGTTGGACTTCTCGATAGAGCGAGCCACTTTCCATCTGAGTTAAGCGGTGGAGAGCAACAGAGAGTTGCAATAGCAAGAGCCCTTGTTAAGAATCCACCAATGATCCTGGCAGATGAGCCAACAGGTAGCCTTGATTTCAAGACCGGGATAAAAATACTGAAAGTAATGAAGGAGATAAATCTCAAGGAGAAGATAACATTCATACTCGTAACACACAACAGCATAATAGCGGAGATAGCTGACAAGGTTGTTTATCTCAAGGATGGTGAGGTCGAGAGGGTCGTTCTGAACGAGGAGCCCCTTAGTCCAGATGAACTCGAATGGTGAGAGGGTAAGCTGATGATTTCTCTGTTAAATCTAAAGGTTATAAGAGACATAAAGGCAAAGAAGGGGATGTTCGTCGCAGTTACGTTCATAGTCTTTTTAGGAGTCATGCTCTTTTCCTCATTTTACATGTCATATCTAAACCTGAAAGCAACATATGAAACCTACTATGAGGAATCCAATTTCGAAGATGTCTCCATCACATTGACAGAGGCTCCTTCAAATATAGTAAGAGAGATCAAAAAAATAGATGGAGTTGTGGAAGCAGAAGGTAGACTGAAAGTAAAAGCCTCAGTAGAAATTGAGCGTTCTGATATCAGACTTTACCTCATAACCCTCCCGGAAAAACCTGAAATAAATAAACTGTACTTTGTTGAAGGAGAATACTACCCCAAGAACTCAAAATCAATTCTGATTCTGAAAAAGTTTGCAGATTACCATGGAATCTCGGTTGGAGATTTTGTCAAAGTAAAAGTTAATGAAGATGTTTTAAACCTTAGGGTAACAGGACTTGTTTACAGTCCAGAATTTATCTGGATTGTTGAGGAAGGCGAGTATTTCACAACCCCGAGGACTCTCGGAATTGCCTTTGTACCTGAACAAACACTAAGAGAAATCTACGGAGACAGAATAAACGAAATAAAAATTATAACCAGCGGAGATGACGAAGAAGTTCTTTCAAAATGTCTCAACAGACTCAAAAACTACAACATCCTGAACTTCTATACCGGCGAAAATCAGCCAAGCAAAAAGCTCCTTCAGCTTGACCTTGATGGTTTCAGGCAGCTCGCCATTCTTTTCCCCTCCTTTTTCCTTCTTATCTCCATTTTTGCAGTTTATGTCCTTCAAACCAGGCTTGTGAGGGAGCAGATGGGTAATATGGCAGTAATGATGGCTCTTGGTATCTCCAGAAGAGAGGTACTTTACCACTACATCAAACATCCCCTTGCTATAGCCATTGTAGGCGGAATTGCAGGAAACATCACAGGCTATATGATTGCAGTACTGCTTACGAAAGAATATACAGCAATACTCAATCTCCCATACCATATTGCAGAGTTTCATTCAGATGTTATCATTATGGGTTTTGTAGCCTCCTTTACTCCTGTCATTTCAGGCTTCATTGCTGCAAGAAATGCTTCGAAACTTGAAATAGCGAGGGTTATGAGGGGAATTGTAGAGGTTAAAAAAGAGTCATTTATTGAGAAATATCTGGAGAAGTTCTCTTCATCCACCCTAATAAAGTTCTCAATAAGAAACCTCTTCAGAAACAGAAAGAGAACCGCATACTCGATTTTCAGTGTTGTTGCAAGTCTGATGCTGATAATGGTTTCAATGGTTTTTGTGGATGCAGTCGATTTTTCAATGGATCTGATGTTCAACAAAGCCCTTAACTACGACCTTGATGTAAGACTATCTGGCTACGAATCACAGGACTTCCTGAAAGAAATAAAGAGTATAAAAGGTGTTATTGAAGCATACCCGGTTCTGAGCAGCTTTGTGATTATAGAAAAAGAGGGAGAGATGAGGGCAGTCTCTCTTTTTGGCATGGAGAACCAGAACCTTTACCGAGTTTATGATGGCTCCGGAAACATCCACTTAATGCCACCTAAGGGGATACTTTTTCCGAAGGCGATGGCGAAGAATCTGAGCATAGTAAAGGGAGAAAAAGTCTATTTGCTGACAGAAAGAGGAAAAAAGAGTATTGAGATCTACGATGTTGTTGAGATAATTCTCTCACCATCAGCTTTTACAAGTCTTGAGGAGCTACAGAGGACGATAGGAGTTGACGGATTCAATCAGGTGATGATATCGATTGAAGATGGGGAAGAGGAAAGAGTAAAAAATATTCTTGAGGATGATGAGAGGGTTTTGAGAGTAGATACCATAGAAGGATATAGAGAAGATATTATGCAGCTTATGGGATTCTTCTACGTCTTCATTTTCTTTTCACTCCTTTTTGGAGCTTCTCTTGGATTTGCATCCATATTCAACACAACAACCGTAAATTTGCTGGAAAGGAGCAGGGAAATCGCTACACTGAGGATGATAGGTTATACTACAAAGGAGATTTCAATTACACTCGCAGTAGAGAATATGATTATAGGTCTAATGGGTGTAATACTCGGACTTCCACTCGCCTATGGGATGGCAAGACTTTACTTCATGTCCTTTGAAAGCGAACTGTATTATCTCCCCCTGATTATCTACCCCAGGACATACATCGCTACCATAATTCTTGTTTTCGTCATTCTGGTAATCTCTCTCCTTCCAGGAATTCGATACATAAAAAGGATGGAAATAGACAGAATTACCAAAGAATTCGTGAGCTAATCAGCCGATTGTCGAGGGAAAATTTTAAATTCGTCGATTTAGAAATTAGACCCATGAAGTCATCGAGAATCGAAGGATTTTACAGATTATCCGTTGATGAGAGGCTCAACAGGGTGGCAGAGTTTGCAGAGTTGAGTCCTGAAGAGAAGAAAATTCTATCCACAACCAGCAGCATGCCAATAGAAGTTGCTGACAGGATGATCGAGAATGTGATAGGTACCTTTGAACTGCCTGTTGGAATTGCAACAAATTTTCTGATTGATGGTAAAGACTATCTCATCCCCATGGTCATCGAAGAGCCCAGTGTCGTTGCAGCAGCGAGCAATGCAGCAAAGATGGCAAGGGTGAAAGGGGGATTTATAACCTCCTCAACTGGACCGAAAATGATAGGTCAGATACAGGTTACGAATCTTCCCGATCCCAACTCTGCAAAATTCCAGATTATTGCCCACAAAGAAGAGATAATCGAAAAAGCAAATATGCAGGATCCATTGCTTGTATCCCTCGGAGGAGGGTGTAAGGATATAGAGGCAAGAGTTATTGATACAATCGCTGGCAGGATGCTAATTGTCCATCTCATTGTTGATGTGAAAGATGCAATGGGAGCAAATGCGGTTAACACAATGGCTGAAGCTGTTGCCCCTCTCATCGAGAAAATTACAGGAGGGAAGGTTTATCTCAGAATAATTTCCAATCTCGCTGTTTACAGGATCGCCAGAGCATATGCAGTCTTTGACAAGGATACAATAGGAGGAGAAGAGGTTGTGGAGGGGATACTCAATGCCTATGCTTTCGCACTTGCAGACCCTTTCAGGTGTGCAACTCACAACAAAGGAATCATGAACGGAATATCAGCTGTAACAATTGCAACAGGAAACGATTTCAGGGCTATAGAGGCTGGAGCACACGCTTATGCAGCACTCAATGGCTATAAACCCCTTACAACATATGAAAAGAACAAAAATGGAGATTTGGTTGGGACAATAGAGGTGCCCATAGCTGTTGGAACCGTTGGAGGTTCAACTTCTGTTAACCCGGTTGCAAAGGTTAACCTGAAGATTCTTGGTGTGAAGAGTGCCGATGAGCTCTCAAGAGTAATTGCCGCCGTTGGTTTGGCTCAGAATTTTGCTGCTCTCAGAGCTCTCGCAACAGAGGGTATTCAAAGAGGCCACATGGAGCTGCATGCGAGAAACATTGCTATATCTGTCGGAGCGAAGGGAGATGAAGTGGACAGAGTGGTTGAGGTTCTGGTGAGAGAGAAAAGAATCAGGGTGGATAGAGCAAGAGAGGTTCTGGAGGAAATAAGGAAATAAAGTTATCCTCTATAATTTTTAAACATTTCATATTTTGTCTGAAAATCTCTGAAATTAATCATAAATCTTCGAAAAATTTATTATCTGTGCTTTAATCACTCTGAAGGATGACCCTTGAGTATCAGGCACTGGTTTATTCCGCCATCGGAATTGGAGGGGTTTTTATTGTTCTCGGAATTCTTGCAGCATTTATGTGGATTATGGGGATTGTTTCCAAATCCAACGGCAAAACTGACATTAAAGTTTACGAGACTGAGAACTCATTCAAAGAAAAATTTACCGAAAAAGAGATTCTGGCAATTATCTCAGCCATTCAGATTTGTCATACACTTTATGAAGAAGATGTGGTTTCTGTAAAGCCATCTGCAAACTGGAAGAGGTATGCCAGAATGGAGCAGGTGAGAACGTGAGAGAATTTAAGATAACAATAGATGGAGAGGAATTCAGAGTCAAGGTAGAAATAATCAGATATGGGAGATACAGGGTGACACTGAATGATAAAACAGCTGATGTCAGCGTAGAGGAGATTTCAGGAGTATTCGAGTTGAACCAGGAATTCCAGCCGGAATCAATTGATGTAGAGAGAGCATCCGGAGGTTTAGTTCTTAGAGAGGATACCAGAATCGTACAGCCAGAAGTTGAAAAGGCAGAGAAGTATGATGTAAAAGATGTAAGGGGTGTTGCAAAAGAGGTAAAAAGCGTTACTGCAATGCTTCCCGGCACAGTTACAAAAGTCCTTGTTAGAGAAGGGGATGAAGTCAAGAGAGGTCAGATAATCTTAGTTTTAGAGGCAATGAAAATGGAGAATGAGATTGCAAGCCCCGCTGATGGAGTAATCAGAGAGATAAGAGTAAAAGTGGGGGAAAAAGTTGATACCGGTGACATACTTGCAGTGATAGGATGAGGTGATAGCTTGCTTGACTTCAGTATTACAGCCATTCCCAATTTTACCTACAAAGAGGCAATTATGATTCTGATCGGTTCCATCCTCATTTATCTGGGAATTGAGAAAAAAATGGAGCCCTTGCTGCTCGTTCCGATAGGACTTGGAGCCATTCTTGTTAATATTCCGGGAGGGGATATCGGAGAGGGAGGTTTACTTGGTTTGTTTTACGAGTACATGATAAAAACCGAAATTGTACCTCTTCTGATATTCCTTGGAATCGGTGCACTCACAGACTTCAGCCCACTTCTTGCAAATCCAAAAACATTTCTTCTCGGTGCAGCAGCTCAAATAGGAATATTTCTTGCTTTCCTCATGGCTCTTATTCTTGGTTTTAGCTATCAGGAAGCTGCGTCCATCGGGATAATCGGTGGAGCTGATGGTCCAACAACAATCTATACAACCACCATCCTTGCCCCACACATCCTTGCTGCCACCGCAGTGGCTGCTTACAGCTACATGTCCCTCGTTCCAATAATTCAGCCTCCGGTTATCAAAGCTCTCACAACGAAAGAAGAGCGAAAAATCAGAATGAAGACACTGAGACATGTTTCAAAAAGAGAGAGGATAATCTTCCCTGTTGCAACCATTATCATATCCGGAATCCTTGTCCCTAAGGCTCTGCCACTGATAGGAATGCTGATGGCTGGAAACCTTTTCAGAGAAAGTGGAGTTACCGAGAGATTGGCTAAGGGGGCAAGTGAGGAGCTTTTGAACATCATGACAATCGTCCTTGGATTGACAGTTGGAAGTACAATGAGAGCCGAGAGTTTTCTCAACCCGAAAACCATAATGATACTGATTCTTGGAGTATTTGCCTTTGCAACCGCAACGGCAGGAGGAGTTCTTCTTGCAAAGCTAATGAATCTCTTTGTGAGGGATAAGGTTAATCCGATGATCGGTGCGGCTGGTGTTTCAGCAGTTCCAATGTCAGCAAGGGTTGTCCAGAGACTGGCTTTGAGCGAAGATCCTGAGAATCACCTTCTGATGCATGCAATGGGACCTAATGTTGCAGGAGTGATAGGTTCTGCTACTGCAGCTGGAATTCTGATACATCTTCTTGGTTAGTTTTTGGGTTAGTTTTTAGCTATAGTATTATAGCTGAATTAAATGCCCTTGACTCCCAGCCGTAACAAATTTTATCAAAAACTTTACCAGAGATGTTATAGCAAATCCTCCTATCAAATGGAGAACAAAATACTTAAATAGCCGGGGAAGTTGTTGAGAGTAAACATAAGAGGGTGATGCTCATGGCAAAGTTTCCTGAAGCTGAGGCAAGGTTGTTCAATGTTAAGATATGTATGAAGTGTAATGCAAGGAATCCAATCAGAGCGACCTCGTGTAGAAAGTGTGGATACAAGGGACTGAGACCAAAGTCAAAGGAGAGGAGAGGCAAGTAGTCAGATGTTCCAACCCAATTTTTCTTGCTGTTTCTAAACCTTAGATTAAATGATTATTCTGTTGAACTTCTTGATTTTATCTTTCTCTTCTTCAAAACCTCTTTTATGGGTTCAGTCATAACAGGTTTTTCTTTTATAATTCCTTCCGGTCTGTAAACCAGTATCACAAGCATGACAAAGCCGAAAAGGATGTACTCAAGCCAGACAGGATCGAAGGGTAAGCCAAGAGTTTCAACAATCTCAAACTTATAGGTTATCAGGAGTATTCTTGCAACAACAAAAGATGTGACTCCAACGAGAACACCCCTTGTATTACCAAGTCCTCCTAGAAGGATCATCAGTATTGGATAGAAGGTCCACTCAACTCTGCTGAAGTTGGTGGCAATAACATTGACCGAGAACATTGAGTAAAGTGCCCCTGCAAGAGCTGCAATGCCTGAGCCGACCGCAACGGTTTTTATTCTCAGCATCATTATGTCCTTACCATAAGCCTCAACAACGTCTTCGTTTTCTCTCATAGCTTTCAGGAGTCTTCCATATGGAGATGCAAGCATCCTGTTCACAAGGAAGTACACCAGAATTGCTATGAAGATTATAACCCCTGCGAATACCATGAGTCTCTGTTCACCTGGGATGAAGTTCAGCACATTCGGGAAGGTAACTCCATAGTATCCACCGATGATGTCAGGATGGTAGTAGCTCACCATGAACATAACCTCGCTGATTGCAAGCAGGGTAATGGCAAGGTAATCCTCTGACAGTTTTGCGCTCGGAAGAATGAATATCGCCCCGGTAATTGCTCCAAGAACTGCAGCCATAAGAAGGCAAAAAATCATCAGACCAATTCCAACAGCAGGGTTTTGTACGATAATATCATTCAAGGTTGTCTTTACAACACCACTCGCATCAATTATCTGCCCGCTTACACCCAAGATGACCATGAGTATTCGATTAACTATTCCTCCCACAGCTATTGCACCCATCAGCACTGCCAAAGCTCTTCCAAAGTTGGGAATACCCCCAAAACCATATTCGATGTTCAGACTCAACGCAACTATCAGGTAAAGTCCTGTCCAGATGATCATATTCAGGATAAGAAATTCCTGAGCCATTTTATTCTCCTCCACTTAACTGATGTTATTCCCCTCGGAGCAAATATAAGTGTGATTATAAGAACGATGAGTGAAACTACTCTGCTGTAAACGAGCATACCAGGACCGAGAACCTTGGAGAGGTAAAAAGTTACAAAGGACTCTGACATTCCCACGATGTAACCTCCAAGCAACGCACCGAAAATGCTACCAAGTCCGCCCACGATGCTTGATGCAAATATCGAGACAATTATGATCCCTCCAGTCATAGGAACAATTTCCTGTCTGAAGGGAAGCAGAACCCCAGCTACAGCTGCAAGAGCTCCTGAAAGAACCCAGGATGCAAGTCTCGTAGTCTCAACATTCACACCCATTATTTCAGCCAGACTGGGATTCTCCATTGATGCTCTCATTGCAACCCCAAATTTGGTTTTAAAGAGGAGCAGATAAAGTCCAAGGAGAATAACTGCAATCGTGAGAATGGAAACAAAGAATATTCCTGATGTTCCGGCTATTGAGAAGTCATACGGAGTTAAGATGAATTTCTTTGCTGATTTTTTCGTTATTACACCCAAATAATCAGAATAAGAGCCTATCAAACCGAGAAGTATTAGATCAACTGCAAGTGTTGCAATCATTAGTATAACCACTTCCGCTCCTCTCGCAATCAGAGGTCTCAAAACTCCCACATAGATTGCAACTCCGAGCAAACCACCAAGGACAAAAGCAATGGGAATGGAGTGGTAAGGATGGATGTCGTAAAGTCTGAGAAGCGTTAGGGCAATATAACTGCCAAATACAGCAAAAGACCCCTGTGCGAAGTTTGGTACTGCAGTTGTTATGTATGTCATTGTGAGACCAACTGCCAAGAGTACGAGGAGATTGGAGTAAATTATCGCTCCCTCGAGGACGGACATGCGAGGAAGTTTAACCGAAAGTTTTTAAACTTTTAGGTTATTCGTTATCACATGTCATGGAAAAAATTAGTGTTGGTAATAGCCATCGCTGCATTGCTGATGGCTTGCGCCGGTGAACAACCGAAACCGACTCCAACACCCACAGCAACACCAGAAGCGACTCCAACACCGGCAGAAACTCCTGCAGCTCCGAAAGAGGTGAAAATACCGATTGGAGTACTCGTAGACCTTTCTGGACCTCTTACAACCTATGGTGAGGATATAAAAGCTACCGTTGAGATTGCAAAGGATGAGATAAACAAGTATTTTGAGTCGAAAGGTAAGCCATACAGAGTGGAAGTTTATGTAGAAGATACGAGGGTTGACCCAAAGGTTGCACTTGATAAGGTTCAGTCTCTGCATGGGAAAGGAGTCAGGCTTATTGTTGGACCAATGGGCAGTGGAGAGGTTAAAAACATTGCAGAGTATGTTACTGCCAACAAGATACTCATCGTATCACCATCTTCAACCGCAATTCCGTCCCTTCTCGGTGTGACGAAGCCTGAGGAGAAGAAGTTCATTTTCAGATTCGTTGCAACAGATGATTTCCAGACAAAAGCAATTGCAAGAGAGGTTGCCGACCTCGGTATTAAAGGTGTGGTCATAACCTATGTAGGAAATGCCTGGGGTAAAGGACTGGCAGATGCTGCCAAACCACTCTTTGAGGGCTACGGCATAGAAGTTGCTGCTTCTGTTGAGTATCCAGATCCACCACCAGCAGATATGTCGCCATACCTCACATCCATCACAGAAGGTGTAAACAGCCTTGCTGACAAGTACGGTGAGGATAAAGTTGCTGTTGTAGCTTTCAGTTATGAAGAGGCATATACAATGCTCTCTCAGGCAGCTTCAGATTCCGTACTGCTTAAAGTTATGTGGATAGGAAGTGATGGTGCTGCAAAAAGCAGAAAGATTACAGAGATCTGTGATAGAGTTAATGCAGTTAAAATGTATTCAACACTCTTCGATTCAAAGGGTGACAGTTATGAGCAGCTCAACAAGACATATTATGCAAAGTATGGAAGGACAACATACCAGTACGGACTTGATGCTTACGATGGTGCATGGGTTCTTGCTTTAGCCTTCGCAGAGGTTTACGATAAGAAGGGCGAATTCGATCCAGATGCAGTTGCTGAAGCCGTACCATCTGTAACCGAGAAATACAGCAAGGGCGAGTATGGCGTTACACCTGTCAGCGGTTACATCAAGCTCAACGAGTGGAACGATAGAGCCTCAGGAGATTACGCAATCTGGGGTGTTGAAAACTGCGAGTGGGTATTAAAAGGAATATGGAAGTCTGAGAAGGATGAAATCGTCTGGCAGTGATTTGCTCTATACTAAAAATCTTTTTAAATTTTTTGATGGTTTAAAAGCCCTTAATGGGGTAAATATTAATGTCAAAGAAGGAAATGTAACGCTTATAATTGGCCCCAACGGAAGCGGGAAGACCACATTCATAAACACCGTTTCCGGTTTTTACAGGGCTGATGAGGGGCATGTTTATTTTGAAGGGGTGGAGATAACAAATAAGCCACCCCATGAGATTTACAGAAGCGGGATAGTGAGAACTTTCCAAATACCACAGCCACTCAAGAAATTGACAGTTCTTGAGAATCTGTTGATTGCCAATGAAAACCCCGGAGAAGGTGTTTTTCAGAGTCTGACACCTTTATGGAAAAAAGTTGAGGAGGACATGGTCAATAAGGCATTTGATGTTCTCGAATTCCTGAAGATCGATCATCTATGGGATAATCATGCATCTCAGCTAAGTGGTGGACAGCTTAAGCTTCTCGAAATAGGCAGAGCAATGATGACAGATGTAAAGCTTATAATTATGGATGAACCTGTTGCAGGAGTGAATCCGGTTCTTGCAGAGTCGATACTCGACAGAATAACTGAACTGAAAAAAATGGGTTACACCTTCCTCATTGTCGAGCACAGACTTGACCTTGTGCTACCTTATGTGGACTACATCTATGTGATGGCAAATGGGGAGGTAATCGCAGAAGGGATTGAGAGTGAGATAATGAATAACAAAGAAGTAATAGAGGTGTATTTGGGTGATACATACAGAAAATCTGAGTGCAGGGTATAGGGAGGTTCATGTACTGTTTGATATAAATGCAAAGATAAAGAGAGGAGGAATCACGACAATAGTAGGACCAAATGGAAGCGGGAAAAGTACGCTGCTGAAATCTATATTTGGACTTACGACAGTTTACTCTGGAAATGTTTACTTCAAAGGAGAGGACATAACAACCATTCCCTCACATCACAGAACTAGGCTCGGAATAGCCTATCTTCCACAGGTGGACAATGTCTTCACAAACCTGACAGTAGAGGAAAACCTGAAAATAGCAGGATATACTCTGAATGGCGATGAATATGTTGAGAGAAGAGAGGTTGCACTCAATGCATTCCCTGAACTTAACGACTTTCTTAACAGGAAGGCAGGAACGCTGAGTGGTGGAGAGAGACAGTTTCTGGCAATCGCTACTGCACTTGTGAGAAGGGCTGAGGTTTTGATGCTCGATGAACCCACAGCTCAGCTTTCACCGAAATTTGCTGAAATAATCTTCGACAAGGTCTTGGAACTCAGAGATGACTTTAATCTTACAATTGCACTGGTTGAGCAGAATGTAAGAAGAGCTCTTGAAATAAGTGAGAGGGCATACCTGCTCGTGAGTGGAAGAGTTGTTTTTGAGGGTAAAGCTCAGGAACTTCTGGAGCACGAGAAGTTCGAGAAACTATGCATGGGTATTGTTGAATAATTTCTTATTTTTGCGATTATTTTCCACTACTACGGAAAATTTTTTATGCATAAAGATAATCAAGTTCAATAAAAAGGTGACACAGTGATAGTGAAGTGTCCCAATTGCGGATTTCAGCAGGAGGAATGGTGGTGGCAGTTCAATCCAACCCTCGGCAACTATTCCTGCCCGGTTTGCGGTCACAAATTCAGGAAAAGATCTGTTGTCTAACCTTTCGTAATCAAATCTGCATCAAGTTTTACTTTTCTCAGCTCCGGAACTTTTCCAATTTTCCCTATGATGTTGTTCTTTAAAACAATTACTCCATCGATGTGATCCTTTGATGATTCCCATATACTCTCAAGGGTTCTCTGAATCTCTTCTTTACCATCTCTCTCTCCTATCATATTTCCAATTTTTGTTGCAAAGCAGTCGGCAATAGATGCATCCTTAGAGAATACGGTGACAGCATCGGCAAATCCGAGACTGACTGAGTGTCCAACAGTCCCGCTTGATGTGCATACCGAGTAAAATCCACCAGGATTGATCTTAAAGCCAATATCAAGTTGAACCGGAGTATATATTCCAATCGTAATATCCTGATTGGCATACATTGCTATATCTCCCCCGTTGTCCACCAGAGCGAATTCTCCAGCTTCCATCATCGCCTCAACAGCAACAGATGCTATTGTCCCAGCCACTGCAGCCATCGGTCCCACTCCTGTTACTCTCGAAGCCCTTATCATCCTGGAAACGACTTCCCGGCTCTCTTCAATCTCCAATTCGTAAGGTTCATATGTGATGAGAAAATAGGGGTCTTTTCTTATCATCTCCTCTATTTCACGCCTTGCTCTGAGAATTGCCTCTACAGCCAGTTCATACTGTTCTTTTTTCTCTGCAAGAATTGTTACAATTGTTTCTTTGTGCCTGAAATGAAATCTTCTGTAGGTCATCTCTAAAAAATTAAATTGTCGGAAGTTCAAGAGCTTTCACAGGACAGACTCCAATACAGATCCCACATCTTATGCATCTATCGTACTCTGCCTCCACCCTGAAATCTCTGATTTTGAATACTTCCACAGGACAGATACTAATGCATGCTCCACAGTGCATGCAGATTTCGTCATCTTTCGCGATTTTCTCATGAATCCTTGTAACGACAACACCCTTTGACTCGATGTATTCTATGATTTCATCAGCCCTTGCATCGTCAATCTCCACGATCAGTTCACCCTCTCTCGCTCCAACACTTCCCCGAATTATGTTAATAAGAGTTCCTTTTTCCAGCGTCGTCTGGGAGATTACCGGATCCTTAACAGTTTTTGAATCAAACCTGAGATGAAGCATCATGCTACCCCCTCCTCGCAATAAGTTTGCTTATATCCTCGGATGTCAGGAGTCCAAGCACCTTTTTCTTAGAATCAACCACTGGAAGGGCAGAAATCCTGTATTTTTCGAGTTTTTCTGCTGCAAATTCAATCGGGTCCTCGGGATAGACAGTTATCACCCTCGTTGTCATGATGTCGTCAACACTTTCAGCCCCTCCTTTGGCAACAGCTTTGGCTATATCCCATGAGGTGACTATTCCCTTCAGTCTGTCCTGTTCATCCACAACAGGAAGATGGTTTACTCCCTTTTCAATTATGAGCTTTGAAGCATCAACGATACTCGTTCTCAGTGGGATCTTTATTGCTCCAGACATGAGATTTTTAACAACCACAATCTCTTTCTGCCTCATCGGCTTAAACTCACTCTTAACAGGAATTCTGCTCACTGGCTCGGTGAGGAGGAACTCTCCTTTTTCTATCCTCTCCTTCAGATTGAACATTATCTTTCTTGCCACCAGATAGCTCGAGAGAGGAGATACTCTTACCTCTTCACCATTAATCTCAACACTACCGCTCTTCAATTCCTCATAGTTTACCTTTCGTACAACAGGTCTTCCTCTTCTGGGAATGCCGTAATCGAGAATTTCTGTCTCTATATCCCTGTCCCTCACGGCAGTAAACCTTGCCATCTCCTCATCGAGAATGGGAATTGGAATTCCTATGCCAATATACAGGGAAACACCATATCCTGGAAAGACGCATGCCCTCATGTATTCTGCGTCCATCTCCTTGAGATTGCCCTTCACCATCAGCGTTCCAAAAGGCGGTGAGTGTTGTGTTCCCTCACCTATCACATATCCTTCAGCCCCACATAGGAAAATTTTCGTTCCTATTCCTATAGTACGATACTCCGGGTCGTTGTTGAGGGGAGAGATTTCTCCAGTACCCGCAAAGGTTACATTACCGAAATTCGGGAGGAGAGTGCCCATATATGTTTTAAGAATTCTATCAGATGAGTTTGTTGCAGCCTTATACCTCTGATAGGCGTTTCTGGGGTTCACCATCTCTGCCTGATTGACATCCTCAAGGGTTATTTCTGTCACCAGTTCCTTTCGCGGATAGCAGTCTGTACCATAGGCTGTGGCTTTAAGCTCAACCTCCTTTCCTCTGACGAAATCCTCAATGACATGTGCTCCTCCATACTCCATTCCAATCTTATCGGAAATCTGAGTGACACCAAGATAGGCGTCAACCGCTGCAACTCCAGTATAAGCCTCAACATCGTTTAGCCAGACCTTCTGCATCTTTATCGGAGGGTCAGAATGTCCAAAATTAAAGAATACTCCAGACGAACACATTGCACCGAAAGTCCCTGTTGTGACCACATCCACCTCTTTTGCAGCCTCTTTTGTCCCAAGTTCCTCTACAATGTTTTTCATCTCCTCAGCAGTAACAACTACTGCGGAACCCTCGGTGATTTTTCTGTTAATCTCATCTACCGTCTTTCGCATAAGAGCAATCTCAAAGTGGTCAATATATAAATGTTGCGAATGTAACAGAGTTAAAATATTACAGATTGTAATTCTCAGATTCTGTTATCCAGCACCCTGCCTATTAACTCATCTCTCGGAGTCACAGAGAGTCTTGCAACCTTGTCCGGATCTTTCCCAAGGCAGATTGCGAGAATCTGAGAGTAATCGAAGACAGGTATCTTGTAATCTATCATTCCCTGCTTTCTCATCTCCTCCTGAATGCTGTCCAGATGAAGAAGACATGTTATGCATGACACCACTATCAGATCAGGATCGATCTCATCTTTCATTGAGTCAAACTTTTTCTTCGTGAACTCAAGGTTCGCCTTCTTATCCCTCTTTGCAAAACCTCCAGAGCCTCCACAACACTGTTTCTCCCTTTCATAGTAAGGAACTTTTGCTCCAAGGGCTTCTGTTATGTCCTTCAGTGCTGTGGGTTTTTCCGGATCATCAAATCCAACAATTTTGCTCGGTCTGAGAACATGACACGGATTCTGAACAACAGCTTTCATACCATCAAGGGAATATTTTATGCTCTCCCTTATTTTCTCAACACCCACGACATTCCTGTAAACATCGATTATGTGTCTGACATCAGTTTTCCCTGTGTAAGTCAGATCTGCTTTCTGGAGGTATCTGTCTATTACTTCCTTCCACCCATTCAATATTTTGTGTCTCCCTATTTTGAGGGTTGAATAGCAGCTTCCACATTGAACAACTATATCCACACCAAGCTTTTCAGCGAGAGCAAGATTCCATGCGTTAACAGCAAGAGCGGCTTCTTCATCAACTGAATAGAATGTCCCGAAAGCCGGGCAGCATGCTGCACCCTCGATGTCCAAAAGTTTTACACCAACAGCAGGTAGAGATTCCCTTATAGCCTTCTCAACATCCGGTCTGATTGCTGGCATATTACATCCAAGAAACAGTCCAAATTCTGGCATATTCATTCCTCCTCATCAATTCCGAAGATGTATCCGTATTCTCTAACAACCTTCGTTTCCCTGAGCATTTTTCTGAACCTCTCAAGGTATTCTGGCCTATCGATTACCGTTGGTGGCACTTCTGGAAGATCCAAGGATTTTCTGAGTTCTGAGGCATTGACTATGTTCTGGGTATGTCCTCTTTCGTAAATCTCCCCAAGTACAAGAGGAATATAGGTTTCATCTTCTCTACACTGCCACCTTCTCACTGCCAAGATGATCTCAAAAGGTTCTGCACCCCTCGGACACCTTTCCTCACATCCACCACATGTAACACACATCCAGGGAGTCTGCTCTTCAACCAGCCTGTCTCTGAGCCCGAGTTTTATCATATGAATAATCCTTTTTGCACTCAGAGGTTCATCAGCGATTCCAGTAGGGCAATCTGCTATGCATGTACCGCACTGGTAGCATTTAACGAGATCATGACCTCCAAGTTCAATTATTTCCTCAATCAAAGTCTTATCTCTTTCCTCATCAAGATTGATTGTCATGGAATCACCCCTATGCCTTTTCAAGAAGGGTAGAAAGTTCATCATATCTGAAAACAGGACCATCTTTGCACACATATTTGCTTTCAAGCCTGCACCTTCCACATTTACCGATTCCACACTTCATTCGCCTTTCTAGAGTGGTATAGACCTGCTCTTCCCTGAATCCGAGTTCTTTAAGAACCCTGAGAGATATGGTGATCATAATTGGAGGACCACATATTATTGCAATCGTGTTCTCGGGCTCGGGTTTCAGCCTTTTGAGGTTGTCAGGCACATAGCCAACGAAGTGCTCCCAGTCCTCTTCCGGGATGTCTATTGAGAGATGAACATTGTACCCATCCTCTATCATCTGCATCAACTCATCTCTGTAAACAAGATCCTTCGATGTTCTTGCACCATAGACAACCGTCAGCTCCCCATAATCGCTGTAGTTGTCCATAACATACTGATAGACTGATCTCAAAGGTGTCTGACCGATCCCACCACCAACTGTGAGTATGTTCATCCCCTTCCACTCATCCACAGGGAAAGGTCTGCCATGGGGACCTCTCAAACCCACCAGATCTCCAACCTTCATTTCATGGAGCTTTGTTGTAACTTTACCCGTTTTCAGAACGCTAAATTCAATATCAGGTCTTGTCGGTGAGTTTGCAATCGTGAACCAGCTTTCACCTCTTCCAAAAACAGATACCAAGCATCCATGACCGGGTTTGTAATCAAATCTGTCTCCATCAACAACCTTCAACCTGAAGGTTTTAATCGCTCTTAGTCCCTTAACTTCATCTCTGATTTCAATTATCTCTGCCTTAAAAGGAAGATAGGGATTTGAGATGCTTTCAGCGATCACCTGCTCACCTCCTGCAGCACTTCAACAATGTCCACTCCTGCCGGGCATTCAGAGATGCACCTTCCGCAACCAACGCAAAAAACATTTCCTTTCGATTCAACCATGTAGAGGAATTTATCGTAGAATCGATTCCTTAACCTCTGCCACTTCTCCCTTCTCGGGTTGTGAGAAGAGCTTTCCAAGGTGTAGAGGGGGAACTGGCAGGAGTCCCAGGCTCTGTATCTGATACCTTTCTTCTCACCCTCATCAAGCATGTCAAAGCAGAAACAGGTGGGACACAGGAAAGTGCAGGTTCCACAACCCACACAGCCTATCGCTATTTCCTTCCAGATTTCGCTGTCAAACTTTTCTTTCATCTTCTCCTGTATTTCAGCTTCTACACTTCTTCTGAAGAGTCCTCTGACTCTTTCTTCCTCATTTCTGAACTTTTCTATTTCTTGATCCGTGGGATTTCTTAAATCACTCTCAAAACCCTTCAAAACCTCCTTTCCTTTTTCCGATACAGCTTTGACAAAGCTGATCCCATCTATTCTGGAAACGAATATATCCGCTCCCTCTTCAGAGAAAGGAGAAGAGAAGCTCTCGCAGAAGCAGTAAGCATCAGGTTCACAAGAACTGGAAATTATAATCGTGTTTTCCCTTCTTGCCCGGTAGTAAGGGTCTTCAAATCCTTCGAGGAAAATTCTGTCCAGCAATTTGATTGCCCTTGCATCACAGGGTTTCACACCCACAACAGCCCTCCTTTCCCTGTTTAGAGGTACTTTCTCAATCCAGTCTCCATATCCGATCAGAACCTCATTCTGAGGGAACAGAAACTCCTTAACTGATTTCTTAGGTTTGACATCTGAAATTTGTGAATCATGGTTTATCTCAGTGTAAGCTATCTCCGAGGGAGCATATACTCTGCACCCTTCCTTCATAAGCTTCGATGCAACTGTTTTAAGAAAATCACCCTCATATACCAGCATGGTATCACCTGCCCTCCGGTATTATGTCAAGTTTTGCCAGAAATGGAATATCTTCATCCTCATAACCGAATATCTCCTTTATCTCCTTTTGCAGCTTTCTTTCAAGCTTTCTCAGTGGGATATCCATCGGACATGCCCTCTCACATTCTCCACAGTCAGCACACCTACCAGCATGGTGAAATACCCTTATGAGATGATAAAACAGGTTATCGGCTGGTGTAACTGTTTTTCCGAGAAATCTCGGATAAGCAGCCTTTTCTTCAGCTGTACTCATCGGAGATATAGCCAGATTGACTGGATCAACCAAGCACTCGGTGCAATAGCACATCGGACATGCACTTCTGCACGCATAGCACCTGATGCATTTTTCAAATACATCAATCCAGTATTTCCATCTTTCATCAGCTGGAAGCTTTTCAATCTCATCATCGTCAGTCCCATCAAAAGGTTCCCTGGCTTTTCCATAAATTTCATCATATATAACCGGAGAAGGGCTTCTGCAGTATCTGCAGTTATCATGAATAACCTCTTCAAGAGGGATTTCTTTATCTCCAGGCTTTATTATAAGTTTACCATCCTCGAAGATTACATCCTCTGGAGAAAAGGCGATCAACTTCCTGTAGTCCACTATCCCAGGACAGGAGATTCCGATTATGTGTATCTTTTCTCTTTCAATCTTCCCCTCAGAAATAAGCCCCTTTATCGCTTTGGAATCGCATCCCTTGGCAACAACTCCTACTTTCCCATCAAAATTGTTCACAACCTCAAGAAGTACTCTTGCAGTGTTGTTTACACTGAGAGGAGATAGAGCTACTTTCTCAGCCTCTTCTGGACCTTTTATAACAGTTATCCTCTCTCTCGGCTCAGTTTCCTTTCTTACAAAAACCACAAAAGCCTCGACATCCTCGTTCAACAGCTCTGCAACCCTATTTCTGACAATCTTCTCTGTCTCTGTATCCATTCAATCACCCCCTGAATTTTGTCTGAGGGCCGAGTTTTCTTATTCGCTCCGTGAAATTGGTCATTTCCTCTGCAAACTTCTTTCCCTCTGCTGCCGACGCCCAGAGAAGCTTCAATCTATCACTCTCAAAACCAATGAAGTCGAGCATTTCCTTGAGCAGTACTATTCTCTTCTTCGCATAGTAATTACCCACATTGTAGTGACAGTCACCAGGATGACATCCCGCAACAACGACACCATCAAACCCCTTTCTGAAGGCGTAGAGAATCATAGCCGGATTTACCATTCCTGAGCACATTACCCTGACGATTCTGACATTTGGAGCATATTGAAGTCTGCTTGTTCCCGCAAGATCAGCCCCAGCATATGAGCACCAGTTACAGGCAAAAACAAGGATTTTAGGTTCGAAATCCTCCATCATTCACACCTCCTCTGCGATTGCATCAACCATTGCCTTTATCTGGTCTATCGTAAAGCTTTTGACAACCACAGCACTCTTTGGACAGGTTGCATGGCAGACTCCACACCCAAGACAAACTGCCCTGTTCACATCAGCTTTGAACTCAACTACTCCTCTGTTCTCAAAGGCTTTTACCTCAATTGCAGAGACCGGACAGGCTTTTGCACACATACCACATCCATCACACTTTTCTCTGATGACCACAGCCTTGCTTGCATCCATTATAATTCTGTCCTTACTCAAAAGGGTCAAAGCTCTTGAAACCGCTGCACTTGCGAGAGAAATCGTTTCCGGAATTAATCTGGGACTGTGTGCCATTCCGCAGAGGAATATTCCCTCTGACGAGAAGTCTACTGGCCTGAGCTTTGGATGTGCCTCAAGGAAGAATCCATTCTCCGTCAGTGGTATTCTCAGCATTTTTGAGATTTCTTGATTTTCCTCCCTTGGCACAGTTGCAGCACTCAGAACTATCTTTTCAGGAGTATAGACAAGTTCCTCATCCAGAATCTCATCATAAAATATAACGGAGTCTCCCTCCATCCTCGGCGGGTTTTCCTCAGAATAATGCACAAACACAACTCCCTTCTCGACAGCTCTGTCATAGTATTTTTCCATAAACCCATAAGTGCGGATATCTCTGTAGAGAATAATCACATCCGCCTCAGGGTTAATTTCTTTTATCTTCAGGGCATTCTTTATTGCAGTCTGACAGCATATCCTGCTGCAGTAAGGCCGCTCATCATTCCTCGAGCCTACACACTGTATCATTACAACGCTTTCCGGTGTTTTTCCTGAGGCAAGCATTTCCTCAAGTTCGACCTGTGTGATTACTTTCGGATTTTCACCATAGGAGTATTCCTCTGGCTTGTACTCCTTTGCTCCGGTTGCCACTATTACAACTCCGTGCTGAATCTCCAGAACTTTTCCATCAACCTTCAACTTTGTCCTGAAATTTCCAACAAAACCATCTATACTGTCAATCTCTGCATTTCTGTAAATTTTGATAAGTGGATTGCTTTCCACTTTACTGATCAGTTCCTCCAGAAGTTCCCGTGGATTTTTCCCATCTATCGTGTAGTGGATGTGCCTGAGATTTCCTCCAAGCTCATTTTCCTTTTCAACAAGAACGCTCTCATAGCCCTGATTTGCGAGCTCTATTGCTGCAGTCATCCCTGCAAGTCCTCCACCAATTATGAGTGCTCTTTTGTTTATCTCAACCTCAACAAAGGGAAGAGGTTCGAGAAGGCGTGCTTTTGCAACACCCGATTTTAAAAGCTCCATTGCCTTCTTCGTTGCCTTTTCCGGTTCATTCATGTGAACCCAACTGCAATGCTCTCTTATGTTCACAAATTCAAAAAGGTAAGGATTTAACCCCGCCTCCCTGAGTGTATTTCTGAAAAGCTGTTCATGTGTCCTGGGAGTACAGGCAGCCACAACAATTCGATTCAGATTGTATTTTTCAATAACTTCCTTCATTCTCTCCTGAGTGTCTGCAGAACATGTGAAGAGGGTATTTTCAGCATAGACGACATTTTCGAGGCTTCTGGCATATTCAGCAACACTCTCCACATCAACTACAGAGGCTATGTTTATACCGCAATGGCAGACGAAAACACCTATTCTTGGCGCTTCTCCCGTAACATCCCTTTCAGGTGGATATTCCTTCTTTGAAACAAGTTTACCCCTTTCAGAGGCTATTATTGACGATGCTTTGGCAGCAACACCACTTGCCTGTGCAACACTCTCCGGGATGTCCTTTGGCTCGCTGAAAACTCCAGCTACGAATATACCGGGTTTTGATGTTTCAAGAGGGTGGAAGGGATCTGTCTTGCAAAAACCATACTCATTCAGCTCTATTCCAAGGATCTCTGCATATTTTTCCGCATCTTCCGGAGGCTCAAAACCTGTCGAGAGCACAACTAAATCAAATTCCTCTTCTTTCGACTTTCCATTTTCCTCGTACTTCAGAATGAGATTTCCATTCGGCTTCTGCATAATCACAGGAACTCTTGCCTTATGGTAGATTACCCCATACTCTTCTTTAGCCCTTCTGGCATACTCCTCAAATCCCTTTCCAAAAGTTCTCACATCCATGGCGAATATGTGGGTTTCAACTTCCGGCATGTGCTCCTTTGCAATTATGGCATGCTTTGTAGCATAGGTGCAGCAAACAGATGAACACCAGGGGTTGGTTTTCTCATCCCTTGAGCAGACGCACTGGATGAAGGCTATTTTCTTTGGCTCTTTTCCATCTGCCCTCAGAACATGCCCTTCAAAGGGTCCAGTTGCTGATAGTAACCTTTCAAATTGAATTCCAGTTACAACATTTGGGAAAACACCATAACCATACTCTCCTCTTTTCTCTGGCTCTGCAAGCTTTCCACCCGGGGCAAGGATTATTGAGCCAACCTCAAGTTCAATCTCTTCAGGTTTCTGGTTGTAATCAATTGCCCCTGCCACACAAACATTCTCACATATCCCGCACCCAATGCATTTCTCCCTATCGATTGAGAAAACCTTGGGAACAGCCTGAGGATACCTTATATAAATGGACGACCTGTAATATAGACCCTCGTTGTACTCATCAACAGCATTTACAGGGCAGATGGATGCGCACTGGCCGCATCCAGTACATTTATCCCTATCTACATAGATCGGGTTCTTTCTTATTTTCACAGTAAACCTGCCAGCTCTACCTTCAACCGATAAAAGTTCCGAACTCGTGAGTAAAGTGATGTTTTCATGCCTTCCAACCTCGTTAAGCTTTGGCGAAAGGATGCACATTGAGCAGTCATTCGTTGGAAAGGTTTTGTCTATCTGAGACATTCTCCCTCCAATACTCGGCAATTTTTCAAGTAAATAGACTCTGAATCCTGATTCGGCAAGATCAAGAGCAGATTGCATTCCTGCAATTCCACCGCCTATAACAAGAACAGCTCCGCTCTTCATTTTTTCACACTCCCGGACAGCAGATCAAATCTTCTCTGACCTCAAAATTTATCACTCCCCTTCTCCTCATCTCAAGAATTGTCTCCACAACTTCTCTCTCATCCATTTCTGCCTTTTTTGCAATTTCTTTAATTTCTGCTCCATCTCCCAATACATTAAGAATCCTTGAGGACTTTACAGCGAAAGATGCAGCTTCCTCAATCAATTTCTCGAGTTTTGAGGCAGGTATTTTTTCTCCATAGACATTACCATCCTCCATTAGGCTCCTCATTTTGGCAACAAGGCTTCTCAGAACTCTGTCCCTTGCTGCTCTTTTCAGAAGTGCGATATCGCCTTTAATCTCTCCAAGAGAGTCAATCTCTGCTGTGAAATCATCAATAACCTTTTCATAATCTCCAAAAACGAATCTTACCCTCTCTTCCTCGATGTCAGCCTCTCTGAGGAGTTTCTTAATAGTTTCAACCTTTATTTCAGCCTCTCTGCTTCCCGTTTCATTTCTGCAATCCTCACAACCAGCAACAATTACTCCACTCGCCCCCTTCTCAAAAGCATCAAGGATCAATTCAATATCTATTCTTGCACTGCACATCACAGAGATGCATCCTTCCTTCGCAAGTCTCCTGCAGGCAAAAACTGCCACCTTTTCTCCATCATACTGCTCTATAATTCCTTCATCTCTGAACTTCAACGCCTTCATCGTTATCGCCTTTGTGATGCAGGAAGCAGCACAGAGTCCGCAAACTTTGCACTTTCCAGTTGTTACGGGGAACCCATTCTCAAAAGAAAGAGCATCATGAGGGCAGATTGCAATACAGATGCCACAACTTACACACTTATCCTCATCAACCAATATCGAGCCTTTTTTTGCCTCTGATTCGGACATAATTTTACAAAAGCCTATAAACTATAAAATTTTACGGTTTGTAACATTTCGAAGACTAAATATACCTCCTCTATTAAAAATAATTAAAAATGATCTTTTAGCAAATCTATCATGTAAAATGATTAATATTTTAATCAAAGCATTATGATAATTAACAATAAGATAAAATTTAAATAACAGTCAGTGTTAACTTGCATTCTGTTATTAACAGCATTTACAATTAAAAACCCCATTCAGAGGTGGATCATGAGACTGACAGAGCACCCGATTGTGAAATTCAAAAGGGGAAAAGAGATTACAATCTACTTTAATGGAGAACCCGTGAAAGCCTATGAGGGCGAGACTGTTGCATCTGCACTCTATGCTGCTGGTATAACAACCTTCAGCAGATCTTTCAGATTTCACAGGCCAAGAGGATTCTTCTGTGCTATCGGAAAATGCTCCTCCTGTATGATGGAGGTTGATGGAATACCGAACATCAGGATATGCAAGGTATATGTAAGAGACGGTATGAAGATAAAAACTCAAAACTCATTTCCAAACGCCGACAGTGATTTTCTCAGCATCTTAGACAGCATTGTTGATAGATTCTATCCTCATGGCTCCCATTATCGAAAATTCAACAAGCCAAAAGTGCTGAGGGATTTCGTCACAAAGCAGGTGAGAAGATTTGCAGGAACAGGAAACCCTCCAAAGAAAGCCTTCGAAGAAAAGGGTAGCTTTGAAGAGATAGAAACAGACATAGCTGTTGTTGGTGGAGGTCCAGGTGGAATGAGTGCAGCAATCTATGCAGCGAGAACAGGAGCAAGAGTTGTGCTGATGGACGAGAATCCCTTCCTAGGTGGACAGCTTGTAAAGCAAACCCACAGATTTTTTGGAAGTGGAAAACACAGAGCCGGAACGCGGGGGATTAGAATCGCTGAGATTCTTTCAAATGAGGTTGGAGAGTTAAAGAACATAGATGTGAGATTTGAAACGAAAGTTTTTGGCCTCTACAATGGAGTAGTTGGTGCGGTTGAGAAAGATAAAAAGCTGCTAAAGATTAAAGCCAAGAAAATTGTGATAGCTACAGGAGCTTATGAAAGAACACTTCTATTTGAAAATAATGATCTCCCAGGAGTTTATGGAGCAGGAGGGGTTCAAACCCTGATGAATGTCTTTGGTATAAAACCAGGAGATAAGGGTTTGATTGTTGGTTCCGGGAATGTTGGATTGATTCTTACTTACCAGCTGATGCAGGCTGGAATAGATGTTGCAGCCATTGTTGAAGCAATGCCAAGAATCGGAGGCTACTTCGTGCATGCTGCAAAGGTCAGAAGACTCGGAGTTCCAATTTATACAAGTCACACGATAAAGAGAGCCATAGGGGATAAAAAGGTCGAGGGAGCAGAGATCGTGAAACTCGACGAGAACTGGTGTGAGGTTAAGGGGAGTGAGAAGAGAATAGATTGTGACTTTATCTGCGTGGCTATAGGGCTCTCACCAACCCATGAGCTGCTCTATCAGGCTGGATGTGAAATGAAATTCGTCCCTGAACTTGGTGGGCTTGTCCCAATGAGAACAGAATACGGAGAGACAACAGTTGAGGGAATATATGTTGCTGGAGATGTTGCTGGAATCGAAGAAGCTACATCGGCAATGATGGAGGGCAGAATTGCAGGGCTTGATGCAGCTATAAAACTTGGATATGGTGGAGAAGAAGCTATAAGACTCAGGGATGAGGTTGTAAGAGACCTGAAAGAATTCAGAGAGGGTCCATTTGGAGAGAGAATTCTTTCCGGAATTAAGAAAGTCACCTTCGAGAAGGAGGCTATTTCGGTTTCTGCTCCCGAGAGAGAAGAGGCCATCAGTGAGGGGATAGAATGAGCTTCTTAGTTAGAGGATACCTTGAAGAGAAAGAGCTTCCACCAAGACCCTCCAAGGAGAGGTTGAAGAAAAAGTCTGTTGCCTACATCGAATGCCCTCAGGAAATTCCCTGCTCACCATGTTTTGAATCATGCAAGTATGATGCAATTTTGATGGAGAACATAAACGATGTTCCGATTGTAGACTATGAGAAGTGTACAGGATGTATGAAGTGCATAAGAGTGTGCCCAGGACTTGCAATCTTCATGTTAAGATTTAGAAACGGAAAAGGTTATGTAACGATGCCCCATGAGTTTCTTCCCTATCCAAAGAAGGGTCAGAAAGTAATTCTTCTGAACAGAAGGGGAGAGGAGATAGGAGAGGGAACAGTAACCTGGATACTACCACCTGAGAGAAACGATAAAACTGCCCTTGTAACCGTAGAGATGGACCCAGAGCTGATTTTTGAGGCAAGAGCTTTCAGAATAAAGGGTGAGTGATATGGTTAAGAACAGAAAAATCGTCTGCAGATGTGAAGATATTACAGAAGAGGAAATAATTCATGCAATTGATGAAGGATACGATGATATCGAGAATCTCAAGAGATACACCGGGGTTACAACAGGGTTTTGCCAGGGCAAAGGCTGCCTTATGCATGTAATAAGAATTCTTTCGCAAAAAACAGGGAAACCTCCAGAGGAGATAGGAGTTACAACCCAGAGGCCTCCCGTGAATCCGGTGCCTGTTTATGTGCTGATGGAGGGCGAGTACAAATGAAGGTTGCAGTGATTGGAAGTGGGATAACAGGACTTTCTACAGCCCATAACCTGGCGAAGCAGGGAGTAGAAGTGGTGATCTTCGAGAAAAAGACATACCTGTATGGTGCATCGGGAAGAAACTCAGGTGGAATAACGACAATGATGGATAGAAAGGAATTGATTGAACTCGCAAAAAGGAGCATAAAGATATATGACGATATTCAGGGAGAGTTCAGCTTCAACTTTCTTTTCAGAAAGGATGGATACCTGAAGGTTGCGGATGGTTTTGATATGGGGAGACTTGAGAAGGAATGCAGGCTTCAGCGTTCAATGGGTGTTAAAGTCAGAGAGATTGACCCTTTTGAAATAAGAGAGATCGTACCAGGATTTAATCCAGAGTCAGTAGATGGGGGATTTATTGGAGAGGGGGGAGTTATATTTCCCTGGCCCGTTATATGGGGTTATGTAGAGGGGTGCAGGAAACTTGGTGTAGAGATCATGAGAAATTCAGAAGTCAAGGGATTTGAAGTGGAAAATGGTGAGTTGAAGGGTGTGAAGGTAAAGGATGAAACCATAAAGGTTGATTTTGTAATAAACGCTTCCGGAGCATGGAGCGTATTAATAAGCAAACTTGCAGGAGTTGAACTGAGAAATAGAATAATCAAAGAGGAAATATGTGTAATTGAGAGTCTGAAGCCATTCATAGATCCCTATATCCTCAACATCTCAACAGGAGTTTATATCAGCCAGAGTGCAAGAGGAGAGGTTGTCGGAGGAGTAGTTGGAAGAGAGGCAACAGAACCTGATACTTCCTCGACACTCGATTTTTTGATAGGATACGCAAAAGGCGCAGCAGAGATGATCCCCCTACTCAAGGGCTTGTCTGTTCTTAGACAGTGGGCAGGAGTCTATGATGCATCTCCGGATGGATTGCCAGTTGTTGGAGAGACAGAACTAAAGGGATTCGTTCAGGCAAACGGACTGGGGAGAAGGGGGATGTCATTAGCTCCTGCTATCGGGGAAATTGTTGCAAAAATTGTTTTAAAGGGAAAAGAATACGATGAATTCTCCCCCTCAAGATTTCAATTCCCAGAAAGAACAACTGAAAATTAGCTGAAAAATTATTTTTTCTTCTTTTTGAGGACTTCTTCAAGTCTCTTCTCCAGTGGTTCCTCGTGGGTATATGGACACATCAAATAATGATCAACTGCCTTAGCTATTGCATCTTTCGTTGCTCCTTCTCCAGTTTTCTTTTTCAATTCTTCAAGAACACTTTCCGGTAATACTGTTTGAGCGTGTACAATTTTTACCATTCACATCACCTATCATTATGATGATAGATGACTACTTAAATCTTTTGATAATAATCATCATGTGATTTCCTTGTGTCAGTTTTCGATGGTTTTCATAATCCATTCAACAACAGAATCTATTCTCTTACTCGCAGTCCCGATATAATTCTCAGGTTTGAGTAAATCCTCAAGTTCTTCAAGTGTCAGATACCTTAAAACCTCTCCATCCTCTTTCAACACATCAAGAAGACTTTTTTCCTCTTCATAAGCCTTCATTGAGGCTTTTCTGAGAATCTCATGAGCCTCCTGCCTTCCCGCCCCTCTCTTGGTAATTGCAATCATCACAGCTTCACTCAGATTGAGTCCTCTCTGAGCTTCGAGATTTCTTTTTATTACCTCTTTGTTGAGCGAGAGGTTTGAGATTACCTTTATCATTTTTGTGAGTATGTGGTCTACCAGAACTGTTGCTTCAGCCAGTATTATTCTCTCCGCAGATGAATTCGTGAGATCTCTTTCCTCCCAGAGAATCGAACTCTGATGCTGGGGTTCAACAAAACCCCTTATCACCCTTGCAATCCCGCATATATTTTCGCTATCAATGGGATTTCTCTTATGAGGCATTGTTGAGCTTCCAACCTGCTTCTTCCCAAACCTCTCCGATATCTCTGCAACCTCCGCCCTCTGGAGAACTCGTAGATTTGTTGCTATCTTCTCAAGCGATGCAGACAGGTTAGAGATAAACTCGATGTATTCATTATACAAATCCCGGGGAATAATCTGAGATGAGATTATGACAGGCTTCAGATTAAGGAGTCTCATAACCTCTGCCTCAATCTGAATCCCCTTCTCACCAAAGGCAGCCTGGGTTCCAACAGCCCCGCTCATCTGCCCAACAAGCAATCTTTCTGCCATCTGGCGAAGTCTGACAAAATGTCTTGCAATCTCTGAAGCCCAGAGAGCAAATCTGAATCCGTAGGTTGTTGGAAGGGCAGCCTGACCATGTGTTCTTCCAAGGCAAACCACATCTCTATACTCATCTGCCTTATCAGAAAGAAGTCTTACAAGCCTTTTTATCTTCGATTCGATTATCTTAAGACTATCTCTCAGCTGTGTGGCTGTTGCTGTATCAATTATGTCATTGGATGTTGCCCCAAAATGAACCCATCTTGCCTCATCCTCATCAAGTACATTTGAAATTGCCTTCACAAGAGCCATTATGTCATGTTTTATCTCTTCTTCAATCCTTCTAACATCTTCTGGCTTTATTTTCAGCATTTTTTTCTTGACTGATTTGAGGTCCATTTCAAAATAACCTTCTTTTGAGAGGGCTTTGAGAAGTGCAAACTCAACCCTTATCATCCTCTTAATTTTGCTGTCTTCATTCCATATTCTCTTCATCTCAGGTGTTCCATATCTGTAATCGATAGGATGCACAGGATACATGTAAAAGGCTTATTTAGAGACTATAAAAAGGATTCCATATTAGCCGATCCCCCTCAGCATCATTCTCTCAGAGAATCAAAAAGCTGCATCAACAACACATCACTTGCGATATATTTATTAACTCACACCAACTTCTCTATCCAATCAGATTCAGGATGAGTAATCCGGTATCTGCAATCAGGTTAATTAAGGGGTGTTGCTGAATGAAGTCAGCCTACGCATACATCAGAGATGCATGGAAAAAACCAGATGAAAGCTATGTAGGAGAATTAATGTGGTCCAGACTCCAGAAATGGAGAAGAGAGCCAGCAGTGGTAAGAATCGAGAGACCCACCAGGCTCGATAGAGCCAGGAGCCTCGGTTATAAGGCAAAGAGAGGTATAATTGTTGTCAGGGTGAGAATAGGCAGAGGAGGAAGGCATGTTACCAGATTCAAGAGGGGAAGAAAAACCAAAAGAATGCTCGTAAATAAGAAAACTCCGAAAAAGAGCCACCAGAGGATTGCAGAAGAGAGGGCAGCAAGAAAATACCCAAATATGGAGGTCTTGAACTCATACTGGGTTGGAGAAGACGGTAAGCACAAGTGGTTTGAGATAATTCTCGTTGATAGAGACTCTCCAGATATAAAAGCCGACAAAAACCTTTTCTGGTTAACAAGAAAGAAGGGGAGAGCTTTCAGAGGATTGACTTCTGCTGGTAAGAAAGGCAGGGGCTTGAGACACAGAGGTAGAGGTGCCGAAAAGGCAAGACCCAGTGTAAGAGCCAAGCTCAGAGCTTAATTTTCTTTTTTGTTATGAAAATTGATGCTGTTAGCTTTTTTGCAACCGTACATTCAACTGAAGATCCAGAAAAGGTTGCTGAAGCTATAGCCACTCTTATTCCCTTTGAGTTTGAAATTCAGTCCACAAGAGCTGAGGGACATTTTGGAAACCCTCTGATATTCCTTGAAGTACATATCAGAAAGAAAAAAGAGATAAAAGAATTCTGGAACAGCTTTATAGAGCGAATCGGTGAACAGAAGAATATTTTGCTTGAAGAACTCGAGCAGAGAATCGATGAAGATGGTTTTTTCTACATCAGGGTTGACAAACAGCAGGCTTATCTGGGAGAGCTGAAGCTGATTTCAGGAGGAGATGGAATAATCCTGAAAGTTAAAATCACCACCTATCCCCTCAAAAGGGATAAAGTTCTTGAAGCTGCAAAAGAGCTGATTTTAAATGGATACTGATTATAAAAATCTACTACCGGATATCCTTAGATTCAAGCCAGAAAAAAAAATGCTCGAAATACTTGGTTTTAACTCCTGTATATATTTAACAAAGGATCCAGAACAGATGGAGAGTTTTGAAGATGGAATTTTTCCTGCTTTTCTGATAGAATGTAGCGATTCAAAGAGCCTTAAAAGAGATTTAAAGATTGCAAAGAGTGGGTGGATTGTTGGTGTTAAAGCAGGTGAAACTTCTGTTCTGAGAGAGGCAATATCAAGAAGAAAAGTTGATATAATTCTTGACTTCCCAGGCAGCAGAGTTGATTACATATCCATGAAAATGGCTGCTGAGAAAGATGTGATTATGGAAATATCAATGAGGAGGTTTTTCGATACAAAGGGTTCCCGAAGAATGAGAGAGTTTGAACAGGTGCTGAACATGATAAATGTTTCAAGGAAATTCTCATCACCCATAGTGTTTACTTCAGGAGCCGGAGAATTCGTAGAGATGAGACATACAAGACAGCTTAGAGAGTTTTTCGAGTATCTGGGTGGGGACTTCCAGAAGAGTCTTAACTCTCTGAGGAGATTAATCAGGAGATATTTTGATGAGACATATCTCATGGACGGACTCGAGGTCATCTCCTGATCTAAAAAACAATGCAAGAAAAAATATAATACTCCCCGACTAAACTTTACACATGTACTTTGAAGCTGTTGAACTCCTTCGCAAGCTTTGTGAAATTCCTTCTCTCTCCGGGAGAGAGGGAAGGTTGTCAGCCTTCATTGCAGATTACCTTGAAAAAATCAATCTTGCTCCTCAGCTAATCGATTCAAATGTTCTGCTAAACCCGAATGCAGATTTCATTGTTGCTACTCATTTGGATACGGTTAGAAAAAAGGTACCTTTCTATTTTGATGGGGAATTTGCCTATGGTACAGGAGCCAGTGATGCCAAAGGGAGTATCACAGCCATTCTTCTTGCCCTTAAAGAGATAAAAAACCTGAAATTTGGTGTGGCATTCTTTTGCGACGAGGAAGATGGTGGTGGTGGGTCAAAAATATTCTCTGAAAAATATAAACCCCGTATGGCGGTCGTTATGGAGCCAACTTCACTCAAAATTGCAGAAAAACATTGTGGCAACATTGAAATTGAAATTTTTGTAAGAGGAAAAGAATCCCATGGAGCTGTACCAGAAGCGGGAGAAAATGCAGTAGACAAATGTCTCAGAATTATTGACCAGATAGGAGAAATTACATCCCTCAAACCCACAATCCTGCAGATAAAAGGAGGAGATGATGATTACAGCATTCCAGATTTCTGCAGAGCAACAATTGATATTATAGTTCCACCAGGGAAAGATGTGAAGTATCTGCTGAACAAAATAAAATCCATAAATGGAATAATTGTTAAAGAATTTTGTAACGGTTTTGAGGCGGGAGACAGCAAAACAATCCTGAGCAAGGCGCTCAAAAATGCGGGGGTTAAGGTTGAGTTCACCTCAATGCCATCCTGGACTGATGCTGTGAACCTTTATTCTGCCGATTGCGATACGGTGGTATGGGGACCGGGAGAGCTTGCTCTGTGCCACACAAGAAATGAGAGAGTGGCAGTAAGAGAGATCGTTGCCGCAAGAAAGGTACTTGTTGAGCTTAACAGAGTTATAGAGAAAGGGATTTAAGTTTCCACCATCTTTTTAATTTTAAAAAATCAATTGCTGGTGATTGAATGGAGTATGATGATGTGGTTGATACTGTAAGGGAACTCTTTTTCAGGGCTGAGACTCAGCTGGGAGAAGATGTTGTTGAGGTTCTGAGAAGGGCATACGAGAGCGAAGATAACCCTGTGGCAAGAAGTAATCTGGAAGCAATACTCAGGAACATAGATGCTGCTTCCAGCCTGAAAGTGCCAATGTGCCAGGATACAGGAATTCCCGTAGTTTTTGTTGAAATTGGAAGAGAACTCTGCATTGAATTTGATTTAAAGCAGGCAATAAGAGACGGTGTCGAGAAAGCAACAGAAGAGATTCCGCTGCGACCAAACGCAGTACATCCACTGACAAGAAAAAACCCGGGTAACAATATCGGAATCCATATACCGCAGATAAACATTGATCTGGTTGATGGGGACAGTCTGAAGCTCACGGTAATGCCCAAGGGGGCAGGAAGTGAAAACGTTTCAGCAATCAGAATGATGCTTCCATCAGAGATAGAAAGCATACCCAGATTTGCTGTGGAGGTCGTGAAAAACGCAATGGGAAAACCCTGTCCTCCCGTTTTTCTTGGAATAGGGATTGGTTCAACCTTTGATGGTGCAGCAAAGCTGGCAAAAAAAGCTCTACTGAGGGACGTAAGAGAGATGGATGATTTCGAGAAAAGAATTACAGATCTCGCAAATGAACTTGGAATTGGGCCCATGGGACTTGGAGGGAGAACTACTGTGCTTGGAAGTTTTGTTGAAATTGGTTACTGTCACACAGCATCACTCCCAGTTGCTGTGAATGTTCAGTGCTGGGCTAATCGAAGAGCTTCAGCTATTCTGAGGTGATATCATGGAACACATTCTTGAAACACCACTGAGAATAGATGATATATTATCTCTAAAAGCCGGTGACATTGCATACATATCGGGAGAGATCTTCACTGCAAGAGATGAGGCACACCTCAGGGCTTTAAAATACATGAAAGAGAGCAAAGACCTCCCGGTTAATTTCGATGGGGGAGTTGTTTACCACTGTGGCCCGCTAATGAAGAAAAAGGGTTCAGAATGGGTAGCTGTTTCTGCAGGACCTACAACTTCGGCAAGAATGAATTCAATGACTCCTAAAATTCTCGAAAGGGTCAACGCAATGGGAATAATTGGCAAGGGAGGAATGAATAAAGATGTTGTCGAGGCTCTCAGAAATAAAGGGGCTTATTTCGCCTACACTGGAGGGGCAGGAGCCTTAGCAGCTCAGAAAATAAAGAAAGTCAGGGATGTTTACTGGGATGATTTAGGAATGCCAGAGGCTCTGTGGGTCTTTGAGGTGGATGAGTTCGGACCGCTCACAGTTGGAATCGATGCGCACGGAAGAAGCATTTATCAAGATGTGATGGAGAAAATCGAAAGAAAGTACGAGGAGATAATCAGAAGGTTCTGAACTATTTAAACTCTCTCAAGAATTATTTTTCTTATACCTTCAATCCCACCTTCGATGTAATTTCCGATGGGTTCTGCGATGTCCCAGTAATATTCGAAAACATTTTCCATCCATCTCACAGCTTCTTTCTCTGTTGTAACAAAGAAGGGAGAGAAAAGTCTTCCCTTGATTAGCATCATTGCCCCAATCCTTCTGTCCAGTACACCCATCTGAACCGGAGCTTTCAGTACCTTTATATCGACCCTCTCCCATACCTCTCTGATTTTGTCTTTGCTCAGTCCCAGCTCTTTAAGTGCGGCGATTTCTGTCTCTATTTTCGGCATGAGTATTTCTTCTGGGGATATCACCTTTTCAGTTGCACCATTCAGCCTCTTTTCAATCATTACCTTGTATAACTCCTTGTCAACAATTCTGTCAATATACTTTCCACCATACCTAACACTTTCCAGCGCCTGAAATGAAAATGAGCTGAAAGTTGTGATGTCCACCTTTTCACATATTCCCAGATACTTTATTCCAAATCTGAGTTCGGAGGGAAGAGAGCTAAGAAAATCCGCTGCTAAATCAAGATATTCGAAGTAAACGAGATTATCTATACAATCAACAGCATCAACTATTATGTAGCCGATAGGAGTCAGAGAGAGGACTCCCTCTTCTTTTTTAAGAACTCCAGCATCGACAAGACTGTTTATTGACCTGTAAATTGTTGATAGGGGCATATCCTTGTTGTTTTTAAGGGTTCTCTGAAGGTCTGAGATATTTACCTCACCATCTCTCAAAGCCCTGAGAATCCTCAGCCTGCTCGGAAGGATGCTTTCCTTCAAAAGGTTTTCAAGATTTTTTGATATCATTTAATCCGAATTTTATATTCTCTCGATAAAAATATTTCGATTTCAAAAGTTTAGGCAACAAAGATGATTATTGATAATTAAAAATTGTTTTACTCTTCTTATATCTTTCAATTCTTTCAGGTTACAGGCTGGTAACCGACCGTGACCTCATCAAGTACAGGGGTTTTCGTAGTATCAGATGTTGTTAGAACTGCTCTCCACTGGACATACCTGCCAGTTATATTCAGACTTGATAAATCATAACTTGTGCTTCCAGAATCCCCAATATATATCCAGGGTGGAGATGGATCTGAGATGTTAAAGGATGTGTTGGATGCCCGTATATAGAAATCTATGTTCGTTGATCCTCCTGCATTTCCATCCCACAAGAAATTCTTTATTGTTGAATTTGAGGTTAAATCCTTCACGATTGATGTGTAGTTTCCAGGAGTCTGATACTGGACTGTCTCTTCTGCACCAAATGCAACTGCAGGCTCATTCTGGAGATACTTCCGTCCATAGATCGTTCCCTCAGGTACTGATATCCAGCTGAACTCTTCTGTTGTATGTGGTCCATCCTCAATTGCAGGCTCTTCACAGGCAAGCTCGAAAGATGCTGCTGTCACATCCCTTGTAACAGCATAACACGAGTTACCGCCATCCTCGCTGTCAAGCTGTGCGATTACCACCGGTGAGCTGGAGTAAGATTGTGAGTAGGCGATACTTGTGAAAGTGTCTGTTATCGAGTCTGTTGTTTTTTTAGCCTCAAGCTCATTCAGGCTATCTCTTTCCTGTTCCAGTGCAATATAGACTGTAGTTGCCTGTAAACTGGCTGGTGGTCTTGTATCGTCATCCCTCTCCACCTGGAGATCGAAACTCGATATTCCCGGAAGATCTATCCTCGTGTATGCATCTTCGAAAGTGAGTGCTCCCTGAGTAGCTGATTCCTGAATGTCTGCAAGAATCGCAGGCTGAGAAGCGAAGGAAGTCTGAAGATTGAAAGTACTGTAAGTACCTTTCCCGATAATTTCGCCCACTTCAGCGAGCAAACCTGTTCCGATGTAGTATATTCCCTTTTCAAGCACGAGATACGAAACCTGTGTTGTGTCTATTATCCCATCCCCTCCAGAAGGGGACTCAACCTGTTTGATTCTGAAGTAGCTTGCAGTAACCTCTGTTATCAGATGATGCTGGGCTGATACCTCACCACTTCTGTAAACTCCCGCATCCAATCTTGGCACTGCAAAAACAGCTGGATTCAGATAGGAGTTTGCAAAATTAACAGTAACTTCACTCCCTCCAACCGAGACAACTCCTGCTTCTCCAACAACATCAAAGGTATTGCTCAGTGAGCTTTCTGAGGAGGCTATACTATTACCATAATACATGTAAATTGTATTATCTCCCGTTTGGAGGTTCGTTTTTACCCAGATTCTTGTATTGCCTGAGTTGCATCCACTTTCAATCCAGTAGTTCAGTTTTGTCGTTCCATCTGACTGTGTGAATCTTATGTCCGAACAATCTGTTTTCATTTTACCTGCTGATATTAATGAGGCTGTATCAGCATTGATCAGAACCTGATAGTCCGTGACATCAGTCGTGCTTGAAACAGTCACATTCATCCTGTAACTCCAGCCTGCAAGCCAGTTTCCGGTACTCTGGGCGAGAATTACCTGACTGTCCTCACCACTGCTGCCTATCAGCTGGGTATTCTCGAATAAACCGTTGATGAAATCCTCATAGATATCAACCCTCCAAATCTTTGTCAGGTAAAATTTGACTATTGCAGTATCTCCTGAGGCGAGAGTTGTTGCATAGGCTCTTATTGTTGTGAGCCAGCCCCAGTCAGGCTGGGGATTTATACTGAGGGTTGTTGTGGCATTGCCCTCAGAATCTGTGGTGGTCTGCCTGGGGTTAAATGTAGCATACTGATTGTCTGTCGTGAATTCCACCGTAGCAAGCACAGCTTTCGGGGTTGTGTTGGCTCTCATTTCAACCTGCGTAATTTCACCCTCGGTTCCAGCAACAACATACTCTTCCTTTTCCCAGTTTATGGTGTAAGGGGCAGAACTCTCCGGTTCTGTAATGGTGATCGGGTACTGAACTGAGGTAGTATTGGTACAAGAAGGGCAAGTGAATCTCACATAAGCTGAGCTGGTTGCAGTCACAGCCGTGAAGCCCACTGAAACCTGTCCATTATCTTCTGTCGTGGAGTTCTGCCTATCTATTGTACCTCCAGATGCATCAAATTCAACATAGACATTCGGAACGGGATTGCCATAAACATCAACAACCTTTGCATAGAAATCTCTCGACTCTCCAACAGTCATGCTTGCGTTTTCAAAGTATTTCCATATGTCGTATGGCTGCACTGTCACATTAACCTCTGCAGTTCCTCCTGTGGATGCCTGAGCAACCAGATAGCTTACACTGAGATAGACATTTTTGACATTTACGCTTATGTTGTTCCCGTTCCTGATGACAACCCAGTCAGGACTGATGTTTCCAATTGTGTCCTCCCAGTAATCAGGATTGAGTGATGTGAAGTTTATCCAAGCATCTTCCACAAAAACCTTACCCCCATAAGAAACCGGCTCCAGCATGATGCTGACCGGCTGTGTGACTGCAAGGTTTGTGAAGGTTGTATTCAGAATGTAAACACTCACCGACGATTTTTGAAACATGGACTGACCCGAGATTACAAGTGGAAACTCATAACTCTTGAAAGATGCTGTATGTTCAAAAACAAACTCAGGACTCGAGGAATAATAGTAATTCGGTTTGATGAGGATTGCATGAGTTTTGTCAGTAAAACTTATTTTATCACTTTTTACAGAAATATTAAGCTCCTGAGAGGATATCGTGGCTGATGCAAAGGTTGGAGAGAAGAGGAAAGGTCTATCGGGGTAGCGCATACCTGCATGCAGTGCAATCATGTTGTTCTTTCCAGAAGTGGCTGCGAATGTAACAGCCTCACCGAGCCTTGCCACCTCATAACTCAGAGTATCTGAATGTTCGATTTCATAAGCTTTGTTCCACTCAGGAAGCATGACTGACTGAACTATCCCTATGAATGTAACGGTTATCAGAAGAATAAGAATAAACCCAATTACAGGCGAAACTGCACTATCATTCATTATTAGAAAAATTATCTGGTAAGAAATAACATTTTTGGTATTTTCAATGATGGGAATTTATTCATACACTCACTTTAACCTCTTCCTTCTCGGGAGGCTCACATCCATCAAGCCAGATTGCTGCAAGTATTTCAAAATCTGGTGGAATTGCCTCTCTGTCAATTTCCACATCTATCACAGCGGGTAAACCTGAATTCACAGCTCTCTCTAATGCAGGCTTGATCTCAGACGGTTCAACAACCCTCTCTCCATAACAGTTCATCGCTTTTGCAACCAGATCGTATCTCACATCTTCAAAATCAACACCTATGTATCTCTTTCCGTAATAAAGCGTCTGACCTGCTCTTATCATTCCCCAGGCTCGGTCATTAGCAACTATGAAGATAACAGGCAGATTAAGGCGATAGGCTGTTTCAAGCTCCTGAATATTGAGGCTGAATGCTCCATCTCCGGTGATACAGTAAACCTGCCTGTCCGGAAAAGCAAGTTTTGCTGCCAGCGCATAGGGGATTCCGGCACCAAGATGTCCTGAATTTCCAGATACACAGCTCAGATAAGTTCCCGGTTCATAAATTCTGTTCAGGTAATGACACCACACCGCGGTATTTCCCCCATCAACAACTGTAATTGCATCCCTTGGAAAGAAATCCCTTACTTCCTTAATCAGTCTGAGAGGGTGAATCGGTACATCATCTGACTCAGACATTTGTCTGTAATTTTCAGCCCAGATCCTGTCAAGTTCCCTGTATTCTTCCACACCAAAACTTCTTTTTGGAGAATACTTCCTGAGTTTTTCAATCAAAAGCCTCAGAGTTTCCTTGGCATCCCCAACTATTCCAATCTCAACTTCCCTGTTCAAACCGATCATTTGAGGGCATATATCAATCTGTATGAACTTTTGCTCCTCCCCCCAGGCTGGAGGCTTTCCCCACATGTCAAGATCACCAAGCATACAGCCAATCAGAAGAATGACGTCTGCATCCCCCTGTGCCGCAAGCCCACCAGTGCCGAGAGAACCTGAGAGCAGATACAAGTGGTGATCCTCGGGAACAGACCCTTTTCCACCCACAGAGGTAGTAATCGGTGCTTCAAGATATTCCGCCAGTTCAAGAATTTCACTGAAAGCTTTTGCTCTTAGAACTCCTCCACCAGCTCTTATCAGTGGTCTTTCAGCCTCAGCAAGAATTTCAGCAGCCTTCTCGATAAGCTCCAGATTTCCGGCAGGAGGTCTGACGGGGCGATATCTCTCGGGAGGGAGGATTTTGACTTCACTTTCCTCTTCCCTTTTGTGAAGCACATCCGAAGGAAAATCAAGGTGAACCGGACCTGGCTTACCTGAAATTGCAGCCCTGAAAGCCTGCTGAACCATTTCAGGAATCCTGGTCCAGTGGGATACGACTGCATTCCATTTGGTTACAGATTTGAAAAGACCTATCTGGTCGAGAGCCTGCATTGAACCATGATCAGGATAGATCCTCCAGGTCTGGTTCTGGGCTGTGATAATAAGAAGTGGAATCCCTTCAGCATAGGCTGGATAGACACCACCAACTATGTTTGCAGCTCCAGGACCAACGGTTGCCATACAAACCCCAATTTCACCAGTTAATCTGGCCCAAGCATCCGCCATGTGAGCAGCAGATGCTTCATGATGGGTCGTGATGAAGTCTATTCTTTCATCCTTTTTTATTGCATCAAGAACAGGATAGAGCTGATCTCCTGGCACACCGAAAACATATCTGACCCCTTCAGCTAACAGACACCTCTTTAAAATCTCCCCACCAGTTACACGACTCATAATTTTAAGTATTAAATATTATTATTTAAGATTATCCTGAGCTATTGATGCACTTTCTCTCACCCACTACAATCTTCATGAGGTGAGGTGGTATTTCTTCGTCCCCGAAATAACCTATTGCCTCATCAACAGCACGCCTTGCAGTATATCCAGCAACATGAAGTATTGTTTCATCATACTCATTGTCCCTTTCCATACTTCCCGTACAGGGAAAGGAATGATGCGCCTCAGAAACCCTATCCCAGAGGTCTCTCATACTTTCAAACTCAAACTCCCTCAGTTTTATACCAATAAACCAGGCAGCTCCACAGGGCTGACTTCTTACCACACGGACAGTAGATATTCGCTTTTTCCCATTTTTCTCCTCCAGCTCAATTTCAAATTCAGGATACCCCACCCCAAACTCCTCAATAAATCTGTTGATTGTCGGGTACTCTTCTGATTTTTTGAGGACGCAGAAGGGTTTTGGGGCTGCAAACTCAAGTTCAAGTTCTTTGCATTTTTCTTTGAGCTGTTTTACAAGTCCGGCCGAACACCATCGTGGCTCTTCCACCGGAACGATTAAAGCTTTGTATCCCTTTTCCTTCAACCTGTCTGGAAGCACATAGAGAACATCTGGATGGACATTTATTGCTATGGCAATATCAGCCTGAGGCAGAGTTTTCGGAAGAAATTCATCTGCATCCTCAATGAACTGTGGCATTGAAAGGGGATCTAGCATACCAAAGGTTGCAATGATGTTTTTTGAAAAGGAATAAACTTTTTCCTTGCACTGAACACATTGATCGATGCCACAGGCTCCAAAAGAAGGGCATGAATTCGAATAATTCATGAGATTTGCAATAAACCTCTCCCCGAACTGTCCGTTATAGAAGATTACAAGTTTTAAATTTGAATGGAATGTTTTCTGATTCTTCGTTTTCATGAGTGTTATTCTTCTCCAGAAATAAATAATACTTTGTCCTAAATTCTTAGGTTTCTGAAATTTAAATTATAAATTATGATTGAAAAATGCAGAAATTATATCTACTTTTATTCCACAGGAACAATTCATGAAATTCAAAATTCATCCCGTTGCAGTGGGCGTCAGAATTCTCCCAAAGTGTGCCATGACATACAATTTTGACTGTGAGGAGAAGATGTATCTGCCTGTTTTCATGTGGTATTTGGAGGGTGGAAACAAAAAAATAATTGTTGACACGGGAACAATGGATCCCTTCAACACAAATGAGGTTCAAAAAAACCTTGGAAAAACATACAGCTTCCTTGAAGCTCTTGAAATGCTGAATCTTGAGGCGGAAGATATCGATATAATAATTCACACACATCTCCACAACGATCACTGTGAAAACGATTCTTTCTGTGAGAATGCAGAGATATATGTCCAGAAAGACGAATACGATTTCATGTTCAACCCGCACCCGATTGATTTCAGATACGACAGCATGCTTTTGGAAGACGCCATTGAGGAGGACAGGGTTGTACTGTTGGATGGTGAGGCGGAGATTGTAGATGGTATCAGAGTGATACCAACTCCCGGACACACTCCCGGAGGACAATCGGTTGTTGTTGAAACTGCAGGCGGGAATGCAGTAATCACGGGATTCTGCTGCATAATGGAGAATTTCTATCCCCAGCCAAAAGCCAAAAGGTTCATGCCGGTAATACCTCCCGGCATACACATCGATCTGCTGAAGGCATACGACAGTGTTTTGAAGGTTAAGGAAGAGGCTGACATAATCCTTCCTCTCCACGAACCCTCATTGATAAACAGAAAAGTCATAGAATAAGTGCTATAAACTGTCAAAACATCCTTTTACATCAATTTTTGTCGAAGGCCTCTTTCACAAGCTTTATGGCACAAAGTTCACCGCACATAGAGCATGCATCACTGCTCGATTTCCTTCTATTCCATATCTCCCTTGCCTTTTCCGGATCGATGCTCAAACTGAACTGTCTTTCCCAGTCAAGATTCTTTCTTGCAAGAGAGAGTTCATAATCAACTTTCCTTGCATTCTCCCTCTGCCCTTCCCTGACAAGATCTGCAGCGTGGGCAGATATCCTCGCAGCTATTACACCCTCCCTCACATCTTCAACTGTGGGAAGAGCCAGATGTTCAGAGGGTGTGACATAGCAGATGAAATCTGCACCACTCATCCCTGCAATAGCCGCCCCAATCGCCGCTGAGATGTGGTCGTAACCAGCAGCTATGTCAGTAACGAGAGGACCGAGAAGATATAGGGGAGCATTACGGGTAACATACTTCATCGCTTTTACAGATGTTTCTATTTCATCCAGCGGAACATGGCCTGGACCCTCAACCATTGCCTGTACACCAGCCTCTCTGCACCTCTCAACAAGCTCTCCAAGAAGGATGAACTCCGTGAACTTTACCCTATCACTTGCATCATCTATACATCCTGGACGGAAGGCATCTCCCAGACTGATTGTCACATCAAACTCTCTCAGAATTTCAAGCAGGTAATCAAAATTCTCATAGTAAGGGTTTTCCTTCTGGTTGTGGAGCATCCAGCCAATGGTTATAGCCCCTCCCCTGCTGACAACACCCAGTAATCTTTTGCTTTTTCTTAACCTTTCAATGCTGTTCCAGTTCACCCCAGCATGTATGGTCATGAAATCAACACCATCCTTCGCCTGCCTCTCAACAACCCTGAAAAAATCATCTTCATCCATATCAACAACTTTCCTGCAGTTTTTCGCAGCCTGATAGATTGGAACTGTTCCGAAGGGTATGTTTACAACCCTCATTATTTTTTTCCTGATTTCATCCAGGTTTCCACCAGTAGATAGGTCCATAACAGCATCTGCTCCGTATTTCTGGGCAACAATAGCTTTTTCAATTTCTTCATCAACATTTATGTAGTCGTCAGAGGTTCCAATATTGGCATTGACTTTTGTTTTCATCAGCCTTCCAATTGCTCTCGGGGAGAAATCTTCATTTCTCAAAACATTTCTTGGAATGACCACTTCTCCCCGAGATATAAGCCTGATGAGCATGTCTAATTCCACTTTTTCGTATTCAGCAATTTCTCCAAGCCATTCAGGTTTTATTCCCTTCTTTGACATTTCCACGATGGTCTCCATTGAACTAACTCCTACTACTTTGTTGATAAAATCTTTGTTACAAAACCTCTCCGAAAACCTAATAAGTTCATCACATTCCCTCACTCTATGGAGCCAAAAACTCTCAGCGAAAAAATATTCTCAAGAGCTTCAGGGAAGGATGTTAGAGCAGGTGATTTTGTTTTTGCCTCCATCGATAAAGCCATGATTCACGATATCACCGGTCCCTTAGCTGTGAAGGTTTTCAGAGAAATAACAGACAATGGGAAAGTATGGGACTCCGGAAAAATTGTGATCGCCTTCGACCATCAGGTTCCTGCTGATAGTTTAAATGCTGCTGAGAATCACAAGCTTTTAAGAAAATTTGCTGAGGAGCAGGGAATTCTCAACTACGATGTTCATGAAGGAATAGCTCATCAGATAATGGTTGAAAAAGGGCATGTCCTGCCCGGAATGCTTGTTGTTGGAGCAGACAGCCACACATGCATGTATGGTGCACTTGGAGCTTTTGCAACAGGGATTGGTTCAACAGATATGGGTGCTGCTTTTGCTCTTGGCAAACTCTGGTTCAAGGTTCCCGAAACCATTAGGTTTGAGCTTAAAGGGAGTTTACAGAGGGGTGTTTACAGCAAGGATGTAATTCTGAAGCTAATTGGAATGACCGGGGCAGACGGTGCAAACTACAAAGCATGTGAGTTTGGAGGAAAGGCAATCAGCAGAATGGGTATGTCAGAGCGATTCACGATGACGAACATGGCAATAGAGATGGGTGGAAAAACCGGAATAATCGAGCCGGATAAGGTGACTGAGAACTACCTGAAAGAGATACTGGGAGAATACGAGCTACCTGATTGGGTTTACATTGATGATGAGGCAAATTATAGCAGAGAGGTCGAGCTGAACATTTCCGAACTCGAACCCCAGGTTGCAAAACCACACAGAGTTGACAATGTTGTAGATGTGGGCGAGGTTGAAGGGATTGCGGTGAACCAGGTTTTCATAGGTTCATGCACAAATGGAAGACTTGAGGACCTGAGAATAGCTGCAGAAATGCTAAAGGGAGAGAGAATAGCTCCAGGAGTTAGATTGATCGTAATACCTGCTACAAGAAGCATTTACAAGAGAGCCCTGAAAGAGGGATTGATTGAGATTTTTGTTGATTCTGGAGCGATTGTCGAATTTCCCTCATGCGGACCATGTATGGGTGGAAGCTTCGGACTGATAGGAGCTGATGAAGTTAGCGTGTCAACATCGAACAGAAACTTTGTTGGAAGGCAAGGAAGCCCAGAGGGGAAAATTTACTTAGTCTCACCCGCTACAGCAGCAGCAACAGCAATATATGGAGAGATTACCGATCCGAGAAAGGCAATTTAGATGGAAATAAACGCAATGATTTTTTATTTAATATTGAGACTGCACTTTCCCACACTGTGAGAATGCTAAATTTGGTATCTATAGATAGTATTTCTGTAAAGTTTAATAACCAATAATTCATATAGAGTAACAGGAAGGAAAAAATTATATATGTCTTTGCTTACCTGTGAGTGATGCTTGAGGTAGAGCTACCGAGAGACATAGCCTACATGGTGAGAAATCGCCTTCTTTTCAGAAAAATACCATACGAAGAGGTTTCAGTCGATAAAATTGCTCTTGATCCAGTCTATGCTGATGTGGTGAAAGAGATAATAGCAGAAGTTAAAAAATTGAAGAACGGTTCAAAGAACTGATCTCGCTAACTTTTCGAAAATAATTTAAGGTACCCTATATCATCTCTCTTGAGGAGGTTATCGATATGGTCAATTTTGAACTTACACAGGAACAGAGAGATATTCAAAGAGCTGCAAGAGAGTTTGCAATCAAAGAATTCACAAAAGAGAAAGCTGAGGAGGCTGATGAGAAAGAGGAGTTTCCCTTCGATCTCTGGAGGAAAGCATGTGAGCTTGGCTTCATCGGGATACACTTCCCCGAAGAATACGGTGGGGCTGGAATGGGTATATTTGAGAACATACTTGTTGTAGAAGAGTTCTGCAGGGCAGACAGTACACTCGGGAGCGCAATAATTCTTTCTGACTTTTCATCAGAAGTCGTGATGCGATTTGGAAGTGAGGATCAGAAAAAGGAAGTTCTTCCAAAAGTTGCTGGAGGAGAGGCAATCACTGCTGGATGCTACACAGAGCCAGAAGCCGGTAGCGATCTGACTGCAATTAGAACCAGGGCAGAAAAAGATGGAGACGAATGGATAATAAACGGAACAAAGACTTTCATAACGAATGGAAACATTGCAGACTACTATATCGTTCTTGCAGTAACAGATCCCGATGCTCAGCCCAGGTATAGAGGTTTCACAACTTTTCTGGTAAGAAAAGGCGTAGAGGGTTTGACTACAAACAAGATAGGCAAAAAGATGGGTATAAGAAGTTCCCCGACTGCAGAAGTTATATTCAAGAATGTAAGGGTGAGTGAGGAAGACATCATCGGAGAGATTAACCGTGGTTTCTATCAGGTTCTCGAGTTTTTTGATGAGAGTAGAATCGAGATTGCCGCCCAGGCTCTTGGAATTGCACAGGGAGCTTTCGATAAAACTGTGGAATACGTAAAGCAGAGAAAGCAGTTCAACAAGCCCATAGGGACATTTCAGGCTCTGCAACACAGGCTGGCGGATTTACGAACCCAGCTCGAGTGTGCCAGACTCCTCATTTACAAGTCTGCCTGGAACTATGATCAGGGTAGAATAGATCCTGGCCTCACATCGATGGCGAAATACTATGCTGGAAAACTGGCTGTGAAGGTTTGTGATGAAGCCATACAGATGCATGGAGGATACGGATACATAGGAGAATATGATGTGGAGAGATTCTACAGAGATTCAAAAATAACTGAGATTTATGAAGGGACGAAGGAAGTTCAGCTGAATACGATAGCAAAGGATTTGCTTGGAAAATTTAAATAATTTATAAAAAATAAACTTTATATTATAGCTTATCTAAATTTTTTTATTTTTGCCTCTAAGCGGTAGATTTCGTAAAATTTTTATTTTAAAAACAATGCCATAACAAAGTTAATTTAGATAGGAGGGGTAAATTGAACCCTGAGTTAAATAAAGATTTAAATGGTGACCTACAGAGACTTCTCGATTTTCTCAGAGAGGGAGATATAATAGCAGTCTGGAAACTCTGGAGAAAGATGAACTTCAGGCTCAGACTCAGAATATACCGTTCCACGCGGCTTGTAGACAAAAGCAGGATTCTGGGATTTAAATACCTTACATCTGAAGAAGAGGCTGAGAGAATAGTAGAGGCTCTCAGAACATATCTGGAAAACCCTCTCTGCGATATAATAACCGAGGAGGTATTTATAACCCTAAACTTGCTTGAAAAAATAGAGGAGTTAATTCCAAGAAAGCTGAAACCCGAGCTTAAAGAACTTTTATGTGATTACTACTGGTTTAAAAATCGCATAACCTTTGAAGATCTTCTGAATATTGCTGAGGCAAAGTAAACCGCAAAGTTGATTAATTTTATCTCATAAATATTCCGTTTTGAATGCAAGTTTATCTGCTTCCTGAAGAGAACCTGATCCCCTGGAGAGAGGTTGAGAACTGGAAATGCATCATGTGTGGAAAGTGCTGCAGAACACTTGATGTGCCTGTAACAATGGATGAAGAGAGAGAACTCAAAAGATATGGTAATGTTCTCAGAAAACACAATATAGGCGTTTATTTGAAAAGGATAAATGACAGATGTATATTTTATGAAGAAAAATGTATAATTTATCCTTTTCGCCCAATAGCCTGTAAAAAATATCCTTTCTACTTCAGAAAATACGGTGAAAAGGATTCTGAGTTTTTTGATCGTGGTATAAAATTACATATTTACATAGACAAAGAGTGTACAGGGATAGGAAGAGGGTTAGCTGTTGAGAAGATCTTGCAGTTACTTTTGAAAGAAGTTTTTTAAGATTGCGAAAGGATTATCATCACAAGCACATTGATAGAAATTCATGAGGATCGAAGTTTACAGAAACAAACCCGCGGGAAAAAGATGCAACATTCTAACAGAGAATGTTCTCCAGGCACTAACAGAGATTGTAGAAGAATTTAATGAGGTCGAACTGAGAATACTGCATTCGAATGAGATAAGAGCCCCTGCCATAAGTATTGATGGCAAGGTAGTAGGAGAGAATCTTTCAATGGAGGAGATAATCGAAAAGTTCTCAAGTGATGAGTTAATCGAATACCTCAGAAAAGCTCTGAAGTAACTTCATTTCCACAAACTTTTGTGATTAACCGAGTTTTTTAATCCCTTTTCAAGCTCCTTTTTATGTGAGGAGTTCAACAGATCAGAAGAGAAAAATCAAAAATCTTAAATCCTCCCCCACAAACTTTTATGATAAAATATGGGTGATAGCCATGGAAAACGAGGATGTAAGGAAAAAGAGGGAAGAGTGGGATAGAAAATGCCTCAAACCCTTCCTCGAGAAAAGTGGGGAGAGGCAGGAGAAATTTGAAAACCTCTCATGGATTGAAATTGATAGAATTTATGACCCTTCAGATATTGAGCATATTAATTTTATAGATGATATCGGCTATCCCGGAGATTATCCCTTTACGAGGGGAGTTTATCCAACCATGTACAGAGGAAGATTCTGGACAATGAGGCAGTTCTCAGGCTTCGGAGCAGCTGAAGATACAAATCAGAGATGGAAACTCCTGCTCAAGGAGGGTCAGACGGGTTTGAGCACAGCCTTTGATTTTCCGACCCTTATGGGACTTGACAGCGATGATCCACTCTCAGATGGTGAGGTAGGCAAAGTAGGAGTTGCTATCGACACGCTCAAGGACTTTGAAATTCTCTTCGATGGAATTCCCCTTGACAGGGTATCAACCTCTTTCACAATAAATCCACCGGCAGGAATAATTCTTGCAATGTACACAGCTATAGGTGATGCCCAGGGAGTTCCGAGAGATCAGCTGAGGGGAACAATCCAGAACGACATGCTCAAAGAGTTCCATGCTCAGAACACTCTTGTTCTACCACCTGAACCTTCAGTTAAGATCATAACAGATATTTTCGAATGGGGAGTGGAGAATGTTCCGAAGTTCAATCTGATAAGCATAAGCGGATACCACATAAGAGAGGCTGGCTCAACAGCAGTTCAGGAGCTTGCTTTCACAATAGCAGATGGTATGGCTTATGTTGAAGCAGCGATCGAGAGAGGAATAGATATTGATAAGCTTTCTCCTCAGCTAAGCTTCTTCTTCAACTCCCACAATGACTTCTTTGAGGAAATAGCAAAATTCAGGGCTGCAAGAAGAATGTGGGCAAAGATAATGAGAGATGAATACGGAGCGAAAAATCCCCGCTCGTGGTGGCTGAAGTTTCATACTCAGACTGCCGGATGTTCCCTCACAGCCCAGCAACCCCTCAATAATGTAGTGAGAACAACGATTCAGGCGATGGCTGCTGTTCTTGGAGGCACCCAGAGCCTTCACACAAATAGCTTCGATGAGGCTTGGGCTCTTCCAAGTGAGGAGGCTGTAAGGGTTGCTTTGAGAACGCAGCAGATTATCGCCTATGAGAGTGGGATTCCCAGCACAATCGATCCACTGGGCGGAAGTTATTATGTTGAGTGGCTGACAGATAAAGTCGAACGGCTTGCCTGGGATTACATTGAAAGAATACGAAAGATGGGCGAAGGAAGCATGCTCAGAGGGGTTCTTGCAGGGATAGAGAATGGTTTCTTTGTTAAGGAGATAACAAATGCAGCTGCGAGATTCCAGAGAGAGGTAGAAGAGAATAAGAGGATAATAGTGGGCGTAAACAAGTTCACGATAGAGGAGAAGCTCAAGATACCAATTCTTAAGGTTGACCCAGAGGTTCAGAGAAAACAGATAGAGAGGCTGAGAAGAATTAAGGCTGAGAGAGATAATGTTGCGGTTAAAGAGGCTCTTGACTGGCTCAGAAGTGCTGCAGAGAATAACGAAAATGTAATGCCACCCATTCTGGAGGCTGTTAAAGCTTATGCCAGTGTTGGAGAGATAATGGGTGTGTTAAAAGAAGTCTACGGAACATACAAGAAGCCAATAATAATCTGAGGTGGTCTGATGGAGAAAAAAATCAGGGTTCTTGTTGCTAAAGTAGGGCTCGACGGGCACGACAGGGGAGCAAAGGTTGTTGCAAGATTTTTGAGAGATGCTGGTTTCGAGGTCATCTACACAGGACTTCATCGAACACCGCAGGAGGTGGCGATGGCGGCAGTCGAGGAGGATGTTGATGTTATCGGGATAAGTCTCCACAGCGGTGCTCACATGACCCTTGTTCCAAAGGTTCTCAACTATATCAGAGAGTACGGTGGAAACCCGGACGAACTTGTTGTTCTGGTTGGAGGTATTGTTCCCGAAGATGAGTTTGATGAACTGAAAACAAAGGGTGTGGATGGAATATTCATCCCCGGTACGCCCATTTCAGAAATAGTCGATTTTATTAACCAGAAGGTAAAAGAAAAGAGGAACAAGGCATAGATTCAGGTGTATCAGATGGAAGTTGATGAGATAGTAGAGGGAATTCTCTCCGGGAACAAAAGGTATCTTGCCAGGGCAATAACCTATGTTGAGAATGAATTTCCGGAGGGCAAAGAGATTCTCAAAAGGGTTTACGGCAGGACAGGAAAAGCCCATGTTGTGGGAATCACAGGGTTTCCAGGTGTGGGCAAAAGCACGATTGTCAGCAAGCTGACTCAGGAGTTCAGAAGAAGAGGAAAGACAGTTGGAATAGTTGCTATTGATCCCGGTTCACCCTTTACGGGAGGTGCGTTGCTGGGAGACAGGCTCAGAATGGATGGGCTTGATACAAACAGAGATCTCTGGATCGATCCAGGGGTATTCTTCAGGAGCATGAGTTCGAGGGGTAGAGCAGGGGGGCTTGCTGCCAAGACAGGAGATGCGGTAAGACTCATGGATGCCTTTGGCTTTGATGTCGTGCTTGTTGAAACTGTCGGTGCTGGACAGAGTGAGGTTGACATAATAGAGGTTGCCGATACCTCCATCGTTGCCCTTATGCCAGAAATGGGCGATGATATACAGATAAACAAAGCTGGTATCCTTGAAATAGGAGATATCTATGTAGTGAATAAAGCAGATCTGGGAGGAGCGGAGAAGACTGAGAGATGGATCAAGGCGATGCTGATGATGGACGAGGAGGCTGTGGAGATCCTCACCAAAACAACCCATGCACAGGAATACGAGGTTCAGAGCGGTAAGATATTTGATAAAATCGCAAGATCTGGCTGGAAGCCTCCGGTAATAAAGACAATAGCTGATAAAGGAGAGGGAATCCCGGAGCTTGCCGATGCGATAGAGGAGCATTTCAAATACTTAAAGGAGTCAGGAATGTTAATTGAGACCCGAAAGAAAAGACTTACAAGAGAGATGACAGAAATTCTCGTAAATGAGATCAAGAAGTATCTGAGGAGTAACAGGGCTGTGGACTTTGATAAGATTGTCGAAAAGGTTACATCCAACAATCTGGATCCTCATACGGCTGTTGAAAAAATCCTGAAATCCATCCTGAAATAAGGTGAGAGGATTGGGCAGAAAGGATGTGAGAAAAACACACCTCCTTGACAGAACACTCGTTGATAAGGACTCTGATCTGATAAACGGTCTGGGTGTTCTGGATGAGGCAAATTCTTTCATAGGTCTTGCAAGGGTGTTTGCAAAAAATAATGATGTAAAGGAGTGTCTTGAGAGAATTCAGAGGGCTATGTTCATAGCTGGACTTGAGTTTGTTTCTGACAGGAAAATGGATGAAAGTGAGTATAGAGAAATCCTGAAAATGATTAAAGAGTTCGAAATGAAGGTGAGGAAACCAGATGGTTTTATTCTGCTCGAGGGGAACGAAAGTAGCGCCTTTCTCAGCATTGCAAGAACAGTTGTGAGGAGAGCTGAGAGGGAGGCTATCAAACTACAGAAAAAAGGAAAGGTTAGCCTGACCTTGATAGAGTGGCTGAACAAACTCAGTTATCTTCTATACATCATGAGTTTAAAGGAGCTGGATAGTTACGATTACATAGAACTCTGACAGGTGTTGCCATGGAGGGAAGCTGGGATGCTTTTAAAGATTCCATAGAGAAAAGTAAAGAGTACCATAAGAGATATCATACTGCCATCTCCAATCCAATGAGAAGAAAGATTTTAAAACTTGTTTCTGAGGGGAAAAGTGTTGAAGAGATAAGAAATAGTCTGGATCTATCACCCTCACAGCTTGAATATCACCTGCATTTCTTAGAGCATGGTTTCTGTATTAAGAGAGACGGGGATAGAATAAAACTGACAAAAGAAGGGGAAATAATTTATTATGTTGATAGTGGCAATAAGGAATTGGGATAAAGATGATTGTAGCAATAGGTCAGCTCAGAATATTGCCTGACCGAAATGTGAATATAATGAAGGCTTTGAGCCTCATAAAGCGAGCAATACAGGTAAATGCATCTATCGTTGTCCTTCCAGAGCTTTTCAACACCGGTTTTTATCCAGAGAGCTACGAACAGGTTGAAGAGAACTTAGAGGATGAACTAGACTTTGTGTTAAGACTTTCAGAGAGGAGGGACATAACGATTGTTGGAAGTGTTGCTGAAAGGGATGAAGGCAGGCTTTTTAACACTGCTGTTGTAATCCACAGAGGAGAAATCCTTGCAAAATACAGAAAAACGCACCTCTTCCCGCTCAATGAGGAAAGAAAGTACTTTGTCCCCGGAGAAAAACTGGCAGTTGTTGATTCTCCTGTGGGCAAACTCGGACTTATGATATGCTATGAAGTTCGCTTTCCTGAAATAGCAAGGTATCTTGCAAAAAAAGGAGCAGAGATTATTGCTGTCCCTGCAGAGTTCCCTGAAGAAAGAATAAATCACTGGAGAGTTCTTCTGAGAGCAAGAGCTATAGAGAACCAGTGTTATGTTCTTGGTGCTAACTGTGCTGAGGGAGAGGATAAGTATCCGGGGCATTCGATGATCGTTGATCCCTGGGGCAATGTGCTTGTTGAGGCAGGAGATAGACAGGAGATAATAATGGCGGAAATAGATACAGAAGAAGTCGAGAAAATCAGGAAAGAATATCCTTTCTTAGAGGATTTCAGAAAAGACCTTTTTAAAGAGGAGTTCAGGTAGCTGAAGGGAAAGGAATTTATTTCCATTTCAGTAGCAGTAATTATGAAAATAGTCTTCGATGAGAGGTTTTTTGAGGTTTACACATCTGATCCTGCAGCATCAGCGGGCAGACTTGAGTCAATTCTGATGGAAACCCAAGATTATGGGTTCGTGAAGGCTGAAAAAGCCTCAGATGATGACATTTTGCTCGTTCACACACCCCAGCATCTTGAATTTGTCAGATCGATGTACAGGATTTACGAACTCGCCCTTCTCGCCGCAGGAGCAACAATCATGGCTTCTGAGATTGCTTTCAGGGAGCCCGCTTTTGCCCTCATAAGACCTCCCGGACATCACGCAAGTCCGGATAGTTCATGGGGTTTCTGCTACTTCAACAACATTGCGGTTTCGGTCAGAAAACTTTTAGCTAATGAAAAGATAAACAGGGCTGTAATTGTTGATTTTGACCTTCATTATGGAGATGGAACTGCTAACACCTTTCAGAATGATTCTTCTGTTAAATACTTCCACATGCCAAGTGCCGAAGTTGAGAGTATCGCTGAATTTCTTGAAGGAGAAGAATTTGATATAATCGCGGTTTCAGCAGGATTTGACAAGCACAGGGGAGACTGGGGTAGCTATCTTGAAACAGAAGATTATACAGAAATAGGAGAGATTATTAAAGAGTTTGCAGAAGAAAAATGTGAGGGAAGAAGATATGCTGCTCTTGAAGGGGGATATGTGACCTCTGTTCTCGGGAAAAATGTGAGAGCTTTCTTAGAGGGATTTTCCTGATTTCTTAAAATTTTAACCTCTTAAAATTTCAAACTCTCCAGCTTAATTCTCGAATAATTCTCTAAGTATCTCCTCACCCTTTTTCCAGACTTTTCCTCAGGAAATTCCTTATTTCCTCCGATTCAATCCATCCTCTATCGAGCCTTTTTATCGTTTCTTCAATCTTTGCCACCATTTCAGATATTACTTTTCTCGCCTCTTCATCCTCTACCCTCAGCTCTGTGATTCCCGTTATGACTGACAGGGGGTTTCTTATGTGATCTATCAAAATCGCCATAGCCTCTAGATTTCTATCAATCTGTCTGAAAGCCAGTTTTCGCTGATTATCGATTTCAATAGCCCTTATGGCAAAGGCAAGATCTGATGCAAGGGTCTTAATTAGCTCAACTTCATCTCCGGGTGGTAGTTTGTCAGTTGTATGGATATCCAAAAAACCCTTTATCGTACCATCGACCACCATTGGCACTACCAGGCAGCTGATGTTTTCAAATGATGGATAATAGGGGCATTTTACCTTTCTCTTCTCCCTGTACATTCTTATTGCATCTCTAAGGTTTAACGCCTCCACATGGCAGGGATGTTCCTCAACTCTCAATATCGATGGATGAGATCTCAAACCTTGGTGCGATATCTCCTCAACCTCCTTCTCTCCCAGTCCGATCCAGACAGAGTAGTGATTACTCAAAGAAGATATTTCCCTGCAGGATTTTTCAAGAAGGCTTTTTTTATCCTTTTCTCTTACAAAAAGATTATTTACTCTGTTTATCGTTCTCAACAACCTGTTAATTCTTATGTAACCCGTAACATCCCTTGAGATCATGAGGTATCTCTCCACACCAGAAAGAGTTACAGGAGCGATTGTGTTGAAGAAATACATCCCATCAATCTCATCCTCAAATGCTACAGTTTTACCGCTTTTCAGATATTCTAATCTCTTTTCAGCAATATTTTCTGGAAAAACATCGAAAATATTTCTGCCCTTTTCAGCTCCAATGCTCTTCATGGCGGGATTTATCTCGATGAAGTTGCCCTCTTTATCAACAATGGCTAAGAAATCAGGAGAGAGCTCAAACATCTTCCTGAATTTTTCTTCGCTCTCTACAAGCATATTTTCCGCCCTTTTTCTTTCCTCTTCAAGTTCAATGGAGTAAAGAGCAAAGGCGAGGTCTCCCGAAACCTCCCTCAGCAATTCCTGTTCTTCCACTTGGTGGATGAATTCCTCCAATACTGTTACCGATATGACGCCATAAACTCTCCCTGCATACTCAATTCTGCAGGCAATAGCTCTCTTTCTTTCTTCTTTATCAAAAATTGGACAGTCAGAGCATTCAGATATATTATCTATAACAGCAAGACCATCTTTGAAGGCAAGTTGACCACATTTGAGCTCATCAATCGTTTTAATTTTTTCTATTTTTCTGATTTCCTCTTCATGGGCTTTCAGCCCGGAATGATAGAATCTTAGAACTCTCTTCCCATCAAGCAGTGCGATCCATGCTTTGGAATACCCATTCTCGGTCAGTAACTCACATGCTCTCTGAAGCAGTCGGTGTCTATTCCTTTCCCTTGTAATCAGCTGATTCACATTCCTGATTGCTCTGAGAACAAGATTAAGATGATTTATTCTGCTTTCAGCAACTTTCCTCTCTGTAATATCCCTTGCAATTCCCTCTATCTCCCCAGTCTCAGATAGCCATTCAACGATTTCAAACCAGATTGTCTTTCCATCTTTTGTTACACCTCTGAACTCCGCTCTTAATGTTTTGCCTGCTTTTATATCTCTGAAAAATTCTCTCAGCCTTTCAAGGTCGTCATTGTGAACAAGCATTCTCGAAGTCCTGCCAAGAAGCTCAGATGTTTCGTACCCAAGGAGTTCAGCAAACTTTGGGTTTATTTCGACAAATCGTCCCTCCTTATCAAGTATGAAGAAGAGATCATCTGCTTGCTGGAAGAATCTTTCATACCTTTTTAACCGTTGAAGAACATCATCGGATGTCATCTGCACCTCCTGATTAAAAAATTTCACTATTAAAAACTAACATATATATTATAACTACTCTGTATTTAAATTTTTTGAAATTTAAAATAACTGTCCTGCAAACTCAGATTTTCTCCAATGTAATTTTGATAAGCTAAAACTATTTTCTGTTTACGAGATAGACACCCAGCAAAACAAGAGCCGTGCCAAGTGTAAAGGAGAAGTCAATCCTTTCACTTAGTAACATAACTCCCGTGACTATTGAAATCACAGGAATTACCTGAAGAAAGACTGCAGCTTTTGAGGCTTCCATCTTATTCAGCACATAGTACCATCCCATGTAACCAACAACAGTCGAGAAAACCGCAAGAAAGATGACAGCCAGAAGTGTTTCCAGAGATACTGAGAATTTCCAGCTCGTTATTAACGGTAGAGGTAAGGTTGCCAAGATTATCGCGTATGATGTTAGAACGAGAGGGTCGTGCTTTGAAAAAAGAGATTTTCCATAAACTGTGTAGAAAGTTGCTGAAAGAGATGCAGCAAAAACTGCAACCACACCTACTATCTCAAAGGCTGTAATCTGTTTTGAGCCGATAATTATAACAAAAACACCGAAAAGGGCAAGAAAGGTTCCAATAATCTTCTCAGGGTATGGTTTTTCTTTCAAAAAAATCACCGATGCAATGAAAATGAAGGCAGGAGCGGTGGAAATAATCAGACTTGCCATTCCTGAAGAGATATAAATCTCTCCAAAATTAAGAGATATATGGTATAAGGTTATCCCAGTAATCCCAAGAGCTGCAACCTCCGGAATTTCACTTATCCTTAGAAAAGCTCTTTTTTTGATAATGTATGCTGCAAGAAAAACATCTGCGATGAGAAATCTGAGAAAAGTCAGATCTACTGGATTTAGCTCTTTAACAGCTACTTTTATAGCGGGAAAAGCCCACGCCCAGCACAGTACTGTCAGAGATAAAATTAAGTATGTGAAATTTCGCATTTTTTATCCTGAGAGAGAATTGAATATTAATTTTCTGGATTAATAAAGAGCATGATTAATCTTAACATTTTTGAGAAGCTTCCAAAAAATTTATATGGTTTCTGAGAAACATCTCGATACTGAGATGTTGTCGATACTCAAGCAGTTGGCACTGATGGATGCACACAAGAGGGTTGTCAAGCTCAGCTCAAAGGAGCTTGCCGAAAAAATTGATCAGAGTTTTCAAACTGCTGCAAGGAAGCTCAAGGAGCTTGAAGAGGCTGGTTATATCTTGAGGACCCTCGAAAAGGATGGTCAGTACATAGTGATAACAGAGGAGGGAGAGAAGGTACTCTATCGTGAATATCTGGATTACAAAAAGATTTTCGAAGGTGTTGAGGAGATTTTCATCCGCGGAAAGGTTATGAGCGGTGTTGGAGAGGGAAGATACTACGTTTCGCTTGAGGGATATCGAAAACAGTTCAGGGAGAAGCTTGGCTTCGACCCTTTCCCTGGCACTCTCAACCTGAAGCTCCCAAAGGAGCAGGCATACCTTAGGAGGAGAATTGACGAGGAGGAAGGTATTTTGATATCAGGCTTCAAGACTGAAGACAGAACATTCGGGGAGGTTAAGGCTTTCAAGTGCAGGATTGGTGGATATGAAGGAGCTGTTGTACTTCCACAGAGAACCCACTATCCAAAGGATGTACTTGAAGTAATTTCCCCTGTAAAACTGCGAGAAAAGATGAAACTCGAGAATGGAGACTTTGTAGAAGTGGAGGTGTTTCTATGATTGATGAGGCTTTAAAGGCTTTCAGAAGGGGCGAACCTGTACTGCTCTATGATTTCGACCACAGGGAGGGTGAGACAGACATTGCAATTCCAGCAGTCAATGTCACACCCCAGGATGTTGCAATGATGAGGATAGACGGGGGCGGGTTGATCTGTGTCGCTCTCCATCCCTTAGCTGCAGATAAGCTCAGCATCCCCTTCATGCAGGATATATTGAGGGCTGCAAGTGAGAAGTTCCCGGAGCTTCTCCCCCTGAGCAGAGGAAATGATATAAAGTACGATTCCAGGTCATCCTTTGCACTTTGGGTCAATCATCGTGATACTTTTACCGGAATAACAGACATTGACAGAGCAACGACAATAAGAAGACTTGGAGAAGTAGTTGACATGGTGATGACCAATGGAGATTTTGATCTGGCAAGTGAGTTCCGCTCTCCAGGTCATGTTGCTGTTTTGAGAGCAGCCATAAATCTGACATACGACAGAGTGGGACAGACAGAACTCAGTGTTGCTCTTGCAGAAATGGCTGGAGTTTCTCCAGCAGTTGCAATATGTGAGATGCTCGATGCTGAAACAGGAAAAGCGCTTTCAAAGGACAGAGCATTTCAATATGCAGAGGAAAAAGGTATTCCTTTCGTTGAGGGAAAGGAGATAGTTGAACATTACAGAGATTTTAAAGAGGTTAAGGTCAAACTCTTCATCTGAGTCTCTCATTACACCAATTTAATTATACCCCAAGAACCTCTGCTATCAGTTCAGCCAACCTTATATTCGAATTTTTTTCTGTAAATTCTACCAGTTCCATGTCTATTCCCATAAACAATTCGTTCAACATTCTTTCTCCAGCGACACCACCAACAGATTGAAGGAAGAGGTTTGAGAAGTTATTCATGAACTCCTTCACAAGATCATCACTGATGTCAAAGTAGCAAACATCCATGAGATACTCTGCTAGCTCTGGAGGTGCTCTGTATATTTCTCCCACCTCCACACCCCATTTTGAGAATATCCTTACCTTTATTGCCAGTCCAATTTTCTCAAGCTCTCTGAAAAAACTGATAGCATCGTCATATATCACGAATGTGGTAAGAAACCTCGAGATAAGCTGCAAAGGACTCTGAACATCCCTCAGCTCCTTAAAGAGAGTCTCATCTGAAAGGTAAAGTTTTGGAATAATCGTCTGAACTGATTCATCCCTTAGAGGAAGATAAACCGGCTCCCTGATGTCAAGGCTCATTTCTCCCTTTTTCAGGGTTCCCAAAGCAATCAGGAAGACCTTCCTTCTTCCTGTTTTCTCAATAAGATTCTTCAGCTGTCTCTCACTATTTTTCAGTCTGTGTACAAACACATTTCTTGCTATCTCTCTGCCATCATCGTTCAGATAGTTCATTCTCACCTTCGGATGTTTCGTTTTCGGATGTGAAAAGGCATATCCCATGTTCTTGACTTCTTCAAGCATTGGTATATCAGGCTCAAGCTCCATTCTCATCCTCGAATCCTTTGTGTGAATAAAGACTTCAGGAAATTCCCTGTAAAGATAAAGCAAATACATTGAGTTGAGAATTGCCAGAGCTTCTCTCTTATCTTCAAAGCTATCCATAAACCTTTCCGTTATATCATACTCCAGAATCTCCTGAACGCTCACAGCAAATTTAAATCTGCTTTTGAAGTACTCTATGAACTGTTCTGGAGTACATAAGGTTATTTTCGGTATTTCTACAATCTCAGATGGTTCTGAAACTTTTTCGTAGATGATGAAGTTCTGTTTCTGGAGCTTGTACTTAAGCCTTTTAGCCGCAAGTTCGAGAGATTTAAAGCAGATTGTTGCTGAAAAGGTGTCTCTACCCTTTCTTCCGATTATTACTTCGCCATAAGGTGTAAAAATCCTCCTTGTCCTCAATCCAGAAAGTCTGAAGGTGAGCAGTATTTTGAAGTTGTCGATTCTCATAGATTTCACGCTCTGAAGCTCTGAATATCCGAAGTGCTGTGAAGAGATTTAAAACAGTTTTGAAAAAAGTTCAAAAATACACCTAAAATGGATTCTGTAGGGGCAGATTACTTCCTTTGTTTCCCACAATCTGATCCATGAAAAACAGAAGATGAAAAGCAAGTTAAAAACTAAGAAAAATCAAACCTTCCCCTTCAGTAACTCAGCACCCTCTTCAACAACAATCTGGGCGGGAGTTGGAAGCTTGTGAGCTGCCCTTTTGAGGGCATTTTTGCCAACTTCAAACCCTTCAGGCTTGACCCATATGCTCATAATTTTTGTTCCCTTGAATACCCGTGCAGCGTTTCCAACCGGTCTGCCATATGCCATCCTCATCCCCTGTGATATTCTGTCTGCTCCTGCTCCAACTGCCATTTTGTGCTCCCTGAGTATGTGATGTGGATAGATTCTGAGCTTGAGGTAGTAATTTGAGCTTCCGAGTCTTCTTGCAGCAAACTTGTTGGCAGCTATCCTTGCAGCCTCAAGCGCAGTATCTCTTATCTGAACTGCCTCCTTTGCAACTAATGTGAGCTTTACAGGGAAGCTTGCAGTCTTATTGCCCATATCAAACTGTCTTACTCTAATACCGGGTGCTCCATCAACGAACTGTCTTTTTGTGAGAGGTCTTTCGAGTCTTCTGAACATCCTTGCTGGTTTTCGTGCCATACTACCACCTTCACAGCATTAAAGCCGTGTGGTATTTAAGGGTTTTGCAGATATACTATAGCCAGTTCATAGCGTAGAGTACATTCCAGTTCATCCCATAAACTCAAAAACCTTCACATCCCCATGCTTTGATATAAGCTTTATATTCTTAATATCCTTCCCCTCCTCAACATGGAGTTTGTAGAAGATTGACTTCTGATATATCTCAAGAATTTTCTGTTCTTCCCTCACATCTATACCAGCTATCTTCATTATAGCCTGAAACTTACCTCTGAAGGTTTCATTTCCGAGCATCATTTTGTCATCAGTTATAATATATTTCACCCCCCTCTTCCTGAGAATTTCAATTGCACTGCTCTCGTTGTCCGAGACAAAGAAGAGGGCTGCATCCTTTGCCCCTGCCTGAAAGTTGTTGCATACCACAGGTCTTTTGGCTATATACAGGATCCAGTTTCCATAATCCCACCAGCTCAGAACACTGTATTCCGGCTTTTGTGAGGGGTTAAGGTAGTAGGAGGTTTCTGGAGAGATTTCCCCAAGTTCTTTCAACGCAGAGACCCAGTTTTCACTGATGTCAAAATCCTCCAAGGAGAAGAAGAAGCCTGTAGAAGATATGAACAGTATTACCACAAGAGAATAAGCTATTTCTGTTGTCCCCCAGATTGTTTCAACCTTCTTTTCTTTCCTTTTTTTCCTTTTTCTTTCCATTCTCTCCCCAAAGACAGGGAGATTGGATGCCTGGAGAATATGGCAGATCCCGTAAGAGGCATAGATGATGAGCAATGGTATCAGAATCTCACTGAACCTTATCTGAAAAAGTGTGAGGACTAAGGAGGGGATTAGCCAGAAAGTTAATTCCTCATACCTGCTTTCCTTTTTAAGAATGTAAAGGAGAGCAGCAGGGATTGAGACAAGGAATGTAAAGATCCCTGTTTCCAGAACAATGAGAGGGAGCATAAAACTCCTTGCTTCAGCTATCGTTGATAGATAAGGATTAAATCCAAGGATGTAGTTAATGCCACTCCTTACAATCTGAACTCCTGTGATATAAAGAGCTCCTGCAGCCAAGAGAGATAGAAGTGTTACTGAAAGCATGGCGATGAATCTGTGTCTATCCACAGGCAAAATATCTTCAGTTTTTAAATTTCCTTTATTTTTCTTTGTTTTAATTGATTTTTCAAGTTTTCTGGAGGCAAACCTCTCTGAAAAATTACAGAAAGCCTCTGTTACGATGAGATACATCCATATTCCCAAGAAGGGAATAAAAATTCCTGAAACCTTGATGGGAAACACGAAAGGAAGCAAAAAAGAGGTTAACAGAGGGGGGGCAAATACAAGGGTGTTTTCTTTAAAACCAATCTCTCTGTTTTTAACTGCTATCGCTGCTATCAGGGCTAATACCCCGGTGTAAATACTCCCACCAAGCCAGGATGCTGCCAAAACAGCTAAGGAGACACCAGAAGTAAGAAATAGAATATACTTTTTTTCATTTTCTGTATTAAGTGCCCTGAAAAAGAAATAAACGGAGAGAAGAAAGAAGGTGAGATTCCAGCTATGATAATCTGAATTTCCAACCACAGATAGGGAGACGAGTTTGGGAATGCCTGCTGCCAGAAAGGCAGAAATAATTGCAATATATCTGTTGGATGTGATTTCCTTTGCTATAAAATATATTGCGAATACAGATACAACCCCAGTCAGAGGGGGCAGGAGTGCAGCAAAAAATTCGGTTGCAGAGAAACCGATAAAACTGGGTAAGGAGAGAATATAGTGATAAAGTGGAAGCCAGCTTATTTTTAAACCATAAGGATAGTTGAGATAGCTGTCAAAGGTGATTCTCTCTCCAGCTTTCACAATCACCTCTACAAGCCTCATGTGATAGTAAGAATCATATCCATTGAATATCACTGAATCTGAAGCAAATACCCTTCCGAAATTTTGAAACCTGAATAGAAAAGCAATTATAACTATGGGAATCAAAAGAAGTTCGATTCTACCAGATTTTGATTCTCCATCCGGCATTAACCTTCAAATGGTGGGAAATAAGATAAAGATTTCGAAAAGATTTTGGTTGAGAGTTTGAGGTTGTGAGAACAGGGTTAGTTTAGAAACTCTGTAATAATTCCGAGCAATACCTGATAACCAAAAAATCCAGGAAAACAATGAATATAAATTCAAGTAATTATGTCAAAGAAAAGAGTCGAGAGTTTTCAGAGATGGAAAGTCAAAAGAGATGCATCTATTCCTTGATTTTAAAATTTAGGTTAAACAGACCCATATTTCAAGATATTTGCAGAATTTAATCTGCGACTATCCCAAGACTTACTGCAGATCCAGAAATGGTAAGCAACAGAAACAGAGAAATACATGCGGTGCCCTAAGGAGGGGTTTAGAAATATTTTACTAAGAATTTAGGACTTAAAATGTCTGGCTAAACCTGCCTTAATCTTCGAGCTGTATTTAGCCATGAATGATCCAACAATTGAGGTTAAAATGACCATTGCTGTCACAGTGGCAGAAACGATTCCAGAGCCATAAATAGCTGCAATAGCTATTGAGAACTCTCCCCTTGCAATGATATTTGTTCCTATTTCAATCCCGGAAGAATATGAACCATGTACTGCTCTGCCCACAAGAAATCCGGAAAAAAGCTTGCTTATGATGGCTACAAAGCTGATAACCAATGCTTGCATCAAAGACAGATTTCCAGAAAATTCAATGGAGATCCCAAAGAAGAAAAAGAAAAGAACAAGAAAAACATCCTTAAATGGCCTGGAAATTCTCTCAAATGCTTTTGGATTGGTTGTGGAAAGAGCCGACCCGAGAGCGATTACAGTAAGAACCTCAGGAATGTCAAGATATTTCGAAATGAATACTGCGAATAGAACTGCTGAAAATGTCAGTATCACTGGAAGTTCATCATCCCTCTGTAGAAGTTTTAGCAAAGCTCGTTTTAAAATTTTCACGATTGCAAAGAGCAAGCAAACAACGGCTATTACCTTCAGGATGAGGACGAAAGGATGTTGCATTTCTGTTGATATGATAAAAATTAGAAATACGAGAACTATGTCTTCAAAAATCATCAACCAGACTGCTGTTTCTGACTCTGGTAAAATCAACTTTTTGTTCTCAATTAAAGAAGCTATCACCATTGCAGAACTACTGATATAGAACGCTGATGCAACAACAAATGCTTCATAGTAGCTGAAACCAATAGCTAAAGCGGCAAAGAACCCGAGCAGCAGGTTTATATTCAAATCAATGAAGCCAGCAATCAGAAATGCAGAACCTCTACTCCTAATTCGTTCAGGCTTCAGCTCAAGTCCTATGTAAAACAGAAGGAATATCAAACCTAACTGACTAAGAAAATGAAAAACCTCATCTGCACCGATGATCTTTAAACCACTATTACCAAGAAAAATACCAGCAAGTATGTAGAAAGGTATTGGGGGTAAAGATAAACTCTTTGATATCACTGCAAGAATGAGGCACGTAAATAATGCCAGAGCAATCTGCTCCATTTAAACCCCCAAAACTTCACTCTCAAAGGTTTTTAGTTGATCATGTTCTCCAATTGCAACCACCACATCTCCTTCTTCGAATGAGAACGAGGGAGGGGGGTTAATCACATTTTTGCCCTTTCTGGAGACTGCTATTATTGTTACACCAGTCATTTTCCTTATTGCAAGTTCTCCTATGGATTTGCCAGCAAGATTTTTGCCTATTATGTAAGTATGTATACTTATTCTGAGGTCAGACAATGCTGAAAATGCTATTTCAACTGCTTCCCTTTCTGCTTCGATGATGGCTCCGGTTAGAATGCTTCCAATCCTTCTTGCCTCCCAGGCATTCAGTTCAGCAGCTACTGGAGTCTCACTTTCTTTTTCAAGAATATATAGCTGAATACGTCCAGGATCCATAAAAACTATTGCAACTTTATCTCCCTTTTCTGTTTCAAGTTCGTATTTTGTTCCAATTCCAGGTAATTCTGTAGATCTAATACTCATAGATTTACAGTGGATAAAATAATAGAAATATCTTTGTACATTCTTACTCGAGTTCATTTTTGTTTTACTTCTTGCGTTATTAAAGAGACATTAAAATTTTAGATTCCCATTCAAACAGGAAAATCTTACCTGTTGAGATACTTTTCAACAACTCCAACCAGATCTTTTTTTCTGAAGGGTTTGATCATGATTTCGAGAGCTCCTGCTTCGAGCAGATCCTTTCCCAACTTCCTTCCAAAAGCCGTGACACCAATGATCTTTGCATCCGGATCTGTTTCGAGAATCTTCTTTGTTGCTTCTATTCCGTTCATCACAGGGAGTACTAAGTCCATCAACACCACATCTGGTTTGTAGATCTTGTAAAGCTGCACAGCCTTTCCACCATCTTTTGCTATAACGAAATCGTAGTCTGAGAGCATCAGGCTAAGGATTTCCACTATACTATCGTCATCTTCAACGATCAGAATCCTCCCATTTCCAACCAGTTTAGCTTCTTCTTTCATTTAACCCCCTTCTTAAGAACTTTCTTATCTCTTCAGATTCGAGCCATCCCTTATCGAGTCTTTCCACAACATCCTCTATTTTCTCTACTGACTTCATGATTATTTCCTTCTCTTCCTCAAACCCATCTTTATCAAGCTTAGTCTCCGCAATTCCTGAGATTATCGCGAGGGGGTTTCTTATGTGATCAATGAGTATGGCATAGTTTTCTATGTTCTTTTCTATCTGCTCAAGAGCCCTTAACTTCTCGTTCTCCACTTCGATGGATTTTATTGCAAATGCAAGATCGTTTGCCAGTATCTTGAGTAAATCAATCTCGTCTTCCGGTAAATTTACTGCTGAATAAACCACGATCCCTCCTTTGTCCTCGCCATCAACAATCATCGGAATAGCATACCTTTTCAGCCCCTTATGCTTCTCATAGAACTCACATCTACTGCATTCTATGTTATCTCCCTCTCTGAAACTGATAGTTTTATTTTCCATAGCTTTTATCACGCAGTTTGCGTTCTTTTTGTCCTTAGTTCTATAATCTTTAAGCTCTAAGGTTTTGAGTATATCTGAAGTCGTTATTAGATTATCTCCATCCCTTATCCCTATCCAGCATGTGAAGTATCCAAGAGCCATTAGTTCGTTCGATGCTTTGTTTATGAGCTTCAACCTATCCTTCTCCCGAACAATAATTTTATTTATGTTGTTTATCGCATTCAAGAGTTTGTTCAATCTGATATATTCGGTCACATCCCTCAAGATTCCCTCTGCACCCACAACTTTGCCTTTGTTAAAAACAGGCCAGATTGTCACATCCATAACATAAACCCTACCATCCTTTGCAACAGCCTTCGCCTCATATCTCACTGACTGTCCTCGCATTACTTTCTTGAAATTCTCCCTGACCCTATCCAGCTCGTCTGGATCAATCAGCTTTCTCGCCGTATGTCCGATTAGCTCCTCTTTGCTGTATCCAAGCATTTCAGCATACTTCGGGTTGATGTCTACAAACCTGCCTTTCCCATCCAGTATAAAAAACAGGTCCTGAGCGTTTTGATAGAATCTCTTATATTCCTCCAGCTTTTTTCTGCGTCTCTCCTCATCTGTTATGTCTACAAGCGTCCCCAAGACCGCTGGTTTTCCACTATAAAAGGTTCTCGATCCATAGACCTCATTTATTCTGATTGAGCCGTCCTTTCTAACCATTCTCAGTCTGTAGTGTATCGAATCAGCCTCTCCTTTTATTCTCTTCTCAATGTTTCTTTTGACGATTTCTTTATCTTCGGGATGGATAAACTCCAAAGGATTTCTGCCGATTAGTTCATCAACGCTGTAGCCCCAGAGCTCAGCCATCTTGGGATTAACATACTTGAAAACCCCGTCTTGGATTAAATATATCCCAACCAATGATTTTTCTGCAAGAGCTCTGAACTTTTCTTCACTCTCCTTTATCGCTTCTTCCATTTTCTTTCTTTCAGTTATATCCCTTGCTATTCCCTGTATTGCAATAATCCTTCCTTTGTCGATAATCGGTTTAGCTCTTGATTCCATCCAGACAGCTTTTCCATCCTTAGTATAGCATAAAACTTCTAAATTTAGAATTTCAGACCTTTTTGAGTTGATTATCTTTTCTATTTCCTGATAAATCACGGGAAGATAGTTTTCATCCACAACATCTCTCAAGTTAAGCTTTTTGACCTCTTCTTTATTATAGCCAAATAGCTCCCTTGCTGTCCTGTTCGCTTCTAAGAAATTTCCTTCGAGATCGATTATAAAGAGGACATCTCCGGCATTTTCCCAGAGTTCTCTGTATTTTTTCTCACTTTCTCGAAGGGATTGCTCTAACCTATTCCTCTCAGAAATGTCGCGGACAATGGATGTGAAAAATATCTTATCTCCGCTTCTCCAGATGTAGTAGCTCATCTCTGCCGGAAATTCTTCTCCATTCTTTCTTAATCCAATTGTCTCCATGTACCTTCCTATGGGATATTCGAACTCAGATTTAAAAACGGAATAAATTTGGTTGAATCTCTTCCTGAATCTCTCTCGAAATCTTTCTGGTATGAGTATTGTCAGAGGTTTTCCAATAACTTCCTCAGCCCTATAACCAAAAATTTTTTCGGCACCCCTGTTCCATGTAAGAATCTCAGCCTTGCTGTTAATGGTTATTATAGCATCGATTGAAGAGTCAACGAGCAACCTGTAACGCTCTTCCCTCTCCCTAAGTTCCTCTTCCATCTTCTTCCTTTCTGTTATATCTCTTGCTATCATCATTAGCTTGTCAGATACTTTTGTAAGACTTACTTCCAAATCAATTTTATCTCCATCAGTTCTGAAAAAGCCCAGCTCAAAGAATTGGGGTTCACCTCTACTTGCTGCATTCACTCTGTATTCAAGAGAATTCTCTTTAAAAAGATCGTAAATTCTTTTGCCGAGTAACTGTTGAAAATCTTTAAAGCCAAAAAGCTCTATTGCCTTGGGATTGCAAGCAATAAGCCTGTCTCCTTTGAAGATCATCACCGCTTCAAATGAGGATTCAAATAACATCCTGAATTTCTCCTCCATTTCCTCAAACTCTATCATCAGCTTTCGGTCGATTAGCTTTTTGAGGGTCGCATTTCCTGCTTTCAGTTTCTTTAAAAACTTGTCCGGAGGGAGATAGTTGAGGTTTTCTCGAACTTCCTTTCCCGAGATCAATTTTGGGTGAACTTGGAGGATTCTCAGCAACAGACCGGGGTTGAACTTTCTTTCATCGAAGAGACAGAGGAAGATGCTTTTCGTTAGAGGAAGGAGCTTGTTAAGCTTAGCCTCGAACTCAAGAAAGCTCTCAAGCTTTGGATGTGTGAGAACCCAGTTCGCATTTCCAACTACTCTCAGACCTTTATAGCCCTCTATCAAAGCTTTCTCATCCAGTTCTGCAATTGTTTCGAGCATTTTGTTAGCATCAAAGAATCCGTCTTTTAGATAGATTTCTTCCTTGGAAAGGAAAATGAGTTGCTCTTTTTCGATGAACCTCCTTACATCTATGATTTCACCAAGAATCCTGATGATTTCTTCCTCATCCTCGTTCAGAACGAAGACGAGTTCTTCCTTTTTTAATCCATCTATTATGAAAAGAATGGTTGTATAGAGCTTGTCCTTCTCATTATCGTATACCAAGCAAAGGTGATCGCCAAGTTCGATTCCATTTATCTTTGACTTAAGTGTCATTTAATTCAGGATAGGGTAAAAGATATATAAGGATTGTTATTATTATAATGATGGATGGATAATAGTTTACATAAACAATGATGTTATAAATTTTAATAGGTTATTCTCTAAGATGTCAACCGACACAAACCTCTTTGGCTTAAGGTGTTTTATATTTCTTTATGTCTTCAAGCTCGATTGCCATCCACATCCTTTTTATTCTGCCATACTCTTCTTCTCCTCAATATTTTATCTACCTTTTTAGTTATGTAAGCAGTAATTATATGCCCATCACTTCATGATGGCACGCCATGGCATAGCCACTTGCAAAACCATCGTTCTAAGGTTCTTTGTAAACTGCAACCAGATATTTATTACTGGTCTTTCTTACTGCCAGATGTTAATCAGCTCTGTACTTGACTATAAATCTGGATCTTCGTTGCCTTAGTAAAACTTCATCCATATCCCGGCAAGTTCATCATGGTTATCGATGATGTAAAACCATATCTCCCCAGTTAGTCTCTATCGGGATTTCATTTTTAGATATGACTATCTCTATCATTTTACCAACGCTCATAATTACAAGCTAATCTTCTTCGAGAATCTCTTTCATAATCTTCCCCATTAGATGCCCGGTCCACTTTTAATTGCTTTGATTAAGTTTAGCTTTGTAGATTAAAGGTTTGAACTCTACGAGTTTCTTGAAGAGTTTAATAGGTTTTAGCTTTAGTCCCAGGGGAGTCTCATTGCCCATATATAGGGAGTCTTGGAGATTTTCTTGGTGTCTTTGAAGATTTCTGATGTTGCTTCATACGCAGACACAATTCAGGGTTCTATGACTTTATCTTCCCTCTTTCCTACTTAAGGTATATGTGAGGTTTATCTCCTGTTTAATCTTTGCTATGGTGTTTTTATGGTGTTGAGAAATCCCAGATGTTTTTCTATCATTATATTCCGTTTTCAGATACACCAAGCTTAGATTGACTTAGATTGAGACAAAAAATTGTGTCAGAGCAATTTAAATTACTAAAGGGGATGACTGAACGACAGAAATAGAGAAGGGAACCTCCATCACATGGGCTACAATCCAAACTCGTCGATAAACTCGATTATCTTTTTATATTTTTCAAGATACCTGAAGCCCTTATCCGTAAGAGATAGATATTTTCTACCTTTTTTATCGTAAACTTCTCGAATAAACCCCTTTTCAACGAGTTCGTTCAAATATTCGTTAAAGCTCTGGGACGAGAGATTGGAATAACGCAGAAGAGGAGTTGGCAAAATGGAGTTGTTGTGCTCTCTTATAATTCTCAGGATGTCATAGATTATCTCAAGACGGTCTCTCTTTCTGCTCCTCATCACAACCCCTCATGATACAGTCCTGACAACTTTGTATGCAATCAAAGACATAATGAGGACGGATGCTGCATAGAGCGGTATTTTCAGCTCAGGCTGAAGGTATCTGAGCGGGATAAAGGCTATGTTCACTATCCAGAAAGCAAACAGCAGGAAATAGATGATGTAGATTTGAGAGATGAATGGCTTCCTTTTCTCAGAACTTCTGTAGTTTATGGTGGCTGTTAGAACAAGAATTGTCAGTAAAGCTACGTGAGACAGGATGAAGAGATGGTGCGACCTCGTCAGGAAGATGAGAGTCAACAAGCTCAAAGCAATTATGTGGAGTACTGCATCATGCTGCAAAATCCCTGACTCGATCCTTTTCCACACTAGGCTGTAGGCTAAGGAGAATATTGCCATAAAACTAAAGTAAGTTAAAAATAAAATAAGCGACCTAACAACAAACAACTCACCGGAAGAGATCTCAATTTTGTCATCGAAAAGTTGGGTTGAGAAGGCAAAGCTTGCTAAGATGAATCTTACAAAATAAGCAAGTGAAAGAAAGAGAAAAGCGTTCCTAAAATGGTATATGCCCTTGTACTTTGATAGTTCGTAAATCTCCCTTGTTTTAAAATATATGAGGAGACAGAGGAACACGACTATGCCTGAATAGGCTAATTCGACAGCGAAAAATTCTATGGGTGGCATTCTGAGCTGGACTGGAATATTTGATGGCATAAAGTTTAGTTTGCGATGATATTTATAAAGAAGATGGATTTGAGATCCATATTCAAAGTCCTCTTTGAATAACATCCTCAAAATGGACTTGAAATGCACATTTTTCCTTCATCCCGCTTAAATAACCTTTCTGCCATCTAAACCACTATGAGGTGTGGGGATAAGCAAAAGATTGAGCTAAAAAGGTTTTTGAAGGTGATTACAGCTATCACGGCAGTTCTGATACTAACTGCCACAACTTCAGCACAGGAGGCAGAGACTGGAAGTATAGCCGTTCAAAATGTAGAGGTGAATCCAGATGGTCTTTTCGTTGGTGATCTTGCCGAAGTTACGCTGACACTCTACAATCCAAATGATCAAAGTATTAAGGTGCCATCAATAATAATAGATGGCTCAGGAGTCTCCGCCAGCCCAATTCTGGATGTTGGTTATATTGCTCCTCGCTCATCACATGAAGTGAGCTTCACAGTAAAGGCAGTAAGTCCCGGAATTCACAGCGTGGAAGTTAAAGTGAACTCAAAGGAGCATTCGGTCACAAGCTATTTCACAATCTTTGTTGAAGAGAGACTGCCTGAGATTTCATTCGACAGGAAGATCAGAGTTGGAGAGGTTAATGATGCCAATATCGTCGTGTCATCACCCATAAAGATAGAAAGGGTTATTATCGAACCTCTATTTGACTCTGAGCCAGACAGAATCTTTATCGCTTCAGTCGAGCAGTTTGCTGAAGCACAACTTAAATTCTATGCTGGCAATGAAAGTTACGAGTTCCGAATTTCTTTCTACAACGGGAACAACTATCACAGCTATGTCGTGGAGGTGGCTCCGGATGTTGAAGAGTCAAAAGATGTTTTCATCAACATCTCGATGCCCTACAGCAGCGTTTACCTTTACGATGCCGTACCACTCACGGTAGAACTCACGAACTTGAGGAGTGATGCGATATACTCGATAAGAATCGAAGCTGAGTCTGCGAAGGGAGTATTTTCCGAGGCTGCTGAAATTGCTAAGCTTGAAGCTGGAGAGAGTAGAGCTGTAAGGATTCTTTACTCACCGCATGAGAGTGGAGAAGATTCACTTGAGATTAGAATAAGCTACGAGGATGAGTTCGGCAATGTGAGGGAGGTTGTGAGAAGCTTGACAGTTAAAGTGCTCGACCAGCTCGCTGTATCTGTCACGAATGTGGACATTGAAGTTGAAGTTAAGAGTTCAGGAAGTTCCGCTCAGCCACAAGGTCCCTTCAGACCCCCAGGAGCGTCAACTCAAAGCGCTACTGTAGAGATATCCGTTTCTGGTGATGTCAGCAACAACGGCTTCGGGGAGGCAAGGAACGTGTATGTTCATGTGGATCTCGGGAATGTCAAGAAAGATTACTTTGTGGGCAACATTGACCCATCAGATGTTGAGAGTTTCAGCATCCCGGCAACCGGCAATGAGAGGATTACCAAAGTGACCGTTGAGTGGGCTAATGAGCTTGGCGAGACCTTTAGCATCACAAAAGAGTATCAGATTTCTGGTGGGTCTGTCACTCCACCACAGAGTGTTGCAGAAAATATCCTTCTATTTGTTGGCGTGGCTACAGTAATTGCAGCAATTGTTGGCGCACTCCTATGGAGAAGACGAAAAAAGAGGGAATAAGCATGATAGAACTCACAGATGTGCACAAAATCTACAAAACTGAGTTTTACGAGGTTCATGCCCTGAATGGAGTGACAATGAAAATCAGAGAGGGAGAGTTCGTTGCGATAATGGGTCCTTCAGGCAGTGGTAAATCGACGCTGCTGAACATGATCGGCTGCTTAGACAAACCAACTACAGGAGAGGTGATCATCAACGGAGTTGAGACATCAAGGCTGAGCGACAGACAACTTACAGAACTCAGGAGAGATTCAATAGGTTTCATCTTCCAGCAGTACAACCTAATTCCAACCTTAACAGTCTTGGAGAACGTGGAACTTCCAATGATTTTTCGCGGTTTGAGTGAAAGGAAAAGGAGGGCGATGGAACTGCTCAAACTTGTTGGAATTGGTGAATTGAGAGACAGAAAGCCCAATGAAATTAGCGGTGGACAGCAGCAGAGAGTTGCTATTGCAAGAGCCCTTGCAAATGATCCGCCAATTCTTCTTTGTGATGAGCCCACAGGCAACCTGGATACGAAGAGTGGGAGGGATGTCATGAAGATTATAAGCAGACTGAACGAGGAAAAAAGTGTCACTGTTGTTCTCGTCACTCATGATCCTGCTCTTTCCGATTACACTGATAGAGTTGTGAGAATCAGGGATGGCAGGGTAGAGTAAGGGTGAACAGCATGTACCCTGAACTCGCGAGAAGAAACCTTGAAAGAGCCAAAACGAGGAGCATACTTGCTGTTGTTGGAATCATCATCGGAGTTATGGCTGTAGCATCTATTGGCATCTTCGGAAACAGCATGCAGAAGAGCGTGCTTGAGAGGTTTGAAGATATAGCTGATACAATAATCGTGAACCCAAAACAATCAAAGGGGTTTACCGAGATAGAGGAAGATGACATTGAACTCATAAGGAAGATCGAAAACACCGAGTATGTTGTTCCAGCGAAAGATGAAAAAGAAATAGTCTCTTTCAAAGATAGGAAAACGTACTCGACAATCTACGGAATAAGCGAGGATGACCTTGAAAAGCTGTATGAGGTTTATGAAGGAGGTATAAAGCTCAAGGGAAGTGTTGTTGTTGGCTATTCGCTCGCTGAGGATTTAGATTTGAGAGTTGGGAATAGGATAACCATTGCTGGATCTGAGTTCAGGATTGCAGGAATACTTGAAGAGGAGGGAACAAGCTTCGCCGTCAACCCAGATAATGCTGTCTTTCTCTCAGTCGACGATTTCGATAAGCTTTTCGATAAGGATTATTCGATGGTAGTGGTAAAAGCCGAAAGTCTTGATTACATCGATTCGATAGCAAGCAGTATTGACTCCATCGTGAACAAAAGGGAGGAAAAGGTAGAAGTTATGAAGCTTGAATCAATCCTTGAAACCATAGAAGACGCCCTTTCAACTATGAACAACTTCCTGATCGCCATCGCAGCCGTCTCGCTTCTCGTAGCTGGTGTGAGCATTCTGAACATAATGCTGATGTCAACCGTTGAGAGAACGAAAGAGATAGGGGTTATGAGAGCTATAGGTGCTTACCGCGAAACGATCTTGAAGATCTTTCTGATGGAGGCTTTGATTCTCGGAGTTGTCGGAAGCGTTGCTGGAGCAGTTCTGAGCATTGCTGGCGGTTTTGCCATCGTATCCATGATGGGCTTGACAACGAAATATATCCTTGACATATCAACTGCACTCTACATCGCCGAAGGTTTCGCTGTAGGAGTTTTCACAGCTGTAGCGAGTGGACTTTACCCTGCTTGGAAGGCTTCTAAGCTTGAACCGATAGAGGCTTTGAGGTATGAGTAACTGAGAATTTTTCTGTTTTTCAGTATTCGAAAGTTTGAGCAAAATAAAAGAGGTCGGTATTTGTCGAAAAGACCTCAATCTATTGAACCCGTTTGGGAATGGGGTCGGTGGGATTTGAACCCACGACTGGCGGGTCTCTTCGGGTCAGCGCTCCAACGGATCATCACGCATCAGCAGACCCGTCAATCATCATTACCGCTGGAGCCCGCCGCGCTTCCTGGCTACGCCACGACCCCCCATCAAGTACATCAGGTACCGAGCATTCCAGATAAAGATAATGGGAAATATAACTTTTTTGATGCTTCTAAATGTCTTCTGATGTGCTTCAAACTCTATTTGAACACCAGAACAGGTATTTTGGAGTGTCTGAGGATTGCGTCAGCAGTTTTACCGAGTTCGCTGCTTCCATTCTTCCCAGTTGCCATTATAACAATCAATGAAGCGTCCTCTGACTCACTCAGAATCTCTTTAACAGCATTACCCCACTTTATTATAATCCTACCTCCTCCAACACGGGATTTTATCCCTTCAAGCTTTTCGGTTGCTGAATTGATGTCTGCCTCGATATCAGCACTGCTTTTTCCTTCAACAATATGCATTAAAACAACCTCTCCACCTGCAATCACCCTTTTCAGGAATTCTACTACTTCTCTTCTTACTTCTGATGTGTCAAGAGCCACGATAACCCTGTCAAAAAGCCTCTCAAATGTAATCTGGCAGTAATATTCTCCAGCCTCTTTCACTACGGAGAATTTCGTTATCAGTACAGGTATTCGAGATTTTCTCACAACAGATTCAGAAACCCCACCCAGCAGTTTCCCTTTCAGCCAACCAAGCCCTCTCGAACCCATCAGAATTAAGTCAACATTCTCCTCCCCGGCGATCTCAAGAATTTTTTCTGCTGGATCTCTGGATGTTGCGGAAAAAAGAGTTTTCACAGAGATTCCTCTGTTTCTCAGTATTTCAGCCTGCTCGTCCAGCTTTTTCGAGGCTTCCACTCCAATTTTTTCAACATACTCCTCAACACTCATTCTCGCAAGAGAGAGGAGAAAAGGATCATAAGTACCTGCATGAAATAGAACTACTTCTTCAACCCCGATATCCCTTAATTCAGCCCCGCACTCCACTGTCTTAAGTGAATAATCTGAAAAATCGGTCGGAATCATCACTTTCCTGAATAAGCTATCCATGGAGTTTTGTTTAATACTGTATTACTTAAATTTTTTTAGGTGGAATTAGTTTTGTGGTATCTCGAAATAATTTCACCCCTCTTAAACAACAACCTCCAGCAATTTAAATCGAAAAATTTTTTAGTGTTATATTTTCACAACTTTTTGGTTGAAAATAACACATGGTGTTAAGCATGAAAAGCAAATTAAGACTTGGAGCTATAGTTTTGGTGACTGTATTGCTTGCCATAGCCGTAAGCGGGTGCATGAGCGAGTCAGAGACCGGGAAAGCAGAGACCAAGATAACTGTTCAGGACTCTGCTGGAAGATATGTGGAAGTGCCATATCCTGTTAAGAAAATTGTAATTCTGTGGGACAATCCTGCCGAGGAACTCAGAGCATTAGGAGCGATAGACAGAATCGTGGGCATAGATACAGAGACAAAGAAAAAGGTCGATCAAGGGCTGTTTCCCGAACTTGCAGATGTGCCAGTTGTCGGAAGCTGGGATGAGCCAAATTACGAAAAGATAGCAGAGCTGAAACCAGATGTTGTTATCATGCTGTCTTCCTGGGGACCATCGCCCGACGGGCCCATTCCCAAACGGGTTCAATAGATTGAGCATTTTTCCAACCATTTTTCGAAAGATTTGGAGTATTTTAGACCGTTTCTAAGCTTTATTTAATTTATATTTATTTAGTAGAATAAATAACCAAATTACCGTTATTCTTAAATAAAGAAATTTTAGCTGTTTTTTATTAATTTATAATAATTAACCGTGATAAATCGCTCTATAAATATTCGTTCTTTTCTTTATTCATAATTATTTATATTTTTCTCATGATAACAAAAAATTGTTCTCAAACACCTATATGTTTGTATCCTCTGTTTAATCACCTTGTGGTAGCTTTATTCACCTGTTAAGAGTCTTATCCTTCTTGGTTTTTTTGTGTATCACCAGGTTAATGGTCGTCTTCTTCCTTAGGTAGGGTGTGTTCTCGATCGCTTTCTTCAGGTTTTTTTGATTGTTTTCCCTACTCCTTGGAATTCAACTTCAATACACTTGCTATGTACATATACAATGAAGGTTCAAAAACTGTTGAACCTAATGTGCTTTCAAATATGAAATAAAAAATTTTAAATAATTCAATTAGCAATGAATGATAAAGTGGACTGTATGAATTGTAAGGGGGCATAAAATATGGGAGATGATATTTTCAGCTACTTAGAGAAGGAGGTTTCAGCGATTCATCTTTTTCTAAAAGAAAACTGGTCGTATTATTTATCTGATGAGTACATTCCTCCTGAACCTCTATACAGAAAAAACCATATTGTAGAGCTTGCGAGGCATGTAAAGATTGCACTATCCACAAAACTTTCCGATACCATTTTTCTTGAGGGTCCGCCAGGAACGGGGAAAACTATGTCTTTCAACATCGTTAAAAGATTTATTGAGAAGGAGATGGAGAAAGAGAAAATTCCCTCGTCGCATATTATTTATCTTCGTGGAGGTGGACAGACTGTCTTAGAGCTGTTGAGAGATATTTTAAGACACCTCAATTTGCCCCTACCCTCGAAAAGGGCATCATTTGGAGAACACTTCTCGATTCTTGAACGCTCTTTACAGAAGTGTGAGGGGGGAGTCCATGTCTGTATTGATGAGGTAGATCGTCTTGGTGAGAGAGGAGTTCATGATGTGGATACGCTACTGTATTACTTTTCAAGAACGAGAGGTCTCTCCTGCACATTGATAACCAATGATGTCATGTTTATCAGCAAGATAAAGGATGCAAGAACAAAAAGCTCCCTCACAAAAGATAAGTCAATAATTTTTGAGAGGTATAACGCTGAACAATGCTACAACATTTTTTCCGAGAGATGCAAGCTGGCATTCCAGGAAGGAGGAGTTGAAGAGGAAGCCCTGAGGTACCTATCAGATACCATCGGCTTCGAGACGGGAAGTGTAAGAGATGGCTTGGATATGCTTAGACTTGCAGTTGGACTTGCAATTAAGAGAGAGGAAGATAAGCTAACCTTAGAGCTAATAAAAGAAGCATGGAAGCTTTTACAGACTGATAAGCTTGTGATGAAGGTTTTTAGCTTTTCAGAATCAATAAGGCTCGTGTTGATGGCCGTCTTGTTTAATGAATTGTATGGCAAGAGAAAGCAGACTTCAACAGACATACACTATAAACAGAATGAGTTTAGACAGCTACTTGAGAGGGAGTTAATTGAGCTACCTACCACAAGGAATCTTATTCTGGAACTTGTTACTGCTGGATTTCTGCATCAGGAAAGGAAAGGGAGAGGATTCAAGAGAGGAGTGGAAAATTATTATTCTCTTGCTATTAGTTCTAAAATTCTTAGTGAGGCTTTTATGAGAGATCCTACACTCTCAGTGGTCTATGAAAAAGAATTGGCGGAACTTAGCGAGTGGAGGAGAATGAAAGCTCGTGAAAAGCTCGGATTGAGATAGAGTGACAATAGGTGTAAGCATGATGGAAGACATAAATAATTTGAACTTTGGGAGATCGTCTATTGAGATCAATGGTAGAAAGGACTCAGGGAAATCAGCTCTTGCCTATTACATAATGCTTAACTCATTATCAGAGGACAGTTATGCTTTTCTTATAAGCACGAAAGAGATCCGTGTAGGAGATATTGTTAATTCTTATCGAAAATGTTCTTTGAACTCTTCAAGTTCTTCAGGTTCAAACTCGGATTTGAAAGAAATCATCCCAAAGCTTAGGAATATCTATTTTGTTGAGGTAGATGATCTACCATCCCTTTTTAAAAATCTGAGTGAGGCAAGAAAACAAGCCCACTCACTCAAAGAACAAGGAAAGAGTATAGCAGTTTTTGTTGTTGATGAGGTCACCGCCTTTCTTAAAAGCGGTTTAGGGAGTGGGGGTAAATCATACAATGAGAAAATGCAAACTCTCGTTAGAATACTTCATGAGCTTTCGAGGTTTTCTGCCATTTTTGACTGTTTTACGATTGTAACGAACTCCCATAATGTGAATGGCAAGCCCTATTTTGATTCGGTATTCAACTATTTCTCGAATTACAGGATCCGCACGATAAGAAGGCACAGTAAATTCACCTATAGGGTGGAGAAGGCTGATAAATTCAATATCCCGTCAATCTGGAAGAAAAAACAGGGAGATGATAGACTCCCAAGCAAAGAACAAAAAGATTACTGGCTACATTCGAAGAGGAAAAAAGGCTTCTATCCTCTTCCTCTGAATGGGGGGAAGTGGTTGGTATTTCTAAAAAAAGATAAGGTTGATGAGTTCTGGCTCAAGATTAAAGAGGCTACGGAGAATGGAGAGCTTGGAGATTACTCAAAGGTGTCCACTCTTGCACACATCAAGAGGATAAAAAGTGATGAGCATGTCATCTATGTCCACACCTACAACTGGAAGGATGAGGAGGATGTGAGGAGGGTTAGACAGAAACTCAGGGAGCTTGGAGTTTCATGGAGCATTCCCTATAAAACAGATAGAGCAACAAGGAAGAAGATATTTAGTGAGGGCGTGGGGAAAATAAGCAAGTATTATGAATGAATTTTTATTCTCTCGCAATTCTTACGATCTCGTCGTAAACATCCTCAACAGTTTTCTTATTGTAGGCTTTAAGTATTTTGTAAACCTCCTTACCTGTTTGGTCGTTCTGGACATTCATTAAGTAATTTAAAATACCTTCGATATCTCTTTTTTCTGCATACCTCTCAACGATTCTTTTCAATTTATCTGCAGAAGCTCTAACCATCCCTGAACGCCCTGTTCTGACTACCCAGTCTTCATTGGCTACTTCATGTGCTCCTTCAGTAATTTCATTTATGATTTTCAAAATTTTATCAATTTTATCGGTAACATCAGTCTTAGATTCTATTTCTTGGGGCATTTCCTTCCGTGTAAATTTAAGATAATTCTGCTCATCAAGTAGTTTCGTTACTTCAATACCGGTCCTATCTTTGATTGATTTCTCAGCTTCTTCAAAACTCAACCCTTCTCTCTCTGCATAATCTTTAACGAAATCTGTAATTTCTATTTTAACCATTTTCAAAAAGCGTAAATATCCACTCTCATCCGGGAGGTCAATCTTATAATTTTTTCTAATGTTGTCATCCCACATGACGAAGAGTCTTGGATTTAGTAAATGTAGGGCTTTAGACGCTCCAGTTGCCCCAAATACTTCTGAGAACCTTTTATAAAGTGTTTTAATCGAGTTTTCAATGAAGATATCTTTTAAATCTGTGTTTAACAAAGATTGTTTTTTTAACTCACCTAACATGGGTTCAGTTACTTTAATCAACTCATAAACATCAGAAACATGTTTTTCGAGATTTTCAAAGGCTTTTTTCCCATCATCTGAGTAAATATACCAAACTCTATTGAAATATATTAAAAAGGATGCGATTGCCATTGTTTTTTCTTCAACGCTCCCTTTTTGGCATACTTTAAGGGCAATGTTGTAAAATTTGTTACCATACTTACTCTCGTAAAGTGCATGGGCTTTTACTAAATTATCAAAACCCATATTGAAATTTGAAAAAATTCCATGATAAATTTTTCTAAATTTGTGCAAAAAAGATTTAGATTGAAAAATCAAAGAATCTCATAGCTCCATCTTCCCTTCTTCCGGTAGAACCTTATATTCTGGGTTCTACCGCTAATCTTTGCTTCTGCCAACGCTTCCTTTCTTCTTATCTCCAAAAACCTCAGCTCAGAAACTCCCAGATTAGCCATCATTGGCAACTGCTCAACCAGAGAATTCATTTAAAACACCTCATGCGGGGAGGTGTTTTTCAATCAGGTTAACTGGGGGTTTTTTGGTGGCAATCAGGTTGGTGTGACATTAAGATACCACGGATTAGCAGAAACAAAGAAACACAGAAATATGAAAATAGAGAAAGATGAAAATATGGAAATATATAAATATGAGATGGAGCTGTATGGATAATAAGAAAATAGAAAGAAAGTGAACTACCCTGCCCTGACGGACGGGGCTTCTCCCGTTCCATCCTGACTTTGCGTCAGGACTTCATCTGGGAGTTTGGGGGGTTCACAGCTCCCCCATCCCATGCCTCTCATTAAGGCATGGGCTAAATTGATTGCGGCATTTAAATCTCGATTGTAGACTAAACCACACTTAGAACATCTGAATTCTCTACTCTTTGTTCGGGCAACATGCCCGCATCTATGACAACTCTTAGACGAATTTTTAGGATTAACATACACGACAGGAATTCCTTCTAAATTAGCTTTGTATTCGATGTATTGCTGTAATTTTCGAAAGCTCCAAGCGTGTAATCTTCTGTTGAGTTTAGCAGAACTATTCATGTTCTCTCTAATCCCGTCAAGCTTTTCCATAGCTATTACTGGTTTTTCGAACTGCTTAGCGTGGGCTACGATTTCATTTGCTATTATGTGTAGTTGTTGGTTTACAATTCTTTCCTCTTTACGACCAATCTTCCTAACCAAGTCCAGTCTTTTCTTTCTTTGTAAGTTCCTTCTTAAGTGGGCGTATTTTCCTCTGATTTCCCTTATTCTTGCACCACTCCAAAATTTACCCTTCATTGGCTTAGAATTTTGCTTAGAGACGGCAACAGTAGTAGCAATATTCCACTCTCCCAAATCAACTCCAATTACTGTTTCTGGTTCGATTAGTTCAATCTCTTTCTTGAGCACGAAGTGGGCATACCATTCTCCATTCTTTTTGACCATTTCAACCGTGCAGAACTGCCATTTCCCTTGTAAAGCCTCCTCTATGAACTTTCGCTGTCTTTCACCAAAAACTACTGGCAGTGTTACCCTCTCTTTGCGATTTAAACTTAGAGTTAACCAGTATGGTGTTAGTTTGTTCGTCGTCTTAGCAAAAGAGTAGCAACGCTTGTCGAAACGGATTGAGATTCTCTTTAACTTTGGTCTCTCGGTCTTAACCTTGCCTTCTTTCTTCTTTTCGTTGAAGCTTTTTACAATTTCTACCGCTTTGTCTCTTGCTGTTTGTATTAGGGCTGTGTTTAGGTTGAATAGTTTTTTAGCGCTCTCATAACTGTTTTTGTGCAGAAAAGTCTTTGATGTTGAGTTAAAGTTGAGATACCAGTTCACAAGTCTGAAGTACTCTTCCAAGCACTTGTTCAGAGCTAAAACCTTCTTCTTGTTCGGTCTGAAAACTTTTCCTACCACAGTTAGCTGAACTTCCTTCTTCACGGGAACATCCCTAAAATTTTTAATTTCCAAAAACATTTAAATCTAACTACCCACCAACCTCCCCTTGCGTATCCCCACGCTTACGCGTGGGGTCTTGCAAGCAACAGAAAGATAAAAAATGAAAGAATGAATTACTTCTTACCAGTACAACATGGCTGATACCACGGATCCAAGATCAGCCATCTAAGAAATTCCTTTATTTTTTCCTTCATTCTCTCACCTGTTTGGGGGGAGTGAGAGACTATAAGGAGCTTAGCAACAAGGACAGATGATAATGTTAGCTGAATCTTCGAAAGAATGACAACATTATACTTACAACAGAGAATATCACGAACAGGTAAGGTATCAGATTGGATACTGCCAGAGCTATTTTTGTTGTAGTATTGCTGACCCAATTACCCACAAAAATCAAGATGTTTCCAGCAACCTCATGCCCAAAACTCATTAGCAAGAATCCTGTAGCTACCATGAATATCATCCAAGAAGATGGTAGGAGCAACCCCACCCATATTTCGATGATTTTCTGAGGATCTTCTATGAAAGCCTCTATAGAGTCTATGATAGAGCTCACCATAGAATCAATCAGATGTTCTACGAAATCAACTGGGTTCCACAACCTTGAACCCATAAGTAAAATATATCAAATAGAATATATAATTTTTTTGGCATAAGAGGATTAGTTAGTGGTATCTCTATTACCGATCTCTCACCCATCCTCAATAAACCCCCACATGCATGGGATCCTGCTTTAGATACTCTACCTTTGTTGCCCTCGTCACTCTGTCTGTCCTTGTTGTCCTGTCTATCACAAAGTTTACGATCCTCTCGACTCTTGTTAAAGCCTTGAAAAGCTCCTTAAAGCCATAGTATTCAATGTATTCCTTGACATTACCTAAGGGGATTTTGTAACCCATCAGGTAGGCTATCACGCAGGCACTGAACTCTGCTACTACCTCATGCGTTTTGTTATCGCCTTCAAGGTTGTGGAGATAGTCGTCAACTGCATGGCAGAGCTCGTGAAGAAAAACTATTAGCTCAGGGGATGCGAGCTTAATCACCTTAGCATGAGGAGAGTAAGAGCCATAGCAGTATGTGAATGGGATAGTCTCTATTTTAAGACTGAGTTCCTCTATGATGCCGTTGAACTCGTATGGAATCTCGAAGTTGAAATCTTTCTGTGGTAAAGGATCTCCCTCTGTATCTTCGTATCTGAAGACTGGCAGAGGTTTAAAGGAGACGATCTTCTCAACGAATATTGTCTTCTCGGTTTCAATAATTTCTACTTCTCCGTTTTCATTCATTATTTCTTTGGTTTCCTTAACCTTAACCGGGACTTTCTTCCTGACGGGAGCTATGATGTAGAAGGCTTTAGCTCCCTTCTTAACTCTCCTTCCCACTTTCTGCCATTGCTTAAACCCTCTTGCATCTGTTGTATCGTTCATGAGCATAAGGATGCGGTTAAAGAAGCTCCATCTGTCGGATGGTTTACCATTCCCTTTGAAGATGGCTAAGGCTACCTTTTCCGGGTTGTTTTCAAATGCTTTAAGGATGGTCTCTATCGCATTTCTTATCTTGGTCTCCTTTACAGAATTTTGAGCAGAATTTTGGTGAACAGGCATACTAACACCTTAGTTTTTGTTGTTCAAGATATTATGAGAGCATTCAAGACAAATGGTTGCCAATCCTCTCGAATTTAGAAAAGAGGAATTCAGAGCTATGTATATTTCTCCTTTTTCAATGGTTTTTTGGCATTTAGAACAGGTTAGTTTATTTCTGGCTTTTCGAAGAACAGTAATTTTATGCGAAGCCATAATAACCACCAAAAAACTACAAAAAAAGGAAGTAAGTTAGTATACAACTTTCATGATCTCTTCAATCTCATCATCCTTCAGGTGGTTTATGAAGTCTCTCGTTGAAAGCTTGTAGATTCTTACTGAGTCTCTGCTACTAACCTGAGCAAGAGTGGTATCACCGTCTATTTCAAAGAGGATGCTTGCTGAGAATCCCTTGTCACTGTCTTCAGCTCCGAACTCGACGAAAATTATGTTGTCTTCGCTACTTGCTTGTTCAACCTTGAATATCTTATCTCCTCCGTTTTTCAGGAGGGTGAGTATGAACTGCAAGCGATAATGGAACAGACACTTCGTGACCTGCCTCTCACCAGTAAGCTTTTGCAGAAGCTTTTTCTTAGGTGTATCGAGCTCCTTACATACAGGGCAGGTTGATGCCCTCCATGTGATTTCCTCATATCCTTTTACTTCAACCTCTTCAACCTGCATATTTTTGCCTACTTTCTCAACTTCAACGACCATTTTAATCACCTCGTGCGGGAAGGTGATTAAAAGAGAGAAAAGCTGGGAGATAAAGGAAGAGAACAGACGGATAGAGGGGGAAGGATATAGAGGTTGGAGGGTAGGAGGATACATAACTCAAGAATGGATGTGTGGAGTGGTAAGAAGACAAAAAGTATAAAAAAGATTAAATATTATTTCTCACTTAATTAATATGTGATGTATAAAATAATCAAGGTGCTCTTCGCACTATTTCTCTTATTTATTTTAGTCCCTGAGATCTACCTCTATCCTTTTTATCTCGCCCTAATAAAACCTACAAGCGAGAATAAAATACAAGAAGCCATAAATCAAGTGAGAGCAATCGAAAACCACTCAAAAAAACTTGAAGAATTAGTTGTGTGGGAAGTAAGGGATTTTTACAATAGTTACAGCAAAAAACCTGATTTTTGTCTGGATCTATTTTGTAGATATGCTGTTTACAACAAAGATGAATTACGAATAAGAGTTTTGTCATCTATAATCCCAGAATTGCAGAATAACCCCTATTGGGTAGCATACTTCAAGGTGGGAGGATGTGGTGAACTCGCCACCCTATTTAGGGAATTAACCTATAGAGTCGGTTTTGATTCAAGAGTTGTTGGGACGAAAGGGGAAGATCATTCTTGGGTTGAGGTTAAAATAAGCGGTAGATGGGTTCATGCGGATCCAACGATATACTACCTCTATTATCATTCTGCTATGAATTTAGATTGGTTTGACAACCCTATGTTTTATGATCGTTCGTGGTTTAGGATTTCAAGGGTGATAGTGGATAAAACAGAAGAAGATATAACAAAAAGATACACAGATGTTGGCTTACTAAAAGTCAACTTTACCTCTCCAGTAAATAGATTGATAATAACAACAATGAAAGGAGATAGGGAGAGAGTAGTATTGGTTACTGAGGTGAATACTGGGCGGACAGAAGTTTATCTCGGTGGTAAAGTTTACAAAGTTACCGCTGAAAAAGATATACTACCTTATATATTGGTTTTGAAAACCTCATCAGAAATTAAAGTTGCTGAAAATCAGGAAGTTTACTTAGAACTTGAGCCTTCAAGCTGGGAATTAAAATCAGAATTACTCTATTTTGTTGCTTCAATAGTGGTGGGTGTATTGTTGGGGAGGATTTCAAGAGGAGTATTTCTCAAAAAGAGAGTCGATAAAAAAACTGAAGAGGAAAATGAGAAGAAAAAAGGATTAAAAAATAAAATAAAAAATAAAAAATGAACTGATGATCTTAAAAAATTAAACTATGGGATGAGTTTTACTTGAATAGGGACGAGTTCTCCAGTTCTTATGTCGTATCCCAACTCTTTCAATTCCAACTCTTTCATCACCACCACCGTGTGGGTGGTGGGGTGGTGAGGAGGCGGATTGTTAGGTGTTAGTGTATTAGTGAAACACCTGAAATCTTCTTAGATGAGAGCCAACACCTTTTCCTTGTACACCTTCAATATCTCTTCGAGGAGACGAGGCAATCTTCGTTTAATCATTTTTTCTAAAATCAAAAAATATTTAGATATAATTTTAGGATATAGATTTATGTAAATAAAATGTAGAGAAGTATCTCAAATATTTCTCATCGGCTGTGAAACAATGGTTGAGGGTGCGGTGTCCCATATTTTTCTTTCTTAGCAAAGTGGTCAAAGTCCGTCGAAACAATTTAATATAGTGTCGAAAGTGGTCAAAGTCCGTCAAAAGTGGTCAAAGTTGGTCAAAACAATATAATATGTTGTTTTACTAAATTAACGATTTAGTAATATAGATGTAGTGTTAGAGTTAGTTAAAGTAACTTATTTATACCTGAACATAGTTATTATCAAAACATGGAGGAAGCAAATGAGAGTGTGTATCACAATTTAGCTATTTTGGAAATGACAAAACTTATACAAAGTGATGAGATTAAAAGAAAAATCTTAGATGAGCTATACAATCAGAAAGAATTGGTCAAAATGGCAGAGATTTACAAGAAGGTGGCTCTCACGACAGATGTCAGGTACTCCACATTCTTAGCGAAGGTGAACACCCTCGAAAGAAACAACCTCATTAAAAAAATGAAGATTCCTCTTGCTGGGAATAGAGTTTATTTGGTCATTTCAGAAAGCGGTAAAAAGGTTGTAGAAAAAATAAACAAGGAATAAACAAGGAGTGAAAAAAACTAAACTTCTTTTTTTACAGCTTTTACCTTTATTGATGTGATTTTTTGTCCCCTTGTGTCTCTCACAACAAGTGTTGAGTTCTCCAAACTAAAGGTATGTGGGGATCTTCTCTCAATCAGAGCTTTAATTGATTGAGCTTCTTCTGTGTTATCGAGGGTTACTTCTGCACCATTTGGTAGTTTCACGACTATCTCTGAGGGTGTTTGTTTAGCCTCTGGTTGAGCAGAAATAAAGTTGCCTTTAGCCATTCCTTTTTCTTTTGCCAGTTTTTCGGCTTTTTTCAGGAGTCTTTGAACACCTTTATCTCTTATTTTATTTGGTTTTCGAGTTACTTTTTGAGTAGTCTTTTCGGTCTGATTAATAGTCTCTTTCTTCTTTGGAGATTCAACCTTAGACTTGTTTATAGTATGGTTTGTGGTGTAGGATCCATTAGGTGGAGTGGTGGGTGTCTCCTTAGATTTGGAAGATTTATCGTGGGATACAGGAGTGTTGTTGGTTACATCATCACCATCAACGCTTGGCACATCATCATGACTTGGTTCTGATTTATCTTCTGATTTACCATCTACAACTTTTAGTTCTAACATATCATGGGTTACTATTGAATCCCTTGAATCATCATACAAAAATAGTTTAATCTTCTCTCTCATCTCAGAATCGATTGAGAGGTATAAAGAGATTATTTTATCCTTATTTTTCAGTAAGCTCCATGTATGGATCTCCTTGAAATCCTTAGTGCTGGGTTTAGTCCAGTTTTGTAAAATCTGCTCTTCGACATGCTTGCCCTTCTCAGGGGATGCCTCAATCTCAACAGCAATAGCCTCGCTGTAAAGTGGTCTCATGGTTGCAATGTCTATGGGTATAGCCACCATGTCGGGTCGGGAGGATCCGGGGAGTTGCTTGACAGCTGATACATAATAGTTGTTCTCGAGGTAGTAGTTCATGCACTTCATGGCTATTCTTCTCCCTACCTCTGAGGGTGCTACTGAGTCAACCTGCTCGTGCAGTCCGCCCTCATATATTAGTTTTCTTCCCTTTCTTGTTCTCTCTACCGTTATAAGGTTGTTAGCCTGCATTTTTGCTATTATTCTATCTATCCTCTCCCTCTTTAAGGGTATAGCGTTGAATATTTCTCCAGCGGTAGCGGATCCACCTCTTCTAACGAGCTCGTGTAGAATCTTCTGAACGGGAACATCAGGGACATCAATATACTTTAGGATGGGGTTAATCACTTCCTTGAAGTCTATTCTTGATATAGTCCCATCGGGAGCGTAGTCAAAGGAAAATATGTCTTCTCTTTTAGATTCATGTTTCATAAGATCAACCTTCACCACAATAGGTGCTAATTCGCTGTCATCTGGTCTTGTGGTTACTTTAAGCAATGCCTGACCTACTGTAAGCCCTGAAATCACCTTCTCTATTTCATCGGCGAAACTAACATCCACATCCCTGAAGAACTTGATGTCTGCTCCTCCAACCTGAAATACGAATTTTACTCCGCTGTTTGTGACTATGCTCTGCAAGAGAACATCATCCACCTGTCTCGTATGCTGGTGTGCAAGGATTAAGTGAAGTCCATATTTTCTTGCCTCCGAGAGAATAGTCTCGAGGATAGGTAAGCCCTGCAAAGTCTGAAACTCATCAGCTATTACGAACACGGGAATTCTCTCTTCATCAAGTCTTGCTCTTGTAAGCACTTCATACCACAGTTTTAGCAAGAATGTGGCTGGAATCAAAGAAGATAGATTCTCTCCAACTTCTGCTTTTGGCACACTTAGAATAACTACCCTTTTCTCCTGCATAAACTCCTTTATCGGGATGGTGGTTTTTGCTGTCATCCTTGACAGCAGTTTATCATTTGCGAATGGTTCAAGTCTCGATAATGCTGATATGAATGACTGTTCGGGCATATCTCTGAGAACATTAACCTGCCTCATAAACTCCGAATCATTGACATCCAAATCGAGTTCACCGTTATACAACCCAATTATTGTTTGGTATAGGATCCCAAGTGTCGGGGTGTCTGTCTTGGAGTAGAGGTATCTGAGTATAACCCTCAACAAATATCTTACATTTACCGCAGTCTCCAACAGCTTGAACACATTGGTGAACAGGCTTAACAGTGTATCAATTGCTATTGTGATTGCTAAATCTCTGTCTCCCGATTCTGGCAAATCTAAGGGGTTGATACCGAATGGAGATTTAGTAGGGTTAAGGAAAATAGCTTCTGGTATCTCTTTAGCCAGTTCTTCCGCAAAATCCCCATGGGGATCGAAAACAAAAATCGACCCTGCATTCGAATCATGGAGCTGATGGGCAAGAAGCTTTAGCAAATTAGTCTTACCACTTCCAGTTTGTCCAACGATATAACAATGTCTCTGGAAGTCTCCAGGTTGAAGTAAAACACTCCCGCCATCCTCTGTAACACCAATCTTGAATCCACTTTTTCTGAGTATTGTTCTTGATGGCAGTAGTCCGCCTCTTGTGAACTTCGTTGAATATCTCATTGGATCCGGGAGCTTTAACCATGTTTTCAGGTCGTTTATTGTTGATGTTGGTTTTTTAAATCCGAGGAATGTTCCATGAAACATCTCGGAAAGAGAAATAGAGGGTGGTTTTATTTTCTCAAGGGCTTTCAACCAGTCTTTGAAGAATCTCCTCTCCCATCTTAGGGAAAGATCTGTCATGCTATTTAGTCTTTCGACAACATATTCTCTCTTTGATTTGTCATCCGCATACACCGATACACTCACAAGACATGGCCTGTTCCTCATCTTTTCCCTCAAAAGTTCGAACGAGGAAGTATGCATTTTGATGGCTTCGCTGTAAACCATCTTCTTGTAGGATTCAGCAAAGAGCATGTTTTTATGGGATTCGAGCCTTTTTAGTTTGTTTGTCAGAATTTTTCTCAGTCTGGGATCTGCATTTACTCCAACGATGATTGCTGTGTTTTCGGGAGATTCCTCTGCAACACCGATGAAATCACCAAAGAACAGGTTGTAGGAATAGAAATCCTCAGCATATCTGAGCTTGCACTCTTTCCCGAAAATTTTCGTGGGTAGATAAACCTCTCCTTTCTCTATCTCCTCCTGGGTGATTCCAGAAAGATCGTATTCTTCAGGGTTGCCTTGAATAAGAGGTGTTTTTTCAATAACATCCCCAATCTGTCTGAGTGTTTGGGGGGCTGAATTCGACAAAACAAAAGACCTCAGGCCATCTTCATCTTTTAGGTAGCATAAAATAAAAGAACTTCCTAATGCGTCAATATTTATTTCTGTTTTAATTCGTGGTATCAGTTCAAACCATCTCATGATAAAAAAACCATTAGATAAATTTAAATAGTTTTTGTTAGGGTTTAACTTGATGGAAGGGGAGATTACGAGGTTAAGGTTACTAACTTTGAAAGAAGCGAGCGAGATTCTGAATGTTCATATCAACACACTCAGACGATGGGATAGGGAAGGCATAATCAGGACTGTTAGACTTCCAAATGGTTATAGAAGGATTCCAGAAAGTGAGATTCATAGGATACTGAACGGAAAAGGAGAAGATAGGGGAGGAGATAACCATGATTGACGCTGAAACCTTAGCTAACACTTTTCTAAACTGGGGCTTGTATGGAGGAGTTGCAATTGCGACAATTACATTCATTTCTGCGACAGTATTGAGAGCAATAGGGGACAACAGGTATAAAAGACTCTTTCTTGGTTCATTGGTTGCTCTTATACTCTCAAGCGGTGGATGGTCTCTTGTGACGACATTGCTTGATGGGAATGTAGACAATTCTATCATTCCTTATGAGTGGGTGTTCTATGCTCTTGCAGGGCTTAGTTTTGTTGTCAGCGTGATTTACTTCGCATTGGGTAGAGTGGAAGAGGGATTATGGCAGATGGGAGCAACATTCTTAGTAGCGTTTGCGGTTCTGTTTATTCCAGCACTTACGGGGATTACAGGAGTGGAGATAACAGCAGGGGGAGAACAGTTTATAGTGTATGTAACCACAATCCCGTCAGTTATAAAACCAAATGAGGAAGTTAAATTTACTATCAGTTTTGATAATTCAAATCCTCCTTTTACAGTATATATAGACTATGGAGATGGATATTTTGAGGAGAAGGTGATTAGTGATACTTCAACTGAGTTTATACATCGTTATACATCCGAAGGAGGTTACGCTGTCAAGGTTACTGTTCAAGACTCTAAGGACTCATTTGGGGTGGGATACGCTGGAGTTAGTGTTTCAACACAAGAGACATTGAGTTGGCCGTGGAACGCTATAACCAATGCAATTTCCTCTGCTGTCGCACCCTTGATGGGTGGATTGCTTGGGATCCCGTTACAGATGCTGTATCTCAGTCCATACCTGCCTGTTGATGAGGGAAATGTTTACTATAGTTGGTATCAATCCCTCACAGCAATTTCAATTGGGGCATTGGCGATTTATATCGTGTTCAGGGTTATATATGGAATTGTAAGAGAGGAAGATGTAGGAATGGAGATAATAAACACTTTGAAGGACGCTCTTATCGTTATCGTCATCATAGTAATAGCACCATACATTTACAACATAACTGCTTCCATTGTTAATTCCGCTTCAGGAGTTGCAGTGTCACGAATTGATCTGGGGTGGATGTATGCTGGCATAATCTCTCTTGTCTCGATAGGGGTGGCTCTGAGCTATTTCTCCCCCGCAGTTGGAAATATCGCCTCTTTCGCCTTCATAGGTGCTATTGGAACACTTGTAATGGGGATGATACGATACTGGCTAATAATGTCTATGATCATAGCAACACCCATTATAGCTATCTCTTTCTTACATCCGGCATTCAGGAGGGTTGTTGGATTCTACCTCACAGTTCTATCTGGTTTGGTGCTTGCAGGTCCTATAACTGCCCTTGCCCTTGCATTGATAAGTGATTCAATGAAGACTGCGGGAATAGCTGGGTTGATTGCCTACTACATTTCCTCACCTATTACGGTAGCATTGATACCTTGGACAATTGGAGTTGGTGCGTCAGGAAACTTAGTTGGAGGGACTTTGGGTTTAGGCATGATTTTTGGTGGTTTGTCAAGGGGGCTCGGTAGGACTGCACACTCAGGATTCGTAGCTCCTGTTGGCTCAGGATTAGGTCAAACAACAGGTCAGACAACATTTGTTAAAGGTAACGGTTTCACTACACAAAATGTTCTTTCTAATCAAGTGATGGCTCAGTCGAAAGCTCAGCTCTCAGGTCAGCCCTCGGGCTCAGGGGATCTTATACAGAAAATAAGGGTAGCTGATGTTCCTACAAAAGTAAATGTTGGGGATAGGGAAGTAGAAATGGGCTATGCTCCAATGAGAGTCAATTTTGGAGGTAGAACAGTAGAAATGAAACATTCTGTTATTGAGAAACCACCGACTGAACCGATAGTTCATGAAGTACCAAATTATGAGGGAGTAAAAGGGGCTATCCAGAAGAATCTCAAAATGGCTAAAACTCATCTGGACTTGAAAACAGCACCTTACAGGGCTTTTGGTAAATCAATAGTTTCAGAAATAACTCAATCCAGATTTACGAAAAATTTGGTCACCATGGGCAAATCATTCATGGGAGGTGTTCAGAGAAATACACCTGTATATTTGTGGGGAACATACATGGGTAAAGGTGGAAAAGGAATCATGTGAAAACCAAAAAACAAAAATTAAGAAAATCTCTTTTTTTGTGTTCAAGGTGGGACTTTTTTGTAGGACTCAGCCAACGGGTTTTTTTGGCTTCCTCAAATTTCTATTTCTACTTTACCTTCAAGCTCTAATACACCAAGTCCAATCAGAAGAGGAATAGCCCACAACATATAGGTTGTGTGAACTTGAATGACTTCCTTAGGAGGCGGAGGATCAGGACTAGTATATCGGAAGAGCTTATCCATAGCCTCCATAAGAGTCATTGCTCCTTCCTGCTGAACGATTTCCACGATTTTACTCATGAATCCGCAATTCCACTCAAAACCGACATTATCTGGTCTAAGAAATTGACTAATCAATGTATTGTACTTCTTGTCGTAGTCAATTACTTCAAATATGGCGTTTTCTGGGAAAGAGACCACATAGCCAAAAACTTCCCTATTATACATTTCATCTGAGATTATGCCTTTGATACGGATATTGGCATAGGGTTTCAGACTCTTTTCGAGTTTTGTGAGTATAGGAGTGTATCTGTCCCCACCTATTGTTATTTTAGGGATCTTTAGTTTTTGAGTTATTCCGATCATGAAAAACTCGTTAGGGTCATAATTTGGATCAGTGGAATAAAACTCATATTTTGAATATTCGTTGATATCGTCATCAAGGATTTTTATAATTTCATGGTCTCTCAAGAACTCCTCATCGTATTCCTCTTCCTCATTCCCTCCTCCTTTTCTAAAAAATCTCAGGAACATAATAAAAATTAAAAATGCTCGAATTTAAAAAATTTTCGATTTATGAGTTTTTTTGGTTGTATAAGGTTATATCTTTCTGTTACTTGAAAACTTATCCGTAAGTATGGAGATATTGTCAATTAGTCTAATGTCTTCCTCTTTGCATGCCCTTTCAAAATCACCATCAAACGAAATCAGATACTTTATCCCATAAAACTTGCAGGTGGCAAGAATCAAAGCGTCGTTCGGTAGTAAACCATATTTCTTAACAAATTCGTAAGCCAAATTTCTGATTTCCTTATTAATTTCCAGCTCTTCAAAAATTTCAAAGAGTGTGAAAAGTTCCTCAAGCTCATCTTTCTTTTCGACAATAAGTTCTGGATTCTTTTTCAATTCATAACTCCTCTTCCTAGTAATTGCTTTGACATAAACTATGAAAACCTCGCTGAAAACGATAGCGTTGGAGCATAGAGTGTACTTATTCCTGAGCTCTGACAAATCCAGCTTTCCTTCGAGATGATTGAGGATAACATTGCTGTCAGTAAATGCCGTCAAATCCCCCATTCGTCCTCTACCTCTTCGAGCAATCTTTCGAGGTTTTTGCCCTTAAATTTCCCGTGAAGCTTTTTCAAATTGTATTCTATCATAATTTCTCTCTCAAGTCTCTCGACTACTTTATTCAAATCTACCTGCTTCAAAACTTCGTCTGGTATTTTGAGCCTGACGGTTATCTCACTCATATTCGACACCCTCATTGGTTATTGTTATGCAATCTATTTAAGTTTATAAGTTGACACTCTCCACGACTAAAGTCGGGAGATTCTGGGTTTGTCTGCAAAGCTTCATCCTACCCAGTTCGGGCTGTGTCAAGGCAGCCCCTGCCCTTGAGATATACCCAAGGACTCGTTTCAAAATATTTGTAGCTCCATTATAGTCCGCATTCAATTCAATTCCACATTTTGGGCAAACAAACTTCCCGCTGTGTCTCAAACCTTGAGAACCGCAACGGGAGCATAGCTTAGATGTGTTAGCTTCATTGACTTTGATTACCGTGATGCCTTCCCATAATGCTTTGTATTCGATGAATTTGGATAGACGATAATAAGGAAAAGAGTTTAGCTTTCTGTTGAACTTCCTTCCCTTGCTTTGCTTTCTTATTCCCTTCAAATCACCCAACACTATCACAGCATTCTCTTCCTTAGCTCTATTAACTATCTCTCTGGAAATCTTATGCAACAAATCATCGACCACTCTCTTCTCCCTTCTTCCTATCTTCTTTATAGCCTTAAACTTCTTCAGCTTTCCCAACTTTCTCCTGAGGTAGAAATAATGTCCTCTGACTTTTCTAATCTCTTTTCCATAGAATTTTGGTCTTTTATCGGCAGTGGAAACGACAGTAGCAATTCTCCTAATTCCTAAATCAATAGCCAGAATGTTGTCGTATTCTTGCCTGATTTTAACTTCTTTCTCCACTGTTATATGTACAAACCAACCATTCCTCTTTTTAAAAACCTTAGCCTCCCTGAACTTCCAATCCATGTCAATTTCGCAATGTGGCTTGATTGGAAGCTTTATTCCACCTCTAACTCCATAAACTGGTATTTTAATCCAGTATTTGGATATCTTATTGTCTATTACCCAAACATTATAAACATCCCTGCGAAGAATAAGGGGATACTCTTTTTGCTTAAGCTTTCCACCGTTTTGCTTCCTGATTTTCCTTAACAATCTTTCAGCTTGCTGTTTAGTTGCTGAATAGAGTTTGACATCTTCTCCCCTCAAAGCTTTCTGGAAGTTAGTGTATTCTCTCTCCAAAGATTCAAGCTTTCCTTTATTTGTTTCATCAATTATCTTGGCTTTGATAACTTTTCTAACCATCATCTCCCCTTCTGAGCTTCAATATACTTCTCAATCGTCTCCTTTGAAACATTGCCGATAGTTGCAACGAAGTATGAATGAGTCCACAGCGATGGAAGCTTAAGCAGCTCTGGAAATTCCTGCCTTAAGATATGAGAACTTTTACCCTTAATTCTCTTCACAATCTTGTGGACGGGAATCGTTGGATAGGCTGAAACGAACAAGTGGAGATGGTCTGGGTTTATAGCAAGCCTGAGAATCTTTATCCCTAACTCATCAGCAACTTCATAGATAATCTGCTCTAATCTTTCCTTGATTTTTCCAACTAAAACGGGCTTTCTACGCTTAGGACACCAGACTAAATGATATTGAATCAGATATGTTTTATTCCTTGAGTGTTGATAGTTGCCCATTTATCAACTTAGAACTGTTGACATATTTAAGCTTATCAACAACCCGCCCCACCTCCCCTAATTCATCTCACGGTTAAAACCGTAAGCTTTCTTAGCGACCTACTGTAAGCCAATCTTGCCTGATGGGCAGAGCGATTCTACCATTGTCATTCAAGGGTAGACTTCAGAATAGGTTAGATGTGTAGGTCCCCCCTCATAAGAGGGGGGTTGGTGATACCCTACGGTGGATTCGCTGTATTCCTTCGGGAATACTGGAATCCAATTCCATTTTCCTTTTCATTCTATTTATGGCTTTCGATTGAGAATCGGGTTCACGCTGTTTTTCGAAATATTTATAACCTAATGTGCAAAAAAAATAAAGTGGTGGTACCCTATGGTGAGGGAGAAATATGAAGGCTGGGATTACTGGAATGGTAGTGAGATTGAGAACATGAGGAAAGAGGAGATTAAGACTGTCTCGGGAATAGGAAGAAGGGGAAGTAAAAACAGCGAATTCCTTGGCGGAATAGAGTATTCTGCTGACTACATCCGGTTATACCATACATTCCATGCATGCAAGAGCTGTTCAAGATGTGACTTGGAGTTAGGATACAGCAGAACCACGAAGCAATTCAACAAATTCTGGAACAAGTGGTTCGTGACAGAAGTAGCCCACATAAGGGAGAGAAACTTCAGAAAGTGCAAGGATTTCAAGGTTATTAGAAAAGAGAATCTGGATGAGGAGCCAGAAATCAAGAAAAATGGAGTATATGTTTCCTGTAGAAGACTCAAAACGGATGCTAAAAACATAGACTATCTAAGACTCCAGGAAATCGAGGAGCAGATTTTCACTAACTTCAGGGAAGACGCACCTGACCACTTCCCGAACGATATAACCCTGTATAATGATGGAGGAATAGTCAGGATCGAGCTGACGAGCCTCGTGGATTGACCCCCTCTCTTGAAAAAATTCCCTTGAGACAGTCTTAAATTTTTTATTATATTATATTATATTTTGTTTTTCCTGAGATGTTTTCTCAGGGTGTTGGGGCTATCAACTACTATCTTTTCCTCTCTGAATTCCACCCTCTCCTCAACCTTTCTGAATGCGTTGGCTATCTCATCCAAATCCTCTTCAAGGGGTCTAACAACAACCTTTGTCTCTCTTGTCATCAATATATGACACTTTACACTACTATTTAGATTTTCGTGGGGAGCTGTGCTTTTATAGTAATTTAGGTGCAGAAATTGAGTGCGAAAATTGAATAGAGAATCACCCAAAAAATTATGAAGTTAAAAGGGTCTCTATTACTGGCAGTCTCTTTGAGAAATCATATAGATTTCTGAAATTATTCGTGAAGTTCATTTCAAAGTTTGCTATCTCGTTTCTGTTGATTGTGGCTTGTATGTTGTCAAATCTTCTATCTATGAATTCATGTGCGAGCTTGTTGTTTCCTGTATAGAGAACATTGTCAATCAGGACATATTTGATGTTGATGTCGTCTGTTAACTGATATAGCCTAATAGCCTCAAAGTCGAATTCATAAATGTCTCTGTCTGAGTTACCGGGAGCTAAACCTATTCCTATTCCAAAGATGATGCCTGTGATTAGGATTTCTTCGATGAAAAAGAATCCGTAGATTGATGCAAATATTAATAGCAACCCTATGGATTTTAAAACCAGTCTTGGGACTGCTCTTCTGCTTGTTTTTAGAGATACTTTTCGTAGGAAATGCTTTAGAGCTGGTATGTTTTCCTCATGCCAAGCGGTGATTATCTTGACATCAGTTCCTTTTTCCTTGACTTCAGCCAAGAGTTTGCCAGCCTGTTTGTCTATGAATGGTGTTACCACCCAGACCCTCTTTGCATTGGGGATTTTGTCGAATATTACTTTGCCTGCTCCGTAACCACTGTGTCCGCCGATAGGGATGTGGAAGTCTGACGGAATCTCTTTGATCTCATCCATTTTTCTTTCACCTCATGGCGGTTGGTGAAAGAAAAAATGTATGTAATAAATATTTTACGAAAATGAAATATTAGAGTTAGGGTTTGGGTGTTGAATTATGGACCTGGTGTTAGGATGCCCAGTTAAGGTGTTTGGCAATCCCTTTACAGTAGCACTCCACCATCTCATGTGTTGTTTCATTGGCGTCAATTAGTGCAAGAACCTCGAAATATCTTATTTTGTGATATTTTATGTATCTCTCTATTGCTGGGATCGTTTCACTAAGTACGCTTAGTGCCTCAAAATCCTGCTCATGAAGTTCATCCTGTATTTTCTCGAGGATTCTCATCTTTACCTTAATTGATTTGATTATTTCCTCTGGGGTAAAGTAGCCCCTTAGTTTCTCCTCTACTTTTTCAAAAGTTTTTTTGGGTATTTCTATCTCCATTCTATCCCCCCAGAGCTTTTGCGACATCCCATGTGCCGGCAACTATATCCTGTATTGCGACGACTTTATCGCTGAACAGCTGGAGAGTGTTTATTATATTTCCGATATATAGTGATAATACCCTGAAACCATGCTTATTCTTAGCATAGAGGAATTCATTGAGGAATTGTTGACTTATTGAGCATTCTCCATCAGTTATGAAGACAATATCCGCTCTTTCGAGGTTTTGCATTTCCTCGATAGCCTTTCTTAGTGGTTTTTCGAAGTTTGTCCCCCCTCCGATGAAAATCGATGCAAGTTTTAGGATGTCATCCGTTTTTATCTTGTTGTTGAATCTGATCGGTGGTAAGGCATCATTGCTAAACGGGATAACAACAAAGTTTCTGTTTTCCTTCAAAGCCATTTGCATGAGTGCGAGGCATAGTGCTTTTGCCCATATCTCCTTACTTCCTGACATACTCCCTGAGAGATCAAGACAGATACAGAAATCTGCTTTTCCGAGTTTATCTGTATCTTTGAGGTTGTATGTTGCCAATTTCTTTTCAAGGAAGTCCTTGTAGAAAATCAACTCAAGTTCTTCACTTACAAGTTTCAGGACTTCACTTGATGTGACTCTTGATATGTTGTCAGATAGGGTGATGTCATAAATCTCGCTTACTGGTTGCTTTATCTTCTCCTTCTTTACGCTTGCAAAAATTCTCTTTATTCTTCCGAGTTCCTTAGCGATCTCCATGAGTTTTCTGTTATTTGTTAGCTCTTTTGCGAGTTTTATTCTCTCCTCTGGATCCACAAAAGTTGGTTCTCCAGAAGATGTTCCATATCCAAAATAAGATAGGTTTTCGATCACATCCTTGACATCATTTAGTGCCTTTTCCATTGCTTTTACGATGTTAATCATTCGGATGTTTCGTTTGCATTTATTGATGCTCTTGTTTAGTTTCTCTGTTAGTGCCTGTATCTCGGATTCAATCTTTTGTATTTGGTCTTGATTTTTTTCTTGATTCTGTATTTGATTTAGATTCTGATTTTGATTCTCTATTTCCTTTTGTTGGAGTTTCTGGAGCTGTTGGAGTCTTAGTTTCTCAAGTTGCTCTGCCAAGTCTCTTATTTTCTTGTTTTCTTTCTCTATCTTGTCTATCAGCTCGAAGAGTGTATCTGAGAATCCTATTGTCGCAACTGTGCTGTTAAGTTCGTCCGTTGTAGTTATCATTTTGAGCTGTTCATATGCTTCTGTCTTCATCGCTTTCTGTAATATTTCCTTGTTCACCAAGTATTCAGGGTGGATTTCAGAGTCATCAAGGAATTCTGGGTTTTGCTGATAGAACAGATTGAATGTATCGAAAACTAATGCTGGAAGTGGTTTAAAATCTGCTTTTTTCTTTTGCAGTCTATGGAGTCTGGGATATTTTTCTTCCATCTCACCGAAGATGTATTTACTAAATGAATCGTGTTCAACGGTGTATGTGCTATTACCTGTTGTAAAGAAATTGAGAACATCTTTTTTAGTTAATTTAGTTAAAGCCATAAATGTCACCACATATTAAACCTCGATACCCAATACCTCTTTTTCTACGAATTCTTTTAGCTCTGCTGTCGCTGATTTCACTTTTAAGAGGGGTTCTACATTCTTATTTAGCTTCTTAGCCTCATCTATCTTCTTGTTCAACTCTTTGTAAACTTTTACAATCTCAGAATACTTTTTCATTAGCTCTTGAGTTACCTCCCCGGTCTTTGATAGGGCTTCAATGTCCTTTCTGAGGTCTTCAATCACTCCCATCAGTTGCGAGGCTTTCCGTGTGTATGGGTTGGAAACCTTTAGTGTAATCTCGCTTACTTTGTTGATTTGTTCTGGATCCTCCCAGAAAACATATTGCAGAATTTCAAGGTCGTCTTCGGTTGCTACGGTTTTACTGTTTAAGAATGCATAGGCTTTGATAACAGATATGGAGCTTCTTAGTCGTCTATCACTGACTTGTATTCCCTCTTCTTTCAGTTTGCTTCTTATATTAAGTAGAGGGTCGATTATATTGGATACATCAACCTTTTCAACCGCCTTTAAAATCTCCTGCAATTCTGAGAGTGTGATTTTTGTTTTTGGTGAGTATTCGCTAAGCATGAGTAGTTTTACGAGATTTTTGTTGAGTTTGATGTATTCTACCGTTTTTCTGATAAGAAGCCTGTCGTATAGGGCGTTAAGCTCGCTGTCTTCTGGGAGTTCGTTGCTTGCTGTGAATAGTGAGGTTAAGGGAGTCTGAATTGGTTTATCGTTGTGGAAGATCCTCTCGTTGATTATCGTAAGTAATGAGTTTAGTATGGAAGATGAAGCCTTGAATATCTCATCTACAAAACCGATGTGTGCTGTAGGGAGCTTGCCATCAATTTTTCTAACATACCTTCCGTTCTTTAGCTCCTGTATGTCGAAAGCTCCGAAAATCTCTTCAGGGGTTGTAAACTTGGTAAGCAATATTTCAAAGTAGTTAGCTCCTTGAATGTGCAAGGTTAAACATCTCGTCAAATATGATTTTGAAGTTCCAGGGGCACCAAGCAGGAGAGCATGATTTTTAGACAGAAGAGCGGTTAACAAGCAATCAACCTCTTCATCTCTCTCAAGAAAGTAGGTTTTCAGTTCATTTCTTATATTAGATATTTTGTCAAATAGCGTATCTACCTTTTTTTTCATTTTACCTACCTCCTATCAATTTCTCATTCGGGGAGAAATGATAGGAAGAGTTATTTTGGTTAATTTCGCCGACTTTTGTTCTGATAGCACTTTTTACCCTGTTCTTCTCTCTAATTAGCAAAATGAGAGAATATATACCAAAAAAGATAACAAAAGGGGTGGAAAATAACAGTAACTTATATTCCAAATTGGCTTCACCTACCGAATTTATGTCAACTATGACTTTTTTCTCAGGGGTATTGTAAGCCACCATGAAGGTTGTAAAGACTGTAAAAAAGCTCCCCAAGGAAATTGTAAGCCCAATTAGAGAGGAATAGAATATTATTGTCATTTTTATTCTGGTTCTTAGGTTTGGTTTTAGGTTTGGTTTGTTCTCAGAATAGATTTTTCGATTAATCTTTACTGGCTTTTTTAGTCTTTTGATTTCTTTACTCATCGTTTTACTCATCCTCCTAATGTGCTAAAATATATGTTTAATTTATGAAGATGTAAAACATAAAGTTTTTAATATTTGCGAAATTAACGAAATTAGGGGTGAAGCATGACAGACAGTAAGGACTTGTTAACGACAAAAGAGGTTGCAGAAATTCTCAGAGTTACCGAGAGGACTGTTCAAAGATGGTGCAAGGAGGGTAAAATCTCATCAATAGAGCTTCCGGGTGGGAGAGGGTATAGAATTCCAAAATCGGAAATAGATAAAATTCTGGAGGGATAAAAAGTGTTTTTTAAGAAAAAAAGCCGGAATAAAAGAAAAAAAGAAGAGGATGAGGAGGAAAAGGTTGAAGAAACAACTTTTGTAGAATCCGCTTCTCCAATTGATATATCTGAGATTTCAAAGGAGAAAAAGAAAAAGAAAGAGAAAAAGAAAGAGAGGAAAAGGAAACAGGAGTTTTGGTATGAGTTGGATGGATACCCCTACACAGTTCAAAATTTTATCGAGAGAGATCAAATATTAAGAGATTTTCAGGCTTTATTTTCAACGAATTCATCGGGACTTCTTTTAATCACAATAAAACCAGGGAGATATAGAGTATTTGATTACGATCTTGATATAATCGAGAAAAGATTTTACCTGAGGACACCAAAACAGGATTTCTCATTATTCAATGCAAAGAAAATTGATTCACCCTTAAACACTCGAAAAAGAGTTGTAAAGAATTATTTTAACAGGATTGTCTTTGAGGACGGCTCTCTTGCGAGAGTGCTTGTAGCCTACCGTTATCCACAATTGATTCCCGAAGGTTTTCTGTATTCTGTTTATGGTGTAGCTTCTGAGATCGCCATTTTCTGGGAAACACTCCCCATGAACAAGGCAATAGATATTGTTGATAGAGCTAAAAGGAGAAAAGCGTCTCTTGTATCGGATACCAAGGGCGAAAAAGAGTACTATTCTTTGGTGGAGCTTAGCAGAAGAATTGCTGGTGGTTCAGACCTCATGAGCTTCAATCTTTTGTTCGTGGTTTATGGAAAAGACATTGAAGAGCTGGACAACAAGACTAATACACTTTCTGATATACTCAAAACCTACGGTGTGGAAGTTCACGCTCCGTATTTCTACCAGAAGGATTTGTATGAGCTGAAAACATCGTTCATTGGTGATCTCTTTACTCTTGAGAAAAAATATACTGATACGCTCTCAATTAGACCTTTCTTCCCCCTTATCAGTGAGGATTTGAGGGATGAGGAGGGAATATTTCTCGGGTTGTCAGGAACAGGGAATCCAGTTGAATTCGACATTTACTCAAGACATAACTACAACTTCGTCATTCTTGGTGTCTCTGGAGCTGGAAAGTCGATGACAGCAAAAATTTACCTTAATCGAATGATGCAGAAGCACAAGGACATAGTGGTTGTGGGAATCGATCCAGAAAACGAATATGTCACGGATGACATAAGGAGCTATCTCGGAATTAACACAGTTATCGTTGAAGAGGGACAGAAACTCGGGCTCGACCCAATCAAGCTTATGAAAGCAAGTGAGGGTGAGGAGAGCGTTCTCGAAATAGGACAGGTTGCTGACATTCTTGCTGATTTGTATGCTGTCCCTCAACACCTGCACGGTTCGTTGAGGGCAGAGCTGTTCCTGAATCAGGATAGAGTTGAGAATATGGTTGAATTTGTAGAGAAGATAAGAGACCCTAACCTCAAGATTTACTTTGAGGGTGCTGTTGCTCCTCCTGATTTATATGTTTATGAAGGAAAACCTCCGAGAATAGATGGCTCTGTTATATTTGGATTGAGAGAAGTGAGAAGCAGAAGACTCAAAATTTTGATCAGTGCCTTCTTATCAGCCTACGCATACAATAGACTATTAAGAAGAGCCTCAAAATCAATATTCTTTACTGATGAAGCTTGGCTCTTTATGGAAACACCCTCGGTCTTACAGCTCTTTGAGAACATATCGAGAAGAGGGAGAAAATACTACCTCAACTTTCTGTATATCACTCAGAGGGCTGAGGATATAGCCTCCACTCCCCAGGGGAGAACCATTCTCGAGCAGGCATCAAGTGCCTTACTGCTCAGACAGGAGAAGGAGGGGATTGACATTCTCACAAAAATATACAAGCTGTCTCCAATTGAGGCAAATACTCTCATAGACTCTCCCGTTGGCTCAGGACTGATGAAAGCAGGAAACAAGAGAATAATGATTCAGGTTGTTCCAACACAGGAGGAATACGAGGTATTCAGCACGAATGTTGTCGAGATACAAAGGAGGGTGAAGCAAACAGAATCGGTTGTTAGTAAACAGGAGACTTAAAGGGGGTTTAACTATGTCTAAGATAGGTGGAGGATTTGAAGCGAGAAATATGGATGTCATCGAAATAGATGATCCTGGTTTACTTTCAGAGAGAGTCTGGGGTAAATTAACACTAAGACATCTCATATACTTGTTCTCAGCTCTTTTATTTGCATGGATGGGTTCAAGATCAGGGAGCATACCAGTAATGATTATAGCAATGGTGGTTGCTGGCATATCGATTTTTGGAGCCATATATCCTGCTAAAACGATAAAATTTGAGGCTTTGCTCGCCGGCTTTTTCTACCACATCATAACGGGGACAGAGAATACCAGCAAGAAGGAAAAACCGAAAAAGAAAGAGAGAAAGAAAACGAGAAAGAAAATAAAAGTTAAAAAAACTCGTAGAATCAAGGGAGGAGATAAGGAGAAAGGAGAATGAAAGCTATCAGAGCTTTATTTTTCCTTATTTTTTTCCTCATAGCTCTTGGCTGGGCGTTAGGGGAGATTCATGAGTGGCTCGAAGATTACAGTATAACGGTATATTTACTCGAGAGTGCGAACATAACAGGAAAAGTAAATTACTCTGTTTTCATAAATGAAACAAATTATACTGCTGATTTAACGATACTGATGAACCACTCCTTAGATGATAGATTTCAGCTTAATAATGAGATCCTCATCACATCAGACCTTTTGCCCTTCATAATTCAGGATGAAGAGGGAGAGAGATTCGAGGATTTGGTTCTAAAAGGATTAAGCCTAAGTGCAAGGGAGATCAGACCCAAGCAATATCAGGTTCTCGAGAATCTATCTGGAATTTTCGGGGCTGAGTATGTGCTTAACGGATCCAACAGATCGTGTGTTAGCTACACCCTCAACCCATTTGTTTTTGATGAGGATTTGGAGGGTTACAAGAATAAAACTTTAAACTTAACTTACTGCCTTTTTACTCCTGCATTCTTTGATGTGCCTTATACTCCCTCTGCAAACATAACCATAGGACAGGAAAAGCATGTGGTTTCTACAAGCGTAGTTAAGGGGATTGCTGATTGTGATCTTGATATTCAGGGGAAATCGGCGAGCATATCTTACAGCTTTGGCGTTAGTATTGATGGCAAGAAATACTACTCCAGTTCTGAATCAAAGAGTTTGGGTGAGGGAGTTCATGTGTTCACGGGTGGATATTACAAAGGATACGGACCGTTAGCAAAAATCACGATAACCATCACAAAAGAGAATTATTGCAGTGATTGGGAAAACGGGACATGCATTAACTGGGATTGGAAATACACGGGTGGAGCTGACTTTGATTACAAAACCATAACTTTCGAAAAAGCGAAACATACCTTCCCAATGCAGATTATCTTTTATAATGGATCATCTCCAGTTTATTTGAAAGTAGAGGGAAAAGTTATTGAGAAAAACGAATATGCTAATAGCCTGGTGGATTTCAACGAAACATCCTCTTTTGCCGTCTCAGGTTATACATCTCAGGAGAGTGATTTTTCGCAATACCTATGGAGCTATGAAACTGGGAAGATGAAGTATGAGCTTGAAATCTATGATAACATCTCTGTTTTCAATCACACTGTTACAAGGAAATATCATGTTGGGAATATAACGGTGGAATTTTATAAAGAAGGTGAAACTCCAGAGTGGGGAGAGAATACGAAGATTTATTCTAAGGCTGAAATCCTTGACTACAACCTACTGCCAGTTCCAGAATGGATTTTTGAAAGCCAAGAAATAGATGAGAGCTATGTTGACCTATATATGCAATACCAAGTTTACCGCTGGACATCCGACAGAATTCAGGAGTTTGTGAACAATACAATTTCAGTGGAGAACTCTGATAAGAAGGGCTTTCAAGTGTGGTGGCTTGCTTCTCAGCTCCCTCTTCAGATGAATGTTACCGACAGGAGGAATCAGAGTGATAACAGCAGTTTACCAGTCTATGCTCTGATGAAGAAAGAAGGCACGATTTTGGAGGTTGATTATCAATTCCCTTTCATCCTTTCCTTTACACACTTTCTCAGGGAGATTAATTCCACAATGTTATGGGACCAAGAAGGTGATGATTTTGCAACATTTAACACCGTTGTAACCTATACTCTCCTTGATGATATCGATGAGAACAGGATTCCTGAAGACTTTGTGATTCCAAGAATTGAGAGTGATGAAGGGGTCATCCTACCATCTGAAATGGCGATACAGTCATCCCAAATAGCGGTATGGGTTGGTTATAACAGCACAGGGTGGATTAAGCTAATAGATAGCCTTCCCGAACCATATACACCCTTTGACCTTTATAAGGGATGGAGATGGCTTCCCACATTTAAATTCGATGTGAAAGAGAAGGAAGCATATATAACAGGATACGAATCGATGATTGGTTCTGAATCGGATTTAGACTACATTTAGCCTCTCAATCAGTTCACCTGAAACTTTCTTCCTCTCCTCTTCAAACTTTTTTAACTCTCCGTTGCTGCTAAGTTCCCTTCTGAAAGGGAGGGGATACAGCAGG